>Ga0209563_100031_pt1 | contig 482281 bp, 488 predicted proteins | sample AraplaCvi_mMF_r2_FD_184271 | JGI IMG/M metagenome (GOLD analysis project Ga0209563, IMG submission 184271) | Arabidopsis root microbial communities from North Carolina, USA - plate scrape CL_Cvi_mMF_r2 (SPAdes) (version 2) | ecosystem: Host-associated > Plants > Roots > Endosphere | place: USA...
GCTTGCCTGGCTGAGCCAGCACGCAGCTGTGTTTTATGCACCCTTACTTTCACTGGTTACCTCAGCTTTGCGCATCATTTATGGCGGTGGCACACGACGGCAGGCTGCGCTTGAGGCGCTTCTGTGCATGCTGCTCACTGCGGGTGCGTTTCCGCTTTTGGCTTACTTCGGTTTGCCGGAGAACCTGACGGCATCGCTGGGCGCTGGCATTGGGTTTATCGGTGTGAAGAAGATCAGTGATTGGGCGGACCGTCTTGCAGATATCAAGCTGCCGCATCGCAGCGCTGATTAGCAGTACCTGGACCTTGCCGGGCTTCTTTTCTCTTTCCATGGATATATGTAATGAAGGTAGGTGTCGGCGTCATCACTATGGGCGTTCGCCCAATCCGGGATTACAGGCTGGCTTCGGATTCGCTCCTGCATATCTACACCGACATTGAGTGCAAGGGCCCGGCCCACGCGCGTAACCAGGTACTGAAGCACCTGTATGAGGAAGGCTGCGAGGTTATTTTTCTTTTTGACGATGACTGCTACCCGACCCGAACCGGTTGGGAGGCTTACTTCGTCGAGCAGCACCAGAAGACCGGCATCCACCTGTTTGGGCTGCCCGACATCTTCAATGCCGGCATGAGTGGCGCAGACGGTGAGGTGATTTACTGGAACGGCATGCTGGTCCAGTTCGCCATGTACACCCGCAGGCTGCTGGAAGAGGTGGGGTTCTACAACACCCGCTACGTTCGGTACGGCCACGAGGACACCGGATACACGTTCCGCGCCATTCGCTCAGGATTGGCTGGTAATGGAAGTGGATTCCCGTCACCCATTCGCACCTTGGGCTATATCCATTCCGAAGACGTGTATGGCGAGACGCTGCTGCAAAACCTCACGCAGGAAGAGAAGCAGGCCTACATACAGGTCAACAAGCCGATTCTCGATGCCGAGCTCAATGGCGATCAGGTCTATTACCCTTTTGATCAGGAACGCTGATGAGCGCCTCTATTAATCCCGTCGCACGTCGCGGCAACCTGATGCTGGATATTCGTCCGCATACCTCTTGTGATTATCATCGGATAATCATGCCGTACGGTCGGCTTGAGGCTAACCCGAAAGCGCCTGTGTTTGTGTTCAATCGTCAGCCATCTCACGGTATTGCATCGTTGATAGCGATGAAGGCGAGCGGGATAAAGATCATCTGCGACATTGATGACCATTTTGAAGTGGGGCCGCATCACGTCATGTACGAGGCGTTCAAGAGGCATGGTGTGGCCGAAACCATCAAGCAGTCGCTTCAATTGGCTGATTTGGTCACCTGTACCAACGAGGCGTTGGCAAAGGTCGTTAAGCCCTACGCCAAGCGCATCGAGATACTCCCAAACGCGCTACCGTTCGACAGTGGCCAGTTTACTCTCTCCCAGGACACGGTAAGCGATCGCGCCATGGTCTACGTCGCTGGAACCACACACCGGCATGACATGAAGCTTTTTACTGGGCATATCGACGAGAGTGCCCTGACGATTGCAGGTCATAACCCGGAGCGGGATGAGTGGCGGAAGATTGAGGCCCTATTCGGCCCCGAGGTGAGCTACAAGCCCGAGACCGATATCAAAGGCTACATGAGCCTGTATGACGGCCATGCTATTGCTCTGGCGCCGCTGGTTGATACCGAATTCAACCTGTGCAAGTCAAACCTGAAGGTGCTGGAGGCTGGCGCGAAAGGCCTGCCCATAGTGGTATCTGACATTCACCCTTACCTGAACCCTACCGACTACGCCGTGGTGGACTATGCGTCGGGCAGTACTGACTGGCGCGAATGCACCGATCGGCTAATGCATGACGAAGGTTATCGCCTAGAGCGTGGACAGCAGCTCTCAGAGCATGTGCGCGAGTATTACCACCTGGACAAAATCAATGAGATCCGCCGACAGATTGTCGAGGGGATCGTATAAGGCTCACTCATGACTAAGACAGCCCCAGACTGGGAGCGGATCGAACAGTTCTACCGCGCTGGGCTGTTGTCCGTGCGAGAGATTGCAGCATCCGAAGGGATTACCCATGGCGCGATCAACAAACGCGCCAGGCGTGATGGCTGGGTGCGTGATCTCAATGCGAAGATCAAGGCCAAGGCTGATTCGCTGGTATCCAAAAGCGCGGTATCCACTCAGGTATCCACGGATACCAAGGTATCCGAACGCTTGGAGGTGGATTCAAATGCCAAGGTCATTGCGGACATCCGTATTGGTCACCGCACCGACATTGGCCGCTCCCGGCGCCTGGTGAACAAACTGCTTGATGAGCTGGAATCGCTCACCGATGAGCAGGGCACCATCAAGGAGCTAATTGCTCAGTTGAAGGATGGCGACCACGAAGACGGTGATGCGATGGCTGATGTGCTGAAGCTGGCCAGCAAGATGAGCGCTCTACCGAATCGAACCAAGACCATGAAGGACTTAGGCGATACGCTGAAGACTCTCGTCGGCCTGGAGCGCCAAGCCTATGGTCTGGACACATTGCCAGAGGGTGATGCGGACCAAGCGCCGAACTATAAGCCAAGTGATTACGTTGCCGCCCGGCAGTCTCTACAGGAGCGCCTGAACAAGAAGGTTTGACGATGAGCGCGATTATCGAATGGGAAGACCTGAGCTTTCCTGACCGTGTCGCGGTCGCTGATATGTCCTTGGAGTCGTTCCTCTCGTTTACTCGCATCTGGTTCGAGCTGATACAGGGCGACCGACTGCTGGTGAACTGGCATCACGAATACATGGCTCAGTCCATTGATGACCTGATCGCTGGCACATTGCAGCCGCGCAACCTGATCATCAACGTCCCGCCTGGCGGTACTAAGACAGAGTTCTTTTCTGTTCACTTCCCGGTGTACGTGAACACGCTGGTCCGCGACGGCAAGCTCAATCGGTTTCGTAACCTGAACATCTCTTACGCTGACACCTTGGTGAAGCGTAACTCCCGCCGAACCCGCGACATCATTGCCAGCGAGCCTTATCAAGCCCTGTGGCCTTGTTCGTTCGGGGTCAATCAGGCGGAAGAGTGGGAGATCGTCGATGACAAAGGCCGCTCGATTGGCCAGACGGTATCCAAATCTGCTGGTGGCCAGATCACTGGTGGCCGGGGCGGATATTTCGGCCCGCTGTTCTCTGGCGTCATCATGCTGGACGACTTCAACAAGCCGGTGGATATGTTCAGCGAGACGAAGCGCAACAGCGCCAACCTCATGCTAACAAACACCATCCGCAGTCGGCGTGGCGACAAGTCCAAGGACAACGCCACGCCTATTGTCAGTATCCAGCAGCGCCTGCACACCCTGGACGCCACTGGCTTCATGATGTCCGGTGGCATGGGATTAGAGTTCAAGCACATCTGGATACCGGCCCTGGTCGATCAGGTGTATCTGGACAGCCTGCCTGAGCCCTGGCGCGCTAAATGCTGGGACACGATCAAGGACACTGATTCAATTGAGGTTGGCGGAGTGCGGTACTGGTCCTACTGGCCAGAAATGGAGTATGTCGGCGACCTGGTGGCGCTGTGGGAGCGTGACAACTACACGTTCACCTCGCAATACCAGCAGAAGCCCGCGCTGCTCACTGGTGGGATATTCGACACAGACTGGTTCGGCACCTACACACGGGCGCCACACCTGGCCTACCGTGCGATCTACGTGGACACCAACAGCGGTAAGGTCAACGATTACAACGACTATACCGTGTTCACCCTGGTGGGCATGGGGGTGGACGGCAACCTGTACGTACTTGATGTTGAGCGGGGAAAGTGGGATCCCGAAGACTTGCTCAACAAGGCCATTGAGCTATGGGACAAATGGAAGCCGTACGACCGTCGCCGACCAATGCCGATCCGAGATATGGGGATTGAGGATAAACAGGCTGGGCAAGGCCTTATCACCACACTTAAAAAGCGTAAAGAGATACCTATCAAGGAAATCCCGCGCGGCGAAGGACAGAATAAGCTGGTTCGAGCACTCAACGTGGTACCGCAAATCAAGACTGGCAAGGTCTTCATTCCTGCGACATACGATGAAAATGGCGAACGACTTTCACATGTGCTTTATGCCGACGGATCTATAGCTGGGTCAACTTCCTGGGTACCCACCGCCCTTGCTGAGTTTGCCGCATTTAGCGCCGACGACAGCCACGACAACGATGACATCGTTGATACCTGGATGGACGCCATCAGTGACAACCTCATTGAGGGGGGGCATCTAGATTATGGATCATGGCTGTGAAGCCTGAGTGACCCACCCAACATGAGGCTTTCATCATGAATAACGGTTGGAACTGGAGCGGGCAAGGTAAGTGGTACATTTACTGGGCGCCTACGGAGGAGCTGTTAGGCAGTAATCGCCGGAGGATGTCTGCAGTGGCCACCACGCTTGAAGTCGCCATTCAATCCTACGACCGATTCAACATGGACGAGACCGGCTACAAGATTCTTATCGAGCAGTTGCAGCCCACGGTGGCCTCTGAAATAACCTCGATATTCGTTGCATCCGGTGTATGGGACAGCACTTTGGAAGAATTCCTTGCCGCTTCTGGCGTCACCTCGTAACCAGTCAGGCATTTCATGAAATCAAATAAACCGAGACTGCGGCCTGACAAGGCTGGTGGTTTCAGCATGGTCACGCGCGATGGATTAGTGAACCTTTACACCGGTCTTGGTACTGGGAGGGACAGTCGCACGGGGGCAAGCTTCCAGTTCGGCACCTACCAGGATTTCGTTCAGTACGAGGCGGCTTACTCGGAAAACTGGATCGCCCGAGACATTATCGACATTCCCGTGGACGATGCGACCCGTGAGTGGCGGGAGTTTCAGCACCAAAACGCTGATTTGATCATGGCGGAGGAAAAGCGCCTTTGCATCCAGCAACGCTTCCAAGAAGGCATTAAATGGGCTCGACTCTACGGCGGCGCAGTGATGGTGATGTTGACCGATCAGGATCTCAGCAAGCCCCTGAACATCAACCAAGTCAAGAAAGGATCGCTCAAGGCCATCCGCGTCATTGACCGGATGTATATCAGCGGCCAGGACTGGAACTACACGGATATCCTGGCAGAGAATTACATGCTGCCGAACTATTACCTGCTCTACGGCGGAGCCACGCGGATTCACTATTCGCATTTGGTGCGGCTGCCGGGTGCAATGCTGCCCATGCGCCTGCGCCAACTCAACGGCATGTGGGATGACAGTGAGATGCGGCGCTGCCTAGAAGACTTGCGCGATGTCGTCGAGTCAAAAGGCGGCATTGCCAAGCTGATTCAGACGGCAAACGTTGACACCGTCACCGTTGAAGGCCTGAAAAGTGCTCTGGCGGCTGGAGACACCGAGAAGTCGACTATCGACCGCTTTAAGATCTTCAACCTGATGAAGTCAGCCCACTCGTTGGCGCTGCTCGACAGCAAGGAGGTGTTTGATCGCAAGGGCGTAACCTTCGGAGGCTTGGGCGATATCCTTACGGTGCTGATGACATGGATATCTGGCGCCGCTCACATTCCTATGACTCGCCTCTGGGGCGTTCAGGCCAAGGGGCTCGGGAATTCCGGCGAAGGCGACATGGACAACTACTACAACGGTCTGAGAGGCAAGCAGGAAGGCCCCTATCGGCAAGTACTGGAGCGATTGGATCAGGTTTTGGTTCGATCAGCGCTGGGCGAGTTCCCTGCCGACTACGAGTTCCAGTGGAGACCACTCGATCAGCCAGACGGTTTGGAGCTAGCTCAGACGCGCAACGCCAACGCACAGGCGGATGATATCCGAATCGCTCAGGGTGTTCCGGCTTACTTGGTCATGCAGAAGCTCAATGCGTCCGGGGAGTTCGATATCCCCGAGGAAGAGATCAAGCATATGGAGACTGCTCACAATGCTCAGCGTACAGGCGAAGCAATCGACCGAAAGCCCGTATCAATCGCGGGCGGTGATCCGGCCGACGAGAAAGGCTGAGGCGTTTTATCGTCGGCAGTTGCTTGATTTAGTTGATGCCATGGCCCTAGCAGTACGCGATCGTATCGTGCCCAACCTGAGAGCCAACTGGGAGGCCAGAAGTCTGGCGTCCAAGCATCTCACTCAGGATGCGTCCTACTCTGACCTTCTGGTGGAGCTGATCGCCTCAACGGCGAACATGTTCCTCAGCATCGACCTGCGCGGTAGTGCTTATCGACCAAAAGCCAAGCCACCAGCCAGCAAGATCCGCCGACAACGACGCCCTGTCGAGTCGCCGGCGGAGCAAGTCGCTCTGCATGCGGTTGAAATGGCCGCAGATGAGGCAGATGAGCATTTGGTCAAGGAGTTGCGCCGCACTGTCAGGATTGACGCTCAGGCCTTAATGACCAGTGAGGGCGTTAATGACTACATCGATGCAATGGTCGCCAGCAACGTTGCCGAGATCAAGTCGATCCCTAAGGAGTTTTTTGCTGATGTAGAGCAAGTAATTCTCGATGGGTATGCCAACGGGGTATCTCTAAAGCCACTGATGGATCAGTTGCAGCAAAAGGTTGAGATCAGTGACCGCAAGGCCCGGCTGATCGCTGCTGACCAAATGAACAAGGTCAACAGTGATGTTGAGCGTCGGCGAATGGTGAGCATCGGTATCAGCCGCTACAAGCATTCCACCTCAAAGGATGAGCGCGTCAGTGGCAACCCTGCAGGGCGTTACCCGAACGCCAAGATCAGTTGCTTTGGAATTTCGCAGCAAGACATTGGTTATGGGCCAGGCATCTACCTACTGAAAGACGGCGCCACATGGAAGGGGCAGAAAGGCCTGTTTCCTGGTCGATGTCATATCAAATGCCGATGCACTTTCACCCCTCAGATAGAGGGATTCGATTATTGAGCCCTGCTGATGCGGGGTTTTTTATGCCCGGAATCTAAGCATGAAACTCAAGGTTCAAGACAAGAGCGCCTCGCTGGGGAGTCGCCGCGAATTCACTGATAACGGCTATTTGAAAGTGCCGGGGCGGGTGGCCAGAGTTGGTGTGCAGAACTACTTCGCAATGGAGTTCGACTACCAAGCCATTAATACGCAATTCGGCCTGTCTCTCAAACCAACTGACGTCATGCGCGTCTATCGCCCGCCCGAGTCGGTATTTGATCCGATATCACTCCAGAGCTACGACAATGCCGATATCACCGTAGAGCACCCTGGAGACTTCGTGGGCGCCGAGAACTACATGGGGACTTCGGTAGGCCATGTGATGAGCGAAGGGCGTCGTGATGAAACAGATCCTGACTGGGTAGTCGTTGATCTTCTGATCAAAGACGGCTTCGCAATCAAAGCGGTCGACTCTGGGAAGGCGGAGCTAAGCGCTGGGTATGAATCTGAGTACGACTACCGTCCTGGCTTAACTCCGTCCGGCGAGGCGTATGACTTCATTCAGTCCGGCCCTGAGATTAACCACGTCGCGTTATGCGGCAAAGCTCGAGCGGGCCATCGCGCCCGCCTTTTTGACTCACAAACAAAGGTAATTGAGATGCCGAAGGTAAAACTCTTCGACGGCGCCATGGTAGAGGTCCCGGACGAAAATACACAGACGATCATCCAGAAGGCCATCGACTCGTTGGCCGGCACCCTGGATGCGGAAAAGTCCCGTGCCGACAAAGCTGAAGCCACCCGCGACTCGCTTGATGGTGAGCTGACCACCCTGAAGGCCAAGGCCAGTGATTCGGCCTTGGCTCAACGTGTGACCCTGGTGCTTGCCGCTCGCGACTCGGCTGTACGCCTGGCGGGCAAAGAATTCACTACCGATAGCTGCGATCCCATCGCCATTAAGGCTCAGGCCCTGGAGGTTGTTGGTGTGAAGTGCCGCAATGCAGAAAAGTGGGCTGACGCCTCTTCTGCTTACATCGAGGCGTTCTTCGACTCGGAGATGGCGCGCAAGGAAGAGGACGATGAAGATGAAAGCGACAAGAAGCAAAAGGCCAATGATTCACTGAGCGGCCTGGCCAAGGATCTTTCCGTAGCCAAGCCTAAGGGCGGAGCAACGGCTCAGCAGACCCGTGACTCCGACTACCAAGCGTTCCTCGATAAGCGCTACGCGACCCAGGAGGTTAAGTAATGGCTATTGCACAAGATGAGTTCGACATCTATCGCCTGGATGCCTACGAAGGTCAGATTGGCACCATCGAGATTAATCGGGTGTCTTCTGGCGTAGCGGGTACTGACATTGCTTTTGGCCGTGCTGTCGTACGAGATGCTGCAACCGGTCATGTTGTGCCGTGGACAGCCAAATCAAACGCCTGGGATCTACTGGGCATCTCTGTGCGCTCGCAGACCGGTAACAGCGTACAAATGCCTCAGTACGGAAATACCTATCCAATCACCACTGCTGGTTATTTGGCAGGGCAGAACCTTTCCTACATGACCAGCGGCGCTATCCGCGTCATGTGCGTGGATGGCGCCCTAGCGGGGGACGAGGTTTCCATCGTCACTATTGCAGGCGCCAACCTCGGGCGCTTCACTTCCAAGACTGGCGTAAAAATCCCATTCCTTCGTTGGAAGGACGACGTGACCGCCGGCGCCATTGGCTGGATTGAACTCAACGGCATCTTCTCCGCCTCCGGCGTGTAATAAGGACCTGAACACATGAAAAACCTTCCACGTATGAGCACCTTCGATACCGATCCGACCGCCGCTCTGTCGTTCTTGACTCAGCAAGCGGCCTATATCGAGGCAGAGGTGTATCGTCAGGAATACCCACAGTACAAGTACCCCCAACTGGTACCTCTGGACAACAGTGCTCCCGATTGGGCACAGGTCGTCGGCTTCCGTTCGGTCAACAGCCGTGGCGAGATGAAGCTGTTTGGGCCGAAGTCCACTGACGTGCCGACTGTTGAAATCGCGTCGACCATGGGCTTCCACGAAATCCAAACCGGTGCGCTCGGCTATGAGTACAGCATCGAGGAGCTAGGTTATGCACAGCTCAACGGCATCAATATCGACAACGAGCGCGCTATTGCTGTGCGTGACGGTGTCGAGAAGGGTCTGAACCAGATCTACCTGCAGGGCGGCCTGATCACCGGTGCCAACGGCAAGACCCAGGCTGTAGGTGAAGGTCTGTATACGGGAACCAACGTTTCGCGTATCGACCTGGCCGGTACCATCGCTACACTGGTTGCGGCCGGTAACGCGCAAGGTGTGCTGGATGTGTTCTCGAACGCATACAACCAGGTCTACCTGGTCAATACCAACACCGTCCACGTGCCGACAGCATTCGTAATGCCTCCCAGCACTTACTTGCTCCTCAAGCGCACCCTGATCAATACAGGGAACGCCAGCAACTACACGTTCTTGATGTTCCTCCAGCAGAACTTCCCGGACATGCTATTCCAGGACGACATCCTGTTGGAAAAGGCGGGTAAGAACGGTACTAAGCGCCTGGTCACGTACAAGAAGGATATCCGCGTGGTGAAAGGCCATGACGTGATGCCCCTGCGCTTCCTGGCGCCGGCAACTGCCGACAACGTCAACTTCAAGGTGCCAGCCATCTGCCGTACCGGTGGTGTCGAGTGGCGCATTCCAAAAGCTGCCGCGTACTTCGACGGCCTTTGATGCGCGGGGCTTCGGCCCCTTTTCGCGAGGAAATGCGACATGGATATCACCTCTGATGTGGTGGACGCCTTTCGAGGCGCCTATCCCGAGTTCGCCGACACAGCCGTGTGGCCCGTCGGCCAGGTGCTGATCGCTCTGCAAGATGCAAACAACGAAACAGGTTCGCGCTGGGGGGCTTATGCCATCCCAGTACGCTCCATCAAGCAGCGCGGAATGTTTGCATACGCGGCCCACGCACTGGCCCGCAGGAAGATGCAGGCCCAACAGATGGAGTCTGGGGCAATCCCTTCGGCAAGCTCTCAGGTTTCCGGAAAGTCTGTTGGTGATGAGTCGACCAGCTATGCGGTGAGCGCGCCACGCTATGCCGAGTCTGTGGCTGATGGCGATCTTTACCTGACAGCATATGGCAAGGAGTTCTTGCGCCTTCGCTCGCGCATCATCGGACCAGTAATGGTGTAGCTATGGGGTTCAAGGTCAATGTGAGCGGGCAAACCAAGGCCCAGATGCGCAAGACGCTGGAAAAGATCCAATCACGCGTGCGTACTCGCGCGGTGTCTATCGGTATACCCGCAGGCTCAGGCAACGACGGAGATATGACTGTCGCTGCTCTGGGGGCAATTCATGAGTTTGGCGCAACGATTGATCACCCTGGCGGCACGCAGTACGGATACAACAGTGTGGACGATGCGCATGACGGCAAGGTTCGGTTCCAGGGCACAGGCAAGGGTGTCATGGCCCTTGGCGTGACAGGGCCTCACCAGATCATCATTCCAGAGCGTTCTTTCCTGCGCGTGCCACTACGGGCGCATACGGAGGACATCAAGAAGGTCTGGAGGGCAATTATCCCAAAGATCATCTCGGGTGAGCTGACTCTGCTCAATGGCCTTCATCAGCTTGGAGCCAGAGCTTCCGGTTTCTGTCGAGATGCAATCAAGGAGGGTATTGACCCGCCAAACGCTGACTCAACAATCCGGCAAAAAGGCTCCAGCAAGCCGCTAATCGACCACGGCATCCTGGTCAGCAAGATCACCTATCGAGTGGAGAGTTAACCATGCTCACAATGGAAGGGCATATCGACACAGAATTCAACTCGACGCCCAAAGGCGGGGTGTGGCTGGTTCGAACGACGACTGGCGATTACACGGGCCCTGGCGGTACGTGGCAGGACGCTGGAGAGCCGACAAGATCTGAGCTGAAGCTGGTGAATATCCAGCAGGCATCTCCTAAAAGTGTCGAGCCAATGATGTCTACCTCAGGGGCTTTCAACCCGCAGGACTGGCGCGTCATTCACTTGAACGATGGGACGCTACTGAGTCCGGATGACTCGGGGGAGTTTGCCGACCTGCTGGAGTTTTCAGATGGCTTGGCGATGCGTCAATGGCGGGTTCGTCAGTGCGACAACAGGCCTTGGCGAAGCTACTGCCGCGCCATTGTCGAGCGCTATAGGGGGGCCGGGTGAGAGACATAAACGAACTCAACCCCACTCTTCATCAGCTCGTTTGCCTACTTTCCGGCGCTGCCAGCAACAGGGTCATCCTGGCCAATCAGGGTCGACCAATGCCGGGTGGGACTGAGCTTTCTGGCTCCTACTTGTTGGTTCCTATACGGGCATACGGCTGGCCAACCTTCAGCCACACAGATGTTCCAGCGGTTGAGCCGGTAGTTCCGAGCCTTGAGGCATGGACCGACTACAGCACAACCATGCGCACAACGATGGTTTTTCAACTCTCAGTGAACCTATTCAACGAGGGTGCCGGAACGGCGGTGCTGAGTTTTCCCAACGGAAATTTCCGCCCAGACGTGATTTCGCTGTTGCGCAGAAACAAGATCGGCTGGTTCAGAACGAGCAATCCGAGAAACCTCACGGCGTTGCAAAACGCCGGTATTCAGCCGCGCTACCAGTGCGATCTAACCCTCTATGCCGAAGTTGAAACCACCTACGCCGTCCTGCGCGCCGCGGGCTTCACGCTCGAAGTAACCGACGCCATGACACAACAGAAACTCCAATCAGGACAATACAATGGCAGTTGATATCTCCAGCATCGTCCCCGTGTCGGTGTCGATCTCCTCGTCTGGACTTGCAAGCGCGGACTTCGCCAGTTCGGTGGCGTTTGCCGATCTAGGCGACCTGGCCAACGAGGTAGTTTTCCCGGTCAACACGTACCGCGATTACACCGCTCTTACAAACATCATCGCCGATTTCGGCACCGACTCTGAAATCTACAATCTGGCGGCGCCATACTTCGCCAACAAAACGCGCTCGCCAACGTTCACGGTCTTCATGAAGTCGAGCTACGACGATGACCCAGCCACTGTTGCCGCGCAGCTTGATGCATCTGGGGTGTGGCGCTACAACCAGTTCTTCAAAAACGACGACATCACTACCGATAACGTCGCGAATCTAGCGAAATGGTCTGATAGCGCAAACCGTGCGGTATGGGTAAATATCAGCGATGCCGCCGCAGTCACGCCGGGGTCAACCACTGATCTGGTGTCAATGATCTCAGGTTTAGGCTCCCGGCATCTGTTCATGGGGTTCCGAGCCCCCTCTACGTTGGAGGGCGATGATACTCAGGGCTATCCGATGAATGCCTTGGCCGGAAAGTTCACGAAATGGAACCCGGCCGGTCGTAATACGGCAATTACTGGCGAATACCAGAATCTGCTGGGCGTCACTGCCGACTCACTATCACCTACCGCGATCGGCATTCTAAAGTCCAAGAAGTGCGTCTACTTTTCCAAGGTCGTATCCAGTGGCAATGCCACCGGCTGTATGGCAATGAATACCACCTCTCCATCCTCTTATGGCGAGTGGATCGATGATGTCGTGGGCGTGGATATGTTGGGCAATGCGCTGCAGGTGGGGCTTTTCAATTGGCTGGTACAGCCTCAGACAAAGCGCGGCCTAGACGCCAAGAACTTCGCTGGCGCCATCACGTCGGCCGGCAACGTTTGCAAGCAGTACTTCGAGAATGGCTTCCTCGGTGCCGGTTATATCGTGGATCCCGATACCGGCAAGGAGCGCTACCTTGCTAACGGCTATTGGATTAACAATGATCCAGCCGAAATCGAGCGTATGACCACTGCCCAGCGACAACAACGAAAATACCCCGTGCTGAACGTCTATGTGTTGCGCGATGGCGCAGCGCATTTCATCCCAGTCAGCCTCTACGTGGAGTAACAGTACATGGCAATGTTTGACTACGGAGCCGCTGGCGCCAACCTGTCGATCAACGGCATCACTATCAGCTCATTTGGTGACGCTGACCCGCCCATTGTGATCGAGGATATTGAACCTCGCTCGGTACTTAAGCGCGGTACTGGTGGCAAGGCGGTACGGCTCGACAACGTGACTCGCGCCAAGCGCCTGACCATCCATCTGATGCCAGGTGCCGATGAGGCGCGACAGATCATTGCTCTCGATAAGTCACGTGTCGATTTCTTCGGCATGTTCAGTCAGTCAGGCGCAAGCGAGAGCGTCGCGTTTTTCAACGGCATTTTAGTAAATCGTGGGCAGCTCGGGCGTGGCGGTAAAGCGAGCGCTTCCGATGAACAGTTTATCTTTGAGTTCAACGACTCCGAAGAACACTAGCCCACTGTTTGGGCGTCTCGGCGCCCGCTTTTTCTAAGGATTACCATGGCTCGTTCAATTTCTCTGCAAATCGGTAACGCTCAATACGGCGGCGCCACGGCACCAGCCAAAGCCCAGGAAGAAATGCTACATCTGGCGGTGAATGTCGGCCTGATTTCCTATCTAAACGACAAGACCCCCTCCAGTGATGCTGAGCTTGTGTTTGCCCTGCTGCGTGCGCCGTTCGACGCCGTACAGCGCCTGACGACCTTGGCGCTGCGCAACGGGGCTGATGAACTGATCAAGCGTGACGATGGTCAAGGGAACCTCATCCTCCCGATCGGCCCCAACCTGTTTCAGGACAACATCCAGTTCTACTATTTATTGGTGGCTAAGGTGCTCAGGGAGAACCTGAAGGGTTTTTTCGAGCTGCTCCCTCCCGGCGAAGAAGAGCCGAAGGACGGAGCATAAGCAAAACCAACTGGTTTCTCTGGCGTCCGTGCGTGGCCTCTGCTGCATGCAAGGCGCCACTGGCTCGCTACGAGCAGATGATTGACGGCTCTTTGGATTTGGGTGATGTGATCGAGATGCACAATGTGCTCGATGAGCTTGATGGCATGTATGAGCGGGTGATGAGCGCTGCGGGCAATCGATGAAAATTCGTGTTGATCGCCTCAATCAGCGCACCTGAAAAAGCCCGCACTCGGCGGGCTAGTACGCTGGCTTCAGGCAAGGGAGCGTTCTTCGCGCTCAGGGACAAGACGGACCTCTACTCGCTGACCGAGTGCGCGGGCGGCACTGGCGAGAGTGGCTAGCGTCATTCCTGCATCGTTCTGATCCAGCGCGCGGTCAACTGCGGTGCGGCTGGTGTGCATGCGCTCCGCCAGAGCCTTCTTGGTTACGTGCTGGGCCTTCATTGTCTCGGCAATCTGCCAAGAGATAACGCGCTTGAGAGCAGCAGCAGAAACCTCTTCCGCCAGTCCCTGCTCAGAAAGGAAGTCGTCGAAATCAGAGCCGATATGCTGGTTCATTACTTTTTCCTCTTCAGTGCAGCTTTGCGCTTCTTGGCAGCTTCCAAGTCAGTCGCAGGAGTTTTGTCGCTTTTCTTGATAAATCCGTGGAGCAAAACCATCGTACTGCCCACAACAGTGAATAGAACTCGTGCAATGCCGTCCTTCAGGTGGATTCTGATCTCCCAAAGGTCATCCCCCATTTTGCGGACTACTGGCATGCCTATAGGCCACCCAATCTGAACTGTCTTAATATCGGTACCGACGGCTTTTCTGTCGTCCTTGGCAAGAGCGGTAATCCATTCGCGAACGGGCTCGTTGCCCGCTTCCGTGCAGAAAAAGTTAACGCTCAAAGTCGGTGGTTTTTTATTCATGGGTGGAGTGTACCAAAAAAGGTGCTCTATTCAACTGATTGTTGAATAGATGGATCTGCGAACCATTCGGTGCGGCTTCGGGGACTTCGGATTCGACGGACATGAAAAAGCCCGGCGGGCCAGGCTGGCAGACAAGCTTCGGTCAGGGCTTCCAGCAGTGATTGCTGGCGGCGTATCGCGTTAAACCTCAGTTTCGTACTAGTTATCGCCCCGCCAGCCGGGGCTTTTTTAGGCCTGGAGAAAAGTAAATGTCTGACGAATACATCGACTCGCTGCTTGTAAAGCTTGGGATCGCTGTTGACCAGGCCAGCTTCACCAATGGCACCAAAGCGGTGAACGGCTTGGATAATGCCATTAATCGAGCTGCTCGCGAGCGGGGCAAAAATGGGGTCGACCAATTTGGCAAGAACATGGCGACGGTTGGCCAGAACGCCAAGGGCCTGGAGCAATACGTTGATAAATTCGATAAAACCGTTGGTCGCACCCCTCGTTCTCTCGGCGTTTTGCAAAGCCGCCTGGGCTCAGCTACTCAACAGATGGCTGGGTTTCGCAAGGAGACACAGGCTGCCGTAGCGCTCCTCTCTCGTGGCGCCTCTGCCACCGGCATGGGGCCTTTGGCGGGCGGCATGTTTTCGATGATGGCTGGTGGTGGTCCTTTGGCCATGGCTGCCGCGGGTATTGGCGGCCTGATCACCAATGCCAGCATGTTTTCCGGGCGCGTCTTAGAAACCAACAACAATGCTCAAGACCTAAACGTTTCGATGGCGGACGTCAACAATCTCAATAGTTATGGCAAATCAATTGTTGGAAATGATGGAGTTGGCACTCAGCTCCTTGCAGCCGCGAAAAAAATACAGCTAGGCGCATCACATGGAGAAATGCCGCTGGGGGAGGCGCTATTCGGCGCGGTCCCCGGAGACTTTGCTGGCTCTCAAAGTAAGAAGCCGCTTGAGGTGTTGGACATCATACAGCGGCAGCTTCGCAGCACTAACGACCCCCTAAAGCGGCAAGGAATTGGAAGCTCTCTCGGACTGGATATGAATGCCGTTAGGGTTGTGACTGGTGATTACAGGGCGGGGATGGAAAAGTACAACGTGCCGGGTTCTAACCCGAACAATGATGATGTAAAGGCAGCTCAGGAGCACGCTGCAGCCATGGCATTGCTCGGCAAGGAATTCGACAAGCTGACGAATTCGCTGGGCAGAGAGGTTCTCCCATCGCTGACGGGGTTTGTTGATCGGGTGAATGGCATGTTTTCAAAGGGTGGGCTGGTAGATAAAGCAAGTGATTTCGCCCAAAAACTTAAAGATGGCGATGTGAAGGGGGCTGTAGGGATATTGAAGGAATCTGATGTTCCTGGCGCTAAGCTCGCCCTCGATACCTACAACACCGCAGCAAAAGGCGACATTATTGGCGCATACGCCGGGGCCTATAAAAGGGTTGTTGGCGGTTATTATGGAACGGTGGTCGATCACGTTCCTGGTTTCGTAAAAAACCTTGCAGGGAAAGGTTATGACGCCGTTTCTGGGGGAGTGAAAGGCTACCTCGGCGCCCATGACGACCGTATCAAAAACCTTTGGATGCTGAGCCAGGATCCTTTAGCAAAAAAGTATCGCGAAACCCCAAACGGGCGATTAAGCCTTGCGATGATGCAGGCCGAGTCAGCTGGAAATAATTCGGCAGTTTCGGGAAAACATGCATTCGGCATCAGTCAGGTTATGCCAGGAACCGCCGCAGACCCTGGGTTTGGCTTGTCACCGCTTTCGGCAAATGCAACGAGAGAGCAGAGAGCCAAGCATGGCAGTGATTACCTTATGGCGATGATTAAACGCTATGGAGATACCGATAAGGGGCTTGCTGCTTACAACTGGGGGCCTGGAAACCTTGATAAGGATCTCAGAGCGAACAAGGATGCGTGGCATGATCACTTGCCATCGGAGACTTCTGGCTACCTTGCTACAGTCCATAGAAATATGGAGATATTGGATTCTGCGCTTCCACGCTTACGCCCTTTAGTACGCCATTCAGATGGTGCGATGCTGCCGGGTGGTGCGCCAGAGACCTACAACATGGTTGCCAATCCCCCCGCGCCACTAAGCATAACTCCTGCGCAGAACCAGCAGAGCGCTCCAGAAGGCCACACTATTCACATTGATGCTCGTGGATCGACCGATCCGCATCAGGTGACTAGCGAGGCTATCAAGGCCCTCAATCAGCAACTTCAGGGTCAGCTGACCATCACGCAGTCCCACTACAGCATGGATCTTGACCAATGAGCATTGCTGCAATTTTCATGAATCAAGTACCCACGCTTGGGGGGGATGGGCTTTCGCCTTTGATATTTGATGCCGTGTTGTCGGAGATGCAATATGCCTCAGCCCGACTTTCACAGTATCCCCTGGAGAGTGGGGCGATTGCTTCCGACCACGCGGTACAGTTTCCGACAATGCTTACGATCACTGTAGGCGTCAGCGATAACCCCTTCAAGGTACTGATGGCGGAAGCATCGAGCGCCGCGAATGTGGCTGGGTCAACACTTATAGGTGGGGTCACAGGTATCGCAGCCTCACACCTTCCAGCTTCTGCGCTGGCAGTGATAGGGCTCGGTATGGGGGCAAGCCTTGCGAGCACCTATGCAACAAGATCAACAACCACCAAGAATGCGCTGCACAAACTGAAAGCAACCGGAGCGCTGCTGAACTTCGTGGGCACCAAGGAAACCTACAAAAACGTGGTTATCGTTGGAGTCCGAAACGTCATCGACAAGCGCTCAGAGCTAGGCGGGATCTTTCAGATCGACCTTGTTCAGCCGCTCATAATATCCAATACAGGGACCGGCTCTATTAATGTCCTGCTTGGTAGTGGGACGGAATCCACTCAGGGTCAGAGCACGGCAAACGTTGGCATGCAGGTTCCTACATGACGACAAAAATCATATCGCTGCCTAGCGGTTACAGCTATTTCACCTTCCAGTCTGCACTTGGAAGCAATGTATACACATTCAACGTCCGCTGGTTGACACGATTTTCCTATTACGTGGTGTGTATGTACGACTCAACTGGAGCACCTGTATTTCAAGGGCGCGGCCTACATCCAAATATGGATCTGTTGTCTGGCCTGCAGCTTGGTGTTGGATCGCTGTTTCTCAGGGGGGAGGCGGCTACCGTAGCTAACCTTGGAATCAGCAACACACTGACCTGGGAGTATTGAACGTGACGTTGCTATATGGACGCTATTACGAGGTAAAGCTTTACTCCAGTACCTCGGGTGAATACCTGAAGATAACCGCTCCAGTTCAGATACAGTTTCGTGTCAGCTATTATCCATATGCGGTAAAGGGTACGGCAGAGATCACGCTTTACGGCCTTAATATGGCCTCAATGGATCAGATTATCTCCAAGTACGATAGGGTCAAGTTGGTGGCTGGGTACGTAGGTGGCTATGACACGCTCTTCGATGGAAATGTCTTCACTCCCAGTAAGGGGAAATACGGCGCAGATCAATATCTGCTGTTGTATTGCTCAATGTTTGGCAGGGATGAGTCTTTGGCCCACACTAACACCACCTGGGGGGCCGGCACGCGAGTCTGTGACATCGTCAGCGAAATCGCTTCGAGTCTCGGCGTCCCGGTCACCTTTGTTCCGCCGGTTGACTCGACAGAGAATACGTTCTGGCCCTCCCTCGGACGAGTCCAAAGACTTTCAATTTCCGAGCGATCTTATAGAGCCCTGGACAATCTTGGAGATTCCCACGGCTTCTTCGTTTATAGGCTAGCAGACAGGGTGCTGATAATTCCTGGGACGGCCCACGGAAGCGGTGTAGTTCATGAAATATCAGCGGAAAACGGCATGGAGGGCTCGCCTCTATTCACAACCGGACCCACGGTAAATGTGGTTACACGCCTCAACCCAAAGTTATGCCCTGGCGATGAAATTGTCGTGAAAAGTCGGTATAGCGTGGTTTCCGCGCAAGGCGCTAATACCATGGATCAAACGCAGTTCACCCAAACTAAGTCGGGCCGCTATTATGCAAGCTCTATCATTCACGTGGGCGACTTCTACGGAGAGACGTGGTCGACCTCGGTTCAGGGATTTGTTAATGGTGTAAATCACAATCCGGTCACTACGGGAGATGACAATGGTTGATCGTCACCTTGAGCTTACTGATGCATTGAACATGTCATTCAAGAGTGGTATCGCTAAAATATACACAGGCATGCCCGCAACCTTGATTGCGTATGACCCAGGTAGTCAGCGGGCCCAACTTCAGCTGGGGATCAAGCGCCGGCAGAAAGGCGTATGGACTGATTTGGCAATACTCACCGATGTTCCCGTTGGATTTCCAGGCTCACAATCGTGGGCCTTTTTTTCGGCCTTAAGTAATGGGGATGAGGGATGGGCTCACTTTTCGCAGCGGTGCATAGATGAGTGGCTCAGTAGTGGTGGGTCAGTAAGACCGGTAAGTCTGCGAATGTTCGACAAGACCGACGCCATGTTTCAGCCAGGTGTCCGCTCATCTAAAACCTCTTTTTCGCCCATGCCCAATATCGGGGCAGGGATCGCGAACAAATCCGGCTCTGTTTCAATTACAGCAACTGATGGTGCTATCGACTTGAAAGTCGATGGCACATCAATCGTTGCAACGAAGGGATCCATCACCATGACAGTCGGCGGTCAGCATCTCGTATTGTCATCGTCTGGGCTTTCCCACAATGGCGTCAACATCGGCGCCACACACGTGCATTCACAGGGTAAGGATTCGGGCGGCAACACTGAGCTGGACACCCTGGTGCCACATTAGCGAGAGCTTCAATGATCAGAAACTTCGATGGCACCGATCTGGTAACGAGCGGTGCTCGCACCTTCCTGCATGAAAAAGAAGAGCTGGCGGCCAGCGTCGTTTATGCACTGCGCCAGATACGCACTGAAGATTTTCTCAATCAGGCCAAGGGAACGCCTTGGTTCGATGGAATGCTCGGGAAAACCGACCCTGCGCTTCTGGAGATCCTGATAAAACAATCGGTGCTTCAGTCTCCTCGTGTCGCTCAAATCACAGCATTCAGCCTTGACGTCAATCGTCGAACGCGGACCTATGCCGTATCGCTAACGGTCACCAATGCAAGCGGCCTTGCCGCTACCGTCATCCACACCTCATCGGAGTAATCCATGGCGACAGTTACCAATAGCGGCGTCACCCTGACTACCACCCAGGAATACCTGGCGAAGCTCAAGAGCTTGTACCTGGACATTGATCCTGCGTGGGATCTTGACACCGCTTCCCCGGACGGTATGGCGCTTCAAATATGGGCAGAGACGCTGGGCAATTTGGATGAGCTCATACCGGCGACCTACAACGCGCTGGACCCAAATAGCGCCGTTGGTCTCCAACTTGACCGAATTGGTGCCATCAATAATATTCCGCGAGAGGCTGCTACATATTCCACCTGCAATGTGACCTTCAAAGGGAACGTCGGGGCTGTAATTCCGACTAAAACCCTGCTACGCAATACGCTCACCGATAGCCTGTGGGCAACAGATGGTGCGACCACCATTGATGCTAGTGGAACGACTAGCATAGGCGTTACCTGTACCACCGCGGGTGCACAAGCAGCCAACGTGGGTGAGCTTTCATCACTCTACGGCTCTGTGCCGGCCGGTGTGACCGGCGTGACCAATGCCGCAGCGGCATCAATAGGCAAAGGAAAAGAAAGCGACTCAAACTACCGGTTTCGGCGCAACGCCGCCGTTGCCTCGCGCTCAAGTAATGTGATTGACGCGCTGTACTCGGCAATCTACAGCGTGAGTGGCGTCAAACAGGTCAGAGTCTATGAAAATGATCGCTCAACCCCCGATTCCAACGGGCTGTTGCCGAGGTCCATTATGCTCATCGTCGATGGTGGCGCAGATGCTCATATCCTCGCTGCGTTTGCTTCCGTAAAGTCTCCAGGATGTGGGGACAATACTGAACGTACTGATCTTGATGCCTATAAGGTTACCGGTCTTACGGCTACTCCGAAGGGTAACCCGATAACGCTGACTTTTTTTCGGCCTCAGTTGGTGACGATTTACGAATCCATTTCAATCAGTACCACCACGCTCTCTGAGGCTGATAAAGACATAATCAAAGCCAAAACCGTCTCTTATTCTTTGGATGGATTCGCGCAGACGGCAGGCTTCATCAAGCGCGGGTTTCAGATCGGTGAGAGCGTCACATCGGGGCGGCTTTACACTCCGGTGAACTATGTAGTTGCAGGAGCCGGAATCACCAATACGTTGTATGTCGGAAAAACGCCAAGCACTGTTAACTTGTTGTCTATTCCAATCGCTTACAATCAGCTTGCAACGTTTGATAAGAATAACATTACCATTCATTACGAGTGACTCTCATGCCCGAAACCAATTTCGATTACACGTCGAAGGCACAATCGCGCATATACGGCTGGTACGAGAAGGGGCCAAAGTTAATTAGGTGGATTGACGTCATCCCCCGATTGGTATCGTCGAACCTTGAAATGGCACTTCAAACATTAAATTACATACTTGACTATCAACATCTTACAGGGGCAATGCTTGATATTGTCGGTCGAATTGTTGGCATAAGCGAACGACCTAGAATTGCTATGGCTGCCCTTGAACATTTCGGCTATCTCGGCGACCTGCTTTCCAAGGGCTACAATCAAGCGCCTTACTATGACTCGGAAACCGCCACGCGAACAATGCCAATCCCCGATTATGCATTCAAAGCTGTGATTAGAGCCAAAATTTACAAGAATTCAATTCTTTGTACCGTGGATTCAGTCAAGGAGTCAGTTGATAATATTTTTGGCGTTTCCTGCACAGTGGTTGATAATAAAGATATGACAATGTTGATCAACCTCAACTCATCGTCGTTTAATGGCATGCTTTATTATTTGGCCATTAATTATGACCTTATCCCTAAGCCGTCAGGCGTCGAAATAACTTCAATTAATGGTGGTAAATAATGTCTCGTCCTTCTAGTTATAATCGCCCTTGGGGCCACGGCGCTGACCCGGATCAAATGGGCGGCGAAAGCGCGTCAGCTGATCAGTCAGTAATCACTGCCGGTTGGGTCGGAAGAGTTAATGCGGCGCCCCCGACAGCGCGAATGCAAAATTACTGGCAGGCCCGCGTGGATCTAGGCCTTCAAGAAATCGAACGCCAAGGCTTCTTATCCTGGCGTGTCGACGTGCCCTACACCGTCGGCGCGATGGTTTCTTATGCGGGGAACTTTTTTCAGGCGCTATCAGCGAATTCGGGCATTGCTCCTCAAGGATCCAAGGACGTTGGGATTTGGAGCCTTATTCGGCCTGGAAAATGGCCGACCAGCACGGATAGCATTACCGGTGTGTTACAGGTGGATAAGGGGGGGACTGGGCGTAGAAACGGCATACACTGGATGCACGTTCTAAACAGACCCAAACACCGAGATGGGTACGGAATTATCGATGTTCCTACCAAGGACGAAGTCGATACCGCGCTGATTAAGAAGGCCGACAAAGCAACAACCCTGGCGGGCTACGGAATCACGGATGGCATGACGGCTGCGCAAGTGAATGTCGCGATAGCTGGTAAAGCCAACAAAGCCACTACGCTTGCCGGTTACGGAATCACGGATGGCATGACGGCTGCGCAAGTGAATGTCGCGATAGCTGGTAAAGCCAACAAAGCCACTACGCTTGCCGGTTATGGAATCACTGATGGCATGACCGCAGCGCAAGTGAACGCCGCAGTGAGCAATAAAGCGGATAGAGCAGAAACCTTGGCGGGTTACGGAATCGCTGATGGCGTGACAGCGCGTGAAATGCGATCCGCTATCGCTGGTTTTGCCCCAAGATATACGGTTCCGAATATGCCCAGTCAGCCTGCGTGGCAGGTTCTTGGCGGCCTAGGCGTAATTCCACCAGGCGGAACGTGGGCTTATTTTGAATTAGACATTAACCCAAATACTGGCGGCGTTTTAGTCTGCACCGCGGGCGTCCTTCCTGGAGGCACCCGTACGAGCGCTAATGGTAACGGCCTTGGTTTTGCCTGGAGGATTCAGTAATGGAAAAAATATCAGATGTCACTTATCAACACGCCGATATGGCTCCGCCGATAATGGCGCCCATACTCAAAGACATCCAGCGTAAGCAGGATGGAAGTTATGTTGTTTCCTATAACGGCTCTCCCTACCACGCAACCGAGAACGAGACGCCCGACGTCTATCAGCGCGTTCTGGAAAGCATCAAGGCGGGAGAAAAGGTCGTTGATTACAAGGAGCCCGTTCCCGATGCTCCAGACCCACAAGTATCCGCTTCCAGCGAGCTCCGCCGGCTGCGTGCCGTCGCCGACTATGCGATCACACCACTACAGGATGCGGAGGATGTGGGGGAGGCCACTGCCAAGGAGGCCGCTGATTTGAAGGCCTGGAAGCAATATCGAGTATTGCTGAACCGGGTCTCTGAGCAGCCAGGCTATCCCAAATCCATCAAGTGGCCTGTTGCCCCGGCCTAGCTCCAGCACGAGTAGTGATACCGCCCGAGAGGCGGTTTTTTTGTGCCTGAAAAAGCAAAACCCCCGACGCTGCAAACGTTCGGGGGTTTTTGTTTCCACCCCTTGAAGAACGCAAGAGGAGGAACATTTTTGAAGTATAGCAAAGGGATACTCAAATTGAACAACGAAGGCCTTGAACTTCAGACCGCGTTATCGCCGTGGCTCCGATTCTGCATCGGCCTCGCCATCGTCATGCTGGCCACCGTGCCAGTCCTTTACGTCATTCGCTGGTGGTAAACCATATGCCGATCACCGAGCAGCAGTTGCTGCAGATCCTCCCGAACGCCGGTCGCCAAGCTGGTGTTTTTGCCCCCGCACTGAATACAGCCATGAGCCGGTTCGGGATAGTGACCATCAAGCGCATTGCGGCCTTTATCTCCCAGATCGGGGAGGAGTCGCAGCAACTGACACGCCTGGTGGAAAACCTTAGTTACAGCGCCGATGAGCTGCTCAAGGTCTGGCCCTCTCACTTCGACTTTGTACGGGCCACTGCCTGCGCCCATAAACCTGAGCAGATCGCCAACATCGTCTACGCCGCACGCATGGGCAATACAGCAGCGGACGACGGCTGGAAATACCGTGGTCGGGGTTTGATTCAGGTCACCGGCAAGACCAACTACGCCGCGTGCGGCGATACTTTGGGTATTGACCTGATCAATCAACCCGAGCTGCTGGAGCAACCTCAATACGCGGCACTGTCTGCTGGTTGGTATTGGGCGAGCTGTGGGCTTAATACGCTGGCTGATGCCGAGGATATCCAGAACATCGGCAGTCTCATCAACACAGGTTGCAAAGGGCACGTAGCCAGTGGCGAGGCGAGTCGCCTTGAGCTGTACCACGTGGCGCTGAAGGTGCTTGCGTGAGGTTGGCCGGCCTGCTACTGGCCATGCTTATCGGAGGCGCAGGCGCTTGGCACGTGCAGAATTGGCGCTACGAGGGAAGGTTGGCCGAGTTGGCCAGTGCTCAAGCCCAGGCCATTGCCAGCGCTGAGCGCCTAGCCAGAACTGAAGAGCAACGCCGCCAAGCGGTAGTTGAAAAGGTGCAAAGCGATGCGCGAGAACAGATCAAAGCTGCAAAGGCTGACGCAGGTCATGCTGATACTGCTGGTCAGCGGCTGCACATCGCGGCCGGAGTTGTCGCCAGGTCCGGTGATGGCGCCTGTGGTTCCGGTGCTGCCCAGCGAGGCGCGTCAGCCACCCGCGCCGCCATGGTGCTCTCCGACCTGTTCCAGCGGGCTGACAAAAGAGCGGGAGAGCTGGCAGCGGCTTATGACCGAGCCAGAGTAGCTGGACTGGCGTGCGAGCGAAGTTATGACGGGATCATTGGGAAGTGAAAGGAAAAGAGAGCCGATATCGCCATACCGATATCGGCTAAAACTGTTCAAGTAACGCGGGCGGTATGGCATCGTCTTTGTATTACTTTTTTCGTGCCGTCATTAGAAAGTTACAAAGTTTGGATGTTACCCTCGGGGGGGGGGCGATTTAAGCCGACGCAATTTGAGTGGCGGGGATGCCGAAAAAATCGAAGTCGAAAGTGTAGGCTTCTAGCCCGCTTTCATATTTGGGAATTTCCAATGTGAAGATGGAAACTGTTTTTTCGTTTCCGGTATTGTCTATTTTTAATTGGATTTCGCAGTCAGGGTCGCCGATCTTACCTGCGGGCGCGTTGGCGTTGCTTTTTTGTGCTAAGGATGTGATTGTCAGTTTGTGGCCTACAATGTTGCCTTTCTTGAAGATGACTTTGTTGTAATCATGTACGACCAAATCTAGAAGTTTAAAAAGAACAGGCTCGTCAAATAGCGGGCTTAGATGGTTGGTTATATGGTAGTCGTATGTAAATGCAGTTGGGGATTCTGTCCGGTTATTTGTGGAAAACTCATAGCAAGGTACTTTAGAAGTTGGGCGTGGTTTGTCGGTGCTTCCCAGGTCAAATAGTGGAGTCCCTACATGGACGCTTTTGATCGTTGGGATGAAATATTCTTTATGGTCGGGAATGTCGATTTGATTTTCTACAGTAATGCTAATGGCGTCATTGTGCTTTAGGGGGACAGAAGCTGTTTGGTGATGATCCATGTAATGGTTCAATGCTCGCATCGTTGGATATGAAATATTTAAGCCCGTAAGAACTACGGACTCTGGCTGTTTAAATACGATGTGGCCAGCGCTATCTCTGGCTGTAGCTTTGAATTTATCTGAAGACCAGTCCCCAGGTATAGAGTGGGAGAACTCAAAGAGAAAGCTAGCGTTTGGGATGTCGATGGTTGATTTGTTGTGGATAATAACTTCCTGAGTGATTTTTAAGACTTTTCCATCGTTGATATTTTCTAGGTGCGGCTCTTTTACTTCATATTTGATCATGTTGGACGAAATTCTTTTTGTACTTGTAGGCATGTTGGATATCTCTAGGTTAGATGTTGCTATTTGGAGAAATTTCTTTCAGGCACTATCATCGGCTTGTTTGATGTGGCCCGTTTGCAGTGTAGAAGGAGGCGTTTGGATTTCCAACTGCACTAAAGAGTGGGAGCAGCCTGAACCATAGTTCCAGTCAGTTCGGGTTTTTGATTGTAATTTTAGAAGGAGTGTCGATAGGGCTTGGTGCTCGTTGGGCAGGAAGGCTCTGCTGGCAGCGAGGGGGGGGCAATGCAGGAACCGTCGAACTCGCTCCAACTGCTGGACGAACTGTTTTCGATATCAGGGCCGGGATCATTGCTGATCAAGCAGCCTTGAGGGTGCTGCAGAGGTATGTGGGGGAATTCTGCTCGAGGGGCTCACCTCAAAAAGAATAAAGTTGAGGTGAAAATCCGCTTTAAGAATAATGACGGTTCCGACCTACGGTCGCGGTTGAAAAATAGCATGGGTCGAAAAAGCAAAGCCCCGGAGGATCGAGACTCCTGGGCTTCTATTTTCTACGGTCCCTTAACCCGCAGAACGTGGCGGGACATTACCAGCAGATCCTAAGGTATTTCACTACGACTAAAGTTGATTGTGAAAAATAGGCAGAGGTCCTATTTTTCACAATAGCTTCAGGAAGCCCCTAGCAAGGTATAAGCGCCACGCTTACCTCGAAGCCAATCCAGGGTTTTGTAGGAAGCTCAAGTGGCTTTGAAATTGGATGGCTGCCTCTATTTACACCTAGTTTTATTGTTTTTTGATCATTTTTTTTAAGTTGATTTTTGGGCGCTCCTCCACTGAATTCCATAAAGTTAATGTCGTGGCTGCCCGAGGAAACTACGCCGTGCCCCTTAGGATCTATATCCACATCTCCTCCCGCGCTACTTAAGTGTTCTCCTGGCGGGGTTTCAAAGGTAAGGTATGGATCTTCAAAAGTTGCCATGTTATTTATTAGTGTTACAGTGGAATTAGCATACTGCGCTGCTGTTTCTAGCTTTTTTTCCCATTCGGTTTTGAAGGAAAGCAAATCAGTGGCTTTATCGCTGACAGCGAAACCAAGATAAAAATCCTTAGGGTAGGAACTTTTCGTGATTTTAGGAGTGATTGTAACGCCAAACTCCTGATGACCTTTTGCAGGGATCGTTTTCTTACCCGCAACGGAAATTAGCCCACAAGCCAGAGTCGCATCTGGTGAGGATATAATTTCAAAATTTTCTGCGGCTAGAATCTTCCACTTTTTATCAGTATCAATTCTTATTTCAGGGGCGGTGATTTCAATCTCGCTATCATTGTAGATGGTTAGTTTGCAGTGGTTCGGATTTTCCGAGGTCGGTGTGTCGCGTAGTTCAAATCTGAAATCACGAGCTTTCATGTGTAAATCCCTGTTGATAATGGAGGTGTTGAAGTGTAACCAGGTCGCGAGCCCCCTTAATCGCTTCCCTTTTGCTGCACGATAGTTACGTCGCCATCATTATCTTTGTGGCGGAAAACGGTACTTTTCCTTTACAATTATCGGAGTATTCAGGTCTGTCGATGTCGATGGTTTACAGCATAGCTGGGGCCGCTTAGATTTCCACCTGTCCTAAAGAATGGGAGCTACCTGAACCATAGTTTCATTCAGTTCGGGTTTTTTGATCGTAATTTGGAAGAGGTGTCGAAAGGGATTGGTGTTCGTCGGCAGGACGCCGTAGATGAGCCTGCTGCCAATTAGCAGCAGGCTAGAGGGTTATCGGGCGGCGTACTTGTTCAGCCTAAGCCGCTGCTGAACAGCTTCGAACTCTCGCGCCAACCCCTTCAAACTATGAACGCCCGTCCAGCCATCTTTGAAATGATCGATCATTTCTACGCCGACCCTGCTGCCTATTCCGCTTAGATGCGTGTAAAGGTTGTATCGCTTGAAGATGTCGTAGAGTTGTTCGAAGTGAGTGCAGACGAAATACACGTCGTATAACTGTCGGTCGTTGAGGACTGTGCCGCAGAGCTGTTCAGGATTGGGCAGCCACTCGCCCTCGATCACGTAGGCCGCGATGAAGTTACGGGCGCTGTCCAACTGATCAGCGGGAATGTCCTGAGCCGATACCACGCTGAATGCTTTGTGAACCTGTGACCAGACGTGCATCTTGGCGCGTTGACGAGCTTTGGAGGGGAGTTGACGCAGCTTGCCGTCGAGGACTGCGCCGAGGCAGTGGAAGCCGTCGGTGCCGATGGTTTGGCCGAGGATGCTTGAAAACGATTCGGTGCTGGTACGAACCGCTACGCCATCGTTCCAGTATGCCCATAGTGCGTCATCGCATTCGTTCTGGTAGGCGATGATGTTATCGCGTAGTTCAGGTTTCACCTTGTTTGGATGAATCGACATGAGCCAGCCGCTCAGTTTACGCAGAGGCAGGCAGGTCATTGACCGCAGTTTCCCATCAGCGGCAACCATTTCGATTTCCGAAACGGTTGATGCAAAGCGCCCAGATGTTAATTTCACGAACTGGGCTGACCACGATACGCCCATGCCCTCAACCACTGGCTTCATAGGGACGAATGGCTGGCCTTCGTGGCTCACCAGAAGAAGTTTTGCGTTGTGAAAAGTGATTGTCAAAGCTTGAGCTGCTTGCATGATGAGACTCCTATTTGAGTTGGAGTTCGCCGCCATCACTTCCACATGAAAAGTGGCGAACTGTACGCAGGTGTGGAAGACCGGGAAATAGGAACCCGGCGCACCCGAAGGCGCCCCGCGCACAGCTCGCCATAAAGCGAGCACAAAAAAACCGCTTTCGCGGCACTGTGCGCCTATTTATTCCGGGCTTCCACACCCGTATCGCTGATTTGGCAGCGACACGCGAAAGATAATCCCGGAATCGTTAGGCGTCAAGTTTGGAGGCCTGCAGGGGCAGGGAGAGTCTGGGCCAATTTTTGGGCCAGTGATGGATTTCAAACGCGGGGGAGTACGGGGCGTGGTGGGGGGAATGCCCCGAACATACGGGGACGCGGCAATGATGCCAGCGCTTTTTTATTTGCTCAAAACCCCGCAAAACCCCGAAACGCCGTTGACATTAAATGTCGCGTTTTACCAATAGGGCTACGGCTTTAGGGATGTTCAAGCAGGGCGCTGGCGCGCGTTTGAAGACGATTTCCTGACAGCAGCGAGCCATTTGTACACTGGCGTCCAGGCCTTTTGCAATGCGCGGGGGCGGGCTTGGGCCAGGCCGCGTCGGTTTCAGCGCCTGCTGGCAAGGTTTCTGAAACATTTGCTCATGCTTAGCCATGCCCTGGCCTATGCCTGTCGATTCACAACGCGAAGGTTGCTGGCGCCCCAAGTGGTCGCGGCCCATAGTTGAGCCAAAGCCCCTATAAAAGAGACTGGCCATGACCAAGACTCTCCACCACCGTGCCTGCCACCTGTGCGAAGCCATCTGCGGCCTCACCCTGGAAACCACCCAAGGCGAAGACGGTCGCCTGGCGATCACCTCGATCAAGGGCGACCCTCTGGACAGTTTCAGTCGCGGCCACATCTGCCCCAAAGCCGTGGCCCTGCAGGACATCCAGAATGACCCGGACCGCCTGCACCAACCCATGCGGCGGGTGGGCAGCGAATGGCAGCCGATTGGCTGGGATGAAGCCTTTGCCCTGGTGGCCGAGCGGCTTGCGGGTATCCAGGCGCGGCATGGGCAGAACGCGGTGGCGGTGTATCAGGGCAACCCAAGCGTGCATAACTATGGGTTGATGACCCACAGCAACTACTTTCTAGGGCTGTTGAAGACGCGCAATCGCTTTTCCGCGACCTCGGTAGACCAGTTGCCTCATCACCTCACCAGCCACCTGATGTACGGCCACGGCCTGTTGTTGCCCATCCCCGACATCGACCAGACCGACTTCATGTTGATCCTCGGCGGCAACCCGCTGGCCTCCAATGGCAGCATCATGACCGTGCCCGATGTGGAAAAACGCCTCAAGGCCATCCAGGCGCGGGGCGGAAAAGTGGTGGTGGTCGACCCGCGGCGCAGCGAGACGGCAGCCATCGCCGACCAGCACGTATTCGTACGCCCCGGCGGCGATGCGGCGTTGTTGTTTGGGGTGCTCAACACGTTGTTCACAGAAGGGCTGACACGCGACAGCCATTTGCCGGTGGAAGGCCTGGATGATGTACGCAAGGCGATTGCCGGCTTCGATGCCGAGGCCATGAGCCGCCAGTGTGCGGTGCCTGCCGAGCAGATCCGCCAGTTGGCCAGGGACTTCGCCGGCGCTGACAAGGCCGTTTGTTATGGCCGCATGGGGGTCTCGACCCAGGCGTTTGGCACGCTGTGCCATTGGCTGGTGCAACTGATCAACCTGGTGACCGGCAATCTGGACCGCGTCGGCGGCGCGCTCTGCACCAGCCCCGCGGTGGACCTGGTGGCCTCCACCAGCGGCGGCCATTTCAACCGCTGGCAGAGCCGCGTGTCCGGACGCCCGGAGTACGGTGGAGAACTGCCGGTGTCGGCGCTGGCCGAAGAAATGCTGACCGAGGGTGAAGGGCAGATCCGCGCCCTCGTGACGGTGGCCGGCAACCCGGTGCTGTCCACACCTAACGGTCGCCAATTGGAGCAAGCACTGGACGGGTTGGAATTCATGGTCAGCATCGACCTGTATATCAACGAGACCACGCGTTATGCCGACCTGATCTTGCCCTCCACCTCGGCGCTGGAAAACGATCACTACGACACCACCTTCAATCTGTTTGCGGTGCGCAATGTCACGCGTTTCAATCGTGCCATCCTGCCCAAGCCTGAGGGGGCGTTGCATGACTGGGAGATTTTTGTCGGCTTGGCCAAGGCGTTTGCGGCGCACACTGGCGCGGTGCTCAAGCCCACCCTGCCACCGGCACAGATGATCGACTTCGGCCTGCGTGCGGGTGCCTATGGTGACGCATCCAGTCATAAACTGTCGGTGGCCATGCTGGCGGATCATCCCCATGGCGTGGACCTGGGGCCGCTCAAGCCCAACCTCGGGGCACGTTTGAAAACCGCGGATGGCAAGGTGCAAGCGGCACCGGCCGTGATCCTGGCAGACCTGGCGCGTTTCACCGCGCAGCCGTTGCCGGTGGCCGACGAACTGCTATTGATTGGCAGGCGGCATGTGCGCAGCAATAATTCCTGGATGCATAACTATCACCGGCTGGTGAAGGGTAAGCCACGCCATCAACTGCTGATGCACCCCGATGATCTGGCTAGCCGTCAGTTGAGCGATGGCCAGCGGGTGCGGGTGAGTTCGCGTATCGGTATGGTCGAAGTGGAAGTAGCGGCCAGCACGGACATGATGCCGGGTGTGGTCAGCTTGCCTCACGGCTGGGGCCACGGTCGCCCGGGCGTGCAGATGAGCATCGCGAGCAACCAGCCGGGGGCGAGTGCCAATGACTTGACCGACGAGCGGCAATTGGACGAGTTGTCGGGTAATGCGGCGCTCAACGGCGTACCGGTGAAGGTGGCGGCGGCCTGAGCATCCTGCTGGATTTTTGCGTTACAATGCGCCACCGTGCCGACCCGTGAGTCGCAAAGTTCCTGCAGAGGTGTTCCATGGATATCATCGAAACGATCAAAGAGCAGATTGCCAACAACACCATTCTGCTTTACATGAAGGGCGCACCTAACGCGCCTCAGTGCGGTTTCTCCGCAAAAGCGTCCCAGGCAGTCATGGCATGTGGCGAGAAGTTCGCTTACGTGGATATCCTGCAAAACCCCGAGATCCGCGCCAACCTGCCAAAGTACGCCAACTGGCCGACTTTCCCGCAGTTGTGGGTAGCCGGTGAACTGGTTGGCGGTAGCGACATCATCACTGAAATGGCAGCTGATGGTTCCCTGCAAGCGCTGATCAAGGACGCAGCGGAAAAAGCAGCGGCCAAGACTGACGCCTAATTGGCGAGCAATAAAAAGCCCCGCTTCTCACAAGAGAGCGGGGCTTTTTTTGAGCTTTTCTTTAGGAGCGAGCGCAGTTATTCGCCCATCTGCGATTGCAGGTAATTCTCCAGGCTGACCTTGTCGATCAGGCCCAACTGGGTTTCAAGCCAGTCGATATGCTCTTCCTGATCTTCCAGGATATCTTCCAGCAGTTCACGGCTGCCGAAATCGCCCTTGGTTTCGCAGTGAGCGATAGCGGCTTTCAGATCGCTGTGGCTCTTGCGCTCAAAGCCCAGGTCGCTGCTGATCATTTCCTGGGTGTGCTCGCCGATGTTCAGCTTGCCCAAGTCCTGTACGTTCGGCAGGCCTTCCAGGAACAGGATGCGCTTGATCAGCGCGTCGGCGTCCTTCATGGCCTTGATCGACTCTTTGTATTCACGCTTGCCGAGCTTTTCCAGGCCCCAATCGTCGTACATGCGCGCATGCAGAAAGTACTGATTGATCGCGACCAGTTCATTGGCAAGGATTTTGTTGAGTTGCTGGATGACTGAGATGTCGCCTTTCATGACTGGGGTCCTGCCCTGTAATAGCTGTGTATAGGGCGGAGTCTGAGCGGTGAAAATCCTAGTGTCAAACCTAAGTTATTGAATAATAAATGAAAATTAATCGGAATAAGAATGTTTGTGTTCCGCGTCTTGGCGCTAACTATTTGAATTGATGGCATAAAAAAACCGGACACTAGGTCCGGTTCTTCAAAACATGCCTATTCAGGCGTGTTTAAATTCTGCTGGGTAGGGGAGCGCGGCCTGGGCTGTTTGCAGCTGCGTCAGGGTTTCCCGTACCACTTGCTTGGCCAGGCAAGCACATTTGCCACACTGGCTGGCAACGCCGGTGGTTTCACGTACTTCCTTATAGCTGCAGCAACCTTCGTAGATTGCTTCGCGGATTTGTCCGTCGGTGACGCCAGTGCAGAGGCAGACATACATAAGTGAGAACCGTCGCGGGTTTATGGCTTAAGTGCGATGGATCTTAATGTTAACGAGAATGATTGTCAAAATAGTTTCAGCAGCAATCCGGGGGGAATTGCCCGTGCGCTGACGAACGGTTTTTTCGGTGTATGATGGTCGGTCTTCACGAAGCGTGATTGCGTCATATTTCTGTCTGTTTCCACAGGCAGACTCGACCGGTCCTTTACTTCAATCGTCACCCCTATATCAGGAGATATCCAATGAGCGTACTCGTCGGTAAACAAGCCCCGGATTTCGACGTACCAGCCGTCCTCGGCAATGGCGAAATCGTAGACAGCTTCAAGCTGTCTGAAGCCATCAAAGGCAAATACGGCCTGGTGTTCTTCTACCCGCTGGACTTCACCTTCGTCTGCCCTTCGGAGCTGATCGCCCTGGACCACCGCATGGACGATTTCAAAGCGCGCAATGTTGAAGTGGTCGCGGTTTCCATCGACTCCCATTTCACCCACAACGCCTGGCGCAACACCGCCATCAACGACGGCGGCATTGGCAAAGTCAAATACACCATGGCTGCCGACATGAAGCACGACATCGCCAAGGCCTACGACGTTGAGTCCGAAGGCGGCGTGGCGTTCCGTGGCGCGTTCCTGATCGACGACAAGGGCGTTGTGCGCTCGCAGATCATCAACGACCTGCCGCTGGGCCGTAACATGGAAGAGCTGATCCGCCTGGTCGACGCGCTGCAATTCCACGAAGAGCACGGCGAAGTCTGCCCTGCCAACTGGAAAAAAGGCGACAAAGGCATGAACGCTTCGCCAGAAGGCGTTGCGGCTTACCTGACCGAGAACGCTGGCAAGCTGTAAGCCAACGTCACGGTAAAAAAAACCGGCCTGAAAAGGCCGGTTTTTTTATGCGCGGGATTTGACTTCAGTCGTTGAAGTCTTCCCAGCCGCCCATCTGCTTCCAGCGGTTGACGATGCCGCAGAACAGCTCGGCGGTCTTCTCGGTGTCGTAGCGGGCCGAGTGGGCTTCACGCCCGTCAAAGTCGATACCGGCCGCCTGGCAGGCTTTGGCCAGAACGGTCTGACCGTAGGCCAGGCCGGCAAGCGTTGCGGTGTCGAAACTGGAGAACGGATGAAACGGGTTGCGCTTCATGTCCAACCGCGCCACGGCGGCGTTCAGGAAGCCCAGGTCGAAACTGCTGTTGTGACCGACCAGGATCGCACGTTTGCAGCCATTGGCCTTCAATGCCTTGCGCACGCCACGGAAGATGTCGGTCAGCGCCGCTTCTTCACTTACCGCCATGCGCAGTGGGTGGTCGAGCTTGATCCCGGTGAATTCCAGGGCAGCGGCTTCGATATTGGCGCCTTCAAACGGCTCGACGCGAAAGAAATGAGTGTGCTCCGGGTACACAAAGCCCTGTTCGTCCATGCCGATGGTGGTTGCGGCAATTTCCAGCAAGGCATCGGTGGCGCAGTTGAAACCACCGGTTTCTACGTCGATGACGACCGGCAGATAGCCGCGAAAACGCTCGGCCATCGGATGGCGCGAGCCACCACTGCCGTGCTCTTGTTCGTCGTCGTAATGGTCTTCACTCACTTGCTTTCCTCCAGCAGGCGCCAGCGCAGTGTTTCACCGGCGCGCAGCGGGATAACGGTCAGCTCGCCAAACGGCAGGCTGGCAGGGGCGGTCCAGTCTTCACGAACCAGGGTAATGCGGTCGGTATTCGCCGGCAGGCCGTAGAAACGCGGGCCGTTGAGGCTGGCGAAACCTTCGAGCTTGTCCAGAGCATTACGTTGTTCAAACGCTTCGGCGTACAACTCGATGGCGGCAAACGCGGTGTAGCAGCCGGCGCAGCCGCATGCGGCTTCCTTGGCGTGCTGGGCGTGGGGGGCCGAGTCGGTGCCGAGGAAGAACTTCGGGTTGCCGCTGGTGGCGGCATCCAGCAGGGCTACCTGATGGGTGTTGCGTTTGAGGATCGGCAGGCAGTAGAAGTGCGGCCGAATCCCGCCCACCAGCATGTGGTTGCGGTTGTAGAGCAGGTGATGGGCCGTGATGGTCGCGCCAACGTTGGCCGACGCCTCGCTGACGAACTGCACCGCATCGGCGGTGGTGATGTGTTCAAACACCACCTTGAGCGTGGGGAACAGCTCGACCACACGACGCATGTGTTCATCGATGAAGATTTTTTCGCGATCGAACACGTCCACATCGCCACGGGTGACTTCCCCGTGGATCAGCAATGGCATGCCGACCTCCGCCATGGCTTCGATTGCCGGCAGGATCTTATCGATGCTGGTCACGCCGGAATCGGAGTTGGTGGTCGCGCCTGCCGGGTACAGCTTGGCGGCGTGCACGTAACCGCTGGCCTTGGCTTCACGGATTTCTTCAGGCTGGGTGCGGTCGGTGAGGTAGAGCACCATCAACGGTTCGAAGCGGCTGCCGGCCGGTCGCGCAGTGAGGATGCGCTGGCGATAGGCGTCGGCTTCTGCGGCATTGCGCACCGGAGGTACGAGGTTAGGCATGATGATGGCGCGGCCAAACGTGCGCGCGACATCGGCCACGGTTTGAGGTAACGCAGCACCATCGCGAAGATGAATATGCCAGTCGTCGGGACGCAGCAGGGTCAGGCGGTCGGACATTGGGGATTCCAGGCGGGTCAATCTGGTGGGAATGCTACCGGAAAAGACTCTTGCAGGCACTCGCTATCAAGTTTTGCCGGATGCTACCGATATCTCCGGGTATGCCTTAACGATGTATGACGCTTTGAAGTGTTGTAGAAACCAGTGGAGCCTCCCGTGCGCCAGTATTATCTAGCCCTGCTCAGTGTGTTCGCCAGCCTGCCTGCGGCGGCCCTCACGTTCCAGACACGTCTGGAGAATATTGAGTGGAAGGTAGAGGGCGATCAGTTCGAGTGCCGCCTGACCCAGCCGATCAGCGATTTCGGTTCCGGTGAATTCGTACGCCGGGCCGGCGAACAGGCGACGTTTCGTCTGAAAACCTATGGCGGCACCCTTGGCGCCGGCTCCGCAACCCTGTTGGCCGCTGCCGCGCCTTGGCAGCCGGGCCGAGGTGATATCAACCTGGGCGCCGTGCGTGTCGGCAGCGGCGACGTCCTGTTCAATAGCTCCCAGGCCCAGGCCGGTCGCCTGTTCACGGGATTGCTCGAAGGGCGCAGTCCCACCGTGCGGCATTACGGGCGTGAAGGCGGTTACTCGGAAATTCGCCTGCTGCCGGTGAAGTTCAACAAGGCTTACAGCGATTATCAGCTATGCACCACCAAGCTGCTGCCCATGAATTACGACCAGGTCAGACAGACCGAAGTGGGCTTTCCCGGCGGCGGCATTGAGCTGGACGCGGCGGCCAAGAAGAAGTTGTCCGTGATCCTTGCCTTCATGAAGGCCGATCCTACGGTCAATCATGTCGAGTTGAACGGCCATTCGGACAACAGTGGCAACCGCCTGACCAACCGTGACGTTTCACGCCGCCGCGCCCTGGCGGTGATGGACTACTTCAAGGCCAACGGCATCCAGGAATCGCAGATCACGATGCGCTTTCATGGCGAAAGCTACCCCTTGGCGCCCAACACCAATGCCGCCAACCGCGCGCGTAACCGCCGTGTGAATATTCAGCTGGAGCGCGTGGCTGCCCCCGAGAAACCGGCGCCCCAGACCATTGCGCCAAGCAACCCGGCGGCTACCTCATAAGGGCGACCATCGGTCGCCCACTCGACATAATCTGTCGCTTTATCTTCATTTGCTGTCGCGCCCCTGTAATTTCACGGTTTTGATCGGTAGAATCGTCGCCTTTCCGTACAACCCCGTGGAGTGATGGCATGGCCGACGTAAACAAGGTCGTTCTCGCGTATTCCGGCGGCCTGGACACTTCGGTGATCCTCAAGTGGCTGCAGGATACTTATAACTGTGAAGTGGTGACCTTCACCGCTGACCTGGGTCAGGGTGAAGAGGTCGAGCCTGCACGTGCCAAGGCGCAAGCCATGGGCGTGAAAGAGATCTACATTGACGACCTGCGCGAAGAGTTCGTCCGCGATTTCGTCTTCCCGATGTTTCGCGCCAACACTGTCTACGAAGGTGAGTACCTGCTGGGTACCTCCATCGCACGTCCACTGATCGCCAAGCGCCTGATCGAGATCGCCAACGAAACCGGCGCCGACGCCATTTCTCACGGCGCCACCGGCAAGGGCAACGACCAGGTCCGTTTCGAACTGGGTGCCTACGCACTCAAGCCAGGCGTTAAAGTCATTGCGCCGTGGCGTGAATGGGATCTGCTGTCCCGTGAAAAGCTGATGGATTACGCTGAAAAGCACGCCATCCCGATCGAGCGCCACGGCAAGAAGAAGTCGCCGTACTCAATGGACGCCAACCTGTTGCACATCTCCTATGAAGGCGGCGTGCTGGAAGACACCTGGACCGAGCACGAAGAAGACATGTGGAAATGGACCGTCTCCCCGGAGAACGCTCCAGACAAGGCGCAGTACCTGGAACTGACTTACCGTAACGGCGATATCGTTGCGCTGGACGGCGTTGAAATGACCCCGGCCACCGTACTGGCGACCCTGAACCGGATCGGTGGCCAGCATGGTATCGGCCGTCTCGACATCGTCGAGAACCGTTACGTGGGCATGAAGTCCCGTGGCTGCTACGAAACCCCAGGTGGCACCATCATGCTGCGCGCCCACCGCGCCATCGAATCCATCACCCTGGACCGCGAAGTCGCTCACCTCAAAGACGAGCTGATGCCCAAGTACGCCAGCCTGATCTACACCGGTTACTGGTGGAGCCCTGAGCGTCTGATGCTGCAACAGATGATCGACGCCTCCCAGGCTCATGTGAACGGTGTTGTGCGCCTGAAGCTGTACAAGGGCAACGTGATCGTCACCGGCCGCAAGTCCGATGAGTCGCTGTTCGACTCCAACATCGCCACCTTCGAAGAAGACGGCGGGGCCTACAATCAGGCGGACGCGGCAGGCTTCATCAAGTTGAACGCACTGCGCATGCGCATTGCTGCCAACAAGGGCCGCTCGTTGTTCTGAACCGTGCGCCTGTCGTGAAAAATGGCCCCTTATGCAAGGGGCCATTTTTTTTGCCTGGATTTTAGATGTCGCACTGTTTATTAGCGTTTAGCGTGTGTTTAAGGTTTTTTCGTAACTTGCGCAATTATTTACCGGTTTATCTTTTTTTAAGGCTGAATCATTTTTTACATCTGGGGAGGAACTATGTCTGACAGAAAATTCACTCATGTAGTTGCAATGGAGATGTGAGTTGGTGAATTTTCTGTAGGAATTGCGGAAGTGTTGAAATATGTTAAATGGAACTAATGCGGACGGTTTTTCCTGGTCGGTTTGCGGGCGTCATTGCGACAAGCAAGGGGCATTTCCTGAAAGTCTTGTGCGGCACGTTTACCTTCAGGGGCTCATGCCCCAGACATTTCACTCAAAATATGTGCGCGCCGGGAAAGGTCTGAAAGCAACCATAAAGCTACATGCATCTAAGTTGGCGAATTTTTGTAGGTTAATTCCTATCTTCTTGTGGGTTGGGTCTCTGCCTGCTCTTGCTCGGGGTGGAATGCTATGCCAACTAGTAATCGACTAGGCTATTGTGTTTGCTCTAAATAATTCGAACAGCGAAATTGGACTTTCTCATGAATAAAGTGCTGATCGTGGATGATCATCCCGTCATTCGTCTTGCTGTGCGCATGCTAATGGAGCGTCATGGTTATGAGGTCGTTGCCGAGACTGATAACGGTGTCGATGCGTTGCAACTTGCACGGGAACATATGCCGGATATTGTGATACTGGATATCGGAATCCCCAAGCTCGACGGCTTGGAAGTTATTTGTCGGCTGGCTTCGACCAAGCAAGCCGTCTCGTTCAAGGTGCTGGTGCTGACGTCCCAGGCGCCTGGCCATTTTTCCATGCGCTGCATGCAGGCGGGTGCCGCCGGCTATGTGTGCAAGCAGCAGGATCTGACAGAGTTGCTCAGTGCCATCAAGGCGGTGCTTTCCGGCTATAGCTATTTCCCGAACCAGGCGCTCAACTCAGTGCGGTCAACCATGGGCAATGCCAGTGAAGCCGACATGGTCGAACGCTTATCGGGGCGGGAGATGATGGTGCTGCAGCAACTGGCCCGTGGCAAAACCAACAAGGAGATTGCCGATGGCATGTTCCTCAGCAACAAAACCGTCAGTACCTACAAGACGCGCTTGCTGCTCAAGCTCAATGCCAGGTCCCTCGTGGACTTGATCGAACTGGCCCAGCGCAACGGCCTGGTCTAGGAGGATATTGCATCTCTTGAATACCCGTGTAACCGGCAGAAAAAAGCCTCCGTCAGGGAGGCTTCCGGCCGCCAACGGCTCGATCAGAGATCGAAGTCGTAATCGGCCAGCTGTTTTTGCAAGCGTCGCTCTTCCAGAAGATTGTCGATAGTGCGGCGTTTGCTTAAATTGGTCTTGGCCACCTCTGCCACAGGTGCCTCTACCACATCGTCATCCGACTCAACGAGGTCGTCTTCCACTTCCAGTTGTTCGTTGCCAGCGCTCATAAGGTCAACTCCAGGCTAAGACTGCCGTTGGGGCTCCTTATAGCGATAATCCGCGAACGGGTAAAAAAGATTTTTTCAATCGCCTGATCACAAAAAGCAATGATCGCTCAATCGTCGGAGGTCTTGTCCTTGTATTCGCACAAGTCTTCGATACGGCAGCTGCCGCAGCGCGGCTTGCGGGCCTGGCAAACGTAGCGTCCGTGCAGGATCAGCCAATGGTGGGAGTCGAGCAAATAGGGCTTGGGCACGAACTTCATCAATTGCTTTTCCACCTCAACCACATTCTTGCCCCGTGCAATGCCGGTTCGGTTGCTGACGCGGAAAATGTGCGTGTCCACCGCCATGGTCAACTGCCGAAACGCCGTATTGAGCACCACGTTCGCCGTTTTGCGGCCCACGCCTGGCAAGGCTTCGAGGGCTTCGCGGGTTTGTGGCACCTCACCCCCATGCAGCTCCAACAACAGGCGGCACGTTTCGATCACATTCTTGGCCTTGCTGTTATACAGGCCGATGGTTTTGATGTATTCGGACAAGCCTTCCACACCCAGGGCGTAAATCGCGGCGGGTGTATTGGCCACGGGGTACAACTTCGCCGTGGCCTTGTTAACGCCTACGTCTGTGGATTGAGCCGATAGGATCACCGCAATCAGTAATTCGAACGGTGAGGAGTAGGCCAGTTCGGTTTTCGGTTCCGGATTGTCTTCGTGAAACCTGCGGAAGATTTCCAGGCGTTTTGCGGCATTCATAGGGACAGGCGTTTCCTTGCAGGCGGTCGGCGTGATGTTAGCAATACACAGCGCACTGGGTCAGCCGTTGGCCTCGGCATCTTGCAGCGTTTGCTCGGCGGCATTCAATGCGGCTTTCAAGGTTGCCAATTGATGCTCGTCGGCATGGTGATCCTGAGCCTTTTTCAACGCTGCACGGCGCATGGCCAGCTGGATTTTTGCGCGCTTGAACTCGGCGCTTTTAGTGGTCGTCTTTGGTGGCTGCGGTGAGCTGTTGGCCTCCAGTGCGGCAAGCGCCTGCTCGGATGCCTCGAACTGCCGCTGCAGCATAATCAATTGCGACTGTTGCTCAAAGGTCGGCGGATGCCCAAACGCTTTCAAGGATTTGTGCAACTGAGCGCGACTCATGGCGACGTTGCTTTTGGCCTGCTTGATCGCAGCGTCCTGAGCGGCCTGAGTGTTATCAACCGGTGCCACCTCCATCGGCGCTGTGCGCTTGGCTCGTGCCAGGCGTTCGGCGAGCTTGTAGGCTTCTTCACGTTGCAGGCGGGCGTTACGTTGCTCGAAGCGCCGCCGCGCCCGGTTGCGTTTGAGGTCGCGTACACGCCGTTCATCATCGTTGCTGGCCAAGTCACCGACGATAGGCAGAACGTCAGCAAGTGGGCGCATCTCGATACAGTCGACAGGGCAAGGCGCAACGCACAGGTCGCAACCGGTGCACTCGTCGACAATCACGGTGTGCATCAACTTGGCGGCACCCACAATGGCGTCCACCGGGCAGGCCTGGATGCATTTGGTACAGCCGATGCATTCGGCCTCGCGGATATAGGCGACTTGCGCAGGCGCATCTCCACGGCTGGTGTCCAGCTCCAGTACCGGCAGGCGCAGCAGTTGCGCGAGCCCGGCAATGGTTTCCTGCCCACCGGGCGGGCACTTGTTGATGGCTTCGCCTTTAGCGATGCCTTCTGCGTAGGGCTTGCAGCCCGGGTGCCCGCACTTGCCGCATTGAGTCTGCGGCAGCAGCGCGTCGATACGTTGAATGAGGTTCATGCTGTGATCATAGCGTTGATGCCCGGTCCAGGGAGGAGGGCAAGCTGAGAAGCCCCGCTGTAGCAACAGCGGGGCATTTTGCAGAGGTTACTTGATGCGTTGACCCGGCTTGGCACCGCTGTCCGGGCTCAGCAGGTAGATTTCTTCGCCGCCAGGGCCCGCAGCCATCACCATGCCTTCGGAAATGCCAAACTTCATTTTTCGTGGCTTGAGGTTGGCGATCATCATGGTCAGGCGACCATCGAGCTTGGACGGGTCCGGGTAAGCGCTCTTGATGCCGGAGAACACGTTGCGCTGTTCGTCACCGATATCCAGCGTCAGGCGCAGCAGCTTGTCGGCGCCTTCCACGGCCTCGGCCTTGATGATCAGCGCCACGCGCAGGTCCACGGCGGCAAAGGCGTCGAAATCGATTTCCGGGGAAATCGGGTCCTTGGCCAGCTCGCCATTGCCCGCCGGCGCGGATTGGCCGGTATCGGTCTGGCTGGCCACCAGGTCTTCTTTCGAAGCATCGGTCATGGCCTGGACTTTCACCGGGTCAATCCGGGTCATCAAGGGCTTGAACGCGTTCAACTGATGATTACCGAGCAAGGTGGTGTGATCGTTCCAGCTCAACGGCGCCACGTTGAGGAACGCCTCGGCATCGGCGGCCAGCAATGGCAGCACCGGCTTGAGGAAGATCACCAACTGACGGAACAGGTTGACCCCGGTGGCGCAGATCGCCTGAACCTCCGCTTCCTTGCCTTCCTGCTTGTTCAGCGACCATGGCGCCTTGTCGGCGATCCAGGCGTTGGCGCGGTCGGCCAGGCCCATGATCTCGCGCATGGCGCGGGCAAAGTCGCGGGCTTCATAAGCGTCGGCGATGCTCGGCGCGGCGGCCAGGAACGCGTCGGTCAGTTCCGGTGCGGCGTTCTCGGCTACCAGTACACCGGCGTTGCCCTTGTGGATGAACCCGGCGCAACGGCTGGCGATGTTGACGACTTTACCTACAAGGTCCGAGTTGACCTTCTGTACGAAGTCTTCCAGGTTCAGGTCCAGGTCGTCCACACCACGGCCCAGCTTGGATGCGTAGTAATAGCGCAGGTATTCCGGCGACAGATGGTCCAGGTAGGTGCGCGCCTTGATAAAGGTGCCACGGGACTTGGACATTTTCTGGCCGTTGACCGTCAGGTAGCCGTGCACGGCGATGCCGGTCGGCTTGCGGTAGCCCGAGCCTTCAAGCATTGCCGGCCAGAACAGCGCGTGGAAGTTGACGATGTCCTTGCCGATGAAGTGGTACAGCTCGGCGGTGGAGTCCTTGCCCCAGAACGCGTCGAAGTCCAACTGCGGGGTGCGGTCGCACAGGTTCTTGAAGCTGGCCATGTAGCCGATCGGCGCGTCCAGCCATACATAGAAATACTTGCCTGGCTCGCCCGGAATCTCGAAGCCGAAGTACGGCGCGTCGCGGGAGATGTCCCACTGCTGCAGGCCACTGTCGAGCCATTCGGAGAGTTTGTTGGCCACGGCGTCCTGCAAGGTGCCGCTGCGCGTCCAGGTTTGCAGCATTTGCTGGAAATCCGGGAGCTTGAAGAAGAAGTGCTGCGAGTCCTTGAGCACCGGCGTGGCGCCGGAGATCGCTGACTTGGGATCCTTCAAGTCGGTCGGTGCGTAGGTCGCACCACATTTTTCGCAGTTGTCGCCGTACTGGTCTTCGGTGCCGCATTTCGGGCAGGTGCCCTTGATGAAACGGTCGGCCAGGAACATTTTCTTTTCCGGGTCGAAATACTGGGTCACCGAACGTTGGTCGATGTGCCCGGCTTCCTTCAACCGCAGGTAGATCTGGCTCGACAGCTCGCGGTTTTCGTCGGAGTGGGTCGAGTGGAAATTGTCGAAGTCCACCAGGAACTCCGCAAAGTCGGCGCTGTGTTCAGCCTGCACATTGGCGATCAGCTGTTCCGGGGTGATGCCTTCCTTTTCGGCGCGCAACATGATGGCCGAACCGTGGGCGTCGTCCGCGCAGACATAAATGCATTGATTGCCGCGATGCTTCTGGAAGCGCACCCACATATCGGTCTGGATGTACTCAAGCATATGGCCAAGATGGATCGAACCATTGGCATAGGGCAGGGCGCTGGTGACGAGGATCTTGCGTGGCTCGGACATGGGGCTCGGCTACTTGATGAAACGGAGGTCGGCCACTATAAAGCGCCGGGAAATTTATTTCACCCCGTGACGCTGTTTCAGAATCTTCCGTACCTTCGAAAGCATGCCGTTCGGCGGCTGGAACGGTTAGGATAGCCGCCTGTTTCAGTCAGTCTTTTTTCGGGAGTAGCCCATGAGCGCCGTCAATCGCGCAGCGGTGGAAGCCGTTCTTCGCCAGTACACCGACCCTTATTTGAACCAGGACCCGGTCAGTGCTGGCTGTGTACGTGCCATCGAGGTCCAGGGCGACCAGGTGTCGGTGCAGTTGCAACTGGGTTATGCCGCGGGCCTGTTCAAAAGCGGTTGGGCGCAGATGCTGCAAATGGCTATCGAGGGCCTCGACGGTGTGGGTTCGGCCAAGGTCGACATTCAATGCGTGATCGCGCCGCACAAGGCCCAGGCGCAGGTCCCTGGCCTGGCCAACGTCAAGAACGTGGTGGCGGTGGCGTCCGGCAAGGGCGGCGTGGGTAAATCGACCACGGCGGCCAACCTGGCCTTGGCCCTGGCCCGGGAAGGGGCGCGCGTGGGCATTCTGGATGCCGACATCTATGGGCCGAGCCAGGGCGTGATGTTCGGCATCGCCGAAGGCACACGGCCGAAGGTCAAGGATCAGAAATGGTTTGTACCGATCGAGTCCCTGGGTGTGGAAGTGATGTCCATGGCGTTTCTCACCGACGACAACACGCCGATGGTCTGGCGCGGGCCAATGGTCTCCGGTGCGTTGCTGCAACTGGTCACACAAACAGCTTGGGGCGACCTCGACTACCTGGTGATCGACATGCCGCCAGGCACCGGCGACATTCAACTGACCCTGGCGCAGAAAGTGCCGGTGGCCGGTGCGGTGATTGTCACCACGCCTCAGGACCTGGCGCTGCTGGACGCCAGGAAAGGTGTGGAGATGTTCCGCAAGGTCAACATCCCGGTGCTGGGCGTCGTGGAAAACATGGCGGTGCACATCTGTTCCAACTGCGGGCATGCCGAGCATCTGTTCGGTGAGGGCGGGGGGGCGAAGCTCGCTACCCAGTATGGCGTTGAACTGCTGGCATCGCTGCCATTGGCGATGGAGATTCGCGAGCAGGCCGATGGTGGCAAACCTACCGTCGCGGCAGAGGCCGATGGGCAGATCGCGATGATCTATCAGGAATTGGCCCGTCACGTCGGTGCGCGGATTGTTTTGCAGGAAGCGACGGCGCCGGCAATGCCGACCATTACCGTGAGCGACGATTGATTAGGCTTTAACGGTTACGCGAAAAGCCTGACGATCCGTGGTGCTCTCAGGTTTTTCGCGAGCGAGCTCGCTCCTACAGGTGGGGCGCCAATAGGGCTTGTTGCTACTTTGCGCAATGCACGTGTAAGCATTCGCTTACTTTTTCGTAAGTGTTTGGTTTTTTTAGCGGTTGCGTACGTCTTGAATCGACGAAGCTATTATCTATCTTTTTGAAAAATAACGATTATTTTCATGCTGGCGAGCGGCAACTTTTGTCAGCCCGCCGTGGGGATCGCGTTGAACTTCCCTTGGAACGCTCTAACATCAGCCCTGTGTCCACGGATTGGCACAGCCATCAAGGAACGATGGTTTGAAGGAACGTCGCAGGATGCGATTCATCAGGATGATGAAAAGGAATACAGGGACTAGGGAAAAAATGTGGGCGGGTCATACCGCCCCTTTTTTTGCCTGTAGAAAAGTGAACCCAGGCACCCGAACGCAAAAAAGGCCCTCAAGGGCCTTTTTTTGTTGGGCAGTGGCGCTTTAGCGCTCTAGTTGCTCAATCTTGTTGGGCTTGCCATCCCATTCGGCGGCGTCCGGCATCGGATCTTTGCGCTCAGTGATGTTTGGCCAGATGTCTGCCAACTCGACGTTCAACTGAATGAATTGCTCCATGCCCGCAGGCACTTCGTCCTCGGAGAAAATCGCGACGGCCGGGCATTCTGGTTCACACAGGGCGCAGTCGATGCACTCATCCGGGTGGATAACCAGGAAATTCGGGCCTTCGTAGAAGCAGTCCACCGGACAGACTTCTACGCAGTCGGTGTACTTGCACTTGATGCAGTTGTCGGTGACGACGAAGGTCATTTCTAATTTTCTCCTCAGGCGGCGGCAGCGAAACCCCTTGTGGTGGGGTTCGCGAGGTTTGAGAGCGATAGTCTGCGGACCAGGCTAAAAGCCCGCAGCATCCCAAACCGCGCGAGATTCTATCAGCTTGCAAGCGTCTGCGTTATATCCGAGTCTTCAGTGCATATAACATTTCGAGCGCTTTACGCGGCGTCAAGTCATCCAGGTCAAGCTTTGCCAACTCATCCAGCACCGGATGGGGCAGGCTGGCGAACATATCGCTCTGATGCGGCGCGGCAGGTTTCTTGCTGGCCTTGGCCGGGCTGGCGACCACGGTTTCATGGGGCAGGGCCGTGGTTTCCAGGCGGCTGAGGTGTTCGCGGGCACGGGTGATCACCTCGTTCGGCACACCGGCCAACTGCGCCACGGCCAGGCCGTAGCTCTGGCTCGCAGGCCCTGGCAGCACATGGTGCAGGAACACGATGCGCTCGTTGTGCTCGGTGGCATTGAGATGCACGTTGGCCACCAGCGGCTCGCTTTCCGGCAACACCGTCAGCTCGAAGTAGTGCGTGGCGAACAGCGTGTACGCACGCAAATGCGCCAAGCGTTCGGCCGCGGCCCAAGCCAGGGACAGGCCGTCGAAGGTGCTGGTACCGCGACCTACTTCGTCCATCAGCACCAGGCTGCGTTCGGTGGCGTTGTGCAGAATGTTGGCGGTTTCGCTCATTTCCACCATAAAGGTCGAACGGCCACCGGCCAGGTCATCGCTGGAGCCGATCCGCGTGAAAATGCGGTCCACCAGCGACAATTCGCAACTGGCTGCGGGTACGAAGCTGCCGATATGCGCCAACAGCACGATCAACGCGGTCTGGCGCATGTAGGTGGATTTACCACCCATGTTCGGACCGGTGATTACCAACATGCGGGTATCGTCGTCCAGCGACAGGTCATTGGCGACGAACGGCGTGGTCAGCACCTGCTCTACCACCGGGTGACGGCCTTGCACGATGCGCATGCACGGTTCGCTGACAAACCGTGGGCAGTTGAGGTCCAGGTTCAGCGCCCGTTCGGCGAGGTTGCTCAACACATCCAGCTCCGCCAGGGCGGCGGCGGTGTCTTGCAACGGCGCCAGGCGGCTGATCAGGTCCTCGAGCAAGGCTTCGTACAGCATCTTTTCCCGCGCCAGGGCGCGGCTTTTGGCCGACAGCGCCTTGTCTTCGAACTCTTTGAGCTCTGGGGTGATAAAACGCTCGGCGCCTTTGAGGGTCTGGCGACGTTGATAGTCGATAGGCGCAGACTCCGCCTGCTTGCTCGGCAACTCGATAAAGTAGCCATGCACGCGGTTGTAGCCGACTTTCAGGTTAGCCAGGCCGGTACGGGCTTTTTCGCGGGCTTCCAGGTCGATCAGGAACTGCCCGGCGTTTTCGCTCAGGGATTGCAGCTCATCCAGCTCGCTGTCGTAGCCGGTTTTCAACACGCCGCCGTCACGAATGATCGCTGGCGGGTTATCGATGATGGCTTTTTCCAGCAGTGCCGCGAGGTCCGGGTACGTGCCGGCAGTCACTGCCAGCTGTTGCAGGTGCGGCGTGTCCAGTTCGGTCATCGCCACTTGCAACTGAGGCAGGGCGCTCAAGGCATCACGCAGGCGCGCCAGGTCACGGGGCCGTGCATTGCGCAAACCGATCCGTGCCAGGATACGTTCGATATCGCCGATTTCTTTCAGTTGCGGCTGCAGCTTTTCAAAGCGATAGCCGTCGAGCAGGCAAGTAATAGAAGACTGGCGTGCTTGCAGCACGGTCAAGTCCCGCAGCGGACGGTTCAGCCAACGGGTCAGCAAACGGCTGCCCATGGCGGTCTGGCAACGGTCTACCACCGATTGCAGGGTGTTATCGCGGCCACCGGCCAGGTTGGTGTCCAGTTCCAGGTTGCGACGGCTGGCGCCATCAAGCACCACGGTATCGTCCAGACGCTCATGGCGCAGGCTGCGCAAGTGCGGCAGGGCGGTACGCTGGGTTTCCTTGGCGTAGCTGAGCAGGCAGCCGGCAGCGCCGATAGCCAGGGTCAGGGTTTCGCAACCAAAGCCTTTAAGGTCCTGCACCGAGAACTGCTGGCACAGACTTTTCAGTGCCGAATCACGTTCAAAATCCCACGGTGCACGACGTTTGGTTCCCCGACGCTTCTCGGCGGGCAAGTCCTTGGGCCAATCATCCGGGATCAACAACTCCACCGGATTGATACGCTCCAGCTCCGCCAGCAGGTTTTCCCAACCCTTGATCTCCAGCACGCTGAAGTTGCCACTGGTGATATCCAGCACCGACAGGCCGAACAGACGCTCATCGCCCAATACCGCAGCGATCAGGTTGTCGCGACGCTCATCCAGCAACGCCTCATCACTCACCGTGCCTGGGGTGATGATGCGCACCACCTGGCGTTCCACCGGCCCTTTGCTGGTGGCCGGGTCACCGATCTGCTCACAGATCACCACCGACTCGCCCAGCTTGACCAGCTTGACCAAGTAGCCTTCCAACGAGTGATAAGGAATCCCACACATCGGAATCGACTGCCCCGCCGACTGCCCGCGCGCGGTCAGGGTAATGTCCAGCAGCTTGGCGGCCTTCTTCGCGTCTTCGTAGAAGATCTCGTAGAAGTCGCCCATGCGATAGAACATCAACTGATCAGGGTGCTGGTTTTTCAGGCGCCAGTACTGCTGCATCATTGGGGTGTGGGAGGACAGATCTGAAGTGTTTTTACTCATTGGGTAGTAGGCAAATTCGTTGAAAGTGATGGGGCAAAGGGGGCGCTTGGCCCAGCATTTTTTGCGATGGCGGCAAGGTTAACACGCGAGGTCGGGGGTTCGCAGGTCGCAAACGGATAGGTAAAAAAGCAAAAGCGGTGCCGCCCCCACATCCACCACTAAAGGAGCGGCGCCGCCACAGGTTAGCGGTTACCCGCCTTTTCTATTTTCGCGGCTTACTGGGTATTAACCGGCGAATCCAACACCTTCACCCCATCATCAACCACCGCCTTGACCATTTCCTGCAAGTCATGCGAAGCCCAGGCGTAACGGTCCGTCTCCTTGGTCATCGCCGCATCTTCTACGAGCAGCTTGGCGACGTGGAGAAGATTGGAGGTGGGGTGCAAGGCGTTTTGCAAGGAGACACCGCTGTTAATGCGTGAACCTGCTCTGGTTTTTCATAAAGCCGTGTTTATGAAGAATTGTTTAAGTTGCGCTCGCAGGTCGTGCCTTCGCGAGATTCTTTCCGGGGCGAGCGTTTTTGAGCGGGTGAATATAATTTCGAATAATCAGGGTTTTAGAAAAAACATCCGCACTAAAAAGAATCGTTGATGTGATTTTTATTAGCTTCCTATCATTTTTTTCTGGCTCTCTATTCCAAAAAGGTCTTTTGTCGAAAAATTCGGAGCATGTTTTATTACTCACAGATGTAACAAATTGTTTCATTTTTTTGCCGTTTTTCGGTATCGACAAGGGGGCTTTCTGTCGGCGAACAGGTGAGTTCCGTTCGTTGCGACGCAGTGGGTTAAGCCTGGGACATTGATGATTTTGCGTGTGTCTGTTCGGCGCACTGCAAACAAGGGATTTGACAATTATCGAGGCTTGAACCCATGAATCATGTGATCAACTCCATACTGGAAAATGCATCAACTCGCCCCTCAATCGGCCATACCAACCCCGCGCTATTGCATGACGTCCTATGGCGAGCCCTGGAGCACGTACTCAAGGCCAACACGGATGATGCTTCCCACACCCCGCATGCCCGTGCCTGTCTCAGGATCTATGCTGAAATCGATACGCTGTCGTATCTGGACAAGGGTGATTCGAAATTGGCCGCAGCTCTGGGCAAGGCGTTCTTCGAATCGCGCTCCAGCAAAGACGTCGAGGCATTCTGGAAGTTGTTACTGATCAAGCAACTGCTGTTCGAATTGTCGGTCAGGGGTGTGGCGACCCAGATTGCTTCGCAAGCCAGTCTGCCTCGTCAGTTGCTCACGCTCGATCCGCAGTTGATTGCAGCGCCTGCGGGCGTGAATATCAGCCTGGGAGTGCTGTGCAAAGAAACCGACCAGCTCAAGCATTCCGTTGTGCTGGTCTTGCAGAAACTGGCACAGCACGTCGAGGATCGTGGCCTGAAAAAGCCTCAAGTCACTGCGCAGCTTCTGCTGGAGTTGTACAACGCCGTGTGGTCGGGCAGTAATGGCACCGATATCGAGTCACAGATTTTTTACGCCGACAGTGTGTATGACGCGTTGCCCGACGTGCATCACGCCCTGGGCCTGGCGCCGCAGGAAAAATGGCTGACTTTGTTCACCTGGTTATACGGCGACAAGGATGGCCGCCCCTATGACACCAACCAGCACACCGAAACCCTGGTGGTGGCGCTGGAAACGGCGCTGCGCAATCGCTACATCGCTGATATCGACAGTCTGATCAAAGACGGCGGCGCACGGCATCGCCTTGAAGAGATTCGTGCTCGCGTGGGCAAGGATCATCCCGAGCATTTCAAGCGTCCCGCCGAACTGATCGACGCACTGAGCAGCATCCGTTTTACCCAGCCCGCCGCCATCGACCGTCTGCTGCTGCGGGTGCATGCGTTTGGCTTTCATTATCTGGATATCGAGTTTCGTGAAAACGCCGAGATGTTCAGCTGCGTGGTCGATGAGATCCTTTCCAGCCAGTGGCTGGAAACCATCGGCCTGGGCCAGGGCCGGCACTATCACGAGCTGGATGAGCGTGCGCGTCAGGCCGCCCTTGAGGTCGCGCTGGAGGGCGGGGCGGCCCGGACGCCCGCTGCCCTGTGGCAGGAGTATTTGCAACGCACCACGCCGATTTACACGCGGAAAGTCGAGCAATATGCCGGCCAGGATTACATTGCGCTGATGGAGCAGGATCCGAGCTATATCCGCATGCACGATGCGCGCAACGCGGTGGAACGGTTTGAAATGATTGACCGTTATCGCGACCGGATGAAAATCCACGGGATCGCCGAGTACACCTCGGCCCTCAGCGCGCTGGAGGTGCTGTTCCTGATGAAAGCGGCCCAGGTACGGGACGGGATTGACATCGCTCTGCAACCTGAAGACCTGGCAGGTGCCGAGCGCACGGTGGCCACGGTGCATGAGGTGTACGAAAACCCGGTGTACCGCCAGCACCTGGCAACGCGCGGCAACCGCCAATACATCACGTTTGGCCCCAGCGACACGGGCAAGCAAGGCGGCAAGGCCATGCACAAGCTGAACATGGCGATTGCCAACCAGCACAAGTTGATCGCGGCTCGTTATGGCATCGAGGTGGTCGTCCACGTCATCATGGGCGGGGAACACGCACGGTGTAATGGGGTGATCGCCGAGACCTTGCAGGAGTTCGGCGCGCTGGAGGGCCCGGAAACCCGCTTCATGCTGGCCGGCTGCGCGGAGATGCGCGCTCATCTGCTGACCCGCAACCAGTCCGTCAACTTTCTCAGCCAGTTGTACCGTATGCACGCCGAGCCCAAGCCGCAGCCGTCCGAGGAGGTCATTGCCGGCAGGGTTCAACGTTGGGGGGGCGTGGTGCGCCGCTACCAGGCGACGTTCTTCCAGCATCCGGCGCTGCCTTCCCTGCTGCGGGACCTGGCACGATTCGATGTGGTCAGGGCCACCGCCAAAGGCACCCGGCCGCCTTCTCGTATCTTCAACATCAAGGTGTTCGAGTCGCGTCCCGATGCCATTCGTGCGATTCCCTGGACCCGCGCCTTGCTGGCCGGTGGATTGCACAGCGAACTGATCGGCGTCGGGCAGTTTGCGCAAGAGCCGGCAACTTGCTTGTCCAAGGCCTTCAACGAGGATGAGAGCTTTCACACCTACGTCAAAGGCATGGCCTACGCCATTGCGCGAACCGACCTCAAATGCGCCTGGCTGACCCTGACCGGCAGCATTCCGGAAAAGGCCCACATCCAGAGGCTGGCGCAAGCCTTGAAGGCCGAAGCCGTCGGTACCGCCGAACAGCTGCTGGCCAGCCTGCACCTGGAAGTGATTGAAGGTAAGCGCTTCGTGTACAAAGCCACCAACGGCACCGAGCCGGCGGATCCATGGAAAATCAAGGAAGGCAGCTTGCTCAACCTATGGCCCAGCCTCAGGGCCGAGGTCTATCTCAAGGAAAAGAACTTGCGAATCTATCGCTTGTTTCTGCTCTACGCCAAAAGCAATCCCGCGTTCATCCAGTCGTCATCGCTGAATGATTTCTACAGCGGGTTCCTCGCGGCCGTGAGTACCGATGCAGGTTTGGTCGATCCCGCAAGCGCCCACCATTTCACCTGGTGATTAACCCCGATGCCCAGGGCAACCTGGGTATCGGCAGGCGCTACCCTCCAAGAGGATCAACTGTATGGCATTTACCACCTTGATACTGGATGCCCCCGGGCCGCCGTTACTGTTTGAGGAAGTCGATCGCTTTCTTGAACTGGGCCTGGGCGTCACCCTCAACCTGCATTATTTCGCGGACAAAGAGCGCATCCGGCAGCACTACGGCACGCGCATTCACTATGCCGAGATCAACTGCCATGACGAGCCTGGCTTTATTGCCGCCGTGAGTCAGGCCGGGGGGGACAGCGTGTTCAAGACGCGCCTGAACATCCCGTTGGGCGCTGGCCTGATCCGCGCTGCCACCTCGCCGGCGTTGGCCACGCCACTGCGCGCCATTGCCCAGGCTGGCACAGGGATCAATCATATTGATCGGCTGGCGTGCGAGCAGTGTGGCGTGGCGATCCTCAACACACCGGGCTCCAACGCGACCGCTGTTGCCGAATACGTCGTGGCCCAGGCGCTGTTTCTGTCGCGCGACCTGGATGACTACAACGCTGAAACGCACAACGGCCATTGGGCAAAAGGCTCCTTGGCACCTGCCTGCGAATACGCCGAACTGACGCTTGGGCTGGTGGGCACCGGCAGCATTGCCCGGCAGGTGGCGCGCAAGGCTGCGGCGCTGGGCATCAAGGTGATCGCCACCGGATCCGAACGTTTTACCGAACCGGTGGCGCACAGCCTTGGGCTTGAACGGCGGGCAGGTCTTGAACAGTTACTGGCCGAGGCGAACATCGTCTCGATCCACGTGCCGCTCACCCCGCAGACCCGAGGCTTGTTCGGCACCGCCGAGTTCCAGCAGATGCGCCAGGGATCAATCCTCATCAATACCGCGCGCGGCGGGATCGTCGACGAACACCGGTTGGCCGCTTTCATGCGCCAGTTTCCCAGGCATATCAAAGCCGTCGCCATCGATACCTTTGCCCTTGAAAAAGACCGCTTCGACTCGCCATTGACCGCTATTGCCAATGCGCAATTGACGCCGCACATCGCTGGCAATACCACCACGGCAATCCGGACGGCGTCACGCCAGATCGTCGACAAGATCCACGCATTCAGTGCCGACGCCACCGCGCGTTAACCCACAGGACACAAGGAAGGCCACATCATGCAAACCTCTATTGTTACCCGCCTCGACGCCCTGAGTTGCACCGACCTCAGCGATGCGATGGACCGCCTGAAAATCGTTTGCCAGTGCACCGACATCCTGCCTCTGGACCGGTCGTTCAACCTCACAGGCAAAGCCTGGACCCTGCGCTACGGCCCTATTGGCCTGGACGGCGGCTCGGTGGGTGACTACATCGACGACCTTGAGGCTGGCCAGGTGGTAGTGATCGACAACCAGGCGCGGCTCGACACCACCGTGTGGGGCGATTTACTAACCTCTACCGCCGCCCGTAAGCAGTTGGCCGGGACGGTGATTGACGGTATCTGCCGCGATGTCGACCGTGCGTTGGAGCTTAACTACCCGATCTTTTCCCGGGGGAACTGGATGCGCACCGGCAAGGATCGCGTGCGTGTCGAAGCGATCCAGGCGCCCGTTACGCTGGGTGGCGTGCGGGTACAACCCGATGATTGGTTGCGCGGCGACGCTGACGGCCTGGTGGTGATTCCGGCCGGCTCACTGAGCGAAGTGCTGGAGGTGGCCGAAGAAATCCACCAGGCCGAAGAACATATTCGTACGGCTATCGAGGAGGGCGTTCCTTTACGCAAAGCTCGCGCCGATTACGGCTACCACGCCTTGCAGACTCCGCGCCGCTGACTGGCCGACGACAGAAGCCGCCGCGGGTGCGGCTTCAGTTGATGCTGGTCGGGGTGGTCAATAGCACCGACCCGGTTAAGCGGGACCGGGTCTTGCGCAATACAGACGTGGCGGAAATCCGAGGTGTTGGCCGCAAGATGAAACTCCACCTCGGTGCGATTTTTGCAGCCGGTCGCTGCTGGATAAGCTCGGCAAAAACTAAAAAAAAGATCAGTGCCTTGAAGATGATTAACTGACTTTTGCGTGCTCACACCTTAATGCCGGATAGAGAGAAGTCAGGGTATGAGTACGACCAGACTATTTGGATTTACGCCCACTAGCCGGAAACAACCCTCTGATCACCCCAAGAAACGCCGCAAACAAGTTGATTGAAGTCGCCGTAGTGATGGCAATCAACACATTGTCCGAGAACGGCGCTTTACCCGAGTAATACGTTGACCAGCCATTCCACACCAGCAGGACCCCCCAGAAGATCACCCCGCACGCAGCGAACCAAAACGCACGGCCCGCATATTTCTTGCGCAGTTGCCTTTCAGCCTTCTGGTCTTTGAGGTTCTGGCTTCTTTCATCGTCGGTGCCTATGGCTTGCTCGCCACCGGCTTGGGTGTCCTGGTCAGGCCCTGCCACGGGGGGCAAGGTGAGTTCCAGGTTGTCGAGTTCTTCACTCACGGATGCGGCTCTTTGGGTGAATGAGTGTGGCCATGTCTTCCCAGTCGATGGCCGAACCGTCGGCGCCCTTGAGGGCCCAGGCTGTGCCGTCCTCGTGGGAGAGGTTGGACAGTTGGGTGCCAGACCACTTGCCGTATTTGTTGATGATCCGGTCAATCAAACGATGGGTGTAGGTATCGCTCTCAGGCACTCTCGGTGTCACGAAGACAATGTCTTCGGCGTCGGGCTTCAGGTTGCTGAGCAACGCGGTCACCGGGCGATTACCGTAGGATTTTAACTCATGGTAAAGCGACGGAATGACCGGGCCATATTGCCAGCGGGCGAAGTGATCATCCATGAGGGGCTGATCCCGTTCGCGCAAATGCCAGGACTGCGTATAAAACAGCAGTTTTTGCAGCTTCATGGGCGTCAGGCCCGAAAGCTTGCCTTCCTTCGCACGTTCAATGAAGGCGTTAGCGACAGCTAGCGCTGAATAAGCCATGAGCACCTCCGTCGTTGCTGGCTACGTTGTCAAAGAGTTTTATACATAGGCCTTGAGTTGTCGACATGCAAGGTGTTGATCGGCAGCAATACCAAGCTGTCGGAATAATAGAGTGTCGATAACTGGTTGTATATACAGTGTTCTGATTCGAATTAAGTGAGGTCCGGATGTTTAATGCATAAATATGCAAATTAGCATTTGCCAACCCCCCAAACTCCCGTCACTATCCGCGCTATGCAAAAACGCAACGTTTCTATCGTCTTAAGAGAGCTGCTGGACCGCGACCGGATCTCCCCCACGGAGCTTCACCGACGCACTGGCGTGCCTCAATCCACACTGTCCCGGATCCTCAGCGGCAAGATCGTTGATCCGTCGGATAAACACATCTCCCGTATCGCCGAGTATTTTCGCGTGAGCACTGATTACCTGCGCGGGCGCGCAGCAGTGGGCGCTTTGCGCGATGACGGGCGCGACCCGATGCATTCGGAACTCAAGGACATAAGCCTGTGGGACGACGACACCCCCGTCAATGATGACGAGGTGTCGATCCCCTTTCTGCGCGAGGTTGAATTGGCTGCTGGATCAGGAAGATTCGTCATCGAGGAAAGCGAAAAGGCCAGCCTGCGGTTCGGCAAGCGCAGCCTGCGGCATAACGGTGTGCAGTTCGACCAGGCCAAGTGCGTGACGGTGCGCGGCAACAGCATGTTGCCGGTGTTGCGCGACGGCGCCACGGTGGGGGTGAATGCCGGCAAGAGCGGCATTGGCGATATCGTCGATGGTGACCTGTATGCCATCAATCACAACGGCCAGTTGCGGGTTAAACAGCTCTACCGCCTGCCTTCCGGTATCCGCCTGCGCAGCTTCAATCGTGATGAACACCCCGATGAGGACTACAGCTTCCAGGATATCCAGGACGAGCAGATCAGCATCCTCGGTCATGTTTTCTGGTGGGGTATGTACGCCCGCTAACTCCCACTCGTAAGAAGAAACCCGCCCATGTGCGGGTTTTTTTTCGCCCGCAGAAAACCGGCAAACCCCAAGCCAGTAGGCCTTCTAATGCATATGCGCATTTCCGCAGCAAAAATAAATGCATTTGTGCATTGACTGTATATGCATACATGCATATTCTTCATCTCAAGCCAGCCAACAAGGCCTGGTGGAGGCGGCAAGGATGCTGCCAAGGAAGACAAGGAAGGCACGCAACATCGGCAAGGACGCCATCGAAGCGATGGCAGGGATGCCAGGCAACACCGGCAAGGATGCCGACGCTCTTTAGTTTCACCGCTTCAACAACAGGCAGCGATGAACCGGCCTTAACGGTTCAGAGGGTTGGCAACTGACCCGGGTGTGCAGCGTAAAGCACCAGAAGCAGTTATCCGGCAGACAGGGATCGTGGTCGGAAAAACATCGAGGAAAGGACCGTACCGCGCCAGTAGCGCCGAAAGTCCGAGGACATCATTACTGAAAAGCCCGGGCGACCGGGCTTTTTGGAATGCCTACCTACTCAAGCATTTGTAAATGAAATACGGACTATCTATTGCTCAGCCAGGAGGCGTGACATGACAAATGAACAGCAAGCGTTAGCGGAAATGCCTATCTGGCTGGTGATCGTATTGGCAGTGATCGGCGGCGTATCCGGCGAGATGTGGCGGGCCGACAAGGAGGGCGCCCGCGGTTGGTCACTGATCCGCCGTCTGGCCCTGCGTTCCGGGGCGTGCATGGTTTGCGGGGTTTCCGCCCTGATGCTGTGCTACGCCGCCGGAATGTCGATCTGGACCGCCGGCGCCATTGGTTGCCTGACCGCCATGGCCGGTGCCGACGTGGCCATCGGTCTTTATGAACGGTGGGCAGCCAAGCGCATCGGGATCAACCAAGGCTCCCGCCAGGACCCGCAGTAATTGTTGCAAGGACGCTACTTAAAATGACGCTTATCGAAAAGCCATCCCAACTGCCCCAGGCCATCGGCGCGGTGCTGCACGCGGCCTTCCCCGACATCAAGGTCGGTAGCCACCAGGACTTTAAGGGCGACGCCGAAAAAACCGGTGTGCAGGTCACGGTCGAAGGCAATGGCCCGGGCATTCGCTCTCGCGAAGGGCGCAAGGCTCACGTGCTGAGCATTTCACTGAGGGCCATGGTCGCCCCCGGTGCATTGCCGTTCGATGCCTGCGACCTGGCCAGCCAACTCATGGACCTGGTGTTGGATAACCGTTGGAACCTGCCCCAGACACAGTGCGATTTGCCGGCGAATATCGTCGCCGCTCCCGCTGCGCGCACTTCCGTGGAAACGGACTACGACACCTGGACGGTTTCCTTCACGCAAACCCTCTATCTGGGGCCGGTGTTACTCGACGATCCCACAGGCCAACCGCTATTTGCCTGCACTTGGGACGTCTCCAACATCGACGACCCAACCCAATACCAGCCACTGGCGGAGTAGCCCATGTTCGACGCGCTGTTACGCATGCAATTGGGACCGATCGTCGAACGCCTGGCTGAGATGGAGTCCCAGCTCGAGGACCTCTACCGCCGCGCCGAGAGCTTCTGCCGGATCGGCATCTGCCAGCACGTCGATGCGGCCAGCAACACCTGCAAGGTCAGCCACGGTGACCTGCTCACCCCGGCGATCCGCTTTTTCAACCCCAGCGCCGGTGCGCAAACCGAAACCCGTATCCCCACGGTGGGTGAACAATGCCTGTTGCTCAACTACGGCGGGGGGGAGGGCGGGGTGCAGTCTGTGGCGCTGTTTGGTCTCAACAGTGATCGCTTCCCGCCGGTCTCCAGCGTGGCGACGCTGACCCGGCGGCGCCATCAAGACGGCACCCAAAGCGACTACGACGATGCCAGCCATACCTTCAACTGGGCCAACGGCCCAACCACCGTCAGTGGCTCCCGTGAACAGGTCGACATTAAAGTCGGCGCTGCCAGCCTGACCATGAATGCCCAGAGCATCACCCTGCAAATCGGCGGTACCAGCCTGTTGCTGGATGCCGGCGGCGCGCACTTCAGCGGCCCGGTGGTGGACCATCAAGGACGCGTCATCAGCCCCCGATAAGGACACCCCATGCTCGGAATCGATAGGAACACCGGGGCGGCCGTCGACGACTGGCTGCAATTTGTGCAGCGCGCCACCCGAGCGCTGACCACCCCCATCGGAACGCGGCAAAAACGCCCGCTGTACGGCTCACTGATCCCGCAATTGCTCGGCCAGAACCTGAGCGATGACTTGCTGATCCTCGCCCAAAGCCACGCCGCCCAAGCGTTCTACAACATTCATAACGGCATTGGCGATTTTGACCCTCAGGTCATTGTCGCTACCCGCCAGGGCGCCGGCCTGCTGCTGCGGTTTGCCGGCACCTGGAAAAACCGCCAACAATCCTTCGAGGTCGTGACATGAGCATGCTGATCCCCGGCCAGAACCAACTGGCGGAACCGGCCATCATTAAGGTCGATGAGTTCGAACCGTTGCTGGCCGAATTCAAAGCGTTTGTCATCGACTACGTCGCCACTCGCGCGCCGCAAAGCGCAGCCAAACTCCAGGTCAGCCTCGACAACGAAAGCGAACTGCTGACCCTGGCCCTGGAAGCGTTTTGCGTGCGCCTGCAAACCCATGAGCGCAAATACAACGCGCGCATCAAGCAGATGCTGGCGTGGTGGGCCACCGGCAGCAACCTGGATGCGCGCCTGGCCGATATGGGCCTGGAACGCCAAGTGCTCGACCCAGGCGACCCGGCGGCTTTCCCGCCGGTGCCGCCCACCTTGGAAAGCGACGACGACGCCCGCCTGCGCTACTACTTGGCACCCCACGCCCCAGCGGCGGGCTCGCGCATGCAGTATCGCCGCGAAGTGTTCACTTTGGGCGAGCGCCCAGCAGTGAAAGTACAAAGCGCGACGCCCGGTGTGGTCACGGTCACCTACACCTTCGACCCCGACGGCTACGCGGCCCAGGTCAAGGACGGCAACGCTCGCCGCACCGCACCGGGGGAAGTCATGGTCACCGTGCTTTCCAGGGAGGGCGACGGCACGCCATCTGTCGACTTGCTTGACGGTGTACGTCGACATTTCGCACGGCCGGATGTACGGCCAGAAACCGATCTTGTCAGCGTCCAAGGCGCGCAGATTCAACCCTATAAAATTCGCGTGGTGGCCAAGATCAACGCCGGCCCGGACTCGGGGCTGACCCAAGTGGCCGCGCAGAAACTGCTGCAAGACTACGCCGAGTCCTGCCACCGTCTGGAAGGGCGGGTGGACCCCAGCTGGATCGACTACGCCATCCACAGTGCCGGGGCCGCGCAACTACACATCCTCGAACCGCTGGCGCCGATTGTCAGCACGGCGTTCCAGGCCCCGTATTGCACGGGCGTCGAGGTGGAGGTGCGCACACTATGAGTGAACCCAAAGCGAGTTTGCTGCCCGCCAACAGCTCACCGCTGGAAAAGGCGTTTGACCTGGGCTTCGGCACATTGCTTGAGCGTGTCGCCCCGCCGTTTCCGGCGCTGATGAACCCGCTGTATACCCCTAGCGAGTTCCTGCCTTACCTGGCCGCCGACCGTGCCGTCAGCGAATGGGATGCCGAGGCCAGCGAAGCGGAAAAACGCCTGACCGTGGCCTTGTCCTGGCAGATTCAACGCCAGGCCGGCACACCCAAGGCACTGAGCCATGCGGTGGAGTCATTGGGCTTCACGTCGAATATCAGCGCTTGGTATCAGCAGCGCCCCTTGGGCGTGCCTTACACCTTCGACGTGCAGGCGATCATCGGGCGCAGTTGGTCCAGCGGCGACCACAACCGGCTGATCCGTCGCATCAACGCGGCGAAAAGCGAGCGCGATCAGGCGACGATTACCATCGTGCATGAAACCGAAGGCCAGCTCGCGCTCACGCAAGTGCTCGACGCGCCTTTAAGCGACGGCGAGTTCTACCTGAACGGCGCATTGCCGGACCTGGCGCTGGTGGCTCGCCTAAACAGTGCCGGGGTTGCCCAGCACTACACCATTAACGATTACGACCTCAGGGCGCAGCCATGACAGATGAAATCACGCGCCTGGTGCGCTTCACCTCCAAAGGTTTGGATGAAGTGCTGCAGGCAAAGAACCAAGGCCTCAAAGGCGAAATCACCCACATCGGCGCCGGCACCGGCCGCTACAACCCCGACGGCACGGAAGTGGCCTTGCGTGACGAGCGTCAACGGGTGGCCATCGTTGATTACGAAGACCTGGGCGAGCGCCAACTCAGGATGGCCGCGCTGTTTGATGGCGACGGTGAGTATGAGATTGGCGAGTTCGGGTTTTACCTCGCCAGTGGCACCTTGCTGGCGGTGTATTCCGTGGCGGGGAAGTTGCTGACGTATAAAGCGGCGGCGGCGCGGGTGCTGCAGAAGTTTACGCTGGATGTTTCACCGTTGCCGGCGGATAGCGTGACGATTGTGGTGGGGAGTGAGAACTTGAATCTGTTGTTGGCGGAGGAGATCGCGATTATGGCCGCGGCTTCGGTTGGCAATATGTCCCGCCACGTTGATTTGATGTTTCGGGTTATGCAGCTCGAAGCGAAGTAGTAGCACTGACAAAAGTGCTGGAAAGATTAACTGACAGGGAGTTGATGATGGGACTTGAAACGACTATCACGAAAGTTGTGGATGCATGTAATAAACTTACGGAGACGGTTACCAACCAAATTGGGAAGATTGATGCGCGGGTAGAGGCCGCTTCAAGTCAGTTTACTGCTTGGCGTAATAGTGTGCAGGCTAAAGATATTAATGGTCGTGCGCTTTACAAACAGGACATTGACCTCACTGGCTTGTCTACGGAGGTCTTCTATCCTGTTTGGTGGACCATGCCTGGTAACGAGGCGGGCGAAACAGAAATTACCGTTTCGCGGGTATATTATCGAGACCAGGAGAAAGCTCCCTTTGGTCAAGGGATTTATCACATTGCTGGCTTGAACTTGCAACTTGAGGGTGTCGGATATATATGGAATGGTGATGCTAACTTTCTAGCGATTAAGCGGATATCCCAAACTTACCGTGAAACGGTGAGAGGTGTTTCGTTTGGAATGATTTGTACAGCACGTGCCATTACTGGGCTCAAACCCATGTACTTAGGTTTGGTCGCTGGACAACAAACGAACGCTCCACAGTTTTCCGGGATGTACCTGAGGGGTGGGCTGAGCTATACCATCACTAAATCGTTTGATTATCCTGTTAATTACAGCAAGTTAGATACTGAAGTGATTATGAAAGATGACGTTAACGCCGATTGGGAAGTTCGTTGGGCGGTGAAACCTTATAGCTTGACGCAGGCTGATGCTGTGCTCGGCAAAGCCTTTGAAGAGAAACGCCTGGCCTATTCCCACGATAACGACGCTCGCTATACCGCCAAGGTTTAAGGACTGATCAAATGACTTTGTTTATCGAAAAGTTGGTAACGCCTGCTGGTGACTCGTTGATCAACGTACCTGCTAGCGCGCAGACCCTCAAGGGCCTGGGTTTTAGTGATAAGGCCGCGCAGGAGCTGATCGAGAACGCCGCTGCCGCAGCCGCGCTCGCTAGCACTATTGCTGCCCGCCGCTCTGCCTACGTCAGCGAAGCTGACCCGATGTACCTCGAATGGCAATTCGACGGTACGGCTGAAAAGGAAAAAGAATGGCGAGCCAAAGTAGCCGAAATCAAGGCGCGTTTCCCATTACCTGAAGATAAGTAATAAACCACCGCGAAAGCGGTTTTTTTTCGCCTCCCCAAAGCCCCTCCCCGCAGGGGCTTTTGCATTTCCCACTCGGAGATTTCCACCCATGCCCACCCGCCAAACCTACACCGTCCTCATCCCATTCCCCATCGGCAACGGCCATTGGTCCACCGCCGGCGAGGAGCTGGAACTGCTCGACGTCGAAGCATCCGCCCTGCGCACCGCTGGCCGTCTGGAACTGACCAGCGTCCTCAACTCCACCCCGAAGAAGGCTGAATAACCATGGCAGAAGTCCTGAACTTCGAGCACAACGGCATCACTGTGAGTGCCACTGAATCCCCCGAGGCCATGGGTGGCCTTGGCGATAACGTCATCGGCCTGGTCGGCACTGCGCCGAATGCCCATGCGTCGATCCCCAAAAACGCGCCGTTTCGCATCAACAGCTTCACCGCCCAGGCGCTGCTGGACCCTACCGGCACTGAGTCGGGCACCTTGTTCCAGGCGGTGTACCAGATCCTCAAGGTGGTCAAGGTGCCGGTCTATGTGGTCATCGTCGAAGAAGGCGCCACCCCGGCCGATACGATCAACAATGTGATCGGCGGCAACGACCCGGTCACCGGTCGCAAACTGGGCCTGGCTGCCTTGAGCAGCGTGCCTGAAGACCTGACCATCATCGGCGCTCCAGGCTTTACCGGCACCAAGGCCGTGGCCGGTGAGTTCGCCTCCTTCGGCAAGCGCATCAAGGCCCGTGTAGTGCTGGATGGCAAGGACGCTTCCGTTGCCGATCAAGTGACGTACAGCGGCGAGCTGGGCGGTGCAGACCTGGGCTTCGACCGTTGCCTGCTGGTGCACAACATGCCGTCGGTGTACTCCAAAGCCGCGAAGAAGAACGTGTTCCTGTCGCCATCCTCGCTGGCCATCGCCGCATTGGCCAAGGTCAAGCAGTGGGAGAGTCCAGGTAACCAGGTGACCTTCGCCGAGGACGTTTCCCGCGTGGTCGAGTACAACATCCTCGACACCTCCACCGAAGGCGACCTGCTCAACCGCTATGGCGTGAGCTACTACGCCCGCACCATCCTCGGCGGCTTCTCGCTGTTGGGCAACCGCTCCATCACCGGCAAGTTCATCAGCTACGTCGGCCTGGAAGATGCCATCAGCCGCAAGCTGGTCAAGGCCGGCCAGAAAGCCATGGCCAAGAACCTCACCAAGTCCTTCATGGACCAGGAGGTCAAGCGCATCAACGACTGGCTGCAAACCCTGGTGGCCGACGAAACCATCCCCGGCGGCAGCGTATACCTGCACCCGGAGCTGAACAGCGTCGAGAAGTACAAGAACGGTACCTGGTTCATCGTCATCGACTACGGCCGCTACGCGCCGAACGAACACATGGTTTATCAACTCAACGCCCGCGATGAAATCATCGAGCAGTTCCTGGAGGACGTTCTCTAATGTTTACCAACCGAGTCAGACAGGCCATTGCGGCCACCCTTCAAGGCCTGCCGTTGTCCGCAACCGTGGAAGAATTCACCCCGCCGAAGATCGAGTTCGACATGGAGGCCATGTCCGGCGGGCGCTTTATCGCCGAGGAAATGGCCAAGAGCGGCAAGGTGCTCAATGCCAAGCTGGTGCTGCAAGGTGCCGGCCCGCAAATCATGCTGGCCCTGGGCGTGCGCATGGGCGACGACATTTTGCTGAACGTGCGTGAAGCCGGCCAGGATCAAGACGGCAAGACCTATTTCACCTACCACACCGTGGGCGGCAAGCTCAAATCCCTGGAGGAGGCGAAGCTGAAAATGGGCGACAAGGCCACCACCACGCTGGAGCTGTCCTGCCGTACCTACAACCGTCTGGAAAATGGCATTTCGGTGATCGATATCGATGTGCGCACCCAGAAGTTCGTGCTCAACGGCGTCGACATCCTTGGCGATGCCCGCCGCGCCGTGCTGATGCCTTAAGGGCCGGCGCAATCTGAAGCGAGCACGGTCAAGGTGGGAGCTGGCTTGCCTGCGATGCAGGCGACTCGGTATCTCTGGAGCATCGAGTGGATGCCATCGCAGGCAAGCCAGCTCCCGCAGGGGCCGTGCTCAGGTTTAGATTTTTTGCACTTTTCAACACCGCTCAACAAGGAATTCCCCATGGCCTGGATGCCACCGTTGCACATCCTGCTGTCCCCGATCACCGCCGACACCGGTGCAATGATCGAGCAGGTTCAACTCAAACCGTTGTTCTATGCCGCGCAAAAAGACGCGCTGGCCCGGGCCGGTGATGACGAGGACGACCAGTTCTTCGAACTGGCGAAACTCGCCACCGGCCTGTCGGAAAAAGAGCTCGACCAACTCAAGCGCCCGGACTACGTGAGCATTGCGCAGTACGTACACGAAATGTCGACACGCCCGGCCTCGTTCTTCCTGAAAGAACAGGACGTGACGACCCACGACCAGCCTGTCCACCTGCTATTACCCCTGGAAGCCGCCGGCCGAAACCTGTCGGAACTGCCCCTGGAAATGCCCGCCCTGCGCGCTACCAAGGTGATGAAAAAACTCGCCACTAACAAAGAGCGCGCCGAGTTCATCACCGCCCATTGCACGGGCCTGATGATTCCCGATCTTGCCGGCCTGACCGTGCCCGACTGGACCGAGCTGCAGGAGCGCATCGACGATTTTTTAAACAAACCGGCGGACTTCTTTCGGAGCGCGACATCGAAGTGATTCTCGATGTAGTGCCGCTGGTTTACTCGGTGAACGAAGCGGAAATCCTCGATTGGGAAGCCGGCAAAGCATTCCGCCGCTACGACATCGCAATCAGTCGTCTTGGCGTCAAACAGGAGTAGAGCGCAATGGCAGATAGTAATCATGGAGCAGGGTCAGCCATTGCCAAGGACGGCGTGATGACTCAGGGCGCCCTTCAGATGACAGGAATGCAGGCCAGTCTCAAACCTATCACCCAAGCGCTGCCGAGCCCGCTTGAGGTGGCCCCGGGGAGTGCGGCGAGTTTGGCCCTGGCATTGGCCGATGCCAGCTTGCAGATCAAGCATCTGGCGGACGGGCAGGTACGGTTGGTCGATACGCTGGAGCTGTTCAACGTCTCGTTGCTCAAGGTGATGGACGCCCGGCAAGCTCAAACTGCCGGGAACGCAGAGGGCACGAAGACCGTCGCGTCTACAGACAAGCGTACACCCTCGCAGGCGCTGGACGCCGCGATGACTGATATTGATCAACTGTTGATGTTTGCCCGGCATGAGCGCAAGGCATTGCGTGAAGCCAACCTTGCCATGGCGTCCGAGCCGGTGGTAGCTGCCAGTGGTGCCAATGCCGTCGACCTCGCGAAGGTCGAGTATGCCGCCGCCCGTTCCGGTATCGGCAGTGATCGTAAGGACGCTTCGGGCAATATCGACCCCGTTGGGCGCCGGGCAGACCTGCAGCAGTTCGCTCGCGACGCTGCGATCATGGCGACGGCGTTCAAGATCGACGTCAAAAATGCCGGCGAAATCATGGGCGGCTGGCGCGAGTCAATGCACCTTGATCGCGCACAAGCCTTGGACCTTGCCGACGCAACAAACGTGCTGGGCACCCAGGTATCGCTCAAGGCCGAATCGGCGGATATCGGCGCTGTTGTGCAACTCCAGGGCGCTGCCGCGAAGGCTGCGGGCATGAGTCCCGAACAGGCTGCAGCGCTTTCGGCGGCGTTGTTGAGCGCAGGTAACAGCAAGGCTGTTGCTGGTGCCGGGCTGGAAAAAATCAGCACCGTCCTGGCTAAAGGCGACAACGCCTCTGCAGGGCAACGCAGTGCCTGGGCAGAGCTCAAGCTTGATCCAAAAGTACTCGCGGCGGGCATGAAACAGGACGCCCCACAGGCCGTGCTTACGGTGCTGGAGGCGCTCAAGTCGCAACCTGCCGAAAGGCAGGCGGTGCTGGCGACGCAGTTGTTCGACGGCAACCAGACGATTCTGAGCCTGGTACCGGTGATCGACAGCGTGAAACAGGCCTTTTCGCTGGTCGCAGAAAAATCCACCTACGCCACTTCGACGCTGGGCGACCAAGGTTCGGTGCTGCGTTCGGCCGCGGTTCGTGCGGACTCTACTTACGCGCGTCGGCAAGCCTACGAGGCCAGTACCACACGCTTGAGCACCGCCTCTGATACAGCGCTTGCCCCCGTTGTAGATGCCTCGCTGACCGCAATGAACGGCCTGGTCAGTGGCGTGGCTTGGCTCGCGGAAGGCCTGCCCAAGGCTGCCGCTGCCGTCGCCCTGGCGGGGGCGGTGCTGATCCCGGTGGTTTCTGGTGTTTTCGGTGCCGTGAAGGACAAAATTTTCGAAAAGGTCGCAGGGAAAGTGCTCGGAGAGGGGCCGGCAGCAGGGAATAAAACCACACCGCCGGACAGCCAGCGCAAAGCCCCGAGCAATGACGAGCACAGCGGTAATCGCCCGCCTGCTTCCGGCCCTGGCATCTCTGGCAAAGCGGCGAAGGTGAGCAAGCTGGCCAAAGGGGTCCCCCTGGGTTTGGTGGTGGCCCAGGCCGGTGTCGAGATGACGCAAGGCGCGATGACCGGAAACCTGGGTCAAGCGGTTGGCACTAGCGTGGGCTCTATCGGCGGCGGTGTTGCCGGCGGTGTCGTCGGTGATGTGGCTGGGATGGCGATAGGCCGAGCGGTCGGCACGCTGGCGGGAGCTGTTATCGGTTCGGTCGTTCCGGGTGCCGGCACAGTGTTGGGCGGTGTGATGGGCGGCGTCGCCGGGGGCGCAATCGGTAAGGTAGTCGGTGGTGCCGTGGGCACTTTCGTGGGCAGTGACGTCGGTGCGTGGCTGGCTGAAAAAGTGATGGGGGCGGGCGATCGCCTGCCATCCCCCACAGAGGTCAGCAAAAACCTCAACGCCCCTCAAGCCGACAACCGCCAAATCAACTTCGCCCCGCAAATCACCATCACCGCGCCTGAGCAAGCCAGCCATCAACAACTGGCGGCGCTCGTGGTGCAACAGATCGAAGCGCAATTTACCCCGCTGTCGATGGACAACCTGCTGGCGACCCGACGCGGCGCAGCACTCACCGATGGAGCTGTGTGATGCGACAACAGATGGTCTTGGGTACTTTTATTTTCGGGCTGTCCCGTGGGTTCGCCTACGACACGCTTGATCGTGGTAGCAGCGGGGGCTGGGTCAGTCTCGACATCATTGCCGGCAAACCTAAATCCAGTCAGGTCGGCCAGGGGCTCGAAACCCTGGCATTGGGCGGCAAGGCTGCCCGTGCCAATGGCATGGCGCGCCTGGATGAGTTGCGCACCCTGCAGGCCCTGCGTGCGCCGTTGCCTTTGGTGGACGGGTTAGGGCGTAACTGGGGGCTATGGACCATCCAGTCGATCAGTGAAAAACAAGCCAGCGTGATCGACGACGGGACGGCCATGGTGATCAATTGGACATTGTTACTGGAGGAGTTCGTCAATGCGTAGGGTTCGAAGTATTGCCGGCGACTCGGTGAACCTGTTGCTCTACCGTGAACTGGGGCGCAGTGATGATGCCGCAGAAGAAGCGTTGTGGCGCTTGAACCCGGAGTTGGCCGAACAGGGCGCGGTACTGCCGGCGGGCGTCAGCGTGCTGGTGCCCGAGTTGGACGCGCAACCGGTTGCGAGCCGGCCGGTTTCCGCCTGGGATTAAGGAGCCATCATGGCACTCGGATTTACACCTGTAGTGGAGCTATACGGAGCCAATGCCGCGTTATTCAACGAGCGGCTCTTGGAGTGGGAACATACCGACGCAGCGGGGTTTGTATCTGATCAACTGAAGCTGACCCTCGATATCGAGGGGCTTGAAGGGCTGCCCGATCTGGGCGGCAAAATTGGCCTGCGTATTGGGTACCTGGAATCGGGCCTGGTGGATAAGGGCGTGTTCAAGATCACCCAGCGCACGCCCTCGATGTTCCCATTGCGACTGGTGCTGGTGGCCACGGCGGCACCGTTCGACGAGCACGAATTCAAACAGCGCCGCACCGCCAGCCATGGTCCGATAACCCTGGGTGCGCTGTTTCGCCAACTGACCACCCGATACGGTTTTTCACCGCGTGTGGCGCCTGAACTCGACGGTGAGCCGATCGCGCACATCGATCAGACCAATGAAAGCGACATGGCTTTTCTGACGCGCCTGGCCAAGCGCTTCGATGCGGTGGCCAAGCCTGTCGATGAGCTGTATGTACTGGGGCGCAAAGGCCAGATCAAGACGCTGTCGGGCAAGGCATTGCCGGATGTACGGTTGTCGATCACCCATGATAATCGCCCAGGTGACCGCGCGTTCATCAGCGCCAGTTTCACCGAAACCAGCCGTGCCAAATACAACGGCGCGCAAACGTCATGGTGGGACGCGGCAGCCGGAAAACAGCGTGTCGTCAAGGTGGGCATCGCACCCTTCAAAGTGGTGACACAGCGCTACCAGAGCGAGGACGAAGCACGCTCGGCGGCGCAGGGAGAGATGCGGCGGGTGGGGCGCGAAGGGTTGCAGATCGATGTGGTCTGCCCTGGTAATCCTTCGTTGGCTGCTGAAGGCCTGTTGCTGCTGGATGCGTCGTGGCCGGGGTTCATGCAAGGGCGCTGGTCGATTAAAACGGTGACATCCAGGGGCGAGCGAAAAGGTGGCTATCGGAGTACGGTCCAGGCCAGCGGTTTGTCGGTGTAAATCCTTCCTTAGAGTAAAACCCATGGTAATCACACATGCTCAGCTTCTGGGTGTCATGCCTGGAGCCCGCCTTCGCGCGGGCATTTTTTTAACCTTTCTAAATGCGGCCTTTGCGGGGCATCAGATCAATACGGCCCGTCGCGTCGCCGCCTTCCTCGCCCAAATCGGCCACGAGTCTGCCCAGTTGCAGTACGTGCGCGAATTGGGCAGTGATCAATACTTGAGCAAATATGACACCGGCGTCTTGGGCGCGCGCCTGGGCAACACCACGGAAGCGGACGGAGATGGACAAAAGTATCGCGGCAGAGGGTTGATCCAGATAACCGGCCGCCGTAATTACCTTGCGTGCAGCCAAGCACTGTTCGGCGATGATCGCCTGCTGCTCCAGCCGCAACTGCTGGAACAACCGCAATGGGCCTGCGAGTCCGCCGCCTGGTTCTGGCAAAGCAACGGCCTTAACGAACTTGCCGACAACGATCAGTTCACCACCATCACCCGTCGGATCAACGGCGGCCTCAATGGCCTGGACGACCGTTTGCAGTTGTGGGCGCGGGCGAAGGCGGTGCTCTGCGTTTCTTAGGTGCGTTTCGCCTGATCGGTGCGCGCCTGCTCATGGCGCATGTGTGGCAGGTGCAGGCCGTCGCGCATTAGCCTCTTGATGCACTCTGTACCTTGCATGGCCGATAGGCTCCTGTAGGGTAGGCGAACCCCCGCCCACTCCTGGAGACGACCGTGAAGGAAATCACTCAACTGGCTGCCGAACTGGGTCGCCGTTTGCAGGTGCTCAGTGCTCACGTGACCACTGCCGAGTCCTGTACCGGCGGCGGCATTGCCGAAGCCATCACGCGAATTCCGGGCAGCTCGGCCTGGTTCGAGGCGGGCTATGTCACCTATTCCAACCGGCAGAAGACCCGACAGTTGAATGTGCCGGAAAAACTGTTCGTCAAGGTCGGGGCTGTCAGCCAGGAAGTGGTGGAGGCGATGGCCCGCGGTGCGCAGGAAAAAAGCCTGGCGCGATTTGCCGTGGCGGTCAGCGGTGTGGCCGGCCCCGATGGCGGCTCGCCGGACAAGCCGGTGGGCACCGTTTGGCTGGCCTTTGCCGTGGGCGACGAGGTGACCGCCGAGCTTGCGCACTTCCCCGGCAACCGCGACGAGGTCCGCCGACAAACGGTAAAAGCCGCGCTGGAGGGCTTGTTGCGACGAGCTGCAGCAGAAATAGACAATCAGGGGTAGGCGATCACGGATCTTTGTGGAACAATACTGTCTACTTATACAGGTGTTGGCCGTCAGGCCTTATTGATTACGTGAGGACTTTAATGGACGACAACAAGAAGAAAGCCTTGGCTGCGGCCCTGGGTCAGATCGAACGTCAATTCGGCAAGGGTGCCGTAATGCGTATGGGCGATCACGACCGTCAGGCGATCCCGGCTATTTCCACTGGCTCTCTGGGTCTGGACATCGCGCTCGGCATTGGTGGCCTGCCAAAAGGCCGTATCGTTGAAATCTACGGTCCTGAATCTTCCGGTAAAACCACCCTGACCCTGTCGGTGATTGCCCAGGCGCAAAAGATGGGCGCTACCTGCGCGTTCGTCGACGCCGAGCACGCCCTGGATCCTGAATACGCCGGCAAGCTGGGCGTCAACGTCGATGACCTGCTGGTTTCCCAGCCGGACACCGGCGAGCAAGCCCTGGAAATCACCGACATGCTGGTGCGCTCCAACGCCATCGACGTGATCGTGGTCGACTCCGTGGCGGCCCTGGTGCCCAAGGCTGAAATCGAAGGCGAAATGGGCGACATGCACGTGGGCCTGCAAGCCCGCCTGATGTCCCAGGCGCTGCGTAAAATTACCGGTAACATCAAGAACGCCAACTGCCTGGTGATCTTCATCAACCAGATCCGTATGAAGATCGGCGTGATGTTCGGCAGCCCGGAAACCACCACCGGTGGTAACGCGCTGAAGTTCTACGCTTCGGTCCGTCTGGATATCCGTCGTACTGGCGCGGTGAAGGAAGGTGACGAGGTTGTCGGTAGCGAAACCCGCGTCAAGGTCGTGAAGAACAAAGTGGCCCCGCCATTCCGTCAGGCTGAGTTCCAGATTCTCTACGGCAAGGGTATCTACCTGAACGGCGAGATGATCGACCTGGGCGTACTGCACGGTTTTGTCGAGAAGTCCGGTGCCTGGTATGCCTACAACGGCAGCAAGATCGGTCAGGGCAAGGCCAACTCGGCCAAGTTCCTGGCAGACAATCCGGATATCGCTGCCACGCTTGAGAAGCAGATCCGCGACAAGCTTCTGACCGCAGCGCCGGACGTGAAAGCGGCTGCCAACCGCGAGCCGGTAGATGAAATGGAAGAAGCCGATACTGACGTCTGAAGCAAACGATGACTGTTGTACTGGATACACTCGTCGCCGTTCGGCGCACTGCGATGGACCTGCTCGCTCGCCGCGAGCATGGTCGAGTCGAGCTGACACGTAAGTTGCGTCAGCGCGGCGCAGAGCCAGAGATGATCGAAACAGCCCTCGACCGGTTAACGGAAGAAGGGCTGTTGTCGGAAGCCCGTTACCTTGAAAGCTTTGTGTCTTACCGCGCAAGTTCCGGTTACGGCCCTGCGCGGATTCGCGAGGAGTTAAGCCAACGTGGACTGCAACGTGCCGATATTGACCTTGCGCTACGTGAGTGCGGTATCAATTGGCAGTCGCAGTTGGAAGACACCTGGCGTCGCAAATTTGCGGGGCATCTTCCGATTGATGCCAAAGAACGTGCGAAGCAAGGTCGCTTCTTGAGTTATCGCGGGTTTTCGATGGACATGATCAGCCGCTTGTTGAGCGGCCGGGATATGGACGACTGAACGCCAAAAAACAAAAGGCCCACTATGAAAATAGTGGGCCTTTTTTTTGCCTGCAAAAAATCACGCTGTCTCTGGCGTCATCCGTTGCTGGGCCTTGCCCTGAGCCTGTGCCCAGTTCTCCGGCAGGTTGATGTAATCCACCAACTCTCGCAATCGCCCCTGATCGCGACCGTTGAAATTGAACACCAGGCGCGTCAAATGGCTGAATCTCGGTTCGTCATGGTCTTCGCCCGTATAGGCGAGTTGCTGGAATTCGCCACTGAGCCGCAGGCTGGCAAACGCTTGCTGCATATGGGCGAGGGCGCGCTCACTCAGGGGATGATTCATGCGCACCACAAACTCACGCTTAAGCCAGCGGGTGGAGTGGAAGTTGGCGTAGAACTGGTTGATTTCGTCTACGGCCTCTTCGGCGCTGTAGACCAGGCGGACCAGTTTGAGGTCGGTGGGCAGGATATAGCGATTGGCTTCCAACTGACTGCGGATGAAATCCAGGGCGCCTTGCCAGAACCCACCGCCCGGCGCATCCAGTAGCACTACCGGCACCAGTGGGCTCTTGCCGGTCTGGATCAGGGTCAGCACTTCCAATGCCTCGTCGAGGGTGCCGAAACCGCCAGGGCACAACACCAGTGCGTCGGCTTCCTTGACGAAGAACAGCTTGCGGGTAAAGAAGAAGTGGAATGACAGCAGGTTGTCGGTGCCATCAATGGTTGGGTTGGCATGCTGTTCAAAGGGCAGGGTGATATTGAACCCTAGGCTGTGCTCCAGGCCCGCACCTTCGTGGGCCGCGGCCATGATGCCGCCACCGCCACCGGTGATGACCATCAGGTCGGACCGTGCCAACGCCGCACCTACCTCTCGGGCTAGCGCATACAGCGGGCTTTCCACTGGCGTACGCGCCGAGCCGAATACCGTGACTTTGCGCCGGCCCTTGAATTGTTCGAGCACCCGAAAGGCATGGTCCAGTTCGCGGATGGCCCGCAGGGTGATCTTGGCGTTCCAGCGATCACGGTCGTCCTGGGCCATGCGCAGGACGGTGAGGATCATGTCTCGATAAAGGGAGATATTCGGGCTGTTGGGGGCGATCAACTGAATTTGTGCGTCGACCTGCTGGGTGAGGTCGGTCCCGTTTTCTTCAAAATGACGAAGCAACAAATCATTCGATTCATAAGGCATTCAATTTCTCCTTCTCTACAGGGCCTGGGTAGTCGACGAGAACGTCGCCTGGGCCACGACACTGCTTGTGTCGCGGCATGCCGCAGGAGGGCAGGCCTTTTTTGCCCTGAAAATGTGACAGAACAGCGTTAAAAACTGTGGTGGGCGGGCATCTGGGATGAGCTGATCATGGGCCGAAAAACCCTTGGCTGGCAACCGCTTATTGATGGCTCATTAGGCAGTTTAGTCGTTGACAGCAAACGCAGCGGGGGCGTGCGCGCCGCTGGGCAGCGGCGCGGGAGGGGCAAGCAAAGGTTACTTTTTCTTCTTCGTCGGAGCCGGGCAATCGGCCTCTGCGAACTTGACCGAGGCCACCGGGCGATTGGTCTTGTTCTCGGTGATTTCATAGCGCATCACTGCGCCCTTGGCCATCAGCTCGCGGTAGCCCGGGTTGGTGCATACACTGCGGCCCAGCTGGAAATACACAGCCTTGGGGTTGGCGCGCATCTGTTCGGCACGGTCAGGCAACACGCTGAGGTGATCGATCAGTTGCATCCCTTCAACGGTGTAGGCGACTTCCAGAGTTTTTTCGTCGATTTCCCGGGGCAGGTCCTTGTTGCTTTCGGCCGCGACGCTTTGCAGCTTCTTGTTCATTTGAGCCTCCAGCAGCGAGGCCGCGTGGGCGCCCATAGGCAAGACCAGCGCAAGGGCGACGGATGGGGCAACAAGGCGCAGCATGGAACGCAGCATGAAACTCTCCTGATTCGGTTACTGGTGCATAGACCAGCCACTGGGCTGTGCGTTCAGTGGCGCGCAATTATAGGTGAGCCCTTGCCACTACAGCCAGGCGTATCGCTGGTAAACTGCGGGACTTCTGTTTTTCACGAGTTTTGTTCCGTGTCGATTTCTTCTACTTCGCCGCATGCCCGATGAGTCACGCCGTCTCCCGTTTGCGTACCCAGCGTCTGGCGCGTGCCGTCCGGCCGTTTCTCAATCGGGGTTCCCGTGCTGAGCGCTGTGCCGGCTGTCGGGTCATTCCTGAGTACTGCCTGTGTGCCTGGCGGCCGCAGGTAGAAGCCAAGTCTGCCATGTGTCTGTTGATGCATGACGTAGAGCCGATGAAACCCAGCAACACGGGTTGGCTGATCGCCGATGTCATACACGACACCACTGCGTTCGCCTGGTCGCGCACCGAAGTCGACCCCGAGTTGCTCAGGGTGTTGGCCGACCCGCAGTGGCAACCGTACATCGTATTTCCCGGTGAATTCGTGGCGCCGCAAAGGGTAGTCAGTGAAGTGCGCGTGAAGGAGGGCAAGCGCCCGCTGTTCATTCTGCTGGACGGCACCTGGAGCGAAGCGCGCAAGATGTTTCGCAAAAGTCCCTATCTGGAACATTTACCGGTGCTGAGCCTGGCGCCCGAACAGTTGTCACGCTACAAACTACGGCGCTCCAAGCGCGATGACCATTTCTGCACCGCCGAGGTGGCGGCGCTGTGCCTGGAGCTGGCCGATGACCTGGCCGCCAGCGAAGTGCTGGATGCCTACCTTGATGTGTTCAGCACCCATTACCTGGCTGCCAAATTCCAACTGTCATTGGATGCGGAGGACACCGTGCATACCCGCCTTGCACCCTACATCCCGGCGGGATAACCAGACGACGTTTGCATGATGGCACTGTAAGCCCGCAACCCGCTAAAATCCCCACGGGCGTAGTGCTTGACCCTCCAGGCTACGCTGGGCATGCTGTGCGCCGATTGGGTGCAACCGTGAATTATCGACGTCGTTTCATGTGTTTTTGACGTTGAGCGGGCCCTGTGGCGATCGCTGCCTGGCCGTCGCCTCGTGTATTGGTGAACCCTGAACCCATCAGGGCTCCCATAAAAAACAGGATCATTTAACCAATGGCCACATACGAAATCCTGATTGCCGATGACCACCCGCTGTTTCGCAGCGCACTGCATCAGGCCGTAACCCTGGGCCTTGGCCCCGATGTACGTCTGGTCGAAGTGGCCAGCATTGCCGAACTGGAAGCCCGCCTGACTGAAAAATCCGACTGGGATCTGGTGTTGCTCGACCTGAACATGCCGGGCGCGTACGGTTTCTCCGGGCTGGTGCTGCTGCGCGGCCAATACCCGCAGATCCCCGTGGTGATGGTGTCGGCCCAGGAAGAAGCCGACGTGGTGGTGCGCTCCAAAGAGTTTGGCGCCAGCGGCTTCATTCCCAAGTCCAGCGCGATGGAGGATATCCAGAAAGCCGTGCGCACGGTGTTGGACGGCGATGTGTCCTGGCCACCCCAGGCGTTTGAAGAAATCAATGTGTCCGATGACGCCAAGGCCGCCCGCGATGGCCTGGCCAGCTTGACGCCCCAGCAGTTCCGAGTATTGACCATGGTCTGCGAAGGGTTGTTGAACAAGCAGATTGCTTACGAATTGAGTGTGTCGGAAGCGACCATCAAGGCCCACGTTACGGCGATTTTCCGTAAGTTGGGCGTGCGTACGCGCACTCAGGCGGCGTTGCTTTTGCAGCAACTCGAGTCCATCTCGCAACATTAAGTTACAGCCGCTTCACGCTTTTTTGACTTTGCGTGATCTAGCTTCCCCACTTCTTTGGTTCAGTTGCCTACATCTATGTCGCCTTTCAAGGGTCAAACCGGTATCAAACGTATCTTCAATGCAGGGGGCTATTCCCTGGATGGCCTGCGTGCGGCTTTCACTGGCGAGGCGGCATTCCGCCAACTGGTATTGCTGAATGTCATCCTGATTCCCGTGAGCTTTTTCCTGCAGATCAGCCGGGTTGAACGGGCGCTGCTGATTGCAGTGTGTTTGTTGGCGCTGATCGTCGAATTGCTCAACTCAGCGGTAGAAGCGGCCATTGACCGTATTTCCCTGGACCGCCACCCGCTGTCGAAAAACGCCAAGGACATGGGCAGCGCCGCGCAATTCGTGGCCCTGACCATGATCACACTGGTATGGGCGGTGATCCTGATCTGACGATCACGCGATACTCGGCAGCACGATCTCGTCGCTGCGCTGCACCCCAGCGGTGAAGGCGCGGCACAGTTCGAGAAACTCGCGCATCGCCGAGGTCTGGTACTTCTGCTTGTGCCAGATGAAGTAGAACTGCCGGGCCAGGTCCAGGTCCGGGGTTTCCACCGGCACCAGGCTGCCACGGCGGAAGGCATCGCGCAGCGCCAGCCGCGAAATGCAGCCAATCCCCAAGCCCGACTCCACTGCCCGTTTGATCGCCTCGGTGTGTTCCAGCTCCAGGCGGATATTCAGCGCGCTGCGGTGATGACGCATTGCCTGATCAAAGGTCAGTCGCGTGCCCGAGCCCTGTTCCCGCAGGATCCACGCTTCGTGGGTCAACTCGTCCATGGTGGCCACCCCACGCTTGGCCAAATGATGCTGGGGCGCACAGAACACCACCAGCTCATCTTCTACCCAGGTCTGCACCTCGATATCCGGGTGGCTACAGTCGCCTTCGATTAGACCCAGGTCAATTTCGTAGTGGGCAACCTGATGCACTATATGGGCAGTGTTCTGCACATGCAGCTTTACCTGGCTCTCGGGGTGTTGCTGCATGAAGCTGCCAATCAGCAGTGTCGCCAGGTAATTGCCTATGGTCAGCGTGGCGCCGACCGCCAGGGAGCCGAAGCCTGACTTGCCGTTGAGCAGGTCTTCGATCTCCTTGGCCTGGTCCAGCAATGCCACCGCCTGGGGCAACAGCTGGTGACCGAGGGCGTTGAGGCTCAGGCGTTTACCGGCGCGGTCGAATAATTGACAGCTGGATTGACGCTCCAGCTCGGTAATCGAGGTGCTGGCGGCGGATTGAGATAAGGCCAGAAGGCCAGCAGCGCGCGAGACGCTTTCCTGCTGGGCGACGGCGACGAAAACTTGCAGTTGACGGAGAGTAAATCGCATATCGATATAACCGATAACCCTTATCTTAATAATCCAGTTAACAGATATTGTCGCCGCCATTAGAATGCTGTGCAATTGCGCATCCATACCTTTGGCGCAGACCCATTTCCAGGAGTCCCCCGTACATGAGCAACATGAACCACGAGCGTGTCCTCAGTGTTCATCACTGGAACGACACTCTGTTCAGCTTCAAGTGCACCCGCGATCCGGGCCTGCGCTTCGAGAACGGTCAGTTCGTGATGATCGGCCTGCAGCAGCCCAACGGCCGCCCGCTCATGCGCGCTTACTCCATTGCCAGCCCGAACTGGGAAGAGCATCTGGAGTTCTTCAGCATCAAGGTGCCCGATGGCCCGCTGACTTCCCAGTTGCAGCATCTGAAGGAAGGCGACGAGATCATCATCAGCAAAAAACCGACAGGTACCCTGGTGCTTGACGATTTGAAGCCGGGCAAGCATCTGTATCTGCTCAGCACCGGTACTGGCCTCGCCCCGTTCATGAGTGTGATCCAGGACCCGGAGACCTATGAGCGTTTCGAAAAAGTCATCCTGTGCCACGGCGTGCGTTACGTCAACGAAGTTGCCTACCGCGAATTCATCACCGAGCACCTGCCGCAGAACGAGTTCTTCGGCGAGGCCCTGCGTGACAAGTTGATCTACTACCCGACCGTAACCCGCGAGCCGTTCGAAAACGAAGGCCGCCTGACCGATCTGATGCGCAGCGGCAAGCTGTTCAGCGACATCGGCCTGCCACCGATCAACCCCGAGGACGACCGCGCCATGCTGTGCGGCAGCCCAAGCATGTTGGACGAGACCAGCGAAGTGTTGAACAGCTTTGGCCTAAAGGTTTCGCCACGGATGCGTGAGCCGGGTGACTACCTGATCGAGCGTGCGTTCGTCGAGAAGTAATACGAGAGTCAGTAACACCAGCGATCCCAAAAAATGTGGGAGCTGGCTTGCTTGCGATAGCATCACCTCGGTTCAACTGAACCACTGAGGTGTCTGCATCGCAGGCAAGCCAGCTCCCACATTTGGTTTTCGCCCTATTTAGCCGAAACCACTTCCAGCACACAAATCATCCCCGGCTCCGGGTAGTGCCAGCGCACATCCACATCCCAGAACCGCACACCGTATTCCCGTTCTGAGGTAGGAACCTGATACGCCGGCCGCGGATCCTGTGCCAGACACTGTTCAATCAACTCCACCAACGGTTCACCAAGGCGCTGTGCATGGCCTTGCGCCTGTTGCAGTGCAGCCTTGAGCCATTGCACGCCGATCAGCGCGGGCGCATTGCTGGCGATGTCGTTGGTGGCCGCATCCACGATATCGGCATACGGCACATACGGCTTGATATCCAGCACCGGCGTGCCATCGAGCAAATCTATGCCCGATATCCACAACCGCCCCGGTTCCACCTTGTCCAGCTTCACCACCGACTGGCCGATGCCATTGGGACGATGGGTTGCGCGGGTGGCAAACACACCCATGGACGTATTGCCGCCCAGGCGTGGCGGGCGCACTTTCAGGCGTGGCTTGTCTTCCAGTGCCTGATGAAACAGAAACAGCAGCCACACATGGCTGACCTGCTCCAGCCCCTGCACCGCCTCACCCTGGTCGAACGGCGCCACCAGCTCCAGCACGCCACGGGCAGCCGGTGCCAGTTGCGGTTGGCGCGGGATGGCGAACTTCTCCTTGAAACAGGAGCGTACGAAGCCGACGGGCGAGACCTGGTAACTCATGGGCTTAGGCACGGACCCGCAAGGTCAGGCCCTTGAGGAAGTTACGCAGCAACTGATCGCCACAGGTGCGGTAGTTGGTATGACCAAACTTACGGAACAGCGCGCTCAGCTCTGGCTTGGACACCGGGAACTCCGCCGCCTTGAGGATTGCATGCATGTCGTCTTCCTTCAGTTCGAAGGCCACGCGCAGCTTTTTCAGGATGATGTTGTTGGTCACCGGGGTTTCGATTGGTTGCGGCGGGCGGCTTTCGTCCTTGCCGCGCTTGAAGATCACCAGACCATCGAGGAAGTGGGCCATGACTTCATCCGGGCAGAACACAAAGCCTTCTTCCTCATCTTTCTTGAGGTAGGTCAGCAGGTCTTCCTTGGTCACGTCCATGCCGCCGAGCTTGATGATCTCGACCATCTTGTTGTCGCTGATGTCGAGCATGTAGCGCACGCTGCGCAGTACGTCGTTGTGAATCATGGTGGGCAATCCTGGTATTCAACTGATGACACCGCCGGAATCAGGCGGTGTCGGGAAAAGGGAACGGCTTAAAACTTTTCTTTGCCGGACAGGTAACGCCATTGGCCCACTGGCACCTTGCCAATGGACACGCCGCCGATGCGGATGCGGCGGATGGCGATGACTTTCAGGCCAACGGCTTCGCAGAACAGCGCGATCACGCCGGGTTGCGGGTTTTTCAGCGCAAAGCGCAGGCGGTTCTCGTTCTGCCAGCTGGCTTTGACGGCAGGCAGCTCTTTGCCTTTGTAGGTCAGGCCGTGGTTCAGGCGGTTAAGGCCGTGGGCAACCATGTCGCCTTCGACTTCCACCACGTATTCCTGCTCGATCTTGGCGGCATCGGCGGTCAACTTGCGCAGAATCTTCCAGTCTTGGGTGAACACTAGCAGGCCACTGGCCTTGGCTTGCAGGTCGGCGCTGGCGCTCAGGCGCAGGAAATGCCCCTTGAGCGGACGCTTGCCGAAGCGGTGTTCTTCAGAGAGGGTTTCGGCGCTGATCGAGGCCATGGCGGTTTCAGCATCCATGCCTGCGGGGGCGTGCATCAGGATGGTCACCGGCTCTGGCGCGGTGGCTTTAGCTTCCGGGTCCAGCTCGACCTTCTCGTCAGTGACCTTGAACTGCGGCTCGTCGATCACTTCGCCGTCCACCGAGACCCAGCCGCCTTCGATAAACAGCTCAGCCTCCCGACGGGAGCAACCGACCAGTTCGATAAGGCGTTTGGAGAGGCGTATGGGGTCAGTCATGACAAGGGCCGTAACAAAAGGGGGCCACTATTGTACCTGCCTGGCGCCGGTTAATCCCGGCCCCATTTCAGCCCATGGGCCATAACAATTACTTAACTGACGCAACACGGGCCAAATGTGGGAGCTGGCTTGCCTGCGAAGGCGGTATACCAGCACCGGATGGGTAGACTGACCCGACGCCTTCGCGGGCAAGCCAGCTCCCACAGTTCATGCATTACGAGCCTGTTGCTGCTGGCGCAGACGCAGGTGCAGCAACGGATAAGGCTGCCCAAGCCCATCATGGTCCGTTCGCCCGATCACCTCGAAGCCTTGCTTGAGGTAAAAACCCAGGGCCTGGGGGTTCTGTTCGTTGACGTCCAGTTCATCGGCGTTCATGTGTTCGATCGCGTAGCCCAGCAATTGCCGGCCCAGCCCCTGGCCACGGTAGCGCGGGTCGATAAACAGCATTTCCACCTTGCCCGCCGACACCCCGGCGAAGCCGGTAATGTGCTGGCGCACGTCCTTGGTGCAGATCAGCATGACCGCATCGAGATAGCGGCTCAGCACCAGGTTTTTCAACATGTCGATATAGCTGTCCGGGAGGAAGTCGTGGGTGGCGCGTACCGAGTCCTCCCAGATCTGCACCAGGCGTGCGTAGTCGCTGGTTTTAGGTGTGTGAATCACCGAATGCTGACGCATACCCGCTGTCCCTTGCTGTATTCGGGGTTGATGGACAATACGATAGACCTAAAAAAGCCCCGCATCTTCTCAGAGGCGAGGCTTTTTTATCACCGTGCAATCAGTCGCGCTTTTCAGCCCACAAGTCGTACTCGTCGGCGTCGGTCACGGTGCACCACACTTTGTCACCCGGCTTCAGGCCGCTGGCATCGTCGATAAACACGTTACCGTCAATTTCAGGGGCGTCGAAGAAGCAACGACCCACCGCGCCTTGCTCGTCGACTTCATCGATCAACACTTCGATTTCCTTGCCGATGCGCAGTTGCAGGCGTGCCGAGCTGATGGCCTGCTGGTGCGCCATGAAGCGCTCCCAACGGTCTTGCTTGACGTCGTCCGGCACCACGGCCAGGTCCAGCAGGTTGGCCGGAGCACCTTCCACCGGCGAGTACTGGAAGCAACCGACGCGGTCCAGCTGCGCTTCGGTCAGCCAGTCCAGCAGGTACTGGAAGTCTTCCTCGGTCTCGCCGGGGAAACCGACGATGAAGGTGGAGCGGATGATCAGCTCCGGGCAGATCTCGCGCCAGTTCTTGATGCGTGCCAGGGTCTTGTCTTCAAACGCCGGACGTTTCATCGCCTTGAGCACTTTCGGGCTGGCGTGCTGGAACGGGATGTCCAGGTACGGCAGGATCTTGCCGGCGGCCATCAACGGGATCAACTCGTCCACGTGCGGGTAAGGGTAAACATAGTGCAGGCGCACCCACACGCCCAGGCTGCTGAGGGCTTCGCACAGCTCGGTCATGCGGGTTTTCACCGGCGCGCCGTTCCAGAAACCGGTGCGGTATTTCACATCGACGCCGTAGGCGCTGGTGTCCTGGGAGATCACCAGCAGTTCCTTGACGCCAGACTTGACCAGACGCTGGGCCTCGTCGAGCACATCACCCACCGGGCGGCTTACCAGTTTGCCGCGCATCGACGGGATGATGCAGAAGCTGCAGCTGTGGTTGCAGCCTTCGGAAATCTTCAGATACGCGTAGTGGCGTGGGGTCAGCTTGATGCCTTGAGGCGGCACCAGGTCGATCAGCGGGTTGTGATCCTGGCGTGGCGGCACCACCTCGTGCACAGCGTTGACCACTTGCTCGTACTGCTGCGGGCCGGTCACCGCCAGCACACTCGGGTGCACGTTACGGATATTGCCTTCTTCCACCCCCATGCAGCCGGTCACGATGACCTTGCCGTTTTCCTTGATGGCTTCGCCGATCACTTCCAGGGATTCGGCCTTGGCCGAGTCGATGAAGCCGCAGGTGTTGACCACCACCACATCGGCGTCCTGGTAAGTGGACACGACGTCGTAGCCTTCCATACGCAATTGCGTGAGGATGCGCTCGGAGTCGACAAGCGCCTTCGGGCAACCCAGGGAAACAAAGCCAACCTTGGGGTTGGCTTTTGCGATGGTGGTGGACATGTCTAACCTCGGTATTGAATGACGCTGCCGGTCGTGCACGACAAGGCAACGGATGGGCGCTTGGTGCGCCTCTGATCAAAAAGTGCGCAATTCTATCGGTGGGCAACGCACTTGACCAGCTTTATGCAGGGAAATGCGACGAGTGCTGCGCCGGGTCATCCCCATAGCCACTGGCGCGCGCTTAAGCCCGGATGTCTTGTTCGGTTCGGTGCGATACCACTTTAGACATGCCCACACCTAACGCCTGGAGGACTTTAAGCAAAGTGGAGAGCTTAGGATCGCCGCCGACGCCGATGGACCTGTAGAGGTTTGCTCTATTGAGTCCTGTGTTCTGCGACAAGCTGAGCATCCCACCACGGGCTTCCGCCACTCGACGGATAGCGACAAGGAAAGCGTCCTCGCCACCGGCTTCATCTATTTCCTCAAGCGCGACAGATAAATATTCGAGGGCGAATGCTTCGTCGTTGCGAAGCATTTCCAGAACGCTATCTTCGTGCGGGCGGGTACGAATGGTCATTTTTGCTGCACCTTGTAAGATTTCCAGAGAGCCTTGGCCTGATCGATATCGTTCTGCTGTCTGGCCTTCGAACCACCGCCCAATAGGAAAATGATTTTTCGATCCTGGACTGCGTAATACACGCGAAACCCTGGGCCGAAGTCGAGCTTCATCTCAAAGACCCCATCACCCACTGGCTCGGTAACGCCAAAGTGACCAAGGGACGCCCGATCCACTCTGGTGGTGATTCTTGCTTTCGAACGCGTGTCCTGCACTGTATCCAGCCAAGCCTGGTAGATATCCACGCCGTTGATTGACAGTACGTGTTTCACTTCGTACATGAGGAGTGTACCTTAAAAGAGACAGTCCGATAGTTGAGTTTTTATATCGACTGCGCGCCCTGCGAATGCACGATTGACTGATCAGGTAATCCGGCCAAGGCGCTCCTGCTCACACCACCCAGGCAGCACGACTGAGCCGGGCCAGGAATATACGGTTGGCCGTAAATGTGATCAATGCAGGCAAAAAGGCGCCAAAGTGCTGCTGTGCCCGCTATGACTGATTGCCTAAAACGACACCCCGTTCACTTGAACGGGGAAATACGACGAGTGCTGCGCTATGCTTCGCGCCGTTGCGCACGGGTAAAGCCCTTGGGTCAATAAAACGTCTGTTACGAGAAGTAAAACAGCGCATGCTAGGGTCAGCTTAGAAGCGCTGTTTATAAAAGACCTCAGGTCAAAGGGCAGGAGTGGTTGATGGGTCAGGCAAGTAGTCAGGCAGCAGGTGCCGAGCATTCAAAAGCCAAGCCGATTGGCATGCTGGTGGCGGCGGTCGGGGTGGTTTATGGCGATATCGGGACCAGCCCGCTCTACACCCTTAAAGAGGTGTTCAACGGCGGTTATGGGGTGCAGGTCAACCATGACGGTGTCTTGGGGATCCTTGCGCTGATCTTCTGGTCGCTGATCTGGGTGGTGTCGATCAAGTACGTGCTGTTCGTGCTGCGTGCCGACAACCAGGGCGAGGGCGGCATCATGGCCCTCACCGCGTTGGCCCGGCGAGCTGCCGGGAAGCACACGAAATTGCGCAGTTTCCTGGTGGTGTGTGGCCTGTGTGGCGCGGCGTTGTTCTACGGCGACAGCATGATCACCCCGGCAATTTCGGTGTTGTCGGCCATCGAAGGCTTGGAACTGGCGTTCGACGGCCTGGAAAAATGGGTGGTGCCCATTGCCCTGGTGGTGCTGGTGGCGCTGTTCCTGATCCAGAAACACGGCACCGACCGCATCGGCAAGCTGTTTGGCCCGGTGATGGTGACCTGGTTCCTGGTGTTGGGCGGCCTGGGGGTGTACGGCATCCTGCAGCAACCCGAAGTGCTCAATGCACTGAACCCGGCATGGGGTGTGCGCTTCTTCATGGTTCACCCCGGTATTGGCGTGGCGATCCTCGGCGCGGTGGTGCTGGCATTGACCGGCGCTGAAGCGTTGTACGCCGACATGGGCCACTTTGGCCGCAAACCCATCGCCCGCGCCTGGTTCCTGCTGGTGCTGCCGGCGCTGGTGCTCAACTATTTTGGCCAGGGCGCGATGCTGCTGGGCGATCCGGAGGCGGCGCGCAACCCGTTCTACCTGCTGGCGCCGAGCTGGGCCCTGGTCCCGTTGGTGGGCTTGTCCACCATGGCCACGGTGATTGCTTCCCAGGCGGTGATTTCCGGCGCGTTTTCGTTGACCCGCCAGGCGATCCAGTTGGGTTACATCCCGCGCATGCATATCCAGCACACCTCCAGTGCCGAACAGGGCCAGATCTACATCGGTGCGGTGAACTGGTCGTTGATGGTCGGTGTGATCCTGCTGGTCCTAGGCTTCGAATCCTCCGGTGCCCTGGCCTCGGCCTACGGCGTAGCTGTGACGGGCACCATGCTGATGACCACCATCCTGGTGTCGGCGGTGATGCTGCTGCTGTGGAAATGGCCACCGGTGCTGGCCGTGCCGCTGTTGCTCTGCTGCCTGTTGGTGGATGGCCTGTTCTTCGCAGCCAACGCGCCGAAGATCCTCCAGGGCGGCGCCTTCCCGGTACTGGCGGGGATCGTGCTGTTTGTGCTGATGACCACCTGGAAGCGCGGCAAGCAATTGCTCGTCGGCCGTCTCGACGAGGGTGGCCTGCCGTTGCCGATCTTCATCAGCAGCATCCGCGTACAGCCGCCCCATCGCGTTCAGGGTACGGCAGTGTTCCTCACCGCGCGGCCCGACGCCGTGCCCCATGCGCTATTGCATAACCTGTTGCATAACCAGGTGCTGCATGAGCAGGTGGTACTGTTGACCGTGGTTTACGAAGACATTCCACGGGTGCCAGCGGCGCGACGCTTCGAGGTGGATGCCTACGGCGAAGGCTTCTTCCGCGTGATCCTGCACTTCGGGTTCACCGATGAGCCGGATGTGCCTGAAGCGCTGAAACTGTGCCATCTGGATGACCTGGACTTCAGCCCGATGCGCACTACTTACTTCCTCAGCCGTGAAACGGTGATTGCCTCGCGCATCAAAGGCATGGCCCGTTGGCGCGAAGTGTTGTTTGCCTTCATGTTGAAAAACGCCAACGGCAACCTGCGGTTCTTCAAACTGCCGGTCAACCGTGTGATCGAGCTGGGTACCCAGGTCGAGATGTAAGGCGCTGCCTACCGGGAGCCGGCAATCGGCTCCCGCTTTCCTTCTGAACCCTGTGCAAACGATGGTTGTCGACTAGGCTGGTAGGAGCGAGCTCGCTCCTACAAAAATGCCTATGAAGCCCAGAAGAGGTGCGCCATGAGTCAGCTGCTCGAACCTTATACCCTGCGCCAATTGACCCTGCTCAACCGCATCGCGGTTTCACCCATGTGCCAATACTCCAGCGACGATGGCCTGGCCAATGACTGGCACCTGGTGCATCTCGGCAGCCGGGCCGTGGGTGGCGCCGGGCTGATTTTTACCGAGGCCACGGCGGTGACCGCCGATGGCCGTATCACCGCCCAGGACCTGGGCCTGTGGAACGACGCCCAGATCGAACCGTTGCGGCGCATCACCCGTTTTATCGCGGCCCAGGGCGCGGTGGCTGGGATCCAGCTGGCCCATGCCGGGCGCAAGGCCAGCACCCATCGGCCATGGATCGGCAAACACGGTAGCGTCAAGCCGGAGGAGGGCGGCTGGGTGCCGGTGGGGCCCTCGCCGATTGCCTTCGACCCCAATCACACCCAGCCCAAGCCACTGGACGAAGGGCAGATCCAGCAAGTGATCGCCGACTTTGTCGCCGCCGCCAAGCGCGCCTTGACCGCAGGCTTTGAAGTGGTGGAAATCCACGCCGCCCACGGGTATCTGCTGCACCAGTTCCTCTCGCCGATCAGCAACCAGCGTCAGGATCACTATGGCGGCTCCTTCGAAAACCGCATTCGCCTGGTGCTGGAAGTGACCAGGGCCGTGCGTGCCGTGTGGCCAGAGGAGCTGCCGCTGTTTGTGCGCGTGTCGGCCACCGACTGGGTGGAAGATGGTTGGAACCCGGATGAAACCGTGGAGTTGGCGCGCCGCCTGAAAGACTTGGGCGTTGACTTGATCGACGTGTCCTCTGGCGGCACCGCTGCCAATGCCGAGATTCCCACCGGCCCCGGCTATCAGACGCGCTTCGCCGAGCGAGTGCGCAAGGAGTCGGGCATCGCCACCGGCACGGTTGGCATGATTACCGAACCGGCCCAGGCCGAGCATATCCTGCGCACTTGCCAGGCCGACATCATCTTCCTGGCCCGGGAACTGCTCCGCGACCCGTACTGGCCTTTGCATGCCGACGATGATCTGGGTGGGCGCAAGGCCATCTGGCCCGCGCAATACCAGCGCGCCACCCACCGCGACCAGCCGATTCATGAGTCGGATCTGCGCGATTGATCCTGCACACGGCCCTACCGGACCCACCCTGACACGGTGGGTTTTTTCTTGCTCGCGTTTATAGGAAGGCTGATCCTTGGCGGTTGTTAAGCAGGAGAAGCTTATGCTGGTGGAACGCGCGTTAACCGAAGACGATATCCCTTTGCTGGCAACCATCGATCGTACGGAGCTGATCCCGGCGTGCTATCGCATGGACTGCGGCGAACTGGTGTTGTATGCCACACATCATGATATGCGCGGCTGGCCTGAAGGCGAGGCTGAACAGGACGCGGTGGCGCTGCATGCCTGCCTCCAGCGCGGCGGGTGGTTGTGGGGCGTATTCGACGGCCCGGTGCTGGTCGCCGCAGTGGTGGTGGACAATCGGTCCTTCCATCACCAGGGCTTGCTGATGCGGCAGTTGAAATTCCTGCATGTCAGCCATAGTGCCCGCGGTACTGGCCTGGGCGGTCGGTTGTTGGCGCTGGCTTGCGAGCACGGCCGGCAAGTGGAGGTCCAAGCGCTCTATATCTCGGCGACGGAGTCGCGTAACACCGTGGACTTTTACCTGCGCCATGGTTGCCATTTGTTGCAGCAACCCCACGCTGAGCTTTATGCGCAAGAACCGCTAGACATCCACCTGTATCGACCCCTGCGTGAGTAATGGCTGTAGGCTTTTATTACCGACGTTATTTTTTTAAGTTAATACTCTAAAAAAATCCCACGAATGGTGAGATAGTTTCTACGCTAAGGGTAAGCCCGACTCCTGGCCCAGGGAGACAGGCGGTTGGTCCGCGAAGCCGTTGCGCTTCCCGGGAGTTGGGAAATGGGCACCAGGAGTGTTTGACTGATATCAGGAGTAGCGGTCCATGGCCAAGTCCTATGGCGTAGCGGGTGCGGTGGCGTCTTTTCTGAGTCGCCGGATGTCCTTGCGGGGTCGAAGGTTGAGTTCAGATGAGATGGAGTTGCTGGTGCAATACCGGGCGCTGACCGAGAGCGATCAGGTGGCGATGCGCTATCTGATTGGCGCGATGAAAAGCGTGTCGCGATTCTGAGCCAAATCCGATCATTCCCACGTTATTGCGTGGGAATGATCGTGCAGTGTGGCATCAGGTGTATTTGCGTTGCTCTGGGGCAGGTGGGAAGTACTGATACAGCCAGGTTTCACTGAGGGTGCGGTCCTGGGTTCGTATAAACAGGCGCAATTCGACGGGTTCCACGCTGTCGCTGGTGGGGTACCAGTCGAACAGGATGCGGTAGCCCTTGATGTTGTCCAGCACCAGCACACTGAAGTCCTTCACCTCACCATGGGAACAGGTCACCACGGGCTCGATGCCGGTGCCCGCTGGCAGGCGATCCAGGCCGCCGCCCTTGAAGTCCACGGCGAAACGCCGCGCCCATACCTTCGGATAATGCTCGCCGGGTGCCCAGCCTTCGGTAAAGCCGCCCATGCCGGAACGGGTCGCATCGACCTGTGCCAGCGGCGTGCTCACTGGCGGCAGTGCGCTCCAGTACAGCTTGTAGCCGTAGTTGAGCGAATCACCGGCGGCCACAGGCTTTTTCGGGGTCCAGAAGGCCACGATATTGTCCAGGGTTTCGCCAGTGGTGGGGATTTCCAGCAAGTCGATGGAGCCTTCGCCCCAGGCCGTGGTCGGTTCAACCCACAGGCTTGGGCGTTTGCTGTACCAGTCGACGGTGTCCTGGTAGCTGGCGAACTCATGGTCGGTCTGCACCAGGCCGAAGCCTTTGGGGTTGGTGTCGGCGAACGCGTTGAATTGCAACTTGGCCGGGTTGTTCAGGGGGCGGCAGATCCACTCGCCGTTGCCGCGCCACATGGCCAGGCGGTCCGAGTCGTGGATTTGCGGGTGGATGGTGTCGCACATGCGGCGCTCATGGGTGCCGCAGCTGAACATACTCGTCATGGGCGCGATGCCCAGTTGCTCGATGGCGGTGCGCGCATTGATGTGCGCGTCGATCGCCATCACCACTTGGTTGGCCTGGCAGTCGATGTCGAAGCGGTAGGCACCGGTGGCGCTTGGCGAGTCGAGCAGGGCGTAGACCACAAAGCGCGTGGCGTCCTTGTCCGGAGTTTCGAACCAGAACTGCGTGAAATCGGGGAACTCCTCGCGTTTTTTCGCGTAGGTATCAATCGCCAGGCCACGCGCCGAGAGGCCGTACTGGCCGGTGGAATCCACCGCACGGAAGTAGCTGGCGCCCAGAAACGACAGCACGTCATGGCGGTCCAGCTCCGGCGCCTTGAACAGCTTGAAACCGGAGAAACCCAGGTCGCCGGTCAATTGCTGGGTGTCCACCGTGGTTTTTTCATAGTTGAACAACGACGGGCGAAAATGCACTTCGCGGGCTTCACGGGTCTTGGGGTCGACGCTGTGCATGCGCACCGGCGTCTTGAAGCCCATGCCGACGTGGAAGAACTGCACGTCCAGTTGGCCGTTCAACTCTTTCCACAGCGAATGGTTACGGTCATAGCCGATGGCGTTGAAATTCTGCGGGGTCATGGTAGCCAGGGTTGGCGGCAGCACCTGCTTAGTGTCCTGGTAGCCACGGGTGGCCAATTGCTTGGCCTGGGCCTTGAGCGCTTCGAAATCGAACGCCACGGCCTTGCCATCGGCAGCCCGATTCCCGGCCCAGGCCTGCGCGGCCAGCAGGCCACTGGCCGACAAACCGGTGTAAGCCGCAATGGCCATGGATGCTTTGAGCAAATTCCTGCGGTGCATAGAGACAACCTGTCGTGAGCAAATCCCGCGCCGTTCCTGGCACGTAGCGGATCAGAAATAACGGTTCGGACATGCCTTCGGCCAAACGCAACGGACAATAAACAGACGCCGGATAGCTTAAGCGGTTCGATGAACAAGGCAAATTGATTGATGGCGGGATGATGGCGTTGCATATGCAACAAGACATTTCCAGCATCGCAGTAGAACGTTACATCTGGAAGCACTCTAGATCGCGGCTTTTTGGCACTTAGTTTTACGCTGGAGGCCTATTGGTCCTACGAACCCAAGTGTCTGGAGGCTACGAATGAATACCCGTGGATTGCTCGATCAACTGCTTAAGTCTGGCCAGGATATGTTGCAAAACAAGGCGGGTGGGCAGCCTAAGTCGAATGACAAGGGCGCCCTCGGCGGCTTGCTCAGCGGTGGCGGCCTCGGCAGCATGCTCGGCGGTGCAGGCGGCGGGGCCCTGGCGGCGGGAGCCATGGGCTTGCTGCTGGGCAACAAGAAGGCGCGTAAATTCGGTGGCAAAGCGCTCACCTACGGCGGCCTGGCCGCACTGGGTGTGATTGCCTACAAGGCTTACGGCAACTGGCAGTCCCAGCAGGCCAGCGCGCCCCAAGGCGAGCCGCAAACCATCGACCGCCTGCCAGCGGCCCAGGTCGAACAACACAGCCAAGGCATTCTCAAGGCATTGGTGGCCGCGGCCAAGGCTGACGGCCATGTGGATGAGCGCGAGCGTGCCTTGATCGAAGGCGAGTTTACCAAGCTGGATAACGACCAGGAGTTGCAACACTGGCTGCACGCCGAACTCAACAAGCCCCTGGACCCCACCGACGTCGCCCGCGCCGCCAGCACCCCGGAAATGGCCGCCGAAATGTACATCGCCAGCGTGATGCTGGTGGACGAAGAAAACTTCATGGAAAAAGCCTACCTGGACGAACTGGCCCGCCAACTGAAACTTGAGCCCGGCTTGAAGCTTGAGTTGGAAAAACAAGTGCGGCTTAACGCATAAACAAGGCCGCACGCCAATCAAAAATGTGGGAGCGGGCTTGCTCGCGAATGCGGTAGACCAGTCACTCTATTTCTGGCTGACTCACCGCATCCGCGAGCAAGCCCGCTCCCACTTTTGCATTCTGTGCACTGCACATCAAAAGCCTTGATAAAAGCGCGCAGCCGCTCAGCTATACTCCCCTCCATTTGAATGGCCCTGTGAGGAATTACTGTGAAGAACTGGACCCTGCGCCAAAGGATTTTGGCGAGCTTTGCGGTAATTATCGCGATCATGCTGCTGATGGTCGTGGTCTCGTATTCGCGCTTGCTGAAAATCGAAATCAGCGAAAACTCAGTGCGGGACGATGCGGTGCCCGGGGTGTTTTTCAGCTCGATGATTCGCAGCGCCTGGGTCGACAGCTACCTGCAAACCCAGGAGTTGGTCGGAATCCACGAGAACCAGGGCATTTCCGAAACCGACAAACAGGATTACAAGTCTTTCGAAGCTCGGCTTGAGCAGCATATGGCCAGCTACGCGGGGACGATCAATATCACCCAGGATCGCACCGAATTCGATGCCTTCGAAAAACTGCACCAGAGCTACAACCAGATTCTCGCCCAGGTTTTGGCGGCCCATCAGAGCAATAACGCCGCCGAAGCACTGAGGTTGTTCAACGAGCAACTGACCCCCGCCTGGACAGCAGGCCGCATGAAGCTCAATGACATTATCAATGAGAACAAGCAGGTCGCCGACAACGCCACCGCCGCCATCGATGATGCGGTAGCGGCCGCGAAGATCAGCATGGGCGTCTCGCTGTTGCTGGCGATTCTCGCCGCCGCGCTGTGTGGCCTGTTGCTGATGCGCGCGATCATGGCGCCGATGCAGCGCATCGTTCAAATCCTCGAAGTCATGCGCACCGGTGACCTGAGCAAGCGCCTGAACCTGGAGCGCAAGGACGAATTCAACGCGGTTGAAACCGGCTTCAACGACATGATGACCGAGCTGACTGCCCTGGTGTCCCAGGCGCAGCGTTCATCGGTGCAGGTCACCACCTCGGTCACCGAGATTGCCGCGACCTCCAAGCAGCAACAGGCGACCGCGACAGAAACCGCAGCCACCACCACCGAAATCGGCGCCACTTCCCGCGAAATTGCCGCCACGTCCAAGGACTTGGTCCGCACCATGACCGAAGTGTCCACCGCCGCCGACCAGGCCTCGGTGGCTGCCGGTTCCGGCCAGCAGGGCCTGGCCCGCATGGAAGAAACCATGCACTCGGTGATGGGCGCCGCCGACCTGGTCAACGCCAAGCTGGCGATCCTCAATGAGAAGGCCGGCAATATCAACCAGGTGGTGGTGACCATCGTCAAGGTGGCCGACCAGACCAACCTGTTGTCCCTGAATGCGGCCATCGAGGCTGAGAAAGCCGGTGAGTACGGGCGCGGCTTTGCCGTGGTTGCCACCGAAGTGCGCCGCCTGGCCGACCAGACCGCTGTGGCGACCTACGACATCGAGCAGATGGTGCGTGAGATCCAGTCGGCGGTGTCGGCAGGGGTGATGGGCATGGACAAATTCTCCGAGGAGGTGCGCCGTGGCATGTCGGAGGTGCAGCAAGTGGGCGAGCAACTGTCGCAGATCATCCATCAGGTACAGGCCCTGGCGCCGCGGGTGTTGATGGTCAACGAAGGCATGCAGGCCCAGGCCACCGGCGCCGAGCAGATCAACCATGCGCTGGTGCAATTGGGCGATGCCAGCAGCCAGACCGTCGAATCCCTGCGCCAGGCCAGCTTTGCCATTGATGAACTGAGCCAGGTTGCGGTCGGTCTGCGCAGCGGCGTCTCGCGTTTCAAAGTCTGATGAGTGAGCTCGCGGCTAAACGCGGTGCCGTCCTGGCAGCGAAAAAGGCATTGTTTCTGGTGTTTCGCATCGGCAACGAACGCTTTGCCCTCAAGGCCACGGAAGTGGCCGAGGTGCTGCCGCGCCTGGCGCTTAAACCTATCGCCCAAGCGCCCTTATGGGTGGCGGGTATCTTCGCCCATCGTGGGGCGCTGGTGCCGGTCATCGACTTGAGCGCCCTGACGTTCGGCACTTCGGCCCAGGCGCGTACCAGTACGCGCCTGGTGTTGGTCAATTATCAGCCGCAGCCTTGGAGTGAGGCGCGTTGGCTAGGGCTGATCCTGGAACAGGCCACCGACACCCTGCGTTGCGACCCCGCCGAATTTCAGCCCTATGGCCTGGACAATCAGCAGGCGCCATACCTGGGGCCGGTGCGCGAGGACGCACAGGGCTTGATGCAGTGGATTGGCGTCGCCGATCTGTTGACCGCGCCAGTGCGTGCCTTGCTGTTTTCCGCCGAGTTGAGCCTATGAGCAATGACCCGCGGTTTTTCGCGTTCTTGAAAGAACGCATCGGCCTGGACGTCGCTTCGGTGGGCGAGGCGATCATCGAGCGCGCGGTGCGCCAGCGCTGCCAATCGTCCCAGTCGCCGTCGGCGGAGGCTTACTGGCAACACCTGCAAACCTCCCATGACGAGCAGCAGGCGCTGATCGAAGCGGTGATCGTCCCCGAGACCTGGTTTTTCCGCTATCCCGAATCCTTTGCAACCCTGGCTCGCCTGGCCCAGGCACGCTTGGCCGAGATCAACCAGCTGCGCGCCCTGCGTATTCTCAGCCTGCCGTGTTCGACCGGCGAAGAGCCCTATTCGATTGCCATGGCCTTGCTCGATGCGGGGTTGGCGCCCCACCAGTTCAAAGTGCAAGGCATGGACGTCAGCCCGCTGTCGGTGGAGCGCGCGCGGCGGGGCGTGTATGGCAAGAACTCGTTTCGCGGCGCCGATCTTGAATTTCGCGACCGCCACTTCACTGAAGACGTAGGCGTTTACCGCATCGCCGACCGGGTGCGTGAACAAGTGCGCCTGCAAGTCGGCAACTTGCTGGACCCGGCACTGCTGGCGAACGAGCCGACCTACGATTTTGTGTTCTGCCGCAACTTGCTGATCTACTTCGACCAGCCGACCCAGAAACAGGTCTTTGATGTGCTCAAGGCATTGACTCACGTGGACGGCGTGCTGTTTATCGGCCCGGCCGAGGGCAGCCTGCTGGGGCGCCACGGCATGCGCTCCATCGGCGTGCCGCAGTCCTTTGCCTTCAGTCGGCATGTAGAACCGGCCGCGCCGGCTGCACCTGTGATCAAACCGACGCCCGCGCCGCTACCGCAGCGCAGGGCGGCGCCGATACCGCTCAAGCCGCGACCGTTCAGCTCGGTCACCCCCCACGTGCCACCGGTCAAAGCTACGCATACCGATGCAGGGGATCTGCTCAGCCAGATCGCAACCCTGGCCAACGAGGGCAAAAGTGCCGAGGCCCGAGCGGCCTGCGAGCGGTATTTGAGCAGTCACCCGCCGGCCGCCCAGGTGTTTTACTGGTTGGGGCTGCTCAGCGATGTGGCTGGCAGTGCCCTGGAGGCCCAGGGGTATTACCGAAAAGCTCTGTATCTGGAACCGCAGCATCCTCAGGCCCTGATGCACCTGGCCGCGTTGCTCGAGTCCCAGGGTGACAGTGTCGGCGCGCGTCGTCTTCAGGCACGCGCCGCCCGTAGCGAGCGAGCTGACAGTGAGACCAAACGATGAGTAGCCCTGACGCGCTCGACACCGCAGGCCTGGACCTGACGCTGACCGATACCCAAGCCATTGACGACTGTTGGAACCGCATCGGTATTCATGGCGACAAGTCCTGCCCGCTGTTGGCCGAGCATATCCACTGCCGCAATTGCTCGGTGTATTCCGCCGCCGCCACACGCCTGCTCGACCGCTACGCACTGCAACAGGACGACCATCACGCGCAGGCAACTGCCGAAGCGGATAACGAGGTGGTCACCCGTTCGCTGTTGATGTTCCGCCTCGGCGAAGAATGGCTCGGTATCGCCACCCGTTGCCTGGTGGAAGTGGCGCCGTTGCAGCCGATCCACTCGCTGCCGCACCAGCGCTCCCGAGCGCTGCTGGGCGTGGCCAACGTACGCGGGGCGCTGGTGGCGTGCCTGTCGTTGGTGGAACTGCTGGGCCTGGACAGCACCAGTGCCGGCGCCAGCGGCGGGCGGATCATGCCGCGCATGCTGATCATCGCTGCCCAGGACGGCCCGGTCGTCGTACCGGTAGATGAAGTAGACGGCATCCACGCCATTGATGAGCGCACCTTGAAGGCTGCGTCGGTGTCCGGCACCCAGGCCAGCGCACGCTACACCCAAGGCGTGTTGCAGTGGAAAGGCCGCAGTCTGCGCTGGCTGGACGAAGTGCAATTGTTGTCCGCCGTGACCCGGAGCCTCGCATGACCCCCGACCAGATGCGCGATGCCTCGCTGTTGGAACTGTTCAGCCTGGAAGCCGATGCGCAGACCCAGGTGTTGAGCGCGGGCCTGCTGGCGCTGGAACGCAACCCGACCCAGGCCGACCAGCTCGAAGCCTGCATGCGCGCCGCGCATTCACTTAAAGGGGCGGCGCGGATTGTCGGCGTGGATGCCGGGGTCAGCGTGGCCCACGTCATGGAAGACTGCCTGGTCAGTGCCCAGGAAGGCCGCCTGTACCTGCAACCTGAACATATCGACGCGTTGCTGCAAGGCACCGACCTGCTGATGCGAATCGCCACGCCGGGCAATGACGTGGGGCCGGCGGATATCGAGGCGTACGTAGCGCTGATGGAGCGCTTGCTCGATCCCTCGCAGCCGATTGCCACGCCCGTGCCAAATCCCGAGCCCATCCCCGCGCCGCGGGTTGACGCATTGCTGCTGGAGCCCGAGCTGGAGCCCGCGCCGGTCAGCAGTGAAGCGCCGCGCCAGAGCAAACGCATGACAGAAGGCGGCGAGCGTGTGCTGCGGGTGACGGCCGAGCGCTTGAACAGCCTGTTGGACTTGTCCAGCAAATCCCTGGTGGAAACCCAGCGGCTCAAGCCGTACCTGGCCAGCCTGCAACGCCTCAAGCGCATTCAGAGCAACAGCTTGCGTGCACTGGATGCCCTGGATGGCCAGCTAAAATCCCTGGATCTGAACCTGGAAGCCCAGGAAGCCCTGGCCGATACCCGTCGCCTGCTGAGTGAAGCCCAGGCCCTGCTGGCGGAAAAAAACGCCGAGCTGGATGAGTTCGGCTGGCAGGCCGGCCAGCGCGCCCAGGTGCTCTACGACACCGCCTTGGCCTGCCGCATGCGGCCGTTTGCCGATGTGCTGGCCGGGCAGGTGCGTATGGTGCGTGACCTCGGTCGCAGCCTGGGCAAGCAAGTGCGCCTGGAGATTGAAGGCGAAAAGACCCAGGTCGACCGTGACGTGCTGGAAAAACTCGAAGCGCCGCTCACCCATTTATTGCGCAATGCCGTCGACCACGGCATCGAAACCCCTGAGCAGCGCGTGCTGGCGGGCAAGCCGGCGGAGGGCTTGATTCGCCTGCGCGCGTCCCATCAGGCCGGGTTGCTGGTGCTGGAATTGAGCGATGACGGCAACGGTGTCGACCTCGAGCGCCTGCGCGGCACTATTGTCGACCGGAATTTGTCTCCGGTGGAAACGGCTCTGCGCCTGAGCGAAGAGGAGCTACTGACCTTCCTGTTCCTGCCGGGGTTCAGCCTGCGGGACAAAGTCACCGAAGTGTCCGGGCGCGGTGTGGGCCTGGACGCGGTGCAGCATATGGTTCGCCAGTTGCGCGGCGCAGTGGTGCTGGAACAGACGGCGGGGCAGGGCAGTCGCTTCCATCTTGAGGTGCCGCTGACCCTGTCGGTGGTGCGCAGCCTGGTGGTGGAAGTCGGCGAAGAAGCCTATGCGTTTCCCCTGGCGCATATCGAACGCATGTGCGACCTGGCCCCCGACGACATCGTGCAGTTGGAAGGCCGCCAGCACTTCTGGCATGAAGGCCGACACGTCGGCCTGGTTGCCGCCAGCCAGTTGCTGCAGCGCCCGCCGGGGCAGACCCCTTCAGATACCTTGAAAGTGGTGGTGATCCGCGAACGCGATGCCGTGTACGGGATTGCCGTGGAGCGCTTTATCGGCGAGCGCACGCTGGTGGTGTTGCCGCTGGATGATCGCCTGGGCAAGGTCCAGGACATTTCTGCCGGGGCCTTGCTCGATGACGGCTCGGTGGTGTTGATCGTCGATGTCGAAGACATGCTGCGTTCAGTGGACAAGCTGCTCAATACCGGCCGCCTGGAGCGCATCGCCCGGCGCAACCAGCAGGCCACCGAAGCGCCGCGCAAGCGCGTGCTGGTGGTGGACGACTCACTGACGGTGCGCGAGCTGCAACGCAAATTGTTACTCAACCGGGGTTATGAAGTTGCCGTGGCGGTCGATGGCATGGATGGCTGGAACGCATTGCGCTCCGAGGACTTCGACCTGCTTATCACGGATATTGATATGCCTCGCATGGACGGTATTGAATTGGTCACACTTTTGCGCCGTGACAGTCGCCTGCAATCATTGCCGGTGATGGTGGTTTCCTACAAGGATCGTGAAGAAGACCGCCGCCGTGGCCTCGACGCCGGGGCCGACTATTATCTAGCCAAAGCCAGTTTCCATGACGACGCCTTGCTCGACGCCGTGGTTGAACTGATTGGAGGCGCGCGGGCATGAGGATTGCGATCGTCAATGACATGCCCCTGGCCGTAGAGGCATTGCGCCGTGCCTTGAGTTACGAGCCCGCCCACGAGGTGGTGTGGGTAGCCAGCAATGGCCTGGAAGCGGTGCAGCGTTGCGCCGAGCTGACCCCGGACCTGATCCTGATGGACTTGATCATGCCGGTGATGGACGGCGTGGAAGCTACCCGCCAGATCATGGCCGACACGCCATGCCCGATCGTGATCGTCACCGTTGACCGCCAGGCCAACGTCAGCCGTGTATTCGAAGCCATGGGCCACGGCGCCCTGGATGTGGTGGACACCCCGGCACTGGGCGTGGGCAACCCCAAGGATGCGGCGGCGCCCCTGTTGCGCAAGATCCTCAATATTGGCTGGCTGATCGGCCAGCGCGGCACGCGGGTGCGTGCCGAAACCCCGCCGCAGCGGGTCACCGGCAAGCGTCAACGGCTGGTGGCCATTGGTTCTTCGGCCGGTGGGCCGGCGGCCCTGGAAGTCCTGCTCAAGGGGTTGCCCCGGGATTTCCCTGCCGCCATCGTGCTGGTGCAGCATGTGGACCAGGTGTTTGCCGCTGGCATGGCCGAGTGGCTGAGCAGCGCTTCCGGCCTGCCGGTGCGCCTGGCCTGTGAAGGCGAGCCGCCTCAACCCGGCGTGGTATTGCTGGCCGGCACCAACCACCATATTCGCTTGTTGAAAAATGGCACGCTAGCCTATACCGCAGAGCCGGTGAACGAGATTTACCGGCCGTCGATCGACGTGTTTTTCGAAAGCGTCGCCAGCCACTGGAACGGTGACGCCGTCGGTGTCTTGCTCACGGGCATGGGGCGCGACGGCGCCCAGGGCCTCAAGCTGATGCGGGAACAAGGATATTTGACCATCGCCCAGGACCAACAGAGTTCGGCGGTGTATGGCATGCCCAAAGCGGCGGCGGCGATTGATGCCGCTGTTGAAATTCGCCCACTGGATAGAATTGCGCCCCGATTGCTGGAGGTCTTTGCAAAATGAACAAAAATCTCCCGCCGTGCTGGCTTGCAGGTAGTAATTCAGGTGACTGCACATGAATGATTTACAGCTCGACGACTTCAAGACCGACGAAAACGCCGCCATGGTGTTGCTGGTCGACGACCAGGCCATGATCGGTGAAGCCGTGCGGCGTGGCCTGGCCCATGAAGAAAACATCGACTTCCACTTTTGTGCCGACCCGCACCAGGCGATTGCCCAGGCGATCCGCATCAAGCCCACGGTGATCTTGCAGGACCTGGTGATGCCGGGCCTGGACGGCCTCACTCTGGTGCGCGAATACCGCAATCACCCGGCCACCGCGAATATTCCGATCATCGTGCTGTCCACCAAAGAAGACCCGCTGATCAAGAGCGCGGCCTTTGCGGCCGGGGCCAACGATTACCTGGTCAAGCTGCCGGACAACATCGAGTTGGTGGCGCGCATCCGCTACCACTCGCGCTCCTACATGACCCTGTTGCAGCGCGACGCGGCCTACCGCGCGTTGCGCGTCAGCCAGCAACAGTTGCTGGACACCAACCTGGTGCTGCAACGCCTGATGAACTCCGATGGCCTGACCGGGCTGTCCAACCGCCGCCATTTCGACGAATACCTGGAGTTGGAATGGCGCCGCGCCATGCGCGACCAGACCCAACTGTCGCTGCTGATGATCGACGTGGATTTCTTCAAGACCTTCAACGACAGCTTCGGCCACGTCGAGGGCGACGAAGCCCTGCGCAAAGTCGCCAACACCATCCGTGAAGCCAGCAGCCGCCCTTCGGATTTGCCGGCGCGCTACGGCGGCGAGGAGTTCGCGCTGGTCCTGCCCAACACCTCACCGGGCGGCGCACGCCTGGTCGCGGAAAAGCTGCGCATGGCGGTAGCGGCGTTGAAAATCCCGCACATCGCCCCGGCTGAAGGTGCCAGCCTGACCATCAGTATTGGGCTGTCGACGTTGACGCCGGTCCAGGGTACCGATTGTCGGCAGTTGATCATGGCGGCGGACAAGGGGTTATACACGGCCAAGAATAATGGGCGTAATCAGGTGGGCATCGAATAATCCCAACCGCCGGGCGCCTCTGTGGGAGCAGGTAAGCCAGCTCCCACATTTGATCGCTATCTGGCTATGGATCCTGTACAAACCACCGCCTTTTCGGCCAAGCGGACTGCCGTTCGCAGCCGTTTGCCGTTATACTCGCCGGCTTTCAAAAGTTCGCCAACGAGTGCTGCCCGCCATGGAAATCAACCCGATCCTTAACACCATCAAGGACCTGTCCGAGCGCTCCGAAACTATTCGGGGGTATCTTTGACTACGATCAAAAGCATGAGCGTCTGACCGAGGTCAATCGCGAGCTTGAAGATCCGAGTGTCTGGAACAAACCTGAGTACGCCCAGGAACTGGGGCGCGAGCGCGCTGCGCTGGCACAGATCGTCGATACCCTCGACGAACTGAACACCGGCCTGGGTGATTGCCGCGACCTGCTGGACATGGCCGTCGAAGAAAACGACGAAGGCGCAGTGGGCGATGTCGTCGCCGAGCTGGCCCGTCTCGAGGAAAACCTCGCCAAGCTTGAATTCCGCCGCATGTTCAGCCATGAAATGGACCCGAACAACGCCTATCTGGATATCCAGGCCGGTTCCGGTGGCACCGAGGCCCAGGACTGGGCCAACATCCTGCTGCGCATGTACCTGCGCTGGGCCGACAAACGCGGTTTCGACGCGACCATCATGGAACTGTCCGCCGGTGAAGTGGCCGGTATCAAGGGCGCGACCGTGCACATCAAGGGCGAATATGCCTTTGGCTGGCTGCGCACCGAGATCGGCGTGCACCGCCTGGTGCGCAAGAGCCCGTTCGACTCCGGCAATCGTCGCCACACCTCATTCTCTGCGGTGTTCGTCTCGCCAGAGATCGACGACAAAGTGGAAATCGAGATCAACCCGGCCGACCTGCGGATCGACACCTACCGTTCCTCCGGCGCCGGTGGCCAGCACGTAAACACCACCGACTCGGCCGTACGTATTACCCACGTACCGACCAACACCGTGGTCAGCTGCCAGAACGAACGTTCCCAGCATGCCAACAAGGACACCGCCATGAAAATGCTGCGGGCCAAGTTGTACGAGCAGGAAATGCAGAAGCGCAACGCCGCTTCCCAGGCGCTGGAAGACACCAAGTCGGATATCGGCTGGGGCCATCAGATCCGTTCGTACGTGCTCGATGCCTCGCGGATCAAGGATCTGCGCACTAACATCGAACGCAGCGACTGCGACAAGGTACTCGACGGCGATATCGACGAATACCTGGAAGCCAGCCTGAAATCCGGCCTCTAATACCCTCTGTGGGAGCGGGCTTGCCCGCGATCCCCCGCCGAAGGCTGGGGGCAACGAACCTGATGGAATATTTAAAGACATGAGCGACCAACAACTCGACCCGCAAGCCCTGCAACAGGAAGAAAACTCCCTGATCGCCCTGCGCAAGGAAAAGCTTGCTGCCGAGCGCGCCAAGGGTAACGCCTTCCCCAACGACTTCCGTCGCGACAACTACTGCGATGCCTTGCAGAAGCAATACGCGGACAAGACCAAGGAAGAACTGGCAGAGGCTGCGATCCCGGTCAAGGTGGCAGGTCGCATCATGCTCAACCGTGGCTCGTTCATGGTGATCCAGGACATGACCGGTCGCATCCAGGTCTACGTCAACCGCAAGACCCTGTCCGAAGAAACCCTGGCCTCGGTGAAAACCTGGGACATGGGCGACATCATCGCAGCCGAAGGCACCCTGGCCCGTTCCGGCAAGGGCGACCTGTACGTCGAGATGACCAATGTGCGCCTGCTGACCAAGTCCCTGCGCCCGCTGCCAGACAAACACCACGGCCTGACCGACACCGAACAGCGCTATCGCCAGCGCTACGTTGACCTGATCGTCAACGAAGACGTGCGCCAGACCTTCCGCGTACGCTCGCAAGTCATTGCTCACATCCGCAGCTTCCTGATGCAGCGTGACTTCCTGGAAGTGGAAACCCCGATGCTGCAGACCATCCCGGGTGGTGCCGCAGCCAAACCGTTCGAAACCCACCACAACGCGCTGGACATGGAAATGTTCCTGCGTATCGCGCCGGAGCTGTACCTCAAGCGCTTGGTGGTGGGCGGCTTTGAAAAGGTGTTCGAGATCAACCGCAACTTCCGTAACGAAGGCGTCTCGACCCGTCACAACCCTGAATTCACCATGTTGGAGTTCTACCAGGCCTACGCCGACTACGAAGACAACATGGACCTGACCGAAGAACTGTTCCGCGAGCTGGCACAGCTGGTGCTGGGCAGCACTGACGTGCCGTACGGCGACAAGGTGTTCCACTTCGGCGAGCCATTCGTGCGCCTGTCGGTGTTCGACTCGATCCTCAAGTACAACCCCGAGCTGACCGCTGACGACCTCAACGACATCGACAAGGCCCGTGCCATTGCCAAGAAAGCCGGCGCCAAGGTGCTGGGCTTCGAAGGCCTGGGCAAGCTGCAGGTGATGATTTTCGAAGAACTGGTGGAGCACAAGCTGGAGCAGCCGCACTTCATTACCCAGTACCCGTTCGAAGTGTCGCCGCTGGCCCGTCGCAACGACGACAACCCCAACGTCACCGACCGTTTCGAGCTGTTCATCGGTGGCCGCGAAATCGCCAACGCCTACTCCGAGCTTAACGACGCGGAAGACCAGGCCGAGCGTTTCATGGCCCAGGTGGCCGACAAGGACGCCGGTGATGACGAAGCCATGCACTACGATGCCGACTTCGTTCGGGCCCTGGAGTACGGCATGCCGCCGACTGCCGGTGAAGGTATCGGCATTGACCGTCTGGTGATGTTGTTGACCAACTCGCCGTCGATCCGCGACGTGATCCTGTTCCCGCACATGCGGCCGCAAGCGTAACCGTAGCGAAATCCGAAGCCGCCTTTTATAAGGCGGCTTTTTTATGTGGCCTGTTCAAGTGGTGCTCGTCAGTGATCGTTCCCACGCTCCGCGTGGGAATGCACCCTCTGACGCTCCGCGTCACCTCTAAAGGAAGAAGTGTGGTGAACCGCGTAATAGCTCAAGAAGGTGCCGCCGGCATTGCTGCTGCCGTGGCTGAAAGCGTTCAGTACCAGGGCCGCAAGGCCAGCCGACGGGGCAGCGAGCAACGCCGGCAAGACATTCTCGATGCGGCCATGCGTATCGTCGTGCGCGATGGCGTGCGGGCCGTACGTCACCGGGCAGTGGCGGCAGAGGCGGGGGTGCCGCTGTCGGCCACCACCTATTACTTCAAAGACATCGACGACCTGCTCACCGATACCTTCGCCCAGTACGTGGAACGCAGCGCCGCTTTCATGGGCAAACTGTGGGTGCGCAACGAAGGCCTGTTGCGCGAGATGGTCGCCTATGGCGATGGCAGTCCGGAGTCGCGCTCGCAACTGGCCGATGATATCGCGCGCCTGACCGCTGACTATGTACTGCGCCAGCTGACCAACCGGCGCGAATACCTGATGGCTGAGCAGGCTTTTCGCCAGGAAGCCCTATTGAACCCGCGGCTGGCCGAACTGGTACGCTCCCATCAACAGATCCTGTTGCAGGGTACCGGGCAGTTTTTCCAGGTATTGGGCTCCCGGGAGCCGCAGCAGGATGCCAAGGTGTTGACGGCTATCATCAGTCGGATGGAATATCAGGGCCTGTTGGGCGGCGCAGAGCCTCTGACCGGTGACGAGATGCTTGAAATTCTCAAGCGTTACATGCACCTGGTATTGGCCTCGGTCTAGCCCTGTGCGCAATCTGCTTTGGGAGGAGCTGGGCTTGCTGCTGAAGCCGTGCGCTACCTGCGCGTGGGCCAATAACGTTTAAAGAGGAAGCACCGGGTGGACGATTACCAGCAGACGATACGCACCTTGTCCGATCGCATTGTGCTGGCGCAAACACCGATCCGCGTTCTCGATGCGGTGAAATGGGACGAAAACATTCGCCAGGGATTTCTCAAGGCCAAGGGCAAGGCGATGCCTGCCGTAGACCGTGATTACTACCTGAACCGACCGCTGTCGTTCGACTCCAGCGCGGTGAAGCTGGAATTCCAGAACATCGAGCGCGACATCACCCGTCGCCTTGGACAATTCAGCCCGGTGGGGCAGATCATGCGGCGCATGTGCCGCGAATACCGCATGGTGGTGCGCATGCTTGAAGCGCGCGGCACCGAGGACTTCGGTCTGATTTCCCAAGAGCTGTACGGCGCCGCCTCCGATGCGTTCCACGCCGGCGACCCGACCCTGGCCGACCTTGGCCTGATGCTCTCCGATTACCTCAACAACATCGACGGTAGGGGTGACCTCAAGGACGAAGCCAAGACCCTCACCGCCAAAGATGCGGTCAGCCTGCTGCAAACCCGTCTGAACAAAGTGTTTGGCGAAGCGGAGGAGACCATCCGCGTATTCGAGTCCGATGGCATTGTCGCCGACGCAGCGGCGGGCGCTGACTACATCAAGATCCGCGCCGACGCGATGTTCAACGACCGCGACGTGCGCGCTTTGGAGGTGCATGAAGGCCTGGTGCATGTGGGCACCACCCTCAACGGCCAGAACCAGCCGATCTGCACGTTCCTGTCCAAAGGCCCGCCGTCGTCCACCGTCACCCAGGAAGGCCTGGCGATCCTGATGGAAATCATCACGTTTGCCTCCTACCCCAGCCGCCTGCGCAAACTTACCAACCGGACACGTGCCATCCATATGGTGGAGGAGGGGGCGGACTTCCTGCAGGTGTTTGAGTTCTTCCGCGAGCAAGGCTTTGAAATGGCCGAAAGCTATGGAAATGCCAGCCGGGTATTCCGTGGTTCGGTGCCCACCGGTCTGCCATTTACCAAGGATTTGTCCTACCTCAAGGGCTTTATCATGGTCTACAACTACATCCAGCTCGCTGTACGTAAAGGCAAGCTGGAGCAAGTGCCGCTGCTGTTCTGCGGCAAGACCACCCTTGAAGACATGCGTACCCTGCGCCAGTTGGTCGACGAAGGCCTGGTGGTGCCGCCCAAGTACCTGCCGGAGCAGTTTCGCGACATGAACGCGCTGGCGGCCTGGATGTGCTTCTCCAACTTCCTCAACCACTTGAGCCTGGACCGGATCGAGGCGGATTACTCCAATATCCTTTAACTGACGAAACCGGATCAAAATGTGGGAGCAGGCAAGCCAGCTCCCACATTTGATCTGCACGGGTCTTCAGAACTTTCGCGAGGCTTCAACGGATGAGAATCCTCGGCATTTTATGCCTGCTACTCACACTGAACGGCTGCAGCTCCTTGCTGTTCTACCCCGAGCCCGGCCTGCCCTTCACGCCGGAAAAAGCCCATCTTCCCTACCGCGACGTCACGCTCACCACCGCAGATGGCGTGAAACTGCACGCCTGGTGGCTGCCGGCCAAACCCGGTGTACCGCTCAAGGGCACCGTCCTGCATTTGCACGGCAATGGCGGTAACCTCGCCTGGCACCTGGGGGGCAGTTGGTGGTTGCCGGAACAGGGCTATCAAGTGCTGTTGCTGGACTATCGTGGCTATGGGCTTTCGGAAGGCAAGCCATCGTTGCCGGCGATCTACCAGGATATCGACGCCGCTTTCAGCTGGATCGACAAGGCGCCTGAAACCCAGGGTCAACCGCTGATTATCCTCGGCCAAAGCCTGGGTGGTGCACTGGCAGTGCATTACCTGGCAGCCCACCCGGAGCGCCAATCCCAACTCAAGGCGCTGGTATTGGACGGCGTACCCGCCAGTTATCGTGACGTAGGACAATTCGCCTTGAGCACTTCCTGGTTAACCTGGCCGTTGCAGGTGCCGCTGTCATGGCTGGTGCCTGACGGCGATAGTGCGATCAAGGCCATGCCAGGGCTGACCGGCGTGCCCAAGTTGCTGTTCCACAGCCTGGATGACCCTATCGTGCCGGTGTCCAATGGCATCCGCTTGTATCAGGCCGCCCCCCCGCCCAGGGTGTTGCAACTGACCCGTGGCGGCCATGTGCAGACCTTTGCCGACAAAACCTGGCAAACCGTCATGCTGCGTTATCTGGACGACCCGCAGCACTTCAACGGCTTGCGCCGCCTGGGAGAAATCCCGAATTACCCTGTTCCTAAAGTTGATTCATCAGAGAGCCCGCAATGAGCGAAGAACGCAATATGATCCCGCTGATTCTCACCGGCATCGGCACCATCATCGGCACCGTAGGCTGCCTGTGGTACTACGGCTACCTGCACTTCGCCAAGCCCGAAGATGCGTTGCTGCTCAGCGACTTCACCATGCTCAAGACAGTGCCGGGCGAGGATTACAAGATCTCCCTGACCCCGGCTGCGCAAGTGGCGCAGTGCGTTGACGGCGTGTTGGTGATGTTTGATACCGAACAGAAAGGCTTGAGCGGCGTGCTGGTCAATAACAAGAAGCAGGCCGTGCGTTGCATGGGCCAGGAAACCCCGCAGTTGCAACAGTGAGCCCAAAAACCATCCGGTGTGCAGCTTAGTTGCTCAAGGGCTTTCGAGCCTTTACAGATTGGAACCATCTTCATTCGTACGCCACAGATGAGGTACTGATTGGCCTGGCTGATCAGCGCACTTTATTTCATCAATCTGGAGTACGAGTTTTATGAATGGTATTGGCGCAGCACCTTCAATTGGCGTCGGCAATTCGGGAGGTTCTCAGGGGGCTTCGCAAGGTCTTGATCAGCAAATCCAGCAACTTCAAGAGCAAATCCGCGCTAAGCGCGGTGAAGGTTCGCAAGGTTCTGGTTCCGGTGGTTCCCAGGGGGGTGGAGGCGCTCAAGGTTCCGGAGCAAGCCAAGGCGCTGGTGGGGGAGAAAGCATTGAAGAGCTGCTTGAAATGCTGAAGCAACTGCTGGAAAAAAAAGCGGCTCAAAGTGGCCAAGCCGGTGAAGGTGGCTCAGCTGGCCAAGGCCAGATTCAGGCCGGCGGTGGCGAGAATCAAGGCTCAGTCACCTACTGATAGGCAACCCTTAAAAACCTGTCAGTTATCGACAGGTTTTTCATGTCAGCGGCATTGCACTTATCGGCGTACCGGGGGCGTGTAACGAAATTGTTTGGAACCTAATTGCGTCAGGTACCACAAAGGGCGATGTAACTTACGCACAGTGGGGGCGGGAAGGCAGTGATAAGAATTGATGCGATATGCAATATGCTGGCTATGGCCAGGGCGCATCAGGCGTTGGAGCGGGCGGATGCGCAAGAACAGGCGCGTAATCAGTTGGCAGGTTGCTCATCTGATACCTCCCGTCATAACAAAAAGATAACGCCGCCGGATGAAGATACTGATCGCATGATCAAGTTTCCCTAGTCAAAAAAACCACCGTTTCTGGTGGTTTTTTTGTGGCAATCGCATCACCTTCGGATACCTCAATGACTAAAGCTTGAATACGCTTTCATGAATGGCAACGAAAAAGCCCCGCCTGAAGGCGGGGCTTTTTACCAGACCAATGATCAGTTAGCGACGGAAGACCGTGGCTTGACCGGCTGGTTGTCGTTGGAGATTGTCACCTCAACGCGACGGTTCATGGCGCGGCCGGAAACGCTGCCGTTATCGGCAACCGGATATTCCTTGCCATAGCCCTGGGTCACGATGCGCGAGATATCCACGCCTTGTTGAGCCAGTGCACGTTGAACGGAAGCGGCACGACGCTCCGACAGGCTCTGGTTGTACGAGTCAGAACCGGTGCTGTCGGTGTAGCCTTCGACGATCACTTTACGGTCTGGGTTGTCGCGCAGGAACTGAGCCAGCTTGGTGATGTTCACCAGGCCGCTGGATTTCAGGTCGGACTTGTTGGTGGCGAACAGCACGTCACCGAAAGTCACCAGGGTGCCACGATCGGTTTGCTTGGCGTTCAAGCTGTTTTGCAGTTGCTTGATCTGCGCATCACGCGCGTCCAGCAGCGCACGGGCGCGTTCGTCACCGGCGTTTTTCAGCTTGGCTTCGGATTCGCGCAGGACGATGGTGTCCTTGGCCACTTCAACGCGCTGGTTGGTCAGGTATGCGAGTTGGTCGACTTTCTTCTCGTCTTCTTTGTCGCGGTAGGCCTTGTCAGCCTTGTCCAGCCAGTCGCTGGCGTCTTTGGTTTCCAGCGCAGCCAGCTTGGTGGCTTGTGGGTTGGTTTGCAGGGACGAGAAATTGGTCCGCGCATTTTCCAGGTTCGCGTTCGGCGGGGTGGAGCAGGCCGCCAAGGCAACGCTCATCGCCAGCAGGGCAGGGATCATCAATTGTTTACGCATAGTCGTGTCGTCCTTTCAATTCGATATCAGGTGCGATGCAGTCAAGTGGCAGCGGCTTACTTCTGCATGATTGCAGCTGGGCGCATGCCTTCTTTACGCAGTTCGTCAACAGCCTTCTGGGAATCCTTCACAGCCTGTTGAGCCTTGGCAGCCTGGGCTTTACGCTCAGCGACGCGAGCATCCCACTCGGCTTGTTCAGCCAGTTGGCGAGCCTTGTCGTAGTTCTTGTCGTGCATGGCAATCTCAGCTTCTTTGAGCTTGTCCTGGGCCGACTTCATTTCCACCGCCGCATACTCGGTACCGCCGGCGCTGACTGCGCTGTTGACGGCCGATTGGGTTACGGCGTACTGCTCGGTTGGAGGGTTGCCGGCGCAGCCCGCCAGAACGAAGCTGGTGCCGATTGCCAGCGCGGCCAATTTGAGCCCGCGCAGGTGGTTAAACGAGGATTTGGCAGTGCTGGTGTTCATCGTCTTCAACTCCATTGGATAACTCCTGAAAAACATCAAAATCCATCGGGGCGTATCGATTTCGGGCCCGTCGGTAAAGCACATGGCGTCCGTTCAAACGACCGTTCCACAAGTGATGGCTACTGGCTGTGACCGGAGGCTTTTTTCAAAAGTTCAGCGGATATGGCGATTTGCCTAAAAAAATATCTGACTGACTGGTCAATGTTTAAAAAATGGAACTTTCGCGGCGGGTAGCGGTACCTCCGGGCCTGTAAAAGGCCCGGAATACGTGGGTTTAATTGACGTCAATAAATGTTTATCAGTGTTTTTGTTCGTCAGCAACGGCTGATAAATCATGCAAATGGCGACGGGATAACGTGAGAAAACGTGGGGTGGGGCCGACGTCTTCATACAGCGGATCACCCTCTTCGTCGGTGGCAATCACCTGCTGGCCCTGGATGTAGGGAAAGCTGGCTTCCAGCTCTTCCAGTGCGGCGCCGATCAGCTCGCCGAGCAGTTCTTCGACGTGGCGCTTGGGGTACATCTCGGCAATGGCCGCCAGCCGGGCAGCGGCTTCTACATCCAGATGAATGGCGTATTCAGTCTTGGTCAAACGACCCTTGGCGGTTTCTTCCCAATGCTGGGCCAGTTCTCGAATTTTCATGGCTACCTCAATAAAGCCTGCGATGGCAGGCGGTGATGAGTGACCAGCCGCCTGCGTGAAAATAACGCGGCGACTCATCGTTGAGACTAGCTGTAAGCGCCAAGGTTTAAAGTCGTTCGCGTTCGGCCTTGTCAGAAACCGACGTCGGCGGCACTCTGAAGCACCTGCGCGTCCCGGATTTCTGGCTGGAGATTGGCTGATGAGTGATATCGATGCACGCTTGCGTGAGGATGTTCACCTGCTGGGTGAGCTGTTGGGCAACACCATTCGAGAGCAGTACGGCGAGGCTTTCCTCGATAAGATCGAGCAGATCCGCAAAGGCGCCAAGGCCGACCGCCGTGGAGCCGTTTCGCAAAATGCCGCTGGTGATGAACTGAGCGCCAGCCTCAATCAGTTGCAGGAGGACGAGTTGCTGCCCGTGGCGCGGGCCTTCAACCAGTTCCTCAACCTGGCCAACATTGCCGAGCAATATCAGTTGATTCATCGGCGCGATGAATCGCAATCTGCGCCGTTCGAATCCCGCGTCTTGCCAGAATTGCTGGCCCGTCTGCAAAGCGAAGGGCACAGCAATGAATCCTTGGCCCGGCAGCTGGCGCGGCTGGACATCGAGCTGGTGCTTACCGCCCACCCCACCGAAGTGGCCCGCCGCACGCTGATTCAGAAATACGATGCCATTGCCGCGCAACTGGCCTTGCAGGATCACCGCGATCTCACCACCGCCGAGCGCGAGCAGATTCGCGAGCGTTTGCAACGCTTGATCGCCGAAGCCTGGCACACCGAAGAAATCCGGCGCGTGCGCCCCACGCCGGTAGATGAAGCCAAATGGGGCTTTGCGGTGATCGAGCATTCGCTGTGGCACGCCATTCCCAATTACCTGCGCAAGGCCGACCAGGCCCTGCACGCCGCCACCGGCTTGCGCCTGCCCCTGGAGGCTGCGCCGATTCGCTTTGCTTCGTGGATGGGCGGCGACCGTGACGGCAACCCCAACGTCACCGCGCCGGTCACCCGCGAAGTGCTGCTGCTGGCGCGTTGGATGGCGGCGGATTTGTATCTGCGTGACATTGATCAACTGGCTTCCGAGCTGTCGATGCAACAGGCCAGCCCGGCGTTGCAAGCGAAAGTCGGCGACAGCGTCGAACCTTATCGTGCCTTGCTCAAGCAACTGCGCGAACGCCTGCGCGCCACGCGCCAGTGGGCCCACACCTCGTTGACCAGCACCACCCCGGCGCCGGCCGAGGTGTTGCAGGACAACCGCGACCTACTCGACCCTCTGCAACTGTGCTACCAATCGCTGCACGAATGCGGCATGGGCGTGATCGCCGATGGCCCGCTGCTCGACTGCCTGCGCCGTGCCGTGACGTTCGGCCTGTTCCTGGTGCGCCTGGATGTGCGTCAGGACTCCAGCCGTCACTCGGCGGCCATGACCGAAATCACCGATTACCTGGGCCTGGGGCGTTATGAGGACTGGGATGAGGATGCGCGTATCAGCTTCCTGACCCAGGAACTGACCAATCGGCGGCCCTTGCTGCCGGGTTACTTCAAACCCTCGGCGGACACTGCCGAGGTATTGAATACCTGCAAGGAAATCGCCGCCGCACCGGCGGCGTCATTAGGTTCGTATGTCATCTCTATGGCGGGCGCCGCGTCGGATGTATTGGCGGTGCAACTGCTGTTGAAAGAGTCGGGCGTACAACGGCCGATGCGCGTAGTGCCGTTGTTCGAGACCCTGGCCGACCTGGACAACGCCGGACCGGTGATGGAGCGCCTGCTGCAATTGCCGGGTTACCGCGCACGCTTGCAGGGCCCGCAGGAAGTGATGATTGGCTACTCGGACTCGGCCAAGGACGCGGGCACCACGGCCGCCGCCTGGGCGCAGTACCGGGCGCAGGAACGTCTGGTGGATATCTGCCGCGAGCAACAGGTGGAGCTATTGTTGTTCCATGGTCGCGGCGGCACCGTTGGTCGTGGCGGTGGCCCGGCACACGCGGCTATCCTGTCGCAGCCGCCGGGCTCGGTGGCGGGGCGTTTCCGTACCACTGAGCAGGGCGAGATGATTCGCTTCAAATTCGGTCTGCCGGATATCGCTGAGCAGAACCTCAATCTCTACCTGGCGGCGGTACTGGAAGCGACCCTGTTACCGCCGCCCCCTCCCGAGCCTGCCTGGCGTCATCTGATGGACGAACTGGCGGCAGACGGTGTCAGCGCTTACCGGGCCGTGGTGCGGGAAAATCCGCAGTTCGTCGAGTACTTCCGCCAGTCCACGCCGGAGCAGGAGTTGGGCCGTTTGCCCTTGGGCAGTCGCCCGGCCAAGCGCCGTGCGGGCGGGATAGAAAGCTTGCGCGCCATCCCGTGGATTTTTGGTTGGACCCAGACGCGCCTGATGCTACCCGCCTGGCTCGGCTGGGAAGCGGCACTGAGCAAGGCGCTGGAGCGCGGTGAAGGTCAATTGCTGGGGCAGATGCGCGAGCAGTGGCCATTCTTTCGCACGCGCATCGACATGCTGGAAATGGTGCTGGCCAAGGCCGATGCCGATATCGCCCGTCTTTATGATGAGCGTCTGGTGCAGCCGGACCTGCTGGCATTGGGTGCGCACTTACGCGACCTATTGTCGCAGGCGTGTGACGTGGTGCTTGGCCTGACCGGCCAGTCGCAGCTGCTGGCCCATAGCCCCGACACCCTGGAGTTCATCCGCCTGCGCAACACCTACCTGGACCCCTTGCACCTGTTGCAGGCCGAGTTGTTGGCACGTTCCCGTCAGCAGGAGGCTGCGCAAGACAGCCCTCTGGAACAGGCGCTGCTGGTGTCCGTGGCCGGTATTGCGGCCGGTTTGCGCAACACCGGTTGAGGTTTTTTGCGTGCACTCAATGGCTTGCGGATAAACCACGACGACCGCCCGGAAACGGGCGGTCGTCTTTTGAGCAGGCGGGTTGCGCTCAGGCACACCCTGGCGCTGACGCATGTGCGGCGCGGGTTTCTCCTACTTTTGGCGGCTTGTATGGTGAGGGCCCGCTGTGTATCTTGATCAGCCTTTGGCCGTTTGATCGGCCTAGAACCACATTTTTACGAGATTGGCCCCACGCGGCGAATCCGAGCGTCATCTCTATAAAAAATTGAGGAGCACATCGATGCGCGTCATTCTGCTGGGAGCTCCCGGGGCCGGTAAAGGTACTCAGGCAAAGTTCATCACTGAAAAATTCGGCATTCCACAAATCTCCACCGGCGACATGCTGCGTGCGGCCGTCAAGGCTGGCACCGAGCTGGGCCTGATCGCCAAGAGCGTGATGGACAGCGGCGGCCTGGTCTCCGATGACCTGATCATCAACCTGGTCAAGGAACGCATCAGCCAGGAAGACTGCAAGAACGGTTTCCTGTTCGACGGCTTCCCACGCACCATTCCCCAGGCTGAAGCCTTGGTGAAGGCGGGCGTGGAGTTGGACGCCGTGGTCGAGATCGCAGTTGAAGACGAAGAGATCGTCCAGCGTATCGCTGGCCGTCGCGTTCACGAAGGCTCGGGCCGCGTGTACCACATCGTCTACAACCCGCCGAAAGTCGAAGGCAAGGACGATGTCACTGGCGAAGACCTGGTGCAGCGTAAAGACGACACCGAAGAAACTGTGCGTCATCGCCTGTCGGTCTACCATTCCCAGACCAAGCCCCTGGTGGACTTCTACCAGAAGCTGTCCGCAGCCCAGGGCAAGCCGAAATACAGCCACATCCCTGGTGTGGGCTCGGTAGAGGCCATCACCGCCAAGGTGCTGCAAGCACTGAGCTGATCCTGTGATCGGCGGCACAGACAACGGCCCGCTTGCGGGCCGTTGTTGTTTATACTGGCGCACTTTTTTCCGACTTGGACACCCACACCGATGAGCACCCTGCTGGCCCTGGACACCGCGACTGAAGCTTGCTCCGTTGCCTTGCTGCACGATGGCAAGGTCACGAGCCACTACGAGGTGATCCCGCGCCTGCACGCGCAGAAATTGTTGCCGATGATCAAGCAACTGCTTGAAGACGCCGGTACCACCCTGGCTGCCGTGGATGCCATCGCGTTCGGCCGTGGCCCCGGTGCATTCACTGGCGTGCGCATTGCCATTGGCGTGGTGCAGGGCCTGGCCTTTGCGCTGGAGCGCCCGGTGTTGCCGGTGTCCAACCTGGCGGTACTGGCCCAGCGTGCGTTGCGTGAGCACGGGGCATCGCAGGTGGCAGCGGCAATTGATGCGCGCATGGATGAGGTTTACTGGGGTTGCTACCGTGAGACCGCAGGCGAAATGCGCCTGGTCGGTGCGGAAGCGGTGCTTGCCCCCGAAGCTGCGCAGTTGCCCGCTGACGCCAGCGGTGATTGGTTCGGTGCCGGCACGGGCTGGGGTTATGGCGAGCGCATCAAGGTGTCGTGTGCCGAGCAGGACGCAGCGATGTTGCCCCACGCCGAAGACCTGCTGGCGTTGGCACGTTTCGCATTCGAGCGCGGCGAGGCGATTGCGGCGGACCAGGCAGCACCGGTGTACCTGCGCGATAAAGTCGCGCAGACCAAGGCCGAACGCGGGATTATTTGACGCCAAAAATGTGGGCGTTACGCGGCAAATTTCGCCAATCGTCAGAATTTGCCTGGGTTTTTAAACCTTTTACAAATTATGTGTTCTAGTTATCACCAGAGCATTTGCGCGCCATGGAAAGTGCCGCTAAATTGCCATTATTGATACCGAGTCTGCATGTATGCGTATAGACGGTTTTTCCTCACAGTCGTACCCCCTCAAGCGTAAGCCGCGCAAGGCGAGCGTGACGGTAGACGAGTCCGTCGAGGATTCACCGGACTTCATCGAAGTACACACCGATACGCCTTCCAAAGCTCAAGGCGCCTCGAGCGCACGTATCAGCGGCGTTCCTGCCCGTCAGCAAGACATGGTCTTTCCCCGTTCCATGAGCAAAAGCGTTGCCACCGCCCTGGCCAGCTACCTGACCACTGCCGGCTTTGTCGAATGGGATATGGAAGTGCTGGGTCTCGATATCCATATCTGATGCGTTTGCCTTATTACATCGGCTGCCCGTCCTGGAGTGAAAACGCCTGGCGCGAGTACCTGTATCCCGTTGAGGCACGTTCCAGCGATTACCTCGGGCTCTATTCCCAGGTCTTCAACGCCGTTGAGGGCAATACCACTTTTTACGCTCGCCCCTCGGCCGCCACTGTGCAGCGCTGGGCCGAAATCATGCCTGATGATTTTCGCTTCACCGCCAAATTCCCCGGCGATATCAGCCATGCTGGCGATTTACGTGAACAGTTGCCGGCGGCAGAAAGTTTTGTCGGCTTGATGAGCCCGTTGGGTGAGCGCGTTTCACCGCTGTGGCTGCAGCTCTCGAAGAGCTTTACGCCGCCACGCCTGGCGGAGCTGGCTGGATTTCTCGATGGCATTGATCGGCCGCTGGCCGTGGAGGTGCGTCATGAACAGTTCTTTGCCAAGGGTGATGCTGAGCGCATGCTCAACCGCCTGTTGCGCGATCGCGGTGTCGAGCGCATCTGCCTCGATCCCCGTGCACTGTTCAGTTGTACTTCTACCTCGGAAGCGGTGCTGCATGCCCAGTCAAAAAAGCCCCGGGTGCCACCGCGCCCGGCGGCCCTGACGCAGTTTCCCCAGGTGCGCTTCATCGGGCATCCGGACCTTGAGGCCAATGACCCGTTCCTGATTCCCTGGGTGGAAAAGATTGCCACTTGGATCGAAGAGGGCCGCACGCCCTATATGTTCCTGCACACGTCGGACAACCGTCTCGCGGCACAGCTGGCGCTGCGCTTCCACGCCAAGCTGATGGTGCGCCTGCCAGGGCTACCGCCGCTGCCTGCCTTGCATCGAGAACCCGTGGCGGAGCAGCTCGGACTACTTTGAGGGTTGAGCCGTGGGTGTGGTCAAGACATTGAGTGTGTTGCTGTTGTTGGTGGGGGCATTTGCGTTGGCTGTCTGGCGCGGTTGGGTGCCGATGCCGCCTGAATGGAACCCCTGGGCGCCCTTGGATGTGCGAGCGAGCCCCAACCTGTTGACGCGCTACAAGCTCAGTCGTTTGCAGGATGATCCAGCGCTGTGTGACCAGGTGTTGAACACCTCTGGTCTGCGCGTGAGCCGCCAGGCCGATACACCGACTGATGCAGCGTGCCCCTTGCGCAGTGTCCTGCGCGTGCAGGGCGCTGACGTGGCCTTGAGCAGCAGCTTTCTTGCCAGTTGCCCGCTGGCGGTGGCGTTCGCCTTGTTCGAGCGACATAGCCTGCAACCGGCGGCCCAGGCCGTGTTTGGCCAAGCGGTGAGCCGCGTCGAGCATTTGGGCAGTTTTGCCTGCCGTAATATCTACAACCGTGCCGACGGTCGACTCAGCCAGCATGCGTCGGCCAATGCCCTGGATATCGTCGGTTTTCGCCTGGCGGATGGGCGCAGCATCAGCGTGCTCAAGGATTGGCCGGGCCAGGGCGACAGTGCGCGTTTCCTGCGCTTGGTACGCGATGGCGCCTGTGATGATTTCAACGTGGTGTTGAGCCCGGACTACAACGCCGCCCATCGCAACCATTTCCATCTGGACATGGGGCGTTGGTGGGTGTGTCGCTAAGGTTCAGGCGGCCAGGCGCAGGTTGTGGGTCACCAGCGGGCGTGCCCAGTAGTAATCGAAATCCAGGGCCTTTTGCTGCGCCAGCAGTTCTTCTTCGGGGTACGGTGTGGCGGCCGGTGGCAGCAGGTCCAGCTCGAATTCGGCAATCGGCAGGTGCAGTGGGCGTGGTTGTGGCGCCGGGCCCGGCGCGGGTAGCGGTTGGCCGGCGTTCAGCACAATGGGGCGCACCCACTCGCTCTCAAACGCTTGTTGGCGTTGCTGGACGATGACTTCTTCTTCCGGGAACGGCGTCGCGGCCGGTGGCAGCAGCTCGGTTTCGAACTCGGCAATTGGCAGGAAGAGCGGTTCCGGCGGGGCGATCTCGGTGTCTTTCACATCGCACTCACGCTGGGTGAGGATCTGCGCCAGCAGGTCGGCGCCTTCGCGGGGTTCAACCGCCGGGTCTGCCGGGGCAGGCGTCTTGGCGGCGAGCGCGTCCGACGTTTCACCGAGCTGCTCGGCCAACGCACGGGCGAAGAAGTCCTGCCACACATGACTCACCCCGGCCAGCGCTTGGGTATTGCGCAGGCCGTAATGGTTGTGGGTCGGCAGTACACCGATGGAAAGGGGAAGAATGTCTGACATTTTTCTCGGTCGACGCTCAGCTCTGGCAAAATACCTGACTGTGATTTTTATCGGCCGTTGTTTGCCGATCCTTAATATTTTTGAGCGTGGCGATTGATGAACGAACAACCAGCGGCCAGCCGCATCCAGGTCCAAGCCTTGGCTGACAGCTTCCAGGCCCGCGCTGAACAGTGGGCTTCGCTGCTGGGGTTGCCTCTGCAGGTGGCCGATGCGGATTTTTCCCTGCAAGTGGGGGAGCACGGCTTGCAGTTGCAACAGCTTGGGCCTGATGCGCCAGGGCCGGTGCGGGTCGACTTTGTCGAAGGCGGCGCGGCGCATCGGCGGTTGTATGGTGGCGGCAGCGGGCAGATGATCGCCAAGGCGGTGGGCATCGCCCAGGGCGTGCGCCCGCGGGTGCTGGATGCCACGGCTGGCTTGGGCAAGGACGCGTTCGTGCTGGCCAGCCTCGGGTGTGAGATGAGCCTGATCGAGCGCCAGCCGCTGATCGGCGCCTTGCTCGAAGATGGTCTGGCCCGCGCTGCCGAGGATTTTGACGTGGCGCCGATTGTGGCGCGCATGAAGCTGCTCAAGGGCAACTCCATCGACGTGATGCTCAACTGGCAGGGCGAGCCGCCTCAGGTGATCTACCTGGACCCGATGTTTCCGCACCGTGAGAAAACCGCCCTGGTGAAGAAGGAAATGCGCCTGTTCCGCCCATTGGTGGGCGATGACCCGGATGCCCCGGCGTTGCTCGCGGCGGCTCTGGCCCTGGCCAGCCATCGTGTGGTGGTCAAGCGTCCGCGCAAGGCACCCTGCATTGAGGGGCCGAAGCCGAGCCATGCGCTGGATGGCAAGTCCAGCCGCTACGACATTTATCCCAAGAAAGCGCTCAAGCCGTAAGCTGCAAACAGCAGCACTTATCTCCCAGGTGCGGCGAGATCCAACTGTGGGAGCTGGCTTGCCTGCGAAGACGGCCTGACAGCCGATGCCTATCTCTCTGGCGCGCCGCAATCCAAATGTGGGAGCTGGCTTGCCTGCGATGACGGCCTGAAAGCCGACACCTGTCTACCTGACGCCCCGCTATCCAAACTGTGGGAGCGGGCTTGCTCGCGAAGGCTGCCTGGCAGTCAACACAGTTGGATTGTGTACATATCCATTCCTGCGGTAACGGCCACCTAGGGTTCCGCTCTGACAGCGGCTCACTTTTGAAAAGCGCAAAAGTGAGCAAAACGCTCTTGCCCCACCACTCGGCACCTCGCCTGGGCTCGGTGTGCCCATAATCCGCCAGTGAGTTGGGGGGCCGCCGCCACGCGCCATCCATGGCGCGGGGCGGCTAAACCGGCATCCCTGCCGGTTTACCCCCCAAATCCCTGTCGAATTCCGGCCAGCGTGGTTTGACGGGGCACTTAAGATCAAAATCAAAAGCAGATCAAGAGCAGATCAAGAGCGACTCGCTTCGCATCGTGGTTACCGTCGGTTGCTACCGCCTATGCGGTGCTGTCGAGCCCCGTGCTGCGATAGGCCCGCATAAACAACTGCACCACGTCCTGCACATGCTCTTCAGCCTCTTGCGCGCTCAATTGTCCGCCGCAGCCATACAACAAGCGAAAGTTCGCCGTGCCCTTGAGCAAGCAAAAGAAGTGCTCCGCGGCTTTGAACGGTGTGTCGATGCTCAGCGCGCCGCCCTGGTCAATCTTGCCGAGCAAGCGCTCCATGCCTTGCAGCATGCGCATGGGGCCGGCGTTGAAGAAGATCTGGGAGAGTTTCACGTCCTGATTGCCGGTGGTCATCATCAGGCGATGCAGGTTTACCGACTCCTCGCTGTTGATCAGCCGATGAAAGCCGCGTGCGATGTTGAGCAACACCGTCTCGACGGGCATGCCTTCGGGAAGCTCGAAGTACATCACCGGCAATTGCTCTTCACATTTGGCCACTACCGCCGCGGTGAACAGCGTCTCCTTGTCGGTGAAGTGGCTGTAGACCGTGAGTTTCGATACGCCGGCCGCCAGGGCGACGGCGTCCATGCTGGTGTTTGCATAGCCCTTGTCCAGGAACAGCGATTTTGCCGATTCGAGGATTGCCTGGCGTTTTGCCATGTCCTTGGGGCGCCCGGGGCTTGCGGTGTTCAGAGGATTGTCGGACATTTTCACCTTTAATACTGGACTGGTGAGTTTGGTATTAATAACATACCGGCCAGTATAATTATTCCAAGCTCTATTTGCGAAAGGTCCTTCAGCATGCGCAGCGCTTTCCTGCCCCTTGCTTTGCCTGTCAGCCTGATCTTCCTGTTGGCCGCTTGCGGCCATGAAGAAGCGGCCCAGACCACCGTGCGCCCGGCCATGGTGGTGCAACCGCAGCCGTCGGCGCAGGCAATGGACAGCTACCCCGGTGAGGTGCGTGCCCGTTATGAGCCGGACCTGGCCTTTCGCATCGGCGGCAAAGTCAGCAAGCGCCTGGTGGAGGAGGGCGAACGGGTCAAGGCCAACCAGCCGCTGGCCGAACTCGACCCCCAGGACGTGCGCCTGCAACTGGAGGCCACCCGCGCCCAAGTAGCCGCCGCAGAGGCCAATCTGAGCTTGGTGCGTGCGGAGCGAGATCGCTACAAGACCTTGATGGACCGTCAGATGGTCAGTCGGTCGCAGTACGACAATTCCGAAAACCTCTACCGAGCCGGTGAAGCACGCCTGAAGCAGATCAAGGCCGAGTTCGATGTGTCCAGCAATCAGGCCGGCTACGCCGTGCTGCGTGCGCCTCAGGATGGGGTAGTCGCCAAGCGTGCCGTCGAGGTGGGGCAAGTGCTTTCCGCTGGCCAGACGGTGTTCACCCTGGCCACCGATGGCGAGCGTGAAGTCTTGATCAGCCTGCCCGAACAGGGCTTTGGCCGCTTCAAGATCGGCCAGCCGGTGTCGGTGGAGTTGTGGAGCCAGCCAGAGCAACGCTTCGCCGGGCGCATTCGTGAACTGTCGCCTGCCGCCGACCCCAAGTCTCGCACCTTCGCCGCGCGCGTAGCCTTCACCGGCGGCAAAGTGCCCGCCGAACTGGGCCAAAGCGCACGGGTTTTCATCCAGGTCGACGGTGTCATTCCCCTATCGGTACCGCTGTCTGCCCTGAGTGCCGAGAACGGTGCGTCCTACGTTTGGCGTGTAAAACCGGACAACACCCTTGAACGCACCCCTGTACGCATTGGTGCGTTTGGCGAAAACACCGTGCCGGTACTCGAAGGCTTGGCCGCCACCGATTGGGTGGTGGCCGCAGGCGTGCATGTGCTCCATGAGGGCCAACCCGTGCGCCCGGTGGATCGCTCCAACCGTGTAGTGAATCTGGCGGCCAAGGAGTAGTCCCCATGGGTTTCAATCTTTCCGAATGGGCGTTGCGTAATCGCCAGATTGTACTGTTCCTGATGATCCTGCTGGCCGTGGTTGGCACCTTGTCCTACACCAAGTTGGGACAAAGCGAAGACCCGCCCTTTACCTTCAAGGCCATGGTGATCAAGACCAACTGGCCTGGAGCCACGGCCCAGGAGGTCTCGCGCCAGGTCACTGAGCGAATCGAGAAAAAACTCATGGAGACCGGTGAGTATGAACGCATCGTGTCGTTCTCCCGTCCTGGTGAATCCCAGGTCACCTTTATTGCCCGTGATTCGATGCGTTCGGCGCAGATTCCTGAGTTGTGGTACCAGGTGCGCAAGAAAATCAGCGACATCCGCCACACCTTGCCGCCGGATATCCAGGGGCCGTTTTTCAACGACGAGTTCGGCACCACCTTCGGCAATATCTACGCCCTGACCGGCGACGGCTTTGACTATGCGGTGCTCAAGGACTACGCCGACCGCATCCAGATCCAGCTGCAACGCGTCCCGGATGTGGGCAAGGTCGAGCTGCTCGGCCTGCAGGACGAGAAGATCTGGATCGAGCTGTCCAACCTCAAGCTCGCCACCCTCGGCTTGCCTCTGGCTGCGGTACAACAGGCGTTGCAGGAGCAAAATGCGGTGTCCACCGCCGGCTTCTTTGAAACCCCCACCGAGCGCGTGCAACTGCGCGTTTCGGGCAACTTCAAGACAGTAGAGGAGATCCGCAACTTTCCGATACGCGTGGGGGATCGCACCTTCCGCATCGGTGACGTGGCTGACATCCATCGAGGCTTCAACGACCCACCGGCACCGCGCATGCGCTACATGGGCGCAGATGCCATCGGCCTGGCCGTGGCCATGCGCGACGGTGGCGACATCCTCGTACTGGGCAAGGCCCTTGAAGCGCAATTCGCACGCCTGCAAAAGAACCTTCCGGCAGGGATGGAGCTGCGCAAGGTGTCGGACCAGCCGGCAGCTGTGAAGACCAGCGTCGGCGAATTCGTCCAGGTATTGGCTGAAGCGCTGGCGATTGTTTTGCTGGTGAGCTTTTTCTCCCTCGGCGTGCGCACCGGCATGGTCGTCGCCCTGGCGATTCCGCTGGTACTGGCGATGACCTTTGCCGCCATGTATTACCTGGGCATCGGCCTGCACAAGATTTCCCTGGGCGCCTTGGTCTTGGCCCTGGGCTTGCTGGTGGATGACGCGATCATCGCCGTGGAAATGATGGCGATCAAAATGGAACAGGGCTACGACCGCCTCAAAGCCGCGAGTTTCGCCTGGACCAGCACCGCATTCCCCATGCTCACCGGCACCCTGATCACGGCCGCAGGCTTCTTGCCGATTGCCACCGCGCAATCGAGCACTGGCGAATACACCCGTTCGATCTTCCAGGTGGTGACCATTGCACTGCTGGCCTCCTGGGTGGCGGCCGTGGTGTTTGTGCCCTACCTGGGGGAAAAACTCCTGCCCGACCTGGCGAAGATTCATGCGGCCAAACACGGCACCGACGGCCCGGACCCTTACGGCACACCCTTCTATCAGCGTGTAAGGCGTCTGGTGGAGTGGTGCGTGCAGCGGCGTAAAACCGTGATCGTGCTGACCCTGCTGCTGTTTATCGGCTCGGTTGCACTGTTTCGCTTCGTGCCGCAACAGTTCTTCCCGGCTTCCGGTCGCTTGGAGTTGATGGTCGACCTGAAACTGGCCGAAGGCGCTTCCCTGAGCAACACCGCCGAACAGGTCAAGCGCCTGGAGGCGTTGCTCAAGGAGCATGCCGGCATCAATAGCTATGTCGCCTACGCGGGCACCGGTTCGCCACGGTTTTACCTGCCACTGGACCAGCAATTGCCCGCTGCCAGCTTCGCCCAGTTTGTGGTGCTGGCTAACACCATCGAGGAGCGAGAAAGCCTGCGCACCTGGCTGATCGAAACCCTCAACGAGCAATTCCCCGCCCTGCGTTCGCGGGTCACGCGCCTGGAGAACGGCCCGCCCGTAGGCTACCCCGTGCAGTTTCGTGTGACTGGCGAGCACATCGAAGAAGTCCGTTCGCTGGCGCGCAAAGTGGCGGCCAAGGTTCGCGAAAATACCCATGTGGTGAATGTGCATCTGGACTGGGAAGAACCGAGCAAAATCGTATACCTGAATATCGACCAAGACCGTGCCCGTGCCCTGGGTGTGAGCACTGCCAACCTGTCGAAATTCCTGCAGAGTTCCCTGACCGGCGCCAGCGTCAGCCAGTATCGGGAGGACAACGAATTGATCGAGATCCTCCTGCGCGGCACGGTGCATGAGCGTAGCGAGCTGTCGCGCCTGCCAAGCCTGGCCGTGCCCACCGACAATGGTAAAAGCGTGGCGCTGTCGCAAATTGCCACCCTCGAATATGGATTCGAAGAAGGCATCATCTGGCGTCGCAACCGTCTGCCCACAGTGACCGTACGGGCCGATATCTATGGCAAGGAACAGCCGGCGACCCTCGTGCAGCAGATCTTGCCGACGCTCGCCGATGTGCGAGCCGAGCTGCCGGACGGCTATCTGTTGGAGGTGGGCGGTACGGTTGAAGACTCTGCGCGGGGGCAAAACTCGGTGAAGGCCGGCGTGCCGCTGTTTATCGTGGTGGTGCTGACCTTGCTGATGCTGCAACTGCGCAGCTTTTCGCGCACGGCCATGGTCTTTCTCACCGCACCGTTGGGGCTGATCGGCGTGACCCTGTTCCTGTTGGTGTTCCGCCAACCCTTCGGTTTCGTCGCCATGCTCGGCACCATCGCGCTGTCGGGCATGATCATGCGTAATTCGGTGATTCTGGTGGACCAGATAGAACAAGACATCAAGGCCGGCCTGGCACCCTGGCAGGCAATTATCGAAGCCACCGTCCGACGCTTTCGCCCGATTGTGCTGACGGCGCTGGCAGCGGTGCTGGCGATGATTCCGTTGTCGCGCAGTGTGTTCTTCGGGCCCATGGCTGTGGCGATCATGGGGGGGTTGATCGTGGCGACGGCGTTGACACTGTTGTTCTTGCCGGCGTTGTACGCGGCTTGGTTCAGGATCAGGAAGGACGTGGAGTAAATCTGTGACTGTTTTTGGGCGGGCCCAATGGGAACCTTTTTTTCAGGCTTGCCACAGATAGTTACCTGTTCGCAGGTACTTTATTCGGTGGTTTTTATCACGTGGATAACATTTCCAGAACGTTCATAGAGGCGAAATAGATATGCTCCTACAAGCAGTGGGAAACTTTTACTCGGTGATTGGTATGATACTGGGCGGCGGTCAGATGGGCGGCGCTTGCGCCAAACATTCACATAATGACTCCGTCAGTCGGCGTGAGCTTTCGGACGCGCTCAAATCGTTCAAATACGATCATCCCCAGCCCACCACTAATTTTACGATCAACAACAGCGTTTCCAACGCGAACAGCAATGCGAATACCAACGCTCAAATCGGCCGTTGAATGCGCTGAGTTCTGATATTCAGCCATTGCAAACACTCTGCACCCGCAGAGTGTTTGCCGCGTTACGTCCCGGTACAAGTCGCTGGCGAAGGCTTAAAGTGCCCCAAACACCTTCTTGGCCAAGCTGGTGGCTGCCGCCGCCGGGTTCTTGCGAATGGTTTCTTCCTGCTGCGCAATCATCTTGAACAAACCATCCAGCGCCTGCTCGGTCACGTAGTTTTCGACGTTGGCGCTCTTGGCATCCACGGCGCCAAAGGCTGCGGCCTTGCCGGCCAGAGCGTTGTACTGCTGAGCCACGCCGACTTTGTCGGTGGCGGCCTTGACGATGGGCAGGAACTTGGCGCGAATTTCTTCACGGCTGCTTTTGTTCAGGTACTGGGTGGCGGAGTCCTGGCCTCCACTGAGAATGCCCTTGGCGTCGGTCACGCTCATGTTCTTCACGGCGTTGACCAGAATTGGCTGGGCCTGGGTCACGGCGGTTTCTGCGGCCTTGTTCATGCTGGTTTCCAGTTGCGTGACCTGGTCACCCATACCAAACATTTTAAGCTTGTCCGCGACTTTGCCGAGTTTGCCCGGCAGGCCGATCTTCACGTCCGGGTTGTTGCTGAAACCACCGGGCGTCCCGAGTTGTTTCACAGCAATCTGTGCACCTTGGGTCAAGGCATCCTTGAGGCCGCCGCTGGCGTCACCCTGGGACAGGCTGCCCAGATCCAGGGCCATGGCGTTGGCGCCGAACAGCAAGCCAGCACACAGGGCGGTGAGGCGAAGAGATTTGCGGAGCATGGGCGCTTCCTTATGAAGTGGGAATGATCAATGTGCGGCCGCATCTACCCGCAGGCGCAGCGGTTGTGGGTCCTGGCCGTTGAGTTGCACGGTGTGCCGCTCGGTGGTGATAAACAGTAGCTTGCCGTCCAGCTCGATGCGAGCGCTGACCGAATAGGTGTGGCCCGGTTTGACCTGAGCCGGGTCATAGCTCAGGTGAAACGGCAGCGGCACCTGGCCTTTGACCGGGCCTTTCTGTTCGGCGAGGGTCACGGCCGGGGCGTCCATCAGGGACACGTCCTGCAGGCTGACACTCAAGGTGGCGGCCGGCGGCAGGGCGATGCGTTGCAGGTAGAACACTTCGCCGTCCAGACTGGCCTTCGGGGTTGGGGTCATCGAGTGGCAGGCTCCGAGCAGGGCGGTCAGGCCCAGGAGGACGAGTTTTTTCACGGTGCAACTTCTTTTCAACGGCGCCGGAATCCGCCCGACGCCTCGTTCAATTTAGCGGTTTTCTTCAGGAGGGGCGGCAACCGGTTCAGGCGCGGTCTCGGTTGCGCCGTCCACGCGGTGCAAGGCCACCTGGCGGATCGACAGGCGAATATCCGCCGGCAACACGCGTTTGGCCGCACCTTCTGCCAGTTCGCCGAGCAGGTCGTGATAGCCCAGCTTGCCGGCTTCATCGCGGCGCAGCACATCTTGCTCCAGCAACGTCTGGATGAAATGTCGGAAAAGGCTCTTGTCGAAGAATTCCGGAGCGTTGAGGCCGTGCAGGATTGACAGGCGCTGGGCCATGATCGTGCACAGGTCTTCCAGCTCTTCTGCGCTGATACTGTTCTGGCCGCTGTTGAGCAGCAACGAGATCGCCATGTAGAAGCGTTGCAGGGTCTGGGCGATGCTCTTGGACAGCAGCGTCAGCAGCACAAAGTGCCGCGAACTCGGCGCCGGGCGCAGGTACACGGCGTTTTCGAAACGTAGCAGGCCTTGTTCGACAAACGCGTCCAGCCATTGATCGACCACGTTGTCCAAGTCGTCCAAGGACCAACGAATAAACAGTTCCGATTGCAGGTACGGGTAAAGCGCGTGGGTGTAGCGCAGGATCTGTTCGCGACTCATCCGCGAGCTGCTCTGGAAGAAGCTCGCCAGCAACGCCGGCAGGGCGAAGATGTGCAGCACGTTGTTGCGGTAGTAGGTCATCAGGACGGCATTCTGCTCATCCAGATAAACGATTTTGCCCAGGGCGTCACTCTGCTCGGACAACAGGTTCATGTCCTTGACGTGCTTGATCAGCGCCAGGCCATCGCCTTCCGGCAGGGTGGTGTGGGGCGAGTAGGGCACACGACGCAACAGCGCCAGGTACAGGTCCAGCTGGCGGGCCATGGCCTGTTCATCCAGGGCCAGGCGGGTGGTGGACAGCAGGGCCAGCGCCACCAGGTTCACCGGGTTCACCGCAGCGGCTTCGTTCAAATGACGCGCCACCTGTTCGCCGAGGCGATTGGTGGTTTCGTTGAGCCAGGCCGGTTTGTAGTTCGGCCCCAGTTCCTGGGCGCGCCAGTCCGGTTGCTCGGCGTCGAGGAACTCTGCCAGCTTGATCGGTTCGCCAAAGTTGACTGCCACTTGGCCGAAGCGCTGCTTGAGCGCGCCGACCACTTTGAAGATATCGAAGATCGACTCTTTCTTCTTGCTGGCGCCACGCAGTTCGCCCAGGTAAGTGCGGCCTTCGAGGACACGCTCATAGCCGATATACACCGGCACGAACACGATAGGCATGCGCGAGGAGCGCAAGAAGCTGCGCAGGGTGATCGCCAACATCCCGGTTTTCGGTTGTAGCATGCGCCCGGTGCGCGAGCGGCCGCCTTCGACGAAGTACTCCACCGGGAAGCCCTTGGTAAACAGGGTGTGCAGGTATTCGTTGAACACCGAGGTGTACAGCGGGTTGCCCTTGAAGGTGCGGCGCATGAAAAACGCACCGCCACGGCGCAGCAGGCTGCCGATCACCGGCATGTTGAGGTTGATGCCGGCGGCGATATGCGGTGGGGTCAGGCCGTTCTTGAACAGCAGGTAGGACAGCAGCAGGTAGTCGATATGGCTGCGGTGGCAAGGCACGTAGATTACCTCGTAGCCTTGGGCCACCTTTTGCACGCCTTCGATGTTATTGACCTTGATGCCGTCGTAGATCTTGTTCCAGAACCAGCTCAAGACCACTTCCAGGAAGCGGATCGCGGTGTAGGTGTAGTCCGAGGCAATTTCGTTGCCATAGCGCAGGGCCAGGGCCTTGGCTTTTTCCGGGGCGATCTTTTCGCGTTCGGCCTCATCCGCAATGGCTTGGCGCACCAGCGGCATATTGACCAGGCCCTTCACCAGATTACGGCGGTGGGACAGGTCGGGGCCGATCACCGCCGTCTTCAGGTTACGAAAGTGCACACGCAAGATGCGCTGGGCCATGCGCACGGTGCGTTCGTGGCCTTTATTGTGCTCGATCAATTCGCGCAGGTTGATAGGCGCGGAGAATTGCACACGGGTCTTGCGCCCCAGGATCAGGATGCTCAACAACCGGCGTAGACGCCCGGTGACCGCCCAGCTGTCGGCGAATAAAAGCTTCCAGGGGCTGGACTCGCTTTCGGGGGATTGGCCCCAGAACACACTGACCGGAATGATTTGTGCATTCTCTTCGGCGTGTTCGGTGAGGGTATTGACCAGCCGCGTCAGGGTGGGTGGTGCGCCACGCTTGTCCTGGCGCCCAAGCCAATCCGGATCCGGCGTGAGGTAGAAGAACGCCGCAGGCTCCATCAACGGCCCCACTGACACTGGCAGCACCGGGCGTGGCAGGCCGGCCTTGGTGCACTCGGCGTCGACCACTGCCAACTCGGTGAGGGAGGGTGATTGCAGGACGTAGAAAACCGGCCGGCTGCGGTCCAGGTTAAGGGTGAGGGACGACTGGTTGATCGTCTCTGAGCGAACCCAGAGGTACAACAGTCGGCGCAAGGTGCCAAACACCAGACGGCGGAACGGGGAGCGGGTCATAGGCGAACTGCTTCAAGTGGAAAAAACCGAGCAGGCGCTCGGGCGGGTAGTGTGCCGTATTCGCCGAAAATCGGCAAAAAAGCAGCGATGTAAAGTTGAGTTGATGGTTTTTGAGCCTGTCTTATACTCGGCAGTTCAATGCGAGCGACTCAACAATAAAAAAACCAGTGGGAGTGAACAGATGACAACGCGTGAAACCGGCAATGTGAAGTGGTTCAACGATGCAAAGGGCTACGGCTTTATCCAGCGTGAAGATGGCAAGGATGTGTTTGTGCACTACCGCGCCATTCGCGGTGAAGGCCACCGCTCGTTGGCCGAAGGCCAGCAGGTGGAATACGCCGTGGTGACCGGCGAGAAGGGCTTGCAGGCGGAGGATGTGGTCGGCCTGTAACAACTTGGTCTTGATAACCCAATCAACTGTGGGAGCTGGCTTGCCTGCGATAGCATCACTGTGGTCTGACTGATAGACCAAGGTGTCTGCATCGCAGGCAAGCCAGCTCCCACATTGATTGGGTTGGCAATGGGCTGTCAGGCGGTTTTCCAAGTGATCTGTTCTTCACCGTCTACGCTGATGCGAATCCAGGTGTCGGCACTTTCCTCACCCTCTTCTTCAACCCAGGTGCCCGGCGCGCAGCGCACTTCGACGTTCAGCGCGACAAACGCGGCGCGGGCGCAGGCGATGTCGTCGTCCCACGGGGTCTGGTCGCTTTCCAGGTACAGGCTGTTCCATTTGCCCACCGCCTTGGGCAGCCAGGTCACCGGCACGCTGCCGGCCTTGCACTTGTAGGTCTGGCCTTTCTGGACCCAGTCGGTGCACGGGCCCAGGGCGGCGCCCAGCCAGGCGGCGATGGCCTTGTGATCGACGTCGGCGTCCTTCAGGTAAATCTCAATATCGGGTTGGCGCATGGATGTTCCTCGTTGCGGGATTCGAAAATCCATTCGCGGGTGGGTGAACGTCAGTCATTGAAGCACGAAATAATCGTAACGCATCGACACCGTGACCTGCAGCGGCTCGGCCGCCTCGATCACCTCGTGGCGGCGCTCGGCACTGGCTCGCCAGCCGTGGGGCGTCATCGCCAGCAGGTTGGCGCGGTCCTGGGCTTCGGCCAGGCTCAGGGTGAATTCCAGTGTTTCACTGTGTGCCAGGTGCATGCCATCCGGCACCAGGGCCAGATGTTTATCGTCGGTATACTCGCGTACCTCGTCGTAAAGACGCTCGCGCAGTTCCATCAAGTGGCCGCTGGTCGGGCCGACCTTCATCAAACCGCCGCCGGGACTGAGCAGGCGCTTGGCCTCTTGCCAATCCAACGGGCTGAACACGCTGGCGAGGAACTGGCAGCTGGCATCGGCCAATGGCACGCGGGCCATGCTGGCGATCAACCAGGTCAGCGCCGGGTTGCGTTTGCACGCGCGCTTGACCGCTTCCTTGGAGATATCCAGGGCATAGCCATCGGCGTGGGGTAGGGCCTGGGCAATTTGCGCGGTGTAGTAACCCTCGCCACACCCAATGTCGACCCAGCGCTGCGGTGCACGCTCGGCGGCCAGTTCGGCCAGGCGCTTGGCCACCGGGGCGTAGTGCCCGGCGTTGAGGAAGTCGCGGCGCGCCTCGACCATGGCCAGGTTATCGCCTGGGTCGCGGCTGTTCTTGTGCTGCACCGGCAACAGGTTCAGGTAACCCTGGCGCGCGCGATCGAAACGGTGCCCGGCCGGGCACGCCACGCCACTGTCCACCGCATTGAGCGGTGCGCTGCAAATGGGGCAGGCAAGCATCAGGCGAGCAACTTGATCAGGGTCTGGTAGTAGATTTCGGTCAGCACATCGAGGTCGCTGGCCAGGATGCGTTCGTTGACCTGGTGGATCGTCGCGTTGACCGGGCCCAGCTCGACCACCTGGGTGCCCAGCGTGGCGATAAAGCGCCCATCGGAGGTACCGCCGCTGGTGGATGCCTTGGTCTCACGCCCGGTGATCGCCTTGATACTGGCAGATACCGCATCCAGCAGCGCACCCGGCTCGGTGAGGAACGGCAGGCCCGATAGCGCCCAGTCCACATGCCAGTCCAGGCCATGTTTATCCAGGATCGCCGCGACCCGCTGTTGCAGGCCCTCGACGGTGGACTCGGTAGAGAAGCGGAAGTTGAATACCGCCGTCAGGTCGCCGGGGATCACGTTGGTGGCGCCGGTACCCGAATTGAGGTTGGAAATCTGGAAACTGGTCGGCGGGAAGAAGGCGTTGCCGTCATCCCAATGCTCGGCAGCCAATTCAGCCAGGGCCGCCGCAGCCAGGTGGATCGGGTTCTTCGCCAGATGCGGGTAAGCCACATGGCCCTGTACACCGCGCACGGTCAAGGTGGCACCGAGGGAGCCACGACGGCCGTTCTTGACCACATCGCCCACCAGGGTCGTGCTCGACGGTTCGCCGACGATGCACCAGTCCAGGCGTTCCTTGCGCGCGGCCAGACGTTCGATCACCGCCTTGGTGCCATGGTGCGCCGGGCCTTCTTCGTCGCTGGTGATCAGGAAGGCGACCGAACCCTTGTGGTCCGGGTAGTCGGTGACGAAACGTTCCGCTGCCACCAGCATCGCCGCCAGGCTGCCTTTCATGTCAGCCGCGCCACGGCCACAGAGCATGCCGTTTTCATCGATCAACGCGTCGAACGGGTCGTTCTGCCAGGCCTGTACCGGACCGGTCGGCACCACGTCGGTGTGACCGGCAAAGCACAGCACCGGACCTTCATGCTTGCCATGGGTGGCCCAGAAATTGTCCACATCTTCGATGCGCATCGGTTCAAGCGCAAAACCGGCGTCGCCCAGGCGCTGCATCATCAGCTTCTGGCAATCGGCATCGATCGGCGTGACCGACGGGCGACGGATCAGGTCGATGGCCAGTTGAAGGGTCGGCGAAAGGTCGGCATGGGCCGTCATGGGGGGAACTCCGGAAAGCGTGTGATGGGGCGCAGGACGAATGTGGAAATACAGAGCCTGGAGCGACGCAACTCCAATGTGGGAGCTGGCTTGCCTGCGATAGCATCGCTGCGGTGTGCCTGTCAGACCGCGGCGTCTGTATCGCAGGCAAGCCAGCTCCCACATAGAATTGGGCCAGGCCAAGTCTCACAAAAGGGCCGTTATCTTATAGCAAAACGGCGGCCAAGGGCCGCCGTTTAGTGCATTGCGTCACTTTTTACGCCGCCGGTGCGGGCTCGGGCGCCGCCGAAGGTTTGGGCAGCGACGATAAGAACGCCATGATCAGCGCCGCCACATAGGGTAGCGACTGCACCAGCAACATCACGACCCAGAAGCGAATGTCGTTGCTCGGCAGGCCTTGCACCAGGTAGATCCCCAGCGCCGCGCCCCACAGCAGGAGCATGATGAACATTTCTTCGCGGGCTTCGGAAATCGCCACCCAGAAGCCGTGGTTATCGGCGTTTTTCGGCGTGCGGAAGAACGGAATGCTGGTGGTGAAGAAACCATACAGCACCGCCTTGGCGATGGTATGGGACAACGCCAAACCGGCCAGGGCCGCGCAGAACGCATCTTTCAAGTTCACGCCTACCGCACGACGGTAGAGGAAGATGATCTTGCCGACCTTGAACACGAACAACGCCAACGGCGGGATCGCGAAAATCAGCAATGGCGGGTCGACCCGAGTCGGCACGATGATCATCGCCGCAGACCACAACAGGGCGCCGACGGTAAAGAAGATGTTCATACCATCGGCCACCCACGGCAACCAGCCCGCGAGGAAGTGGTAGCGCTGACCGCGGGTGAGCTCGGTGTCCTTGCCACGTATCAGGCTGGCGGTGTGGCGCTTGATGATCTGGATCGCGCCATAGGCCCAGCGGAAACGCTGTTTCTTGAAGTCGATAAAGGTATCCGGCATCAAACCCTTGCCGTAGCTGTCGTGGTAGTACGCCGCCGACAAGCCTTTCTCGAACACACGCAGGCCCAGTTCGGCGTCTTCACAGATGCACCAGTCGGCCCAGCCCAGCTCTTCGAGCACCGAGCGGCGTGTCATGGTCATGGTGCCGTGCTGGATGATCGCGTCGCGGTCGTTACGGGTGACCATACCGATATGGAAGAAGCCCTTGTATTCGGCGTAGCAGAGCTTCTTGAAGGTGCTTTCGTTCTGGTCGCGGTAATCCTGGGGCGACTGCACCACGGCGATTTTCGGGTCGGCGAAGTGCGGCACCATGTGCTTGAGCCAGTTGGGCGATACGCAGTAGTCCGAGTCGATCACCGCGATCACTTCGGCATCCTTGGCGGTGTGCGGGATCAGGTAGTTCAGCGCGCCGCCCTTGAAACCGGCCAGGGGCGCGACGTGGAAGAACTTGAAGCGCGGGCCCAGGGTTTCGCAGTAATCGCGCACCGGCTCCCACACCGCCGGGTCCTTGGTGTTGTTGTCGATGATCAGGACTTCGTAGTCCGGATAGTCGAGGGCGGCCAGCGCGTCGAGGGTCTGTTTGACCATTTCCGGCGGCTCGTTGTAGCACGGCACATGGATCGACACTTTCGGGCGGTAGTCCGAATCGCCTTCCACGGGCAGGAATTCACGCCGACGCTTGTGGGTCCAGACTGCTTCCGCCAGCTCATGGGCTTCGGTCAGCAACACAATGAACACGCCCAGGGCGCCGAGTGCCAGCAACACACCGACCGTCACGCTGAACCAGGTGCTGTATTGCTGGCTGTAGTCGTAGCCGATCCAGACCAGCACCGACCCGCACAGGAACGCAATAAAGGTCAGGAAGGTGCGGCCACGCTGGCGCAGGGCCGAGCCATCGATCATCAACAGGGTCAGGGACAGCAGCGCAAGCACCACTGAACCGATGGCCAGTACCCGCCATTGCGGAATCGCCACCACCGGGCCGTCAAAATTGAATTTCTGCTGGCGCGCGGCGTTGAATACACCCCAATACGCACCCGCCGAACCTTCATCGCTGACCTTCCACGGCTGGTCGAAGGCCTCGATCACGAAGTAGTTGTAACCCTGGCGATTGAGCTTGTTGACCAGTGTACGCAGGTAAATCGCCTGGTCTGCCGGCGACGATTCATTGCCGCCGCGCATACGGCCGTTGCTCGGCCAGCCCACTTCCGACAGCAGCAGTGGCTTTTTCGGGAAGGCTTTCTTCAGGTCCTTGGCGCGGTCCAGGACGTACTGGCCGGCCTTGTCCATTGGGATGTATTCCCAGAATGGCAGGATGTGCGCGGCGATCAGGTCGACGTGCTTGGCCAGTTGCGGGTTCTTTTCCCAGATGTGCCATTGCTCGGAGGTGGTCACCGGGACTTTCACGGCGGCGCGCACGCGGTCGAGCAGCACGATCAGGGCTTCGGGGGTGATTTCTTCCCGGAACAACGCTTCGTTGCCCACCACTACGCGCACGACACTGCGCGAGGTGTTGGCGATCTCGATAGCGCGCTGGATCTCCCGCTCGTTACGCTCAAGGTCCGGGCTGATCCAGATCCCCAGGGTCACGCGCAGGCCAAACTCTTCGGCCAGCTTCGGAATATCGCCCAGGGGGCCGTCCACCGAGTAGGTACGGATGTTGTCCGTCAGCTTGCTCATGATCGCAAGGTCCTGACGCATCTGTTCGTCGGTAGGGTACTGGCCTTTCTGCGGGTACTGGCCTTGCTGGAACGGCGAGTAGGAAAAGCCGGAGATCTGGTCTGGCCAGTTGGGAGCGGTGACCGGGCGGTTGATCAGCGCCCAGAAACCGGTGAACAGCGCGGCAATCGCCAGCACCACCACCAGGTTGAGTCCAAATTTACGCGATGCCATGGTTATGTCGGGTTCCAAAGGGTGCGGAACGAAAGAGGTGTCGGCCTACGCCGAACGGCGCGCATCCTACACTGGCGCTTCCCTGAGCGTACAGCAGACAGAGAAAAGCCGGACGTTAGTCTGCGAAACTCCATCTAAGTTCTTCACTTGTAACTTGTAGCTTAAAACTTGCTGCTGCGTAGCCCTATAATGCGCGCCGGTTTTTGGGGTAATGATGATGAGTACAGAAGATCCGCGGTTTGCAGGCGTTGCCCGCTTGTACGGCCTTGAGGGCCTGGAACGCTTGAAAGCGGCCCATGTGGCGATTGTCGGCGTCGGCGGCGTGGGTTCCTGGGCGGCAGAAGCGATTGCCCGCTGCGGGGTGGGTGAGATTTCGCTGTTTGACCTGGACGATGTCTGCGTCAGCAACAGCAACCGCCAGTTGCATGCCCTGGACAGCACCGTGGGCAAGCCCAAGGTCGAAGTGATGGCTGAGCGCCTGCGCGGCATCAACCCCGATTGCACCGTGCACGCGGTGGCAGACTTCGTCACCCGCGATACCATGGCCGAGTACATCACGCCGACTATCGACTGTGTGATCGACTGCATCGACGCGGTCAACGCCAAGGCGGCGCTGATTGCCTGGTGCAAGCGCCGCAAGATCCAGATCATCACCACCGGCGGCGCCGGTGGGCAGATTGACCCCACGCTGATCCAGGTGTGTGACCTGAACCGCACCTTCAATGACCCGTTGGCCTCGAAAGTGCGCTCTACCTTGCGCCGCGATTATGGTTTTTCGCGCACCGTGACTCGTCATTACAGCGTGCCGTGCGTGTTTTCCACCGAGCAACTGCGCTATCCCAAGCCCGATGGCAGCATCTGCCTGCAGAAGAGTTTTGTCGGTGATGGCGTGAAGCTGGACTGCGCCGGAGGGTTTGGCGCGGTGATGATGGTCACAGCCACGTTCGGCATGGTGGCGGCCACCAAGGCGGTAGACAAGATCGTGGCGGGAGTGCGCAGGCCGTCGGAGCGCATCAAACCCAGCTAAATCTCATTGCCGAACATAGATCCAAATTGTGGGAGCTGGCTTGCCTGCGATAGCGGTGTGTCAGCCACTGAAAATACTGACTGATTCGCCGCTATCGCAGGCAAGCCAGCTCCCACATTATTTCTGTGTACGCGTCAGGTCTCGCATGCGTTGCAGTACGGCATTCAAGCCATTGCTGCGCGACGGCGATAACTGGCGCGACAAGCCCAGTTGATTGAACCAGTCAGGCAGGTCAACCGCTTGCAGTTCATCAGCCGACAGCCCATTGACCCGCGCCAGCAGCAACGCCACCAACCCACGAATCATCCGCGCCTCGCTGCTCGCCGTAAACTGCCAATGGCCGTCCTGCAAACGCCCCACCAGCCACACCAGGCTTTCGCAACCTTGCACCAGGTTGGCGTCGACCTTTTCATCATCGGCCAGGGCGGGCAAGCGTTCACCCCATTGCATCAGCACCCGGGCGCGCTGCTCCCAACTGCCAATGGCCTGGAAGGCTTGCAGTGCGGCGTGTGCCTCCAGCGGCAAGCTCATCGCAGCATGTCCAGCGCCTGGTCCAACGCTTCAAAAAAGCGCTCCAGGTCGTCGGAATCGTTGTAGAGCGCCAGTGAAACGCGGATGGCGCCTGACAGATTCATCGCCTTCAACAGCGGCATTGCGCAGTGGTGACCGGCACGCACAGCAATGCCTTGCTCGGTCAGCAGGTGGGCGAGGTCGGCGTTGTGCACGCCCTCCACCACAAAACTCACCAGCGCCACCTGCGGCGATCCCAGCACGCGTACGCCATTGCGTGCCTTAAGCCCACGCAGCAGGTAGTCATGCAGGGCGGCTTCGTGGGCGATCACCGCCGAGGGATCCAGTGAACTCAGGTAATCCAGGCTCGCGCCCAGGCCGATCACACTGGCAATCGGAGGAGTGCCGGCCTCGAAACCCAGTGGCGCGGGGCGAAAGCTGGCGCTGTGGTAGTCGGCCTGTTGCACCATCTCGCCGCCGAACTGCCAGTGGCGCAGGTGGTGCAGGGCCTCATTACGGCCATACAGCACACCCACGCCGTCCGGGCCGTAGAGTTTGTGGCTGGAAAATACGTAGAAGTCGCAGCCCAGGGCCTGCACGTCGTGACGGCCATGGACGATGCCTTGGGCGCCGTCCACCACCGTGAGGGCGCCGTGTGCCTGGGCCATCGTCAGCAAGGCTGGCAGCGGCTGCCAGGCACCGAGCACGTTGGATAACTGGCTCACCGCCAGCAAGCGTGTGCGTGGGCCAATCAAGCTGGCCGCGGCGTCCAGGTCGATGACGCCGTCATCGTCCAGAGGCAAGACCACCAGTGTGAGTGCGCGGCGTTTGGCCAATTGCTGCCAGGGCAACAGGTTGGCGTGGTGTTCCAGGGCGCTGATGGCAATCTCATCGCCCGCATTGAATAAGTGCTCCAGGCCATAGGCCAGGAGGTTCAGCGCAGAGGTTGCGCCGTGGGTAAACACGACCTGCCCGCTGTCACCTGCGTTCAACCACTGCGCGACCTTGCTGCGGCTGTCTTCGAACGCCTGGGTCGCATGGGCTCCGGGCAAATGCTGAGCACGGTGCACATTGGCTGCGCCATTGGCGTAGTAATGACTGATGGCATCCAGCAGGGCTTGGGGTTTTTGCGTGGTCGCGGCGCTGTCCAGATAGGTCTGGTCTTGCCGTTGCAGGGTGGCGATGGCCGGGAAATCGGCGCGCCAGGGGGAGGGCACAAGCATGGTGATCAAGACTCGTATAAGCGAGCCGCCCCCGAAGGTGCGGCCGCTAGTGGCATCGAGTGGCTGCTTAGTTGTGAGCGTGCAGCGCTTCGTTCAGTTCGATGGCCGATTTGTGGGTTTTGCACTCCACGGCACCGGTCTCGGAGTTACGACGGAACAGCAGGTCTGGCTGGCCAGCCAACTCACGCGCCTTGACCACCTTGACCAGTTGGTTCTGCTCATCCAGCAGGGCAACCTTGGTGCCGGCGGTGATGTACAGGCCCGACTCCACGGTGTTGCGGTCGCCCAATGGGATACCGGTACCGGCGTTGGCGCCGATCAGGCAGCCTTCGCCCACCTTGATTACGATATTGCCGCCGCCCGACAGGGTGCCCATGGTGGAGCAACCGCCGCCCAGGTCCGAGCCCTTGCCGACGAATACGCCCGCCGATACGCGGCCTTCGATCATGCCCGGGCCTTCGGTGCCCGCGTTGAAGTTGACGAAGCCTTCGTGCATCACGGTGGTGCCTTCGCCTACGTACGCGCCCAGGCGGATACGAGCAGCGTCAGCGATACGCACGCCAGCCGGTACGACGTAGTCGGTCATTTTCGGGAACTTGTCCACCGAGAACACTTCCAGCAGGTCGCCACGCAGGCGCGCTTCCAGTTGGCGCTCGGCCAGTTCATTGATGTCGATAGCGCCCTGGCTGGTCCAGGCCACGTTCGGCAACTGCGGGAACACGCCGGCCAGGCTCAGGCCGTGGGGCTTGACCAGGCGATGGGACAGCAGGTGCAGCTTGAGGTAGGCCTCAGGCGTGGAGGTCAGCGCTGCGTCTTCGGCCAGCAAGGTCGCGACCAGCGGCGTGTGGCTTTCGGCCAGGCGGCTGAGCAGGGCGGCCTGGGTAGCATCGACGCCTTTGAGCGCGTCGGCCAGTTGCAGGGCCTGGCTCACGGTGAAGGTGATCGCCTGGTTGCCTTCGGTGTAACCGAGGATCGGTGCGATGGCGGCAACGATTTCAGCCGACGGGTTGAGCAAGGGCTGTGCGTAAAACACTTCCAGCCAAGCACCTTGGCGGTTCTGAGTGCCGACGCCGAAGCCCAGGCTGAACAGGGAATTGGACATGCTGTTACCTCTACAAAAATGGAAGGCTGGCCTACTTGAGGGCCGCCGAATAACTATCTGGCTTGAAGCCAATCAGGGTTCTGTCACCGAGATCGAGCACCGGGCGCTTGATCATCGAGGGTTGTGCGAGCATCAATTCAATGGCTTTCGACTGATCGAGATCGGCTTTGCGTTCGTCTTCGAGTTTGCGAAAGGTGGTGCCCGCACGGTTCAAAACCACCTGCCAACCGTGCTCGTTGCACCATTGGGTCAAGTGTTCGCGGTCGATACCGGCTGTTTTGTAGTCATGGAACTCATAGCTCACCCCGTGCTCATCGAGCCAGGTGCGCGCCTTTTTCATGGTGTCGCAGGCTTTGATGCCGAAAAGGTGCAAGGTTTTGCTTGAAGCACTCAAGGAATTGCCCCCCTTTGGACGTATGAAAATGAAAGATCGCCGATTATGCCACGACCAGCGGGTTTCGGCGCCGCTCGTCAATAGCGTGCGACTTTTGCGCAAAGTGCCAGTGCGCAGCATAGGCGAGTAACATAGCCAGGTAACATAGCCGGGTAATATGGCACTTCAACGGCCAGTTGTTGCCTGATGTGTCGTTGCAAGTCGATTGTCCGGGAAACCCGCGTTATGCAAACCGCCTACACCGTTCTTATCCTGCTGATGCTGGTCAGCCTTTCGCGCCTGGTCGGGCGCATCATCCCACTGCCGTTGCCCCTGGTGCAGATCGCCGCCGGCGCCTTGCTGGCCTGGCCCACGTTGGGGCTGCATGTGGCGCTGGACCCGGAGCTGTTCCTGTTTCTGTTCCTGCCACCGCTGCTGTTTTCCGATGGTTGGCGCATGCCCAAGCGCGAGTTGTGGCGCCTGCGTGGTCCGATCCTGACGTTGGCGGTGGGGCTGGTGCTGTTCACCGTGGTGGGCGCTGGTTACTTTATTCATTGGTTGCTGCCCTCGATCCCCTTGCCGGTGGCCTTTGCCCTGGCAGCGGTTTTATCCCCGACGGACGCCGTGGCAGTGTCGGCCATTTCCCAGAACCGTTTGCCCAAGCCGCTGATGCACATGCTCCAGGGCGAAGCCTTGATGAATGACGCGTCGGGCCTGGTGACCTTCAAATTTGCCCTGGCCGCGGCGTTGACCGGGGTCTTTTCCCTGGCGGATGCCAGCCTGACGTTTGTACTGGTGGCAGTGGGTGGGTTGGCGATCGGCGTGGCGCTGAGCTGGCTGGTCGGCCGCCTGCGCGCCTGGATGATCGCGCGCGGTTGGGATGACCCGGCGACCCATGTGGTGTTCATGTTGCTGCTGCCCTTTGCTGCGTACGTACTGGCTGAACGCCTGGGCGCGTCCGGCATTCTCTCGGCGGTGGCGGCGGGCATGATGCAAAGCTGGCTCGACCTGCTGCCGCGCCAGACCAGCACGCGTTTGCTCAACCGCAGCGTCTGGTCGCTGCTGGAGTTTGCCTTCAATGGCCTGATTTTCCTGCTGCTCGGCCTGCAACTGCCGGACATCATCAAGGCTGTGGTCAGTCATGAAACCACGCTGTGGCCCACCTTGATGTATCGCTGCCTGGATGTGGTGGCGATCTTCCTGGTGCTGGTGGTATTGCGCTTTATCTGGGTGCAGAGCATCTGGCGGCTGTCGGGGTTGCTGCGCAGGCTGCGTGGCAAAAGCGCGCTGACCCTGGTGCCGACGGCCCGCTCCTGCTGGTTACTGACCGTCGGCGGTGTTCGCGGAGCGGTGACCCTGGCGGGCGTCATGTCGGTGCCCTTGTTGCTGGCGCCGGGCCAGGATTTCCCTGAGCGTGACCTGCTGATCTTTATCGCTGCCGGGGTGATCCTGCTGTCGCTGGTCGCTGCCTGCATCGCGCTGCCGTTACTGCTGCGTGGTGTCGAAAAAGGCCCGGATGAGAAGCGCCACAACGAAGTGCGCGAGGCCTGGAAGAAGACCGCCGTGGCGGCGATCCATGCGCTGGAGGCCCAGGAACCCGCCGAAGCCGAAACCCCGGATGCCGCTCAAGCGGCACTGGCCACCGAGCTCAAGGCGCGGCTGATGGCGGAGTATCGTCATCAGTTGGATGTGTTTAATGATTCGGCTGAAGCCCAGGCGCTGGCGCTGCAGATGGACCAATTGGAGCGCAAGCTGCGGCTCAAGGCCCTACGCGCGCAACGGTTGGAGTTGTACAGCTTGAGCCGTCATCACCAGATTGGTGATGACGTGTTGAGGGAGGTGTTGGCGGAGTTGGATATGAGCGAGGCGAATTTGGGTCACATGAAGTGACCGGTAGGCCCTTAACGGCGACGCTGGATAAAGTCGCGAATCCGCTCAGCCGCTTCCACGCATTCGGCTAACGGCGCAACCAATGCCAGGCGCACACGCCCCGCGCCAGGGTTAAAGCCGTCCACTTCGCGCGACAGGTAAGAGCCCGGCACCACCGTCACATGTTCTTCCACGAACAAATCGCGGCAGAAAGTGGCGTCGTCACCCTCTACATTCGGCCACAGGTAAAAGCCGCCGTCCGGGCTTTGCACGTCCAGCACCGGCTTGAGGATCGCCAGCACCGCGTCGAACTTCTCGCGGTACAGGTCACGGTTGGCCAGTACGTGGGCTTCGTCCTGCCAGGCCGCAATGCTTGCAAGCTGGGTTTGCACGGGCATCGCGCAGCCGTGGTAGGTGCGGTACAGCAAAAAGGCCTTGAGGATCTCGGCGTCGCCGACCACGAAGCCTGAGCGCAGGCCTGGCAGGTTGGAGCGCTTGGACAGGCTGTGGAACACCACGCAACGCTTGAAGTCCTGGCGCCCCAGCTCGACGCAGGCGCTGAGCAGGCCCGGCGGTGGGGTTTGCTCGTCGAAGTACAACTCGCTGTAGCACTCGTCGGCGGCGATGACGAAGTCATATTCGTCGGCCAGGGCGATGAGTTTTTTCAGGGTGTCGACCGGGATCAGCGCGCCGGTCGGGTTGCCTGGGGAGCACAGGAACAGGATCTGGCAACGTTTCCAGATGTCGGGGGAGACGGCGTCGAAGTCCGGGTTGAAGCCATTGCTGTCCAGGCACGGCAGGTAATGCGGCTTGGCCCCGGCCAGGAACGCGGCGCCTTCGTAGATCTGGTAGAACGGGTTGGGGCTCACCACCAGCGCGTCGTCGCCACGGTTGACCACGGTCTGGGTGAAGGCAAACAGCGCCTCGCGCGTACCGTTGACCGGCAGGATGTTGCGTGCCGGGTCCAGCCAGCCCTTGGGCACGTTGAAGCGACGTTCGCACCAGGCGCCGATGGCTTCGCGCAGGGCCGGAATACCCAAGGTGGTGGGGTACACCGCCATTTGATCGAGGTTATTGCTCAAGGCCTCGGCAACGAAGGCCGGTGAGGTGTGCTTGGGCTCGCCGATGGATAGCGCAATCGGGCGCTTGTCCGGGTTCGGCGTCACGCTGCCGAGCAGAGCGCGCAGTTTCTCGAAGGGGTAGGGCTGCAACTGGTTAAGGGCGTTGTTCATATAAGCCTCTGTCACGGTGAGCGCGGATCCTGTGGGAGCTGGCTTGCCTGCGATGGCCTCACTGCGGTCGACCTGACGCACCGAGGTGTCTGCATCGCAGGCAAGCCAGCTCCCACATGACTCCTGTTCACAAAGTTAAAAATTCAAATGGTCAGGCGTGTCAGCTCGACGCCGGGTTCCTGGCTCACGCTCAATTGCTCCACGATCGCCGCTTGCAAACGCAGGCACAGCTGCGGGTCGGACAGCGGCTGGTTATCGGCATCGGTGATAAAGAACACGTCTTCCACACGCTCGCCCAGGGTCGCAATCTTGGCGTTCTGCAACGACAGGTCGAACTCCAAGAAAATCCCGCCGATGCGTGCCAGCAGGCCCGGGCGATCCGGTGCGCTGAGCTCCAGCACCGTCACCGGTCGCTGTGCGTCGTTGGAGATGGTCACCTGGGGCGCAAAGGCAAAGTGCTTGAGCTGGCGCGGCACCCGGCGCTGGATGATGGTGGGGTAGTCGTCGGGGTTGCGCAGGGCTTCGGTAAGACCTTCGCGGATCTTTTTCACCCGCGCCGGGTTATCGCCAATTGAGTCGCCGTCGGTGTCGAGCACGATGTAGGTGTCGAGGGTGAACTGGCTGCTGGAGGTGATGACCCGGGCGTCGTGGATGTTCAGGTTGAGCTGGTCCATGGCCGCCACGGTCACGGCAAAGAAGTCGTGCTGGTCGGGGGCGTAGATGAAGATCTGCGTGCCGCCTTCGAATTCGCGCTGGGTGGTTTCCTTGATCAGGACCAACGGGCCGCCATCGGCGGGTTGCTGCAGGATCGCGTCGCTGTGCCAGGCCACGTCGCCGGCGGTGTGGCGCAGGAAGTAATCGTCACCCAGTTGCGACCAGAGTTGCTCGACGTCGTCCGGGTCGTTACCGCCGCGCACCAGGATATCCAGGGCTGCGCTTTGGGTGCGGCGGATCTGCTCTTCGCGGTCCACCGGGTTCTCCAGGCCACGGCGCAGGGCGCGCTTGGTCTCGGTGTACAGCTGGCGCAACAGGCTGGCGCGCCAGGAATTCCACAGCGTCGGGTTGGTGGCGTTGATGTCGGAGACGGTCAGCACATACAGGTAATCCAGGCGGGTCTCATCGCCGACGATGCCGGCAAAGTCGTGAATCACCTGCGGGTCGGACAAGTCCTTGCGCTGGGCCGTGGTCGACATCACCAGGTGGTTCTGCACCAGCCAGACAATCAGGCGGCTGTCCCACACCGGCAACTGGTGGCGCTGGCAGAAGGCTTCGGCATCGACCGCGCCGATCTCCGAGTGGTCGCCATGCCGGCCCTTGCCGATGTCGTGGTACAAGCCGGCCAGGTAAATCAACTCGGGCTTGGGCAGCTTGGCCATCAGCTTACTGGCCAGCGGGAATTTCTCTGACACCTGGGTGTACTGCAACTTACGCAGATGCTTGATCAGGTTCAGGGTGTGGGCATCGACGGTATAGATATGGAACAGGTCGTGTTGCATCTGCCCGACGATAAAGCCGAACTCCGGAAGGTAGCGCCCGAGAATGCCGTAGCGGTTCATGCGCCGCAGGTTGCGATGGATGCCGATGCGGCACTTGAACAGCTCGATAAACAGGCTGGTGTTGCGGATATCGTTGCGAAAGTCGTCGTCGATCAGGTGACGGTTTTCCCGCAGCAAGCGGATGGTGTCGGCGCGCACGCCTTTGATCTCCGGCTGCTGGGCCATCAACACAAAGATTTCCAGCATGGCGAACGGTGTGCGGCGGAACACGTTGTCGTTACGCGCTTCGATATAGCCGTCATGCAGTTGGAAACGCGCGTTGATCGGCTGCGGCGGCGCTTCATCTTCGGGAGCCAGGATCACTTCTTCGAAGTGCTGGATGATCAAGTCGCTGAGCTGAGCAATGCTCATGACCACCCGGTAGTACTGCTGCATGAAGCTTTCAATGCTGGTCTTCGCATCTTCGCCTTCAAAGCCCAGAAGGGTAGCGATAGAGCGCTGGTGGTCGAAGAGCAGGCGGTCTTCGGAACGACCAGCCAGCATGTGCAGGGCGTAGCGCACCTTCCACAGGAATTCCTGGGACGAGGCCAGCAGAGTGTTTTCGCTCTCCACCAGAAAGCCTTCGCCAGCCAGGGCGCGCAGGTTCAGCGTGCCGTATTGGCGGCGCGCTACCCACAAAATCGTCTGGATATCCCGCAGCCCGCCCGGTGAGCCTTTGACGTTGGGTTCCAGGTTGTATTCGGTGTCGTTGTACTTGTGGTGCCGGGCTTTTTGTTCGGCGCGCTTGGCCAGGAAAAAGTCTTTGCTTGGCCACATGTGTGCGGTGCTGGTGACTTCGAGCATGCGCTGGCGCAGGCGCTCGGGGCCACAGATGGTGCGGCTTTCCATCAGGTTGGTGACCACCGTCAGGTCCGCACGGGCCTCTTCCGCGCATTCGTCCACCGAGCGTACGCTCTGGCCGACTTCCAGGCCGATGTCCCACAGCAACGTCAGAAAGCGCTCGATGGAATCGCGAAAGGTCTCGTGATCGGCTTTGTCCAGCAGGATCAGCAGGTCAATGTCGGAGTAGGGGTGCAGTTCGCCGCGACCGTAGCCGCCGACCGCCACCAGGGCGATATCGGCGTCGAAACTCCAATTGAACTGCTCCCAGGCCTTTTGCAGGATGTTATCGACGAACCAGGCGCGGTCTTCGATCAGGCGGCGAATATCCCGGCCACTGCGAAAGCGCGCATCGAGCACCTCGCGGGCTTGGCGGATGGCCTTCTTGAAGGCGGCGATGGGGCTTGCCTTCAATGCCAGTTCGGCCTGGAACTGGCCACGGTCGAAGAGTTCGGGATCCACCTGGGGCATCGATCGGCTTTCCTTTCTATCTATCAGTCAGTCACAACACGCTGTGGGAAAACCTGGGCAGCCTTCAGGCCGAAACGCGTGGAATGGTGTCGTCGGCGCGCAGGGTGAAGATCTCATAACCGGTGTCGGTGACCAGCAAGGTGTGTTCCCACTGGGCCGAGAGCTTGCGGTCCTTGGTGATGGCGGTCCAGCCGTCGCCCAACACCTTGGTGTCGGCCTTGCCCTGGTTGATCATCGGTTCGATGGTGAAGGTCATGCCGGCCTTGAGTTCCATGCCGGTGCCCGCACGGCCGTAGTGCAGAATCTGCGGCTCTTCGTGGAACACTTTGCCGATACCATGGCCGCAGAATTCGCGCACCACCGAGAAGCCGTTCTTTTCCGCGTGCTTCTGGATCACTTCGCCAATGTCACCCAGGCGGCAGCCGGGTTTGACGATCTCGATGGCCTTGTACATGCATTCCTGGGTGACCTGGGACAGGCGCTCGGCCCACACCGGCACGTTACCGACGTGGAACATGCGGCTGGTATCGCCGTGGTAACCATCCTTGATCACCGTGACGTCGATGTTCAGGGTGTCACCGTCTTTCAGTGGTTTGTCGCCCGGAATGCCGTGGCAGACCACGTGGTTGATAGAGGTGCAGATCGACTTGGGGAAACCTTTGTAATTCAGCGGGGCAGGGATGGCTTTTTGCACGTCGACTATATAGTCGTGGCAGATACGGTCCAGCGCTTCGGTGGTGACGCCGGGCTTGACGTGTTCGGCGATCATTTCCAGCACGTCGGCAGCCAGTTTGCCGGCAACGCGCATGCCTGCGATGTCTTCGGCGGTTTTCAAGGTAACGGTCATACAGGCTCTCTCTAGCGCGACGCGCTGAAATCAATACGGTTCACGGGGGCGCGACAAAGGGTTACAACATTCGCGCAAGTCCCAAAAAACGCGATTCTAACAGACGATGCTGGCAAATCATGCGCGTCTGGTGATCGCTTCTCTCTATGAGGTAGAGGCATGTTGGCTGTATTCAAGGGCTTACGCAAAGGCGGCGACCGGCAAATGTGATTGCGGGTTTCGTTTTTGCCGATGCTGTGGTATAAAATGCGCCGCTTTCCGGGGATACCCCGCAAAGCTTAAATCCACACACGTGTCGACACGATGACCTGGGTGCCGGAGGCCTTGATGCCGCTGGTTGGTCATTGGGATACGTGGAGGCCAAACCCGACTTATTAAGGAACTATCATGTCCCAAGTCAACATGCGCGATATGCTGAAGGCCGGTGTGCACTTCGGTCACCAGACCCGTTACTGGAACCCGAAAATGGGTAAGTACATTTTCGGCGCGCGTAACAAGATTCACATTATCAACCTTGAAAAAACCCTGCCAATGTTCAACGAAGCGCTGACTTTCGTAGAGCGTCTGGCCCAGGGCAAAAACAAGATCCTGTTCGTCGGCACCAAGCGTTCCGCTGGCAAGATCGTCGCTGAAGAAGCAGCACGTTGCGGTTCTCCGTACGTCGATCACCGCTGGTTGGGCGGCATGCTGACCAACTTCAAAACCATCCGTGCTTCCATCAAGCGTCTGCGTGACCTTGAAGTACAAGCCGAAGACGGTACTTTCGCCAAGCTGACCAAGAAAGAAGCGCTGATGCGCTCCCGTGACCTGGAAAAGCTCGATCGTTCCCTGGGTGGTATCAAGGACATGGGCGGTCTGCCTGACGCACTGTTCGTAATCGACGTTGATCACGAGCGCATCGCGATCACCGAAGCCAACAAGCTGGGCATCCCGGTTATCGGCGTAGTCGATACCAACAGCAGCCCGGAAGGCGTTGACTACATCATCCCAGGCAACGATGACGCAATCCGCGCTATCCAGCTGTACATGGGTTCGATGGCTGACGCTGTAATCCGTGGCCGCAACCACGTTGCTGGCGGTACCGAGCAGTTCGTTGAAGAAGCTCCGGTAGCTGCCGCTGAGTAACTGACGCCCTGGCGTTGACTCAGTAAGCAAAAAGGGGGCTTGGCCCCCTTTTTGCCACCTCGAAAACCATTTGTCGGCAGCGCAGCTACATTATTTGTAACGTGCAGCGGCCTACAACGGAGATTCGGGAAGAATTGATCGCCCGTTTGATCGGGTGGAATGGTTGAAAACCTATCCAAGAGGATTTTGAAATGGCAGAGATTACTGCAGCGTTGGTTAAAGAACTGCGTGAGCGTACCGGCGAAGGCATGATGGATTGCAAAAAGGCCTTGACCAAGGCCGGCGGCGACATCGAAAAAGCCATTGATGACATGCGTGCTTCCGGCGCCATCAAGGCTGCCAAGAAAGCAGGCAACGTGGCTGCTGAAGGCGCTATCGCTCTGAAAGAAGACGGCAAATCCGCCGTTCTGCTGGAAGTGAACTCCCAGACCGACTTCCTGGCTCTGCAGGACGACTTCAAAGCATTCGTTGCTGCCAGCGTCGAAAAAGCTTTCGCTGACAAGCTGACCACTGTTGAGCCTCTGATCGAAGCTCAAGAAGCAGCTCGCCTGGTACTGGTCGGCAAGGTTGGCGAAAACGTCAATATCCGTCGCCTGGTTCGCGTTGAAGGTGACGTAGTTGGTGGCTACCTGCACGGCAACAAAATCGGTGTTGCAGTTGTTCTGAAAGGCGGCGACGTTGAGCTGGCCAAAGACATCGCGATGCACGTTGCTGCAAGCAACCCTGAGTTCCTGCTGCCTTCGGAAGTTTCGGCCGAAGCGATCGAGCGTGAAAAAGCTGTGTTCCTGCAGCTGAACGAAGAAAAAATCAAAGGCAAGCCAGAAAACATTGTTGAGAACATGGTCAAGGGCCGTATCAGCAAGTTCCTGGCCGAAGCAAGCCTGGTTGAGCAGGCGTTCGTCAAGAACCCTGAAATCAAGGTTGGCGAACTGGCCAAGAAAGCCGGTGCTGAAATCGTTTCCTTCACTTACTTCAAAGTAGGCGAAGGCATCGAGAAGCCGGTCGACAACTTCGCTGAAGAAGTTGCTGCCCAGCTGGCTGCCGCCAAGCAATAAGACAGTTCCAAACTGTCGCCGAAAGAGGCTGCCCGCTCACGCGCGCAGCCTCTTTTCAAATGGGAAGGCCAATTTTATTTGGTTTCCTCTCGGAACTGGCTTACAAAGCCGTGTTCCGATGGCGCTGTGACAGCGTCCAGCTAGAGTGAACGCAAGCCGTAAACGGCTCGCCAAGAATTTTTAAAAAATACGCCGCAGGAGAGATTCGCAATGGCTCAGCAGGGCAGTGGTTATCAGGCTCGCTATAAACGCATTCTACTCAAGCTCAGCGGCGAGGCCCTGATGGGCTCGGAAGAGTTCGGGATCGACCCCAAGGTGCTTGACCGCATGGCGCTGGAAGTCGGCCAATTGGTCGGTATCGGTGTGCAGGTCGGCCTGGTGATTGGTGGTGGCAACCTGTTCCGCGGTGCGGCACTCAGTGCTGCCGGTATGGACCGGGTTACCGGCGACCACATGGGCATGCTGGCCACTGTGATGAACGCCTTGGCCATGCGCGACGCCTTGGAGCGCGCCAATATCTCGGCCATTGTGATGTCGGCTATTTCCATGGTTGGCGTGACCGATCATTATGATCGCCGCAAAGCCATGCGCCACCTGAACTCCAAGGAAGTGGTGATCTTTGCCGCTGGCACAGGTAACCCGTTCTTCACCACCGACTCGGCCGCATGCCTGCGTGCTATCGAAATCGATGCCGACGTGGTGTTGAAAGCGACCAAGGTGGATGGCGTTTACACTGCAGACCCATTCAAAGACCCGCATGCCGAGAAGTTCGATCATCTGACCTACGATGAAGTACTGGATCGCAAGCTGGGTGTCATGGACCTGACCGCTATCTGCCTGTGCCGCGACCACAAGATGCCGCTGCGCGTATTTAACATGAACAAGCCCGGCGCCCTGCTGAATATCGTACACGGCGGCGCAGAAGGGACTCTGATCGAGGAAGGCCAACAATGATCAACGAAATCAAGAAAGACGCCCAGGCGCGTATGCAGAAATCCCTGGAATCCTTGAGCCACGCCTTTGGCCAGATCCGTACTGGCAAGGCGCACCCAAGCATCCTGGGCAGCGTGATGGTGCCTTACTACGGTTCCGACACCCCGCTGAGCGGTGTAGCCAACGTGACCGTGAAGGATTCGCGCACCCTGCAAGTTGTGGCCTTCGAGCGCAACATGCTCGCGGCTGTCGACAAGGCTATCCAGAGTGCCGGCCTGAACCTCAACCCGACCAACCTGGGCGAGTTGCTGCTGATCTCCATGCCAGCCCTGACCGAAGAAACCCGAAAGGGCTTCACCAAGCAGGCGCGCAGTGCTGCTGAAGATGCGCGCGTTGCCGTGCGTAACATCCGCCGCGATGCGCTGGGCGACCTGAAGAAACTGGTCAAGGATAAGGAAATCAGCGAAGACGAAGAGCGCCGTGCCGTCGCTGATATCGACAAGCTGACCAAGGACGCCGAAGCCCAGATTACCAAGGCGACCGAAGAAAAAGAAAAGGACCTGATGGCCGTATAAGGGGTCAGGACGCCTTCATGGAAAAGACCAAGCAGACTGTGCCCTCCGTGGTGCCGCGCCATGTCGCGATCATCATGGATGGGAATAATCGCTGGGCGAAAAAACGCTTTATGCCGGGTGTTGCCGGGCATAAAGCGGGTGTTGACGCGGTAAGGGCGGTGATTGAAGTGTGCGCCGAGGCCAAGGTCGAAGTGCTGACCTTGTTCGCGTTCTCCAGTGAGAACTGGCAGCGGCCCGCCGATGAGGTCAGCGCCTTGATGGACCTGTTCTTCAAGGCCTTGCGTCGTGAGGCCAAGCGCCTCAATGACAACAACATCAGTCTGCGCATCATTGGTGATCGTTCGCGGTTCCATCCGGAGCTGCAAACGGCCATGCGCGAAGCCGAGGCCATCACTGCCGGCAGTAACCGTTTTGTACTGCAGATCGCAGCCAACTACGGTGGCCAGTGGGATATCGCCCAGGCTGCACAGCGGCTGGCCCGCGAAGTGCAGGCCGGCCATCTGCGCCCGGACGACATCACGCCCGAACTGTTGCAAACCTGCCTGGTGACCGGCGACCTACCGTTGCCGGACTTGTGCATTCGTACCGGTGGCGAGCATCGCATCAGCAATTTCCTGCTGTGGCAGCTGGCCTACACCGAGCTGTACTTCTCCGACCTGTTCTGGCCGGACTTCAAACACGATGCCATGCGTAATGCACTGGCCGATTTCGCTTCCCGTCAGCGTCGTTTCGGTAAAACGAGCGAGCAGATCGAAGCTGGAGCCCGGGTTTAAATGCTTAAACAACGAATCATCACGGCGCTGATCCTGCTGCCGATTGCCTTGTGCGGTTTTTTCCTGCTCGACGGTTCCGGCTTTGCGCTGTTCATCGGCTTGGTCGTGACCCTTGGGGCGTGGGAATGGGCGCGCCTGGCAGGTTTCGTCAACCAGTTGCCGCGTGTGGCCTACGCCGCCGTGGTCGCGCTGTTGTTGTTCTTCATGTACATCCTGCCGGACATCGCGCCCTGGGTGCTGGGAGCAGCAGTGTTGTGGTGGGCGTTGGCGACGTTCCTGGTACTCACCTATCCACGCACCAGTGGCCAATGGTCCAGCGTGGCCTGCAAGCTGGTGATCGGCCTGGCGATCCTGTTGCCGGCCTGGCAAGGGCTGGTGGAAATCAAGCGTTACCCGCTGGGCAACGAATTGATCCTGGCTGTAATGGTGTTGGTATGGGGTGCTGATATTGGTGCCTACTTCTCGGGTAGAGCCTTTGGCAAACGCAAGCTGGCCCCGGCCGTCAGCCCCGGCAAGAGCTGGGAAGGCGTATACGGCGGCCTGGCCTTGACGCTGCTGATCACCCTGGTGGTCGGTGTGGTGCGTGAATGGTCGGTAAAAGAAGTGCTTCTGGCCTTGCTGGGGACGGCTATTGTCGTCTTCATCTCGGTGGTGGGCGACCTTACCGAGAGCATGTTCAAACGCCAGGCGGGCATCAAGGACAGCAGTAACCTGCTGCCAGGCCATGGCGGTGTGCTTGACCGTATCGACAGCCTCACCGCTGCGCTGCCTATTTTTGCCGTGCTGTTGTGGATGATCGCTTCGTGAGCCGCCTGCAGCAGGTTACGGTGCTGGGCGCGACCGGCTCGGTCGGGCTCAGTACCCTTGACGTCATAGCGCGTCACCCCGATCGCTATCAAGTTTTCGCCCTGACCGGCTTCACGCGTTTGCGCGAGTTGCTGGCCTTGTGCGTGCGTCACTCGCCGCGCTTTGCCGTGGTGCCTGAGGCGGCTGCGGCTCGTAATCTGCAGGAGGATCTGCGGGCTGCCGGGCTGGCTACTCAGGTATTGGTCGGCGAGGCAGGGTTGTGCCAGGTCTCGGCCGATGCGGACGTGGATACCGTCGTGGCGGCGATTGTCGGTGCAGCCGGTTTGCGCCCGACCTTGGCGGCAGTCGATGCTGGCAAGAAAATCCTGCTGGCCAACAAAGAAGCCTTGGTCATGTCCGGCGCACTCTTTATGCAAGCGGTGCGTAAGAGCGGCGCGGTGCTGCTGCCTCTGGACAGCGAGCACAACGCCATCTTCCAGTGCATGCCCGGTGATTTTGCCCGCGGCTTGAGCCAGGTCGGCGTGCGCCGGATTTTGCTGACGGCATCGGGTGGCCCATTCCGCCAGACTCCGTCGGCCGAGCTGGACCATGTGTCTCCCGATCAGGCATGCGCTCACCCGAACTGGTCCATGGGGCGCAAAATCTCCGTGGATTCGGCGAGCATGATGAACAAGGGCCTGGAGTTGATCGAGGCATGCTGGCTGTTCGATGCGCGGCCTGACCAGGTTGAGGTGGTCATTCATCCACAAAGTGTGATCCATTCCCTGGTCGATTATGTGGATGGCTCGGTGTTGGCGCAGTTGGGTAACCCGGACATGCGCACACCGATCGCCAACGCCTTGGCGTGGCCTGAGCGGATTGATTCCGGCGTAGCACCGTTGGACCTGTTTGCAATTGCGCGCCTGGACTTCGAAGCTCCGGACGAGCAGCGTTTCCCTTGTTTGCGCCTGGCGCGGCAAGCGGCCGAGGCGGGTAACAGTGCCCCGGCGATGCTTAACGCGGCCAACGAAGTGGCCGTGGCGGCGTTTCTTGAACGGCGCATCCGCTTTCCGCAGATCGCGAGTATCATCGAGGACGTCCTGGCGCGTGAGCCGGTAGTGGCAGTGAATGACCTGGAGGCGGTGTTCGAGGCTGACACCAAGGCCCGAGCCCTGGCTGGGCAATGGTTGGATCGCAATGCGGGTTAGGCCGTGGGCAGGTTTGAGTCTTCAGGCATTGGATTGAAATGCGGAGAAATTAGATGAGTGCGCTCTACATGATTGTCGGCACCCTGGTTGCTCTGGGTGTGTTGGTGACCTTCCACGAATTCGGCCACTTCTGGGTGGCGCGTCGTTGCGGCGTCAAGGTATTGCGCTTTTCCGTCGGTTTCGGCATGCCGTTGTTGCGCTGGCATGATCGCCGCGGCACTGAGTTTGTCATTGCTGCTATCCCGTTGGGCGGCTACGTCAAGATGCTCGATGAGCGGGAAGGCGAAGTGCCTGCAGACCAATTGGACCAATCCTTCAATCGCAAGACCGTTCGTCAGCGTATCGCGATTGTCGCGGCGGGGCCGATTGCCAACTTCCTGTTGGCGATGGTGTTCTTCTGGGTTTTGGCCATGCTGGGCAGCCAGCAGGTGCGCCCGGTCATTGGCGCGGTCGAAGCCGACAGCATCGCGGCCAAGGCGGGCCTGACGGCAGGGCAGGAAATTGTATCGATTGATGGCGAACCCACCACAGGGTGGGGCGCGGTCAATTTGCAGTTGGTGCGTCGCCTGGGTGAAAGCGGCACCGTCAATGTGGTGGTGCGTGATCAGGACTCCAGCGCCGAAACCCCGCGGGCATTGGCGCTGGACCATTGGCTCAAGGGCGCCGATGAGCCCGATCCGATCAAATCCCTGGGGATCCGCCCTTGGCGTCCGGCCTTGCCGCCGGTGCTGGCGGAACTCGATCCAAAGGGGCCGGCCCAGGCTGCTGGCCTGAAAACCGGTGATCGCCTGTTGGCCCTTGATGGTCAGGCGCTGGGTGACTGGCAGCAGGTGGTCGACCTGGTGCGTGTGCGCCCTGATACCAAAATTGTGCTGAAGGTTGAGCGCGAGGGTGCTCAAATCGACGTCCCCGTGACCTTGTCGGTGCGAGGGGAAGCCAAGGCGGCCGGCGGATACCTGGGTGCCGGGGTCAAAGGTGTCGAATGGCCGCCATCGATGGTGCGAGAGGTCAGTTTCGGGCCTTTGGCCGCGATTGGCGAGGGTGCGAAACGCACCTGGACCATGAGCGTGCTGACCCTCGAATCCCTCAAGAAAATGTTGTTCGGTGAGCTCTCGGTAAAAAACTTGAGTGGACCGATAACCATTGCTAAAGTGGCGGGCGCTTCTGCCCAGTCGGGTGTCGCGGATTTCCTGAATTTCCTGGCTTATCTGAGTATTAGCCTTGGGGTTCTGAATTTGCTGCCCATTCCAGTATTGGATGGGGGGCATCTGCTGTTTTATCTGGTCGAGTGGGTGCGTGGTCGCCCCTTGTCGGATCGGGTGCAGGGTTGGGGGATACAGATTGGTATCAGTTTGGTGGTCGGGGTGATGTTGTTAGCCCTGGTCAACGATCTGGGACGTCTGTAACGCTTCGCTGAATTGCGAATCTGCCGCATTTTGCGGCAGTTTGTTTATTGCCAGTTGGAATAAGAAAGGACTTCATGAAACGTCTGCTGCTAACTGCGGTTCTCACCGTATTGATGATCGCCGAAGTTCACGCCGAGTCCTTCACCATCTCCGATATTCGCGTCAACGGCCTCCAGCGGGTTTCCGCGGGTAGCGTCTTTGGTGCCTTGCCGTTGAACGTCGGGGAACAGGCGGATGATCGTCGCCTGGTGGAATCCACTCGTGCGCTGTTCAAAACCGGGTTCTTTCAAGATATCCAACTGGGTCGCGAAGGTAACGTCCTGGTCATCACGGTCGTCGAGCGACCTTCCGTCGCGAGTATCGCGATCGAAGGTAACAAGGCCATCTCCACTGAAGACCTGATGAAGGGCCTGAAGCAATCGGGCCTGGCCGAGGGCGAGATCTTCCAGCGCGCAACCCTTGAGGGTGTGCGTAACGAGTTGCAACGCCAGTACGTCGCCCAGGGCCGCTACTCCGCGACCGTGGAAACCGAAGTGATCCCCCAGCCTCGTAACCGTGTGGGCCTGAAGGTCAACATCAACGAAGGCACCGTGGCCGCCATCCAGCACATCAACGTCGTGGGCAACACCAAGTTCCCTGATGAAGACCTGGTCGACCTGTTCGAACTCAAGACCACCAACTGGTTGTCGTTCTTCAAGAACGATGACAAGTACGCCCGTGAAAAACTCTCCGGTGACCTGGAACGCCTGCGCTCCTACTACCTGGACCGTGGCTACATCAACATGGACATCGCTTCGACCCAGGTGTCCATCACCCCGGACAAGAAGCACGTCTACATTACCGTCAACGTCAACGAAGGTGAGAAGTACAAGGTTCGTGACGTCAAGCTCAGCGGTGACCTGAAAGTGCCTGAAGACCAGGTCAAGTCCCTGTTGCTGGTGCAGAAGGACCAGGTGTTCTCGCGCAAGCTGATGACCACTACCTCTGAGCTGATCACCCGCCGCCTGGGTAACGAAGGCTATACCTTCGCCAACGTCAACGGCGTGCCGACCCCGAATGATGAAGACCACACCGTGGACATCACCTTCGTCGTCGATCCTGGCAAGCGTGCCTACGTCAACCGCATTAACTTCCGAGGCAACACCAAGTCTGCGGACGAAGTGCTGCGTCGTGAAATGCGTCAGATGGAAGGTGGCTGGGCTTCGACCTACCTGATCGACCAATCCAAGACCCGTCTTGAGCGCCTGGGCTTCTTCAAGGAAGTCAACGTCGAAACCCCGGCCGTACCGGGTGTGGATGACCAGGTTGACGTGAACTACGCCGTTGAAGAACAAGCCTCGGGTTCGATCACTGCCAGTGTCGGTTTCGCCCAGAGCGCCGGTTTGATCCTGGGTGGTTCCATCACGCAGAACAACTTCCTGGGTACCGGTAACCGTGTGTCCATCGGCCTGACCCGCAGCGAATACCAGAGCCGATACAACTTCGGCTACACCGACCCCTACTGGACTGCAGACGGTGTGAGCCTGGGCTACAACGCCTTCTACCGCACCACCGACTACAAAGACCTCGATGTTGACGTTGCAAGCTATGCGATCGACAGCCTGGGTGCTGGTGTCAACGTGGGTTACCCGATCAGCGAAACCTCGCGCCTGACCTTTGGCCTTACCGCCCAGCAGGATGAGATCAAGACCGGTGTGTACACCGTGGACGAAATCTTCGACTTCACCCGTCGTGAAGGCGACAAGTTCCTGAACTTCAAGGCGTCTGCCGGTTGGTCCGAGTCGACCCTGAACAAAGGCGTACTGGCAACCCGCGGCCACTCCCAGAGCCTGACTGCGGAAGTCACCACGCCGGGCAGCGACCTGTCGTTCTTCAAGCTCGACTACCGCGGCCAGTTGTTCCAGCCGTTGAGCGATAACTACACCATGCGCCTGCACACAGAGCTGGGCTATGGTGACGGTTATGGTTCGACCGATGGCTTGCCGTTCTATGAAAACTACTATGCAGGTGGTTTCAATTCGGTACGCGGTTTCAAGGACAGCACCTTGGGTCCGCGTGGTACGCCAAGCCGCGGTGTTGACCGGACTGGTAACCAGGGCACTGTCGCTGACTCGGACAACGACCCGCTGCCATTCGGTGGTAACGTGTTGATCCAGGGTGGTGCGGAGATTCTGTTCCCGCTGCCGTTCGTCAAGGACCAGCGTTCCCTGCGTACTTCGGTCTTCTGGGACGTGGGTAACGTGTTCGACTCCAAGTGCGAACAGATCAAGAACCCAAGTGGCTTGAAGTCCAACACTCAGTGCAACGACGTAAGCCTCAGCAACCTGGCGAGCTCCGTGGGCGTGGGTGTGACCTGGGTGACTGCGCTGGGCCCGTTGAGCTTTGCTCTGGCCATGCCGATCAAGAAACCGGATAACGCTGAAACCCAGATTTTCCAATTCTCCCTCGGCCAGACGTTCTAAGCGTCTGACCTAAGATAACGACAACGGATTCTGTAGGAGTACATCGTGCGTAAGTTGACTCAATTGGTCTTGCTGGCCACTGTGCTGGTCACCACCCCGGCCTTCGCCGAAATGAAAATCGCGGTCCTGAACTATCAGATGGCCCTGCTGGAGTCCGATGCGGCCAAGCGATATGCCGTGGATGCCGAGAAGAAATTCGGTCCGCAACTGACCAAACTCAAGACGCTGGAAAGCAGCGCCAAGGGTATCCAGGACCGCCTGGTAGCCGGTGGCGACAAGATGCAGCAAGGCGAGCGCGAGCGTCTGGAGCTTGAATTCAAGCAAAAGGCCCGTGACTACCAGTTCCAATCCAAGGAGCTGAACGAAGCCAAGGCTGTGGCCGACCGCGAAATGCTCAAGCAGCTCAAGCCTAAATTGGACAGCGCTGTGGAAGAAGTCATCAAGAAGGGTGCCTTTGACCTGGTGTTCGAGCGTGGCGCCGTGATCGACGTCAAGCCTCAATACGACATCACCCGCCAGGTGATCGAGCGCATGAACCAGCTGAAGTAAACCATGACAGCGACTATCAAGCTCGGCGAGTTGGCCGAGTTCCTGGGGGCCACCTTACGTGGCTCCAAGGAGAAAGAAATCACTGGGCTAGCCACCTTGCAGGAGGCTGGCCCAGCTCAGTTGAGCTTCCTCGCAAATCCTCAATACCGTAAATACCTGGTCGACTGCCAGGCCGCAGCCGTGTTGCTGAAGGCCGCTGACGCCGAAGGGTTTACCGGGGATGCGCTGGTGGTGGCCGACCCGTACCTGTCGTACGCCAAGGCGTCGCACCTGTTCGATCCCAAGCCGAAGGCGGCTGGCGGTATTCACCCGTCTGCCGTGATCGCCGAGGATGCCCAGGTTGACCCTGCCGCCAGCATCGGTGCGTTTGCCGTGATCGAGAGCGGGGCGCGTATTGGTGCTGGTGTCACCGTGGGTGCCCACTGCTTCATCGGTGCACGCTGTGAAATTGGTGCCGATGGTTGGCTAGCCCCCCGCGTGACGCTCTACCACGATGTGCGTATTGGTCAACGTGTGGTCATACAGTCCGGTGCTGTTATCGGCGGCGAAGGCTTTGGCTTTGCCAACTCCAAAGGTGTCTGGCACAAGATTGCCCAGGTCGGTGGCGTACTGATCGGCGACGATGTGGAGATCGGTGTGAACACTGCTGTGGATCGCGGAGCCTTGGCCGATACCGTGATCGGTAACGGTGTGAAGCTCGATAACCAGATCCAGATCGCTCACAACGTACAGATTGGCGATCACACCGCCATGGCCGCCTGCGTGGGTATTTCCGGCAGCACCAAGATCGGCAAGCATTGCATGCTCGCCGGTGGCGTGGGGCTGGTGGGGCATATCGACATTTGCGACAACGTCTTCATCACCGGCATGACCATGGTGACCCACTCGATCACAGAGCCAGGGGCCTATTCATCCGGTACCGCGATGCAACCTGCGGCCGAATGGCGCAAGAGTGCCGCGCGTTTGAGGAAGATCGACGACATGGCACGACGTATCAAACAGCTTGAAAAGCGTGTCGGGGACGTGACCCCTGGCGGTAATGCTTCATCAGAAGGCTGATACCATTTCCATATCAAGTGTGCGCGGCCGCTAGACGGCCTCCTTGATTTGCTAGCGGGGCGTGCGCCTGGTGCGCCCGCCCCCAATCTTTATTACAGGCTTCCCCCCGAAATGATGGACATCAACGAGATTCGCGAATACCTGCCTCACCGTTACCCGTTCCTGCTGGTGGACCGCGTAGTGGACCTCAACGTCGAGGAAAAGCGCATTCGTGCCTACAAGAATGTCAGCATCAACGAACCATTCTTCAATGGTCACTTTCCTGCGCATCCAATCATGCCAGGTGTGTTGATCATCGAAGCCATGGCCCAGGCTGCCGGTATCCTTGGTTTCAAAATGCTCGACCTCAAGCCTGCCGACGGCACGCTTTACTATTTCGTGGGTTCCGACAAACTGCGTTTTCGCAACCCGGTCACCCCGGGTGACCAGTTGATCCTGGAAGCCAAGTTCATCAGTTGCAAACGCCAGATCTGGAAGTTTGAATGCCAGGCCTCGGTAGATGGCAAGCCGGTGTGCTCTGCCGAGATCATCTGTGCGGAACGCAAACTATGAGTTTGATTGACCCTCGCGCAATCATCGATCCGTCGGCCGTACTGGCCGCCGACGTTGAGGTCGGCCCTTGGTCGATCGTCGGCGCAGGTGTGGAAATCGGCGAGGGGACTGTCATCGGGCCGCACGTGATCCTCAAGGGTCCCACCCGAATTGGCAAACACAATCGTATCTACCAGTTTTCCTCGGTAGGCGAAGACACCCCGGACATGAAGTACAAGGGTGAAGAAACACGCCTGGTCATCGGTGACCACAACATCATTCGTGAAGGCGTCACCATTCACCGCGGCACCGTGCAGGATCGCGCCGAAACCACCTTGGGTGATCACAATCTGGTCATGGCCTATGCGCACATCGGCCATGACAGCGTGATCGGCAACCATTGTATTCTGGTCAACAACACTGCGTTGGCAGGCCATGTGCACGTTGATGACTGGGCGATCCTCTCCGGTTTTACCCTGGTGCATCAATACTGCCACATCGGCGCCCACAGCTTTTCCGGCATGGGCACCGCCATCGGCAAGGATGTCCCGGCGTTCGTGACGGTGTTCGGCAACCCTGCCGAAGCCCGTAGCATGAACTTCGAGGGCATGCGTCGTCGCGGTTTCAGCGAAGACGCCATCCACGCCCTGCGCCGTGCCTACAAGACGGTTTACCGCCAAGGGTTGACCGTGGAACAGGCCTTGGCCGAGTTGGCCGAGCCTGCCACGCAGTTCTCGGAAGTCGCGGTGTTCCGTGACTCCATCCAGACCTCGACTCGCGGCATCACTCGCTGATCATGGCCACTCTGCGTATTGCGCTCGTGGCCGGTGAAGCTTCCGGCGATATCCTGGGTGCCGGCTTGATGCGGGCGCTCAAGGCCCAACATCCGGCGGTGGAATTTATCGGGGTCGGTGGCCCGTTGATGCAGGCCGAAGGCCTGACCTCCTACTTCCCCATGGAGCGCCTGTCGGTCATGGGGCTGGTGGAAGTCTTGGGGCGCCTGCGTGAGCTGCTGGCTCGCCGCAAGCTGTTGATCAAGACACTGATCGAAGAACAGCCTGACGTCTTTATCGGCATCGATGCGCCGGATTTCACGCTCAATATCGAACTCAAGTTGCGCCAGGCCGGGATCAAGACCGTGCACTACGTCAGCCCATCCGTGTGGGCGTGGCGCCAGAAGCGTGTGTTGAAAATTCGCGAAGGCTGCGACCTGATGCTGACCTTGCTGCCATTCGAAGCCCGGTTCTACGAAGAGAAGGGTGTGCCGGTGCGGTTTGTCGGCCACACCCTGGCTGACGCCATTCCCTTGCAAGCTGATCGTGCGGCTGCGCGTGCCGAGCTGGGCTTGCCCGATGGCCCCTTGGTTGCGTTGATGCCAGGGAGCCGTGGCGGCGAGGTAGGACGTTTGGGAGCGCTGTTTTTTGATGCCGCCGAACGTCTCCAGGCGCAAAAGCCGGGGATCCGCTTTGTACTGCCCTGTGCCAGCCCACAACGCCGTGCCCAGATCGAAACCCTGCTGGAAGGTCGCAGCCTGCCGTTGACGCTGCTCGATGGCCAGTCCCACCTGGCCCTGGCAGCCTGCGATGCGGTGTTGATCGCCTCGGGCACCGCCACGCTTGAGGCCTTGCTGTACAAGCGGCCGATGGTCGTGGCCTATCGCCTGGCGCCACTGACCTTCTGGATTCTCAAGCGCATGGTCAAGAGCCCTTACATTTCCTTGCCCAACCTGTTGGCCCAGCGCCTGCTGGTGCCGGAGTTGTTGCAGGACGATGCAACGCCCGACGCGCTTGCGCAAACCCTACTACCCTTGATCGACGGCGGCGAAGAGCAGACCCGTGGTTTCGACGATATTCACCGCACGTTACGCCGTGACGCCTCGAACCAGGCGGCCGACGCCGTGTTGACCTTGATCGGCCATAAACAGGAAGCCTTATGACCATGCAAATGGGCCTGGATTTCAGCCTCGTTGCCCAGGCCCACGAACTGGTGGCGGGTGTTGACGAAGTCGGGCGCGGTCCGCTCTGTGGCGCAGTGGTTACGGCGGCGGTGATCCTTGATCCGAACCGCCCGATCCTGGGGCTCAACGATTCGAAGAAGCTCACCGAAGCCCGTCGCGAAAAACTCTATGACGAAATCTGTGAAAAAGCCCTGAGCTGGCATATCGCCCGGGCTGAAGTCGAAGAAATCGACGAGCTGAATATCCTGCACGCCACCATGCTGGCGATGCAGCGTGCTGTGGAAGGGCTGCACATCACCCCGAAAATGGCGATGATCGACGGTAACCGCTGCCCTAAACTGACAATGCCGTCCGAAGCGGTGGTCAAGGGCGATAGCAAGGTTCCGGCCATTGCGGCTGCCTCGATCCTGGCCAAGGTCAGCCGCGACCGTGAAATGGCCGCGTTCGAATTGATCTATCCCGGCTACGGCATTGGTGGCCATAAAGGCTACCCGACCCCCGTTCATCTGGAAGCTCTGGCTCGGCTCGGCCCCACCCCGATCCATCGCCGCTCGTTTGCCCCGGTGCGCCAGGCTTATGAGGCCCGTGAAAGCCTGATCGAGGTTTAGCAGCAAGGCTGATGTTTTTACCCAGGCCCGGTACAATCCGGGCCTTGTTGTTTTCATGTATCAAGACAGGATCACTATGCCGGCTTCATTCGTTCATCTACGCCTGCACACTGAGTACTCCCTGGTCGACGGCCTGGTACGGATCAAACCGCTGGTCAAAACCCTGGTGGGCATGAACATGCCTGCGGTCGCGGTTACCGACCAGAACAACATGTGTTCCCTGGTCAAGTTCTACAAGAACGCCATGGGCGCCGGCATCAAGCCGATCTGCGGCGCCGACCTCTGGCTGTCCAACAAAGACCCGGATAACCCCCTGAGCCGCATCAGCCTGCTGGCGATGAACGGCGTGGGTTATCGCAACCTCACCGAACTGATCTCCCGTGGCTTTATCGATGGCCAGCGTAACGGCTCGATCATCATCGAGCGCGAGTGGGTGGCCGAAGCCAGCGAAGGCCTGATCATGCTCTCGGCGGCCAAAGAGGGCGAAATCGGTATCGCGCTGCTGGGCGGCAACCCTCAGGAAGCCGAAGTGCTGGCGCGTGAGTGGATGCAGGTGTTCCCAGGCCGGTTCTACCTGGAAGTCCAGCGCACCAACCGTCCCAACGATGAAGAGCATCTGCACGCTGCCGTCGCCCTGGCCGATAAGCTGGGTGCGCCGCTGGTGGCGACCAACGATGTGCGCTTTATCAAGAAAGAAGACTTCGAAGCCCACGAAACCCGCGTGTGCATCGGTGAAGGCCGGGCCCTGGATGACCCGCGCCGCTCGAAGAACTACAGCGAAGAGCAGTACCTCAAAAGCGCCGAGGAAATGGCGGAGCTGTTCAGCGACTTGCCCGAGGCCCTGGAAAACTCCGTCGAGATCGCCAAGCGCTGCAACATCGAAGTAAAGCTGGGCAAGCACTTTTTGCCCAACTTCCCGATTCCCGATGGCATGACCATCGACGAATACTTTCGCAAAGTGTCGTTCGATGGCCTGGAGGAACGCCTCAGCGTCCTGCTGCCCAAGGACACCACCGAGGACTACGAAGCCAAGCGCCAGGTGTATGTCGATCGGTTGAATTTCGAGCTGGATATCATCATCCAGATGGGGTTCCCCGGCTACTTCCTGATCGTAATGGACTTTATCCAGTGGGCGAAAAACAACGGCGTGCCGGTAGGTCCGGGCCGGGGGTCAGGTGCTGGCTCGCTGGTGGCCTACGTACAGAAGATCACCGACCTTGACCCGCTTGAATATGACCTGCTGTTCGAACGGTTCCTGAACCCGGAACGGGTATCCATGCCCGACTTCGACGTCGACTTCTGCATGGATGGTCGTGACCGCGTCATTGAATACGTGGCCGAGAAATACGGCCGCAACGCAGTAAGTCAGATCATCACCTTCGGTTCCATGGCCGCCAAAGCGGTAATTCGCGACGTGGCGCGGGTGCAGGGCAAGTCCTACGGTTTGGCCGACCGCCTGTCGAAGATGATCCCGTTCGAAGTCGGCATGACCCTGGAAAAAGCCTACGAGCAGGAAGAAATCCTGCGCGACTTCATCAAGGTCGATGAAGAAGCCGCCGAAATCTGGGACATGGCGCGCAAGCTCGAAGGCGTGGTGCGTAACGTCGGTAAACACGCTGGTGGCGTGGTTATTGCGCCGACCAAGCTCACCGACTTTTCGCCGATCTATTGCGATGAAGAAGGCGACGGCCTGGTCACCCAGTTCGACAAGGACGACGTGGAGGCCGCCGGCCTGGTGAAGTTCGACTTCCTCGGCCTGCGGACCCTGACGATCATCGACTGGGCACTCAAGACCATCAACCGCGACCGTGCCAAGGTCGGCGAAGAACCGCTGGATATCGCGTTTATCCCACTGGACGACAAACCGACCTATAGCCTGCTGCAAAAAGCCGAAACCACGGCGGTGTTCCAGCTTGAATCCCGGGGCATGAAGGAGCTGATCAAAAAGCTCAAGCCCGACTGCCTGGAAGACTTGATCGCACTGGTGGCCCTGTTCCGTCCGGGCCCGCTGCAATCGGGCATGGTGGATGACTTCATCAACCGTAAACACGGCCGCGCCGAGCTGGCTTACCCGCACTCCGACTACCAGTACGAGGGCCTCAAGCCCGTACTGGCGCCGACCTACGGCATCATCCTGTACCAGGAACAGGTGATGCAGATCGCCCAGGTGATGGCCGGCTACACCCTCGGCGGTGCGGACATGCTGCGTCGCGCCATGGGTAAGAAAAAGCCCGAGGAAATGGCCAAGCAGCGCGGCGGTTTCATTGAAGGTTGCGCCACCAACAACATCGATGCCGACCTGGCCGGTAACATCTTCGACCTGGTAGAAAAATTCGCCGGTTATGGCTTCAACAAATCCCACTCCGCCGCCTATGGCCTGGTGTCGTACCAGACCGCCTGGTTGAAAGCCCACTACCCGGCACCGTTCATGGCGGCGGTACTCTCGGCGGATATGCACAACACCGACAAGGTCGTGACCTTGATCGAGGAAGTGCGCACCATGAAGCTGCGCCTCGACGCGCCGGACGTGAACGCTTCGGAGTTCAAGTTCACGGTGAACGACGAAGGCCGCATCATCTATGGCCTCGGCGCGATCAAAGGCGTGGGCGAAGGTCCGGTGGAGGCCATTACCGAAGCGCGTCAGGACGGGCCGTTCAAGGACCTGTTCGATTTCTGCGCGCGGGTGGATCTCAAGCGCATCAACAAACGTACCCTCGATGGCCTGATCCGCAGCGGCGCACTCGACCGTCTTGGCCCGTATTTTCATGATGAGCCCAAGGCTTACCAGGCCAATATCGATCGTAACCGGGCGGTGCTGCTGACCGCCATGGAAGAGGCGATCAAGGCCGCCGAGCAGACCGCTCGTACCCATGACAGCGGCCACGCCGACCTGTTTGGCGGGCTGTTCGTCGAAGAGGATGCGGATGTCTACGCGAATCACCGCAAGGCCAAGGAGCTGACTCTGAAGGAACGCCTCAAGGGTGAAAAAGACACCTTGGGCCTGTACCTCACCGGTCACCCGATTGACGAGTACGAAGGCGAAATCCGCCGTTTTGCCCGTCAGCGCATCATCGACCTCAAACCGGCGCGGGATACCCAGACCGTCGCCGGTATGATCATCGCCCTGCGGGTGATGAAAAATAAGAAGGGTGACAAGATGGGCTTCATCACCCTCGATGACCGCTCGGGCCGCATCGAAGCGTCGTTGTTTGCCGACGCGTTTCACTCCGCCCAATCGCTGTTGCAGACCGACGCCATGGTGGTGGTGGAAGGGGAGGTCAGCAATGATGACTTCTCCGGTGGCCTGCGCCTGCGCATCAAGCGCGTGATGAGCATGGAAGACGCCCGCACCAACCTGGCCGAAAGCCTGCGCCTGAAGGTCAAAACCGAAGCGCTTAAAGGCGATCAGCTACGCTGGTTGGGTGACCTGCTAAAACGCCATCGTGGCGCATGCCCGGTGACCATGGAATACACCGGCAGCGATGCCAAGGCCATGTTGCAGTTTGGTGAGACGTGGCGAATTGATCCCGCTGATGGCTTGATTCAAGCTTTGCGTGACCAGTTCGGGCGAGACAACGTCTTCCTCCAATACCGTTGACGGTCAGATAGATCTGATCTCGACTAAACATTTAATCTCGACCTAAACGCGCCTCTCCCTTAAGGTAGGGCGCGAATAGACAACCGGCTGGCCAGGCACCCCTTGGCCGTCGACCCAAGACGGACGCTTATGAACCCGAATTTTCTTGATTTCGAACAGCCGATCGCTGACCTGCAAGCCAAGATCGAAGAGCTGCGCCTGGTCGGCAATGACAATTCGCTGAACATCGGTGATGAAATCGCTCGCCTGCAAGACAAGAGCAGCACGCTCACCGAAGACATCTTCGGCAAGCTGACCAGCTGGCAGATCGCGCGCCTGGCTCGCCACCCGCGCCGTCCCTACACCCTGGACTACATCGAACACATCTTCACCGAGTTCGACGAGTTGCACGGCGACCGTCATTTCTCCGACGACGCAGCCATTGTGGGCGGTATCGCTCGCCTGGACGACCAACCGGTGATGGTGATCGGTCATCAGAAAGGCCGTGAAGTGCGCGAGAAAGTACGCCGCAACTTCGGCATGCCGCGCCCGGAAGGCTATCGCAAGGCGTGCCGCCTGATGGAAATGGCCGAGCGCTTCAAGATGCCTATCCTGACCTTCATCGACACGCCGGGTGCCTACCCGGGTATCGACGCCGAAGAGCGCAACCAGAGCGAAGCGATTGCCTGGAACCTGCGCGTCATGGCGCGCCTGAAAACCCCGATCATCGCCACTGTGATTGGTGAAGGTGGTTCCGGCGGTGCCCTGGCCATTGGTGTCTGCGACCAACTGAACATGTTGCAGTACTCGACCTACGCGGTGATCTCGCCGGAAGGTTGTGCCTCGATCCTGTGGAAAACCGCCGAAAAGGCGCCGGACGCTGCCGAAGCCATGGGCATCACCGCCGATCGCCTCAAAGGCCTGGGTATCGTGGACAAGGTCATCGCCGAGCCACTGGGCGGCGCTCACCGTGATCCGGCTGCCGCTGCTGCGACCATCCGTGCCGAGTTGGGGTCGCAACTGGCGATGCTCAAGAAGCTGGATAACGAAGCACTGCTGGCTCGTCGTTATGAGCGCCTGATGAGCTACGGCCTCTAAGCCGACGCTGTACCCAATGTAGTAGCCGGCTTGTGTGGGAGCTGGCTTGCCTGCGATAGCATCACCTTGGTATCACTGATACACCGAGGTGCCTGCATCGCGGGCAAGCCCGGCTCCCACATTTGCTTTGTGTATGCTGACGAACGTATTCAAGCTTTGCGGCGGTGACGTGTGATGAAACCAACCCTGCCGGCCACACTCCTGCACACCCTGGCCCCCTGGCGCAACGCCCCGGCCTGGCATATCGCGTTCTCCGGCGGTCTCGACTCCACCGTCCTGCTGCACCTCCTGGTCTCACTGGCCAACATCGAAAATCTGCCTCCTGTCAGCGCCGTCCATGTCCACCATGGCCTGCAAGCTGCTGCCGAGGCGTGGCCTGCTCATTGCCAATCGGTCTGCGACAGCCTGGGCGTACCCTTGCGCGTCATGCGCGTGCAGGTCAGTCCCGGTGCGAGCCTTGAACGCGCGGCCCGCGAGGCGCGCTACCAAGCGTTCATGCAAATCATGGGGGCAGGGGAGGTGCTTTTCACTGGCCAGCATCGCGACGATCAAGCCGAAACCCTGCTGTTTCGCCTGCTGCGTGGCGCCGGTGTGCGAGGGTTGGCGGCTATGCCTGAGCATCGCCCGTTGGCCCAAGGCCGCTTGGTGCGGCCGTTGCTGGCGTGCACCCGTAGCGAGCTGGAAGCCTACGCCCATCAGCATCAGTTGCAGTGGATCGAAGACCCCTCCAACGTTGATTCCCGGTTTTCCCGCAATTACTTGCGTCACCGTGTACTCCCTGCCGTGACGGAGCGCTGGCCCCAGGCCATCACCCACCTGGCTCGCACGGCTGAACACATGGCTGAGGCTCAGGGGCTGCTCGACGAATTGGCGCTGATGGACCTGCAGCGCGCCGATCAGCCTTCTGCGTTTCCCTGGTTGCCTCTGCAGTCCCTGGCGCTTGAACCATTGCGTGAATTGTCCGATGCCCGCCAGCGTAACGCCCTGCGGCATTGGCTCATGCCACTGACCCGTTTACCCGACAGCGATCACTGGGCCGGTTGGCATGCCCTGCGCGATGCCAAGGGGGACGCACAGCCTCTGTGGCGCCTGGCCGACGGCCAAATGCAGCGTAGCGGTGAACGCATCTGGTGGTTGCCCACAACATGGTCGGAGTTTTCCGACGCATCGGTGAACTGGCCCGATCCGCAAAATCCACTAGAGTTATCGGGTAATGGCCAACTGAGATTTATCGGCAAGGCCCCCGAAGGCCCGCTGCAGGTGCGTTATCGCCAGGGTGGCGAAATCATCGACGTACCGGGCCGAGGCCGGCGCGATCTCAAGCGTCTGCTGAATGAAAGCGGCATGCCGGGCTTCGTCCGTGGCAGATTGCCGCTGGTCTATCGGGGCGAGCAATTGCTGGCTGTGCCAAGCGTTGCGGGGGCATGGGCCCGGTCGATGGGTGAGGTGCAATTGGATTGGTTGCCACAGACCTGCGATCAAGGTTTGAGCTGATAGCGCCTTTCCGGTAGACTACGCTCCCTTCTTGATACAACTTCTGTGGATTCGCCTGAATCGCAGTCGTTGCCGATTACCAAGCAGTCTTTGCTGGGCGATTCCAAAAAATGTGTAGCGATCAACGTACCGGTGTTTCATTGCTGGTCTGTCACAACGCGGCGGTTTTTTTGAAAGGTGCACTGTGATTAATGCAGGTGATCGGGGGCTTCGGCCTTCCTTCGCTTTCCCCGGCGGCTCGGACCGCTTTAACGCAGACTTCTAGGGTTTTTCATGACGCGCTACATATTCGTCACGGGCGGTGTTGTTTCTTCATTGGGGAAAGGCATTGCCTCCGCTTCATTGGCGGCCATCCTGGAGGCGCGGGGACTTAAGGTCACCATGCTCAAGCTGGACCCGTACATCAACGTCGACCCGGGCACCATGAGCCCGTTCCAGCACGGTGAAGTGTTCGTCACCCACGACGGCGCCGAGACCGACCTGGACCTGGGCCACTACGAGCGGTTCATCCGCACGACCATGACCCAGAACAACAACTTCACCACCGGCCGTGTCTACGAGCACGTGTTGCGCAAAGAGCGCCGTGGTGACTACCTGGGTGCAACCATCCAGGTGATCCCGCACATCACCGACGAAATCAAGCGCCGCATCATCAAGGGTGCAGGCGATGCCGACGTGGCCATGGTCGAGATCGGTGGCACCGTGGGTGACATCGAGTCCCAACCGTTCCTCGAGGCCATCCGCCAGTTGCGTTTCGAAGTCGGCGCCAAGCGCGCGATGCTGATGCACCTGACATTGGTGCCGTACATCGCCACTGCCGGCGAAACCAAAACCAAGCCTACCCAGCACTCGGTCAAGGAACTGCGTTCCATCGGCCTGCAGCCGGATGTGCTGGTATGCCGCTCCGATCACCCGATCGATATTTCCTCGCGCCGCAAGATTGCGCAGTTCACCAACGTTGAAGAACGTGCGGTGATTGCCCTGGAAGACGCCGACACCATCTACAAGATCCCGGGCATCCTGCATTCCCAGGGGCTGGATGATTTTGTGGTCGAGCGTTTCGGCTTGCAGTGCGGCGGTGCAGACCTGTCCGAGTGGGAAGCGGTTGTCGACGCCAAGCTCAACCCAGAGCATGAAGTCACCATCGCCATGGTCGGCAAATACATGGAACTGCTGGACGCGTACAAGTCGCTGATCGAAGCCATGAGCCACGCCGGTATCAGCAACCGTACCAAGGTCAACCTGCGCTACATCGACTCCGAAGACATCGAGAACCAGGGCACCGCGCTGCTCGAAGGTGTTGACGCTATCCTCGTTCCCGGCGGTTTCGGCCTGCGTGGTGTGGAAGGCAAGATCACTGCCGTGCAGTACGCCCGTGAAAACAAGGTGCCGTACCTGGGTATCTGCCTGGGCATGCAAGTGGCCGTTATCGAGTTCGCCCGTAACGTGCTGGGCTGGAAAGACGCCAACTCCACCGAGTTCGATCACAGCAGCGGCCATCCGGTCGTGGGTCTGATCACCGAGTGGGAAGACGCCACTGGCGCGGTTGAAACCCGTACCGAAACGTCCGACCTGGGCGGCACCATGCGCCTGGGTGCACAGGATTGCCTGCTGGAAGCTGGCTCGCTGGTACACGACTGCTACGGCAAGGACGTGATCGTCGAGCGTCACCGCCACCGCTATGAAGTGAACAACAACCTGCTGCCGCAGATCAAAGAAGCTGGCCTGAAAATCTCCGGCCGCTCCGGTGATGGCAAGCTGGTTGAAGTGGTCGAGGCACCGGATCATCCGTGGTTCGTGGCGTGTCAGTTCCACCCGGAGTTCACCTCGACGCCGCGCGACGGTCACCCGTTGTTCAGTGGTTTCGTCAAAGCAGCACTGACGCAACATCAGAAGAAGGCGTAAACCTGATGGCCCAGAAGATCATTCGCGTAGGCGACATCGAGATTGCCAACGACAAGCCCATGGTGCTGTTCGGCGGCATGAACGTGCTGGAAAGCCGTGACATGGCGATGCAGGTGTGTGAGGAGTACGTGCGGGTCACCCAGAAACTGGGTATCCCTTACGTCTTCAAGGCCAGCTTCGACAAGGCCAACCGTTCGTCCGTGACCTCCTATCGCGGCCCGGGCCTTGAAGAAGGCATGCGGATCTTCCAGGACATCAAGCAAGCCTTCGGCGTGCCGATCATCACCGACGTCCACGAGCCTGATCAGGCTGCCGTGGTCGCCGAGGTGTGCGACATCATCCAGTTGCCGGCCTTCCTGTCGCGCCAGACCGACCTCGTAGTCGCCATGGCCAAGACCGGCGCTGTGATCAACATCAAGAAAGCCCAATTCCTCGCTCCTCAGGAGATGAAACACATCCTGAGCAAATGCGTGGAAGCGGGTAACGACCAGTTGATCCTCTGCGAGCGGGGTTCGAGCTTCGGCTACAACAACCTCGTGGTGGACATGCTCGGTTTCGGCATCATGAAACAGTTCGAATACCCCGTGTTCTTCGACGTGACCCACGCGCTGCAAATGCCCGGTGGTCGTTCGGACTCCGCTGGCGGGCGACGTGCCCAGGTGACGGACCTGGCCAAGGCGGGCATGAGCCAGTCCCTGGCGGGCCTGTTCCTTGAAGCTCACCCGGACCCGGACAACGCCAAATGTGATGGCCCATGCGCCCTGCGCCTGGACAAGCTGGAGCCATTCCTGGCCCAACTCAAGCAGTTGGACGAGCTGGTCAAGAGTTTTCCGACGGTAGAGACCGCGTAACTGGCATTTCTCCGGTAGAATTTCCCACGCTTTACGCTCAGGCCCCCGGGCCTGAGCCTTGTCGTCTGCAAGCCTGCCCCGTTGTTCCACCCTTGCGGTCGGTCAAAAGATTTCCTTCAGCTGCGTCGTTTTCGTCAACTTTGGAGTGTTTACAACAATGGCAAAAATCGTCGACATCAAAGGTCGTGAAGTTCTCGACTCCCGTGGCAACCCCACCGTCGAAGCCGACGTGCTTCTCGATAACGGCATCATCGGCAGCGCCTGCGCGCCGTCCGGTGCTTCCACCGGTTCGCGCGAAGCGCTGGAACTGCGTGATGGCGACAAGAGCCGTTACCTGGGCAAGGGTGTACTCAAGGCTGTAGCCAACATCAACGGTCCGATTCGTGACCTGTTGCTGGGCAAGGACCCGCTGGACCAGAAAGCCCTGGACCACGCGATGATCAAGCTCGACGGCACTGAAAACAAAGGCAGCCTCGGCGCCAACGCCATTCTCGCGGTGTCCCTGGCAGCTGCCAAGGCGGCTGCGCAGGACCAGGACCTGCCGTTGTACGCACACATTGCCAATCTGAATGGCACCCCGGGCGTCTACTCGATGCCGGTGCCGATGATGAACATCATCAACGGTGGCGAGCACGCAGATAACAACGTCGACATCCAGGAATTCATGGTACAGCCGGTTGGCGCCAAGTCCTTCTCCGAAGGCCTGCGCATGGGTACCGAGATTTTCCATCACCTCAAGGCTGTACTGAAGGCTCGTGGCCTGAGCACTGCCGTGGGTGACGAAGGTGGTTTCGCGCCGAACCTGGCCTCCAACGAAGACGCACTGAAAGTCATCTCCGAAGCCGTGGCCAACGCTGGCTACAAGCTGGGCACCGACGTGACCCTGGCCCTGGACTGCGCCGCCAGCGAATTCTATGAAGACGGCAAGTACAACCTGTCCGGCGAAGGCCAGGTGTTCAACTCCGAAGGCTTCGCTGAATACCTCAAAGGCCTGACCCAGCGCTACCCGATCATCTCGATCGAAGACGGCCTGGACGAGTCCGACTGGGATGGCTGGAAAATCCTCACCGACAAGATCGGCGAAAAAATCCAGCTGGTGGGTGACGACCTGTTCGTGACCAACACCAAGATCCTGAAAGAAGGCATCGACAAGAAGATCGCCAACTCGATCCTGATCAAGTTCAACCAGATCGGCACCCTGACCGAAACCCTGGAAGCCATCCAGATGGCCAAGGCCGCGGGCTACACCGCCGTGATCTCCCATCGCTCCGGCGAAACCGAAGATTCCACCATTGCCGACCTGGCCGTGGGTACTTCGGCGGGCCAGATCAAGACCGGTTCCCTGTGCCGTTCCGATCGCGTGTCCAAGTACAACCAATTGCTGCGCATCGAAGAGCAGTTGGCAGGTAAAGCCAAGTACAACGGTCGCGGCGAGTTTCGCGGCTAAGCAGTAAATGGTAAAAAGTCGGCGGATTGCGTCAGAAATCTCACGTCAGTGTGAATTTCGGCGCTAATCTGCTGACTGACAAGCGCAAGCCTGGTTTTTCCAGGCTTTGTGCTATCAGTTGCTGCAAAAGGTTTGCATGACTGTCTTTTTTCACTGGATACCCGGATTTCGATGCGCAGTCCCAATTGGTTGTTCCTCGTCTTACTCTTGTTGCTGGCTGGCCTGCAGTACCGCCTATGGGTCGGTAATGGCAGCTTTGCGCAGGTGGAAGAGCTGACCCAGCAAATTGCCGACCAGCGTGCCGAAAACGAACGCCTGCTGGAGCGCAACCGTGTCCTGGACGCTGAAGTGCTTGAGCTGAAAAAAGGCACGGAGACCGTTGAAGAGCGGGCTCGTCATGAACTGGGCATGGTCAAGGAGGGCGAGACCCTCTACCAGTTGGCCCAATGAGCCACGATTTACCGGCCTTCTGGGCCGTGATCCCTGCCGCGGGCGTCGGTGCCCGTATGGCCGCAGACCGTCCCAAGCAGTACCTGCAACTGGGCGGGCGCACTATTCTCGAACACAGCCTCGGCTGTTTTCTCGACCACCCACGCCTCAAGGGCCTAGTGGTCAGTCTTGCAATTGACGATCCTTATTGGCCCACTTTGGCATGCGCCACTGACCCGCGTATCCAGCGTGCCGACGGGGGCTCGGAACGTTCCGGCTCGGTGCTCAATGCGCTGCTGCAACTCAACGCCCTGGGCGCCAGTGATGACGACTGGGTGTTGGTGCACGACGCTGCGCGGCCTAACCTGAGCCGTGATGACCTCGACAAATTGTTGGCGGAACTGGCTGACGATCCGGTAGGCGGCCTGCTGGCGGTGCCGGCGCGCGACACCCTCAAGCGTGTCGACAAGCATGGCCGTGTGGTGGATACCGTTGATCGCAGCCTGATCTGGCAGGCTTACACGCCGCAGATGTTCCGCCTGGGCGCCTTGCATCGCGCCTTGGCCGACAGCCTGGTGGCCGATGCGGTGATCACCGATGAAGCGTCGGCCATGGAATGGTCCGGGCAGGCGCCGCGCCTGATCGAAGGGCGTTCGGACAATATCAAGGTGACTCGGCCGGAAGACCTGGAGTGGTTGAAGTTGCGCTGGGCTAACCGGCGGTAACCTGTCAGACCGGGTCTGCTTCATCGCAGGCAAGCCAGCTCCCACATTTGATCGCTGCCACATCAAACAACACGTCCAACTGTGGGAGCCGGGCTTGCCCGCGATGAGGCCGGTGCAGACCACCTCAATTCAATGCTTGTACTCCGGCCTCTGCGCCAACCCCACCTTCAAAAAGTCCACCAGCTTCCTCACCTTCGGCGACAAATGCCGCTGCTGCGGATACAACGCCCACACCGCAGTATTTGGCGGTTGATGAGCCTCCAGCAACGACACCAACGCCCCGCTGTGCAGATGCTCCAGCACGTAGTAATCCGGCAACTGGCACAAGCCCATGCCTTGTAACGCCGCATCCAGCACCGCTTGCCCGCTGTTGCAGCGCCAATTGCCTTGCACGCGCTGGGAAAATTCCCGCCCATCCTGGGCCATTTGCCAGATATCCGAGCTGCCAATCAGGCAGTTATGCCGGCTCAACTCCGACAAACTGTGTGGCCGACCGTACCGTTCGAGGTAGGAGGGCGACGCGCACAGGTACATGCGTCGAGGTGCCAGGCGGCTGGCAACCATGCGCGAGTCTTGCAGGCGTCCCAGGCGGATGGCCAGGTCGAGGCCTTCATGCACCAGGTCCAGCGAGCGGTTGGTCAACTCGATGTCCACGCGCAGTTGCGGATAGTGCGCCATGAATCGTGTCACCAGCGGCACGATAAAGCGTTCGCCATAGGCCACGGCGCAGGTCATGCGCAACATGCCCTTGGGTTCGCTGGTCAGGTCGCCCACCGCCCGCAACGCTTCCTCGCGACCGTCCTGCAGGCGTTGGCAGTGCTGCAGGAAGGTCTGACCGGCTTCGGTCAAAGTCACCTTGCGCGTACTGCGGTACAGCAATCGGGTTTGCAGGCGTTCTTCAAGGCGCGCCACTTGCCGGCTGACATGGGATGAAGACACCCCCAACCGTTCGGCCGCCGCCGTGAACTGGCTGCATTCGGCCACCGCGACAAACTCGTCAATGCCTTCCCAGCGGTTCTCGAGCATGGTGATTGTCCCTGTACAGCAATAATGTTTTGCTTTAGTCCGAATTATTCATCAATAGGTGATGATTTACACTCACCGTCTCAGTTTTTAACCCGATGGAGAAACCCGGATGATCAAGTCCCGTGCCGCCGTAGCCTTCGAGGCCAAGAAGCCCCTTGAGATTGTTGAAGTGGATGTCGCCATGCCCAAGGCTGGCGAGGTGCTGCTGCGGGTGGTCGCGTCCGGCGTGTGCCACACCGACGCCTACACCTTGTCGGGGGCGGACCCGGAAGGCATCTTCCCGTCGATCCTCGGCCATGAAGGCGGCGCAGTGGTGGAAGCCATCGGCGAGGGCGTAACTTCGGTGGCTGTGGGTGATCACGTGATCCCGCTGTACACCCCGGAATGCGGCAAGTGCAAGTTCTGTCTGAGTGGCAAGACCAACCTGTGCCAGGCCATTCGCGCCACGCAGGGCAAGGGCTTGATGCCGGATGGCACCACGCGTTTCTCCTACAAGGGCCAGCCGATTTTCCACTACATGGGCACCTCGACGTTCTCCGAGTACACCGTGCTGCCGGAAATCTCCGTGGCCAAGATTCCTAAAGAAGCGCCGTTGGAAAAAGTCTGCCTGCTCGGTTGTGGTGTCACCACCGGCATCGGTGCGGTGATCAACACCGCCAAGGTCAAGCCGGGCGACACCGTGGCCGTCTTCGGCCTGGGCGGTATTGGCCTGTCGGCGATTATCGGTGCAGTCAAGGCCAAGGCCGGTCGCATCATTGCTATTGATATCAACCCGGCCAAGTTCGAAATCGCCAAGCAACTGGGTGCCACCGATTGCATCAACCCGAAAGACTACGACCGCCCAATCCAGGACGTGATTGTCGACCTGACTGACGGCGGCGTGGACTTCTCTTTCGAGTGCATCGGCAATGTGCAACTGATGCGTGCGGCCCTTGAGTGCTGCCACAAAGGCTGGGGCGAGTCAGTGATCATCGGCGTGGCCGGTGCTGGCCAGGAAATTGCCACTCGCCCATTCCAGCTGGTCACCGGTCGCGTCTGGCGTGGTTCGGCGTTTGGTGGCGTGCGCGGTCGTACCGAATTGCCAAGCTACGTGGAAATGGCTCAGTCCGGTGAAATTCCGCTGGATACCTTCATCACCCACACCATGGGCCTGGAAGATATCAACAAAGCGTTTGACCTGATGCATGAAGGCAAGAGCATTCGTACCGTCATTCACTTCTGAGGTCGGCCATGAGTCTGGAAAACCTGTCATGCCAGAAGAGCTTCGGCGGCTGGCATAAACGCTACAAGCATCATTCCGATGTGCTCGGTTGCGACATGACCTTTGCCGTCTACCTGCCTCCGCAAGCGGAGCAGGGCGGCAAGCTGCCGGTGTTGTATTGGCTGTCCGGTTTGACCTGTACTGACGAAAACTTCATGCAGAAGGCCGGCGCCCAGCGCATGGCCGCCGAGTTGGGCTTGATTATCGTCGCGCCGGACACCAGCCCCCGTGGCCCCGGCGTGCCGGGCGACCCGGACAATGCCTGGGACTTCGGCCTCGGCGCCGGCTTCTACCTCAATGCCACCCAGGAACCCTGGGCCAAGCACTATCGGATGCATGACTACGTGGTGCAGGAATTGCCGGCACTGGTGGAGGCGCATTTCCCTGCGTCGGATAAGCGCGGCATCAGCGGCCACTCCATGGGCGGTCACGGTGCGCTGGTCTGTGCGCTGCGCAACCCTGGACGTTACCTGTCGGTGTCGGCATTTTCGCCGATCAACAATCCGATGGACTGTCCGTGGGGCCAGAAGGCCTTTTCCCGTTATTTGGGGGAAGAGCGCTCGAAGTGGCGTGAATGGGATGCCTGCGTGCTGATCAGCGAAGCCTCGGAAAAGTTGCCGCTGTTAGTGGACCAGGGCGATCGCGACGATTTCCTCGCCGTTCAGCTCAAGCCCGAAGCCCTGCTGCAAGCAGCCAAGGCAGCCAACCATCCGCTGGAACTGCGCCTGCAGCCTGGCTACGACCACAGCTACTTCTTCATCGCCAGCTTCATCGAAGACCATTTGCGGCATCATGGTCGTGCTTTGCTCGGTTAATCTGAGGCAAAAGTAGGTAGAATCACGCCCTGAATTAAATCGGGGCGTTTTTTTATGCGTATTGGCCACGGCTACGATGTGCACCGTTTCGCTGAAGGCGATTTCATCACCCTGGGCGGCGTGCGTATTGCACACCACCATGGGTTGCTGGCTCATTCTGACGGCGACGTGGTCTTGCACGCCTTGAGCGATGCCTTGCTCGGCGCGGCTGCATTGGGCGATATCGGCAAGCACTTCCCGGACACCGATCCCACCTTCAAGGGCGCGGACAGCCGTGTGTTGCTGCGCCATGTGGTCGGCCTGATCCATGCCAAGGGCTGGAAGGTTGGCAACGTCGATAACACCATCGTCGCCCAGGCGCCGAAAATGGCCCCCCATATCGAAGCGATGCGCACAGCGATCGCCGCAGACCTGCAAATTGAATTGGATCAAGTCAACGTGAAAGCCACCACCACCGAAAAGCTCGGGTTTACCGGTCGTGAAGAGGGCATCGCGGTGCACTCCGTCGCCTTGTTGCTGCGCGCATGAACGACCTGCAACTGCTGGGCCCGCGGGCCTATGGCGAGGCCCTGGGCAGCGCGGTACTCAAGGCCACAGCCGAAGACTTCCAGGTTGATGAGGTGCTGGACATCCCGCTGACCGGCGACGGCGAGCACCTGTGGCTGTGGGTGGAAAAGCGCGGCTTGAACACTGAGGAAGCGGCACGGCGTATCGCCAAGGCTGCTGGGGTGCCATTGCGCACCGTCAGCTATGCCGGGCTCAAGGACCGTCAGGCCCTGACCCGCCAGTGGTTCAGCGTGCAATTGCCCGGCAAGGCCGACCCGGACATGAGCGGCGCAGAAAACGACACCCTCAAGATCCTGAAAACCGCCCGTCACAAACGCAAGTTGCAGCGTGGGGCTCATTCGGCCAACGGCTTCACCTTGCGCCTGACCCAACTGGTCGGCGACACCGCTGCCATCGACGCACGTCTGCAGTTGATTGCCCGGCACGGCATCCCCAATTATTTCGGCTCCCAGCGTTTTGGCCACAACGGCGGCAACGTGGTGGATGCTCGCGAGTGGGCCGCCCGCAAGGCCCTGCCCGAGCAGCGCAACGTGCGCTCGCGCTTGCTGTCCACCGCTCGCAGTTACCTGTTCAACCAAGTGTTGGCGGCTCGTGTCGCCGACGGTTCATGGCAGCGAGCCCAAGTTGGCGATCTGCTGGCGTTTACCGACAGTCGCAGTTTTTTTCCGGCCGGGGAAGCTGAGTGCAGTGACCCGCGCCTGGCGATTCTGGACCTGCATCCCACCGGCCCGCAGTGGGGCGAGGGCGATTCACCGGCGAAAGGTCTTACATACGAGCTGGAACAATCTGTCGCCGCTGGCGAAGCTGACCTACGTGATTGGCTGGTGAAGGCGGGAATGAGCCAGGAACGTCGCATTCTGCGACTGCCCATTGGCGGGTTGACGTGGCATTATCCCGGGCCTGACATTCTGCAATTGGAATTCGTCCTGCCGGCCGGATGCTTCGCCACTGTCTTGGTGCGCGAGCTTGTTGATCTGGTGCCGGTGGGGCAGACGGACAGCCCATGCGTATTCTGATATCAAACGATGACGGTGCCACCGCACCCGGTCTTGCCGCGCTCCATGCTGCGCTGCAGGATTACGCCGAGTGCGTGGTGGTTGCCCCCGACCAGGACAAGAGCGGCGCCAGCAGTTCGCTGACGCTCGACCGTCCGCTGCACCCGCGGGTCCTGGCCAATGGCTTTATCAGCGTTAACGGCACCCCCACCGACTGCGTGCACCTGGCGATCAACAGTCTGCTGGAGCACCAGCCAGACCTGGTGGTCTCGGGGATCAACCTGGGCGCCAACCTGGGTGATGACGTGCTGTATTCCGGCACCGTGGCGGCCGCCCTTGAAGGGCGCTTCTTGGGCCGCACCGGCTTTGCCTTTTCCTTTGCCTCGCGGCAATTGGATAATCTGGCGACGGCGGCGTATTACGCGCGCAAGCTGGTGGAGGCCCATGGCTCCCTGGACCTGCCGCCGCGTACGGTGCTCAACGTCAATATCCCCAACTTGCCCCTCGACCATATTCGCGGTATCCAACTCACGCGCCTGGGCCATCGCGCCCGTGCTGCGGCGCCCTTGAAGGTGGTCGACCCACGAGGCAAGGAAGGATACTGGATCGCCGCGGCCGGTGACGCCGAAGATGGCGGCGAGGGCACGGACTTTCATGCGGTGATGCAAGGCTATGTCTCCGTTACCCCGTTGCTGTTTGATCGCACCTTCAGTGATGCCTTCAGTGGCCTTGATGGCTGGCTGGAGGGACTGCGTTGATGGCTCGTGAACAAGACGACTTGTTGCGCCGCGGCATCGGGATGACCTCCCAGCGCACCCGGGAGCGGTTGATCCAGCGTCTGTATGAAGAAGGCTTGTCCAACGCACAGGTGCTGGAAGTAATCCGACGCACGCCGCGGCACCTGTTTGTCGATGAGGCGCTGGCACATCGCGCCTATGAAGACACAGCGTTGCCCATCGGCCACAACCAGACCATCTCTCAGCCCTATATGGTTGCGCGTATGAGCGAGCTATTGCTGGCGGCGGGGCCGTTGGACAAGGTGCTGGAGATTGGTACCGGCTCTGGCTATCAGACGGCCGTGCTGTCGCAATTGGTAGAGCGGGTGTTTTCGGTCGAGCGCATCAAGGTGCTACAGGACCGGGCCAAAGAGCGTCTGGTGGAGCTGAACCTGCGCAACGTGGTATTCCGCTGGGGCGATGGCTGGGAGGGCTGGCCGGCGCTGGCGCCCTACAACGGTATCATCGTCACCGCCGTGGCCACCGATGTGCCGCAAGCCTTGCTGGATCAATTGGCACCTGGCGGGCGGCTGGTCATCCCGGTGGGCTCCGGCGAAGTGCAACAGTTGATGCTTATTATCCGTGAGGACGAAGGTTTTTCCCGGCATGTACTCGGTGCCGTGCGTTTCGTCCCCTTGCTCAACGGCCCGCTGGCCTGATCATTTATTCGCGGGCAGTGAATTCTGTAAGCGGGGATGTGTCTTACGGCGGGGTCTATTGAATCAACATGCCTGGCAGCCACGATTAAACATGGTGAATTTTTCCTTTCAGTCAGGTGCCAGTAAAAAGCCAATGCCCAGTTATACTTGCGTCATATTTCAAGCCTGATACAGGCGTTAACGTTCAGCCACCACAAAGGGAGCGGCGGGTGAGTCTCACAGGTCCTGCGCAGCGAATGAGTAAAACAAGCTTTCAGCGACTGGTGCTTGGCCTTGTCTTGAGTTCCTTATTGGCAGCCTGCTCGAGCACGCCATCCGGCGGTGCGCGGGTCGTTGACCGTACCAACGCAACCCCCCAGAGACCTACGGTCACCACTGGCCAATACGTGGTGCGCAAAGGCGACACCCTGTTCTCGATTGCCTTTCGTTATGGCTGGGACTACAAGGCGCTGGCCGCCCGTAACAACATTCCTGTGCCGTATACGATCCATCCGGGGCAGACCATTCGTTTCGATGGTCGCTCAGGTTCTGCACCTACGGCAGTTGTGACAAAGTCGGGATCTTCGCCATCGTCCTCGAGCAAGACCACCATCATTACCCGGCCTGCAGGCAGCGCCGCGCCTACGGTTGCGAGCAAGTCGGCACCCGCGCCGTTGCCACCCGCCGGGCCTGCGCCGACCGGTTGGGGATGGCCTTCAAACGGAGTGTTGATTGGAAAATTCTCTTCAAACGGTAGTTTGAATAAAGGCATTGATATCGCCGGGGATTTGGGACAGCCTGTTTTAGCTGCGTCTGATGGGACAGTGGTGTACGCCGGGAGTGGTTTGCGGGGCTACGGCGAGCTGGTCATCATCAAACACAGCGATACCTACGTCAGTGCCTACGGTCATAACCGCAGGTTGTTGGTTCGGGAGGGGCAGCAGGTCAAGGTCGGACAGACGATTGCCGAAATGGGGTCAACGGGCACAGACCGGGTGAAACTGCACTTTGAGATTCGCCGCCAAGGGAAGCCTGTAGATCCGCTGCAATTCCTGCCCCGTCGTTGATGTGTTGCACAGCCTGTTCCCTCACGTAGAAGGAACAGGCTCCAGCGTTGCCAAGGATAGAGGCGTCGCTTGAGCTTGAGGTCGAACTCACCAAAGGACTATAACAATGGCTCTCAGTAAAGAAGTGCCTGAGTTTGACATCGACGATGAGGTTCTCCTTATGGAGGCCGGTATCGATTTGGAAACGATGTCAGATAATGAAGGGGTATCACCACCTTCAGTTCGCACCAAATCCAAGAATGCTGCCGCGTTGAAGCAGCACAAGTACGTTGACTATACGCGGGCGCTCGACGCGACCCAGCTGTACCTCAATGAAATCGGCTTTTCCCCTCTGTTGACCCCCGAAGAAGAAGTCCATTTTGCGCGTCTGTCGCAAAAGGGCGATCCGGCTGGGCGTAAGCGCATGATTGAAAGCAACCTGCGCCTGGTGGTGAAAATCGCCCGACGCTACGTCAATCGTGGGCTGTCCCTGTTGGACCTGATCGAGGAGGGCAACCTGGGCTTGATCCGGGCTGTGGAAAAATTCGACCCTGAGCGGGGCTTCCGTTTCTCCACCTATGCCACCTGGTGGATTCGCCAGACCATCGAACGGGCGATCATGAATCAGACCCGCACGATCCGGTTGCCGATCCATGTGGTCAAGGAGCTCAACGTCTACCTGCGGGCGGCGCGTGAGCTGACGCAAAAACTCGATCATGAACCTTCGCCTGAAGAGATCGCCAACCTGCTGGAAAAACCGGTAGGGGAGGTCAAGCGCATGCTCGGCCTTAACGAGCGTGTCTCTTCGGTCGATGTCTCGCTGGGGCCGGACTCGGATAAGACCCTGCTGGACACCCTGACCGATGATCGTCCGACGGACCCTTGCGAGCTGTTGCAGGACGATGATCTTTCCCAAAGTATTGACCAGTGGCTCTCAGAGCTCACGGACAAGCAGCGTGAAGTGGTGATTCGCCGCTTCGGCCTGCGCGGTCATGAGAGCAGCACTCTGGAGGATGTAGGTCTGGAGATTGGTCTGACCCGTGAGCGGGTGCGGCAGATCCAGGTAGAGGGCCTCAAGCGCTTGCGCGAGATCCTGGAGAAGAATGGCTTGTCGAGTGAGTCGTTGTTCCAATAACGATTGGTAGGGCAGCGATGACAAAACGCCCGATGCATGTGAATGCATCGGGCGTTTTGCTGTGCCCTGATCGTTCCCACGCAGAGCGCGGGAACGATCAGGCATAAAAAAACCCCGCTTTTAAGGGCGGGGTTTTTTCGACTAAGTCAGTACAAGTTAGATAACTTGAACTTCTTCAGCTTGCATGCCTTTCTGACCGCGGGTAGCGATGAAAGAAACCTGTTGGCCTTCTTTCAGGCTTTTGAAGCCGTCGGATTGGATAGCTTTGAAGTGAACGAACAGGTCGTCACCGGATTGTGGAGTGATGAAGCCGAAGCCTTTTTCATCGTTGAACCACTTAACGGTACCAGTTTGGCGATTAGACATGGTGTATCTCCTTGGACAAAGTTAACTGCGACTCAGGAAAAGCCCTGGCCGAGACTGAGTGCAAAGAGCAGGAAAAATTCTTGGAGATGGTTGGATCGAAATTCAACATATCGTGTAGAGATTCTCAGTGACACAAGCAGCACAGTGGCGCCACCTTAACCCTTTTTCCGGAACGTGCCAATGGTATTTCCGAAGGTTTCTCTATTTTCGTGACTGGCGGTGGTATTTACAGTCATTGGCGCCTGCCGTCCGGGTCCCGGCCACGCTCGCTATGGCTTATAACCGGCCGTGCATTGATCAAGAAAACCCGTACGGCCTTTGAACCCCAACGCCGGCCCCGGTAAGATGGCTCACAGATTTTTTTCGCCTCGCTATTCAGGACACCGCCATGAGCATCAAATCGGACAAGTGGATTCGCCGCATGGCGCAGGAACACGGCATGATCGAGCCGTTCGTCGAACGTCAGATTCGTGGCGAAGGCGACGAGCGCGTGATTTCGTACGGTGTTTCCAGCTATGGCTACGACGTGCGTTGCGCCGATGAATTCAAGGTGTTCACCAACATCAATTCGGCGATCGTAGATCCAAAGAACTTCGACGAAAAGAGCTTCGTCGACGTCAAGAGCGACGTGTGCATCATCCCGCCCAACTCTTTCGCCCTGGCGCGCACCGTGGAATTCTTCCGTATTCCGCGCGACGTGTTGACCATCTGCCTGGGTAAAAGCACCTATGCCCGCTGCGGCATTATCGTCAACGTCACACCGCTCGAGCCGGAGTGGGAAGGCCACGTGACCCTGGAATTCTCCAACACTACCACCTTGCCGGCGAAAATCTACGCCAACGAAGGCGTGGCACAGATGCTGTTCCTGCAGTCCGATGAGGCTTGTGAAGTGTCTTACAAGGACCGTGCGGGCAAGTATCAGGGCCAACGCGGCGTCACTCTCCCACGCGCTTGATCGAAAGCGCCTTCGGGTAAAGGGAATTTGTCTGCAGAAAGTGACTCTATCTAGGTGTACTGCTTCGGCGCGTGTGAAACGCGCCGGGCCATACTTGAGGAGTACCTTATGAAGATCGACCCGCGAATCAGCGCAGAACTCGCCCGGCTTGAACCCAACCAGATTGGTGTTCTGGCCTGGTCCTTGATGGCCAACCCCGCGCACGCGGGGGGCATCCCTGGTCAACCCGAACCTGATTACCCACAGCCTACCGAACCGGGTGAGCCGACCTTACCGGACGAGCCGCCACCCGCGCCCGTTGCCTGATCCCTGAGCAGGCCTTATCGATCATTGAATCGGCCAGACCTGGTGATCGCCGATCACATAGATTCGGCGGTCTGGGGCCTGCTCCACGGCATAGCCCCCTGTAAACGCGCCAAAGGCTGGCAGCAGGCTTAACCGCCCGCCGACTTGGAAGCACGGCAGGCGTAGCCGTTGGCGCCCTTTACCGCGCAGGTGGTACACAGGATGCACATGCCCCGCCAGTACATGATGGCTGGCATGGGCGTCGGGTTCATGTTGCAAGGCGAAAGGGCCCATCAGCAGAGGCTCCGCGACCACGTCGATGCCCAAGTCCAGTGGTGGGTCGCCGGCACGTTTGTCGTGATTGCCGCGAATCAAGATCAAGGCCAGTGTGCGATTGCGCTCACGCCAGGCCCGGATTGCGTTCAGGGTGCCGCTGGCGTGAGAGCCGGGGCCGTGCAGGAAATCGCCGAGAAAGATCAACTGTTCGCAGGGTAGGGCCGATAACAGCCTGTCCAGGCCTTCCAGGTTGGCCGTAGTCGTGCCCTGTGGCACCGGCTGCCCCAGGCTGCGATAGGCCGACGCCTTGCCAAAATGCGCGTCGGCGATCAGCAAACATTTACGCGCGGGCCAGTACACAGCTTTCTGCGGCAATAGCCATAGCTCTTCACCTTCCAGTGTCAGTGGGTAATGCATCAGCCTTGCCCTTTGTCGGCGACTTTTTCCAGGTCCTTGACCATCCGCGCGATGCGCTCCGAGAGTTTTTCCGAGCTCATGCTTTCGCGCATCCGTTCTACCAGCAGCGGAAAGGCCAGGGGCGTGGGCCGCTGGATCCTGTGCAGGTCCAGCTTCAGCGTCGACAGATGATTCAGCGTCTGTTCCAGCCGGCGAATATCCAGCTCGTCCCGCAGAACTTCTTCTCCTGCCTGGGCCAGCAGCAGATTTTGTGGGTCATATTGCTTGAACACTTCAAAGAACAAACCACTGGAAGCCTGCACTTGTCGCGTGCTTTTTGGCGCGCCGGGATACCCGGCAAATACCAGCCCGGCGATTCGCGCAATCTCGCGAAAGCGGCGCAGGGCCAGTTCGCCGGCATTGAGGCTGGCGACCGCATCCGCCAGCAGGCCTTGGGGGCTCAGCAACCTTGTATTCAACAACTGGGGCCACTGCACCTCGGTGGCGCTCAACAGCTCCAGGCCATAATCATTCACCGCAATCGAAAAGGTCAGCGGCTGCTGCTGGCTGACCCGCCATGCCAGCAAACTGGCTAGGCCCAGGTGTACCTGGCGGCCAGCGAATGGGTACAGAAACAGGTGCCAGCCCTCTCGCGACCGCAGGGTTTCAGCCAGCAAATGCTCGCGGGTCGGCAGCCCGGACCAGCGCAATTGGGTATGCAGCAACGGTTGCACCGCCTTCATCTCTGGGCCGTCGAAGTGCCCATGCGCGGCGGCATCAAAACGCTCGACCACCGCCTGGGCCAGTTCGTTGGAAAGGGGCATGCGCCCGCCATTCCAGCGTGGCACGGCGGCTTTTTTCGCGTTGCTGCGGCGTACGTAAGCGGTCATGTTTTCCACGCGCACCAATTCCAGCAACCGCCCCGCGAACAAAAAACCATCCCCCGGCTTGAGCCTTGCAATAAAGCCTTCCTCGACACTGCCCAGGTTCTTGCCGCCGCCGCCTTTGCTCCAGAACTTGAGCTGGATGCTGGCGTCACTGACGATGGTGCCCACGCTCATGCGGTGGCGGCGTGCCAGGCGGGCATCCGGAACGCGCCAGATGCCGTGCTCATCGGGCTCCACCCGGCGGTAATCCGGATAAGCGGTGAGTGACAGGCCACCATGGCGCACAAACCCCAGGGCCCAGGCCCAGTCCGCTTCGGAGAGGTCGCGATAGGCCCAGGCGCCGCGCACTTCGTCCAACAGTGCCGCCGGAGTAAACCCGCCACCCAAGGCCATGCTGACCAAGTGTTGGACCAGCACATCCAGCGGCTTGTACGGTGATTCCCGCGCTTCGATGCGCCGTTGGGCGATCGCATCCTGGGCGGCTGCGGCTTCCACCAGCTCCAGGCTGTGGGTGGGCACCAGCGTTACCCGTGAGGGCCGCCCTGGCGCGTGGCCGGAGCGCCCGGCGCGTTGCATCAGCCGCGCTACGCCCTTGGCGGAGCCGATTTGCAGCACCCGTTCCACCGGCAGGAAGTCAACGCCCAGGTCGAGGCTGGAAGTGCACACCACTGCCTTGAGCTGTCCATCTTTCAACGCTCGCTCCACCCAGTCCCGGGTCTCTCGCGATAACGAACCGTGGTGCAGGGCAATCAAGCCGGCCCAGTCCGGACGAGCGCCCAGAATCGCCTGGTACCAGATCTCGGATTGCGCGCGGGTGTTGGTAAACACCAGGCAACTGCTGCTGGCCTCTACCTCGGCGACCACTTGCGGCAACATCTTCAAGCCGATATGCCCGGCCCAGGGAAAGCGCTCGGTGACGGGCGGCAGCAAGGTGTCGACCTTCAGTGCCTTGGCCGTTTGCCCCTGTACATTGATGCCGCCGCCCTGTGGGACCAGTACTTCCAAGGCGTGGGCCTGATTACCCAGCGTCGCGGAAATACCCCACACCATCAACTCAGGATGCCAGCGCCGCAAGCGTGCCAGTGCCAGTTGCAACTGCACGCCACGCTTATTGCCGATCAGTTCGTGCCATTCATCCACGATGACCATGCGCAGGTGCGCCAGGCTGGTTTCACTGTCGGCACGGGCCAGCATCAGGGTCAGGCTTTCCGGGGTGGTGACCAGGGCGGTGGGCTGGCGGCGGGTCTGGCGTGCGCGTTCGCTGCTGCTGGTATCGCCGGTGCGCAGGCCCACGCTCCAGGGAATGTGCAGGGCCTCCAGCGGTGCTTGCAGGGCGCGTGCGGAGTCGGCGGCCAGGGCGCGCATCGGCGTGATCCACAGGACGGTCAGCGGCTGGGCAGGCGGTTTGCGCTTGCTTGTAGCGGGCGGGCGGGTAATGGCGAAACGGTTGAGTGCGGCAAACCACAAGGCATAGGTTTTACCCGCCCCGGTGCTGGCATGCAGTAACCCCGACTGGCCGGCCTTGACCGCGGCCCATACCTCTTTCTGAAAGGCGAATGGCTTCCAGCCTTGGGTGGCAAACCATTGCTTGGCGAAGTCGTGGGTTTTTGCCATGCGGCAGCGGACGCTCTGGAGGGGTTAGTTCAAAGACCCTTCAAGCAGTGCCGACGTTCCAACTGTAGGCGCGGGCTTGCCCGCGAACAAACCCCAGGCGCTGCGTTTAATCTGGAGGCCCGCGTTATCGTTGATGATTTTGGCGAGCAAGCTCGCGCCTACTTCAAATTGCCACTCAGAAACTGCTGCAGGCGTTCGCTTTTCGGATTGCCCAGCACATCCTCCGGCAAGCCCTGCTCCTCCACCAGACCCTGGTGCAGGAACAGCACCTGGCTTGAAACCTTGCGCGCAAAGCTCATCTCGTGGGTCACCATGATCATGGTGCGACCTTCCTCGGCCAGGCCCTGGATCACCTTCAACACTTCGCCCACCAACTCCGGGTCCAGCGCCGACGTGGGTTCATCGAACAGCATCACCTCCGGCTCCATGGCCAGGGCGCGGGCGATGGCGACACGCTGCTGCTGGCCGCCGGAGAGGAATGCCGGGTATTGATCAGCCACCCGCGCCGGCAGCCCGACTTTGTCCAGGTAGCGGCGGGCACGGTCTTCGGCGTCCTTCTTGCTGCAACCCAGCACGCGGCGGGGGGCCATGGTGATGTTTTCCAGCACGCTCATGTGGCTCCACAAGTTGAAGTGCTGGAACACCATCGCCAGCCGTGTGCGCAAGCGTTGCAGCTCGGCGTCGTCAGCCACCCTCATGCCCTGGCGATCGCTGACCATGCGGATCGCTTGGCCGTCCAGGGTCATGGCGCCATCATTGGGGGTTTCCAAAAAGTTGATACAGCGCAGGAAGGTACTCTTGCCTGAGCCACTGGCGCCGATCAGGCTGATCACATCACCGGTCTTGGCCTTGAGCGACACACCTTTGAGCACTTGATTGTCGCCATAGCTTTTGTGCAGGCCTTCAACGGTCAGTTTGTACATGGGGCATGCATCCTCAAGGCGAAAGTAGATAACCGCTGCGGTAGGCCTGTGTGCCGGCGACATGGCAGATCACCATGCCGGCCGTGGCCATGCGGCGTAGCGAACGGGCGTAAAGCAGCCCGGCGTGCTGGCAGTGCACAGGCGTTACGCGGTCTGTAATGGGGTCGATGATGTCGGCGACCCATTGCCCGGCCTCCAGGTATTGGCCTGGCAGGGCGTTGAATACCAGCAAGCCACCCACCGCCGTGGTCACCGGCTCCACCGCCGCCAACGGCGTAGCCGGGTAGGCCAGGGCAGGCAAGGGGGCTGCATTGTCGCGAATGGCGCCGAAGTGGATCAAATAATCAATGATGGCCTGGCAGTCCAGCGCGGCGAGGCCGTGGTTGACATCGCCCTGGCCACGCAGCTCGACGGTCACCGACAAGCTGCCCATGGGGATCGGGTAGCGTTCGCCGAAGCGTTGCTGCAACTGCCACCACACCAGGGTGAAACACTCATCAAAAGACTGCCCGCCGGAATCGGTGGCCAACAGGTTGGCCTGCGAACCCAGGTAGCGCGCCAACGGCTCTACCTGTGGCCAGGCTTCGGGCGTGGTGTACAGGTGCGTCACGGCTTCGAAGTCGCAATGCAGGTCCAGCACCACGTCGGCATCACAGGCCAGGCGTTGCAGCACCAGGCGTTGGGAGTGCAACTGGGTCTGGGCGGTGTGCGCGGCCAGGGCGTGGGACAGTGCGCTGCGGATCAATTGGGCATTGCGCTGGGGATCATCGCCCAGCAGGTCTTCGACCTGGTTGCCGACGTCTTCGCTGAGGTCGACAAACAGGCGATTGAAGTTCTGCCCGCTTTCCAGTTCGTAGCGGCCCAAGGGGATATCCATTAACACCTGTTCCAGTCCCACCGGGTTGGCGACCGGCACCAGCACGATTTCGCTGCGCAAGCGCCCGGCCGTTTCAAGTTCTGCCAGGCGCGCCTTCAGATGCCAGGCCACCAGCATGCCTGGCAATTCATCGGCATGCAGGGAGGACTGGATGTACACCTTGCCTTCGGGCTGCTGCGGGCCGAAGTGAAAACTGTGGATCTGCCGCGCCGTGCCGGGCACCGGCGCGATCAAGTCATGTAGCTGGTGGCGCATGCAAACTCCTTAGTGGCTCGGCCCGAGAAAGGCCAGCCAACGGCGTTCCGCCAGGCGAAACAGGCCGACCAGGGCAAAGGTCACCGTCAGATAGATCAGTGCGGCAATGCCAAATGACTGGAAGGTCATGAAGGTGGCGGAGTTGGCATCCCGCGCCACTTTGAGGATGTCCGGGATCGTCGCGGTAAAGGCCACGGTGGTCGAGTGCAGCATCAGGATCACCTCGTTGCTGTAGTAGGGCAACGAGCGTCGCAACGCAGAAGGCATGATCACGTAGGCGTACAGCTTCCAGCCGCTTAGGCCATAAGCCTTGGCCGCCTCGACTTCGCCGTGGGCCATGCTGCGGATCGCCCCGGCGAAAATCTCGGTGGTGTAGGCGCAGGTGTTGAGGGCGAAGGCGAGGAGGGTGCAGTTCATCGCATCGCGAAAGAACGCATCCAGCACCGGTTGTGCTCGTACAGCGGCAAGGCTGTAGATGCCGGTGTAGCAGATCAGCAGTTGGATATAGAGCGGCGTGCCACGAAACAGGTAGGTGTAGAACTGCACGGGCCAACGCACCAGGCGCTTGCGCGAAACGCGGGCGATGGACAGCGGGATCGACACCAGAAAACCGATGACCAGTGAGGCGCTGAGCAGCCACAAGGTCATGGCCAGACCGGTGATGTGCTGGCCGTCGCTATAAAGAAAGGGGCGCCAGTATTCCTGCAATAGCTCGATCATCGCACGGCCTCCCGGGCGCCTGCGGAGTAGCGACGTTCAAGTCGGCGCAAGACAAAGTTGGAGGCGCTGGTGATCAACAGGTAGATCAGCGCCGCCAGCACCAGGAAATAAAACAGTTGATAGGTGCTCTTGCCAGCGTCCTGGGCGGCTTTTACCAAGTCTGCGAGGCCGATGATCGACACCAGTGCGGTGGCCTTGAGCATCACCATCCAGTTATTGCCGATGCCCGGCAGCGCAAAGCGCATCATCTGCGGGAAGGTCACGTAGCGAAACCGCTGCCCGCGCTTGAGCCCGTAAGCGGTGGCGGCTTCGAGTTGGCCGCGGGGCACGGCGAGGATCGCACCGCGAAAGGTTTCGGTGAAATACGCACCGTAGATAAAGCCCAGGGTGATCACCCCGGCGCTGAACGGGTCGATCTCGATGTATTCCCATTCCATAAAGTCGGTAAAGCCACTGAGCCAGGTTTGCAGGCTGTAGAAAATCAACAGCATCAGCACCAGGTCCGGTACCCCGCGAATCAGGGTGGTGTAGAGCTGGGCGGGGATACGCACAATGGCCAGGCTGGACAATTTGGCGCTGGCGCCGAGCAGGCCCAGCACTACGCTGACGGCCAGGGACAGCACCGACAACTTGATGGTCATCCAGGTGCCTTGCAGCAACAGCGGGCCGAAACCCTTCAGGCTGAATGCGCTCAGCCCGAGGGTTTGCAACAGATCTTCGAACATAAATCAGGACCTATGGCGATAAAAAAGCGCCCCACCCGAAGCAGGGCGCCCCAGGCATTATTTGCCGCTGTACAGGTTCAGATCGCCAAAGTGTTTCTTCTGGATAGTGGCGTAGGTGCCATCATCGTGTAACGCTTTGATACCTTTATCCAAAAGCGCCTTGAGTTCAGTGTTACCTTTTTTGATACCGATGGCGGTTTTCGACGGCAGCAGCGGGTCGTCGATAGCGGCGCTCACTTCATAGCCAGCACCGGCGGGCGACTTGAGAAAGCCCAGTTCGGCTTGCAGCATGTCCTGCACGGAAGCGTCGAGGCGCCCGGAGGTCAGGTCGGCGTACACCTGGTCCTGGTTGGCGTAAGCCTTGGTGGTCACCCCGGCTTTATCCAGTACGGCCTTGGCGTAGGCTTCCTGGATGGTGCCTTGCTCATAACCCACGGATTTGCCCTTGAGAGATTCTGGCGTCGAATAGCCAGCGCCTTTCTTGAACACCAGCGAAGTCGGGCCGGAGAACAGCTCGGAGGAGAAGTCGATGGCCTTCTCGCGCACTGGAGTCACGGTCATCGACGAAATCACGCCATCGAATTTATTGGCTTTCAGGCCCGGGATCATGCCGTCGAAGTCACTTTCGACCCACTTGCACTTGACCTTCAGCTCTGCGCAGATCGCATTGCCCAGGTCGATATCGAAGCCCACCAGGCTGCCGTCGGCGGCCTTGGATTCGAACGGTGCGTAGGAAGGGTCGACACCAAAACGCAATTCCTTGTATTCCTTGGCTGTAGCAACACCAGCAGCCATGCACAGAGCCAGTGCAGAAAGGGTCAGCAATGCTTTTTTCATTAGGTAATCCCTGGAAACCAAGATAAGCGCTTGTGGCGCGATTAGGACTGTTACTGAACGGTGTCAGACCCACCACAAGTAGCAATTTCTGCACCATAGTTCCGGATGGGCTTTTTAAACGGTGGGGTAAGGCAGTTCCAAGTGTAGGCGGTGCCCAAAAATGGGCATGGAATTTCCAGTGCACCATTCTGGATCTTTCATTTATCAAGAAGGTGGGAGGTGGATCAGGCCAACAGGTCTTGTAGCGTGGCCAGGTTGTCCGCTTCCTCCACCGCCTTGTCCTGGCGCCAGCGCAGCATCCGCGGAAACCGCACCGCAATCCCGCTCTTGTGCCGCTTGGACAGAGCAATCCCTTCAAAACCCAGCTCAAACACCATGCTCGGCGTCACGCTGCTGACCGGGCCGAACTTCTCCACTGTGGTTTTGCGCACAATGGCGTCGACCTTGCGCATTTCCTCGTCGGTCAGCCCGGAATACGCCTTGGCGAACGGCACCAGAGTGCGCTCGCTGCCTGGCGGGCCGTCCCATACCGCGAAGGTGTAGTCGCTGTAGAGGCTGGCGCGCCGGCCATGGCCGCGCTGGGCGTAGATCAACACGGCGTCGACGCTGAAGGGGTCGACCTTCCACTTCCACCACAGGCCCATGTCCTTGGTGCGGCCCACGCCGTAGAGGCCGTTGCGATCCTTGAGCATCATGCCTTCCACGCCCAGGCTGCGAGAGGCTTCGCGCTGCTCGGCCAAGGCTGCCCAGGTCTTGCCTTCCAGCAAGGGCGAGGGCAATAACACCGGTTGGTTGCACGCAGCGATGACCTGTTCCAATTGGGTACGGCGTTCGGCTTGGGTGTGGTTGCGCCAGTCGTCGCCCTGATACTCCAGCAAGTCGTAGGCGAGCACGGCCACTGGCGCATCCTCAAGGACTTTTTTACTCAGGGTCTTGCGGCCAATGCGCTGTTGCAGCAGCGCGAAGGGTTGCACCGAGTCTTTCCACACCACGATTTCGCCATCAATCACCGTACCATCGGGCAGGCCACTGACCAGGCTGTGGAGTTCAGGGAAACGTTCAGTCAGCAACTCTTCCCCGCGAGACCAGACCCACAGGCGGCCCTCGCGCTTGACCAGTTGTGCGCGAATGCCATCAAACTTCCATTCCACCTGCCAATCGGCGGGTGAACCGAGCAGGGTGTCGAATTGCTCCACCGGTTGCGCCAGCCCGTGAGCCAGAAAAAACGGATAGGGTTGCCCGCCACGTTGCGCGTGCTCGTCAGACGATTCGGCGGCGATCAGCTTGAGATAGCCCTCGGCTGTGGGACGGTTCGACAAATCGGTGTAGCCCACTAGCCGCTGCGCCACGCGCTTGCTGTCGAGGTCGGCCATGGCAGCGAGGGCGCGGGTCACCAGCAGTTTGGATACGCCCACCCGAAAGCTGCCGGTGATCAACTTGATGCACACCATCAGGCCCGGTTGGTCCAGTTGCGCCCACAGCGCCGGCAGCCGGTCTGCAAGGTCCAAGGGTGGCAGACCGCGCAGGGGCAGCAGTTTTTCTTCCAGCCACACGGCCAGGCCGTCTTCGGAGGTGTAGCTGGATTCTGGCAGGAGCAGGGAGATGGTCTCGGCCAGGTCACCCACCGACTGGTAGCTCTCTTCGAACAGCCAGGGTTCGATACCGGCCGCTTCGGTGGCCATGTCCCGTAGCAGGCGCGTCGGCACCAGTTGCCGTGGCCTCCCGCCGCTGAGAAAGTACACCGCCCAGGCCGCATCGGCTGGCGGCGCCTGCAGGAAGTAGGCTTGCAGGGCCGCAAGCTTGGCATTGCTGGAAGTGGTGGCGTCGAGGTTGGCGTACAGCTCGGCGAAGGCTTTCATGCAGTAGCCTCTTCTTCGTCATCGCCGTATTCGGTGCTGAAGCCTTGGGCATCCAAGCCCTTTTCCCGCAGGTGACGCACCAACACACCGACCGAACCATGGGTGACCATTACCCGTTGTGCGCCGGTTTGTTCGATGGCCCACAACAAGCCGGGCCAATCGGCGTGGTCCGAGAGCACGAAGCCACGGTCCACACCGCGTCGCCGTCTGGTACCACGCAAGCGCATCCAGCCGCTGGCGAAGGCGTCGCTGTAGTCGCCAAAGCGGCGCATCCAGGTACTGCCTCCGGCGGAGGGCGGGGCGATGATCAGGGCTTGGCGCAGCAGTGGGTCGGTCTTTTTGAAGTCGCCGGCATACAGGGTCTCGGGGATGTAGATGCCCGCTTCGCGGTACACCCGGTTCAACGGCTCGACCGCGCCGTGGCTGAGGATCGGGCCGATGCTGGCGTCCAGCCCATGGAGAATGCGTTGGGCCTTGCCGAAGGAATAACAGAACAACACGCTGGCTTTGCCGCTGGCGATATTGGCCTTCCACCAGTCATTGATCCCGGCAAAAATCTGCGCCTGAGGCTGCCAGCGGTAAATCGGCAGCCCGAATGTGGATTCGGTGATAAAGGTGTGGCAACGCACCGGTTCGAAGGGTGCGCAGGTGCCATCGGGCTCGACCTTATAGTCGCCGGACGCCACCCAGACCTCGCCCTGGTATTCCAGGCGCACCTGGGCCGAGCCCAGAACATGCCCGGCTGGATGAAAACTCAAGGTCACGCCGTGATGCACCAACCGTTCGCCGTAGGCCAGGGTTTGCAGGTTGATGTCCTGGCCCAGGCGCCAGCGCAGGATACCTTCGCCGGGGGCGGCGGCCAGGTAGTGTTGATTGCCGGTGCGGGCGTGGTCGCCGTGGGCGTGGGTGATGACTGCACGTTCTACTGGGCGCCAGGGGTCGATGTAAAAATCACCGGCAGGGCAGTAGAGGCCTTCGGGGCGGGCGATGACAAGGTCCATGGGTGTGCCGGGGCGGTGGGCTTGTTAGTTATGAGGCGGGGCTGGGTGCAGAAGTTCTATCTGAATGCAGGTAGTGCAAAGGTGGGAGTTGGCTTGCCTGCGATGACGGTCTGAAAGGCGACACCTATCTACCTGACACCCGACGATCCAACCGTGGGAGCTGGCTTGCCTGCGAAGGCGGCCTGACAGCCGAAGCTGTTATCCGTGTACATATCCATTTCTGCGGTAACGGCCACTTAGGGTTCCGCTTTTACAGCGGGTCACTTTTGGAAAAGAGCCCCAAAAGTAACCAAAAGGGCTCTTGCCCCACCCCTCGGCACCTCGCTTGGGCTCGGTGTGCCCGTAATCCGCCAGTGATTTGGGGGGCCGCCGCCACGCGCCATCCATGGCGCGGGGCGGCTAAACCGGCATCCCTGCCGGTTTACCCCCCAAATCCCTGTCGAATTCCGGCCAGCGTGGTTTGACGGGGCGCTTAAGATCAAAATCAAAAGCAGATCAAGAGCGACTCGCTTCGCATCGTGGTTACCGTCGGCTGCTATCGCAGCAAGCCACACAGCGTTATCCGGTTTCGTCAAGGAAGCCCGGTTACTTACCGGGCGTCAGGGTCAACCTTGTCTTGCCATACACCTTTTCAAAGTTCTGCGGCTGCATCGGAAAGCTCAGGTACTGCGCCTTCAACGACGGGTCGATGCCGCTGACATAGTTCGGGCTGGCCGGGTTGCCGGATTGGCCGATGCCGCCCTGGCCCATCATCGGTTCCGCCTGGCCGAAGTCGATGATCATGCGCAGCGCCGACACCTGGGTCGCGTTGAAGTCCTGGCCCCAGCTATAGCGCGCCGGGTTCAAGGTGTTGTGGTCGCCACCGCTGGCAAAGGGGCCGCGGAGGACCTGGCCGCTGGTGTTTTTCCATGTGGTGCTGTGCAGTTTGCCCCACTGCCAGGCCTTGTGGTCGGCGCCCAATTGGCTGTCGCCGGTAGCGATGGCGGCGGCCAGGGTACGGGCCAGGATCGCGGGTTTGTCTTCTTTTTGCGGTGTACGCGTGTCATCCCAGAACGGGCTGTCTTCACGGCCCAGCAGATGGTCGGCGATGGCCGAGTAGGACAGGCTGGCGTTGCTGACGAAGGCTTTCCAACTGGCGCTGTTTTCCGGGCCGAGTTTGTCGAGGAAGATTTGCCGGGCGCTTTCTTGCAGAAACAGTTCATAGATCGCCGCGTCAGCCGAGGTGGTTGCCAGCCGACCATCGAAGGCCATCAGGCGCTCCAGTGCTTCGCGGGCCTTGGCACGCTCCGCTGCCGGCAGGGCCTCGATGGCCTGCTTGAGGGGCTGGGCCATGCCGGGTGCCTGGAACATGCCCTTGAGCTTGGCGGCGAAGAGGGTGGTCTGGTCGTATTGCATGGCAATCAGGCTGCGGCTGTCATGCTTGCCGGCGTTGGCCAGTTGCGCCAGGCGTTCGCTGCGCTCCGGTGCATCCCAGGCGTTGGACAGTTGCATACCGTAGCCACGCGGCGCGGTGCGCTGGTTGGCGGTGCCGATCCAGCCTTGGGCCGGGTCCTGGTCGTACGGGTGCAGCATCGCGTCGGCGTAGCCGTCCCAGTCAAAGCGCGTGTCCCAGCCCGGCGATGGCAACAGGCCTTCGCCTTCGCGGCGGTTGGGGAAACGGCCGGTGACCTGCCAGCCGATGTTGCTGGCGTCGGCGAAGATCATGTTCAGGGCGATGGCGCGAATCTCGCGGGTAGCATCCGAGGCCTTGCCGGCGTTTTGTGCGCGGGACAGGTCGAAGAACGCATCCAGGCTCTTGTCGTCCTTGAAGTCGGCGGTTTGCAAAGCCAGGCCTAGACCGCTGGTGAGCGCCTGGCTGCTGTTGAGCAGGGCGCCGTGGCGGGTTTCGTACACCACTTCGCGAATCGAGCGCTGGCCCTTGATGAAGAAGGTTTCGTTGCGCACGCCGGCCGGCAGCCATTTGCCGTTGTTCTCGTAGTAAAGCGCGTTGCCCTGGCGTTTGACCTTCTCGAGGAACAGGTCCTGGGTGTCGCCCTTGACCGCGCTCATGCTCCACGCGACCTTGCCGTTGAAACCCGACAGCAGGGTCGGCAGGCCGGCAATCGAAGCACCGACAGCCTGGTATTTGGGCGCACGAATCTGCACGTAGTTCCACGGCGACGGTGCTTGTGGCTGCGCGGCGATGTCGTTGGCCAGCAGGCTCTTGCCGCTGCGGCTGCGTTGCGGGCCAATGGCCCAGTTGCTTGAGGTGGTGACGCCCAGGGCATTAAGGCTGCGCAATTGCTGGCCCACCGTCTCTAGCCCGGCGAGGCCGGTGATCTGGCTCAGGTTGACGCCTTTGAGCTTGTCGGCTTCGGCCAGCGGGACGGGTTCGTCCGGTGCGCTTGGGGTGAGCCAGGCGAGTTTGTCGACGCCGACCTTTTGCGCCAGCACCAGGGCCGAAAGCTCCTCCTGCAAGTTGCTCGACTGGCTGAAATTGAGCAGGCAGAACAGCAGCGCCGAATCTTCCGGCTTCCAGTACTCGGGCTTGTAGCCGCTCTGGGCCAGGTCCGTCGGCAACTTGTCGCGATAACGGAACAGGTAGGCGTTGACGCCTCGGGCATACACTTCAAAGAAGCGTTTGAGGCGCGGCGACGAGGCGTTGTACAACTCGCCAGCGTTTTTCTTGAGGTTGACCGCCCGCATGAAACGGTCGACGTCCAGCACTTGCGGCCCCGACATTTCCGCCAGACGGCCCTGGGCCAGCAGGCGCAGCGTGACCATCTGGGTGATGCGGTCGCTGGCGTGCACGTAACCGAGGCTGAACAGTGCGTCGTGGAAGGTGCTGCTTTCGATCAGCGGCATGCCTTGGGCATTGCGGCGCACCGACACATTCTGTGCCAGGCCCTTGATTGGCTGCACGCCAGCAACGGGCGGCAGGGTGTCCTGGGTGTTCTGGAGCTGGCAACCGGCCAGGCCCAAGGCACTGACCACTGCCGCGGCAACGCCGAACCGGGGAAGAAAATGTAAGAGGGCTGGCGAGGCCATGGCAAAGCTCCTGCGGGGGGTAGCGTCAGTAAAGGCGCTACGTTAGTGAGCGCGGCGAAACGACGCAAGCGGGAGTTTTGGGTTAAGCATTAGAACTTGAGTCAGGCGCAGACCTGTGCGGGAGCGGGCTTGCTCGTGAAAGCAGTGTATCAGTCAGTGTCTGTATCAACTGACGGAACGCGTCCGCGAGCAAGCCCGCTGCCACATTTGATCGCCTGCAACCTTGGATCAAGGCTGGGGCGGGGGGCCGCCGGCATTTTGATCTTCAGTACGGTTTAAGCGCCGTGGCACTTCTTGAATTTTTTCTCGCTGCCGCACGGGCAAGGATCGTTGCGACCGACGTCCTTCAACGCATTGCGCACCGGCTCTTGATGAGCGTGGCCGCAGTTCGGGCCGTGGACATGGCCGTGGTCGTGATCATGATCATGGTGGTCGTGATCGTGGTTGCAGTCAGGACCATGGACATGAGGTTGCTGTGTCATCGATGTTGCTCCGGAATAAAATCGCCGGGGATTATCTCGCCATTGTGTGCCACCTGCACGTCATTACCGATGAATAATCCGGTTTTCAGTTCGCCTTCCAGGCGATAAGGCACGGGCTCGTCGGGATTTTTCAACATCTGCACCACCTCGCGCACCTGCGGCCAGAGGTTGGTGCGCACCGAGACCTTGAAGAATTTATGACTGCGTGGCGGTACGGTCAGCCACTCGTTGGACTCGCCTTCGGTCAATACCAGGTTGCCCAGGCTGACCTTGTAGACCAGGCCGCGCACGGTCAGGTCGGCGTCGTCGCGGTTGTCCACGCGAAAGTACAGCTTGAATTTCTGTTCCAGCAGCTTGGCCCGTACCACTTCGACCTTGACCAGGGAAACGTGGGGTGGCGGCGCGTCGTCTTCGAACCAGGACGCGCAGCCGGTCAGGCCCAGGGTCAACGCCAGTATCAAGCTATACATCCGAAGCATGGCGTTATCCCCGTCGAGTCATTAGAAGTAGCTGGAACAGCACTTCTTGAATTTCTGCCCACTGCCACACAAACAGGCATCGTTACGTCCGGCCTTCACTTCTACCGTAGGGTCGATGAAGTACCAGCGCCCTTCATTCTGTACGAAAGAAGACTGCTCGCGGTGACTATGTTCACCGGTAGCGTCATGCCAGCGCGCGGTAAAGGTGACAAAGGCGTGTTCCGGCTGGCCGCCGAACACCTCGGAGCTTTCAACCTCCAGCCCCAGCCAGGTGCTCTGGGCACTCCAGGCGGCAATGGCGTCGCGGTCCAGGCCGGCCTGTTGCGCAGGCAGCGTAGTGGCGACCAGGTAATCGACCAGGCCCAGCACATAGGCGCTGTAGCGCGAGCGCATCAACGCGCTGGCACAGGGGGCCGGGTGACCGGCGTGATAATGGCCGCAGCAGGCATCCAGCAGATTGCCGCTGCCACACGGGCAAATGGATGTACTCATCGGGTTACCACCAATACTTTCCGAAGTTTTCCGGGTTGGCCCAGAAGCGGGCGTTGAGCCAGTCCGGCACCTGTTTATAGTCAAGCAGATCATAGGTAAACAGCGTGAGTACCTGATCATCGCGTTGGAAGCGTTCACCGGCTTGCAGGGCCAGGGAGAAAAAGTCGGTGTCCTTCCAGTCGCAGGCACTCAGGTCGACCAGCACCGCAATGCGGCTGGCGTTGAGGTTACGAATGCCACCGAGCAAGGTCAGGCCTTGGGGTTTGGGCAGGTGCTCCAGGCAGTCGACCACCAGCGCGAGGTCAAAACGCTGCACCGCGAGGTCTTCCGACAACGGCCCTGGCGCGGCATAGAACACCTCGGTGTCCGGGTGCGGAGCTTTGAAGGCATCCAGCGCCGGAAATTGGCTGGCGCCCACTAACAACAGGCGTTTTGGCCTGTGAAGGTCCAGCAGGGCCGCCAAGGCGTGTTGGGGCGTACGGGCAGAAATTCCAGCGGTCATTGCAGATCCTCGCATCAAGACCGTAGAGACTAGCGCGGCTAGGCGCGTGGGCCTAGAGCGCGACGGTCGATACCCACCGAGGCAGAACTGAAGTTTTTTGATCCTTCACTGGCAAATCGCCGGTAGAAGTCGTTACTGTGCGCTCAAAGAAAAATTTGAAAACACTCAGGAGCCCCATGATGCGTAAGGTTTTTCTGCTGGCCCTGTTGGTCAGCCCCGTTGCCCTGGCCCAGAGCGTCAGTGTCGAAACCAATTCCTTGATGCGCCTGCCCAGCAGCACCAGCGTGTTGCAGCTTGAACGCCTGGACGTAGCGGACTACGGCACCTTGCTGATTCCGGCCACTATCAGCCAGGTCACGGTGGATGAGCTGCACTTGGGGCGCGACGCACGCATCACCATTGTGCCCGGCAATACCGCCTTGCAAATGCAAGTGCGCGAGGCGCAGTTGGAGCACGGTAGCCAGATCACCTCACGGGGCGCCCCCGGCACCCACGAAAAACCCGCCAAAGCTGGGCGTGACCTGACCTTGCGCATTAACTCGCTGACTGCCCAAGCGCTGTCGGTGGATGCCCGTGGCGGCGCTGGCGCCCAAGGATATGCGGGCCTGGACGGTGCCAACGGCGTGGACCCGGGTTGCACCTGGGGCTCAGCCGGGCGCGGCTTTAATGGCGATAACGGCGGCGATGGCCGGCCAGGGGCGGCGGGCGCCCAGGTACGCCTGGAGTTGCCGCAGGCGTTCCCGGCTGAACAGATCAAGGTCTGGGTCGATGGCGGGCCGGGCGGCCTGGCTGGGGTGGCGGGTAAACCCGGCAAGGGCGGGCAATCCAAGGGCTGCCTGGTGTACCGCGCGGACGGCGGCGAAAAGGGCCGGCCAGGGTTGGAAGGGCAACCGGGGCCGGCTGGGCCTGCGGGGTCTGTGACTATCCAGCGGCTCTGAGTCGCCTGGCCTGACGCTATTGCGGGCAAGCCCGGCTTCCACATTTGGAATGCATTCCAGTGTGGGAGCCGGGCTTGCCCGCGATAGCGGTGTAAGGCTCGCCTCAGAACATCGGCCGAGCCGAAGCCACCGCCACCACCACCAACCCCACGATCAAATTAATCCCCACCAACCTGCGAATCTGCCCCAGCGCAGCCGCGCCCGCCGGCCAATTCTCAGCCGCCACCGCGGCCTTCAGCTCCGGGAACTTCAACGCCTGGATGCGGATAAACAACGCCGTCATCACCAGATACAACCCCATCATTACCTGCACATAACGCGGCGCGGTCTCAAAACCACTGAAACGCAGTTGCAGCAAACCAATGCCGCTGATCGGCAAAAGCACCACCGCCACCCATACCCATACAAAAAAACGTTGAAACACATTTGCCCATAGCTTGAGCCGGGCAGGGCCCTCAAGCGCCGCCATGGCGGCGGGGCGCAGGATCATCCAGGCGAAAAACATGCCGCCGACCCAGATCAAGGCGGCCAGTACATGCAGGGTATAAGCAAGGCTAAACGCGGTCATTGTGGTACTCCGTTCTGCGCGGGATTAATTAGCGGGGTATGATAGCGGCCGATCCGAACCACTGAAAATTTATCCAGCGTTTTTTGCGCCCGACTATCCATGATCAGCACTGAACTCAAAACCACGATCCAGGGCGCCTATTCGCGTTTTCTCGAAGCCAAGAGCTTGAAACCGCGCTACGGCCAACGCCTGATGATCGCCGAAGTGGCAAAAGTCCTCGGGGATATCGACACCGACGACGAAGGCCGCCGCGAGGGTGAGCCTGCGGTAGTGGCCGTCGAGGCCGGTACCGGTACCGGCAAGACGGTGGCCTACAGCCTGGCTGCGATCCCTACGGCCAAGGCTGCTGGCAAGCGCCTGGTGATCGCCACCGCTACCGTCGCGCTGCAAGAGCAGATCGTCTACAAAGACTTGCCCGACCTGATGCGCAACAGCGGCTTGAGCTTTACCTTCGCCCTGGCCAAGGGCCGTGGCCGCTACATGTGCCTGTCCAAGCTCGACGTATTGCTGCAGGAAGGCCACGCCCAAACCGCCACCGCCTCCTTGTTCGAAGAAGAAGGCTTCAAGATCGAGGTGGATGAGGCCAGCCAGAAGCTGTTTACCAGCATGATCGAGAAGCTGGCCGGCAACAAATGGGACGGCGACCGCGACAGCTGGCCCACTGCCCTAGAAGACTCCGACTGGGCGCGCCTGACCACCGACCATAGCCAATGCACCAACCGCCATTGCCCCAACTTCGGCCAGTGCGCGTTCTACAAGGCGCGCGAAGGCATGGGCAAAGTGGACGTCATCGTCACCAACCACGACATGGTATTGGCTGACCTCGCCCTGGGCGGCGGTGCGGTACTGCCCGCCCCCCGCGACACCCTCTATGTGTTCGACGAAGGCCACCACCTGCCAGACAAGGCCATTGGCCATTTCGCCCACTACACCCGTTTGCGTTCCACGGCCGACTGGCTGGAAACCACTGCCAAGAATCTCACCAAGTTGCTGGCCCAGCACCCGTTACCCGGCGACCTGGGCAAGTTGATCGAGCAAGTGCCGGAGCTGGCGCGCGAGATCAAGACCCAGCAGCAATTCATGTTCAGCGCCTGCGAGCAGGTGGCGGACTTCAAGCCCGGTGAAGACGTCGAAGGCCGAGAGCGCCCGCGCCACCGTTTTGTCGGCGGGATGATTCCCGAGCACATGCGCGAAATGGGCATCGAGCTGAAGAAAGGCTTTTCACGCCTGACCGACCTGTTCACCCGCCTGACGGATTTGCTCAAGGAAGGCATGGATGGCGAGGTCAATATCGGCATCGCCAGCAACCAGGCCGAAGAGTGGTATCCCTTGTTCGGCAGTTTGCTGTCTCGTTCCCAAGGCAATTGGGAGCTGTGGACCGCCTTTACCGTCGAAGACCCGGAAGACAACCCGCCCATGGCCCGCTGGCTGACGTTGTCGGAAAGCGGTGCGTTGTTCGATATCGAGGTCAACGCCAGCCCGATCCTCGCCGCTGAAATGCTGCGCCGCAACCTGTGGAACGTCGCCTACGGCTGCCTGGTAACCTCGGCCACGCTGACGGCCCTGGGCACCTTTGACCGCTTCCGCATGCGCGCCGGCCTGCCGAAAAAAGCCGTCACCGCCGTGGTGCCCAGCCCGTTTCATCACGCTGACGCCGGCGTGCTGCGGGTGCCAGACCTCAAGGCCGACCCACGGGACGCGGCGGCGCACACGACGGCGATCATTCGCGATTTGCCGTCTCTGGTGGAAGGCTCCCGCGGCACCCTGGTGCTGTTCTCGTCGCGCAAACAGATGCAGGACGTGTTCGACGGCCTCGACCGCGACTGGCGCAAGCAGGTGTTTATCCAGGGCAACCTGTCCAAGCAGGAAACCCTGAACAAGCACAAAGCGCGGGTCGACGGTGGGGATTCCAGTGTGTTGTTCGGCCTGGCCAGCTTTGCCGAAGGCGTGGACTTGCCCGGTGCCTACTGCGAACACGTGGTGATCGCCAAAATCCCGTTCTCGGTGCCGGACGACCCGGTCGAGGCCGCACTGGCCGAATGGATCGAAGCCCGGGGCGGCAACCCGTTCATGGAAATCTCGGTGCCGGATGCTTCACTGAAGCTGGTGCAGGCCTGCGGGCGTCTGCTGCGTACCGAAGAAGACCGCGGCACCATCACCTTGCTCGATCGTCGCCTGGTTACCCAGCGCTATGGCAAGGCGATCCTCAATGCGTTGCCGCCGTTCAGGCGCGAAATTTCTTAAGCCACCGTGGGCGGATTCGCCCACTCTGTGGTCTATCTCATCACTATCATCAGGCCAGTCATCGGCCGTTTGGGAGAACCTTGTTCGTATGATCCGCACGCTGCCCGCTCTTTTTGCCCTGCTGTTCGCTGCGCCTTTGATGGCGGCGCCCGAGGGGCAACAAACGCTGTTCAACTTCGTCCGGCCTGCCGATGTGGTCAAGGTGGCGACCCAGGACGCCAGCCTGCCGCAATACAACGCCGAACAAACCCCCGAAGGCGAGGTGCTGCGCCGCATCACCTTCAACCCAGCGGCCGAGCCGAGCCTGGTGCTCAGCCCGCAGACGGGGACGTGGGATTGGTCGCAATCGAGCGCCATGAGCCTGCGTATCCAGAGCGCAATGAACTGGGCGCTGACCCTTTACGTCAAGGTGCAGAGCGCCGACGGCAAGACGCTCGTCAGCCGCATCGACCTGCCGGCCGGCCCGGCCCAGACGTTGCTCGTCCCGCTGCAAGCCAACGCTCCCCTGAGCCAGGGCATGAAGGCCGGCCCGCCGATGCCGATGACGGTGGATGGCCAACGGGTATTGCTGGCCGCCAGCGCCGGCGAAATCGACCGCAGCCAGGTGGTCTCGGTGACCCTGTCGATGCTCAAGCCCAATGCCGCCCAAAGTATCCTGCTGGAGCGCTTTGGCGTGCAGGACAGCGATCCAGTATTGAAGGCTGCCTACACTGAACTAGTGGATGCCTATGGCCAATCCAACCGCGCGCGCTGGCCGGAGAAGGTCAGCAACGACGAGCAACTCAAGGCATCGGCCGCCAAGGAACAACAGCAGCTCAAGACCTGGCTGGCCGAGCGGGACAAGTCCTCCCTGGATCAATACGGTGGCTGGAAGAAGGGCCCGGCCTTCGACGCCAGCGGCTTTTTCCGCACACAGAAGCGCGACGGCCGCTGGTACCTGGTGACGCCGGACGGGCATCCGTTCTACTCCCTGGGGGTGAACACCGTGGCGCCGGACAACAGCCAGACCTACGTGGCGGGGCGCGAGTGGATGTTCGCGGCGCTGCCCAAGGCCGGCGAACCCTTTGACAAGTACTACGGCAGCGACGACAGCCGCACCGGCAACGGCGCCGGCGAAGGTCGCGGCTTTGGCTCGGGGCGTTGGTACGATTTCTACGGCGCCAACCTGCAACGCACTTACGGCGGTGACGCGTTGGACCAGCCACGCTGGGTGACCCATACCCTCGATCGCCTGCAAGCCTGGGGCTTCAACACCGTCGGCAACTGGAGCGATCCGGACCTGGCTACTGCCGACCGCGTGCCGTACACCTTGCCGCTGTCGATTGTCGGTGACTATGCCAGCATCAGCACCGGCACCGACTGGTGGGGCGGCATGCCCGATCCGTTCGACCCGCGCTTTGCCATGGCCACCGAGCGCGCAGTGGCTATTGCCGCACGCGATCACCGTGACGATCCTTGGCTGATCGGTTTCTTTGCCGACAACGAACTGGCCTGGGCCGGTCCTAGCGAGGATGCAAAATCTCGCTACGCCCTGGCGTACGGCACCCTGCGCATGACCACCGACGTGCCGGCCAAGCGCGCCTTCCTCAAGCAACTGCGCGATAAATATCGCAATGAAGAGGGCCTTTCCAAAGCCTGGGGTATTCAACTGGCTGGTTGGGAACTGATGGAAGACCCAGGCTTCGAGCCGCCGATGCCCAGCCCTGAACACCCGGAAATCGAAGCCGACTTCAAGTATTTCCAGAAGACCTTCGCCGATGCTTACTTCAAGACCATTTCCGACTCGCTGAAGTGGCACGCACCCAACCAGCTGTTGCTAGGCGGCCGTTTTGCGGTGAGCACGCCCGAGGCCGTCGCTTCGTGCGCGCAGTATTGCGACGTGCTGAGCTTCAACATGTACACCTTGAAACCCCAGGACGGTTATGACTTCGCCGCGCTGCGTGCGCTGGACAAACCGGTACTGATCACCGAATTCAACTTTGGCTCCGCCGACCGTGGCCCGTTCTGGGGCGGCGTGACGCAACTGGCCCGCGAAGAAGACCGCGGCGCGGCGTACTCCACCTTCCTCAAACAGGCGGTGGCCGAGCCGTCGATTGTCGGGGTGCACTGGTTCCAGTACCTGGACCAGCCGGTCACCGGGCGTCTGCTGGATGGTGAAAACGGCCATTTCGGCCTGGTCGGCATCACCGATGTACCGTTCCAGGGTTTTGTCGAGACGGTACGCAAGAGCAACCTGGCCGCGCTCGACCAACTGGGCCGTGAGGCGCAAAAAGCCAAGGCCACCCAAGCGACGCGTGAGAGTGACGCCGCCAAACCTGGGCGTGACGGCAAAGGCGCGGGGCAGGGCGCCGGGCACCCTGGCGGGCATGCTGGGAATGGGCATTGATTCATCGTTGACGGGTTCACAAAACCCACAATGGCTGAAAGAATGGCGACCAATTTTCATGGTGTTTTCCGAGGGGACTTAGGTGCAGATTCAGGGTCATTACGAGCTGCAGTTCGAAGCGGTGCGCGAAGCCTTCGCCGCCCTGTTCGATGATCCTCAGGAGCGTGGTGCCGGGCTGTGCATCCAGATCGGCGGGCAAACCGTCGTCGACCTGTGGGCCGGTACTGCCGACAAGGACGGTGCCGAGGCCTGGCACAGCGATACCATCGTCAACCTGTTCTCCTGCACCAAGACCTTCACGGCAGTGACTGCCCTGCAACTGGTGGCCGAAGGCAAGCTCAAGCTCGATGCGCCGGTAGCCGAATACTGGCCGGAGTTTGCCGCTGCTGGCAAGGACGCGATCACGCTGCGCCAGTTGCTCTGCCACCAGGCCGGGCTGCCCGCCATCCGCGAAATGCTGCCCACCGAGGCCCTGTACGATTGGCAATTGATGGTCGATACCCTGGCGGCGGAGGCCCCGTGGTGGACACCGGGCCAAGGCCATGGCTATGAAGCGATCACCTATGGCTGGCTGGTTGGCGAACTGTTGCGCCGCGCCGATGGGCGCGGGCCGGGGGAGTCGATCGTGGCGCGGGTGGCACGCCCCTTGGGGCTGGACTTCCATGTGGGCCTGGCGGATGAAGAGTTTTATCGCGTCGCCCATATCGCACGCAGCAAAGGCACTATCGGTGATGAAGCCGCGCAACGGTTACTTCAAGTAATGATGCGCGAGCCTGCGGCGATGACTACCCGTGCATTTGCCAACCCACCGTCTATTCTGACCAGCACTAATAAGCCCGAATGGCGACGCATGCAGCAGCCTGCGGCGAATGGCCACGGTAATGCGCGCAGCCTGGCCGGGTTTTATAGTGGTTTGTTGGACGGTAGTTTGCTGGAAAGCGACATGCTCGAACAATTGACCCGCGAGCACAGTATCGGGCTGGATAAAACCTTATTGACCCAAACCCGTTTCGGCCTGGGCTGCATGTTGGATCAACCGCAGTTGCCCAATGCCACGTTCGGCCTTGGGCCACGTGCATTCGGGCATCCCGGGGCAGGGGGATCAGTCGGGTTTGCCGACCCTGAACATGATGTAGCCTTCGGTTTCGTGACTAATACCCTGGGGCCTTACGTACTTATGGACCCGCGGGCCCAGAAGTTGGTCGGAATATTGGCCGGTTGTCTATAAACCCCTTGCTGTTTCACAATTTTTTGTTACAAAGGCAAGTATAAAAAAGATGCTGAACGACATGTTGTAACTTGAATGTTCTTTTAGCGTCTGTTTAACGGGTCCCGCGACCCCCCTGGTTTTTTCTCATTTTGTGGATATCTCATGTTATCGAACAAGTCTTTGGCACTGGCGCTGTGCCTCACTATTACGGGTTGTGCACAAACTCCACAAAATGATGCCGAAGGTGGGCATTGGTGGTCATTTGGATCTGACAAAGCTGCAACCAAGGATCCAGTGGCCCAGACCGACGCCAAGCCGGATGCCAAACCCGACGCCAAGCCGGCCGCTGGTGCCAAGCCTGTTGAACCTGTCACCGCTGCTGCCGCTACCCCGGCCGCCAAAGCCGACACCGGTTACAGCTGGTGGCCGTTTTCCACCAAGACCGCCGAAGAAAAAGCCGCCGACGCCAAGGCTGACCTGAAAGCCGATCTCAAGGCGGCAACGCCGGCCTCGGACGCAGCGCCTGTCGTCGCCAAGACCGACAGCGAGCCGCGCTGGTGGTGGCCGTTCGAAAGCAAGCCAAAGCCTTTGGCCAAGGTCGATGTGACCAACGTACAAATGCCTGACCCGAAAGTCACCCAAGCCTGGCTGGACGAATACGAACCACGCCTGCGTGCGGCCATCAAGGACAGCAACCTGCAACTGGAGCGCCGTGACAACACCCTGGTAGTGATTGCTCCGGTAGACGGTTCCTACAACCCGAAGCGCCCGGCCATGTTACTGCCGGTGACCCTGGGCCCGTTCACGCGTGTGGCCAAGGCTGTTGAAGCTGACCCGAAGACCGCCGTACTGGTGCTGGGCCACGTTGATGCCACTGGCAGTGCTCCCGCCAGCCAGGCGTTGAGCAAGGAGCGTGCGCAGTCCATCGCCTCGATTTTCAGCCTGAGTGGTCTGAAACAGGATCGCTTGATGCTGCGTGGCATGGGCGACCTTATGCCGCGTGCCGCCAACGACAGCAATCAGGGGCGTGCGCTGAACCGTCGCATGGAAATCATGTTCACTCAGCGTACAACGATGTTGGCACTGCTGAGCAAGTACAACTCCGGCAAGACCCCGCCCGTAGCCGAAATGGTCGCGGTGCAGAATGTGCCTGCACCAGCACCGGCGGCAAAAGCGCCTGCCAAAAAGGCCACGACCAAGAAAGCGGCGGCCAAGCCAGCGGCTAAAAAGGCTGCGGCCAAGCCGGCTGCCAAGAAGCCGGCTACTGCAAAAGCCAAGGCGGCACCCGCTTCGAACGACCAGGCGAAAAACTGAGCTGTTGAACCACAAGGATAAAGCCGCATGACCCAGGCACTGGCCGATATGCGCCGTGACTACACACGGGACGGTTTGAGCGAGGCCCAGGCCCCGGACGAGCCGTTTGCGTTGTTCCACCAATGGTTTGGTGATGCGGTGAAAACCGAACAGCCGCCAGTGGAGGCCAATGCCATGACGCTGGCGACGGTGGATCAGGACGGTCGCCCGCACTGCCGCATCCTGCTGCTCAAGGGCCTGGATGCACAGGGCTTTACCTTCTTCACCAACTATCAGAGCGCCAAGGGTGAGCAACTCGCGGCGCGGCCGTTTGCGGCCATGACCTTCTTCTGGCCAACCCTGGAGCGCCAGGTACGCATTGAAGGGCGCGTGGCCAAGGTCACGCCTGAAGAGTCGGATGCTTATTATCAGGTGCGCCCATTGGGCAGCCGCCTGGGCGCCTGGGCCTCTCCGCAGAGCAAAGTCATTCGTGATCGCGAAGAGCTGCAGGCGCTGCTCAAGGCCACTGAAGAGCGTTTCAGCGATACCCAGCCCGATTGCCCCGAGCATTGGGGAGGGTACCGTTTACTGCCTGAGCGCATCGAGTTCTGGCAAGGCCGGGCCAGCCGCCTGCATGATCGCCTCAACTACCGTTTGCAAGACGGCCAATGGTGCCGCGAGCGCCTGGCGCCCTGAGCGTCACCTTTCGTCATCCCACCTGAATCAACACCGTGGCGTCGAAGTCTCTGTTCAAGAGACTTCGGACGCTTTCGGCTGTGCGGCTACACTGATCGAGCCGGTTATGGCATCGTTCCGTACCCTGGCTTGGTTACCGTTCGTCGAGTTCTCTGGTGCTGGCAGTCTGTACTCAGGCTGAATGAAAGCAAGTTTCTGCCTGGTGCGCCGTGACACGCGCCAAGCCACAGCGTTTAATGAATACCTGTCCTTTGGAGTTGATGCTATGCGTAAGTCCGTTTTACTAGTTGCCTGCTTTACCACCCTGTCGTTGCTGTTGGGTGGCTGCGCCTCGAGTCTGACCGGCGACTCGTACTCTCGTGATGAGGCGCGTCGTGTACAGACCGTTCGCATGGGCACCATCGAATCCCTGCGTCCGGTGAAAATCGAAGGCACCAAAACCCCAATCGGCGGCGCCGCGGGCGCAGTCATCGGCGGCGTTGGCGGCAGCGCCATCGGTGGCGGCCGAGGCAGCATCGTTACTGCTGTGATCGGCGCAGTTGCGGGCGGCCTGCTGGGCTCGGCCACTGAAGAAGGCCTGACCCGTACCCAGGGCGTGGAAATCACCGTGCGCGAAGACGACGGCAGCATGCGTGCTTACGTACAAGCCGTGCAGGAAAATGAAATCTTCCGCATTGGCGACCGCGTACGCATCATGACCGTCGACGGTACCAGCCGCGTTACTCGCTAAGCCTTAAGCTTCAGGCGAAGAAAAACCCCCAACCGGGTGACCGGTTGGGGGTTTTGTTTGTAGGAGCGAGCAAGCTCGCTCCTACAACTGACTGACTTCAATCATGCAACGACGGCTTTCTTGCGACTTGCCATCGCCGTCACCGCATACCCGATAAAGGCCGCCAGGATCGACCCGGTCAGAATCCCCATGCGATCTTCACCGGCAAACTCACTGGCGCCTGGCACAAACGCCAGGGAGCCGACAAACAGGCTCATGGTGAAGCCGATCCCGCACAGAATCGCCACGCCCATTACCTGACCCCAGTTGGCGCCGCTGGGCAGTGAGGCGATGCCGGTTTTGATCGCCAGCCAGGTGAGGCCGAACACACCGACGGTCTTGCCGATCAAGAGACCGGCGGCGATGCCCATGGGCACGGAGTGGGTGAAGCTCTCCAGGTTGACACCTGTCAGAGAGACCCCGGCATTGGCAAACGCGAACAGCGGCAGGATGGCGTAGGCCACCCACGGGTGCAGGGCGTGTTCCAGGCTCAGCAGCGGTGAGGTTTCGGCATTTTTGGTGCGCAGTGGAATGCAGAACGCCAGGGTTACACCCGCCAAGGTCGCATGCACACCGCTCTTGAGCACGCACACCCACAGGATCAGGCCGATGATCATATACGGCCCCAGTTTGATCACGCCCAGGCGGTTCATCGCAATCAGCGCAATCAAGCACGCCCCCGCGCCCGCTAGGGATGCCGTGGACAAGTCAGCGGAATAGAACAAGGCAATGACGATGATGGCGCCAAGGTCATCAATGATCGCCAGGGTCATCAGGAACAGTTTCAGTGACACCGGTACGCGCTTGCCCAGCAGGGCCAGCACGCCCAGAGCGAAGGCAATGTCGGTGGCCATGGGGATCGCCCAGCCAGCGAGGGCGGCCGGGTTGTCCTTGTTCAGCGCCCAGTAGATCAGCGCCGGCACCACCATGCCGCCGATGGCCGCTGCGCCAGGCAACACCACTTGCGAAGGCTTGGACAGGTGACCATCGAGCAGCTCACGCTTGACCTCCAGGCCGATCAACAGGAAGAACAGGGCCATCAAGCCATCGTTGATCCAAAGCAGCGCCGGCTTGGCGATTTTCAACGCGCCAACCTGAGCCACCACCGGCGTGTCGAGAAAGGCGTTGTACAGGTGCGACAACGGTGAGTTGTTGATAATCAGCGCCAAAGCGGCAGCGGCGATCAACAACAGACCACTGGCGGCTTCCAGCTGGAAGAAACGGGTGAAAGTGCTACGCAGAGGCAAGGGATGCTCTCCAATCCAGGTTCAATAGGTGGGTACCCTAACCCGTACCGTTAGTTGTTAAAACAAAAGTTATATTCTTATTTGTTATAAGGGATGGGCCGGGGCATCGGTGGGCTAAAGACTAGCAATTGTGTGTCCAATTGCGTCGTCACTGTATCTGTGTGAAGCGTGGGAAACATCCTAAGATCACCGCTGAAAACCTTTAGAGAACCCACCATGAGCGACCACCGTACCTGGGCCCGCGAAGCCATTCGTATCATTGAAGCGGACTTCCAGCGGAGCGCCGATACCCACCTGATCCCGCTGCCATTACCGGGTTTGCCAGGCATCGAGTTGTACTTCAAGGATGAGTCCAGCCACCCCACCGGCAGCCTGAAACACCGGCTGGCGCGCTCGCTGTTCCTGTATGCGCTGTGCAATGGCTGGCTCAAGCCGGGCGCCCCCGTTATTGAAGCGTCCAGCGGCTCTACGGCGATCTCGGAAGCCTACTTCGCGCGCTTGCTCGGCTTGCCGTTTATTGCCGTCATGCCCGCGACCACGTCCCAAGAGAAGATCGCCCAGATTGCCTTCTACGGTGGCAAGAGCCATCTGGTCCAGGACCCGACGCAGATCTACGCCGAATCCGAACGCCTGGCCCAGGAAAGCGGGGGGCACTTCATGGACCAGTTCACCTACGCCGAGCGTGCCACCGACTGGCGGGCAAACAACAACATTGCCGAGTCGATCTTCCAGCAGATGCGCTTTGAGCAGCACCCGGAGCCGAGTTGGTTGATTTCCAGCCCTGGCACCGGCGGCACCACCGCGACCCTGGGCCGTTATGTGCGTTATCGCCAGCATTGCACCCGGGTGCTGTGTGCCGATGCCGAACGCTCGGTGTTTTTCGATTTCTACCAGAGTGGTGACGCCAGCCTGCGCCTGGACTGTGGCTCGCGGATTGAAGGGATTGGTCGCCCGCGGGTGGAGGCATCGTTTCTGCCCGCGGTGATTGACGCCATGGTCAAAGTGCCGGATGCAGTGTCCCTGGCGGCCATGCATTACCTGGCTGAGCGTTTGGGGCGACGGGTTGGCGGGTCCAGCGGAACCAACCTGATCGGTGCGCTGATGGCGGCGCAACAGATGAAAGCGGCGGGGGAGTCGGGGTCGATCGTTGCGATCTTGTGCGATGGCGGTGAGCGCTATGCCACGACCTATTACGATCAAGCGTGGCTGGCGGGGCAGGGCTATGAGCTGGAAGGGTTGATCGCGGCGGTTGCGGCGAGTGTCGAACGCGGTGAGGCGCTACCCGCTAACATCCTGCGCGCTAATATCTGACACCCCACTATCCAACTGTGTGCGGGCTTGCCCGCGAAAGCGGAGTGTCAGTCACTGAATTTTTAACTGCACCACCGCTATCGCAGGCAAGCCAGCTCCCACAGTGGTCGTGTATTGCCCCCAGGATCAACGCCCGGCACAGATCCCCTGTGGGAGCGGGCTTGCCCGCGAAAGCGGCGTGTCAGTCACCTAGTCTTTAACTGCACCACCGCTTTCGCAGGCAAGCCAGCTCCCACACGGGATTTATGCTGGCCGTCAGCGTGCTTCAGGCCTCGATGCCGAGCATATCCCGCGCCAACGCCTCGGCGATCCGAATCCCGTCGACACCCGCCGACAGAATCCCACCGGCATAGCCTGCGCCTTCACCGGCCGGGAACAAGCCTTTGACGTTCAGGCTCTGCATCGACTCGTTGCGGGTAATGCGCAGTGGGGACGAGGTGCGGGTCTCGATGCCGGTCAGCACCGCATCGTGCAGCGAGTAGCCTTTGATCTGTTTCTCGAACGCTGGCAAGGCTTCGCGGATGGCTTCGATGGCGAAGTCCGGCAAGGCCAGCGCCAGGTCACCCAACGACACGCCGGGTTTGTAGGACGGCTCCACGCTGCCCAGCGCCGTGGAGGGCTTGCCAGCGATGAAGTCGCCCACCAGTTGCGCGGGGGCCTCGTAGTTACTACCGCCGAGGATGTAGGCGTGGGACTCCAGGCGTTCCTGCAACTCGATACCGGCCAGCGGGCCACCCGGGTAATCCACCTCGGGGGTAATGCCTACCACGATGCCAGAGTTGGCATTGCGCTCGTTACGCGAGTATTGGCTCATGCCGTTGGTCACGACGCGATGGGGTTCCGAGGTCGCAGCCACGACGGTGCCGCCCGGGCACATGCAGAAGCTGTAGACCGAACGGCCATTCTTGGCGTGGTGCACCAGTTTGTAGTCCGCTGCGCCCAGCTTGGGGTGGCCAGCGTATTTGCCCAGGCGTGCGGCGTCGATCAGCGACTGCGGGTGCTCGATACGGAAACCCACCGAGAATGGCTTGGCCTCCATGTACACGCCACGGTCGTGGAGCATGCGGAAGGTGTCACGGGCGCTGTGGCCCAGGGCAAGAATCACATGCTTGGAGAGGATCTGCTCGCCGCCGTCGATGACCACGCCGTTCAACTGGCCGTCTTCGATCAACACGTCGGTGACCCGTTGTTCGAAGCGCACTTCACCGCCCAGGGCGATGATCTGCTCGCGCATGTTTTCTACCACGCCGGTCAGGCGGAAGGTGCCGATGTGCGGCTTGCTGACGTAGAGGATTTCTTCCGGCGCACCGGCCTTGACGAACTCGTGCAGCACTTTGCGACCGTGGAATTTCGGGTCCTTGATCTGGCTGTACAGCTTGCCGTCAGAGAAGGTACCGGCGCCGCCTTCACCAAATTGCACGTTGGACTCTGGGTTGAGCACGCTTTTGCGCCACAGGCCCCAGGTGTCCTTGGTGCGTTGGCGCACTTCCTTGCCGCGCTCGAGGATGATCGGCTTGAAACCCATCTGTGCCAGCAGCAGGCCGGCGAAAATCCCGCAGGGACCAAAACCTACCACGATCGGCCGCTCAGCCAGGCCTTCCGGCGCCTGACCCACCACCTTGTAGCTGACATCCGGTGCCGGGTTGACGTTGCGGTCGTCGGCAAACTTGAGCAGCAGCGCGGCTTCACCCTTCACGTTCAGGTCGACGGTGTAGATGAAGCACAGCTCGGAGGTCTTTTTACGCGCATCGTAGCTGCGCTTGAACAGGGTGAAATCGAGCAGGTCATCACTGGCGATGCCCAGGCGCTGCACGATGGCCGTGCGCAGGTCTTCTTCGGGATGGTCGATGGGCAGCTTGAGTTCGGTGATTCGTAACATGACAGGATCCGGTAGGCGGCGGGCAAGAAGGCCGGCTGTTTTGCAAACCGGCGATTATAAGCCCCAATGGCAAGTTTCCGTCAGGTTAAAACAGCACAGGGGCTAATCAGTCGTCCCGCGAGCCGCCGAACGCCGCGCAACCACGCTGCACCTGGCCGTTCACGCGCAGCTCGGCGCTCATGTGCTGCAGGCTGCCGCTCACACTGTCGACGCAGCGCTGGGGCGCCACCCATAGTTCGATGTGCTGGTTATTGGCTTCGGTCATCAGGTTGAAGCGGCCGTCGCCCAGTTGTTCCTCGACGTACGGCACTGCCAAAGGTGGCTGGCCTTCGCGCTCCAGCACCATGCCCTTGGCCGTGACGTTCATCGCCCAGGCGGGTTTATGGCCGTTGGCCCGCAGGATCATGCGCTTGAAATCCGGGTCAGAGCACGCTGAGGTCGAGCGTTCGACGCGATACAGCTGTTGCAGGTCCACTGAACCCTGGGTGCCGCTGGCGACCCCGGAAAACTTGCCACGCAGGTCGGCAAACAGTATGCCCTGCTGGCCAGCCAGCGAGGCGGCTTCCTGCAGGACGCTGGTGCCGCCGGTATCGTTGACCACGTAGCTACGCTGGTCGCCACAGGGCTGGAACAGCAGTTTGCCGTCCACCGCCGTCAACTCACCCTGCATACGGGTCAGCCCGACAGTCGATGGCTTGGCCGGCTCGCTTTCGAACAATTGGCAGGCGGCGAACACAGGAAGCAAGGCAAACAGGGCGAGGGTACGGGCGGCGCGCATTATCGGGTCTCCAGGCAATTGCCGCCACGTTACGCAGGCTGGCCGTGCATCACAAGCCCGCTTGCCAGCTTCAGGCGTTTCTTACGGATCTCACCCTCAACCTACGATAAAGGTCTGACCGGTTTGCAGGCCCTCGACGCTTTTGGCGTAAGCCAGTGCCACATCGGCGGCCGGGGCAGGTTTGTAGCCACGGAAATAGGGAGCATAGCTGCCCATGGCTTCCAGCAACACCGTCGGGCTGACCGAGTTGATGCGCAGGCCGCGTGGCAACTCAATGGCCGCCGCTTTGACGAAGGCGTCCAATGCACCGTTGACCAAGGCCGCCGAAGCGCCGGTGCGGATCGGGTCACGGTTCAGAATGCCGCTGGTGAACGTGAACGAAGCACCGTCGTTGGCGTATTCACGGCCGATCAACAGCAGGTTGACCTGGCCCATCAGTTTGTCACGCAGGCCCAGTTCGAAATCGCTGTCGTTCATGTCTGCCAGGGGCACGAAGTTGACGCTGCCTGCCGCGCAGATCAGCGCGTCGAACTTGCCGGTCTGCTCGAACAGCTTACGGATCGAGTTGCTATCGCTGATATCCACCTGGAAGTCACCGCTGGTGCGGCCGATGCTGATCACTTCGTGGCGCTGGGCCAACTCTGCCTTGACTGCTGAACCGATGGTGCCGCTGGCACCAATCAATAGGATTTTCATCGTGCTGTTCCTCTGGGGCTGACTCCCTGCAGGAGCGAGCTTGCTCGCTCCTGCAGGGGTTGGGATTTGCATTCAGTCTAGTGTGGCTTTTTAGCTGGATAAACGCGCTAATAGGCAACCTTTGGTTTTCAAATGGAAACAGTCCATGAGCGAAATGGATGACTTGGCGGCGTTCGCCGTGCTGATCGAAGCCGGCAGTTTCACTGTGGCGGCCTCACAATTGGGCTGCAGCAAAGGGCAGTTGTCCAAGCGCATCAGCCAGTTGGAAGCGCAGTTTGCCGTGGTTTTGCTGCACCGCACCACGCGCAAGCTGAGCCTTACTGCTGCCGGCGCGGCGTTGCTGCCCCAGGCACAAGCATTGGTGGTGCAGGTGGAACGCGCGCGCCAGGCCTTGGCGCGGCTCAAAGATGATTTGGCCGGCCCTGTACGTATGACTGTCCCGGTGTCGTTGGGTGAAACCTTTTTCGATGGCTTGTTGCTGGAATTTTCCAAGCAATACCCGCAGGTGCAGATCGAGCTGGAGCTTAACAACAGCTACCGGGACCTGGCGCGCGATGGCTTTGACTTGGGCGTTCGCTCGGGCGCCCTCGAAAATGAACGCCTGGTAGCCAGGCCTTTACTGGCCTGGCATGAGATGACCTGCGCCAGCCCGGCCTATCTGGAACAGCATGGCGAGCCGCAGACCCCGGCGGACCTGGCGGCGCACAGCTGTTTGCTCAACAGTCATTACAGTGGTCGCGAGGAATGGTTGTACCACCAGCAACACGAATTGCTGCGGGTAAAGGTGAGCGGCACCTTCGCCTCCAACCACTACAACCTGCTGAAAAAAGCCGCCTTGGTCGGCGCCGGTATTGCTCGCCTGCCGTCCTACGTTTTACCCACGGAGCTGGCTGATGGCCGATTGCGCTGGCTGCTGCGCGACTATCAGACGCGCAGCATGCCGATGTACCTGGTGCATCCCTACCAAGGCGGCCTGCCACGGCGTACCCAAGTGTTGGCCGACTACCTGGTGGACTGGTTCAAGCGCAGCGGCGAGGCACTGGATCGACTTCAGCGATAACGACGGGCAATCAGGTGGTCGATGGACAGCCAACCTGGGCCTTTGGCAAGCAACAGCAATAACAGCGCAAGCCAGGTGCCATGAGTGGGATAGGCGTCGGGGTAGACGAACAGTTGGATGGTCAGGGTCATGCCGATCAAGGCCAGGGCCGAAAAGCGCGTGGCGAACCCCAGCAGGATCAATACCGGAAAAAAGTGCTCGGCAAAGGTTGCCAAGTGCGCGGCCACCTCGGGCGACAGCAGAGGCAATTGGTATTCGCTGCGAAATAAAAACAGGGTCGAGGCGGCAAGTTTGGGCTCACCCCATTGGAAGGTGCCGCTGATCAGGTCAATGGCAAAGCCTTCGACCTTGGTCTGGCCAGACTTCCAGAACACCGCCGCAATGGAGAAGCGCGCGATAAAGGCGATCAGGCTGTAGGGGATTTTTTCAAACAGTGCGACGGTTCGCTTTACCAGGCAAGGAGCGGGAATGTTCATGGCAATACCTCGGGTTGCAGATGCAAATGAGTGATGGCGTCGTGGCTGATCAACAGCGTGAGACATTGGTGCAAATCGAATTCGGTGGAGGCTTCCAGGGCATCAGCGATGGCCATTTCCAGCCCGGCGCCGTGGTTGAGGCGGTTGATAAAGGTCACAGACCCGCGGTCGATGGCGAACACCTTGACCGCTAAGCCTTGGCGCAAGACCAGCGCGCCTTGGGCATACCAAGGGTGCAAAGTGGCGATAGCTCCGTCGACCTGATGCGCCGCCCAGACCGATACCACCGCGTAGGAAGATTCCAGCGTGGCAAGTGACGGATGCAGTCGTACACGCAGTTGCCCCAGTTGCGCGCAGCCTTGCAGTTGCCGAAGTACGCTGTGCTGATCCAGAACCTGGCAATCCGCCGCGTGATAAGTGCGAACCCTCAAGCGTTCCAGCCGGGCGACATCGGCCAGGTAGGGCACGCTCGAGGCCGGTTCGAAACCTTGGATAAAGTCAGAGAACGTGCTGCCGTACTCACTGATCAACGGGCTGGTGGGCGGATGAGCCTGGGCATACAGGCCGGCCATGGCGCGGAAAAATTCATCGCCGACCAGTTGCCGGGCCACCGGGTAGGCGGCCGCCAAAGCATGGATCAACGCGCTATGGACATTGTTTCGATACACCGCAAAGCGGCTCGTCGGCTCAGCACCGTTGCTGCTGAACACGCCCTCGGGGCAGGTTGCTTGCGGGGCCAGTAAAGCCTCGGCGAATGTTTGCTGAATACTCATCTGTCCACCTGCGACAAATACCATTCGGCCTGCCGGGCCTCTGTTTGCAGCACGCTGAACGCGGGCACCTGGTTATCCCGCTCGATCAGCGTCGCCACCGCTCCGGTTCGCGCCAGTACCTGTGCGTACAGCTGCCACACGGCGTTATCGATCGGCGCGCCGTGGTCGTCGATTAGTAGGCGGTCGCCCAGGCTGTCGGTGTCTTCGGCAAAACCGGCCAGATGAATCTCACCCACCGCGTGCAATGGCAGGGCATCGATGTAGGCCAGCGGGTCGCGCTGGTGATTGATGCAGGACACGTAGACGTTGTTGACGTCGAGCAGCAGGCCGCAACCGGTCCGGCGGACGATCTCGCTGATAAAGTCGGTTTCGTCCAAAGTAGAGCGCTGGAACTGCAGATAAGTAGACGGGTTTTCCAGCAGCATCGGGCGCTTGAGCGTGCTCTGTACTTGGTCCACGTGTTCGCATACCCGCTCCAGAGTGCTGGCGTCGTAGGCCAGGGGCAGCAGGTCGTTGAGAAACACCGGGCCGTGGCTGGACCAGGCCAGGTGTTCGGAAAAAGACTGGGGTTGGTAGCGTTCGATCAGCGTGGCCAGGCGTGCCAGGTGCTCGCGGTCCAGAGGACCTTCGCCGCCAATAGACAGGCCGACGCCGTGCAGTGACAGGGGGTACTGCGCACGAATCAACCCCAGGTAGTGATGAAACGGGCCGCCGGCCACCATGTAGTTTTCGGCGTGTACTTCGAAAAAACCGATGTCGGGGCGGGTCTCGAGCACCTCGGTGAAGTGCTCGGTCTTGAGCCCCAGCCCGGCCCGATAGGGAAGGCCGGGCACCTGAGCCGGTGAGACCGCGTGTTGGGCTGTAGGCGTCATCATCAGTACTCAGGCTGCGCGGGGTTCAGGATTTGGCGGTGAAGGCCGCTTCCTGGCCAAAACCGGTCGGCGAGGTGGTGCTTGGGGTCTGGGTGCACGTGCCGGCGGGGACCAGCTTCCAGGCATTGGCCTGGTCTTTGGTTTTGGAGGTGCCAGCGCAGGAAGTGCCGGCGCCCGCGGCGCAGTCATTCTTGCCGGCTTCAGCCACGCCGAAGCATTTCTGCATGTCGTCGGCCGCGTGGGCGGTGGTGGTCAGGGCGGACAGGCTCAGGGCAGACCCAAGGGCCAGGACGAGGGTGGCAGCGGACAGTTTGGTGGTCATGGTGTGTCTCCAGCAGTGGTTGAATGCGCAGGCTTGATTGCCTGCATGCACCACTAGAGAAAGGGGGAGGGAATTCGTTACAAAGCCATCGAAAAAAACTGCAAAACAACACCTATTTAATGGCTTATACAAAGAAAATGTGGGAGTCGGGCTTGCCCGCGATGCAAACGCCTCGGTTCTTCAGATACACCGGGGTGATGCTATCGCAGGCAAGCCAGCTCCCACACAAGCCAGCTCCCATTTAGAACTTGCTCTTTATTAGCCGCCGAGGTACGCCTCCCGCACCTTCGGATCCGTCAGCAATTGCTCGCCAGTGCCCTGCATCACCACCCGGCCATTCTCCAGCACATAGGCACGGTCAGCGATTTTCAGCGCCTGGTTGGCGTTCTGCTCCACCAAAAACACCGTCACACCGTCCTTGCGCAGTTGTTCGATGATGTCGAAGATCTGCTGGATGATGATCGGTGCCAGGCCCAGGGAAGGCTCGTCCAGCAACAACAGCTTGGGCTTGCTCATCAGCGCCCGGCCGATGGCGAGCATTTGCTGCTCGCCGCCGGACATGGTGCCGCCGCGCTGGCTGAAGCGTTCCTTGAGGCGGGGGAACAGGTGCAGCACCTTGTCCATCTGCTCCTGGTAATCGCCCTTGTCGGTAAAGAACCCACCCATGGCCAGGTTCTCTTCCACGGTCAGGCGCGAAAACACCCGACGGCCCTCCGGCACCACCGCAATGCTCTTGCGCATGATCTCGGCGGAGTGCTTGCCCACCAGTTCTTCACCCATGTAGCGGATGCTGCCACTGTAGGCTTGCGGCGAACCGCACAAGGTCATCAGCAAGGTCGATTTGCCAGCCCCGTTGGCGCCGATCAGGGTCACGATCTCACCCTGGCGTACTTCGACGTTGACGCTGTGCAGGGCCTGGATCTTGCCGTAGAAAGTGGAAACGTTTTCGAATTGCAGCATTTTACGCTTCCCCCAAGTAGGCTTTGATCACTTCAGGATTGTCGCGGATCTGCTCCGGCGTCCCATTGGCCAGCGGCGTGCCCTGGTTGATCACCACGATGTGGTCGGAGATGCTCATGACCAGTTTCATGTCGTGTTCGATCAACAGCACCGTGGCATTGTTTTCCTCACGCAGCACACTGATCAGCGCCTTGAGGTCTTCGGTTTCCTTGGGGTTCAGGCCCGCGGCAGGTTCGTCGAGCATCAGGATGCGCGGGCGGGTCATCATGCAACGGGCGATTTCCAGGCGACGCTGCTGGCCGTAGGCGAGGGTGCCTGCCGGGCGGTTGGCGAACTCGGTCAGGTTGACCTTGTCCAGCCAGTACGCCGCGTATTCCATGGCCTCGCGCTCGCTCTTGCGGAACGCCGGGGTCTTGAACAGACCTGCGAAGAAGTTGGTGTTCAAGTGACGGTGCTGGGCGATCAACAGGTTCTCGACCGCCGTCATGTCCTTGAACAACCGCACGTTCTGGAAGGTACGCACCACGCCCTTGCGAGCGATCTCGTGACCGGCCAGGCCCTGGATCGGCTGGCCGTCCAGCAGGATGCTGCCGCCGCTCGGCTTGTAGAAGCCGGTGAGGCAGTTGAACACCGTGGTCTTGCCGGCGCCGTTGGGGCCGATCAGTGCTACCACTTGTTTCTCTTTGACGGTCAGGGCCACGCCATTGACCGCTAGCAAACCGCCGAAGCGCATGCTCAGGTTTTCGACTTTCAGGATCTCGCGGCTCATTTGCGCAGCTCCATGTGTGGACGTTGCATGGGCAGCAGGCCTTGAGGGCGCCAGATCATCATCAGCACCATCATGGCGCCGAACATCAACATGCGGTATTCGCTGAACTCACGCATCATTTCCGGCAGCAGGATCATCACGATGGCCGCCAGGATCACGCCCAGTTGCGAGCCCATGCCACCCAATACCACGATGGCGAGAATGATCGCCGACTCGATAAAGGTGAACGATTCCGGCGTCACCAGGCCTTGGCGAGCGGCAAAGAAGCTGCCGGCAAAGCCTGCGAACGCAGCGCCCAGGGTGAACGCGGATAGCTTGATGATGGTCGGGTTCAGGCCCAGGGCGCGGCAGGCGATTTCATCTTCGCGCAACGCTTCCCAGGCGCGCCCGATGGGCATGCGCAGCAGGCGGTTGATCACGAACAGAGCCGCCAATGCCAGCAACAGCGCGACCAGGTACAGGAACACCACTTTGCTCACCGGGTTGTAGGCAATCCCGAAGTACTCGTGGAAGGTCTGCATGCCTTCGGCGGCGGTGCGGTCGAACGACAGCCCGAAGAACGTCGGCTTGGGAATGCTGCTGATACCGTTGGGGCCACCGGTGATATCGGTGAGGTTACGCAAGAACAGGCGAATGATTTCCCCGAAGCCCAGGGTCACGATGGCCAGGTAGTCACCGCGCAGGCGCAGCACCGGGAAGCCCAGCAGGAAGCCGAACGTAGCCGCTGCCATACCGGCCAGTGGCAGGCAGATCCAGAAGCTCCAGCCCAGGTAGTGCGAGAGCAGCGCGTAGGTGTAGGCACCCACGGCGTAGAAGCCCACATAACCCAGGTCGAGCAGGCCGGCCAGGCCCACTACGATGTTCAGGCCCAGGCCCAGCAACACATAGATCAGGATCAGGGTGGCAATGTCGACCGCGCCGCGCGAGCCGAAGAACGGCCAGATCAGCGCCGCGATGATCAACCCGATGATGATGTAGCGCTGGGTGCGCGGCAGGGTCAGAAATTGGCTGACCTTGGGCGACACCAACGGGCCACGGTTGCCCTTGAACAAGGCACCGACCTGCTGCGTGAACAGTACACGCAGGAACATCAGCACCGAACACAGGGCGATGATGGTCAGGGTCACTGGCCCGGTGCCGTGCACCTCCAGGTTGATGCCGACAATGCTCAGCTTGAGGCCGAGTACCGGAAAGGCCACGGCCCATACCAGCAAGGCGCTGAAAAACGCCGATTTAAGATATCTGCTCATACTTTCTCAACCTCCGGACGGCCCAGGATGCCGGTCGGACGGAACAACAACACCAGAACCAAAAGGCCGAACGCGACGACGTCCTTGTACTGGTCACCGAAGATATCGGCGCCAAAGGCTTCGGCCACACCCAGCACCAGCCCGCCGAGCATGGCGCCCGGAATGCTGCCGATGCCGCCCAATACCGCTGCGGTAAAGGCCTTGAGGCCCACCAGGAAGCCGGCGTTGGGGTTGATCACGCCGTATTGCATGCTCAGCAACACGGCCGCCACGGCCGCCAGCGCAGCACCAATGACGAAGGTCAGGGCGATGATGTTGTTGGTGTTGATGCCCAGCAGGTTGGCCATCTTGATGTCTTCGGCGCAGGCCCGGCAGGCGCGGCCCAGACGGGAGCGAGAGATGAACAGCGTCAGGCCCAGCATGGCCACCAGGGTGACCACGAAAACCAGAATCTGCATGTACGAAATCAGCACTTCTTGTGCGCCACCCGGGCCGAAGGAGATGCTCCCCGGAATCAGGTTGGGAATGGACTTGTCCTTGGAGTCCTGGGACAGCAATACGGTGTTCTGCAGGAAAATCGACATGCCGATGGCAGAAATCAGCGGGATCAAACGGTTGCTGCCACGCAAGGGACGGTAGGCAACCCGCTCGATGCTGTAGCCATAGGCACTGGTCACGATGATCGACGCCAGGAACGCAGCGGTCATCAACAGCGGCAGGGAGTGGATCCCCATCATGGCCAGCCCGGCAAGGGCGATAAAGGCCACGTAGGAACCAATCATGTACACCTCGCCATGGGCGAAGTTGATCATTCCAATGATGCCGTAAACCATTGTGTAGCCAATGGCTATCAAGGCATAGGTGCTGCCAATGGTCAGGCCATTAACCAGCTGTTGGAAAAAATGATAGATCTCAGGCATTACAGCGCTCCTAAAAACCCGATACGCATTTCACTGGTGGAGTCATTTCCGGCTCGGTGCCCTGTTCTGTGACCAGGTTGCACAAAGCGTTTGCCAGCGAACCGCTGGTGACGGTTTTAAGATTTTCAGGTGAGCCAGCGCCCGGATCGCGGGTGACATGGCCCATAAACCTCGTAAAACAAAGCCCACTGCTTGCACAGTGGGCTTGTTGACCAGTAACGCCTGGCTTACTGAGGGGAAACTTCGGTTTTTGGTTTACCGAAGTGCCATTCGTAGACCACGAACTTGAAGTCCTTCAGGTCGCCCTTGGCGTCGAAGCTCAGGTCGCCCGTAGGGGTCTTGAAGGTACCGGCATGGATGGCCTCGGCCACTTTGGCGGTGTCTTCGCTCTTGGCGGCCTTGATACCGCCGGCAATGACCTCAACCGCCGAGTAGGCCGGGAACACGAACGGACCGGTTGGGTCCTGCTTGTTCTTGGCGAACTCTTCAACGATGGCTTTGTTGGCAGGGTCGGTGTCGAAGGATTTCGGCAGGGTCACCAGCAGGCCTTCGGAAGCGCCCTGGGCGATTTGCGAGATAGAGTCGTTACCCACGCCCTCTGGGCCCATGAACTTGGCGTTCAGGCCTTTTTCCTTGGCTTGGCGCAGGATCAGGCCCAGCTCAGGGTGGTAACCGCCGTAGTAGACGAAGTCGACGTTGGCTTGCTTGAGTTTCTGGATGATCGAGGAGAAGTCTTTGTCACCGGCGTTCAGGCCTTCGAAGACGGCAACCTTGGTGCCTTTTTCTTCAAGGGTCTTCTTCACGGCGCTGGCGATACCTTCACCGTATTGCTGCTTGTCGTGCAGGACGGCGACGATTTTCGGTTTCACGTGGTCGGCGATGTAGTTGCCGGCTGCCGGGCCTTGTGCGCTGTCCAGACCAATGGTGCGGAAGATCAGCTTGTAGCCACGGGAAGTGATTTCAGGGCTTGTGGCGGCCGGGGTAATCATGATGACGCCTTCGTCTTCATAAATATCCGACGCTGGCTGAGTGGAGCTGGAGCAGAGGTGGCCGACGACGAACTTGACGCCATCATTGACCACTTTGTTGGCAACGGCCACGGCTTGCTTTGGATCGCAAGCGTCGTCGTATTCCTTGGCCTCAAGCATCTTGCCGTCTACGCCGCCCTTGGCGTTGATGTCTGCGATGGCTTGCTTGGCACCCATGAATTGCATGTCGCCGTATTGCGTCACCGGACCGGTCTTGGGGCCGGCGATGCCGATCTTGATGGTGTCGGCTGCGAACGAATGGCCGGCAACCCCAGCCAGGACCATAGCGGCAAACAGTTTGGAAATCTGCTTAGTAGCCTTATTCATAGTGCTCCACTCTTACTGTTGTATTTTTTATAGTTCTAGCGGCCTTGTGAGCTGCAGAACCGGATCAGATATCGCGGATATCCCCCCGGCATTGCCCTGGCAACTGTACCGGTACAGTGTAGAGCGCCGGTTGATCGCTTGAAAAGCTGGCAGCTGGGGGCAAAACCTGGGTGTGTCGCTTAAGTGAAAGAAAAAGACAGAATTGCGCCGGGTTGCTGATAGCTTTCAAGGCATTCCGTGGCTTTCCTGGCAGTTTCAATCGCTACTTCATTTGCTACTGGGTTTTTCTGCCTGAGCGACGGGGCTATGATTGCGCCGATTTTTTACTCAGGTGAATTCCCATGACGCAAGAACCAAGCACCCTCTATGCCAAGCTGCTCGGTGAAACCGCCGAAATTTCCTGGAAGGAGCTTGAACCGTTCTTTGCCAAGGGTGCCCTATTGTGGGTCGATGCCGGCCTGGATTTGATCGAGGCCGCCGAAGGAATGGCCGAAGACAACCGTGACAAAGTCGCCGCCTGGCTGGCTGCAGGCACCCTTGGCGAGGTGTCTGCGACGCGGGCATTGGACCTGGTGGAACGGGATCCAAGCTTATGGGCGGTAGTGGTCTCGCCGTGGATCCTGATCCAGGAAAGGGCGCGGTAATAATGGCGCGCACGAAAAAGGTGCGTATTTTTCACGGAGTGAAGTGTGTAGCCGAGTAACCGCTCAACGCGTGATGGCACCTTGCCGTAGAGAAAGGTCACAGCCGAGGGTGACGTAAGCGTCACGGGAACAGTTGAGGGCAGAAGGAATGAGTGGCGCAATTGTTTCCGGGTATGACGCGGCGTGAAGAGAAGCAACGATCACACCACCACTCCCCGTGCCCGGGTCTCAACGAATCGGCCTGACAATAGAAGGCGAGCCGATGCGCCCTGGCGCCGGGTCTTTTGGCTGCGCAGCGTCGTTGCCTTCCACGCTTGGCAGATATAACGGATTGCGCATGGCAATGCCCTGCATCACGCCGATGATGTCATCGAAAGGCACCGCCGGGCTGAGCAGGTAGCCCTGGATGTAGTCGCAGCCATGCTTGAGCAGCAGCTCGAACTGCGCCTGGGTTTCCACGCCCTCGGTGACCACCTGCAAGTGCAGGGTGTGGGCCATGCCAATAATCGCCTGGACAATTTCACTGTCTGCGGTGGACTTGGGGATGTCCTGGATAAACGAGCGGTCGATCTTCAAAGTGTTGAGCGGCAAGCGCTTGAGGTAAGCCAGCGACGAATAGCCGGTGCCGAAGTCATCGATGGCCAGCGACACACCCAGGGCGCGGATCTGCCGCAACAGCGCCAAGGTACTGCTGATGTTGCCCATCAACGCGTTTTCAGTGACTTCCAGTTCCAGGCGGTTGGTGCCTATGCCGGCGAAGCGCAGGGCGTCTTCGATTTCATCGGCCAGTTCGTCACGCGCCAGGTTCAGCGCCGAGCAATTCACGGCCATGATCAGCTCGGTGTAGCCCCGGTCAGACAACAGGCTCAGGTCGTGACAGGCCTGACGCAATACCCAGTGGTCCAGCTCGGCGATCAGTCCGTTGTTCTCGGCGATGCCGATAAAGCGGTCCGGGGCCAGTAGCCCGTGTTGGGGGTGCTGCCAGCGCACCAGGGCTTCCAGGCGTGTGACCTTGCCCAGTTTCATGTCAAAGATCGGTTGATAAAACAGCACCAGCTGGCTGCGCGTACGCAAGGCGGCGCGCAGTTCTTCTTCCAGTTGCAGCTCAAGAAAGGCACGGGTTTTAAGGTTGGAACTGAAGAAGTTCAAACAATTGCGCCCCGCATCCTTGGATTGGTACAGCGCCAGGTCGGCGGTTTTCAGCAGCTCTTCGCAGGTGTGGCCGTCCTCGGGGAACAGGCTGATACCGATACTGGTGGTCATCACCATGCGTCGGCCGGCCAGTTCGATGGGCTCTTTCATCTTCTGCATGATGCGCTGGGCCATGTGCCGGGCTTCGTCGCGGTGATGAATATTGACCAGGATGCAGAACTCATCGCCGCCAAAGCGTGCCACTACATCTTCATGGCTGCGTATCGAGCCCTTGATATGCCCGGCGAGCACTGTGAGCAACTGGTCGCCCGCGTCATGGCCCAGGCTGTCGTTGATACGCTTGAAATGGTCGATATCAAGGAAGATCACCGCCAGCATGCCTTGGCTGCGGGTTTTTTCCGCGACTTTTTCCGCAAAGATCTGATTGAAACCACGGCGGTTAAGCAGGCTGGTCAGTGCGTCGAAGTGGGCCACTTGTTGCAGCGAAGCGCGGGCCTGGTCGAGTTCGCTGAGCAGCGCGTTGACCCGACGCAGGTCACGCTCCTTGTGTTGCAACTTCTTGTCGGCCAGGGCTGCGCTGATGCTGCTGCCGATTACCAGCAAGGTGATCATGGCGACCGACAGGCCCAGTTGAATCGGGTTGTTATCCGCCGGTAACGAAAGATCCGCGCCACTGGGCACCAGCATTTGCATAGCCGCCATGCCGGTGAAGTGCATGCTCAGAATCCCGGCGCCCAGCACCAGGCTGGCGGCGTATTTGAGCAGTTGGTGAAACACGCCGGCACCGTTGCGCAGGTAACTGGACAGCAACAATGCGGCCAGGCTGGCGCCCATGGCAATCGCCACCGAGGCCAAAAACAGCCGTGTTTCGAAGTACACCTGGGCCTGGGAGCGCATAGCTGACATGCCCACGTAGTGCATCAACGCGATACCCAGCCCCATCCACACCGAAGCCACCAGGTACTGATGAAAGCGCAGGTGGGTATGACTGAGGGTCTGCATGGCAAGCAACGAGGCGATCAGGGCGATCAGCAGCGAGGCGAACGTCATGATCAGTTCGTAGTGAATGGCGATGGGGGCCTGGAAGGCCAGCATGCTGATGAAGTGGGTCGACCAGATGCCGCCTGCCAGGCAACCGGCACCCAGCCAGCGCCAATGGCGGCGGGCGGTGGGGTCTTCGACATGGCCCACACGTTCGGCCATGTCCAGGGTACCGAAACCCGCCGCGCAGGCGACCAGGTACGCCAGCAGCACCAGAAACGGGTTATGACTGCAGTTGAGCAATAAATGCCCGCTGTCTGGAAGGTCGGTAAAAAAATGCTGCCCCAGCCATTCCATAGCTTATCCCGTCACAGAGCCATGTCACTGCCAGCGGCGATGACCTATGAGGTCGAGTATAGAAGTCTCTCGAGATTTGCCATGAGTAATGGCGTTTTGATCTCAAATTATTTTGATATGCCGTCCATAGCGTTTGGTGCTAAGCGCTGATGGGCAGGTCGAGTTCGAAGTGCGGGGCCTCCAACGGGGCCAGGCCGAATGCGGCACGGGCGGCGTCGCAATCGACATTTTGCACGCCCTGGCTCCAGGACGCCTCGAACTCGCGACACACGCTGGAGCGCTGCTCATAAATTGAGCAGCTGGTGGCCTGTCCGACTTCACCTTCAAGGCTGCAACACCGTGCCGGTTTGCGGTCGGTGCCGATCATCGCCACGCGGCTGGGGTTGATCTGCACCACCAGGTCATCGGGCACCGTGCCCCCGGACGAGGCGCACTCACCCCAAAAGAAGGACACGCGAAAGTGTGAACAGCAGGCACCGCAATTCAGACACGGACTGGCTTCGGACATGGGCGTCATCAATAAGAAAGTAGGGTGGGGGTGTTACAGGAAGGCTCGCCATTCTATCCGTGCCATGGCCGTTGGGAAGGGGGGTACGCACTTATATTTTCGTGGGACAAATCCCCGTGTTGTCGGGTGAAATCATGCCCTATCAGCTTTACGAATCATTACAGACAACCCCGCCTTACCCCATTATGTTGCAGGTACCGGGCAGGATGCATCGGGCATCACAGCTCTCATAACAATAAAAGAGACGGACCCATGCAGAACTCGACCCAAGCGGCGAATGCCTGGCGCATTCTGTTCCTGCTGTTCCTGGCCAACCTGTTCAACTTCTTCGATCGCACCATCCCCGCGATTATCATCGAGCCGATCCGCATGGAATGGCACTTGAGCGACTTTCAGCTCGGTATCATCGGCACCGCCTTTACCATCGTCTACGCCATTGCCGGGCTACCGCTCGGGCGCCTGGCCGACACCGGCTCACGCAGCAAGTTGATGGGCTGGGGCTTGTTCGCCTGGAGCGGGCTGACGGCGGTTAACGGCATGGTCGGCAGTTTCTGGACCTTCCTGCTGGTGCGCATGGGCATTGGCATCGGCGAAGCCAGCTATGCACCCGCGGCCAATTCGCTGATTGGCGACCTCTTTCCCGCCCACCGCCGTGCCCGAGCCATGGGGATTTTCATGCTTGGCTTGCCCTTGGGCCTGTTGCTGGCGTTCTTTACCATCGGCGCGATGGTCAAGGCGTTCGACAGCTGGCGCGCGCCCTTCTTTATCGCGGCGGTGCCGGGGCTGATCCTGGCGGTGTTTATGTTCTACATAAAAGAACCCAAGCGCGGCGCGGCGGAAACCGTGCAGGTCTCCCAGGAGCGCGTCGACCGCCCGATCCGCCGCGTGCTGGCCGTGCCGACCTTCCTGTGGCTGGTGCTGGCCGGGCTGTGCTTTAACTTTGCCACCTATGCGTGCAACTCATTCCTGGTGCCGATGCTGCAACGCTATTTCCTCATGCCGTTGCAGGACGCGGCCGTCGCGACGGGCGTCATTGTCGGCCTGACCGGCTTGGTGGGCCTGACGCTGGGCGGCTGGATTGCCGACAAGATTCATCAGCGGGTCGCCAATGGTCGATTGTTGTTTGCCGCCTTCAGCTTGATCATCTCCACGGGCACCACCGCCTGGGCATTGCATGCCGGGCGCGTCGAAATCGGAGTGTTTGTCGCGCTGTTCAGTGTGGGCTGGTTGTTTGCCTACAACTTCTATACCTGCGTGTATACCGCGATCCAGGACGTGGTCGAACCGCGTTTGCGCGCGACGGCGATGGCGCTGTTCTTTGCTGGGCTGTATTTGCTCGGCGGTGGCATGGGGCCGGTGGTGGTTGGGGCGCTGTCCGATCACTTTGCCCATTCGGCGATGTATGCGGCCGGGGCGCAGCAGATGACCGAGGCTTATAAAGCGGTGGGCTTGCATGACGCCATGTACCTGATTCCGGTGGCGCTGTTCTTGACCATGCTTTTTCTGTTCCAGGCCTCGCGCAGTTTTGTGCGTGATGCCAAGCGGATGAAGGAAGGGTTGAGTGCGGTTGAGGTGCCGGCAACTGCGGTAACGGCGTGAGACCGAGTGATCGTTCCCATGCTCTGCGTGGGAACGCCGCTCTGGACGCTCTGCGTCCGCTTTAAAGTCGTGACGCAGAGCGTCACATGATGCATTCCCACACAGAGCGTGGGAACGATCTCTAAAAAGGCCCGCACTAAGCGGGCCTTTTACGTTCAGCGGTTTATCAACCTGCCACCAGCACCCGAATCGCTTCCAGTCGCAGTGCCGCTTTATCGAGCATGGCCAGGCCTTGCTCGCGCTGGTTGCGCAAGGCGACCAGCTCGCTGTCACGCACGGTCGGGTTGACCGCTTGCAACGCGGTCAGGCGCGCCAGCTCTTCGTCAGTGTCTGCCGCGAGGCGACGCTTGGCTTCGGCGACACGCTCGGCGTGACGCGGGGCGATCTTCTCTTCACCGGCGTTGATGCGCGGGGTGAGTTGGTCGCGCTGCGCCTGCACGAATTTGTTCGCGCTGGCCCGTGGCACGCTTTCCAGCTGGTCATTCAAGGTCACGAACGACACGCGGCCCGACAAATCGTTGCCGTTGGCATCCAGCAGGCAGCGCAAGGCGGCCGGTGGCAGGTAGCGGCCCAGTTGCAGGGAGCGCGGGGCGACCACTTCGCTGACATACAGCAGTTCAAGCAATACGGTGCCTGGCTTGAGCGCCTTGTTCTTGATCAGCGCCACGGCGGTGTTGCCCATGGAACCGGACAGCACCAGGTCCATGCCGCCCTGCACCATCGGGTGTTCCCAGGTGATGAACTGCATGTCTTCGCGCGACAGCGCCTGGTTACGGTCGTAGGTAATGGTCACACCTTCGTCGTCGCCCAGGGGGAAGCTGGCGTCGAGCATTTTTTCGCTGGGCTTGAGGATCAGCGCGTTTTCCGAATGGTCTTCGCTGTCGATGCCGAACGCGTCGAACAGGGTTTCCATGTAGATCGGCAGGGCGAACTGGTCGTCTTGTTCGAGGATGTCCTCGACCAGGGCATCGCCTTCGCCGGCGCCGCCGGAATTGAGTTCGAGCAAACGGTCACGACCGGTGTGCAGCTCCTGCTCCAGGCGCTCGCGCTCGGCACGGGCTTCGTCGATCAGGGCTTGCCACTCGCCGTCATCGGCGGCTTCCAGCAAGGGCAGCAGGCGCGGGCCGAACTGATGCTGCAAGGCGTTGCCGGTCGGGCAGGTGTTGAGGAAGGCATTGAGCGCTTCGTGGTACCACTGGAACAGGCGTTCTTGCGGGCTGGTTTCCAGGTAAGGCACGTGCAGTTCGATCACGTGTTTCTGGCCGATCCGGTCCAGGCGCCCGATGCGCTGTTCCAGCAGGTCGGGGTGGGACGGCAGGTCGAACAGGACCAGGTGATGGGAAAACTGGAAGTTGCGGCCTTCACTGCCGATTTCCGAGCAGATCAGCACCTGGGCACCGAACTCTTCATCGGCAAAATAGGCAGCGGCGCGGTCACGCTCGAGGATGTTCATGCCCTCGTGGAACACCGTGGCCGGGATGCCGGATCGCACGCGCAGGGCGTCTTCCAGGTCCATGGCGGTTTCGGCGTGGGCGCAGATCACCAGGACCTTGGTGCGCTTGAGCATTTTCAACTGGTCGATCAGCCACTCGACCCGTGGGTCGAAACGCCACCAGCGGTTCTCTTCCTCGATGTCCGGTTGCGCCTGGAAGCTGACTTCCGGGTACAGCTCGGCGTGTTCGCCCAGTGGCAGTTCGAGGTATTCGTCCGGGTTGGGCAGCGGGTAGGCGTGCAGCTTGCGCTCGGGGAAGCCTTGCACGGCGGCGCGGGTGTTGCGGAACAGTACGCGGCCGGTACCGTGGCGGTCGAGCAGTTCACGCACCAGGCGGGCACTGGCTTCGCTGTCGCCATCGTTGACGGCGGTGAGCAGGGCTTCACCTTCGTCACCGAGGAAGCCTTGAATGGTCTTGTGCGCGGTTGGCGACAGGCGGCCCTTGTCCAGCAGCTCCTGCACGGCTTCGGCCACCGGGCGATAGTTTTCGCTCTCGGCGCGGAAGGCTTGCAGATCGTGGAAGCGGTTCGGGTCCAGCAGGCGCAGGCGCGCAAAATGGCTGTCCTGGCCCAGTTGTTCCGGGGTGGCGGTCAGCAGCAGCACGCCTGGAATTACTTCGGCCAGTTGTTCGACCAGCGAGTATTCGGCGCTGGCCTTGTCTTCGTGCCATACCAGGTGGTGGGCTTCGTCGACCACCAGCAAGTCCCAGCCAGCGGCGAACAGCGCGTCCTGGGCCTTCTCGTCGTCCACCAGCCATTCCAGCGCAACGAGTGCAAGCTGGGTGTCTTCGAACGGGTTGGTGGCATCGCTTTCGATAAAGCGCTCTTCATCGAACAGCGCAACCTGCAGGTTGAAGCGGCGGCGCATTTCCACCAGCCATTGGTGCTGCAGGTTTTCCGGAACCAGGATCAGTACGCGGCTGGCACGGCCCGAAAGCAGTTGGCGATGGATCACCAGGCCCGCTTCGATGGTCTTGCCCAGGCCCACTTCGTCCGCCAGCAACACCCGTGGCGCGATACGGTCCGCGACTTCGCGGGCGATGTGCAGTTGGTGGGCAATCGGTTGGGCGCGTACGCCACCCAGGCCCCACAGCGAGGACTGCAACTGGCGGCTGGTGTGTTCCAGGGTGTGGTAGCGCAGCGAGAACCACGCCAGCGGGTCAATCTGCCCGGCGAACAGACGGTCACTGGCCAGGCGGAACTGGATAAAGTTGGACAGTTGGGTTTCCGGCAGGGTGACCTGCTCGTTCTGCCCATTGAGGCCGTGGTAGACCAGCAGGCCATCGACGTCGTCGACTTCCTGTACGGTCATTTTCCAGCCTTCGAAATGGGTGATGGTGTCACCCGGCGAAAACCTCACGCGAGTGAGGGGCGCATTCCGTAGCGCATACTGGCGAGTGTCGCCAGTGGCCGGATAGAGCACGGTCAACAAGCGGCCGTCCTGTGCCAGAACGGTGCCTAACCCCAGCTCTGCTTCGCTGTCACTAATCCAGCGTTGCCCCGGTTGATACTGCTGCGCCATGCTGCCTGACTCCCGCCGTGAAAAAGCCGACTATGTTAACGGAACACGGCCCGGCGCCCAAGAACTCTGACAAAAACTACGCTGTTTGTACGGGCCGGCGGAAATTGAATCGACGGATGGCGGGCACTTGAGAGTGTCGACTGAGTCACAGCTTGGCACGCGGGTGCTCAAGTCGCCCTGCCACCCGCCGACAGCCTGTTGATCAGGAGAATAATTATCATGCTGCCACCCATGCTGCCCGTCAGTGTTGTGCCGGTCACGTCGCAACTCGACCCGGCACGCCAGAAGCCGGATATTCCGCCGGTGGTGCCCGTTCAACCGGGCTCCAACGAGAGCACGATCGACCTGAAAAAAGGCGATGCCGAGCAATCGACCTTTCTGCTGCGCGAAGAGCAGCGTCGCCAGCAGGAGCAGCAGAAACGCCGGCGCGAAGCCGACGACGACGCGGAGCAGCATTTGCCGATTCCCGGCGACTTGCTCAACGCTGACAACACCGTGCCCGTGGCGCCGCTGATCGAAGACGCGCCGCGCCAGGGCCTGTGGGTGGATATCGAGGTCTAACCGTTCAGTTCGCGCAGGGCCTTCACCAGCAGCTCAATATCGTCATCGGTGTTGAGCGGGCTGACGGAGATGCGCGCAACGCTGCTCAACCCACGTGCTTGCATGTCCAGCGGGGTGTAGGCCACGCCATTGGCGCCGATGTTGATGCGCTTTAACCCCAGGCGTTGTTTGAGTTCAAAACTATCCCAGCCGGCCAGGTTGAACGCGATCAAACCTGAATGCGTGTTGCCCAAGTCGTGCAAGCTGATCCCCGGTATCTGACGCAGTGCTTCGCGGATTCGCGCGCTGGTCTGCAAGACTCTTTGCCATACCCGCTCAATCCCCAGTTGATTGATCTCGTGCAACGCATTGCCCAGGCCGGCCAGCAGGGCGAAAGAGACTTCGCTGGTTTCAAAGCGCCGGGCGTCGTTGCGCAGGTCGAAGCCTTCGGCGGTCCAGGGCGCTGAAAACACGTCGCGTTGGGCCGGGTTCAGATGCGGCAGAAAATCCGGCCTGATATACAGCAGCACGGTACCGCGAGGCCCGCGCAGGTGTTTGCGGCCGGCAGACTTGAGCACATCGCACTGCAACGCTTGCACATCCACCGGCAGTTGGCCGACGGCTTGGCCCGCGTCGATGAAGTAGGGGATGGCATGCCGCCTGGCCACATCGCCGATGGCCTGGGCCGGGTTGATCAAACCACCGTTGGCCGGCAGCCAGGTGAGGTCGATCAGCTTCACCTTGGCATCCAGCATCGCCTCCAACGCCACCGGGCAGGCCGCGCCGCTGGCATCGCACGGGATGACCTCCACCCGCGCCCCGGCTTGAATGGCCAGTTCCATGCTCGCCAGATTACCGCCCCATTCGTGGCGCCCCACCAGAATTCGATCACCCGGCTGCCAGGGCCCCAGCGCCTGGAAGGCCATGCTCCAGGCCGTCGAGCCACTGCTGGCGAAGGCAATCGCTGAGGCGGGCGCATTGAGCAACTGCCCAGCGGCGCGGCGGGCCTTTTCCACTAAGATGGCACCCTGTTCTCCGGCCTCCATCGGGCCGTCGCGGGCTTCGCGTTGCAGCTGTTCGATGATGGCGTCGAGCGTCGCCTGGCTGGGCAAGGAGGCTCCAGCATGATTGAAGTGCACGAGGCCGGACTGGCAACCGGGCGTGGCTTCTCGCAAGTGCTGGATTTGCAGCGGGCTCATGGCTGCAGCTCGAAAATGGCGTCCACTTCCACGGCGACACCAGCCGGCAGACTGCAAACCCCTACGGCGGTGCGCACGTGCCGGCCCTTGTCGCCGAGGGCGTTGACCAGCAGGTTCGAAGCGCCATTGGCGACCAGGCTTTGGCGCTGGAAGTCGGCGCTGCTGGCAATGAACACGCCCAGGCGCAGGATGCGCACCACCCGCGACAGGTCATCGCCGAGCGCATCGCTTAATTGCCCCAGTAGGCCCAGCGCTGCCAATTCCGCCGCTTGGGCGCCATCTTCATCGCTGAGAGAATCGCCCAGCCGGCCAATGTAGGCGGGTTTGCCATCGATCATGGGAATTTGTCCCGAGATGAACAGTTGGTGTTGGCTGATCACATGATTGATGTAGTTGGCTGCGGGTTGGCTGTGCGTAGGCAGTGTCAGGCCGAGGGCGTGTACGCGCTGGCGGATGGAGTCAGTCATGGTGGAATCCTCTGGTGTCAGAAGGTTCCAGCATGTTGGTGGTGGCGAGGGGCGACAAACGGATAGATCTCAACCGACGTATCTAAAAAACTCACGCGTCGGCGCACGCTTGCTTCAACCACTGACTGAAGCATTCAGCCGCCTCACTGAGCGGACCCTGAGGGACGATCAGCCAATAGCCGATGTCGCTGTGATAGGGCGGCCTGTCAAAGGCCTCCACCAGGCTGCCGTCGTGGAGCCTGCGTTCAATCAGGCGATGGCGGCCCATGGCGATACCCTGGCCGGCCACGCTCGCTTCGACCACGATGTTGTAGTCATGCAACATCACGCGGGGGTGATGATCGAGGTTGATCTGGTAATGGGCGGACCAATCGGTCCACTCGAAAGGGCGGTGCGAGGTCGCCATCAACAACGGGCCTGTGGCGACCTGCCTGGCCTTGAACGCCGGGCTGCATACCGGTGACAGGGTTTCGGTCATCAGGCGTGTGGCGAGCACGTCGGGCCAGTCGCCCTTGCCGTAGCGGATGGCCAGGTCAACTTCGGCCGTGGCGACGTTGGCCAATTGAATCGCGGGCAGCAATTCCACCTGGATATGCGGGTGGCGCTGTAGAAACTCGGCCAGGCGCGGCGCCAGCCACAGCGTGGCAAAGGACGCCAGCAAGCCGATACGCAATACACTGGCGCACGGCGCTCCCCGCTGGCTGCGTGTTGCAGCGGCGATGGCGTCCAGGGCAGGGCGTATTTGCGCGTAGTAATCTTGCCCGGCCAACGTCAGGTCGATCGCACGGGTTCGCCGGATAAACAGCGGCTTGCCCAAGTGGTGCTCGAGCTTATGTACCTGGTGGCTCAGCGCACTTTGGGTCACCGACAACTCGTCAGCCGCCTTGATAAAACTCAAGTGCCGTGCCACGGCCTCGAAGGCGCGCAGGGCCAGCAGCGGTGGAAGGTCGTTGTGCAAGGCCACCTGGATGCACCTCCTGGGCAGGGTAGAAAGTGCCGATTTTGGTCGATGGCCTGCATTTTGTCGCCCGCTTAATTGCCGTCGGGCGGGGCAGGCCGCATTATTGAGGCATTCTCGCCACGACGTAAGCCAAGCCATGAGTGATGACGACAAGCTGATCGACCTGAATGCCGAACGTGCCAAGCGCGTTCACGACCTTAATGACAAGCGCCTGAATGAAGTGCGCCAAGCCTTTGAGCAAGCCATGCCCTTGGGCAAGCCCAAGAAGAAGTCGAAGAACAAGCCGAAAAAACGTTGAAACGTCCTGCCTCTATTGATGCAGGTCAGTTATTCCCCTTCTTTACGCCCCGTTGTGGGCGACATTGATCCTGGTCAATTTCCCACTGTGCCTTCTCTATTAACTTAGCTCTATCGCAACAGGGCAAGTGCAGGAGGCCGGTCATGTTTTTCGATAATGTGGTTTTTGCCGGAGTGCTGACTGTTAGCCTCATGGTGCTGTTTTTTGTAGGGTTTGGATTTTTTATCTGGAAAGACGCGAACAAGCGTAAAAAACCTTAAGTCTTTCCGGGTTACATGAGCACGCAAGGCATTTTGGGCGACTTCGGTCGCCCTTTTTTTTGGCAAAACGCACCGCAGTTTTTGATCGTTCCCACGCTCCGCGTGGGAACGCATCCCGTGACGCTCCGCGTCACCCGTGCGCCAGTGGGACGCGGAGCGTCCGTGGCGGCATTCCCATGCAGAGCGTGGGAACGATCATAAAAAAAGGTGCGACCCTCGCGGATCGCACCTTTTTTTATTGCCGGCTGGCTATCAGTTGCCCAAAGCCTTGGACGCCAGCCAGAACAACCCGGCCGAGAGGCCTACGGTCGCTGGCAAGGTCAATACCCAGGCCATCAGGATGGTCTTGACGGTGCCACCTTGCAGGCCGCTTTTGTTCGCAACCATGGTGCCTGCCACGCCAGAAGACAGGACGTGGGTGGTGGACACTGGCAGGGCGAAGATGTTGGCGAAGCCGATCATGGTGGCCGTGGTGATTTGCGCCGACATGCCCTGGGCATAGGTCATGCCTTGCTTGCCGATCTTCTCACCGATGGTCAGCACCACGCGCTTCCAGCCCACCATGGTGCCCAGGCCCAGGGCCAGTGCGACCGCGAGGATCACCCAGAACGGGGCGTACTCGGTGGTGGCAGTCAGGTCTTTGCGCAGCTTGTCGAGGTCGGACTTCTCACGGGAGTCCAGGCCTGGCAGCTTGCCGACCTTTTTCGCGGTGTCATCCAGGCAAAGCAGGTAGCGACGTACCTCGATGCGGTGGTCGGCCGTCAGCGAGTGGTAGTCCGAGACGCCCTTGAGGGTGCCCAGCAGCGCGTTGATCGTCGGTTCGGTCTGCTGCGGGTTGCAGCGGAACTTGCCCGGCAGGTCATCCTTCACGCTTTTGCCCAGGGCCAGGAATTCACCGAGGGTCTCGTGGTTGCGCTGGTAGAACTGGTTCAGGTGCAGGGTGGCGTCGCGGGTACGTTCGATCTGGTAAGTGGTGCTGCCCAGGTCCAATACGAACTGCGCCGGCACGATACCGATGAGCACCAGCATGATCAGGCCAATGCCCTTCTGGCCATCGTTGGAGCCGTGCACGAAGCTCACCGCCATGGCCGAAATCACCAGGACGAGGCGGTTCCAGAATGGCGGGTGCTTTTTGTCGTCAAGCTTGCGGCGCTGGTCCGGGGTCTTGTGCATCTTCGACAGCGGACGCCACCACTTCAGACCGATCAGTACCAGAGCGGCGACCAGAAAGCCCGCCATCGGCGAGAATACCAGGGACGCGCCGATATCCACGGCCTTCTGCCAGTTCACACCGTCAGCCAGGGGGATGTCGTTGATCAACGCGTTGGCCAGGCCGACACCAAGGATCGAGCCGATCAGGGTGTGGGAGCTGGAGGCGGGGATACCGAAGTACCAGGTGCCCAGGTTCCAGGTGATCGCTGCTGCCAACAATGAGAAGACCATTGCCAAGCCATGGCCGGTGTTCACATTGATCAGCAACTCCACCGGCAGCAAGTGCACGATGGCGTAGGCGACACCGACACCACCGAGCAATACGCCGAGGAAATTGAACACCCCGGAGAAGAACACGGCCAGGTGTGGCGGCATGGCTTTGGTATAGATGACTGTGGCCACCGCGTTAGCGGTGTCATGAAAGCCATTGATGAACTCGAAGGCGAGGACAAAGGCCAGGGCGAGCAACAGGCTCACTAGAACCCAAGCATCCAGTCCGCTGAATAAATCGATCATGAAGGTTTTCTGACCCGGTCGTAAGGGGGCGCGATTATGCCAGAAAACATCAGTAATCGATGCATTAGCTGCTCATCGGTAACAATCTTCTTGGAAAAAAACGCGGCAGGACGCACGCATCCCAGGGTTTTCGGGGCTTTGGCAAGTCTTTGATTTATAAAGCGCAGGCCGCAGAAGGCGGGCTTTAGTCATGAAAATGCCATACCTGAAACATTTGTATGAAATTTCGTAGGTGGCTGTAGGTTACTGACCAGTGGACGCTAAAGCGGGTGCCCTCTGCCAGTACTTCACCGGCAGAGACAGCACGACCCTTAAGGCTCGAACCGAAGCGCTTATGGCTCCTCGGTCTTGAGTTCCTGCTCGATCTTTTGGATTTCCTGGGCAAATGCCTGGTCTAGCAGGCTGGCGCGTTTACGCCATGGCTTGCGTTCCGGCTCGGGTTGCGCGGCGTAGGTGGTGACTTCCCCGCCGTAGACATCCTTGTAACGTTGCTCCTGGCGCTCAAGTTCCGCGCGCAGTTCATCTTTCGTCACAGTATTACCTAATTGAGTTGAGTTTATTGATTGCGCAGCGTCATGCCTGAAAGTCGTGCTCGGGCGATTCCAAATAGAACAATAAAACGTTCAAATGGGTAAATAGGCCTGAGGGCAGTTCTTTTAAGCGAGTACTTGTGTCCGGCCCTGCGTACAACCCGCAACGCCCGGTGAGCTCCACTCCCGATACATACCGGGCTGACCTCTGCACAGGTTGCATTATAGCGGCGCATTTGAATAACACTATCATCATGAAGTTAAAAAGCGTCAACGATGTGTCAGAGGTTTGTTACATGCTGGCGTGGGTATTTGTGAACACCGTCATCATCCTGGCAGGGTAAATGCCCCTGCTTTATAGATGCATCAGGCGAATCTGAAACCATGGCCGCGAGGTGTGCGCCAGCGCCGGCCAAATTGCGATAATCGCATGGTCGTTCGATAATCGCCCAATGTTGCCGACGCTGACTTGTGCAGGGCGACCGGCACGGCTTGTAATAGCCGCCAACCCTCCCGTGGTGATAACAAGAGAAGGCCCCTTGAAATGAACGATCAATTGCGCAACTCCTTTGCATCAGTGGCGCCGCCGATCGTGGCTTCACCGGCCAAGCGCATCCAGGCATTCACCGGTGATCCGGATTTCATGACGTCCTTGGCCCGTGGCCTGGCCGTGGTGCAGGCATTCCAGGAGCGTAAGCGTCACCTGACCATCGCCCAGATCAGCCATCGCACGGAAATTCCCCGCGCCGCCGTGCGCCGTTGCCTGCACACCTTGATCAAGCTCGGCTACGCCACCACGGATGGGCGCACCTACTCGCTGTTGCCCAAGGTACTGACCCTCGGTCATGCCTATCTGTCGTCCACACCGCTGGCTGTTTCGGCCCAGCCTTACCTGGACCGCATGAGCGAGCAACTGCATGAAGCCTGCAACATGGCCACCCTGGAAGGCGATGACATTCTTTATATCGCCCGTTCCGCCACCACCCAGCGTCTGATCTCGGTTGACCTGTCGGTGGGTGGGCGCTTGCCTGCATATTGCACGTCCATGGGCCGCATTCTGCTGGCCGCCCTCGACGACGCTTCGCTGCAGGATTATCTCGACCATGCCGACCTGCAAACCAAGACCAGCCGCACCCTGACCACGCCGCAAGCGTTATTGGAATGCCTGCAACAGGTGCGTCAGCAGGGCTGGTGCATTGTCGACCAGGAACTGGAGCAGGGCCTGCGTTCCATCGCGGTGCCGGTGTATGACGCGTCCGGCCAGGTGTTGGCCGCGCTTAATGTCAGCACCCATGCCGGGCGGGTCAGCCGCAGCGAGTTGGAGCAGCGCTTTTTGCCGAGCATGCTCAGCGCCAGCCGTGAGCTGAGTGCGCAGCTGTTTGCCTAAGCTGTTCGGTGACCGCACAGATCCCGGCTGGCTCGATTGACGGTGTTTCCCTTGGCTTATTAATGTGCGGCAGCGCTCTGAGGAGCTGCCCAATAAGAATGATGACCCCAGGTCGTCAGCCCGCCATCGGTGTGGAATAAAAATAATGAATCAGCCTTCTGTCGGTACCACCCTGGACGTACAGTCCTTTATCAACACCCAGCCACTCTCGCGCTATCAGTGGCGCGTGGTGATCCTGTGTTTCCTGATTGTCTTTCTCGACGGCCTCGACACCGCCGCGATGGGCTTTATCGCGCCCGCGCTGTCCCAGGACTGGGGCATCGACCGCGCCAGCCTCGGCCCGGTGATGAGCGCCGCGTTGATCGGCATGGTGTTTGGCGCACTCGGTTCCGGCCCCCTGGCCGACCGCTTTGGCCGCAAAGTCGTGCTGGTCGGCGCGGTGTTGGTGTTTGGTGCGTTCAGCCTGGCGTCGGCCTACAGCACCACTGTCGACCAGTTGCTGGTGCTGCGCTTTCTCACCGGCCTGGGCCTGGGCGCCGGCATGCCGAATGCCACCACCTTGTTGTCTGAATACACCCCCGAGCGGCATAAATCCTTGTTGGTGACCAGCATGTTCTGTGGCTTCAACCTCGGCATGGCCGGTGGTGGGTTTATTTCGGCCAAGCTGATCCCGGCCTTCGGCTGGCACAGCCTGTTGCTGATCGGCGGCATCCTGCCGTTGATCCTGGCTGGGGTGCTGCTGGTATGGCTACCGGAATCGGCGCGTTACCTGGTGGTGCGCAATCGCGGCACCGACAAGGTGCGCAAGACCCTGGCCCCTATCGAGCCAAACATCGTTGCCCAGGCCTCTCACTTCAGCGTACCGGAGCAAAAAACCGTCAAGGCCCGCAATGTGTTCGCGGTGATCTTCTCGGGCACCTACAGCGCTGGCACCTTGCTGTTGTGGCTCACGTACTTCATGGGCCTGGTGATCGTTTACCTGCTGACCAGTTGGCTCCCCACCTTGATGCGCGACAGTGGCGCGAGCATGGAGCAAGCCGCGTTCATCGGCGCGCTGTTCCAGTTTGGTGGGGTATTGAGCGCGGTGGGCGTGGGCTGGGCGATGGACCGGTTCAACCCGCACAAAGTGATCGGCACGTTCTACCTGCTGGCCGGGGTGTTTGCCTACGCGGTGGGGCAGAGCCTGGGCAACATCACGTTGTTGGCCACCCTGGTGCTGGTCGCCGGGATGTGCGTCAACGGTGCGCAATCGGCGATGCCGTCGCTGGCGGCGCGTTTCTACCCCACCCAAGGCCGTGCCACCGGTGTGTCGTGGATGCTCGGCATCGGCCGCTTCGGCGCGATCCTGGGGGCGTGGATGGGCGCAACCTTGCTGGGCCTGGGCTGGAACTTCGAGCAGGTGCTCACCGCATTGGTGATACCGGCGGCCTTGGCCACGGCAGCGGTAATGATTAAGGGCATGGTCAGCCATGCCGATGCGACCTGAAACCGATCACTACCCCTGTGGGAGCTGGCTTGCCTGCGATAGCGGTGCTGAATCCACTCGCGCCATCGCAGGCAAGCCAGCTCCCACATTGACCCTGTTCCTTGCGATGGTTAGTTAAGCAACAATCGGTTCGATAATCGAACACTCAGTCGATTATCGGATTGTTTGGCCCATTTGCCCGGCTTAATCTTCAAGCACTTCGGCGCCACCTCAGCGCCTTTTTCGATTAACACCGGGAGCCCAACCCCATGGCTGAAATCCTCACCCTGCGTGATGCGGTCAAGCGCTTCGTGAACGACGGCGATACCGTCGCCCTCGAAGGCTTCACCCACCTGATCCCTACGGCCGCAGGCCATGAAATCATTCGTCAGGGCAAGAAAGACCTGACGCTGGTGCGCATGACGCCTGACCTGATCTACGACCAGTTGATCGGTGCCGGCTGTGCGCGCAAGTTGATTTTCTCCTGGGGCGGCAACCCGGGCGTGGGTTCCCTGCATCGGCTGCGCGACGCGGTAGAGAAACAATGGCCGCAAGCGCTGGAGATCGAAGAGCACAGCCACGCCGACCTGGCCAATGCCTACGTCGCCGGTGCCTCCGGCCTGCCGTTCGCGGTGTTGCGGGCCTACGCCGGTTCCGACTTGCCCAAGGTCAACCCGCTGATCAAGACCGTCACCTGCCCCTTCACCGGCGAAGTGCTGGCGGCGGTGCCATCGGTGCGTCCGGACATCACCGTGATTCACGCGCAGAAAGCCGACCGCAAAGGCAACGTGCTGCTCTGGGGCATTCTCGGGGTGCAAAAGGAAGCGGCGCTGGCGGCCAAGCGCTGCATCGTCACCGTCGAGGAAATCGTCGACGACCTGAATGCGCCGATGAACAGCTGCGTGCTGCCGACCTGGGCGCTGACGGCGGTGTGTCACGTACCCGGTGGTGCCCATCCTTCCTACGCGCACGGCTACAACGAGCGGGATAACCGCTTCTACCAGGCGTGGGACCCGATTGCCCGCGACCGCGGGACCTTTACCGCCTGGATCGACGAATACATCCACGGCACTGCCGACTTCAGTGAATTCCAGGCCAAGCTGGCCGCCGCGCAGGAGGCTAAGTAATGGCTTATTCCACCAATGAAATGATGACCGTCGCCGCCGCACGCCGCCTCAAGAACGGCTCGGTGTGCTTCGTCGGCATCGGCCTGCCATCCAAGGCGGCCAACCTGGCGCGCCTGACGTCCTCGCCGGATGTGGTGCTGATCTACGAGTCCGGCCCGATTGGGGCCAAGCCCAGCGTGTTGCCGCTGTCCATCGGCGATGGCGAGCTGGCGGAGACCGCCGACACCGTGGTGCCCACCGGTGAGATCTTTCGCTACTGGCTGCAGGGCGGGCGCATTGATGTCGGTTTTCTCGGCGCGGCCCAGGTCGACCGTTTCGGCAATATCAACACCACCGTGGTCGGTGATTATCACCAGCCCAAAGTGCGTTTGCCGGGTGCCGGTGGCGCGCCGGAAATCGCCGGTTCGGCCAAGAGCGTGTTGATCATCCTTAAGCAATCGTCCCGTTCGTTTGTGGACAAACTGGACTTCATCACCTCCGTCGGTCACGGCGAAGGTGGCGACTCACGCAAGCGTCTGGGCCTGCCCGGCGCCGGCCCGGTGGGCATCATTACCGACCTGTGCATCATGGAGCCGGAGGAGGGCAGCCATGAGTTCGTGGTCACTGCACTGCATCCCGGCGTGACCCGCGAGCAAGTGGTCGCCGCCACCGGCTGGGCGATTCGCTTTGCCGACCAGGTGAGCACCACCGCTGAACCCACCGAGACCGAACTGACCGCCCTGCGTGACCTCGAAGCACGCACCGCCGCCGCCCATGGCCAAGCGCAGGGAGAAGCCTGATGCGCGAGGTTTATATCTGTGATGCCATTCGCACGCCCATCGGCCGTTTCGGTGGTGGCCTGTCCACGGTGCGCGCCGATGACCTGGCGGCGCTGCCGATCAAGGCGTTGATCGAGCGTAACCCGTCGGTGGACTGGAGCGCCGTAGACGAAGTCTTCCTCGGCTGCGCCAACCAGGCCGGTGAAGATAACCGCAACGTGGCACGCATGGCGTTGCTGCTGGCGGGGCTGCCGGAAAGTATTCCCGGCGTGACGCTTAACCGCCTCTGTGCCTCGGGCATGGATGCCATCGGCACCGCCTTTCGTGCGATTGCCAGCGGTGAAATGGAGTTGGCGATTGCCGGTGGCGTCGAATCGATGTCCCGCGCTCCGTTTGTGATGGGCAAGGCCGACGCGGCGTTCTCGCGCAACATGAAGTTGGAAGACACCACCATTGGCTGGCGCTTTATCAACCCGCTGATGAAGGCCCAGTACGGTGTGGATGCCATGCCGCAGACCGCCGATAACGTGGCCGATGACTATCAGGTTTCCCGCGCCGACCAGGACGCTTTCGCCCTGCGCAGCCAGCAACGCACCGCCGCTGCCCAGGCCGCCGGGTTCTTTGCCGAGGAAATCGTTCCGGTGCGGGTCGCCCATAAAAAAGGCGAAACCCTGGTGGAACACGATGAACACCCACGGGACACCACGTTGGAAGCCCTGGCCAAGCTCAAGCCGGTCAACGGCGCGGACAAGACCGTCACTGCCGGCAATGCCTCGGGCGTCAACGACGGCGCCGCCGCGCTGATCCTCGCCAGCGCCGAGGCCGTCAAGCAACACGGCCTCACCGCCCGCGCCCGTGTGCTGGGCATGGCCAGTGCCGGAGTCGCCCCGCGGGTGATGGGCATCGGTCCGGTGCCGGCGGTGCGCAAACTGGTGGAGCGCCTGGGGTTGGCGGTCACCGACTTTGATGTGATCGAACTCAACGAAGCCTTCGCCAGCCAAGGCCTGGCGGTGCTGCGCGAGCTGGGTATCGCTGACGATGCGCCCCAGGTCAACCCCAACGGCGGCGCCATTGCCCTCGGTCACCCCTTGGGGATGAGTGGTGCGCGGTTGGTGATGACGGCCCTGCACCAATTGGAAAAAACCGGCGGCCGCAAAGGCCTGGCGACCATGTGCGTGGGCGTCGGCCAAGGCCTGGCCCTGGCGATTGAACGCGTCTGATAACTAAAAGAGGATTGCTCCATGAGTGACAAGCCCGGTTACCGGCGCCCGCAAGCGGGCACTCAACCTGATTACCTGCACCCGGCCTACCAGTCGACGAACCTGCGTTCGCCTTCACAGCCTTTGGTGTTCCTGCCCCATTCCTTGTCGGAAATCACTGGCCCGACCATCGGCGCCGAACGTATCAATGAGAAGGACAACGACCTGACAGCCCAGCATGAGGGCGAGCCGCAAGGCGAGCGCATCATCATTCATGGCCGTGTGCTGGACGAAAACGGCCTGCCAGTGCCGGGCATCCTTGTGGAGATCTGGCAGGCCAATGCCGCCGGCCGCTACAACCACAAGCGCGACCTGCACGATGCACCCCTGGACCCGAATTTCACCGGCACCGGGCGCACCGTCACCGACGCCGACGGCTGGTACCAGTTCCAAACCATCAAGCCCGGCGCCTACCCGTGGGGCAACCACCACAACGCCTGGCGCCCGGCGCATATCCACTTTTCGCTGTTCGGCCCCAGCGTGCTGACGCGTTTGGTGACGCAAATGTATTTCCCGGGTGACCCGTTGCTGGAATACGACCCGATCTACAACTGCGTGCCGGATACCAGTGCCAAGCAACGCTTGATCGCTCGCTTCGACCTGGAAAAAACCATTCCTTCCTATGCCCTCGGCTACCGCTGGGACATCGTCCTGCGCGGCCGCGACGCCACGCCGATGGAGAAATGAGATGACACTCAACGCGACCACGTCCCACACCGTCGGGCCGTATTACCACATTGGCCTGACCTGGCTGAACCGTGAAGACCTGACCGTCACTGCCACCCTCGGCGAACGCGTGGCAATCAGCGGCCAAGTGGTGGACGGCAACGGTGATGTCGTCAACGACGCCATGCTGGAAGTCTGGCAGGCCAATGCCGCCGGCAAATATGCTCACCCCGAAGACGAGCAGGACAAAGCGCTCGACCCGAACTTCGAAGGCTTTGGCCGCGTGCCGGTGGATGCCGAAGGGCGTTTCCGCTTTACCACCGTCAAGCCGGGCAGTGTGCCGGGGCTCAAGGGCACCACCCAGGCGCCGCATTTGGTGGTGCTGGTGTTTGCCCGTGGGTTGGTGAAGCACTTGCTGACGCGGATTTATTTTGACGGTGAGGCCTTGAACGGCGATGACCCGTTGCTGGCGTGTGTGCCGGCAGAACGTCGTGGCACCTTGATTGCCCAGGCGGATGCGGCAGGGGTTTATCAGTGGAATGTGATTTTGCAGGGCACAGATAAGGAAACGGTGTTCTTCGACTATTGAGTTGGCTGTAGGGCCCCATCGCAGGCAAGCCAGCTCCCACCTTGAATGTGTTCACAACACAAAATGTGGGAGCCGGGCTTGCCCGCGATGAGGCCCTCTCAGGCTCCACCTATCCAAAAGTCTGCTTGCGGAACAGGGTTGTTGCAAAGTATGTCTAGGCTATAACCGTTCCCACTGAGTAAAAAAACATGACAACAAAAACCAGCCACTACACCGGAGAAGAACGCAGCAAAAGGATCTTTGCGATTGTCGGTGCGTCCTCCGGCAACCTGGTCGAATGGTTCGACTTCTACGTCTATGCCTTCTGCGCGATTTATTTTGCTCCGGCGTTTTTCCCCTCGGACGACCCCACGGTGCAGTTGCTCAACACCGCCGGGGTGTTTGCCGCCGGGTTCCTGATGCGACCGATCGGTGGCTGGTTGTTTGGCCGGGTGGCCGACAAGCACGGGCGCAAGAACTCGATGATGATCTCGGTGCTGATGATGTGCGGCGGCTCCCTGGTCATCGCCTTTCTGCCGACCTACAACGCCATCGGTGCCTGGGCGCCAGCGTTGCTGTTGGTGGCGCGGCTGTTCCAGGGCTTGTCGGTGGGCGGCGAATACGGCACCACGGCCACTTACATGAGTGAAGTCGCGCTCAAGGGCCAGCGTGGCTTCTTTGCTTCGTTCCAGTACGTGACCCTGATCGGCGGCCAGTTGCTGGCGGTGCTGGTGGTGGTGATCCTGCAACAGATCCTCACCGAAGAAGAACTGCGCGCCTGGGGCTGGCGCATCCCGTTTGTGATCGGCGCTATAGCCGCCGTGATCTCCCTGCTGCTGCGTCGCACCCTGAAAGAAACCACCAGCAAGGAAATGCGTGAAGACAAGGACGCCGGCAGTATCGTCGCGCTGTTTCGCGACCACGGCAAAGCCTTCATTACGGTGCTGGGCTACACCGCCGGCGGCTCGCTGATTTTCTATACCTTCACCACCTACATGCAGAAGTACCTGGTGAATACCGTGGGCATGCACGCCAAGACGTCGAGCTACATCATGACCGGCGCGCTGTTTCTGTACATGTGCATGCAGCCGTTGTTCGGCATGTTGGCCGACAAGATTGGCCGGCGTAATTCCATGCTCTGGTTTGCCGGCCTTGGCACGCTGTTTACCGTGCCGATCCTGCTGACCTTGAAAACCGTGACCAGCCCGTTTTTGGCGTTTGTGCTGATCACCCTGGCCTTGGCGATTGTCAGCTTCTACACCTCCATCAGCGGCCTGGTCAAAGCGGAGATGTTCCCGCCCCAGGTGCGTGCATTGGGCGTGGGCCTGGCGTATGCGGTGGCTAACGCGGTGTTTGGCGGTTCGGCAGAAGTGGTTGCGCTGAGCCTCAAATCCATCGGCATGGAAAACACCTTTTATTGGTACGTCACCGCGATGATGGCGGTGGCCTTCCTGTTCAGCTTGCGCCTGCCGAAACAGGCGGCGTACCTGCATCACGATCTGTAAGGGATGAGTTATGACGCTGCGCACGAGCAATCAACTGTTCGACGCTTATTTCACCGCTGACAGCATGGCCGAAGTGTTCTGTGACCAGGGGCGTTTGCAGGGCATGCTGGATTTCGAGGCCGCACTGGCCCGGGCGCAGGCCCGGGTCGGGTTGATTCCCCAGGCCGCTGTCGCACCGATTGCCCAGGCGTGCCTGGCGTCGCTGTATGACGTGGACGCCCTTGGCAGCGCGATTGCCACGGCGGGCAACTCTGCGATTCCATTGGTGAAGGCGTTGGGCAAGTTGATCGCCAGTGAGGACGCCGACGCCGAGCGTTATGTACACCTGGGCGCAACCAGCCAGGATGTGATGGACACCGGCCTGGTGCTGCAACTGCGCCGTGGGGTGGAATTGATCGAAGCCGACCTGGCTCGCCTGGGGGAGGTGTTGGCCGCCCAGGCCCAGCGTTACGCCACCGTGCCGTTGGCCGGGCGCACCTGGTTGCAGCACGCGACGCCGGTCACCCTGGGAATGAAAATCGCCGGTTGGCTGGGCGCGGTGACGCGCAGTCGCCAGCGCCTGGCTGAATTGAAACCGCGCCTGCTGGTCCTGCAATTTGGCGGCGCCTCGGGCACCTTGGCAGCGCTGGGCGAACACGCCATGCCCGTGGCCGAAGCCTTGGCCGCCGAGTTGCAAATGGGCTTACCGGAACAACCCTGGCACACCCAGCGTGACCGCCTGGTGGAGTTTGCCAGCCTGCTTGGCCTGATCGCCGGTAGCCTCGGCAAGTTGGGCCGCGATATCAGCCTGTTGATGCAGACCGAAGCGGCCGAGGTGTTCGAGCCTTCGGCGCCGGGCAAGGGCGGTTCGTCCACCATGCCGCACAAGCGTAACCCGGTGGGCGCCGCAGTGCTGATCAGCGCGGCCACCCGCGTACCGGGCCTGGTGGCAACGATGTTCAGCGCCATGCCTCAAGAGCACGAACGCAGCCTGGGCTTGTGGCACGCCGAATGGGAAACCTTGCCAGAGATTTGCCGCTTGGTGTCCGGTGCCTTGCACCAGGCAATTCTGGTCAGTGAAGGGCTTGAGGTGAATGCCGAACGTATGGCACACAACCTCGACCTGACTCAGGGCCTGGTACTGGCCGAAGCGGTGAGTATCGTGCTCGCCCAACGCTTGGGCCGCGACACTGCGCACCATCTGCTGGAGCAGTGCTGCAAACGTGCGGTCGCCGAGCAGCGCCATTTGCGCGCGGTACTGGCGGATGAGCCGCACGTCACCGCCGAGCTGTCGGCGGCTGAATTGGACCGCCTGCTCGACCCGGCCCATTACCTGGGCCAGGCGTCTACCTGGGTCACGCGTGCGGTGACCGAACATTTTGCTTTGACTGCCTGAGGAGACCGCTGTGGCTTTTGTACAACTCGCCGAGGGCGAACTGCATTACCAACTCGAGGGGCCCGCCGACGCACCGGTACTGGTGCTGTCCAATTCCCTGGGTACCGACCTGCATATGTGGGATATCCAGATTCCGGCCTTTACCGAGCATTTTCGTGTGCTGCGTTTCGACACCCGTGGCCACGGCCAATCCCTGGTGACCGAGGGGCCTTACAGCATCGAGCAACTGGGGGCAGACGTGCTCGCACTGCTGGATGCGCTGGATATCCAGAAGGCGCATTTTTGCGGATTGTCTATGGGCGGCTTGATCGGCCAATGGCTGGGCATTCATGCCGGCGAGCGCCTGCAACGCCTGGTGGTGTGTAATACCGCGGCCAAGATCGGCACGCCCGAGATGTGGAACCCGCGTATCGAAATGGTCCTGCGTGATGGCGCCGCCGCGATGGTGGGGCTGCGCGATGCGTCCATTGCGCGCTGGTTCACCGCAGATTTCGCCGCTGCCAACCCGCACCAGGCCAAGCAGATCACCGATATGCTCGCGGCCACTTCGCCCGAGGGGTATGCCGCCAACTGCGGCGCCGTGCGCGATGCGGATTTTCGTGAGCAATTGTCCTCGATCAAGGTGCCGACCCTGGTGATTGCCGGCACCGAAGACGCGGTGACGCCGCCAGCCGGCGGCCGCTTTATCCAGAGCCATGTGCAGGGCGCCGAGTACGCCGAGTTCTATGCAGCGCACCTGTCCAACGTTCAAGCCGGTGCTGCGTTCAGCGACCGGGTGATCGAATTTCTGCTGGCCCGCTGAGGAGCTATTTGTGGACGAGAAACAACGTTACGCCGAGGGCCTGCAGGTGCGCCGCGAAGTACTGGGCAATGCCCATGTCGACCGCAGCCTCAATGCCCTGACCGAGTTCAACAGCGAGTTCCAGGAAATGATCACCCGCCACGCCTGGGGTGACATCTGGACCCGCCCCGGCCTGCCTCGGCATACCCGCAGCCTGATCACCATCGCGATGCTGATCGGCATGAACCGCAGTGAAGAACTGAAACTGCACCTGCGTGCTGCCGCCAGCAACGGCGTAACCCGCGCCGAGATCAAGGAAGTGCTGATGCAGAGTGCGATCTACTGCGGGATTCCGGCAGCGAATGCGACGTTTCATTTGGCTGAGTCAGTGTGGGATGAGTTGGGTGTGGAGTCTCGCCAACAAGACTGAATGTGAAAGGCGATCACCTGTGGGAGCTGGCTTGCCTGCGATTGCAGCGACGAGGTCTGACTGGGGACCGTGTTGTCTGCATCGCAGGCAAGCCAGCTCCCACAGGGGATCGTCACAGGTTTAAGGTATTAGTGGGAATCAGCATCCCACAGCCAGTTCCACACCCCAGGCAGGTGCACCGGCTCGTTCACAGCCTTGACCGTCCGGGCCAGCGCTGCGCGTTCCAGCGCGGCGTGGTCGGTATAGAACGGCTCGGCCGCGGTCTTCAAACCGTTGACCCGTGCGCTGTCCATCAGAATCTGCAAGTACTCCTGCATATGCCGCGCGGTGTAGCGGTTGATGTCATGGAAGGTCACCACTACCGGGATCACACCCTCCACTGTCGGTAGTTCACCCAAGGCGATGCGTTCGCGTACCACCGACAGTTGCCGATACAGGTTTGCCCGCCGACGCGGGCTGGCGTTGAAGCCCCAGATCTTGCCGTCATTGGCGCTCAAATCCGTCAACAGTACCTGCATGCCGTGGCGTTGGTAGGCGGCGAAGGTGCGCTTGTCGTAGTTCCAGAAGGGTGGGCGTACCAGCACGGGGCGCGCGCCCGTGATGGCGGCAATGTCTGCGGCGCCTTCGGTAAGGGTGTGTTCCAGCGTGGCGTCGTTCAACCAGCGATGATTGGTGTGAAACGCGGTGGCCGTGTGGAAGGCCAGGACATGGCCAGCGGCGAATTCTCGTTCCATGGTCTTGCGGCCTCGGGAACTGCCGCCTGCGCGAGCGGCTTCGGTCTGCAGGAAGAACACCGCCTTGATCCCCGGCAGCACCGGGTTGTTGGCCAGGTCCGCCACTACCGAACGGCTCGGATTGTTGTAGCCCGAGGCGCTTGGGCCATCGTCGAAGGTCAGCAAAAAGCGGATCGGCGCCTGGGCCAGCAGGCGTTGTTCGGTCTGTGGTGTCAGGGCGATGGGTGCGCTGATACAGCCCCCCAGGCTCAAGACCAGGGCAAACAAAGCGATTGCTGTAGCGAAGGATTTCATGCCGTGCAGGGCCCGAGTAAAGGCCGCTGCTGGGGGGATCAGCAGCGGCAGGCGCGCACCATACAGTAAGTGCTATGCCGGTTTACAGCAGACTGATCGGATAGCTGACGATCAACCGGTTCTCATCGAACTCGTTGTTGCTGTAGTCCCTGCGCATGCTCGAATTGCGCCAGCGCACGTTGAAGTTTTTCAGCGTACCGCTCTGCACCGTATAGCCCACTTCGGTCTCGCGGCCCCACTCCTTGCCGTCGGTGATGGTGCCGGTGTGCACGTTGCTGCCGCTGATATAGCGGTTCATCAGGGTCAGGCCCGGTACACCGAGGGCGGCGAAGTTGTAGTCGTGGCGAACCTGCCAGGATTTTTCCTGTGCGTTGTCATAGCTGGAGTTGTAGCTGTCGTTGGCCAGGGTGCCGCCGCTGGTGCCGTTGACGCGCATCCAGGCACTGTCGCCGGTGAGTTTTTGCAGGCCGACGTAGAAGGTGTTGCCACCGTACCTGGCCGAGAACAAACCGGACCAGGTTTTGTTGTCCAGGTCGCCGGCGCGGGCGCTGCCGTCGTCCTTACCGTAAAAGAAGCCCAGGTTGGCGCCCAGGGTCCAGTCGCCCACAGGCTGGCTGTGGATCAGATTGACGAACTGCTGGCTGTAGATGTCCTTGAGCTGGGCATTCCACACGCCGACTTGGGTGCGTTTGTCGTTGAACGCGTATTCGGCGCCCTGGAAGTTGAAACGGTCGGAGGTGAAGGCGGTTTTGCCGAACATCGACATGTCGCTCATGCTGCCGTCGTCCCGCGGGCTATTGGCGCGGAATTGGCCGCCATAGAGGGTCAGGCCGTCGATTTCCTTCGAGGTGATCTGCCCGCCACGCAGAGTCTGTGGCAGGGAGCGGCCATCGTCGGAACGCAGGATCGGCAGCACCGGCATCCATTCGCCCACCTTCAGCTCGGTCTTGGAAAAGCGCGCCTTGAATGCCACGCCCAGCCGGCCAAACTCATCGGCTGGCCGGCCGTCATGGTCCAGCGGCAGCAACTGCGTGCCGCCTGTGCCACGCCCGCCATCGAGCTTGAGCGAGTACAAGCCCAGCACATCCACACCAAAACCGACTGTGCCTTGGGTGAACCCGGACTTGGCGTCGAGAATGAAACTTTGCGTCCACTCTTGCGCGCCACCCTGAGCCTTGGTCGGGTTGGTGTAGTTGCGGTTGAAGAAGAAATTACGCAGGTTGAGGTTGGCGCTGGCGTCTTCGAGAAAGCCGTGATCCTGGGCGAGAACGGGCAGGGCAGAACTGGCGACAGCAGCCGCCAGCAACAGCTGGCGCGGTTGGAAAGTGCTCATGGTGTGAACCTGTTGTTATTGGGTTTATGCAGGTGGCGGCCATGGTGCGCGGCGGTGCGGGGGCGATGAAAGTAGGGGAAGGTGGGTTGTGGGCGATGATCGAACGCAAGTTGTAAGGGCAACAATGCAGGCATAAAAAAACCGCTTCCGGTGAGGGAAGCGGTTTTCACACCCGCGCTATCAGAACAACTTCAACGGCGGTGCTTGTTCTTTCAACGGCTCGTTCTTCGCAGTCTGCTCGTTCCAGCCACCGCCGAGGGCCTTGTACAGGTTGACCTCGCTGGTGAGCTGCGCCAGGCGGTCGGTGATCAGCGATTGCTGGGCACTGAACAGTTGGCGCTGGGCGTCGAGGAAGGTCAGGTTGCTGTCGACACCAATGCGGTAGCGACGCTCGGCCAGGCGATAGTAATCCTGGTTAGCCTCGACGAAGCCGCGCTGGGCATCCAATTGCTGCTTGTAGGTCGCACGCGCGGCCAGGCCGTCGGAGACTTCCTGGAAGCCGGTCTGGATGGCCTTCTCGTAGTTGGCCACGTTGATCTCTTTCTGGATCTTCGAGTAGTCCAGGCTTGCGCGCAGGCTACCGGCGTTGAAGATCGGGATGTTGATCTGCGGGGCAAACGCCCAGGTCCCCGAACCGCCTTTGAACAGGCCACCCAGGGTAGGGCTGGCAGTACCGGCGCTGGCGGTCAGGCTGATGCTCGGGAAGAACGCCGCACGGGCCGCGCCGATGTTGGCGTTGGCGGCCTTGAGGTTGTACTCGGCCTGCACAATATCGGGACGACGTTGCAGCAGGTCCGATGGCAACCCGGCGGGCACTTCGCTGAGCAGGTCATCGGACAGCGGCTTGCTGGCGATATTCGCCGGCAGGCCGGTGCCCAGCAGCAGGGTCAGGCTGTTTTCGTCCTGGGCCACCTGGCGGGTGTAACGCGCCAGTTGCACACGGGCGTTTTCCACCGAGGTGCGTGCCTGGCTGAGGTCGAGGGCCGAGGCCACGCCGACTTCATTGCTGCGCGAGGTGAGCTTGTAGCTTTGCTCGAACGCGGCCAGGGTGTCCTGGGTCAGCTTGAGCAGCTCCTTGTCGGCCTGCCAGGTCAGGTAGGCATTCGCCACGCTGGCCACCAGGCTGATTTGGGTGCTGCGACGTGCTTCTTCAGTGGCGAAGTACTTCTGCAGCGCTTCTTCACTGAGGCTGCGCACGCGACCGAACAGGTCCAGCTCATAAGAGCTGATCCCAAGGCCCGCCGAGTACTGGCTGGCGATGGTCGATTCGCCGGTCTGCGACAGCTTGGCCGGGGTGCGCGAACGGCTGCCGTTACCGGTGGCCGACACGGCCGGGAATAGGTCGGCACGTTGGATCTGATATTGCGCCGCATAGGCGTCGATGTTCAGCGCCGCGACACGCAGGTCACGGTTGTTCACCAACGCGGTCTGGATCAGCTGTTGCAGGGCAGGGTCATGGAAAAACTGCTTCCAGCCTTGCTCGGCAGCGGCCTGGCTCGGCGCCTGGGCCGACGAATACGCCGGCCCCTGAGGGAACTGCGCGGCCACCGGCGCTTCGGGGCGCTGATAGTCAGGTATCAGCGAGCAGCCACTGAGCACGAATGCGGTGACGGCTAGGGAAAGTAGCGACTTGCTCATTGGCCAGCCTCTTTAGGAGTTTCAGTAGTGTCTTTCTTTTTGCGTTCGCCAGCGGCGGACACGGTTGCGTAGAACAGCGGCACCCAGAAGATCGCCAGCACAGTGGCCGTGATCATACCGCCGATAACGCCGGTACCGATTGCGTGCTGGCTGCCTGAGCCGGCGCCGGTGGAGATTGCCAGCGGTAGTACGCCGAGCATGAACGCCAACGAGGTCATGATGATCGGGCGCAGACGCATACGGGACGCTTCGATAGCCGCCTCGACGATGCCTTTGCCTTGCTCGTGCAGTTCCTTGGCGAATTCCACGATGAGGATGGCGTTTTTCGCCGCCAGGCCCACCGTCACCAACAGGCCCACCTGGAAGAACACGTCGTTGGACAAGCCGCGCATGCTGGTGGCGATCAGTGCACCGATCACACCCAGTGGCACAACCAGAATCACCGCAATCGGAATCGACCAGCTTTCGTACAGTGCTGCCAGGCACAGGAACACGACCAAAAGCGACAGTGCGTACAGGGCTGGCGCCTGGGAACCGGAAAGGCGTTCTTCGTACGACAGGCCTGTCCAGGCATAACCGACACCCGCCGGCAGTTCTTTGGCAATGCGTTCGACTTCGGCCATCGCATCACCGGTACTGTAGCCCGGTGCCGGGGTACCGAGGATTTCCATCGCCGCTACACCGTTGTATCGCGAAAGTTTGGGCGAACCGTAGATCCACTGGCCCGACGAGATAGCCGACAGCGGCACCATTTTCCCGTCGTTGCTGCGCACGTACCATTTGTCCAGATCTTCAGGCGACATGCGGCTGGCGGCGTCACCTTGTACATACACCTTCTTCACGCGACCACGGTCGATGAAGTCGTTGATGTAGCTACCACCCAAGGCAATGGCCAGGGTCTGCTGGATATCGGCGAGGCTGATGCCTTGGGCACTGGCCTTCTCGTCGTCAACGGTCAGCTCGTACTGCGGCTCATCGTTCACGCCGTTAGGGCGTACGCCGGCCAGCACCTTGCTTTGTGCCGCAGCGCCCAGGAACTGGTTACGTGCAGCCATCAGCTTGTCGTGGCCGACGCCACCCTGGTCTTGCAGGAACACGTCAAAACCGGTGGCGTTACCCAGCTCCAGCACCGAAGGCGGCACGATGGCAAATACCATGGCGTCCTTGAAGGCCCCGAAGAAGTAACCCTGGGCACGCTTGGCCACTTCGAACACCGACTGGCTCGAATCCCGCTCGTCCCACGGCTTGAGCATCACGAACGCAAGACCCGAGCTCTGGCCACGGCCAGCAAAGTTGAAGCCGTTCACGGTAAACACCGATTTCACTGCCTTGCCTTCGCCTGGCTCGCCTTCCTTGTCGTTCAGCAGGAAGGCGCGCATGTCGTCGACGACTTTTTGCGTGCGCTCAGCCGAAGCACCGACCGGTGTCTGCACCTGGGCGAAGATCACACCCTGGTCTTCCTCAGGCAGGAACGCGCTTGGAATACGGGTGAACATCCAGATCATGCCGGCCAGGATCAGCGCGTACACCAGGAATGCCGGGATCTTGTGCTTGATCATGCCGCCCACGCCGCGCTCGTACTTGAGTACGCCACGGTCGAAGGTGCGGTTGAACCAGCCGAAGAAGCCGCGCTTGGGCTGGCCGTGTTTTTCCGGATCAATCGGCTTGAGCATGGTGGCGCACAACGCCGGGGTGAAGATCAGGGCAACCAGCACCGACAACGCCATCGCCGAAACGATGGTGATGGAGAACTGCCGGTAGATCACACCGGTAGAACCACCGAAGAACGCCATCGGCAGCAGTACCGCCGACAGTACCAGGGCAATACCCACCAGGGCGCCCTGGATCTGGCCCATGGACTTGATCGTTGCTTCCTTGGGCGACAGGTGCTCCTCAGCCATTACCCGTTCGACGTTTTCCACCACGACGATGGCATCGTCCACCAGCAAGCCGATGGCCAGGATCATGCCGAACATGGTCAAGGTGTTGATGGTGAAGCCGCACGCCGCCAGGATCCCGAAGGTGCCCAGCAATACCACCGGTACGGTCATGGTGGTGATGATGGTGGCACGGAAGTTCTGCAGGAACAGGAACATCACCAGGAACACCAACACAATCGCTTCGACCAGGGTGTGAACCACACCGGAGATCGACTCGGTCACGACCGGCGTGGTGTCATACGGCACCACCGCCTTCATGCCAGGCGGGAAGAACGGCTCCAGGGACTTGACTGTTTCGCGGATGGCCTTGCCAGTGTCCAGGGCGTTGGCACCGGCCGCCAGCTTGATCGCCATACCCGAAGCCGGCTTGCCGTTGAACTGTGCACTGATGCTGTAGTTCTGGCCGCCCAGTTCGATGCGCGCGACGTCACCCAGGCGAACCTGGGAGCCGTCGGTGTTCACCTTCATCAGGATCTTGGCGAATTCCTCGGTGCTTTGCAGGCGCGTCTTGCCGATGATCGTGGCGTTCAGCTGGGTGCCCGGCAGGGCAGGCAGGCCGCCCAGTTGGCCGGTGGCCACCTGCACGTTCTGGGCCTTGATGGCATTGCTGACGTCCACTGGCGTGAGCTGGTAGTTGTTCAGTTTGGCCGGGTCGAGCCAGATACGCATGGCGTACTGCGAACCGAACACCTGGAAGTCACCCACCCCCGCGGTACGGGAGATCGGGTCCTGGATGTTGGACACGATGTAGTTGGAGAGGTCGTCCTTGGTCATGCTGCCGTCTTCCGACACCAGACCGATCACCATCAGGAAGTTCTTCACCGACTTGGTCACACGGATACCCTGTTGCTGCACTTCTTGCGGCAGCAGTGGGGTGGCCAGGTTCAGCTTGTTCTGTACCTGGACCTGGGCGATATCCGGGTTGGTACCCTGGTTGAACGTCACGGTGATGGTCATGCTGCCGTCGGAGTTACTGTCCGAGGAGACATAACGCAGGTTGTCGATACCGTTGAGCTGTTGCTCGATGACCTGCACCACGGTGTCCTGCACGGTTTGTGCGGACGCACCTGGGTAGGTCACCTGGATATCAATGGCCGTTGGCGCAATGGCCGGGTATTGGTTGATGGGCAACTTCAGGATCGAGAGTGCCCCGACCAGCATGATCACCAGGGCAATTACCCAGGCGAAAATGGGACGGTCGATAAAAAATTTCGACATGGATTACTCCCCTTGACCAGCAGCGGCAGCAGGCGCTGCGGCAGTACCGGCGGGTTTAGCGTTGGAGGCTTCCGTGACCTTCACCTCGGCGCCTGGCTTGACGTACTGCAAGCCTTCGGTGATGACGCGATCACCGGCATTGAGGCCTTTTTCCACCAGCCAGTAGGCACCGGCGGTACGGTTGGCAACCAGTTCACGTTGCTCGACCTTGTTGTCCTTGTTCACGATCAGCGCCGTCGGAATGCCGCGCAGGTCACGGGTCACGCCTTGTTGCGGAGCCAGGATGGCCTTGCTGTTCACACCGGCCAGCAACTGGGCGTGGACGAACATGCCCGGCAGCAGCACGTGGTCAGGGTTCGGGAACACGGCGCGCAGGGTCACGGAACCGGTGGTCTGGTCGACCGACACTTCGGAGAACTCGAGCTTGCCGTCCTGGGCGTAGGCCGTGCCGTCTTCCAGGGTCAGCTTGACCTTGGCAGCGTTGTCGCCGGCTTTTTCCAGTTGGCCACTGGCCAGGTCGCGACGCAGCTTGAGCATTTCAGCTGAAGATTGCGTGACGTCGACGTAGATCGGGTCCAGTTGCTGGATCACCGCCATGGCGTCGGCCTGGCCATTGCTGACCAGTGCGCCTTCGGTGACCGAAGAACGGCCAATACGTCCGGAGATCGGCGCGTACACCTTGGTGTAGCGCACGTTGATCTGGGCGGTTTGAACGTTTGCCTCGGCAGTCATGCGGTTGGCAACGGCGGTGTCGTATTCCTGACGGCTGACGGCCTGCTCCTCGACCAATTGCTTGTAGCGATCGGTGATGGATTTGGTCTGGGTCAGGCTCGCCTGTGCGCTTTTGAGCGTGGCTTCATACACCGACGGGTCGATCTGGTAGAGCTGTTGCCCTTCCTTCACGTCGGCGCCTTCCTTGAACAGGCGCTTGAGAATGATGCCGTTGACCTGCGGCCGAACTTCCGCAATGCGGAAGGCCGTGGTGCGGCCTGGCAGCTCGGTGGTCAGGGTATAGGCTTGCGGTTGAATGGTGACCACGCCGACCTGAGGGGTTTGAGCGGGCGGTGCCGCTTCTTCCTTTTTACATCCGCTGAGCAGCGATGCCAGGGCGACGGCAGTGACCAGAGCGGTAACAGCTGGCTTAAGTTGCATGAAGATCCTCGGGTCAGGCGCGCAGAGTGCGCACAAGAAGTGTGGAAGGGTAAAAAACAAGCCGTGAGTGGATAAGTAGCTTGCTACGCAATATACTTACGTTCATGGTTGTTTGTAAACTCTTGACAGGCTTCGCGCAATGCTGACAAAGCACCGCTGCAAGCCTCGATTCTAGTACGTTCGGCGCCCATGACGGCGTCGTCCCACAATTATTCAGATGATGGTCAAGTACCATCCACAGTGTCCTGATTGAGGTTTTACTGCCATGGTTCGTCGCACCAAAGAGGAAGCTCAGGAAACGCGCAGCCAGATTCTCCAAGCCGCCGAGCAAGCCTTTTATGAGCGTGGCGTGGCGCGCACCACCCTGGCGGACATCGCCGCGCTGGCAGGGGTGACGCGCGGGGCTATCTATTGGCATTTCAGCAATAAGTCCGATTTGCTCCAGGCCCTGCTCGACACGCTGCACGAACCGCTGGACGAACTGGCCCGGGCGAGTGAAAGCGAGGATGAAGCCGACCCGCTCGGCTGTATGCGCAAGCTGCTGATTCATCTCTACCATGAAGTGGCCCTGGACCCGAAAACCCGGCGCATCAACGAGATTCTGTTTCATAAGTGCGAGTTCACCGATGAAATGTGCGACATGCGCCGCCAACGCCAGACCCACACCCTTGAGTGCAACCTGCGCATCGGCTTGACGTTGCGTAACGCGGTCCATCGCGGGCAACTTCCAGCCACGCTGGATACCACCCGTGGGGCCGTGTGTATTCATGCGTTTATCCACGGGTTGATCGGCCAGTGGCTGCTGGTGCCTGACAGTTTCCAATTGCATCAGGACGCCGAGCGCTGGGCGGATATAGGGCTGGACATGCTGCGCCTGAGCCCCAGCCTGCGCAATTGAAACAAAATGCGTAATTGCAACCCGTTGTGTCAACAGTAAAGCCTAAAGACAGTCAATCGTCCTTCTGCCTGATTTGTGGGGTGACTTTATATACGGCCTGGCGGAAGGTTGATAGGTAGCCGGCTAAGTATTTTGTAGCGATATTGTTGCCGTTCTGTGAAGCGATGTTTCCAGGGGGCTACAGACAGGCACAAATGTAGGAGGGGGACTTGCCTCTGATACTGTAGGAGCGAGCAAGCTCGCTCCTACAGTATTTGCGGATGACTTTAGATCGGCAGCGTCGGGTAGTCGATGTAACCTACCGGGCCTTTGCCATAGAAGGTCTCCGGGTGCGGCTCGTTCAACGACGCATCAGCCTTCAGTCGCGCCGGCAGGTCCGGGTTGGCGATGAAAGGAATACCGAAGGCCACTGCATCCGCCTTGCCCGCCGCCAGCCAGGCATTGGCGCTGTCTTTGGTGAAACGTTCGTTGGCGATGTACGCGCCGCCGAAGGCTTTTTTCAGCTGCGGGCCAAGGCTGTCTGCGCCTTCTTTTTCACGGGAGCAGATAAAGGCGATACCGCGCTTGCCCAGTTCGCTGGCGACGTAGGTGAAGGTCTCGGCGAGGTTGTCGTCGCCCATGTCATGCGCGTCAGCACGCGGTGCCAGGTGCACGCCCACGCGGCCGGCGCCCCAGACTTCGATGGCGGCGTCGGTGACTTCCAGCAACAGGCGCGCACGGTTTTCCAAAGAGCCGCCGTACTGGTCGGTGCGCTGGTTGGTGCTGCTTTGCAGGAACTGGTCGAGCAGGTAGCCGTTGGCGCCGTGGATTTCCACGCCGTCGAAGCCTGCGGCCTTGGCGTTCTCGGCGCCGGTGCGGTAAGCGTCGACGATGTCGGCGATTTCAGCGGTTTCCAGGGCGCGCGGGGTCGGGTAGTCGGCCAATGGGCGAACCAGGCTGACGTGGCCTTTAGCCTGAACCGCACTCGGAGCCACCGGGGTTTCGCCGTTCAGGTAGGACGCGTGGGAGATGCGGCCCACATGCCACAACTGCAAGAAGATCTTGCCGCCCGCGCCATGCACGGCCTTGGTGATGTTGGCCCAGCCGCGCACCTGATCGTTGGACCAGATGCCGGGGGTGTCCGGGTAGCCCACGCCCATGGGCGTCACGGAAGTGGCTTCGCTGAGGATCAGCCCGGCGGATGCGCGTTGCACGTAGTACTCGGCCATCAGTGCGTTGGGTACGCGGCCGGCATCCGCGCGGCAGCGGGTCAGCGGCGCCATGATGATGCGGTTCGACAGTTGCAGGTCGCCCAGTGTGATCGGATCGAAAATAGTCGTCATGGGAAAAACACCTTCTCTTTCAAGTTGATCAGTGGGTCGCGGGGGCCAGGTCGGCATTGGCGCCCTGACGGAAAGTGATCAGGGTCACCAGCAGCGCGAGGATGGCCAGCGCCGCGGCGGCCAGTGGCACGCGGGTCAGGCCGAAACCGTGGGCAATCACGCTGCCACCGACCCAGGCGCCGAGGGCGTTGCCAATGTTGAAGGCCCCGATGTTCAGGGTGGACACCAGGTTCGGCGCGGCCTTGCCGAAGGTCACCACGTTGATTTGCAGCGCCGGCACGGCGGCGAACGAAGCGGTGGCCCACAGGAACAGGGTGATTTCAGTCGGTATCACCGCAACGCTGGTCCAGCTCAGCACCGTGCAAACCACCGCCATGCTGATGAACACGCCGATCAAGGTGGCCGCCAGGCGCTTGTCCGCCAGTTTGCCGCCGATGATGTTGCCCACGGTGAGGCCCAGGCCGATCAGCAGCAGCGTCCAGGTCACGCCTTTGGGCGACACGCCAGTGACATCGCCCAGCAGCGGCGCGACGTAGGTAAAGAGGGTAAACATGGACGCGGCAAACAGCGCAGTCATGCTCAGTGACAACCAGATACCGGCGCCCTTGAGGGCGGCCAGTTCGGCACGCATGTCGAGTTTTTCTTCGTCACGCTTGGCGGGCAGGAAGCGAATAAGGCCGATCAAGGCGATCACGCCAATCACGGTCACGGCCCAGAAGGTCGAGCGCCAGCCGGCTTCCTGGCCCAGCGCCGTACCCAGGGGCACGCCCAGCACGTTGGCCAGGGTCAACCCGGTGAACATCAGCGCCACCGCCGACGCACGTTTGTTGGCCGGCACCAGGTTGGCCGCCACCACCGAACCAATTCCGAAGAAGGCTCCGTGGCACAACGCGGTGACCACACGGGCAAACATCAGCACGTTGTAGTCGCTTGCCAGGGCGCAGAGCAGGTTGCCGATAATGAAAATACCCATCAACGCTACCAGCGCCGCCTTGCGTGGCAGCCTGGCGGTGGCCAGTGCCATGAACGGTGCGCCGATGGCCACGCCCAGGGCGTAACCGGTGACCAGCCAGCCGGCGCCGGGAATTGACACACCCAGGTCTGCCGCCACATCGGGCAGCAAGCCCATGATGACGAACTCGGTGGTGCCGATGGCGAAGGCGCTCAGGGCCAGTATGAGTAGCGAGAGGGGCATGTACGTGTCCTTGGTGATTACGGTGCGCTGAGTTCGGTAATGAGCGCAGTCAGAAAGGCTTGGATCACTTCCTCATTGCGCTTGAAAAAGTGCCACTGTCCAGCCTTCTGGCTGCTGATCAGACCCGCCCGTTGCAAGGTGGCCAGGTGGGCCGACACCGTCGACTGGGACAAGCCGCAGCGCTGGTCGATCTGCCCGGCGCAGATGCCGTATTCGTGGTTGTGCAATTGCTCGGGGAACTGCACTTTCGGGTCTTTGAGCCAGGTGAGGATGTCTCGTCGTACTGGGTGCGCCAGGGCTTTTATTATTTCGTCGAGGTCGATGGACATGGCAGGGTGCTCGGTGTCGTAAAGCGTTATATCGCGATAAGGCGAACTTTAGATCGTAATATCCCGATATACCAATATGATTTTGATCTGAGGCCAGGTCGAATCGGTATATCGGGTTATAACGATATGTTGGTGGCAGTGGTAGACTGCGCGGCATGAATTATCTCGCACATCTGCACCTGGGCGGCCAACTTCCTGCGCAATTGCTGGGTAGCCTTTATGGTGACTTCGTCAAAGGCCGCCTGCAGGGCCAGTTCAGCCCGCAAATCGAAGCGGCGATCCAGTTGCATCGTTCCATCGACCGCTTTACCGATAGCCATCCGCTGGTGGGCGAGGCCTTGTCGCGCTTCAGTCTGACCCGCCGGCGCTATGCCGGGATCGTCCTCGATGTGTTTTTTGACCATTGCCTGGCGCGGGATTGGGCGCTGTATGCCGACCAGCCTCTGGAGCGTTTCACGTCCCAGGTGTATCAGGTGTTGGCGGCTGAACCCGCGTTGCCGGGGCGGCTGGCGCAGATTGCGCCGTATATGGCCGCGGATGATTGGTTGGGCTCGTACCGCGAGTTTGCGGTGATGGACCAGGTGCTGCGCGGGATTTCGCGGCGGCTGACGCAGCCTGAGGAGTTAGGATATGCGATGCAGGAGTTGCGGGTTTTATATGAGCCCCTGAGTGAGGACTTTCGACTGTTCTACCCAGAGTTGCAGAAATTTGCGCAATCTCAACTGACTACATGAGAGCTGAATGTGGGAGCTGGCTTGCCGGCTCCCATATTTGGATTGTGTTCACATTGCTTCAGGCTGCGAATGCAGGTCGAGCAGCCACTTGCTCTGCTTCCGGCACTGGCCCAAACAACGCCTTCTGCACCGCTTGCTGCGCCTGATACGCCAACGCCGCACGTTCCTGCCCAGTGCAGGCAATCGGTTTGAGCACATGAATCTCTACATCGCCCTGGTCATTGGAAAACAAGCGCATCAGGTGCGATAGCAAATCATCATCGCCAATAAAGGGCGCCAGCGGGTCGACCTGGCCGTCGCGCAGATACCGAATCGCCACCGGCTGCAGCGACACATCCGCATCGATCGCGCTGGCCAGCAAGCGCCCGTGGAACGTGCGCAGGCCGCGACCGTCGGTGGTGGTGCCTTCGGGGAACATCAGCAAGGGGTGCTGTTGTTCCAGATGACGGGTCATCTGCTTGCGAATCAGTTGGCTGTCACCTGAACCGCGACGAATAAACAGGCTGCCAGCCTTGGCCGCCAGCCAGCCCGCCACCGGCCAGGTACGTACTTCGGCCTTGGACAAAAACGACATCGGCGCCACCATGCCCAGCAACGGGATATCCGTCCAGGACACATGATTGCTCACCCACAGCATCGGCGTTTGCGGCAACTCGCCATGCACCGTCACGCGAAAGGGCAGGGCGTTGGTCAGCCGTGCCATGAAGAAGCGCGACCAACGCTGGCGCCGCACCATCGAGTTAGCCACCCCCAGGCGCTCGAACAGGCCGAACACACTGGCCATGCTCAACCCCAGCCCCACCACCAACAGCACGCGGGCGATGCGCCCGTAAATGCGCAGGCGGTTCATCACATGGCCGCCTTGAAGTGGCGCGCGTAACGCGGGCACAACTCGTCGCGCTTGAGCAGGATAAACACGTCGGCTACCTGGAAGTCTTCATCCCAGCACGGCTCGCCGCAGATCTTCGCGCCCAGGCGCATGTAGGCCTTGAGCAGCGGCGGCATTTCGGCGATGACGTTGGACGGCAAGTCCAGGGCCGGCAGCGGTTTTTTCGGTTCGGCGCGCAGGTGTTCGTTGCACAGGTAGCGCTCGCGCAAGCGCTGCATGATCGCGTGGGCCTGGATGCCGCCATCGTGCATCGGGATGCTTGCGCAGCCCATCAGGTAGCTGTAGCCACCCTGGTTGAGTACCTCGGCCAACTCGCCCCACAACACCGCGATGGTGCCGCCATTGCGATAGGCCGGGTCGACGCAGGTGCGGCCAATCTCCAGAATCGGGCCCTGCAAGTGCAGCAGGCCATGCAGGCTGAATTCTTCTTCGCTGTAGAACCGGCCCAGGGTGCTGGCGGCCTGGTGGTCGAGCAGACGGGTAGTAGCGACGAGTCGACCGCTGTTCAAATCCCGCACGCCGATATGGCTGCAGTGAACATCATAGTCATCCATGTCCAGACCCAGTTCCGCGCCTTTCAGCTTGGCGTTGAACTCGCCGCTGAACACGTTGAACCGCAGGGCCTGGGCTTCCTGCAATGCCTGTGCGCCTACCAGGCGTTCGGCTTGCAGACGGCGTTCATTGCCTTTGTCGCTGATGCGGGCGATCTGAGTCATAGCGAGTCTCCGGGTGCCGGCCAGGTTGCGGCCAGTCGACTTTGTTGTCCAAAGTCAGGCTATGTAGCCTCGGTGTCAGCTCCATGAAGTTACGGTGACGGTTGGATGACAGCCCCCTTGTCGCAAATCTGTCACTGGCGTGAGCTAGGCTCGCGGGCTTGAATGCCCCCCTTGAGTTTGCGTCCATGGTCCGAGGCCTGTTGTGCGTTGCCCTGCTGTTTGTCACCCTTAATGCCCGCGCTGAAATCTGGCCTGATAACGAGTGGGCCCTGGGCACAGCCCTCGCCGGTCCCGCTGTCGATGCCCTGGACGCCTACGCTTTCCCACCCCGCGACGATGTCACCCGCACCGGTATTCGCACCGATGCGTTGCTGGTCATTCGTGACGGCCAAATCATTTATGAACGCTACGCCGCGCCCACCACTGCCAGCACGCCGCACCTCACCTGGTCCGTCAGCAAAAGCCTGATGGCTACCGTGCTGGGCGTGGCCTATGGGCAAGGCCGCTTCAAACTCAGCGACCCCGCTGCACGTTTCTACCCGCCGATGAAGCAGCATCCCAAAGTGAGCATGGCCGACCTACTGCACTGGGCCTCGGGGTTGGATTGGCAGGAAGACTACGAATACGCCCCGTTGAAATCTTCGGTGGTGGCGATGCTCTACACCCGTGGCCACACCGACATGGCGCAATTCGCAGCGGATACCGATGCGGTCGCCGCCCCTGGCCAGGCTTTCCGTTATTCCAGTGGCGACAGCAATATCCTGTCCGCCGCGCTCAAGGGCATGCTCGGCCACAAGGCCTACATGACCTACCCGTGGGACGCGCTGTTCCAGCCCCTGGGCATTCGCGACGCAACCTGGGAAACCGATGCTGATGAGACGTTTGTCGCGTCGTCCTATGCCTACCTCACGGCCCGGGATCTGGCACGAGTAGGGCTACTGATGGCGCGGGATGGGCGCTGGGGCGAGCGGCAACTGCTGCCCAAGGACTGGGTCGCCTTCAACCGCAGGCCCTTCGACCACTACAAAGCCGGCCAGGATGAAGCCGTGCCGGGCGGCCATTGGTGGCTCAACACCGGCGCCCCCCGACCTTGGCCCGACGCACCGGCCACCGCCTTCGCCGCGCTGGGGCACTGGGGCCAGGCGCTGTTTGTGCTGCCTGATGAACATCTGGTGATCGTGCGCTACGGCGATGATCGGGATGGTAGTTACCGGCATAACGAACTGCTCAAACGAGTGCTGGCGGCGGTGCGCTCATGATGCGTCGTCATCCGTTCATCAGCGTTTTACTGGTGTTGTTTATCGCACTCTTGGGCTGGGTTTGGCACGAGCGCGTCAACCTGCAAGCCTTCCCTGACATCATCGCGGCGTACACCGCCAAGGAGTATTGCTCGTGCCGGTATGTGGCCAACAACCCTGCGCAGTATTGCCTGGGGTATGTGAAGCAGTACGTGCCAACCAGTGCGTTCACTGACTCGCCGGAACGCAGTGAAGTCACGGCAAGCGGTTTAGGGCGTACGCAGACGGCGCGGTGGTTGGGCGACCGTCAAGGCTGCCGCCTCAACCCCTGACACACCCAAATTCCCCTGTGGGAGCTGGCTTGCCTGCGATAGCGCCAGGTCAGTCAACATCACGGGTGCCTGTGCCGCCGTCATCGCAGGCAAGCCAGCTCCCACATTTAGATTATCTGCGTGGGTTCTCGGAAAAAGAACCGGCCCTGAGGTTCCACAGAGTGGAACCACCTTTGATTGTCCTCACGCGCACATCGCGCTTAGCTGTCGATGTGTCGCCAACAAGAACGGGACCACCCGCCTGTGAGGAGAATCACCATGCGCCCGCACCAGCACATCCTGGATTGGCTCAGTGACGTTGCCAGCGACTTGCACGCTGTGCGTCACGATATCCACGCCCACCCTGAGCTTGGCTTTGAAGAGAACCGTACCTCTGCACTGGTCGCGCAGTCATTGCGGGAGTGGGGGTATGAGGTGCATACCGGCATCGGCAAGACCGGTGTGGTCGGCGTGCTGCGTAACGGCAACAGCTCGCGCACGTTGGGGATTCGCGCCGACATGGACGCCTTGCCCATCATCGAAAATACCGGCGCGGTCTATACCAGCCAGCATGCCGGCTGCATGCACGCCTGCGGCCATGACGGCCACACCACCATGTTGCTCGGTGCCGCGCGTTACTTGGCGGCGACGCGGCAATTGGACGGCACTTTGAACCTGATTTTCCAACCCGCCGAAGAAGGCCAGGGCGGTGCCGAGGCGATGTTGGCGGATGGACTGCTGGAGCGTTTTCCCTGTGATGGGTTGTTCGGCATGCACAATATGCCGGGTTTGCCGGCGGGGCATCTGGGCTTGAGAGTTGGCCCGATGATGGCGTCCCAGGATTTGCTTACCGTGACCCTCGAAGGTGTCGGTGGCCACGGCTCCATGCCACACCTCACTATCGATCCACTGGTGGCGGCAGCCAGCATGGTCATGGCTCTGCAAACGGTGGTGGCGCGCAATATCGATACCCAGGAAGCCGCCGTGGTCACCGTCGGCGCCTTGCAGGCCGGCCAGGCGGCCAACGTGATTCCCCAGCAAGCGTTATTGCGCCTGAGCCTGCGCGCACTCAACCCCAAGGTGCGTGAACAAATGCTGGAACGGGTCAACGCGATCATCCAGACCCAGGCCGCCAGCTTCGGCTGCACCGTGCAGGTCGAACACCGCCCGGCCTACCCGGTGCTGGTCAACCACGCCGAAGAAACCGAATTCGCCCGTCAGGTCGGCGTGGCCTTGCTCGGTGCCGACGCCGTGGACGGCAACACCCGCACGCTGATGGGCAGCGAAGACTTCGCCTGGATGCTGCAACGCTGCCCAGGCAGTTATCTGTTTATCGGCAACGGCGTGTCGCGGCCGATGGTGCACAACCCCGCCTATGACTTCAACGACGACATCCTGCTGACCGGCGCAGCCTACTGGGGCGCGCTGGCCGAGAGCTGGCTCAAGCCGGCCTGATGACCTCTTTTTTCTGCCGCTGGACCCTTTCCCTGACCGGTTGAACGGAGTGTTCCTCATGCAGACTGCAAAACCTGGTGTTTCGCGCACCCGCCAAGTGGTGGCGGCGGTGATTGGCAACGCGTTGGAATGGTATGACTTCATCGTCTACGGCTTTCTCGCCAGTATCATCGCCCGGCAGTTCTTCCCCTCGGAGGACGAATACGCCTCGCTGCTGATGGCTCTGGCCACCTTCGGCGTGGGCTTTTTCATGCGCCCGGTGGGCGGCATCCTCTTGGGCATCTACGCCGACCGCAAAGGCCGCAAGGCGGCGATGCAGTTGATTATCCGGTTGATGACCGTGTCCATCGCGCTGATCGCCTTCGCGCCAAATTATGCTGCCATCGGCATGGGCGCGCCGTTGCTGATCGTGGTGGCGCGCATGCTGCAGGGGTTCGCTACCGGCGGTGAGTACGCGAGTGCTACGGCATTTCTGGTGGAAAGTGCACCGGCCCATCGCAAGGGATTGTATGGCTCCTGGCAACTGGTGGGGCAATGCCTGGCGGTGTTCGGTGGGGCAGCGATGGTGGCGCTGGTCACGCATTTCTTTTCGCCCGAAACCCTCGACTTGTGGGGCTGGCGCCTGCCGTTTGTGCTGGGCTTGTTGATCGGCCCGGTGGGGTTGTGGATTCGTCGGCACATGGAAGACCCGGAAGAGTTCATCGAAGCGCGCAAGCAAGCCACTGGCCCGGCGCCGAGCCTCATGCAAGTGCTGCGGGAGCATCGGCGCAGTATTCTGGTGTCGATGGGGCTGGCCTGCGGCGCGACGGTGTCGTTTTATGTGGTGCTGGTGAACATGCCGACCTTCGCTCACAAGAACCTTGGCCTGCCGCTGGACCAGGTGCTGATGGTGCAGATGTTTGCGGTAGCGCTGATGACTGTGGTGATTCCGTTGTCCGGCCTGCTCTCGGATCGATGGGGACGGCGGCCGGTGTTGATGGCCTTCACCTTGGCGTTCTTCGTGATGGTCTACCCGTTGTATGTGTGGGTGGCCGCCGCGCCGTCTATCGAGCGCCTGCTGGTGATGCAGGTGATGTTGTGCACGGCGATTGGCGGGTTCTTCGGGCCAGCGCCGACGGCATTGGCCGAGCAGTTCCCTATCGAGGTGCGCTCGACCGGCGTGTCGGTGGCCTATAACGTGGCAGTGATGGTGTTCGGTGGTTTCGCGCCGTTGATCGTGACCTGGCTGAGCAAGGTGCTGGGCACGCCGGTGGCGCCCTCGTTCTATGTATTGTTTGCGTGCGTGCTGACGCTGCTGGGCACTTACTGCATGCGCGAGGCACCCCGTGCGAGCAAGCCGCTGCCGTTTTCCAGAGAGGTGAAGCCTTGAGTATTGTTGATTGGGATGCCACTGAGCTGTCGCGGGCCGTTCATGGGCGGCAGGTGTCGTGCGAAGAGGTGATGCAGGCGTACCTGGCACAGATTCAGCGCTTTAACCCTGGCGTGAATGCGCTGGTGTCGTTGCGCGACAGCGAGGCCGTGCTGGCCGAGGCGAGGGCCTGCGATCGTGAGTTGGACCAGGGCCACTCCCGTGGCTGGATGCATGGCATGCCCCAGGCCATCAAGGACCTGGCGGCCACCCAGGGTTTGCGCACCACCCTGGGCTCACCGCTGTTCGCCGAGCATGTACCGAACGAAGACGCCATCAGCGTGGCGCGGGTGCGGGCCAGTGGTGCGATCATCATTGGCAAGACCAACGTGCCGGAGTTCGGCCTGGGCTCCCACACCTACAACACGCTGTTCGGTACCACCGGCAACGCCTATGACCCGCGCCTGGCGGCCGGCGGTAGCAGTGGCGGAGCGGCGGTGGCCCTGGCGCTACGCATGCTGCCGGTGGCCGACGGCAGCGACATGATGGGCTCGCTGCGCAACCCGGCGGCGTTCAACAACGTGTTCGGCTTGCGCCCCTCCCAAGGACGGGTGCCCCACGGGCCGATGCCGGAGTTGTTCGTGCAGCAACTGGGCACCGAAGGCCCGATGGGGCGCAGCGTGACGGATGTGGCGCGGTTGCTGAGCATCCAGGCCGGTTACGACCCCCGCACGCCGCTGTCATCCCAGGCCGATCCGGCGGTGCTGGGCCAGCCGTTGCAACGCGACTTCAACGGCGCACGCCTTGGTTGGCTGGGGGACTACAACGGTTATCTGCCGATGGATGATGGCGTGATGAGCCTGTGCGAAGCGGCGCTGGATGATTTCGCCAGGTTGGGCTGTGAAGTGCACAGCTGCCAACCGGACTTTTCCATGGCGCGCCTGTGGCGCTGCTGGTTGGTACACCGCCATTGGCTGGTGCACGGCAACCTCGGCGCGGCCTATGCCAACCCGCAAAAACGCGCACTGCTCAAACCCGAAGCGCAATGGGAAGTGGAGGGCGGCCAGGGCTTGAGTGCTCAGCAGGTTTGCCAGGCGTCGGTGGACCGCAGTGAGTGGTACCGCGCCTTGGGCAAGCTGTTCGAACGTTACGATTTCCTGCTGTTGCCCACCGCCCAGGTGTTCCCTTTCGATGCACAACAGCCTTGGCCACGCCTCGTCGGCGGGCGTGAAATGGACACTTATCACCGTTGGATGGAGGTGGTGATCGGCCCGACCCTAGCCGGTTTGCCGAGCATGAGCATTCCGGTGGGCTTCAACCCCCAGGGCTTGCCCATGGGCCTGCAAATCATTGGCCCGGCCCAGGCCGACAGGGCCGTGCTGCAATTGGCCTACGCCCATGAACAACTGACCCAATGGGTACAATGCCGGCCACCGGCGTGCCTTGCAACGACCCGTTGAGCGCTGACCGGGCCTGTATCTTGCTGTGAAAAAAGATCATCCACCGGCAACAGGGAGATCGAACATGGAGACAGGCACCGTACGCTCGGTTGAACGCGCACTGGCAATTGTCGAGTTGCTGGGCGAGCACCAGGCCCTGGGGCTGGAAGAGTTGCACTACCTCACGCGCCTGCCCAAGGCCACGGTGTCGCGCATGTTGCTAACCTTGCAGGAACAGGGTTGGGTCTATCGGGGCCTGAGTGATCGACGTTACCGCCTGCGTGCCCGGCGCTTGTTCGGCGATACCCAGCAACGCTTCAAGCGCCAGGTGGTGGAGAGCGCCGCCCCCTGGTTATTGGAGCTCAGCGAGCGCACCGGGCTGGTGGTGGATTTGTCGTGCTTCGATGGTGAGCGCCTGGAGGTCATGGAGAGTGCAATTCCCAGCGTGTTGCGCAAGCTGTACCCGAACAACTGCCAGATCGTCGGCCAGTATGCCAGCCTGTTCCATTCCGCGATGGGCAAAGCCTGCTTGACGCAATTGCCGGCCGAAGAAGTACATCGCCTGGCAGGCCGTAATCATGTGGCGGCAGACGAGCACTATCGCGCATGCGAGCAAACCCAGCACCAGGGCTTTGGCCAGCGTACCGAGGGCTATTGGGAATATCCTGTGCGTTTGCCGTTCCTGATCCGGGCGGTGGCGCTGCCGGTGCGCGCCAATGGCCGCCTGGTGGGGAGCATGGCGCTGCATTGGCCAATGCATCAGGCGCCGGTGGAGCGAGTGTTGAATTTGCATATGGGCAGCCTTGAACAGGCGGTGTGCGAAGTGCAGCGAACGCTGGATTAAAAACACCGCAAAACCCTGTGGGAGCTGGCTTGCCTGCGATGGCGGTGTGCCAGGCGAGAAATGGTTCACTGATACACCGCCATCGCAGGCAAGCCAGCTCCCACATATGAATTTGCGCCGGTTGTGAGATTGCGCTTAAGGTTCGCCCAGGTTTTTTGCCCCATGAGTCTTTATGTTCAATGTCAAACCTCTGGTCTTCGCGCTGCTGACCTGTGCTGCCGTGCCCGCCCACGCCGACTGGTACCTGGATAACGAATCCTCACGCCTGTCCTTCGTCACCACTAAAAACACCGAAGTGGCTGAAGTCCAGCGCTTCCTGGTATTGCATGGCAAGGTCGACGCCAAAGGTGCGGCTCGGCTGGAAGTGGAGCTGGACTCAATCAACAGCGGCATCCCGCTGCGCGACGAGCGCATGCGTAAAGAGCTGTTCGAGATCAAGACCTTCCCCGAAGCGCAGATCAGCGCGCAAATCAATCTGCAGCCCATCAATGACCTGGCATCCGGCGCGCAGTTGGAATTGCGCCTGCCCTTGAGCGTCACGCTGCACGGCAAGACCCAGACCTACAGCGCCGAACTGCTGGCCACGCGCCTGGATGAGCGGCGTTTCCAGGTGGTAACCCTGGAGCCCGTGGTGCTGCATGCCGAAGATTTCGACCTGGCGCCCGGTGTGGCTACCTTGCGCAAGGCGGCGGGGCTCAAGTCGATCAGTTTGTCGGTGCCGGTGGGTGCGGTGCTGATCTTCACGGCGCGCTGACATGAGCGGCGCGGTGTTCCCGTGGCGCAGCGCCAATCAGTTCGAATTGCTGATCGACGGGCCGAATTTCTTCCCGCAGATGCTGGTGGGCATCGCCCGGGCTGAGCAGCAGGTTGACCTTGAGTTGTACCTGGTCGAAGCCGGGGCCTGCGCCGAGGCCATGGTGCAGGCACTGGTGCTGGCCGCTGAACGCGGCGTGCAGGTGCGTTGCCTGTTTGACGATTACGGCAGCCTGGCGTTTACCCTTGGGCTGCGCAAGCGCTTGACCGACGCAGGCGTGACGCTGCGCTTTTACAACCGCCTGAATTGGCGGCGCTGGATGCGCAACCTGTATCGCGACCATCGCAAGCTGCTGCTGATCGACCAGCGCATTGCGGTGGTCGGCGGCACTGGTGTCACCGACGAGTTCTGGACGCCGGGGCAAGACACCGCCGACTGGCATGAAGTGATGGTGCAGATCAGCGGCCCGCTGGTGCTGGACTGGCAGGCCCTGTTCGATCGGCAATGGCACGCTAACGCCGCGCGCCGTGAATGGAAACCGGCGACCCATTTTGGTTTGCCCCGCTTACCCAAGGTGCCCGCCACCGGGCCGGGGCTGGGTCGCGTGGCGTATGCCGATGCGCGTCAGCACCGTGACATTCTGCAATCGTTGATTCGCGCCTTGAACAGCAGCAAATCGCGTATCTGGCTGGCGACCCCGTACTTCCTGCCTACCTGGAGCGTGCGCCGCGCCTTGCGCCGGGCGGCAGGGCGTGGTGTGGATGTGCGTCTGTTGCTCACCGGCCCGCGCACCGATCACCCGTCGGTGCGTTACGCCGGGCACCGTTATTACCCGCGTCTGCTGCGTTCAGGGGTGCAGATCTTCGAATACCAGCCGTGCTTCCTGCACCTGAAGATGGTGCTGGTGGACGATTGGGTGAGCATTGGCTCGTGCAATTTCGACCACTGGAATTTGCGCTTTAACCTGGAAGCCAATCTTGAAGCGCTGGACCCGGGATTGACGGCGGCGGTGGTGGGCAGTTTCGAAGCGGACTTTGCCCAGAGCCAGGCGGTGAGCCTGGAGGCATGGAAGGCGCGGCCGTTGTGGCGGCGGGTGAAGCAGCGGGTGTGGGGCTGGATTGATCGTCTGGTGGTGAACCTGCTGGATCGACGCGGCTAGGCGGGCCACCTCAATCAACTGTGGGAGCTGGCTTGCCTGCGATAGCATCACCTCGGTACACCTGACAAACCGAGGTGCCTGTATCGCAGGCAAGCCAGCTCCCACAAAAGCCAGCTCCCACAGCGACCGTGTTGACAGCTTCAGATCAGAGCAGTTCGAAGGTTTGCTGCTGCACATCCTGGGAGTCCAACCCGATCTGTACATTGAACTCACCCGGTTCGGCTGCGTACTTGAGCTGGGTGTTATAGAACTTCAGGTCGTCCTCGGTGAGGGTGAAGTGCAGCGTGCGCGCTTCGCCAGCCTTGAGCATGACCTTCTGGAAGTGCTTGAGCTCCTTGATCGGGCGGATCATCGAACCGGCCACGTCCTGGATATACAACTGCACAACCGTTTCGCCATCGACCTTGCCGGTGTTCTTCACGGTGACGCTGGCGTCGAGCTTGCCGGTCTTGTTCAGCGTGGTGGACGACAGTGCCATGTCCGACAGGCTGAACGTGGTGTAGCTCAGGCCATAGCCAAACGGAAACAGGGGACCGGTGGTGTCATCGAAGTACTGTGAGGTGTAGTTGCCCGGCTTGCCTGGGGTGAATGGCCGGCCCACGGTCAGGTGGTTGTAGTAAGTCGGAATCTGCCCCACCGAACGAGGGAAGGTGATCGGCAGTTTGCCCGACGGGTTGTAGTCGCCGAACAGTACATCGGCGATGGCGTTGCCGCCTTCGGTACCTGCGAACCAGGTTTCCAGGATGGCATCGGCCTGTTGGTTCTCTTCGAGAATCGACAGCGGACGGCCGTTCATCAACACCAGCACCAGCGGTTTGCCGGTGGCTTTGAGGGCCTTGATCAAGTCGCGCTGGCTTTGCGGGATGTTCAGGTCGGTACGGCTCGACGATTCGTGGGACATGCCACGGGACTCGCCCACCGCCGCGACGATGACGTCGGCGTTGTTCGCCGCCTTCACCGCTTCATCAATCAGCACCTGGGCAGGGCGCGGGTCATCCACCACTTCCGGGGCATCGAAGTTGAGGAAGTTGAGGTAGTCGAGCACCGCTTTGTCGCTGGTGATGTTGGCGCCACGGGCATAGATCACTTTGCCTTTTTCGCCGATCACGGCGTTCATGCCGTCGAGCAGGGTCACCGACTGCGCAGGCCGGCCGGCAGCAGCCCAACTGCCCATCATGTCGATGGGTGCCTTGGCCAGCGGGCCGACCAGGGCAATGGTCGCGGATTTTTTCAGCGGCAGGGTGTCGTTGTGGTTCTTGAGCAACACCAGGCTGCGGCGCGCAATGTCGCGGGCCTCGGCGCGGTGCAGGCGGCTGTCGGCGTAGGTGTCGACCGGGTCATCCTCGGCCTTGCCGATGCGCAGGTATGGGTCCTTGAACAGGCCCATGTCGTACTTGGCACCGAGCACTTCGCGCACGGCGTTGTCGATGTCGCTCTGCTGGATCTCGCCGGACTTGAGCAGCCCCGGCAATTCCTTGCCGTACAGCGAGTCGTTCATGCTCATGTCGATGCCGGCCTTGATCGCCAGCTTGGCGGCTTCACGCCCGTCTTTAGCCACGCCGTGCTTGATCAGCTCGAAGATCGCGCCGTGGTCGCTGACGGTCAGGCCCTTGAAGCCCCAGTCCTTGCGCAGCAGGTCGTTCATCAGCCAGGTGTTGGCCGTGGCAGGCACGCCGTTGATCGAGTTGAGCGCCACCATCACGCCGCCGGATCCGGCTTTGATCGCCGCGTGGTAGGGCGGCAGGTAGTCCTGGTACATCTTGACCGGGCTCATGTCGACCACGTTGTAGTCGCGCCCGCCTTCCACCGCGCCATAGAGGGCAAAGTGCTTGACGCTGGCCATGAGGCTGTCGGCATTCGCGGGGCTGGTGCCCTGGAACGCCTTGACCATGACTTCGGCAATACGTGACACCAGGTAGGTGTCTTCACCGAAACCTTCGGAAGTGCGGCCCCAGCGCGGGTCGCGGGAGATATCGACCATCGGCGCAAACGTGATGTCGAGGCTGTCGGCGGCGGCTTCCTGGGCGGCGATGCGCCCGGAGCGGCCAATGGCGTCCATGTCCCAGCTGGAAGCCAGGGCCAGGCTGATCGGGAAAATGGTGCGGTGGCCGTGGATCACGTCATAGGCGAAGAACATCGGGATCTTCAAGCGGCTGCGCATGGCCGCGTCCTGCATCGGACGGTTTTCCGGGCGGGTGATGGAGTTGAACGTGCCACCGATGCGACCGGCGGCGATTTCCTTGCGGATCAGCTCGCGGGGCATTTCCGGGCCGATACTGATCAGGCGCAATTGGCCGATCTTCTCATCCAGGGTCATTTGCTTGAGCAGGTCGCTGACGAAGGCGTCCTTGTCGTTAAGCGCAGCAGGCTTTGTTTCTGCCCATACGGGGTGGCTGGCCAGAGTGGCAACAAGGCCGAGCAAACACAGCTTTTTCATGAATATCCTTTTTCGGCGACTGCGCAGCATTCAGAGAGATGCTGTCGGCCAAAATGTGGGGAACGTCTATTGTTGTTCGGGTGTTGTTCAGATAAATGCAGCACACTCTGAACTCTTTTTCGCGCTGGGCATCTTTGTAGCTGATTGGCTCGAAGCATTCCAGTGGTGGCGGATTATGCCCCAAGCGCGTGGTTTATAGGGTTAGTCGTCACATTCCATCAGATCGGGCAGGAGAAACACTATGCAAGCAGCACACACTTATCGCTGGGGCTTCAAGGCTGCGGCGCTGTTACTGATCAGCAGCGTGCTGAGCGGTTGCGGCATCAACAACATCCCGACCCTGGACGAACAGGCCAAGGCCGCCTGGGGCCAGGTGCAGAACCAGTACCAGCGCCGTGCCGACCTGATCCCCAACCTGGTGGAAACGGTGAAGGCGTATGCCGCCCACGAACAGGAAACCCTCACCGCGGTGATTGAAGCGCGGGCCAAGGCCACCTCGATCCAGGTGGATGCGAGCACCCTGGACAACCCCGAGAAGCTCAAGCAGTTCCAGCAAGCCCAGGATGGCCTGAGCGGCGCACTCAGCCGTTTGATGGTGGTGTCCGAGCGTTACCCGGACCTGAAGGCCAACCAGAACTTCCTGGCCTTGCAATCGCAACTTGAAGGCACCGAGAACCGTATCGCTGTGTCTCGCCGTGACTTTATCCAGGCCGTACAGGCTTACAACACCGAGATCCGTACTTTCCCGGGCCGCCTGTGGCACAGCGTGATGTACAGCGATTTGCCGATCCGCGCCACGTTTGAAGCCACCAGCGCCGATGCCGATAAAGCGCCGCAAGTGAAGTTCAAATAAGGCTGCACTGAGGTGTCGATGCGTTTATTACGGATAGGCCTGGCGCTGTGGCTGTTGGCCTGCGTGGGCGTGGCCCAGGCGGCACTGAGCTTCCCGGCGCTGACCGGGCGGGTGGTGGACAGCGCGCAGATGATCGACCCGGCGGTGCGCGAGCAACTGACCCAGCAATTGCAGGCGCTGGAGCAGACCTCGGGCGACCAGCTGGTGGTGGTCACCGTGCCCGACCTGCAAGGTGTGCCCATTGAGGACTACGGTTATCAACTGGGCCGCCAGTGGGGCATTGGCCAGAAGGGCAAGGACAACGGCGCGCTGTTGATCGTCTCCCGTGATGACCGCCAATTGCGCATCGAAGTCGGCTATGGCCTGGAAGGCGTGCTGACGGATGCGCAATCCTGGGTGATCATCAACCAGGTGATCCTGCCCAAGTTCAAGGCCGGCAATTTCAGCCAGGGCATCAGCGACGGCGTGGCCGCGATGATCCAGGTGGTGGGCGGTGAGCCCTTGGCGGTGCCGGCTCATGTGGCGGATGCGAACTTCGCCATGGATAATCCCGGGTTTTCCATCGGCCTGTTTATTCTGCTGATCGGCGTGCTGTGGCTGTGCAATCGCATGGGCTTGCCGGTGGGCGCTATCCTGCTGGCGATTCTCAACAGCAGCGGGCGCGGCGGTGGTGGGGGCGGCGGTGGCGGTGGTTTCCGCGGCGGCGGCGGTGGTTTTGGCGGTGGCGGGGCTTCGGGCAGCTGGTAATGACAATAACGAGAATAGAGCATCTACAACCATGGCATTACTGACTGAACACGAGCAGCGCCAAGTCGCCGAAGCGATCGCCCGGGTCGAGAAAACCACCGACGCGGAGTTGGTCACCGTGCTGGCGGCGCGCGCCGACGACTACGCCTACATTCCGTTGCTGTGGGCGAGCTTGATCGCGTTGGTGGTGCCGGGCGTGGTGCATTACCTGTCGGGTTACCTGACCATGTACACCTTGCTGGTGGCGCAGTGGGCGACGTTCATTGTGCTGTGCCTGGTGTTCCGCTTGCCCAAGGTCACTACTCGGCTGATCCCGCGTTCGGTACGCCACTGGCGTGCGTCCAACCTGGCGCGGCGGCAGTTTCTGGAGCAGAACTTGCACCACACGCTGGGCAGCACCGGGGTGCTGATTTTTGTCAGCGAGGCTGAGCGTTATGTGGAGATCCTGGTGGATGAGGGGATTTCCAAGCGCCTGGATGACAGCAATTGGGACGCTATTGTCCAGGCGTTTACCCAGCAGGTGAAACAGGGGCAGACGCTGGCCGGGTTCATCGCCTGCGTTGAAGCCTGTGGCGAGTTGCTCAAGGTGCATGTGCCCGTTACTCACACCCGCAACGAACTGCCCAATCGCCTGGTCGTACTCGAATAACTGCTTTCTGTGGGAGCCGGGCTTGCCCGCGATGGCGTCGCCTCGGTTTGCCTGATTAACCGAGTGGCCTGCATCGCAGGCAAGCTCGCTCCTACACAAGGCAGCATCCTTATTCGGGTTGATTGACCGTTGATCAAATAACCCCGTGCCCTGAACCCCCATCCCGCCTAAAATGCCCGGCATTCTTTACCCGAGGCGTTTTTGTTCATGTCCGTCACCGCTCAACCTGCCCGCCCTGCGCCGGATCATCATGCCCAGTTCATCGAACTGTTGAGCGCAAGCCTGGCCCAGAACGCTTTTATCAAGCTGGTGCTGGCCAAGTACGTCGGTGAGGAAGCCGAGTTGCAGCGGCTGATCATCAAGCCGGTGGTGGTCAAGGACCGGCCATGCCTGTCGTTCGTCTATCGCTACAAGACCCGCGATATCACCAAGAACTTCCCCTTGGACGACGGCGTTGCGGCGATCGGCGAGCTGTTGCCCAGCTCGTTCAAGAACGCGCACTTGCTGGCGCTGACCGACGAAGCCCAGTTGGAATACAGCAAGAAGAACAAAAGCTCGCTGTTCAAAAGTAAACCGCAGCAACTGCGCGAGGCGCCTTCGGCTGAGCATAACCGCGAAAAAAATCGCTTCCTCGACCTGAGCCGGCCGTTCCTCGCCGACCTGGGCGTGACCGACGCCAAGCAGGCGCTGATCCCCTCGATGTCGCGCAAGTGGAAGCAGATCAACAAGTTCATCGAAGTGTTCAGCCATGCGCTGACGTCGTCGCCGTTGCAGCTCGACCGCCCGGTGCGTGTCGCCGATTTCGGCTCGGGCAAGGGCTACCTGACCTTCGCCATTCACGATTACCTGCGCAATACCCTCAAGGCCGAGGGCGAGGTCACCGGTGTCGAGTTGCGTGAAGACATGGTCACCCTGTGCAACAGCGCCGCCGCACGCCTGGAACACCCGGGGCTGGTGTTCAAATGCGGCGATGTGCGCAGCGTGGCGCCCAGTGAGCTGGACGTGATGATTGCCTTGCATGCCTGCGACATCGCCACCGACTACGCGATCCACACTGGCATCCGTTCCGGTGCGTCGATCATCATGTGCTCGCCGTGCTGCCACAAACAGATCCGCCTGCAGATCCAGAGTCCGGCGTTGCTCAAGCCGATGCTGCAATACGGCCTGCACCTGGGCCAGCAGGCAGAAATGGTCACCGACAGCCTGCGTGCATTGTTGCTTGAAGCCTGTGGCTATGAGACCAAGGTGTTCGAGTTCATCTCGTTGGAACACACGAACAAGAACAAGATGATCCTGGCGGTCAAACGTGCCGAGCCTGTGGACAACGCGCAGCTATTGGCAAAAATCCAGGAGCTCAAGGCGTTCTATCACATCACCGAGCACTGCCTGGAAACCCTGCTGCGCGGGGATGGCTACCTGGCTTGAAATGGGCGCGGTTCCCTGTGGGAGCTTGCTCCCGTGACGGCCCCGGCGGCCAGCGCATATCTACCTGACGCCCCACGATCCAAATGTGGGAGCTGGCTTGCCTGCGATAGCGGCCTGACAGCCGACGCCTATCTGCCTGACACCCCACAATCCAACTGTGGGAGCGGGCTTGCTCGCGAAGGCGGCCTGGCAGTCAACACCGTTGGATTGTGTGTATATCCATTCCTGCGGTAACGGCCACCTAGGGTTCCGCTCTGACAGCGGCTCACTTTTGAAAAGCGCAAAAGTAAGCAAAACGCTCTTGCCCCACCACTCGGCACCTCGCCTGGGCTCGGTGTGCCCGTAATCCGCCAGTGAGTTGGGGGGCCGCCGCCACGCGCCATCCATGGCGCGGGGCGGCTAAACCGGCATCCCTGCCGGTTTACCCCCCAAATCCCTGTCGAATTCCGGCCAGCGTGGTTTGACGGGGCGCTTGAGATCAAAAGCAGATCAAGATCAAGAGCGGCTCGCTTCGCATCGTGGTTATCGTCGACCGTTACAGCGTTGTGTAGATACTTTTGGCTATCGCAGGCAAGCCAGCTCCCACAGTTGGAATACGTGCGTGCTTAGAAGAAACGCGTCACGCTGATCTTCGCATCACGCCCTTTCGTGTACGCCCGGTCGCCGCTCAAGGCCGGGCGGAAGTTTTTGTTGAACAGGTTGTCTACCGTGAAGTTCACCTCGGTGCCTTTGAGGTACGCCTGCTGCGGTGTCCATTTGGCGAACAGGCCCTGGGTGTTGTAGCGCTTGTTGCCGTATTGGTCGTAGAACAGATCGCCGATGCTGGAGCCCGGGCCGCCCGAGTATTTGTCGCTGGGCAGGCGGTCGGTGGCGCCGATGAACTGGCCCATCCAGCCCACCTGGGCATCCCAGGCCGGGATGTGGGTACCCAGTACCAGCACCCATTTGGTCGGCGGGATGTCTCGTGCGGCTACGTCCGGGCCCCAAGGATTGGTGTAGGCGCCTTGGTGCTGGCCCTTGGCATAGGCGAACGACACCGAGCCAAACAGGTAGGTGGAGTTGTAAATCGATTCGAGCTCAACGCCCTTGATGGTCAGGCTGCCGATATTGCGGTAGTTGGACATCGGCCCAGGCGGGCAAGCTGAAGCGATGCTGCCGCCATTGACAGCCTGGTTCTGGCAGCCCACGCCGGTGGCCTTGAAGATCTCGTCTTCGACCTTGTTGTGAAACAGGGTGGTGCGCAGTTGCAGGTTATCGTCCTGGGCGATCAGGTTGTCGAAGCTGGTGATGTTGCCCAGGGTGATCGAGGTGATGCGCTCCGGGTCCAGGTCGACGCTGGTGGCGGTGCGACTGCCCACGCCCTGCACTTCGTATTGTTCGTCGATCACCGGGGCGCGCCAGGTCTGGCTCCAGTTGGCGAACAGCCCCACGTTCGGCGTCACGGTCCAGAACAGCGCCAGGCGTGGCGACCAGCCTGTGTAGGTGCGGTCGCTGTAGTCGTGACCCACTGCCGGGTTGGGGTTGTTGTAGTAGGGCGCATCGTTGCCTTCGCCGCGGTTGCGCACATGGTCATAGCGCAGCGACGGCGTGATCGTCACGTCGCCCAACGTCACCGCGTCCTGGATAAAGAAGCTGTTGGTATCAACTTTGCCGTGGGGCATGAAGCCTGGCTGGAAGTGCCCGTAGTTGTAGCGCGGCGTGTTGTAGGTGGCGCCGGGCATCCACATTTCGGTTTCGCGGGTGTGCTTGCGGATTTGCCCGCCAACCGTCACGGCATGCTGCAAGGGGCCGGTGTCAAACAGGCTGACGTTGCGGATGTCCAGGAGCTTGTCGGTGTAGGCGGTGTCCATCTTGCGCCCGCCGGTGGCCAACTGGAAAAACGCCGTGGCGTCACGCTCATCGGTCTGCTCGGTGTTGGACTGTGAGTACTTGATGGTCAAGTCCACCAGCGGGTTGTCCAGCGGCTGGTATTCATACTTGCCCGACCAGGTGGTGTCGACCGTGTCACGGTGGGCGAGGAAGCGCTTCAACGCGCCTTCGTAGCCGTAGCGGTCGATGTTGAACTGGGTTGGCGGCGTGGGGTAACTGGCGGCGGAAAACGGGGTCCAGCGGTTGCTGTGGGAACGCGAGTATGACAGCCCGACACTGTGCTCATCGGTAAAATGCGCGTTGACCTTGAACAGCTTGCCGTCCACATCCTGGGCGCTGTTGGGCAAGCGCTGGGGGTTGATCGGGTACTCATTGTTGTCGTTGGGCAATTTGGCGGCCACCTTCATATCGCCGCCGTCGCGTTGGGTCAGGTAGGCCAGCGCATCGAAACGGCCGTCGTCGGTACGGCCATACACGGCACTGCTGTAGACCTGTTCATGGTCGTTGCTGGAGTAGCCATATTTGAGCATCGCACCGCTGTTGCGGCCGTCCTTGAGCAGGTCCGGGGCGTCCTTGGTGACCATGTTGACCGTGCCGCCGAAGCCGCCATTACCGGTGAACGGCGAGTTGGGACCTTTTTCCACTTCGATGCGCTTGATCAGCTCGGGCTCGATAAACACTGTACCTTGCTGGTAACGCTCAAAGCCCGTCTTGGTGGCACCGTCAACGGTCAGCGGCACGTCTTCGGCATCGCCGAAACCGCGGATGTTGATGGTCTGGCCGCCGGGTTTCAGCGAGCCGCCCTGGCTGACACCGGGCAAGGTCTGCAACAGGCTGGGAATGTTATTGGACTGGTAACGGTCGATGTCGGCCTGGGTCAGGGTGGAGCGGTTGACGGTGCTGGCGTTCACCTCGTTGCCGGTGCCGATCACGCTCAAGGTGTCCAACTGGATTGCGCCACCGGTGGTGGTGGTTTTACCCTCATCGGGGCGCACCACGTAGGTACTGCCGACCTTGAGCAGGATGAGTTCACCGTTTTTGAGCAGGGAGCGGATGGCCACTTCCGGGGTGTAGTCACCGTTAAGCGCCGGGGCCTGCACATTCTTGAGCAGGGTTTCATCGAACAGCAGCTGGATTTTCGCCTGCTGGGCCACCTGGCTCAGGGACGTGGCCAGCGACTGGGCAGGCAGGTGCAGCTTGAATGACTCGGCTTCGGCGCTGAGGCTCAAGGCCAGGCACATAGCCATGAGTGTCGGTCGAAGAAACAGGTGCGAAGCGTGACAAGGCGCGCGAAACATGAAATCCCCCGGAGCGGCTAAATAGCCAAAAAGGTGTGCGTATCAAACACGGACAGGAGGAAGACGGGGCAGGCAAAAAAAACCACACATGCGAATGCAAAATATTCTCATGTGTGGTGTTGCCGCCTATTTGCTTGGCTCGATTCTCATAATGCCGTCCGCCGAGAGTACGGTTTTCACCGGCAACAGCGCGGGCAAGGCATTGAGCAGGGCGTCCGGGTCATTCACATCCAGGTTGCCCGAAACCTTGAGTTGCGCCACGGCCTTGCTCACCTGCAACGACGCCTGTGGACGGTACAGGCTCAGTTCGTCGATCAGGCTGGCCAGCTCGCGATTGCGAAACGACAAGTGCCCGCTGCGCCAATCGGCGACCTCTTCGGCGCTGAGGCTTTGCGGTTGCACGATGCCTTTGGCGTAGTTGTATGAGGCCCGTTGCTGGGCGCCGAGCAGGGTGACGGGGCTTTTGCCATTGGGCGCGAAAGCGACCTGGCCATGGGCAACGCTGACCACCAATTGCTGCTGCCCTCGGCGCACATCGAAAGCCGTGCCCACCACCCGTACGCTCGACTCGCCGGCTTGCACGTAGAGGGGGCGTTCCTTGTCGGCGGCCACTTCGAGGTACAGCTGACCTTTGTCCAGGTGCAGCACCCGTAGATGGGCGCTGAAGTCCACGCGGATATGGGTGTTGGCATTCACATACAAGGTACTGCCATCCGGCAGATTCAACGTGCGCATGCCCTTGGCCTGGGTGGCAACCTGGCTGTGATACAGCTCGCGCGGTGCGCCGATAGAGGTCGCCAACACGGCGCACACCAAGGCAGCGGCCACCGCCAGGGCAGGGCGCCACAAGGCGGGCTTGCGCTTGGGCAGTGCCAGCGGTTTGTTCAGTTGTTGCAACTGGGCGAGGTCGGCCCATAACTGTTCGAATTCGGCATAGGCGCGCCCATGGTCGGGCACCGCCTGCCAGGCGGCAAAGGCTTTACGGTCGGCGCGGCTTACTTCGTTGCGGTTGCGTGCAAACCAACTGGCGGCCTGGGCATCGATGGAATCGCTCGCTTGGCTGTCCAGCGCGTTTGTGTCGCTCGGGCGGTTCATTCTGGCTGCTCCGTGCCGGTGTCGGGTTGAAGGCGTCGCTTGCAGTGCAGCAGGGCAAAGGCGATGTGCTTTTCCACCATGCTGGTGGAGATGCCCATGCGCGTTGCGATCTGCGCCTGGCTCAAGCCTTCGAAGCGGTGCAGCATAAGGGCTTCTCGCCGGCGGGGCGAGAGTTCGGCGAGGACTTCTTTCAACTGTTCCAGGCGTTGCAGGCGAAGGGCGGCGGCCATAGGGTCGTTGTGCTCGTCGGTGACCGGCTCGGCATCCATTTCGGCGTGATCAGGGTGGACGGTTTGCCGTACCTTCTGTTTACGCCAGTGATCGCGCAGCAGGTTGCGTGCCATCTGGAACAGAAACGCCCGTGGCTGCTCGACCTTGGCCCGGTCGCGGTAGCCCAGCCATTGGGTAAACACATCCTGGGCCATGTCTGCCGCATCGCTGGCGTTGTCCGTGCGTTTGCGCAGGAAATACAGAATGTCTGCATAAAACCCGCGACAGGCATCGGCCGACGACGGGTCGGGCTGGGGACGAGACATGGATACCCTTCTTGACGAAGCACGATGTGGAAAAGTCGCGAATGATATCGAGAATTATTGTCATTTGTCTCCAGCTAAATAGATCTCCCGTGTTTGGCTGGAAAAAATTGGGGCATGGCCTTTAATCCTACAAGTTTGGGAGCGATATCCCACTCAAAGGAGAAAGTCATGGCTGGATGGTATGAGTTGAGTAAAAGCAGTAACGGGCAGTTTCGTTTCGTGCTTAAGGCGGCGAACGCAGAAACCATATTGACCAGCGAGCTTTACACCACCCGCGGTGCTACTGAAGCCGGCATTGCTTCAGTGCAGGCAAACAGCCCACATGATGAACGTTATGAGAAAAAAGTGGCCAGCAACGGCCAGCCGTTCTTCAACCTCAAGGCTGCCAATCATCAAGTGATCGGCAGCAGTGAGCAGTACACCTCTACAGCCGCACGAGACAATGGCATTGCCAGCGTCAAGACCAATGGTTCCAGTGTCACTATCAAGGACAAGACCTGACGGTTGTGCAAGAAGGCCTACGCCCGTCTCGCGAGAGCCGGGCGTTTTTTATACCGATGACAGCAACGCTTTGAGCTGTCCGATCCCTGCTTCGCCCAACGGGAACACCGGCAAGCGCGGATGACCCACCTCCAACCCGGTCAAGCGCAACCCGGCCTTGATCGTCGCCGGCAGCCCGCCTTTGAGGATGAATTGCAGCAAGGGCAACTGTCGGTAGAACAGCTCCCGCGCCTTGTTCAAATCATCGGCCAGTACGGCCTGATACAAGCTCAGGTTCAGTTGCGGGATCAGGTTCGGCGCCGCGGTGCACCAGCCTTTGGCGCCAGCCGCGAAGGCTTCCAGCGCCAGCGGGTTGCAACCGTTGTAGAACGGCACGTCACTTTGCAGTTTCAACTGGTGCATGCGCTGGATGTCGCCAGTGCTCTCCTTGACCATCGTCACGTTCTCGACCTGCTTGAGGATGCGCAGGATCAGCTCCACCGACATGTCGGTGCCGCTGGTGGCCGGGTTGTTGTAGAGCATGATCGGCACGCCGATGCTGTCGCCGATGGCGGCGTAGTGAGCGAGGATTTCCGCGTCACTGAGTTTCCAGTACGAGGCCGGCAGCACCATGACCACATCGGCGCCGTGCTCTTCGGCGTAGCGGGCGCGGCGCACGGCCTTGGCGGTGGTCAGGTCGGACACGCTGACAATGGTCGGCACGCGCTTGGCGACTTTCTTGATGCTGTAGGCGCTGACTTCATCCCACTCGGCATCGCTCAGGTAAGCGCCTTCGCCCGTGCTGCCCAAGGGCGCAATGGCGTGGACGCCGCTGTTGATCAAGCGGTCGATGGAGTGCCCGAGGGCGTCGAGGTCAACGCGTTGGCCGTCGGCACTGAAGGGGGTGATGGTGTAGCCGATAATGCCGTGAATGGTTGGGTTGGACATGGGAAAAACTCCGGTCGAAAAGGGGGACAATCAGTTCAGGCAGTCGGCGTGCTTGCGCAGGTTTTGCCGGGCGTAGTAGTTGAACGCGGCGCCGTGGCGTTTGGGCTTGGAGATCCAGTCATGGGCCTCGCGCCCCAGCTCCGGCAGGATCGGTTTGACGCTGCCCGCAGACATCGCCAGCAACTGCAACTTGGCAGCCCGTTCGATCAGTTGCGCAATCACGCAGGCTTCTTCGATGTTGGCCCCGGTGGACAACTGCCCGTGGTGCGAGAGCAGGATGGCGCGCTTGTCGCCCAGGGCCGTGGTGATGATTTCCCCTTCTTCGTTGCCCACCGGCACGCCGGGCCAGGCCTCCAGGAACGCGCAATCTTCGTACAGCGGGCAAAGGTCCATGTGCGACACCTGCAACGGCACTTCCAGCATCGACAGCGCGGCAATGTGCGTAGGGTGCGTGTGGATGATGCAGTTTACATCCGGGCGGCCGCGGTACACCCAGGTGTGAAAACGGTTGGCGGGGTTGGGAATGCCATGGCCTTCCAGTACTTCGAGGTCTTCGTTGACCAGCAGCAGGTTGCTGGCGGTAATTTCATCAAAACCCAGGCCCAGTTGCTGGGTGTAGTAGGTGCCGGGCGTCGGCCCACGTGCGGTGATCTGCCCGGCCAGGCCGGAGTCGTGGCCGTACTCGAACAGGATTCGGCAGGTCAGCGCCAGCTTTTGCCGGTCGGTCCACGTATTATCTGCCAGGCTGTTTTGCATCTGGCTCAGTGCTTGCTTGACCAGTTGGTCTTTTGGGAGTGCTAATGTCTTGGCCATATCGGTGTCCTTTGGATGGTTCAATGGACGTCGGATTTGCTGGTCGCCCGCTGCTCGCAAGGTCGTTGGGTGAGTGCAAATGACACTAAAGATGCTATATGACACTTTGTGTCATTGGCAAGCCTGTCTCATCGCTTTCTGCATGGATTAACCGCAGCAAATGTCTATCCGCTTGAAAATATTAAGAAAAAAACTTGGCGTAACCCTGGAGGCCCTGGCCGAAAAATCCGGGATGACCAAGAGTTACCTGTCGAAAGTCGAGCGCGGGCTCAATACGCCCTCCATCGCCGCGGCATTGAAACTGGCCAAGGCTCTGAACGTGAAGGTCGAAGAGCTGTTCAGCGAAGACAACGTCAGCCTCGACAGCTACAGCCTGGTGCGCAGCCATGAGCGGCCCGACACCTCGCCGGGTTATGCGGTGCTTGCCCACCAAGTCAGCGAGCGCAGCCTGCTGCCGTTCATCATTTATCCGCCGGCGGAGTTCACCGACAAGACCTTCAAGGAGCACTTGGGAGAGGAGTTTTTATTCGTGCATGAAGGCCAGGTTGAGGTGGATTTCATGAGTGAGCGCGTGCTGTTGGCGCGCGGCGATGCGCTGCATTTCAACGCGCAGAAACCCCACCGGATTCGCTCGGTGGGAGAGGTGCAGGCGCAGTTGCTAGTGGTGGTGCACAGCGCTGAGGAATGAGGCTGATCCCGACTTGAAATGCAGTCAATGTGGGAGCTGGCTTGCCTGCGATAGCGGTTTATCGGTGCCCGATCTGTGGCTGACCCACCGCCATCGCAGGCAAGCCAGCTCCCACATTTTGCTCAGCGTTCCACAGGGACGGACAATGCCGGATTACCCAGTGGGTGCGTACGCGCTGTAAAGAACCTCAGTTCCACAGCAGAGCCCTCGAACAACTCCAGATACCGCCGCTTCTGCTGGCGAATAAACCCATCGCTGCGCCCCGACACCGAGATCGCCAGGGTGTTGATGCTGGCCTGGCCGATAGCATCCACCAGGTGTTTATCCTGCGGCCCCAAGTCATGGCCGAAGATGCACAGCGCGCCTTCATGGCTCAACAGCTGTTCATAACAGAACGACAGATAATCCGAACTGCGGATACTTTTGAGTTTCTCCTCCACCTTGCCTTCACTGACAAACAGCGGCACATCGTCGAGGGTCTTGATCGTGTTGTTGATGGCAAAACTGCTGAGCAGGGTGCTGTCGGTGGACGGCAATTTGCGCGCCGTGCCGTCGAGGTTGCGCACCAAGTGCAGGCCGCCGTGCAGGTACAGGATGCGGGTGGCGTCGGTGTGCGTATTGCGCAGGTCGAAGCTTGAGTCGGCGCTGCGAAACAGGTCGTCAATGCCCGGTGCGTGCAGGGTCGCCCAATAGTTGAGCAAGTCGTAGTTACTGGTGAAGACGGTGGCGTAGGTGGTCAGCTCCGCGTTGATCGTCGTCAGCGTCGACGGCTGCACCAGGCGCCAGGGAATGTGCACGGTATGAATGGTGTTGATCAGCGCTTCCTTGATCGCGTAGTAACGGTTACGCGGCGCCGCCGAGCTGACCGCCAGGGCCTTGTTGACCCGGCTGGTGGTTTTCAAGGCGCCCAGCGCTTGCTCGAAACTGCGGGTCTGCAAGGCGTCGAACACGCTGAGTTCGGAGGCGCTCAGGGGTTTTTCTTCGACGGTACGGGCGTTTTCGAACAGCGAGTCGTAGGCAAAGTCTTCCCAAATCGTACGGCTGGCGCCGTTACCGATCAGTATCCCGCTGAAGTCGACGGCAGCGCGCAGGGCACTCCAGTCTTCAAGGTGGGCGTCAATATCCTGGAAATCCTTCATTGCGGCGGGTCTACTCGAAATCGGCTGGGGGGTGACTTTATCACGAGCCGGCATTGATCCTGATCAAGATGCGCCACGCGGTACAGGTTGATTCTGTCGGCATAAAGCCTTTGAGGATTGATCATGAGCAGCACGTTCTTCATCCCCGCCGTCAACATCATGGGTATCGATTGCCTCGACGAAGCGATGACCGCCATCCGCAACTACGGCTTTGACAAGGCGTTGATTGTGACCGACGTGGGCCTGGCCAAAGCCGGTGTGGCCGGCATGATCGCCGAGAAGCTGGCGATGCAGGATATCGACTCGGTGATCTACGACGGCGCCAAGCCCAACCCCAGCGTGGAAAACGTCGAAAAAGGCCTGGCGTTGCTGCAACAGAGCGCCTGCGATTTCGTCGTGTCCCTGGGTGGCGGTTCGCCCCATGACTGCGCCAAGGGCATTGCCCTGTGCGCCACCAACGGCGGGCGCATCGGCGACTATGAAGGCGTCGACCGATCGAGCAAGCCGCAACTGCCGCTGGTGGCCATCAATACCACCGCTGGCACGGCCAGCGAGATGACGCGTTTTTGCATCATCACCGACGAAAGCCGCCACGTAAAAATGGCCATCGTTGATCGCAATGTCACGCCGTTGCTGTCGGTCAACGACCCGGCGCTGATGGTCGGCATGCCCAAGGGCCTCACCGCCGCCACGGGCATGGATGCGCTGACCCACGCCATCGAAGCCTACGTGTCCACCGCCGCGACACCGATCACCGACGCCTGCGCGATCAAGGCCATCGAGTTGATCAGCGCCAACCTGCGCCTGGCGGTCCGCGACGGCACTGACAAGGCCGCACGGGAAAACATGGCCTATGCGCAGTTTCTCGCCGGCATGGCCTTCAACAATGCGTCCCTGGGTTTCGTGCATGCCATGGCTCACCAATTGGGCGGCTTGTACGACCTGCCCCACGGCGTGTGCAACGCCGTGCTATTGCCCCATGTACAAAGCTTCAACGCCAGCGTCTGCGCCAAACGCCTGAGCGACGTGGGCCGCGCCCTTGGTGCGGATATCAAGGGCATCACCGCCGAGGAGGGCGCCCAGGCTGCCATCGCGGCGATTCGTCGGTTGTCCCAGGACGTGGAAATCCCTGCGGGCTTGCGTGAGCTTGGCGCTAAGTTGCAGGACATTCCATTGCTGGCCAGCAATGCGTTGAAAGATGCCTGCGGGCTGACCAACCCACGGCGGGCGGACCAGCGTCAGATTGAGGAGATCTTTCGTAGCGCGTTTTGATCCGAGCTGCAGCGGGCAAGGCATACGCATGTGCCGCCCGCCAACGCCACACACAACACCGCCAGCGGCCACGCCTGCTGGCTCACCAGTAGGCTTGCCGCACCGCCGATCATGGCTGCCATCAACTGATGCACAAAACCGCCGAGGGCCATGGCGTAGGGGCCGCTGATGGGGGCCTCATCATTGGCGAGAGATAAACTGATAGGGTAACTGATCGACTGCCCCAGCACCGCCACGCAATAGGGCAACCACAGCAGCACCGCGAGCCCACTGGCAAGCACGCTGCCTAGCAACATGGTCGCCGTACCGAGCAGTACCAATGCAACGCCTGCACGCATCATTCTCAAGCGACCTGTGCGTGCAACGAAGCGATTGACCATTAACGCACCTGCCAGGTAAGCCCCACTGATCGGCCAACCCAGCCAGCCGTATTCCATTGCGCTCCACTGAAAACCTCCCTGAAAAATCAACGGTGCGCAGGTATTGAATGCAATGATCACCCCATAGCCCAAACCGCCGGCCAGTGCGGCGTGCAGAAAGGGAGGATGTCGCGCAATCGCGTTGTAAACACGCCAAGCGCGGACCGGGGAGCCAGCTTTTGCTTGCGTCGCAAATACCACCCGCTGCAACACCCCTATCAAAGCGACAGCCCCGATTGCCAACGTATAGAAAATTGCCTTCCAGCCAAACGCCATTTGCAATAACGAACCCACGAATTGGCCAATACCCAAGGCGACCACGAAGGTCATCCCCAGCCACGATAGTCCTTTGGCCAACTGTGCACCGCTGAAGTTGTCGCGCACTAATACCCGTGCCATGACGGACATCCCACCAGCCCCCAAGCCTTGAAGCAGGCGTAAGGCTAGAAATGACTCAACATTGAACGCTGATGGGATCGTCGCACTCGCCAGGGCATACACCGCCAAGGCTGCAAGTAACACCGGTTTTCTGCCAAGTCGCTCAGCCAGACTACCCCACAGCAGCATTGGCAAGGCCATGCCCACCAGATACACCGCTAGAGCCAGAGCAACATGCTTTTCGACGGCTAAAGCTTGCGCGATTGCTGGGACTGCGGGCAGATAGCTGCTGATACCGGCTTGAGCGAGGAAGGCAGCACTACAGGCGAGGAGGAGAGCGATATTGCTTTTCAATAAAAATCGTCCTATATCCTAAGTAAGGAAGAAACTGCTAGTTCGGCATCGTTTACACAGTTTTTAATCCGTTTCAGTAATCGTGGCCATTAATGAACGTCCCCATTAGGTAGCTTCTGACTGGGAGTGCAAGCTGGTGCTGGTTTTTGAGGCCGTGGTTAGTTGGGTTAGCTGTGCGCAAAACGACTCTATCGTTGTAGGGGACATATCTGCTCGGAGCGTTATGCGTACGGCTGATTTTCCTTTTGGCACTACCGGAAAAAATACAGCAGATGTAAAAAAGCCAATGTCCGAAAGTCGGGTGGCGAGCTCATTCGCTTTTTCAGCTTCTCCACAGTTAATTAAGCGTATGGCAGTCTGGGTGCCGTGCTGCTCTGTATATATTAATTTGTCAAATAGTTGAATGTTAAATTGAAGTTTTTCTTGAAGCTCGTATAGCTCTTCAGTCTGGTGTATTTTTAGCGACGCCAGCCCAGCGCCAATAGCCGCTGAGTTCAGACTTTGCGACCAGTTGCTCGGGCCACCATAACGGTACATCAGACTTTTTTGTCGTTCGCTGCCAAACATGATCAACCCGCCGCTAGCACCGAAAGACTTTCCTAAGGACGCGACTATTAATGTCTGATCGTCTTGCGCATGCATAAATGGCCGGATGTAACCACGTCCTCCCTCTCCGAATGCCGACAGCGCATGCGAGTCGTCCATATAGAGAAATAGCCCATAACGAGCTTTTAAGTAAAGTAAACCGTCAACGTCCGCAACGCCGCAGGGTTTTGGCCTCCCTTATTCCCTGCATCGCACCTTCTATTATGGCCGGGTGGTGATCGAGCCCAACATATGAGGTTGTGCAGAAGTGATGGAAGTCGCGCCCATATTGATCTGTCAGGTAATTATTACTTTTGACGGTGACATTGAGCTCGCATATTCGCCCGCTCTTTGCCGAGTGCCAGTCCGTTTCGGCCAATGCTATGAGTTTTATGTAATTTGAGAATTTGTGTGTGAGTGATGAGTTTTCCATTTCTCTAGCGTCCTTTGGGGGGGGCTGGAAAACACTATCGGGAAAATTTTGATTCGATAAGTCAGACGATTCCCAGGCACGATAGTCCGGATGGGGTATTTCGTGTAGGTCCATTCCTGCTTTTAGGATGGCACAGTAATGTCATTCGATAGCTGCCTACAATGTCCTGGTGTGTCAATGGACCTGAAGGGGGGTGATATCATGCGATTTAATGGGGGTTGTGCGTCAGTAAATTAGGTAAGGTGCCGGCGTGCAGGGCGGATGTGCCGGTAGCCTTCAAGAGGCTCGTCTATCGACTCGCCAAGTCAGTGGGATGAAGGAATATTTGATGAGAGTTCTGTTATTCGGCGCCACCGGCATGGTGGGCCAGGGTGTGCTGCGCGAGTGCCTGCTGGCGGCCGATGTGCAGGAAGTGGTAGCCGTCGGCCGCACGCCCCTGACTCAGGAGCACGGCAAGCTGCATCAGGTATTGCACAACGACATGCTGGATTTCCAACCCTTGGAAAACCTGCTGCAGGGTTTTGATGCCTGTTTCTTTTGCCTCGGCGTTTCGTCGGCGGGCATGAAGGAGGCGCGCTACACCCACCTCACCTATGACCTGACCCTGGTGGCGGCCAGCACCCTGGCGCGGCTCAATCCGCAGATGACCTTTATCTATGTGTCCGGCGCCGGCACGGACAGTTCCGAAGCCGGCAAGTCGATGTGGGCGCGGGTCAAGGGCAAGACCGAAAATGCCTTGCTGCGCTTGCCGTTCAAGGCGGTGTATCTGTTCCGCCCGGGGATCATCCAGCCGTTGCACGGTGTGCGTTCGAAGACGCCGTTGTACCAATCCTTCTATAGCGTGCTCGGGCCGGTGCTTTCGTTTGTGCGGCGACTGAAACCGGATTGGGTGGTGAGCACCGAGACCGTCGGCCGTGCGATGTTGCAGGCGGCCAGCCAGGGCGCGCCGCAGCCCGTGGTGGAGCAGGCGCAGATCAATCGCCTTGCGGCTGAGCGCCGCTGAACTGAATCAGCGCAACGCCGCTGATCAGCAGTAGCGCGCCCAACACCCGGGAGGTTGTCAACTGACGTTCCACCAGGCCGAACAGGCCGAAATGGTCCAGCAGCAATGACGCGAGAACCTGCCCGGCCATGGCCAGCGCAATGAAGCCCGATGCGCCGAGCTTGGGCAGCAGCATCAACGCCAATGAAATAAAACACACGCCAAAGGCACCGCCGGCCCACATCCACAACGGTGCCTTGCTGATAAAGGCCAGGCTCGGCAGGGGTAAACGCAGCGCCACAATCACCGGCAGCAGCACGATGATGCTCACCAGTAACGAAGCCAGGGTGGCCCACAAGGGATGGCCGAGGCCGCGCCCGAGGTTGGCGTTGATCGCACTCTGAAACGGCACCACCGCGCCGGCGAACACCGCCAGCGCTAACAAACCTACCCAATGCAACACAGTCATCTCGGCGCTCCCAAAGGTTTTGCTGGACTCTAGGGTATTCGTCGCGCAAATTTAAATTCCGAATTATTATGCCGAGCATGCAGCTGATGAATGATCTGCGTCGCATCGACCTGAACCTGCTGGTGATCCTCGACGCTTTGCTCAGCGAGCAACACGTCACCCGCGCCGCCGAGCGCCTGCACCTGAGCCAGCCGGCGGTCAGCCATGCGTTGGCGCGGCTGCGCGATATGCTGGGCGACCCGCTGCTGATGCGTCAGGGCGGCACATTGGTGCCAACCGCCCGAGCCATGGAATTGGCGGCGCCATTGACCGAAGCCCTGGCCCAGGTGCAGGCCTTACTGGCGCCGAATCGTTTTGACCCCACTTCTGCCAAGCGCCGCTTTCGTGTGGCGATGTCGGACTACAGCGCGGCGATATTCCTGCCCGGCCTGGTTCGCCTCCTACGCCATGAAGCGCCCGGTATCGACTTGCAGGTCATCCAGGCTAGCCGCGAAGGCATGGTTGAGGGTGTGCTCAATGGCGATCTCGACCTGGCTGCGGGCGTATTCCCCGACATGCCCGCCGAAATGCGGACTACGCCGCTGTTCGAGGAGCATTACACCTGCCTGGTCGACCGCGATAGCCTGGCGCCCGCCGGGGTGCTGGACCTGCCGGCCTATCTGTCGCGCCCCCATGTACTGTTGGAGATGCGCGGCAGCGGCACGCCGGAAATCGAACGGGCGCTGACGGCCATTCGTGAACGCCGCCATGTAGCCATAAGCCTGCCGCACTGGGGTGTGGCGCCGCAGTTGATCCAGGGTACGGACCTGATTCTGACGGTGTCGTCCCGGGGTTTGATAAATATTGACGCTCGGCAATTGCTGGCCGTGCCACCGCCGTTTCATATTCCGTCGTTTGCCTTTGAGCTGGCCTGGCATACGCGGCGGGGTGGGGATGTGGGGTTGCAGTGGTTGATTGGCAGGGTGGTGGGTGTATTGTCCGCAGACCCACGATAACGCGAGAACACCTAGATGCTCAGCGGTTTCAACCACCTGACCCTGGCCGTCACCGATGTGCCGCGCAGCGTCAGTTTCTATCACGATCTGCTGCGCCTGCAGCTCGACGCAACCTGGGACAACGGTGCCTACCTCTCACTGCCTGGGCTTTGGCTGTGCCTGTCGCTGGACCCGTTGCGCTCGACTGCTCCGGCGGTGGATTACACCCACTATGCCTTCACTGTCGATGCTGCTGATTTCACTCCCTTGGTCGAACACCTGCGTGCTGCCGGGGTACAGGAATGGCGAGACAACCGCAGCGAAGGCGCATCGTTTTATTTTCTCGATCCCGACGGCCATAAGCTGGAGGTTCATGTCGGCGATCTGGCCTCGCGGCTGCAAGCCTGTCGCGCCCAGCCCTATGCTGGAATGAAGTTTTACCCACCGCGCTGAAACATGCAGAATCAATCACCTTTTAGCGTCTGTCGGAGCGTCTATCCATGACCCCATCCTTGCTGCTCGCCGTGCTGGCTTCGGGTTTTATCTACGGCATTACCCCAGGCCCCGGTGTCCTGGCCGTATTCGGCATCGGTGCGGCTCGTGGCCGGCGTGCCGGGGCAGGATTCTTGTGCGGTCATTTGCTCGGCGATGTGGTGTGGTGCAGCACGGCGCTGATTGCCATCGTCGGTGCGCGGGAAGTCGGCAGCAGTGCGTTTGACGTACTCGGTGTACTCAGTGGAATGTATTTGTTCTGGCTCGGCTGGCGTGCGATCCGTACCCAGCGCCGCAACAGCGACGCCCCTCAGGGCGCGGCGCGCCATCCGTTCTGGCACGGTATTCTGTTTGGCTTGACCAACCCCAAGGCCTACCCGGTCGCCGTGGCGACGTTCACCGCGTTGCTGTCCAGCCGAGCCGAGTTGTTGACTTGGTCGATGTTGCCGGCGTTGATTCTGCTGAGCTTTATCGGTGGCTTGCTGGCCTACGCGATCCTGATCGGCGTGGTGGGTGCCCAACGGGTGCGCACGCTGTATCAACGCCATGAAATCCTGATCACCAAGCTCTGCGGCGTGATGTTTATCGGCTTCGCCCTCAATGCCCTGGCGCACGCATTGCCGGGCCTGTTCGGCAGCAAAGCGGCCTGATGCGACGACGACCGTTCGTCGCACAGGTAAGTTTTTTCTAAACCTTTACCGCCGTGAAAATTCGAATTCAGGGCGGGTTGTATGCTCCCGCGCCTATTTTTGCCCTGGAGGAACCCATCATGAGCCGCATGGCTACCCGGTTACGCACCGCCAGTTTCGCGATGCTGCTGGGCCTCGGCGCCAGCAGTGCTTTCGCCCAGTCGCCTGCAGAATTCATCGAGCAGGCTTCGGCCAAAGGCATGGCCGATATCGAAACCAGTCGCATGGCCCACGCCAAGACCTCGTCCCAGGAAATCAAGGACTACACCATTGAGGTCATCAACGAGCGCACGCTGGCCAACCAGCACTTGGCGGCGATCGCCAAGAAGCTTGATTTGCCAGTGGCCCCACGGGAGAAGATCGTTGATAAGGCCGAAACCCTGATGCCTGAACTCAAGGACGGCGATTCGTTTGACGCTGCCTATACCGCGCAGCAGGTCAAGGAGAACGAAGACGCCATCGCCCTGTTCAAGAAAGAAGGCGCTGCGTCGGATGTGCCAGAGATAAAGGCACTGGTGGATGAGACGCTACCCAAGCTTGAAGAGCGCCTGCAAAAAGCCAGGGCCCTGGCCTCGACCTACGGTAATGGCCATCAAGGCGACGGTTGAGGCGACTACTGGAAATGAAAAAACGGCGGTTGGAGAGGATCCAACCGCCGTTTTCATATCAACAGGACTGTGGGTTTTTCTGCCGTGCTTTTAGGAGCGAGCCTACGGTATCTCAAGGCGGCGAGCGCAAGACTGGGTTTTTACCTGGATAACCCCTATGACCGCATATGCCACCTGCGACCTGCGCACACTTTATCACCTGACCGAAGATCACTATTTTTCTGCCACCTGCGGCCTGCATCGCCGTTATAGCGCGGCTATCAACGCTTATTTCGTTGACGTATGTTCTGGCCTGTATGACTTGTTATTTATTCGCGTGGGCAGCGCTCCATTGGGCGAAGCTTTTGCTGCCCCGTTGGGCTTGATCCATGGTTCCGTCCTTGCAATACGCATTGTGGTTCATGAGGAAAAGGTCGCTGAGCTACGCGAGGCGCTCTGCGCAATCGGTTTCCAGCCTGCTGAACAGACAACCGCGATGGTTCTCGAGCTGTCGCGTTTTATTCCAAGGATGAGCGAGGGGACTCTACAGGTCTGCCTGACGCGGGATTTGAACGAATGGGCGGGTCCAGTTGGCAGCGCATATTCGATGCTTCCCGAGGTCGTTGTGAACTATCAGGCACGGCACCAGAGGGCGCTTGATGCGGGTGAGGCCCTTTACCACTTCACCCTGTCCGCCGAGGGGCGTGTGAGCTGTTCGTTGACGTTGTCACTGTGTGAAGGCGAGGCCCGTCTGAATGATGTCGGCACGCTCAAGGGCTTTCGTGGAAGAGGCTATGCCACTTGCCTGATTCAAGCTGCCCTGCTTCACGCCTCGAGCCTGGGGGCTCACCGATGTTTTCTCGAGGCCTCGGCGGAGGCCATCTCGCTGTATCAACAGTTGGGCTTTGCACGTTTGTTCGAGTATCAGGCTTTCACTCGCGGAGCGCTCGCTGACCGGTAATCAAAAAGCCATTTTTGCCTGGCTGCGATCCTCAAGCGTCAGTAGATACTGCTTGGCCTCAAGCCCTCCGGCAAACCCGGTCAGCCCGCCCGAAGCCCCCACCACTCGGTGGCATGGCGCAATGATCGAGATCGGGTTGCGCCCATTCGCGGCCCCGACTGCGCGCACGGCTTTGGGGTTGCCGATCTGCTCGGCGATCTGGCTGTAGCTGCGGGTTTCGCCGAAGGGAATGGTCAGCAGTGCCTGCCAGACCTGCTTCTGGAAGTCAGTGCCGGCGAAATCCAGCTCCAGTTCGAACTGGTTACGCGTTCCGGCAAAGTATTCCTTCAATTGGCGTTCGGTTTCTCGCAGCACCGGGCTGTCGTTGGCCTCAATCAATTCACCCAGGTGTACGCGATTGGCGCGTTCTACTTCCCAGAGGATGGCGCTGAGTTTGCCATCGCGCGCCACCAGGGTGAGTTCACCGACAGGGGAAGGCATGAGCTTGTACTGGTAGGTCATGAGCTGTTTCCTTGAAGGGCGTTGAGGGGGGACGACGCCACTGTAGTTCCACCAAGGGGTTAGGGAACTACGTTTCTTGCGGTCAAATTCTTCGCCCCATTAGAAATTCCAGTAAACCCAGTTCGAATAATAGGGGTACCCGTAGAGCCAGGCGATAATGTAAAGGGCCTTGAGTACTGACGCGGTACCTAACATGAACATAGAAATGACGTTGAGCAGGGTGACAAACAAAGCGAACACAGCCACGCGTGGGGTTGCGTGACGCCAGGCAAACCTCACGCCATACGCTGACGCGGCAATCACTCCTAACTCCAGCAAAAATCTAAGGGGGAAGGGGAAGGGCAGCCGTACAAACGAGATCAGCAGCGGCAAAACCAACACCCAGCCGACTACTTGGCGCAGGATGATGTTGGGTGTGGTTTTTTGGGTGTCCAGCATTGCCATATTCCGAACTCTGGGCCGATGAGCCTACATTATCGCGCGGTGTTGCCGGCCTTGCCGTAAGACTTTGCTTAGGCGTACCTACCGCTCCTGCTGCAATACCTGGAGCGCTGCGGATGCCAGAAAAGAAATCCCGAGCAGCTTTTTTTCCTGTGGATGATTCAACACAAGGTGCTTCACACCCTCAGGCTCGACTGCCGAGGACCAGATGGGCGCTGCAGAACAAATTTCAGACATAAAAAAACCGGTCACCAAGGACCGGTTTTTTGTGCATCCTGCGTCAGAACCTTCCTGACGCCAGCGCAAATCTGAGTGGAGCGGGTAGAGGGAATCGAACCCTCGTCGGAAGCTTGGGAAGCTACTGTTCTACCATTAAACTATACCCGCTCAGAGCGGCTGACTTTGTACCAGATGTTCGGCTGGATTTGAAGTTTTTCTTTGAAAAATGTGAGAGTTGCGTGTGGCGAGGGAGCATGCTCGCCACAGTGTCAGGCTTGATCTCAAAGCGCCCACGCATGTTGCGCCTGGCCCTGGCTATACCGCAACGGGCTGGCGGGCCGCTGCCCTTTCAAGAAGCCCACCACGGCCTCACGGCTATCGCGGCACGCGGCTTTATGTTCCATGTCCAGGAAATGCCCCGTTGCCTGGATGGTGCTGAAGCAGCTCTTGGCCACATGCTGGCCAAACAGCTTGGCGTCGTCTGCGCTGGTGTATTCGTCCCACTCGCCGTTCAAGAACAGCACCGGAATGTCGATTTGCCTGGCCGCCTTGAAGTAGCACTGCCGGTCGCTGTTGAGCACGTGGCTGATGTGGAAGTGCATTTGCCCGTATTCGTGTGCGGCCAGGCTGCTGACATGGCGGTAATTGAAGCGTTTGAACAGCGAAGGCAGGTGCTTGCCAATGGTGCTGTTGACCAAGTGGCCGACACGGTCGCGGTCGAGGTTGCCCAGGTAGTCGACGCCTCGTTCGAGGTAGTCGCGCATCGGCGCATTGATTACCGGCGAGAAGGAGCTGATCACGGCTTTTTCTATCCTACGGGGCCGGTGTGCAAGGGCGACCAACGTGGCGGCGCCGCCCCAGGAGAAGGACAGCACATGTTCAGCGGCGAAGTGGTCGAGCAGTTCCAGGAGGATCTGGCCTTCGACTTCCTTGGTGAGCATCTGCTCATGACGGTTATGGATTTTGGAACGGCCAGCGTAGGGCTGGTCGTACAACACCACATTGAATTGCGGGTACAGGCTTTTGACGGTTTGAGCGAAGGACGCCGTGGTCGCCATGGAGCCGTTGACCAGGACGATGGTCTTTGCCGCCGCGTCCGCGCGATAGAACTCCGTGTAAACCCGATACTGACCCTGTATATCCAGCACAGCGATTTCTGGCCTCATGTCGTAAGACTCCTGGCAAGCGGGTAGTGCGCGCAAATCACTTTGCACGTGCTTTATGACAGGTAGGCATACGCCTGGAAAATGAAGGCTCACGTCGGTCCGATGACGGCTGGCCGGCGGGTGTTGTTATGGCGGGCGGTTTGCCGGGAGGGCCCGACGATCAAGCACGGGCGCGGCAGGTGTTTCTTGGAGGTTATAGGGCGACTCATCAGTCATCATCTGGCTGAAGCCTTGATTCAAGCAGCACCGAAGGCAGGTCGCAAGGTAAGCGGTTGGTTTTTTGCCATCACCGGCTGAACGGTCGTCAGATTAGTCGGATCTCGTCGTCAGTCAGTGGCCGATACTGACCCGGCGCAAGCGAGGTATCCAGCACCAAGGGGCCCATTCGCTCGCGGTGCAGGCCGATTACCTTGTTATCAAAATGCCCGAACATGCGCTTCACCTGGTGATAGCGGCCTTCGACGATGCTCAACCGGGCCGTTCTTGGGCCCAGCCGTTCAAGTTTGGCAGGTTGGGTAGTGAGATCTTCAAAGGCGAAATACACCCCTGCCGCGAACTTCATCGCATACTGCGGGCCTATGTCCTGTTCGGTTTGCACGTGGTACACCTTGGGCAACTTGGTCTGTGGTTGCGTGAGGCGCCGTGACCATTGGCCATCGTTGGTGATCAGCATCAGGCCGGTGGTGTTGAAATCCAGGCGCCCGGCGATATGCAGGTCGGCTTTGTCCGGTTCGTGCAGCAGGTCCAGGACCGTGGAGTGTTGCGGGTCCGACGTGGCGCTGACGCAGCCCTGGGGTTTGTGCAGCATGAAATAGCGTGCCGGCTTGCCCGCTTGCAGAATTTCACCGTCAACGCAGACCTGGCTGAACTCACGGATGTCATGGTGCGGATCGCTGACTGCAACACCCTCGACGGTCACCCGGCGCTCCACCAGCAACAAGCGCACTTGTTTACGATTGAACTGTGGCAAGTTGCTTAGGAAGCGATCAACGCGCATGGCGGTTACGCAACTGTTCGTCCACTTGGGCGCAGCGTGGGCACAGGCAGGCTTTATTGCGCACCTCATCCGGCAGGGCTTCAAGCACCGCCGGGTCGATGATGACGCTGTAGCACCAGCAGGCTTGATCGGCCGTGCGCGGATCGGCCAGGGAGCAGTCGTTGCGGGCACCGCAGGCGGGGCATAGGGTCGGTGTGGTCATGGGTCGGTTCAGGCAGGCATCGGGTAGGACAGCGGTAGTTGTTGCACGATACAGCGCGGCTGGGCGGCATTCCATCATCATGGGTTTTTGGCAGACCTTCACTTCGTCTGAAACAGATGTTTCCACTTGTGTCGCGAACGCACCAGATTCGGTTTTTGATGTCAGATGTTTCGTCATTCAGTGAAAGCTGAATGCCGCTCGCCAGCGTCGCTGGAGGAGCTCTTCCGCGGTCCAGGAGGCCGCCATGTATCGACGACTGCTGCTCATCGCTTTGCTCGGCCTGACCCTTTCAGCCTGCGTGCCCTATTACGATGGAGGCGCCACCTACTATCGCTCCGAGGTCTACACCGCGCCGGCGCCAGCCTATTACTACGGCGGCCCGCGTTATTACCCTTCTGGGCGCAGCTATTACGCGCCAGCGCCTCGCTACTATGCGCCACAGCCTCGCTACTATTCGGCGCCGCGCTACTACCAACCAGCCCCGCGCTATTACCCTCGCGCCGGCTACCGACCCTACCCCAACCAGGGGTGGGGCGACCGCTGGGGTAATGGCGGGCGTGGACGCGGTTCCGACCACGGAGGTGGTCGCGGCGGTCACCGTTAAATATCTTGAAAAACAAGCGGCGCATCATGCGCCGTTTTTTATAGGTACCGTATGTCCGTACTGTCAGATTTAACAGCTATCTTTGAGGCGCTAGCTGTACTTCACTAACGAGAAGCCTTGTGCTTTTGCGTGGTGAGACTGAGCAGATGGAATCCCTATGTTCAAACAATTGATTTGCGTGCTCCTGCTGATGAGCTGCTTCATTGCATCGGCAAGTGCGGAGCAAGGCTGTCCTTATCCGTCGCAGATCGTGTACGCCGATGGCCATTATCGCGCCCAAGACAACGGCCTGCGCTGGCAAAGTCCGAAGGTCGCGTCGCGTGGTGTTGTCGACGGGTTCATTGGCGCAGTCTTCATGCCGGGCGACGGCGAGGAGAGAGGAAACGGCTACATGGACAAGTGCATCTACCGCACCAACTGGAGCGGGGTAGTAGTAGCGTTGAGGCCAAGCAGGGGCAATGAGATTATCAACATGTCGTTGACCAGCTCCTTGTATTGGAAGCTGCAGCCCGATGCGTTCGAGTTGCCGGTGTATACGTGCGTGGACAGCCAACCGGACAATTGCAAGTTCAAGGTCAACGACAAACGTACAGACCTGTCAGTAGTCAGATAAATCTGCCAGAGGATTTCTACCTTCCCAGGCCTTGTCAAAGTGCGCCTGCACCACCGCTTCCGGGAGTGTGTTGATATCCGGCCAGTGCCAATGAGGCGCCTGGTCTTTGTCGATCAGGCGCGCCCGCACCCCTTCGGCAAATTCCGGATGACGGCAGCAGTTGAGGCTCAGGGTGTATTCCATCTGGAACACCTGGGCCAGGGATAGGTGGCGGGCGCGCTGGAGCTGTTCCCACACCAGATGCGCCGTCAGTGGGCAGCCCTCACTCAGGGTTTTGCCGGCCCGGCTCAATAGCGGGTCGCTGTGGTCGCGCAGCAGGTTCAAGGCGCGCCAGGCACAGCGTACATCTCCTACATCCAGCCATTCGTCGATCTGTATGCGGCGTGGTAGCCATTGCGCGTCGGGTTGATCGCTGATCGCCTCCTGCGCCAGGGCCTTGAGCAAGCTGTTGAGTTGCATCGCGCTCTGTTCCTGCCAGTTCAGCTGTAGCAGGCCATCGAGCAATTCGTCTTGCTGGTCATCACGCAGAAAACGGTCTGCCAGGCCCAAGTCCAGCGCGTCGCGACCGTTGATATGGGCGCCGGTGAGGCCCAGGAACAGGCCGAGCTTACCCGGCAAGCGGGACAAGAACCAACTGGCCCCCACATCCGGGTACAAGCCAATGCTGATCTCGGGCATGGCCAGACGACTGCTTGGCGTAACGATACGCACGGCGGCGCTTTGCAACAGGCCCATGCCACCGCCCAAGACATAACCGTGGCCCCAGCAGATCAACGGCTTTGGGTAGGTGTGCAGGCGGTAGTCAAGACGATATTCAGCGGCAAAAAACTGCGCGGCCAGAGCCGGAACTTCGCCGGGCTGCTCACGGCAAGCCTGAGCCAGGCTGCGCACTTCGCCACCGGCGCAAAAGGCTTTGGGACCGTTACCGCGTAGCAGCACGCAGACGATCTGCGGGTCTTTGGCCCAGGCCTCCATGCGCTCATCCAGGGCCAGAATCATTGGCAGGGAGAGGGCGTTAAGGGACTTTGGCGCGTCCAGGCTGGCGATACCGATGCGAGCGCCGCCACTGCCGGTCAGTTCTTCGAAATGCAGGTTCATCGTGACCTCAATCGAGAAGGTGAAGGATGAGTATGATCCCTTCGTGGGAAAGTGCCGGTGCTGTGTCAGATCAATTGACAAGCGGGGTCGGCTTTCCTAGGGTTCGCCTCATTCTTTTTTACAAGACAATTCAACTATGACCGATGGCGACCGTATCAAACTCGAACCCAGCTGGAAACACGCTCTGCGTGAGGAGTTCGAGAAGCCTTACATGGCGCAATTGCGCGAGTTTCTGCGCCAGGAACATGCCGCTGGCAAAGAGATCTACCCGCCCGGCCCATTGATTTTCAACGCACTCAATTCAACACCGCTGGACAAGGTCAAGGTCGTGATCCTCGGCCAGGACCCCTACCACGGCCCTGGCCAGGCCCATGGCCTGTGTTTCTCGGTGCAACCGGGCGTGCCGGCGCCGCCGTCGCTGGTCAATATCTATAAAGAGCTCAAGCGCGACCTGAACATCGACATCCCCAGCCACGGCTACCTGCAAAGCTGGGCCGACCAGGGCGTGCTGATGCTCAACACCACCATGACCGTGGAGCGCGCCAACGCCAACGCCCATGCGGGCAAGGGTTGGCAGTTCTTTACCGATCGGATTATCGAGGTAGTCAGCGAGCATCAGCCGCACCTGGTGTTCCTGCTGTGGGGCGCCCATGCTCAAAGCAAGCAGAAGCTCATCGACGCCACCAAGCATCTGGTGCTGACCTCGGTGCATCCTTCGCCGTTGTCGGCGTATCGCGGGTTTCTGGGCTGCGGGCATTTCAGCCGGGCCAACAAGTTTCTCGAGCAGAATGACGAGGCCCCCATCGAGTGGCGTTTGCCACCCGTCTGAGGCCTGGCACATTCAACATGTGGGAGGTTTTAGAGGGGGGCGGGCTGACGGTTCCAGTGCCGAAACAAAGGCTCGGCCAAGAACAGCACGAACAACAAGCGCATCACCTGCATCGCCGTCACCAAGGGCACCGACAGCTGCAGGGTTTCAGCTGTCAGGCTCATCTCAGCGATACCGCCTGGCATCATGCCCAGGGTCAGTGATCGCAGGTCGAGGTGAGTGAGGGCGCTCAAGCCCACCGCCGCTAACGTCGCCAGCAGCATGGTCAATGCCGTGCCAATCAAAGTGCGGCCCATGAATGAGGGCGCGCGACGGAAGAACTGCCGATTGAAGTGGCAGCCCAAACCGCTGCCGATCAACCATTGGCCGATCTGGCTGCCGCCGTCGGGCAGGCCAATGTGTAAATCCCAGGTCACACTGGCAATCGCACTCACCAGCAATGGCCCGAACAGCCAAGGGTTGGGTTGGCGCAAGCGTTGCCAGCCCCAGGCAACCAGCGCACCCACCGGAAACAGCAGGGCCAGCCACGCCCAGTCCACCGGCGCCGGGTGAAACTGCGGTGCGCCGCCTCCGAGCAAATACTTGAAGATCGCCGGTACACACAACACCACCACCAGCACACGCAAACTCTGCCCGGCCGCAACCCGGCTGAGCACCGCGCCGTTGCGAGCGCCCAGGTTGACCATCTCCCCGGAACCGCCCGGCATGCTGGAGAAAAACGCCGTGGCGCGGTCTTCCCCGCTGCGGCGCATCAACCACACGCCGACCACACTCGACAAGCTGGTGACCAGTGCACCGAAGAAGATCAGGCCGAAGTGGCTCATCACCTGCTCGATCACCAGTGGGGTGAAGTGCAGGCCAATGCCGATGCCCACCACCCATTGGCCGCATTTGCGCCCGCCGGGAATCTCCGCCAACTGCCAGGGCGTGAGGCAACGCACCAGGATAATCGCCAGCAACGAGCCGACCATGTACGGCAACGGCCAGCCCACCAGGCTGGCCAGGTAACCGCCGGCCAGGCCGACCAGCGGTGTTCCCCACCAATGTTTAAAGGTGACCTCAGACATCGGCCAGGGCACGACGCTGTTGCACGCGTTTACGCCAGATACGCAGCAGCGGTACAAGCAGCATGATTGCGGTCAGCACCCAGACGCCAAAGGTGATCGGGCTCGACCACAGGATTTCCAGCGCACCGTTGGAGATCGACAGCGCACGGCGCAGGTTCTGCTCCATCAAACCGCCGAGGATAAAGCCCAGCAGCAGCGGCGACAGCGGGAAGTCCAGCTTGCGCAGGATGTAGCCGAAGATGCCGATGGCGATCATCAGGAACAGATCGAAGGTGGTGGCATGCACGGCGTACACGCCAATCGCGGTGATGATGGCGATCACCGGCACCAGCGCCCAGTTCGGCACGGCGAGGATACGGGTGAAGATGCGGATCATCGGGATGTTGAGCACGACCAGCATGATGTTGGCGATGAACAACGAGGCGATCAGGCCCCAGACAATGTCCGGTTGCTGTTGGAACAGCAGTGGGCCGGGAGTGATGTTGTACAGCGACAGGGCGCCGATCATCACCGCTGTGGTCCCGGAGCCAGGAACGCCGAGGGTCAGCATCGGCACCATGGCGCCGCAGACCGATGCGCCAATGGCGGTTTCAGGGGCGGCCAGGCCGCGCATGTCGCCTTGGCCGAACTTGCCGCTGGCGCCTGCGATGCGTTTCTCGGTCATGTAGGCAACGGCCGAGGCCATGGTCGCACCCGCACCCGGCAATACGCCGATGATAAAACCCGATACGCCGCAACGAAGGTTCACGGTCAGTACCGATAAGGCTTCCTTGACGTTGAACATCATGCGCCCGGTGGCTTTCACTGCTTCCTGGCCACGGTGGGTTTTTTCCAGCAGCAGGAGAATCTCGCTGATGGAGAACAGGCCGAGTACCAACACCACGAACTGGATGCCATCGGTCAGGTGAATATTGTCGCCGGTAAAGCGGTACACACCGCTGTTGGCGTCGATGCCCACGCAAGAGAGGAACAAGCCGATCAGCGCCGCAACAAAAGTCTTCAGTGGTTTGTCACCGGCCATGCCGCCCAGGCAGACAATCGCAAACACCATTAAGACAAAATATTCCGCCGGGCCGAAAGCAATCGCCCACTTGGCCAGCAGCGGAGCGAACAGCACCATGCCGCAGGTAGCGATAAACGCGCCGATGAACGAACTCCACGCCGACAACGACAGTGCCACGCCAGCCAGGCCTTTGCGGGCCATCGGGTAGCCGTCGAGGGTGGTCATCACGGTGGAGGCTTCGCCCGGGATGTTCAGCAGAATTGAGCTGATGCGGCCGCCGTATTCACAACCCAGGTACACGGCTGCCAGCAGGATCAGCGCCGACTCGGGCGGCAAGCCCAGGGCAAAGGCGATGGGGATCAACAGTGCCACGCCGTTGATCGGGCCCAGGCCCGGCAACAGGCCGACCACGGTGCCAATCAGGGTGCCGCACAACGCGGTCACCAGGTTATAGGGGCTCAGCGCAACGCCGAAACCCTGGCCCAAATAGCCAAAAGTATCCATGTCAGTTCTCCAGAACGTCGAGCAGGCCGAGGGGCAACGGTACGTCCATGGTTTTATCGAACAGCAGATAAAGACCGACGCTCATCAAGGTGATGATCACCACGCTGGGCAACCAGCGGCCGCCGTACAGCCGTGCCATCGGAATACCGATCAGCATGCTGCTGAGAATGAAACCCAAGGATTCGAATGTGCCGGCAAACACCAGCAGCAGGGCCACACAGATGCCGATCTTGATCAACGTGGGTTGATCCAGCGCGGGTTCATCGTCGGTGTGTTTGGTCGCCTGCGGGCGAATCATCATGTAGATGAGCGCCAGGCCCATCAGCCCGAGCAGCAGCAGGGGAAAGGCCCTGGGCCCTACAGGTTCGTAGGAAAAGGCCGCCTGATACGGCCAGGCCATGAGCGCCAGGCCGATACAGGCCAGTAACAGCGCGGCAGCGAAAATGCGTTGTAAGAGCATAGAAAACTCCAAGGCCCCTGTAGGAGCGAGCAAGCTCGCTCCTACAGGGGCATTACACAAAAAAAGGAGCGATTACTGGATCAGGCCGAACTCTTTGGCCAGCACTTTGTAGTCAGCCACCTGTTTCTTCACGTAGGTGTCCAGCTCCTGGCCCGTCATGGCGAACGGGAACAACTCGCGCTGGTCACGCAGCTTGGCGAACTCCTCGGAAGCCAGCAGTTTGTCGAAGGCGTCTTTCCACCAGGCGTAGTCGGCATCGCTGACCTTTGGCCCCAGGTAGAAGCCACGCACCACCGGCCAGACGATGTCGTAGCCTTGCTCTTTGGCGGTCGGGATGTCCTTCATTTCCGGCTCATCCAGGCGTTGCTCGGAGAACACCGCCAGCAGGCGCATATCACCGCTCTGGATATGCGGCATGGAGTCGGAGATGTCGGTACTGCCCACCTGGATGTGCCCCCCCAGCAGAGCCGTAGCGATTTCACCGCCACCCTCAAGGGCGACGTAACGCAGTTCGCGCGGGTTGATCCCGGCGGCCTTGGCGATCAGCGCGGTTTGCATCCAGTCCTGGCTGCCGACGGTGCCGCCGGAGCCGATCACCACGCTGCCTGGGTCTTTCTTCAGGGCTTTAACCAGGTCATCGAGGGTCTTGTAGGGCGAGTCGCTTTTCACCGCGATGGCGCCATAGCTGGTGCCCACTGCCGCCAACCAGCGCACGGCGCTTTCATCAAAACGGCCGAACTTGCCCTGGGCCAGGTTCAGCAACGAACCGCTCGACCAGGCGACCAACGTGCCGGCATCTGCAGGGCGCTGGGCGACGACCGCGTTGTAGGCCACCGCGCCCACGCCGCCTGGCATGTAGGTCACACGCATCGGCTTGGTCAGCAGCTTCTGGTTCACCAGCGCGCTTTGCGCCAGTTTGCAGGTCAGGTCAAAACCGCCGCCAGGGGAGGCCGGGGCGATGCATTCCGGACGCTTGGGTTCGTCGGCGGCCAGCAGTTGGCCGGCGAACAGCATGCAGCCGGCGGCGAGGGCAAACTTACGCAGTGAAGGGGTCATGGCGATCTCCATCGTTGTTGTTATGAGGGGTACTACCAAAGTGCGACGCTATAGCTGACCAGCAAGCGCATTTCATCCGCATCACGGGCCGAGTAGTTGGAACGATAGGTGGCGTTACGCAGGCGCACGGCCACATCTTTGAACGTGCCGCTTTGCACCACGTACTTGATCTCGCTGTTGCGTTCCCACTCCTTGCCGGTCTCGCCGTTCTTGAGCTTGATGTTGTCACCCGAGAGGTAACGGCTCATGAAACTCAAGCCAGGAATGCCCAGCTTGGCGAAGTCGTAGTCGTAACGTGCCTGCCAGGAGCGTTCTTCGGCGCCGGCAAAATCGTTGATCTGCACGAAGTTGACCAGGTATGGGTCGCTGCCATCCACATATGGGAAGGCGCTGTCGCCGGACATGTGCTGGTAGCCGGCGCTGAGCTTATGGCCATTGAGGGCATAGCTGAACAGGCCGTTGAGGGACTTGTTGTCTATATTGCCGCCGCGGGCCGAGCCGGTGTCATCGCTGATGGCCAGCCGCAGGTCGGCGGCGAAAGTGCCAGGGCCCATCGGGCGTGAGGCGACCATGCCGAAGAAGTGTTGGCGATACACGTCGTCGAGTTGGGCGAAGTGGTAGCTGCCGGTGATCTTGTCGGCGAACTTGTAGTCGACGCCACCGAAGTTGAAGTGCTTGCCGGTGGCACCGCTGAGGAAGCGGCTGTTCTTGTTATTGAGCGCGATGTCTTCGTAGTTGGTGTCGTCGCGGTCCTTGGCTTTGTCCAGGCGGCCACCGGTGAACACCAGGTTCTTGAATTCCTTGGAGGTGATCAAGCCACCGTTGAAGGTCTGCGGCAGGATGCGCCCGTCGTTGGGCTTGAGGATCGGCAGTTCGGGGATCAGCGAGCCGATTTTCAGCTCAGTCGCCGAGATTTTCACTTTGCCGGTCAGGCCCAGCTTGGCGTACTCGTTGGCGGCGCGGCCGTCATCGTGGGTCGGCAGCAGGCCGGTGCCGGTGCGGTCGGGGCTGGAGTCGAGCTTGACGCCGAGCATGCCCAGCGCATCCACGCCAAAGCCGACGGTGCCGTCGGTGTAGCCTGATTGCAGGTTGAGCATGAAGCCCTGGGCCCATTCGTCGCGCTTGGATTGCTGCGCACTGGTACCGTCGCGAAAGTCGCGATTGAAGTACATGTTGCGGGTTTCCAGGGTCGCGCTACTGTCTTCGAAGAAGGCAGCCTGGCTGAGCGGCGCAAAGCCGGCAAGGGCAGCGGCACTGGCGAGGGCGGTGTGGGTCAGACGGCAAGAGCGAACAGGCGGGCAAGCCTGTGGCTGGGTCGACAGCATCGTGGTGTACTCCGTTATTGTTCTTATTTTGGCGAAAACGCTTCGAGGCGTTTTTCGGGCGCTACGGGGCAGGCAACTCGGCGGGCATAGACCACCGTGGTTGGATGCTAAAGGGCGAAGCTTTCACTAACCTTTCAATCGCCTTTCAATGTTTTCGGGCTTCACAGGCCAGGTTGCGGCTGTAAACTGCCGGGCAAAGCGTGGCGCCGACCACCCCTGAATGAGGTAGAAATCCATGCGTGTCCTCCTGGTTGAAGACCATCTGCAGCTCGCCGAAAGTGTCGCCCAAGCGCTCAAGAGCATGGGTTTGACCGTTGATGTGTTGCATGACGGCGTGGCGGCGGACCTGGCCTTGAGCAGCGAGGAATACGCCGCGGTGATCCTGGACGTAGGGCTGCCGCGCCTGGATGGTTTCGAGGTGCTCGCGCGTTTGCGGGCACGTGGAAAAAACCTGCCGGTGCTGATGCTGACTGCTCGCAGTGATGTAAAAGACCGCGTGCACGGCCTGAACCTGGGCGCCGATGACTACCTGGCTAAACCGTTTGAACTCACGGAACTCGAAGCACGGGTCAAGGCACTGTTGCGGCGCAGCGTGTTGGGCGGCGAGCGTCAGCAAACCTGCGGTGTGCTGGTGTACGACCTCGACACTCGGCGCTTCACGGTCGCAGGCGAGCTGATGACCTTGACCTCCCGAGAACAAGCGGTGCTCGAAGCCTTGATCGCCCGGCCGGGGCGCGTGATGAGCAAGGAGCAATTGGCTTCCCAGGTATTCGGCCTGGACGAGGAGGCCAGCCCCGACGCCATCGAAATCTACGTGCATCGCCTGCGCAAGAAGCTCGATGGCCAACCCATCGCCATCGTCACCTTCCGCGGCCTTGGCTATTTGCTGGAAGCCCGTGATGCATAAGCCCAGCAGCCTGCGCTGGCGCTTGCTGTGCAACCTTGCGTTATTGCTGGTGTTGTTGATGCTCGCCAGCGGCATGAGCGCTTATTGGAACGGTCGCGAAGCCGCCGACACCGCTTATGACCGCACGCTGCTGGCCTCGGCACGCACCATTGCCGCCGGTTTGACCCAGGTGGACGGCACCCTCAGCGCCAATGTGCCCTATGTGGCCCTGGACACCTTTGCCTACGACAGTGCCGGGCGCATTTATTACCAGGTCAATGATATTGATCAGAAACTGATTTCCGGTTACGAAAACCTGCCCGGCCCGCCGCCCGGCACGCCCCGCACCGACGATTATCCAGCCTTGGCGCGGTTCTATAACGCCATGTACCTGGGCCAGCCTGTGCGCGTGGTGAGCCTGCTCAAGGCCGTCTCGGAACCGAACATGAACGGCATGGCCGAAATTCGTGTTGCGGAGACCGACGAAGCCCGGGTGGCCATGGCCCGCAGCCTGATGGCCGACACCTTGTTGCGCCTGGGCATGCTCGCCATCGGTGCGTTATTGCTGGTGTGGTTCGCGGTGAGCGCCGCGCTGCGCCCGCTGGAACGCCTGCGTACAGCGGTGGAAGAGCGCCAGCCTGATGATCTGCGGCCCCTGCCCTTGGTGGAAGTTCAGGACGAGTTCGGCCCACTGGTACGCTCACTCAACCATTTCACCGAACGTCTGCGCGGGCAGTTCGAGCGCCAGGCGCAGTTTATTGCCGACGCTGCCCACGAGCTGCGCACCCCCCTGGCGGCGCTCAAGGCCAGGCTGGAACTGGGCTTGCGTGCCGAAGAACCCGCCACCTGGCGCAACACCCTGGAAACGGCCGCCCAGGGCACCGACCGGCTGACGCACCTGGCCAATCAATTGTTGTCCCTGGCCCGCATCGAAAACGGTGCCCGCGCCATTGCCGAAGGCGGTGCGCAACTGCTCGATTTGAGCCAATTGGCCCGTGAGCTCGGTATGGCCATGGCGCCGCTGGCCCACGCGCGGGGCGTGGCCCTGGCGCTGGAGGCCGACGAGCCGGTATGGCTGCGCGGCGAACCGACGCTGTTGAATGAGCTGCTGAGTAACCTGGTGGATAACGCCTTGGCCCATACCCCGCCCGGCGGCAATGTGATTCTGCGCGTGACGGCCCCGGCGGTGCTGGAGGTGGAGGATGACGGCCCCGGCATCCCGCTGGATGAGCGGGACCGGGTATTCGAGCGCTTTTATCGACGCAGCCAGCAGGGCATGGGGTCGGGCTTGGGGCTGGCGATTGTCGGGGAGATTTGCCGTGCGCACCTGGCGCAGATCAGCCTGCATGATGGCGAGCTGGCGGGGCTTAAGGTGCGCGTGAGTTTTATCGCGGGTTGATCAGTAAAACATCGAGCGCGCTTCGTCCAGTTCGCTGCGCAGGGCGTCGCTGTGCAGGTCTATGCGTAACTTCGTGATGGCCGGCAATGTGGCAATCGGCGCGGTCCCCAGGGGATGGTCGGTGCCGCGGTGGCAGTACAGCGCGGCGACCTGCACCAGGTCGACGTAGTCCAGGCTTGCAGAGTCGCGCGTCAGGTCCAGGTATTGGCCTGGCACGTTCACCAGCATCTCGGGAAAGTCCCAGACCCGCAGCAGCTTGTCGCCCAGCACCGGGTGGATGCTGTCGATGACGTGGTTGAGGCTGACGGGGTCGGCCAGCAGCTCATAGTGATCCTCGGCATACGTGAGGATCGGCAGCACGCCGATCTGATGCACCAGGCCACCCAGGGCCGCCTGGTCTGGCTTGAGGTGGCTGTGGCGACGGCACAAGGCGTAGCTCACGCCCGCCACCTCCAGGCTGCGGCGCCACACGTCGCGCATTTTCTGTTCGACCACCTCGGAGCGGGCGTGAAAGATCTGCTCCATCACCAGGCCGATGGCCAGGTTGCTGCTGTAGTTGGTACCAAGCCGGGTGATGGCGGTGTGCAGGTCGGTGACTTCCTGGCTGGCCCGTAGCAACGGGCTGTTGACCACTTTGATCAGGCGCGCCGACAGGGCCGTGTCACGACTGATCACTTTGCTCAGGTGGCTGATGCTGATGTCCGGGTCTTCGGCGGCCTGGCGAATTTTCAGGGCCACCTCCGGCAATGTCGGCAGAACCAGGTCATCGTTGTCGATGGCCGTTACCAACGCTTGTTGGACTTTTTCCGCCAGCTTGTTCATTCATGCTCTCTAGGGTGCTGCAAAAAAGTACGGCGATTAACGCTGGATCTCGCGATCACGGTCCAGTTGGTAGGGCAGGTCAAGCAGGTGCAAGCCCGGGCCCTCCAAGGTGCCCAAGCGCACGTCGCCACTGTCGGCAGCTTCGGCTTGCAGCACAGCGAGAAGTTCAATCGACTGGTCAGCTTTTGCCGCGATGACCACTTCGCCGATTGCGCTGTTATGGCTGGGGGAAAACAGCGGCGTGCCTGGCTCGGGAAGTTCGTCGGCCTCCAGGCTCAGGCGATACAGGCGCCGCTTGAGTTTGCCCAGGTACTGCATGCGCGCGACGATTTCCTGGCCGGTGTAGCAGCCTTTCTTGAAGCTGACGCCACCCACGGCCTGCAGGTTGAGCATCTGCGGGATGAACAACTCGCGCGTCTGGGGCATCACCTGGCCGATACCGGCACGGATCTGACCAAGCAGCCATGCATTCAATTGAGCTTGTTGCAACTGCGCGGCTAATTGGCTGCGCACGGCGTCGGCGTGTTCGGCAGGTACCCAGAGTTCGGCACGGCCCGGGGAAACGCGGACGGCGATCAATGCTTCGTTGCGCGCCACGCTATCGGTCTCGACCGGCAGCGCGAGGCCCAGGGCGCTCAGGGCCGCGTCTGCGTTCGCCAGGCCGAAGCGCGCCCAGGCAGCGCTTTCGTCGGTGAGCTTGGATTTGGAGAACACCGCGTACTTTTTCAAATCTGCCAGCTGCGGTTCAAGCAACTCGGTGGCCATGGCCAGGAGTACGCCATCACCCTGCAGCAGGATGCGGAAGCTCGACTGCATCCGGCCTTTTTGCGTGCAGCGCGCGCCCAGGCTGGCCTGGGTTTCACTCAGGTAATTGAGGTTGCAGGTCAGTTGGCCCTGCAGGAACTTGGCAGCATCAGAGCCGCGGACGGCGAGAACGCCTTCGTGGGACAGGGAGCAGAAAAAAGCGGAGTCAGCCATGGGTCATCGCAGGTCAAAAAGTCATGGGTGCATCATAGAGGGGCGTCCGGCAAATGCATAGTTTCGTCGCGGTCGACCAAAGCCGACTGTTCCGGTGTCGCCTGGGCTGTATACTTGCGCTCTATTTTAGGAGGGCTCCATGGTCGAAGATGTAGAAATCAATCGCCTCTACTGGCACAGCCGTCGCGGCATGCTGGAGCTGGATGTGTTGCTGGTGCCTTTCACCAAAGAGGTGTACGCGACGCTCAATCAGGTGGACCGCGACCTCTACGTCAGGTTGCTTACGTGCGAAGACCAGGACATGTTTGGCTGGTTCATGGAGCGCGCCGAATCCGAAGACCCGGAGCTGCAGCGCATGGTTCGGATGATCCTGGACCGTGTCCAGCCCAAGTAATCGTTTCGAATGCCGCTGGCAGGCCTCGCGGCTGTTGCTGGCGGCCTATGTGCTTGCCCAACTGATCGCGCTGGGCAGCCTGCTGGTTCTAAACCTGCCTTACTCAAGCCTGGGCATCCTGTTATGCCTGGCTCATTGTGCCTGGGTGTTACCGCGGCAAATTCTGCTCACTCACCGTTCGTCGATTCGTGGCCTGCGCCGTGACGACGATGGCTGGCAATTATGGAGCGCCGCACGCGGGTGGCACCCTGTGCAACTGCGGCCCGACAGCCTGGCGTTGCCGCTGATCGTGGTGTTGCGTTACCGGGCGCAGGGTGAACGGCGAGTGCGGTCCATCTGCGTGCCAAGGGATGCACAGGCCGCCGATGTGCACCGGCGCCTGCGGGTACGCCTGAAGTTCAGCCGGCGTAGGTGGTTGGCACCAGGATAGTGTCCCGGGCTTCGGGCAGCATCTGTGGATAGTCGAGGGTGTAATGCAAGCCGCGGCTTTCCTTGCGCTCCATGGCCGACCGGATCATCAGCTCGGCCACTTGGGCCAGGTTGCGCAATTCGATCAGGTCGCGGCTGACCTTATAGTTGCTGTAGAACTCGTCGATCTCATCCAGCAGCAAGCGCACCCGATGTTGCGCCCTTTGCAGGCGCTTGTTGGTGCGCACGATGCCCACATAGTCCCACATGAAGCGTCGCAGCTCGTCCCAGTTGTGAGCGATGATCACGTCTTCGTCCGAATCAGTGACCTGGCTCGCATCCCAGCGGGGCAGGGCGGCTGGTACCGGGATGCGCGGCAGTTGCTCAAGAATGTCCGCTGCCGCCGAGCGGGCATACACGAAGCATTCGAGCAATGAATTGCTGGCCATGCGGTTGGCGCCGTGCAGGCCAGTGAAGCTGGTTTCGCCGATGGCATACAGGCCCGGCACGTCGGTGCGGCCATGCTGATCGACCATCACGCCACCGCAGGTGTAGTGCGCGGCCGGCACCACGGGGATCGGGCCCTTGGTGATGTCGATATTGAAGGTCAGGCAGCGTTCGTAGACGGTCGGGAAGTGGGTCTTGATGAAGGCTTCGGGCTTGTGGCTGATGTCCAGATACACGCAGTCGATACCCAGGCGCTTCATTTCGTGGTCGATGGCGCGGGCGACGATATCGCGTGGTGCCAGCTCGGCGCGTGGGTCGAAGCGCTGCATGAAGCGTTCGCCATTGGGCAGCTTCAAATGTGCGCCTTCGCCGCGCAGGGCTTCGGTTATCAGGAAGCTCTTGGCCTGCGGGTGATACAGGCACGTGGGGTGGAATTGGTTGAACTCCAGGTTGGCGACCCGGCAGCCCGAGCGCCAGGCCATCGCAATGCCGTCGCCGCAGGCACCGTCGGGGTTGCTGGTATAGAGGTAGACCTTGGCGGCGCCGCCCGAGGCGAGAATGGTGAAGCGTGCGCCATAGGTATCGACTTCACCGCTGGTGCGGTTCAGTACGTAGGCGCCCAGGCAGCGTTCGCCCGGCAGGCCCAGGCGTTTTTCGGTGATCAGGTCGACGGCGACGCGCTGCTCTAGCAATTGGATGTTGGGGCGTTGGCGGGCCTGATCGAGCAGGGTCTTGAAAATCGCGGCCCCGGTGGCATCGGCAGCGTGAATGATTCGGCGATGGCTGTGGCCGCCTTCGCGGGTCAGGTGGAACTCAAAGCCACCGTCGTCGCTGCCGGCATGTTCATCGCGGGTGAAGGGCACACCTTGGTCGATCAACCATTGGATGGCTTCCCGGCTGTGCTCGACGGTGAAGCGCACGGCGTCTTCGTTGCACAGGCCACCGCCGGCGTTAAGGGTGTCTTCGACGTGGGATTGCACGGTGTCTGTGTCGTCCAGCACCGCAGCCACGCCGCCCTGGGCCCAGAAGGTCGAGCCGTTGGCCAGGTCGCCTTTGCTCAAAACCGCTATACGCAAATGGCTGGGCAGGGTCAGGGCCAGGCTCAAGCCGGCGGCGCCGCTGCCGATGACGAGGACATCGTGTTGAAACTGTTGGCTCATTTGACGGATTCCGCAAAAAGCGATCCAAAGGGGGGCGCAAACAGGACGCCTGGATCGGCGAATCAAAGGGTCACACGGGCCACTAGTATATAGAGGGGTGGAGCGGCACAATAGCCACGCCTTCGTGGCATTGTGAGATTATGCTGCGCAGCGTTGGGAAACGGCCGGTTGGCGGGACGGGAACTTTTTGCATAAGCCCCGACTCAATAGCAGGTTGCCCGAAAGCTGGGAAAACGTTGAGTTTATTGGCCCGTCGGGAGCATTGGACGCGTCACGAAACCGGCGACAAGATTATTCGCGCAGCCGGCACCGACCGTGCTGCGTTTTTCGTGTGTGCCAAATCAGTGCATGCCGGAAACTTGCTTGAAGGGGGAGAACTTTTGCGAAAAGCCCGAGTCTATGTTTGCAAGCCTGATCGTTTAGTTATGCAAGCCTCCTTCAAGTACAACGAGGAGTGTTCATGCTAACCCAGGAAGAGGATCAGCAGCTGGTCGAGCGCGTACAGCGCGGTGATAAGCGAGCATTTGATCTGCTAGTGCTGAAATACCAGCACAAAATTCTCGGGTTGATCGTGCGGTTTGTGCACGACACCCATGAAGCGCAGGACGTTGCACAGGAAGCCTTTATCAAGGCTTACCGTGCACTTGGAAATTTCCGCGGTGACAGTGCGTTTTATACGTGGCTGTACCGCATCGCCATTAACACGGCGAAAAACTATCTGGTGTCACGCGGTCGCCGCCCACCAGACAGTGATGTCAGTTCAGAAGATGCAGAATTTTATGATGGTGATCACGGCCTCAAAGATCTCGAGTCGCCGGAGCGTGCATTGCTGCGCGACGAGATCGAAGGCACCGTTCATCGCACTATTCAGCAACTGCCAGAAGATTTGCGTACGGCGTTAACTTTACGTGAATTCGATGGTCTGAGTTACGAAGACATTGCGAGCGTCATGCAATGTCCGGTGGGGACTGTGAGGTCACGGATTTTCCGGGCCCGAGAAGCCATCGACAAAGCCTTGCAACCGTTGTTGCAGGAAAACTAAAGACAGCGGCGACAGCCAAGAGAGGAACCGCCATGAGTCGTGATGCCCTGCAGGAATCGCTGTCCGCAGTGATGGATAACGAAGCGGATGAACTGGAACTTCGTCGAGTGCTCAACGCATTTGATGACGCCGAAACCCGTGATACCTGGTCTCGTTACCAAGTCGCTCGGGCGGTGATGCACAAGGATCTCCTAATCCCTCGTCTGGATATTGCTGCGGCCGTTTCTGCTGCACTGGCGGATGAAGCCGTTCCGGCAAAAGCCTCGCGTGGTCCATGGCGTAGCCTGGGTCGTCTGGCAGTGGCCGCCTCGGTGACCGTTGCTGTGTTGGCAGGCGTTCGCCTGTACAACCAGGACGAGATCGCAGGCAACGAGCTGGCCCAGCAGACTCAGCAGCCGGTCATGGCCGGTCCGCAAGTCAAAGGCCCGGCCGTGCTGGCTGGCTACAAGGAAAGCACCGATACCACCGGCCCTATGGCCAATGGTGTACTTCAGGGGCAATCCGGCTGGCAAGATCAGCGCCTTCCAGGCTACCTGCGTCAACATGCGCAGGAATCGGCCGCCAAAGGCACTGAAAGCGCTCTGCCATACGCTCGCGCAGCAAGCCAGGAAAACCGCTGATTCGCTAAGGAGCCCTATGCGCGCCATACCGCTCCTTGCGCTTTTGCTCAGTAGTTGGTTTGCACTATCCGCCCATGCCGATGAAGCCCAAGACTGGCTGACTCGACTTGGGCGTGCAGAGCAGCAGCAAAGCTTCGAAGGTACGTTTGTCTACGAACGTAACGGCAGTTTTTCAACCCATGACATCTGGCACCGCGTCCAGGATGGTCATGTCCGTGAACGATTGTTGCAACTTGACGGCTCCGCCCAAGAAGCGGTCAGGGTTGATGGTCGGGCACAATGTGTCAGTGGCACGTTGGTTGCCGGTCTCGGTCATTCGCCTGAGGCACCCTCGCGTATTCTTGATCCAAAAAAACTCACTTCATTCTATGATCTGGCCGTCATTGGCAAATCCCGTGTGGCCGGTCGTAATGCGGTGATTGTGTCGATCAGCCCGCGTGACCCCTACCGTTATGGGTTTGAATTACACTTGGACCGTGAAACTGCGCTGCCGCTCAAGTCCTTGCTGCTAAATGACCAAGGGCAGTTGCTGGAGCGTTTTCAGTTCACCCGCCTGGATACTTCGGCCACTCCTTCTGAGCAGAGCTTGCAGCCCGGCAGCGACTGTTCGCCGGTAACAATGTCCGCCGCTAAATCTCCTGACATGTCTGCCACGCAAAAGTGGCATCTGGACTGGCTACCGCCTGGTTTCCAACAGATCAGCAGCGCTACGCGGAAAGATCCCCAAACGAAATCTACCGTCGACAGCCTGATGTATGACGATGGGCTCGCGCGTTTTTCGGTGTTTCTTGAGTCAGCCAATGGCGCTGATGTAAATGAAACCCGCGCTCAGCTTGGGCCGACCGTGGCAGTATCCCGGCGATTGAATACGGTGGATGGCGAAATGATCGTTACGGTGGTGGGCGAAATTCCCATCGGCACAGCTGAACGTATCGCGTTGTCGGTGCGTGGTGAAAAAGCAGCCGCCAAGCCCTGAGATTGTTAATCTTATGTTCATCCTGGTCTATCAATCTGGGCCCGAATTTCGTTGGGTGCTGGGCGTATGAAATCTCTGGACAGCATTTTCACTTGCAAAAACTTCCCATGTTTTTTATAGGTCAGGGTTTGATGGCTCTGGCCTTGTTTGTTCGCGGAGCAAAAATGCCACTCGCAGTATCCGGCGTTTATTGAACCCTGTCGCTTAACCCTGCTCGTCGTAACGGGAGCTGTATGTCGATACCACGTTTGAAGTCTTACTTATCCATAGTCGCCACAGTGCTGGTGCTGGGTCAGGCCTTACCTGCGCAAGCGGTCGAGCTGCCTGATTTCACCCAACTGGTGGAGCAGGCCTCGCCTGCCGTGGTGAACATCAGTACCACGCAGAAGCTGCCGGATCGCAAAGTCTCGAACCAGCAGATGCCCGACCTGGAAGGCTTGCCGCCCATGTTGCGCGAGTTCTTCGAACGCGGGATGCCCCAACCTCGCTCTCCCCGTGGTGGCGGTGGTCAGCGCGAAGCCCAGTCCCTGGGCTCCGGCTTCATCATTTCGCCTGACGGCTACATCCTCACTAACAACCATGTGATTGCCGATGCCGACGAGATTCTCGTGCGCCTGGCCGACCGCAGTGAACTCAAGGCCAAGCTGATTGGCACCGATCCACGTTCCGACGTGGCTTTGCTCAAAATCGATGGCAAGGATTTGCCGGTGCTTAAGCTGGGCAAGTCTCAGGACCTGAAAGCCGGCCAGTGGGTGGTCGCGATCGGTTCACCGTTCGGCTTTGACCACACCGTTACCCAAGGCATCGTCAGTGCCATCGGTCGCAGCCTGCCAAACGAGAACTACGTACCGTTCATCCAGACCGACGTGCCGATCAACCCGGGTAACTCCGGTGGCCCGCTGTTCAACCTGGCCGGCGAAGTGGTGGGGATCAACTCGCAGATCTACACCCGCTCCGGTGGCTTCATGGGCGTGTCCTTCGCGATCCCGATCGATGTGGCCATGGATGTCTCCAATCAGCTCAAAAGCGGCGGCAAGGTCAGCCGCGGCTGGTTGGGCGTGGTAATCCAGGAAGTGAACAAGGACCTGGCTGAGTCCTTCGGTCTCGACAAGCCGGCCGGTGCCCTGGTTGCGCAGATTCAGGACAATGGCCCTGCGGCCAAAGGCGGCCTGAAAGTGGGCGATGTAATCCTGAGCATGAACGGCCAGCCGATCATCATGTCGGCAGACTTGCCTCATTTGGTCGGCGCGCTCAAGGCCGGCGGCAAAGCCAAGCTGGAAGTGATTCGTGACGGCAAGCGCCAGAACGTCGAACTGACCGTTGGGGCAATTCCGGAAGAAGGCGCGACCCTGGACGCCCTGGGCAACGCCAAGCCAGGTGCCGAGCGCAGCAGTAACCGCCTGGGTATCGCCGTGGTTGAACTGACCGCCGAACAGAAGAAAACCTTCGACCTGCAAAGCGGTGTCGTGATCAAGGAAGTTCAGGACGGCCCAGCCGCCTTGATCGGCCTGCAACCGGGTGACGTGATCACCCACTTGAACAACCAGGCAATCGATACCACCAAGGAGTTCGCCGACATCGCCAAGGCGTTGCCGAAGAATCGCTCGGTGTCGATGCGCGTCCTGCGTCAAGGCCGTGCCAGCTTCATCACCTTCAAGCTGGCTGAGTAATCCGCTAGACCTATAAAAAAGCCCCGCTGCCGGTTAACGGCAGCGGGGCTTTTTTGTGGGCGGCGGGTTCAGCTCATCATGCCTTTCACCAGGCGCTCCTGTTCGATCAGCTCACGCTGACGGGCGTCGATGCGCGAGGACAGCGGGAAGTTATTGCCAGCACGCCGCTTGGCAAAGTCCAACTGCTGGATGGCTTGCTGGAAATCCCCCACCAATGCGAAATATTCAGCGCGAGCCTGATGCAGGCCAATAATGTTGCCGGACAAACCGCGTGTTTCAGCAACCTGATACCACACGTCCGGATCGTCCGGCCGCGACTTGAGTAGCCCGTCCAGCGCCTTTTCTGCATCGGCGGTACGGTTCTGTTTAAGCAACAGATCTACCCGCACCTGGTTCAATGGATAGTTGCTGGGGTACTGGGTGAGCATGCGGTCGGTACGTTGCTGCGCATCCGGCATGCGGTTGCTGGTGATGTCCAGTTCGATTTGGGCCAGGTTGTAGGTGATGTCGTTAGGCGCCTTGGCCAGCAACGGCGCCAGGCTTTCCCGCGCTTCCTTGAGTTGAGTACCCTTGATCTGGGCGATGGCCAGGCCATAACGCGCTACATCATTTTTAGGGTTTTCATCCAGCTGTGCCTGGAAGCGCTTGGCGGCCAGACCTGGCGTGTCTTCGTATTTGAGCTGCACCCGTGCGCGAATCAATTGATAGCGCAGGCTGTCTTCCTTGCCGCCAGGTTTGGCTTGTTCGGCGCGGTTGCGGGTGTCGGCGATACGCGATTCGGTTACCGGGTGAGTCAGCAGGAATTCCGGCGGCTTGGCGTCGAAGCGGTATTGGCGCATCAGCCGTTCGAACATGGTGGGCATGGAGCGCGGGTCGTAGCCGGCTTTCTCCAGGTTGAGAATACCGATGCGGTCGGCCTCTTGCTCGTTCTGGCGGGAGAAGCGGCGCTGTTCCTGGATCGCGGCGGCTTGTGAGCCGGCAATCGCGGCGATACCGGCATCACCGGCACCCGCAGCAGCGGCGATAATGCCCCCAAGCAGGGCGGCCATCATCGGCAGTTGCATGCGTGATTGCGCTTCCACGCCTCGGGCGAAGTGGCGCTGGGACAAGTGTGCCAGTTCGTGGGCCAGTACTGACGCGTATTCACCTTCGGTCTGTGCATTGAGAAACAGGCCGCCGTTGACTCCGACGATCCCACCGGGAGCCGCAAAGGCGTTGAGCTGTGGGCTGTTGATCAGGATGAATTCCAGGCGCCGGTCATTGACCTGGCTGGTCTCCACCAGCTTGTACACGCTGGTTTCAACGTAATCCTTGAGTTGCGGGTCGTTGAGTTGCGAAACCTGGCCGCGCAGGTAGGCCAGCCAGGCGCGGCCCAGTTGGTATTCCTGTTGCGGCGAGACAATGGCAGAACTGGCATCACCAAGTGACGGCAGGTCGTCAGCGAAGGCCGGGGAGGCCAGCAGGCAGGCCAGCGTCAGCAGGGTAGGGCGCAAAAAAGTCATGCACAAAGCCTTTCGACAAAGAGCTTACTGTAGCCGGACACTGAGCTTGGGACCAGATATTCTAAGCAGCCCGAATGTTTGCCTGGAGTAACACCATGACCGACGCTGTAGCCTGTGACGCCGAACTCGACGCCAGCGGTCTGAACTGCCCTTTACCATTGCTCAAGGCCAAGCTGGAGCTCAATAAAATGGCCAGTGGTGCCGTGCTCAAGGTGACTGCCACCGACGCCGGCTCCCAGCGTGATTTTCGCACCTTTGCCAAGCTGGCCGGCCACACCCTGGAGCATGAAGACGCCGCCGAGGGTGTGTACCGTTATTGGTTGCGCAAGGCCTGAAGGCCTTATCGAGGCAAGATCAAGCCTTGTTCAGCGCCTGCGCTGCCGCCAGAACCGCATCAACATGGCCCGGCACTTTCACGCCGCGCCATTCCTGACGCAGGACGCCTTGGCTGTCGATCAGGAAGGTGCTGCGATCCACGCCCAGGTATTCCTTGCCATACAGCTTCTTCAACTTGATTACATCAAACAGCTGGCAGACCGCTTCGTCCTTATCGCTGATCAGCTCGAACGGAAATTCCTGTTTGCCCTTGAAGTTCTCGTGGGACTTCACGCTGTCACGCGACACGCCGAACACTTCGGTGTTGGCGGCCTTGAACGCGGCGTACTGGTCACGAAAACCCTGGCCTTCGGTGGTGCAGCCAGGGGTGCTGTCCTTCGGGTAAAAGTAGATCACCACTTGCTTGCCCTTGAAGGCTGCAAGGCTGAAGGTCTGGCCGCTGGTGGCCTGGGCCTCGAAATCGGCCACGGGTGTGTCGATGGCTACCGGCATAGAGAGGTACTTCCTTACATGGGGTTTTGTGGGCGCCATGGCTCAATCAAGGCGTCGAGGTTCAGGGCATCGGCGAAATCCAGGAACTGGTCGCGCAACCAACTGATCTGTACACCGGCCGGCAAGGTCACGGTAAAGGTGGCATTGAGCATGGTGCCGCCGGTTTGTGGCGCCTGGTAGGTGTCACAGGTCAGGTTTTCCAGCTCGACGTTGTGGTCGATAAAGAACTGGCACAACTCGTTGACGATGTCCGAACGGTAGGCCGAGCTGACATAGGCTACGTAAGGCAGGGCCTGGGGACGGTTTTCCAGGGCAGCGCTGCGTACCACGTTGACGGTGAAATCATGCTTCTTGGCCAGGCCTGGCAGGCCGGTTTCCAGACGCGCCAAGGCATCCCAGGAGCCAGAAATCTGCAGGACCAGCGCACTGCACTCGCCATGGCGGGTGAGGCGGGAGGTCACGACGGCGCAGCGGTTCTCATGGCTGGCGCGGCACAGGACGTTGGTCAGCTCCATGGGGTTGGCGCCGAGGGCACTGATAACAAGGAATTGTTCGCGAACTGTGGGGGTGGACATGCAGCCTTCCTAAAGCGATGAGCGGTCGATACCGTGTGGGCGGTATCGATCAAAGGATCAAGGGTAGCGAAAAGCGTCGCCAAGGGCTAGGAGGTGGCGTTTTCATTGCGTGATCAGCCCGCTTCGGGCGGTGCTTTGGCCTAATGATGGCATTGCCCGTCGTTTAGTTGCGCCAGAACGCATCCTCACGCGGTACTTCGCTTGTACAAGCATCTTGGCGCCAGTACCATTACGGCTCTCTTTTTCCGGCAGGAGCGGTTGCATGATTGCGGGCAGTATGGTGGCACTGGTCACACCCATGGATGCACAAGGTCGTCTCGACTGGGACAGCCTGGGCAAACTGGTGGACTTCCACCTGCAAGAGGGCACCAACGCCATTGTGGCGGTCGGCACCACAGGTGAATCGGCCACCCTTGATGTGGAAGAACACATCCAGGTGATCGAATTCGTGGTCAAGCGCGTAGCGGGCCGCATTGCCGTGATCGCCGGTACGGGCGCCAACTCGACGCGTGAAGCGATCGAGCTGACCAAGAACGCCAAGAAGGCCGGCGCCGACGCTTGCCTGCTGGTGACTCCGTACTACAACAAGCCGACCCAGGAAGGCTTGTACCAGCACTTCAAAGCCATCGCCGAAGCCGTGCAGATCCCGCAGATCCTCTACAACGTACCGGGTCGCACCGCGTGCGACATGAAGGCCGAGACCGTGATCCGCCTGTCCACCGTGCCGAACATCATCGGCATCAAGGAAGCCACCGGCGACCTGCAGCGCGCCAAGGACATCCTGGCCGGCGTGAGCAGCGACTTCCTGGTGTATTCCGGTGACGACGCCACCGCTGTCGAGCTGATCCTGCTGGGTGGCAAGGGCAACATCTCCGTGACCGCCAACGTGGCCCCGCGCGCCATGAGCGATATGTGTGCCGCCGCCATCGCGGGCGATGCAGCCACCGCGCGTGCGATCCACGAGAAGCTGATGCCGCTCAACAAGACACTGTTTATCGAATCCAATCCTATTCCCGTGAAGTGGGCGCTGTTTGAGATGGGCCTGATGCCGGACGGTATCCGTCTGCCGCTCACCCGCCTCAGCGAAGCCTGTCACGAACCGCTGCGACAGGCCCTGCGCCAGTCCGGCGTCCTGGTTTAATTGAGGAAGCACTACGCATGAAGCGATTGGCCGGACTTTCCGCACTTGCCTTGATTATCTCCAGCACCAGTGGCTGCGGTTGGGTATGGGGCCCGGAAGGCTACTTCCGTGACCGCGGCAGCGATTACCTGGAAGCGCAAGCAACCAAACCGATGCAACTGCCGCCTGATGTCAATGTCGCCAAGCGCCTTGACCCGCTGCTGCCGATTCCACGCAACGTTGCCGACGACACGGTCAAGGGTGAGTACGTAGTGCCACGCCCACAGCCGATTATGTCCGTGGCCGATGCCAGCGACTACAGCCTGCAAAAAAGCGGCGACAATCGTTGGATCGTGGCTCAGCGTCCGCCTGCCGAGGTCTGGCCGGTGGCGGTGCAGTTCTTCCAGGACAACGGTTTTAGCATCGACCAGCAACGCCCGCAGACCGGTGAGTTCACCACCGCGTGGCAGCAAGGTCGCGAGCTGTCCGCCAACATGGCCCAGCGCCTGCTGGCGGGCGGTGTTGCCGCCGACAGCGAAGCTCGTGTGCGTGTGCGCATCGAGCCAGGCGTGCAGCGCAACACCAGCGAAGTCTATGTGGTCAGCGCCGAGCGTCCTGCAGGCAGCACAGCCAACGTCGATTTCACTCCACGTTCGGTCAACACGGGTGTTGACGCCGCGCTGGTCGACGAAATGCTCGCCAGCATGAGCCGTATTTCCGAGAAGGGCGGTTCCGTATCCTTGCTCGCCGCCCGTGATTACGACACCCCTAGCCGCGTCAGCCTCACCGAAGACGGCAGTGGCAACGTCGTGCTGAACCTGGGTGAAGACCTAGACCGTGCCTGGGCCAGTGTTGGCCGCGCGTTGGAGCAGGGCCCTTGGCGCGTTGAAGACATCAACCGCAGCCTGGGCCTGTACTACATCAACGTGGCTGAAAAGGCTGAGAAGAAGGACGACGAGCCAGGTTTCTTCGGCAAATTGTTCGGCAGCGCGCCGACCAAGGAAGAGATCGAAACCCGTGCCGAGCGTTATCAGGTTCGTTTGAGCAAGGTGGGCGAAAGCGTTCAAGTCACCGTCGAGAAGAACATCAACACCGTCGCGCCAGCTGAAACAGCGCGCAAAGTGTTGGGCGTGATTCAAGACAACCTGGGCTGATCCGATGCGTTTTGCCGTTCTCGGCAGCGGTAGCCAAGGGAACGGTACGCTGGTCGCCCACGATGACACGTATGTGCTGGTCGATTGTGGTTTCTCGTTAAGAGAAACCGAGCGACGCCTGCTGCGCCTCGGTGTTCACCCGGCGCAGTTGAGCGCGATTCTAGTGACCCACGAACATGCCGACCACGTGCATGGCGTGGGTTTACTGTCTCGGCGCTACAATCTGCCGGTGTACATGAGCCGCGGCACGTTGCGCGGGATGCGCAAACCCATCGAGCCGGCAGGTTTTCTGGCTGGTGGCGAGCAACTGCAAATCGGTGCCCTGAGTATCAATGTCGTCGCGGTTGCCCACGATGCCCAGGAGCCGACGCAATACGTATTCAGTGACGGTGAGCGGCGCTTCGGTGTGCTCACCGACCTGGGTTCTTATTGCGCCAAGGTGCTGGAGGGTTACCGGGACCTCGATGCCTTGATGATCGAGTCCAACCACTGCCGAGACCTGCTGGCACGCGGTCATTACCCTTACTTTCTCAAGCAACGGGTGGGCGGCGAGCTGGGACATTTGAACAACCACCAGGCCGCATACCTGGTGTACGAGTTGGGCTGGCAAGACCTGCAACATCTGGTCCTGGCTCACCTCAGCAGCAAGAACAACCTGCCGACGCTTGCCCGGCAATGTTTTGTCGACACCCTAGGGTGCGACCCGGACTGGCTGCAACTGGCCGATCAAGATTCAGGGCTCGACTGGCGACACATCGCCTAGCCCACCTTACTCAAAGCGGAGCCCATCATGGAAAAACGTGAAGAACTCTACCGCGGTAAAGCCAAGTCGGTGTACAAGACCGACGACGCCAACCGCCTGATCCTGCTGTTTCGCAACGACACCTCGGCGTTCGACGGCAAGCGCATCGAACAACTGGATCGCAAAGGCATGGTGAACAACAAGTTCAACGCCTTCATCATGCAGAAGCTCGAAGCGGCCGGTATCCCGACCCAATTCGACAAACTGCTGGGCGACAACGAGTGCCTGGTCAAGAAGCTCGACATGATCCCGGTGGAATGCGTCGTGCGCAACTACGCCGCCGGCAGCCTGGTCAAGCGTTTGGGCGTGGAAGAGGGCCTCAAGCTCAACCCTTACACGTTCGAACTGTTCCTGAAGGACGACGCCAAGGGCGACCCGTTCATCAACGAATCCCACGTCGTGGCGTTCGGCTGGGGTACCGCTGAGCAACTGGCGCGCATGAAGGAGTTGTCCCTCAAGGTCAACGACGTGCTGACCAAGCTGTTCGACGACGCCGGCCTGTTGCTGGTGGACTTCAAGCTCGAATTCGGCGTATTCCACGACGGCTCCATCGTCCTGGGCGACGAGTTCAGCCCGGATGGCTGTCGCCTGTGGGACAAGGACACCAAGAAGAAGATGGACAAAGACCGCTTCCGCCAGGGCCTCGGTGACGTGATCGAAGCTTACGAAGAAGTCGCCAATCGTCTCGGCGTACCGCTGTAATCGACGCAAGCATCTGATAGAACGGAAAAAAATCACCTTTGGGGTTTGCTTCCGCGAAACACACTGTTATGATGCGCGCCGTTGGAGAGATGCCAGAGTGGCCGAATGGGACGGATTCGAAATCCGTTGTACCTTCACCGGTACCTAGGGTTCGAATCCCTATCTCTCCGCCATTACATAGAAAAAGCCCCGCAGCTGAATAAGCTGCGGGGCTTTTTCATTTCCAGTCTTTATCAGCGACTGCTTCAGGGATATTTTCCAGTCCTGCCTAACGCTGATCAAGGCGCTCAGACGCTTTGCGATAAGCCTGATCACGCTCACGTTTATCAACGGCGACCACGAACACCGTAATTTCCTGATCGATCACTTGATACACCAGCCTGTACCCGCTACTACGCAGTTTGATCTTGTAGCAGTCAGGCAGGCGATGTAGGCGATTAGCCTCAATACGTGGGTTGTTCAGGATTTCGACCAGCTTCTTTTTGAGTTGCTGACGGAGGGTGTCACCGAGCTTTTGTCATTCTTTCAATGCACGCGCATCAAAATCAAGGCTATAGGTCATCCAAAGAAACCCTTACGCGTTGAGGCGATGCAAGACGCTCACGTACGGTCGCCATCAAGGCTTCATCCTCTTCAGTCATCAGCACAGGCTTAAATGGCAACTGGCCGCGCTCGGCAACATATTGCAACGCCTGGCGTATCAGTTCGGAAGGGGTGACACCAAGTTTCTCCAGCTCCAGGTAGGCGCGAGCTTTCAGGTCGTCATCGATACGAATGTTGATAGATGCCAAGGGATAGCTCCTTGTGTAATGACGTTGGTCATTACATTGGAGCAATCGGGTTTCATTGGCAAGTTTGTCTGGACATACGGCAGTCGCTCTCATCTGTTGATCCTACTTTTTGGCCGTCGGCTTTGCCGGGCGCTTTTTATCGGTTTCTTTCACCGTTTCCCTTGGTCTTTTCTTCGCCTCTTGCTCGGTTACGTATTCACCTGTGACCGCATCGCGATATCTCGTTGGCATATCAGCACCCTTGACAGTATGTCGCCACGGCGGCGACTTTTTGAGACTAGCTCGCAGGCTTATGCACACAAGGTTCCCGGTGGAGATTCTGGTTACCAAGCTTTGCCGAAACAGGTGCTTACGTTGTGCAGGTTCGGCAGTTTTCGTGCAGGGTTGCGTTGGCTGGGGTTACATCATGAATAAGATCACCGCTGATTCTACCGAAGGGCATGCACGCAAAATCTTTTGCGTAGCCGATGATGTCGGCACCGAAGAAACCCTTATAAACGCCACCGAAACCCTCTCATCCGCCCTTCAATCCGCCTACCAATGCGCCGAAGATCCAGTCAGCACGCAGTCGCCCGTGATCATGGCCCTGGCTCAATTGATCGAGAACGCGCAAGCCTTGGTGGATGCTGTCCTTGAGCGTGATTTCCCCACGGCCAAATAAATACCTGCTCCCTGAAACGAAAAAAGCCTGCTGAGCTCAATGCTCAGCAGGCTTTTTTGCGCCTACAACCCGGTCAGGCTGGCTGCGCCACCAGGCTATTACTCACCTTGCGTCCCAACACCAGCACGGTCGCAAATCCGAAACCCACCAACACCGTGGCCAGGCTCAACAACACCGAGCTGCCCATCTGGTCGACGATCCGCCCGCCAAAGAACGAGCCCAGGGCAATGATCACCTGAAACAGCGCCACAAACAGCGGCATGCCGCGTTCTACATCCTTGGGCGCCACGACGAACATCCAGATGCTCGCGCAGGCCGGGAAAGCCCCGAAGGCGAAGCCCCACAGGGCGATCAGCATCGCCGCGCCGGTCATGCCGGTGGCGAAGTAGGGGAACAGCGCGGTGCTGGTGCCGATCATCAGTGCGACCAGCAACAGGGTGTTGCGTACGCTGCGGTTGGCGGCAAAGCCGGCGAAGATATTGCCCAGCACCCCAGCCACGCCATACAGCAACAACAGCGAGCCAATCGTCGGTCCGTCGAAGCCGGAGCTGTGTTTAAAGAACGGTGCGACATAGGTGTATGCGGCAAAGTGTGCGAGACCGATCAGCAGCACGGCGATCAACCCGACCCGTGCTTGTGGGTTGATAAACAAAGCCGGCAGGTCACGGATCTGAATGGCTTTCTCCGGGGTGAGTCGCGGCAGCAGGAAGATCTGCGCCAGCAGTACCGGAATGCCCACCAACGCCGTGACCAGGAAGGTCATGCGCCAGCCCATCAGGCCGCTGAGCCATGTACCTACCGGCACGCCCAACACGGTGGCCAGGGTTACGCCCATCATGATGATCGAGGTGGCTTTCGCAACCCCCACGCCTTTGGGCGCCAGCCGCCCGCTGAGGGCAATGGCGGTGGCCCAGAAGCCGCCGATGCTGATGCCGAGCAATACGCGGCCGAACAGCAGTAGGCTGAAATCGGTGGCAAAGGCCACCACCGAGTTGGCGATGATCATCACCAGTGTCAGGCCAATCAGCAGGTAGCGACGGTCCATGGCGCCAATGCTGACCGACAGAAACGGCGCGGCGAGGGCGGCCATGATGCCGGGTAATGTGACCATCAATCCGGCGTGACCGGCACTGATACCCAGGTCGCTGGCGACGTCGTTGAGTACGCCCACCGGCAGGAATTCACTGGTCACCAGGGCAAAGGCACCCACGGCGACCGAAAGAATCGCCAGCCACTGCTGTTTGACGCTTTGTTGATTATGTTCGGGAAGGCCGTTAGAGGCCTGGCTCGCGCTTGGCATGGTGTGGGATTCCAAGGTGAAAGTCGCCTGAGGTCAGACGCAGGAGAGGGAAGCTGGGGGCGATTATAGGAATCAGTGTTGGCAATCGAGCAGGCGCTCGTTTCGATAGTAATCATCAGTGCTATCGATGTGAGGTTTTTGAAGAGTCCTCACTCAGCATCACAAACGAAAAAGCCCGAAGTTGAATCAGCTCCGAGCTTTTCCGGTTATGACGATGTTTAAGGTGCAGGGGGGGGAGTTTTATTTTAGCTAGCCAGCGCGTTCAGTACATGCACCGGGTCGTTATGGATAGCTTTCAACAACGCCTTTGCCGGCCCAGTAGGTTCGCGACGACCCTGCTCCCAGTTGCGCAACGTACCGAGCTGAACGTCAATCAGCGCTGCGAATTTAGCCTGGGTCAGCCCTGTTGCCTTACGGATCTCTTTAACTCGCATTGAGTCGACATGAAATTCACGGGATGGCTCCCGTTCTCCGCGCAGGATCTCGTTCATCTCTTGAACGCTTTCCATCAATTCATCAAAAAGTCGGCTCATAGCTATCTCCAGTGCTCAATCGCAGCCTTCAGTGACTTGCGTTCGTCGGCGCTCAAGTCTGCTGTTCATTTTTGGGATAGATCATCAGTAAAACAATCTGTGATGCCGAGGCGAAGTGGTAATAGATCACACGTGCCCCGCCTCGTTTACCATGGCTCTTGGCTGCTACTCGTATTTTGCGGATACCGCCCGTACCCTCAATCACATCGCCTGCAGCGGGATTCACTACAAGCACGTTCTGAAAGGCCGTGTAGGCATCTTCGTCGATCAATTCTTTAACGCGACGTGTGAAGACCGATGTCTCAATGAAAATCATCGCTAATGTACGCCATTGGCTTAGTTCGCTGCAATCCTAGCCGTGCGCGCTTCGGTGCGCATCCGGTGAGTTGTAACTGCTTTTTGGCGCACTCGGATGCGGCCAATTATGTTCTGGCCAACCGCTCCAAAAGGCACTCAATAAACACCCCCTCCGCCCGACTCATCTTCTGCTCCCGGTTCCAAAGAACGTGAATATCCACATCCGCAATGCCCTCATCCGGCGGCAGCCGCCAGAGCAGCCCGTTCTGCACATCTTCGGCCACTACATGCACTGGCAGGCATCCCAGGCCATACCCGGCAATCACCAGGCGCCGCACTTCTTCCAGGCTGGATGACGACGCCACAATCCGCCCGCCGAACCCTTGCTGATCACGGAAAATAGTCAGCGGCGAGAGCATCCCGCCAATCTGGTCGCTGGTAAAGCTCACGAAATTTTCCGATTGCAGATCCCCTTCGACCAACCCTGTGCGTCCGAACAATGGGTGGTGTTTCCCACAAAAAAACGCATAACGCTGACGCAGAAACAGATGCTGTTCCAGGCGCGGTTGTGGCCGGCGGTTGAGGCTGAGCCCCAGGGTCGCGGTTTTTTCCAGCAGCGCGGCAACAATGTCGGAGCTGCGCATCACTTCGACCTCCAGGTCTACCCGTGGGTGCTCGCGATGAAAGCCTGCGAGAAAGTCATCGAAAGTGTCGGAATTAATCCGGCTGATCATCAGCAAGCGCACTTTGCCGATCACTTCATCACCCGGCTTTTGCAGGGCGTTGCTCATCTGCGAAACCTGGCCGTACATCTCCCCGGCAATGGCGAAGATCTGTTCACCCGCCTCGGTGAGTACGAAGCGCGGGCCACGGCGCAGGATGAGCTGGCAATCCAGCTGTTCTTCCAGGCGCTTGAGCGCCTGGCTGATCGCCGGTTGCGTCAGATGCAGGCGGGCAGCAGCGCGGCTGATGCTCAGTTCCTGGCCGATCACGCGGAAGGTGCGCAGCAGGTTCCAGTCCAGGCGGTCGTTGAGCAGGGGGTGAATATCGCGGCGGGATTCGGGCATGGCATCGCTCGATAATAAGCAGTTTTTATAATTAAGATAATAAATAGAAAATTGACTAATCATAGCCCCAGGCCGAAAAATCGGGCTTAACGAGCGCCACCAGAGCGCACTGGTTTGATCTTCTCCTGCCAAAAAAATAACCAAAGGAGCCAGCCCCATGAAGCCTTCCGCTTCGCCGCAGCCTCGCCGTGCCGCGGCCGCCGCCTTTATCGGCACCATGATCGAGTGGTACGACTTTTACATCTATGCCACCGCCGCCGCGCTGGTGTTCGGTCAGCTGTTCTTCCCTTCCGACGATAAACTGTTCAGCACCATGGCCGCCTTCGGCACCTTCGCCGTGGGCTTTTTCGCACGGCCGTTGGGCGGCATCGTGTTTGGCCATATCGGCGACCGCATCGGGCGCAAGAAGTCCCTGGTGATTACCCTCGTGATGATGGGCGTGGTGACGGTGTGCATCGGCCTGTTACCGACCTATGCGCAGATCGGCGCTGCCGCGCCAGTGCTGCTGATACTGTTGCGAGTGGTGCAGGGCATTGCGGTCGGCGGCGAGTGGGGTGGGGCGGTGTTGATGGCCGGGGAACATGCGCCAAAGGGGCGACGTAACTTCTTTGCATCTTTCGCGCAGTTGGGCAGCCCGGCCGGTTTGATTCTGTCCTTGCTGGCGTTCAGCGCCGTCACTCGTCTGCCGGAAGAAGACCTGCTCAGTTGGGGCTGGCGCCTGCCGTTCCTGGCCAGCGCCTTACTGCTAGTGGTCGGCCTGGCGATTCGCCTGGGTGTGAACGAGTCGCCGGAGTTCCTTGAAGACAAGGCCCTAGCGGAAAAGGCCCGTGCTATTAAAAAGGACCAAGCCCCCGTCCTCGAAGTGCTGAAGACCGCTTGGCGCCCGCTATTGCTGTGCATTGGCGCCAATACGTTGGGGATTGCCGGCGTGTATTTCACTAACACCTTCATGATTGCCTACAGCACTCAGCAATTGGACCTACCGCGATCGCTGATCCTGGAATGCCTGTTCTTCGTTGCCATTATCCAGTTCTGCGTTCAGCCATTGGCCGCCTGGGTGGCGGAGAAGGTCGGCGCTACGCGGTTCCTGTGCGCCATGTGTGTACTGGCAATGGCTTCGCCGTATCCGATGTTCGTCTTGGTCAGCAGCGGCCAGGCGCCCTTGATCATCCTCGGCATTGCCTTGGCGGTGGTGTGCATGGCGTCGTTCTACGCCGTCATCGCAGGTTTTGTCAGCGGCCTGTTTGAAACCCGTGTGCGCTACACCGCGATTTCCCTCGCCTACCAGGTATGCGGCGCGTTGGCCGGTGGTTTGACGCCGCTGATCGGCACCTGGCTGGCTCATCAATACCTGGGCCAATGGTGGCCGATGGCAGTGTTTTACAGCGTGATCGCGGCGGTCTCGTTGGTGTGCGTGCTGGCCTTGTCCCGCCGCCACGCCACGGCTCACCGCCTGGAAATGGCACACAGTTGAGGGAGTCAGTAATGTTGAAGATTAATGGCGAGCGCCTGTGGCATAGCCTGATGGACATGGCCGAGATCGGCGCGACGGCACGCGGTGGCAGCTGCCGTCTGGCATTGAGCGCTGAAGACAAGGCCGGTCGTGAGCTGTTCAGTCACTGGTGTACAGCCGCTGGCCTGACGTTGAGCGTGGACGCTATTGGCAACCTGTTCGCCCGCCGCGGCGGCACCGATAAGGACGCAGCCCCTGTGATGATGGGCAGCCACCTGGATACCCAGCCCGAAGGCGGACGCTTCGATGGGGTGTACGGCGTGTTGGCTGGCCTGGAGGTGATCCGCAGTCTCGACGACCACGGCATCCAGACGCGCAAGCCGTTGGAAATTGCAGTGTGGACCAACGAGGAGGGCGCCCGTTTCACGCCAGCGATGCTGGGCTCGGCGGTGTTCACCGGCACGCTCGCCCTGGATAAGGCACTGGCCACCGTTGATGTCGACGGTATCAGCGTGAACGAGGCGTTGCGCACCACCGGCTACAACGGTGAGCGCCCGTTGGGTGGCGCAGTGGATGCGTATTTCGAGGCGCATATCGAGCAAGGCCCGATCCTGGAAGACAACGCCAACAGCATCGGCGTAGTCACCGGTGGTCAAGCGATTCGCTGGCTTGATGTACGGGTCGAAGGCATGGCCGCGCACGCCGGGACCACGCCGATGCCGTTGCGTAAAGATGCGCTGTACGGCGCGGCGAAAATGATCCAGGCCCTGGAAAATCTCGCTGCCGATTTTGCCCCGCAGGGCCTCACCACTGTGGGTGAACTGAGCATCGCCAAGTCGTCGCGCAACACTATTCCCGGCTTGCTCAATTTTACCGTCGACCTGCGCCATCACCGCGACGCCGACATCGACGCCATGGAGCAGCAAGTGCGTGCACGCCTGCAGGCTATCGCTGACCACCGTGGCCTGAGCGTCACCATCACGCCTCACTGGATCAGCCCGGCCACGCCGTTCGACGCCGAATGCGTGGCTTGCGTGCAGGCTGCGGTGGACGGCTTGGGCTACAGCCAGCAGACCATCGTCAGCGGTGCCGGCCACGATGCGATTCACCTGGCGCGCTATTGTCCCACCGCCATGATCTTCATCCCCTGCGTTGGCGGCCTCAGCCACAACGAAGCCGAAGATGTCTTGCCCGACGATGTGCGCCAGGGCACCGATGTCTTGCTCAACGCCGTCTTGAAACGCGCCGGGCGCGTTCATGTCTGAAGGCTGACGCCATGCCCATAGGCAAGTCAGCTCCCACAGGTTTTGTGTTTATTCAGGAGCAACTCATGAAGGCGTTTTTCCACCCCGAACAACTCCTGCATCACCCACGTAGTTACTACTCCCGCGGCCAGATGCGCACGCCCCAGGAGGTTCCCGAGCGCGCGCGCAACCTGTTGCTGGCTGCGCAAACCCTGGGCTTCGATATCCAGCAACCGGCCGACTACGGTCTGGATCCGTTGCTCGCCGTGCACGGCGGCGACTACCTGGCTTTTCTTCAAGAAGCTCACCAGCGCTGGAAAGAAATCCCCGAAGACTGGGGCGACGAAGTCATGTCCAACATCTTCGTGCGTGAACTCAATGCCTTGCGCGGCATCCTGGCCCAGGCGGCACGCTACCTGGCCGATGGCAGTTGCCCCATCGGTGAGTTGACCTGGCGCTCGGCTTATTGGTCAGCCCAAAGCGCCATCGCCGCAGCGGGAGACATCCTCGATGGCGCCCCTGCCGCCTACGCCTTGTGCCGGCCCCCGGGCCATCACGCCCGCTTCGACGCGGCCGGTGGCTTTTGTTACATCAACAATGCGGCCGTGGCTGCGCAAGCACTGCGCCAAGGTTTCCAGCGTGTCGCCGTGCTCGATACCGATATGCATCACGGCCAAGGCATCCAGGAAATTTTCTACGACCGCGACGACGTGCTGTATGTGTCGATCCACGGCGACCCGACCAACTTCTATCCTGGCGTGGCAGGCTTTGCCGAGGAAAAAGGCGGTGGCGCCGGCGAGGGGTATAACCTCAACCTGCCGATGCCCCATGGTGCCAGCGAAGCGGTGTTCTTCGAAAAGCTGGAGCAGGCCCTGGCAGCGGTGAAGGACTTTTCGGCGGATGTGCTGGTGTTGTCACTGGGCTTCGATATCTACGAGCTGGACCCACAAAGCAAAGTCGCGGTGACGCGGGAAGGCTTTGCGCGGTTGGGAGCCCGCATCCGCGCGCTGGGGTTACCCTGCGTGATCGTGCAGGAAGGCGGGTATCACTTGGAAACGTTGGACAGTAATGCCCAGGCGTTTTTCGGTGCACCAACGGCGTGGAACGCGCTATCAGGCCCTTCGCTAAAGGGTGATTGAACGCTAAAAGCCTGCTGATCAGTTTTCAGCAGGCTTTTCAGCCCTTGTCGGGTGTTCGTTCTCATCTGCATGCAACAACGCCGTGTAGTCTTGCCCGCCGTAAAACACCCCCACTATCGATACCGTTTTGAAGTCAGGCTTCACCCTGAACGCAATAATGGTGCTGCTACGATAGTGAGTGATGCGCAAGTCTTTCAGCAGGTTGTCACGGTGCATGCCGCGTAAGGGAAACAGGGCAAGGCTTTCGCAGTAGCTGACAAGATTGTCGATAAAACGCACCGCTACAAGAGGGGAGCCCACATCGCTGATGTAGTCTTCGAGGGCATCGAGCTGCGCCAAGACCTCGGGCGAAAAAACTACCGAGTAGCTCACGCTTGCCCTGTGCCTTTGCCCCGTCGTCTGGCGGCCATATGTTCGCGGACCTGTTCTGGCGATAACCCAAGCTCAGGCTTCGCCTCAAGGGCGGTCGCTGCTGGGATGACTTCGTCTCTGAGCCAATCTTCCATGGCACGATCACGCGCCAGCAACGCCCGCAGGCCATCGCGAATCACTTCACTTTCGCTGGCATATTCGCCAGCAGCCACCTTGGCTTTGACCATGGCAGCCATTTCAAGGGGCAAGGTGATGCTCATTTGCTGGGTTGAGCGCATGGGGTTATCCGCCAGGGTTGAGTAGGATTCAATCCTACTCGACCATTGGCGCGATGCAAGAAGCAACTGATCGATGCCGATGCCCGGCGCCTCGTCGTCCATCCAGAAGGGGTAGGTTTCCATGAGTTGCTACGTCTCCAGTTGTGTAGGTCAGGCCCCAAGTATTGACCCGTTTTGGCGATCGCGTGGCCGCAGGCGGCCGATAACTTGCTGATATGTATGACTTCATATGTGTAACAGGATGATCTCGGCAAACCGTCTCGGCATACATGGCGTCCCACCGGCTCCCATACGATAATGCTTGTCACCTCGACCACCTTTGGCCAGCCTCCCGTGATCATCAACTTCGACCTCAACGACCTCCAAGCCTTCCGCGCCGTGGTGGACAAGGGCAGTTTTCGTGGCGCTGCCGAGGCCATCCGTATCTCGCAACCGGCCCTCAGCCGGCGTATCGAAAAGCTCGAATCCGCGCTGGATGTAAAGCTGTTCGAACGCACCACGCGGCGGGTCAGCCTGACCATGGTCGGGCGTGCGTTTTTGCCCCAGGTGGAGCGAATGCTCGATGATCTGGACATCGCCTTGATGGGCATCAGCAACGTCGCGTCCACACGCATGGGCAACGTCACCATCGCCTGCGTGCCGTCTACCGCGTACTACTTCATGCCCCACGTGATCTCCGAATTCCATAAGCTGTACCCGAAGATTCGCCTGCGGGTGTTGGATGCCAGTGCCGGCGAGGTGTGCAATGCGGTGGCCAGCGGCGAGGCGGACTTTGGTGTGAGTTTCAGCGGCAGCCTGGCCGATGAGGTGGAATTCGAGTTGCTGTTGCAGGAGCGCTATGTGTTGGCCTGTCGGCGTGACCACCCGTTGGCTGAGCGTGACAGCGTGAGCTGGACCGAGGCCTATGAGCATGACTACATCGAGGTGGATAAGACGTCGGGCAACCGCTTCCTGCTCGACCAGGCCCTGCGAGGGGTGCGGGTGAAAAAGCCGAGTATCTGCGAGACGCACCACGTGACCACGATGATCGGGCTGGTGGAGGCAGGGTTGGGCGTAGCGATGGTGCCGTCGATTGCGATGCCGGCGCACACTCACCCGATTCTGGTCAGTGTGCCGCTGGTGGAGCCCCAGGTGCTGCGCAATGTGGGCTTGATCAAGCGCCGCGGGCGGACATTGCCACCGGCGGCGCTGGAGTTGGAGCGGTTGGTGCGGGAGATGCCGTTCCGGTCAGCGTGACACCGAGTCCAGGCCGGTGGATTGCACCTCTGGCTGGGCCTCGGGCGATGCCATGAACTGCAACAGCGCCTTGGCCTGCTCCGGGTGTTCGGCGTTTACCGGAATGCCCGCGGCAAAGCGCGTCACCGACTGCACGTCTTCCGGGATCTTGCCCACAAACGTTACACCCTTGACTGGCAACAGCTCCGCCACTTGTTGCAAGCCGACCTCGTAATCGCCCTTGGCCACCTGCTCGCCCACCGGCACGCGTTCGATCATGGTGCCCTTGGCCGGCATGCCGAGTTTCTTGAACAATTGCTTCTCGACATACACGCCGCTGGCGCTATCCGAATAGGCCACCGACTTGGCTTGGCTCAGCACAGCCTTGAGCTCGGCGTCGGTATTGATCGCAGGTTTGGCCGCACCTTCCTTCACCACCAGGCCGATCCGCGAGTCGGCCAGCTCCACGCGGGACGCGGGATCGACTTTGCCTTGTTTGATCAACTCATCCAGGGCATAGCCGACCATGATCACCACATCGGCCTGTTCGCCACGGGCCAGGCGGTTGGGAATCGCTTCCGGCGCCTTGCCCATGGACGGGCCAAGGATGGTGTCGAGGGTGTCACCGCTTTGCTCGGCGTATTGCGGGCCGAGCAATTTATACGCGGCGGTGAAGCCGCCCGAGGTCATGACCTTGAGTTGTTCGGCCTGGGCTGATAGCGCCAGGGTGCCGAGGACGACAGCAGCGAGGGTCTTGAACAGCGGCTTCATTGCGCAGCCTCCTGCATGACTTGGCCGCGGGTATTGGCGCGGCGATACAACGCCAGGGTCGAACACAATGCACACAGCGCGGCGAAGATCATCCAATACGCAGGTGAAGCCTTGTCTTCGGTGATGTGAATGAACCAGGTGGAGATCGCTGGCGTGAAGCCACCGAACACTGCTGTCGCCAGGCTGTAGGCCAGGGAAAAACCCGCCACACGCACTTCCACCGGCATGATTTCAGTCAACGCCGGGATCATCGCGCCGTTATACATGCCATACAGGAACGAGAACCACAGCAGGGTTTCCAGCATGTGCGCAAAGCTTGGTGCGTTGACCACGTAGGACAATGCCGGATAAGCCGTAAGGACAGTCAGCACTGTCATGGCAATCAGCACCGGTTTGCGGCCGAAGCGGTCGCTTAACGTGCCGCCGATTGGCAGCCAGAAGAAGTTCGAAATCGCGACCAGCAAGGTCACCAGCAGGGCGTCCGAGGTGCTCAGGTGCAACACGGTTTTGCCGAAGGTCGGTGCGTACACAGTGATCAGGTAGAACGCGGTGGTGGTCATGGCCACCATCAGCATGCCGCCGATGACCACGGTCCAGTTCTTCACCAGGGTCGCCATCACTTCACGCATGGTCGGGCGATGCTTGCGGTTGGCGAACTCTTCGGTTTCCTGCAGGTTGCGACGCAACACGAAGATAAACGGAATGATCACGCAACCGACGGCAAACGGAATACGCCAGCCCCAATCGGCCACCACCGCAGGTTCCATCCACACGTTCAGGCCATAACCCAGGGCCGCGGCGACGACGATGGAGATCTGTTGGCTGCCCGACTGCCAGCTGGTGTAGAAGCCTTTACGGCCCGGCGTAGCCATTTCGGACAGGTACACCGACACGCCACCCAGCTCCGCGCCGGCCGAGAAGCCTTGCAGGAGGCGCCCCAACAGCACCAGAAACGGTGCCCATAGGCCGATGGTCTGATAACTGGGCACCAGTACGATCAGCAGCGTACCGCTGGCCATGATCGACAAGGTCACGATCAAGCCTTTGCGACGGCCCACGTCGTCGATGTAGGCACCCAGAATGATCGCGCCCAATGGACGCATCAGGAAGCCAGCGCCGAACACGGCGAAGGTCATCATTAATGACGCAAACTCATTAGCGGCCGGGAAGAACGCGGCAGCGATATAGGTGGCATAGAAACCGAACAGAAAGAAGTCGAACTGTTCGAGGAAGTTGCCCGAAGTAACGCGCAATACAGCGCCTACTTTGGAGGGGGCAGCCGCAGGCCGGGAAGGGGTCGTCATGGTTTTGTGTCTCCAGCGTTCTTTTTAAAGTGCTTGTTTCGCTTAAGACTTGGGATAGTGGCTGACACATTTAGAAATGATAAGTGACTAATTTGGATGAATTGATGCGTATTTGCTATCAATCTGGGCCGGCTTCAAAACAGCCTGCTGTGTTCTATGCTTGAAGCTGTATCCAATTCTTATGGGCGCAGACCTTTATGGGGAACGAACAGAAGCAGCACCACGAGCCGGAGCGTGAAGAGCATCGGCAGAAGCCTGAAGAAGAAAAGCCGCAAACCTGGAAGCATCCGGACGACGGCACCGAGCTTTCCGAGCGTGACCAGGAGCGTCCGCTCAAACCCTGAGTAACAGGTCAAACGCGGTCAAATTGTGGGAGCGGGCTTGCCCGCGATGGCGGTGTGTCAGTCAACCAATATGTGACTGACCCACTGCATCGCGGCCAGGCCCGCTCCCACATGTCTATGTGCTCACGCTCATTGGCGGGAAATCATTTGACATATTTGATTTGTGATCACATATTGAGGCCATAACAACCACAACACAGGTTTTGCCTCATGACCGATGGTCCGCTCCTCCTGCCCACCTTGCGTCAGGTGTCCCGCGATACCCTGCAAGACCAGGTCTACCGCCAGATCCGCGAAGCGCTGATGAGTGGCCGTTTCCAGCCTGGCCAGAAACTCACCATCCGTGGCCTCGCCGAAGCGCTCGGCTCCAGCCCCATGCCGGTACGTGAAGCGTTGCAACGCCTGAGCGCCGAAAACGCCTTTGAAGTCACCGAAACTTCCCGCCTGCGAGTGCGTTTGATGACCGCCGAACGCTTGCGTGAAATTCGCGACACGCGGGTAGCCCTTGAAGGCTTGCTGGCGGAAAAAGCCGTGCTGCTCCTGCAAAAACACGACCTCGACGAAATCACCGATCTGTGCAACCAGATGCAACACGCCGCCGATGAGGTCGACGTATCCCGCTACCTGTGGACCAACTTCGCCTTTCACCGTCGCATTTATGCAGTGGCCCAGGCCGAATTGACCATGGCAGCGGTGGAGAATTTCTGGCTGCACATGGGGCCGTGTTTTGCCCTGGTCGCCCCCGATAAAGCCCACCTGCAACGTTCGATGGAAGCGCATACGCGCATCGTTGAAGCCCTGGCTGCCCGCGATGGCGCCGGCGCGCGGGCAGCGGTGACCGACGACATCATGCAGGCCGCCGATTCCCTGGCGCGCTTGCTCGTCAAAAACGACCGTGCGCGGTCGTCTGTATCAGGAGGTAAACGTGCATGAGTGTCCTACAACGGCTACAGCCTTATCCTGGGTTACGTGTGTTGATTTCCGGCGGGGCTGCCGGCATTGGTGAAGTGTTGGCCGCGGCCTATATGGAAGCCGGCGCCCAAGTGCATGTGTGTGATGTGAGCGAGCCGGCGCTGGCGGCGTTTCGGGATAAATACCCTGGCAGCGTCGCGACCCGCGCCGATGTCAGCGATGCCGCGCAGGTCGAGGCGGTATTCAAGGTGCAGCGCGAGCAGTTCGGCGGTTTGGACGTGTTGGTCAACAATGCCGGAATTGCGGGGCCTACGGGAGGTATCGACACCATCAGCGACGCCGAGTGGCAAGCCACCATCAACATCAATCTCACGGCCCAATACCGCTTTGCCCACCACGCAGTACCGCTGCTCAAGGAATCGTCCCACGGCCATTTGCTGCATATCGCCTCGGTGGCGGGGCGGCTAGGCTACGCGTGGCGTACGCCCTATGCGGCGACCAAATGGGCCATTGTCGGCCTGATGAAATCCTTGGCTTCGGAGTTGGGCGAGAGCGACATCCGCGTCAACGCCTTGCTGCCCGGCATTGTCGAAGGCCCGCGCATGGACGGTGTGATCCGCGCCCGCGCTGAGCAACTCGGCGTGCCCGAAGCTCAGATGCGCCAGGAATACCTCAACAAGATCTCCCTCAAGCGCATGGTCACCGCCGAAGACGTGGCTGCCATGGCCTTGTTCCTCTGTTCGCCCGCCGCACGCAACGTGACCGGCCAGGCGATCAGTGTCGACGGTAACGTCGAGTACCTGTAAGCCACGCAAGCACATATCGCGCTGCACCCAGGATTTTTTTCATAAGAATAAAAGTCGGAGAATCGTCATGCCCAAAAATCGCCCTGTCATCATTACCTGTGCTGTTACCGGCGCCATTCATACGCCGTCGATGTCACCGCATTTGCCCATCACCGCGCAGCAAATCGCCGACGCAGCCATCGGCGCCGCCCAAGCTGGCGCGGCCATTGTGCACTTGCATGCCCGTGACCCGATTGATGGGCGCCCTAGCCAGGACCCGGCGCTGTTCGCCGAATTTTTGCCGCAGATCAAGGCGGCCAGTGACGTGGTGATCAACATCACCACCGGCGGCGCGCCGACTATGGGCGTGGAGGAGCGCCTGCAACCGGTGATGCAGTTCAAGCCGGAATTGGCCTCGTTGAACATGGGGTCGATGAATTTCGGGCTGTACGAAATGCTCAACCGCTTTACCGAGTTCCAGCACGATTGGGAACGCCCGTATCTGGAAGAGAGCGACGACCGGATCTTTCGCAACACCTTCCGCGACATTGCCCACATCCTCAATGCCTGTGCCGATAACCGCACCCGCTTTGAAATCGAGTGCTACGACATCGGCCACCTCTACACCGCCGCGCATTTCCTGGAACGCGGTCTGCTCAAACCACCGCTGTTTATCCAGTCGGTGTTTGGTCTGCGTGGTGGCATCGGTGGGCACCCGGAAGACCTGGCGCACATGCGGCGCACTGCCGACCGCCTGTTTGGCGATGACTACGTGTGGTCGATCCTCGGTGCCGGGCGTGGGCAGATCCCGCTGGCGACCATGGGCCTGTCCATGGGCAGCAACGCACGGGTGGGCCTGGAGGATTCGTTGTGGGACGGGCCGGGCAAGCTGGCGGCCTCGAATGCCGACCAGGTACGGCGCATTCGCACGGTGATCGAGGCTCTCGGCCACCGCGTCGCCACGCCCGATGAAGCGCGGGAAATCCTCGGGCTCAAGGGGCGTGACCAGGTCAATTTCTGACCCCGTTTATTTATCGACAAAAAGGCCGCGTCATGACGTGGCCGACATTCCCGCACAACAACAATAAGGGGATCACACCATGCGTATCGAAGTGCCCAAGCACGTCAAGACCGGCTCACCCCGCGAACCGCAGGCCCTCAACAGACTGATGTTTGCCAAGTTGATGCCACTGTTGATCATTGCCTACATTCTGAGCTTTCTGGATCGCACCAACATCGCCCTGGCCAAGCATCACCTGGACGTCGACCTGGGTATTTCTGCCGCCGCCTACGGGTTGGGCGCCGGACTGTTTTTCCTGACCTATGCACTGTCAGAAATCCCCAGCAACCTGATCATGCACAAGGTTGGAGCGCGGTTCTGGATCGCCCGCATCATGGTGACCTGGGGCCTGATCTCTGCGGCGATGGCGTTTGTGCAGGGCGAAACATCGTTCTACGTATTGCGCCTGCTGCTGGGTATTGCCGAAGCCGGTTTATTTCCCGGTGTCATGCTGTACCTGACCTACTGGTTCAACCGCGAACAGCGGGCGCGCGCCACCGGGTATTTCCTGCTGGGCGTGTGCTTTGCCAACATCATCGGTGGCCCTGTGGGCGCGGCTTTGATGCGTATGGACGGTATGCTCGGCTGGCACGGCTGGCAGTGGATGTTCCTACTCGAAGGCCTGCCCGCCGTGGCGTTTGCCTGGGTGGTGTGGCGCAAGTTGCCGGACCGTCCGAGCAAGGCGCCGTGGCTGTCGGCCGAAGAAGCACGCGGTATTGAACAGCGTATCGCCCAGGAAACCGAGGAAGGTGCGGGGGCGGGCGGCCATGCGTTGAAAAACTGGCTGACGCCGCAAATCCTGCTGGCGATCTTTGTGTATTTTTGCCATCAGATCACCCTCTACACCGTGATCTTTTTCTTGCCGAGCATCATCAGCAAATACGGCGAGTTGAGCACCATGAGTGTCGGCCTGCTGACCTCGTTGCCGTGGATCGCGGCGGCACTGGGTGCGGTATTGATCCCGCGTTTTGCGACCACGCCCGGGCGTTGCCGCCGGCTGCTGGTCACTGGGTTGCTGACCATGGCATTGGGGCTGGGCATTGCGTCGGTGTCGGGGCCGGTGTTCAGCCTGTTGGGTTTTTGCCTGTCTGCAGTGATGTTTTTTGTGGTGCAGTCGATCGTGTTTCTCTACCCGGCCTCGCGCCTCAAAGGCGTGGCCTTGGCGGGAGGGCTGGGGTTTGTGAATGCGTGCGGGTTGTTGGGCGGCTTTGTCGGGCCGTCGGTGATGGGCGCCATTGAGATGAGCACGGGCAATGCCATGAACGGCTTGAAAGTCATTACCGTGGTGTTGGTGGTGGCTGCGTTGTCGGCTTTACGCCTGCGCCAGGGCCAGGAAGCGTCTCACACCAGCAACGAAGTGGGGAATCCGGAAGCCAGCACCAGGTAAACCAGCACCGCCGCCAGGCACAAGCCGACAAATGCGCGCAGCAGTGTCCTGGCGGTGGGGTGCACAATGAATTTGATGGCCCAGAGCAAAGCCCCGCTGAGCAGGACGCTTAAGGCGAAAATGACCAGCACAAGGGGGTACCTGCAACCTTCAAGACCTGATTTATAGTCCCAAACCCGTTTATTGAACAGTGCGCACATAGACGCAGCCCCGCAGCCTTCCTAAACTGCCGCTTGTCTTGGGCAAAGGGGCAGGCGCCGATGAATCGCAATGAATTACGCAAGGCCGACATCAACTTGATGGTGGTCTTCGAAGCACTGATGCTCGAGCGCAATGTGACGCGGGTGGCGGAGAAGCTGTTTCTCGGCCAACCGACCATCAGCTCGGCCCTCAACCGCCTGCGTACCCTGTTCAACGACCCACTGTTTATTCGTGTCGGCCATCGCATGGAGCCTACGGCGCGCGCCGAGGAGATCATCCAGCACCTGTCGCCAGCCCTGGACTCGCTGTCTTCGGCCCTGAGCCTGACCCATGATTTCGACCCGTCCATCAGCACCATGACTTTCCGCATCGGTCTGTCCGATGACGTGGAGTTCGGCCTGCTGCCACCCTTGCTGCGCGCCTTGCGCCAGGAGGCGCCGCAGGTGGTGTTTGTGGTGCAGCATGTGGATTACTGGCGCATTCCGGACTTGTTGGCTTCCGGCGATATTACCGTCGGCATCACCCAGACCCGCGGGCTGCCGGCCAATGCCAAGCGCAAGCTGTTGCGGCACATCCGCCCATGCCTGCTGCGCGCCGATGCCTCGGACACACCGCTGACCCTCGACGAATATTGCGCACGGCCCCACGTGCTGGTGTCCCACACCGCCAACGTCGCCGGGTTTGCCGATGAGTGGCTGGCCGAGGTGGGCCGCAAACGCCATGTAGTGCTCTCGGTGCCGCAATACAGCTCGTTGCCGGCCTTGCTTGCCGGCACCGACATGATCGCCAGCCTGCCCGATTACACCGCCCAGGCCATGGCTGCCAGCGGGAACCTGTTCTGCGAGCCGTTCCCGTTCGAAACCCCGACTCTGGATTTGTCGATGGTGTGGCTCAGCCATGTCGACACCGACCCGGCGGAGCGCTGGATGCGCTCGCGGCTGGAGGCATTCATGAGTGATAGAGGGCTGGTGGCCAAGGCTTGAGGTGTTTTTCCGTGGTATATAGCTTGGCATCTTCCTACAAAAAACTCGGAGAAAAGCATGCCGCACCTGCACTTGGAACACACCGCCAACCTGACGCAACTGGACATCGACAAGGCCCTGTTGCGCCTTAACCATGCGTTGGTGGCCTCCGGTCAGTTCGGCGCCGAGTTCGACATCAAGAGCCGTGCGGTGGCGGTCGAGCGATTTCGGGTCGGCACTGGCCTGGGTGAGCGCGGTTTTGTCGCGGTGCGTCTGGCGTTATTGAGCGGGCGTTCACCGCAGATCAAGAAGCAGCTATCAGAAAGCCTGCTGGCGGTGCTTCAGGACCTGGGCCCGTGGCCCGAAGGTGTGCAGGTACAACTGAGTGTCGAGCTGCTGGATATTGATCGCGATTCCTACAGCAAAATCGCCATCGGCTGACTTCCACCATCGCCATCCAATTACAAAAGGCCCTGATCCGCACACACCTTCACCACTTGCTCCCGAAACCAGGTATTGGCGCTGTCCTGCCCACTGGTTTCGTTCCACTGCATATCCAGGGTGAACCCCGGCAAACCGTTAGGTGCTTCGCAAACACCGAATGCCGGCGCCGGTGCCAGTAACTTTTGCACGCGGCGGGGCAGGGTGACGATGAAGTCGGTGCCGGCAATCATCTTCAATGCCGCGCTGTAGCTGTTGGCCCGTGCAATCACCTGACGCTTGCGCGCCTGGCGCGCAAGCCAGCCGTCGATCATGTTGGTGTCGGAGGTCCAGGGTGTGGGGAATACGTGGCGCCGCTCAACGAAGGACTGCAGGCTGAACGCCTGTTCCCTCGGCGCTGAGCGTTGGTCGCACACGCAGACCAAGTCGTCCTCCAACAGCATCTGGGTCTTGAAGTCTTTGTGAGCGCGGTGAAAGTGCGGGCCGAAACAGATCACCAGGTCCAGGCGACCCTCACGCAGGTCGTCGGCGGGGATGTCGGTTTCCAGCTTCTGCACGTTGACGATCACCGGCAGGTCGGCATGGTCGAAACGCTTCAACAGGCGCGGCAGAATCAGCTGCTCGAAATATTCCGGCGCACACACATTGAAGGTCACGGCCTGTTGGGTCGGATCAAAAGCCTGGCCACCGGCATGGCACAGGTTGATGCTTTCCAGAATCTTCTGCACATGCTCGTACATGGTGGTGGCCTTGTACGTAGGACGCATGCCTGCGCGGGTGTTGATAAACAGCTCATCTTCAAAGCTGGTGCGCAGCTTCTTCAGGCTATAGCTCACGGTGGACTGGCTGACGAACAGCGTTTCAGACACCTCGGTAACGCTGCTCTGGTCGTAGACGGCGATAAACACCATCAAATCCTGCATATCGAGCTTTCTGAGCAAGTTACTGTTTAGCATCGGTTTCGTCCGTAAACCCTTTGTACCGAACTCAGTACAAGACTGAGCAAAATGTTAACGGAACGCTCGTACCAATAGAAAGCGCTGTAGGACCTTTCAATGTTTTGGGTGGGACAAAAAATGTTTTTAATACGACGTCAGCGGATATGGCGTGCGTAATGCGCCGGGTTGAAACGCATGACGATCAGCAGCATCAGCCCGCTCACTGCCATCAATGACCACCAGGCCCATTCGAAGCTGCCCAACTGGTCGCGGATCATGCCGGCGATCAGCGGCGACAGGCCGGCGATCAGATAACCGATGCCCTGCACAAACGCGGTAAGGCCACCGGCACGGCGCGGGTTGTCGAGGTGGTCCAGGGACAGGATCAGGCTCATCGGGAACAGGCCGCCAATCCCCAGGCCTAGCAGGCAGGGCCACAACAGGCTCCAATGTTGCGGGCTGAGGATTAGGCCGCAGAAACCCAGGATGATCAGCACCAGCAGCACCGCCACCACGCCGCGTTTATCCTGGCGGCGGTTGGCGATGGCCGGTGTGACCAGGCCGGAGATCACTTCCATGGCAGTCAAGAAACCCAGCAGCAAACCGGCATTTTGTTCACTCCAACCCTGCTCGACGTAGTACGGCGCCAGCCATGCCAGCACACAGGTGTAGGACGCGGTGCCGAGGCCAAAAAAGATCGCCAGCAACCAGGCGCGGCGATTGCTGAAAAAAGCCTCCTGGGGGCCCGAACCGGCGTGGGGTAAGGGCGGCAGGGCCGAACGCTGCGCATACCAGAACACCAGGGCCAACAACGCCAGCAGTGCCCAGATCGCCAGGCCGATACGCCAGCTGCCGGTCTGGGTTTGCACCAACGGCGAGAACGAAGCAGCCAGGGCCGCGCCGCCCATGATCGCGGTGACATACAGGCCCATGAATAACGAAACATTGGCGCTGAAACGCGACTTGATCAGCGCCGGCATCAACGCCTGGATCAGCGCAATGCCGACACCCGCCGCAATGGCACTCGCGATCAGCTCCAGTGCCGAATCCAGGAACAACCGCGACACAGTCGCCAGCCCAATCACCAGCAACGACACCACAATGCTGCGATGCTCGCCCACGCGCTTGGCCAGGCCCATGCCAAAGAACATCGCCAGGCCCATGGCCATGACTGGCAACATGGTCAGTAAGGCGGCGCTGCTGAAACTTAGCGGCACATCCGCACGAATCGACGCCAATAACGGCCCCACGGCCGCCATCGACGGACGCAAATTGAGGGCGACGAGCACCACGCTGATCATCAGCCATAGTGCGCAGGTGGATTTTGCCTGAACGTTTTCCATGGGCCTGCCTTGAATGCACAAGGGCGAATCAGGCCATGGAGTGTGTAGCGGGGCAAATCAGAAAGTCGCAGGGGCTATTGAAAAAATGCGGATGCGAAGTGGTGAGGTAAAAGCGCATTGGGCGTCGGCTGTCAGGCCGTCACGGGAGCAAGCTCCCTCGCCACAGGCCCAACTTAGCGGGATTACAGACTCGGCAACTCCCACCGCGCCTGGTCGATTTCAAGCAATGTGGGCCCCTGGCGATCAGCGGCGGCACGTAAAGCCGTGCGCAACCCTTCAATGCCATGGACGCTTTGTGCCGCGCAGCCCAGAGCCTTGGCCACACCGATAAAGTCCGGCGTGTAGATGTCCACACCCACCGGCTCGATGTCACGGTTGACCATGTACTTCTTGATCTCTTCATAACCCTGGTTATTCCACAACAGCACGATCACCGGTGTACGGGCCTCCACCGCGCTGGCCAGTTCCGGCAGGGTGAATTGCAAACCGCCGTCGCCGATCAGGCACACCACCGGTTGGCCATCGCCGCACCCGAGCCAGGCCCCCATGGCGGCGGGCAGGGCATAACCCAGGGTGCCGTAACCGGTAGAGGCGTTGAACCAGCAGCGTGGGTGGTCGAGGTTCAGGGTCAGGTTGCCGCTGTACACCGGTTGAGTGGAGTCGCCCACGAACACTACGCCCGGCAGTTCCTCCAGAACGGCGTTGAGAAACCGGGTTTGCGCGCGCGTCGCAGCGTCCCACGTAGGTTCCAGCTCGGCCCATAAACGGGCGACGCGTGCTGTGCCCCAGTCGGTAGTGCGCGGCGTCAGCGGCTGGCGGTTGATTTCGGTGAGCAGGGCCTGGGCGGCGATGCGTGCGTCGGCCACCAGTGCCACTTGGGGCGGGTAGTTGCGTACGGTCTGGTCCGGGTCAATATCGATGCGCAACAGCGCACCGGGAATGTTGAAACCACCGGCGAAGGTGACGTCGTAGTCGGTCTCTGCCAACTCGGTGCCGATCGCCAATACCACGTCAGCCTCAGCCACCAGGGCACGGGTGGCGGGCAGTGTTTGCGTGGAGCCGATCAGCAGCGGGTGCGCGGCCGGCAACATACCCTTGGCGTTGATGGTCAGGGCCACGGGCGCGCCGAGGGCTTCTGCGAGGCGGGTCAGTTCGGCGGCTGCGTCAATGGCGCCGCCACCGGCCAGGATCAGCGGGCGCTTGGCCGCAGCCAGCCTCTGGCTCATCTGCTGCACGGCCGCCGGTGCCGCGCCAGCGCGGGTGACGCTGACAGGCGTGCTACCCAGCAACGCGTCGGCATTTTCCACCAACACATCCAGGGGGATCTCGATATGCACCGGGCGCGGCCGACCGGCCTGGAACAACGCAAACGCCCGCGCCAGCACGGCGGGCAGTTCAGCCGCCGACATCAAGGTGTGGGAGAACGCCGCCACCCCGGCCACCAGCGCGCTCTGGTTCGGCAGCTCATGCAACTTGCCGCGCCCACCGCCCAGTTGGCTGCGTGACTGCACGCTGGATATCACCAGCATCGGGATCGAATCGGCATAGGCCTGGCCCATGGCCGTGGTGATATTGGTCATGCCGGGGCCGGTGATGATAAAGCACACGCCGGGCTTGCCAGAGGTGCGCGCATAACCGTCGGCCATGAAGCCGGCGCCCTGTTCGTGGCGCGGGGTGACATGTCGAATGCTGGAGCGCGCCAAGCCCCGGTACAGCTCCACGGTATGTACGCCGGGAATGCCGAATACGTGGTCCACGCCGTAGCGTTCCAGGAGGTGCACCAATACTTCGCCGCAGGTCGCCATACAGGTCGCTCTTGTGATGGGGTCGAAGCGCTATTGGAGCGGTTGGCCGGTGGCGGCAACAATCGATAAAAAGTCATACTCGCCATGTCCTCCCGTCATGGCTGCGCCCCGATGAAACGCCTCCCACCGTTACCTGCGTTGCACACCTTCTGGGTCACAGCCCAGTGCTGCAACTTCACCCGTGCCGCCGAACACCTGCACATTACCCAGGGCGCGGTAAGTCGACAGGTGGCCGGGTTGGAAAGCCAGTTGGGCTATGCCTTGTTTCAGCGCCAGGCGCGTGGCTTGAGCCTGACGGAGGAGGGGCGCGAATGGCTGGCATGCGCGCAGCAGGTGTTTGGCTTGCTCGCTGACGCGGTGGAGCACATCGGTGACCGGCGCCGCACCTTGCAGCTCAAAGCGTCCACCTGCGTGATGCGCTGGTTGTTGCCGCGCTTGCTGCACTGGCAAAAAGAACGCCCGGATGTGCCGGTGGAGCTCACCACGACGGTGGCCTATAACGTCGACTTTCGTCGTGAGCCGTTTGACGCGGCGGTGATCTACGGGCCCATCGCCGAGCAGTCGGCCGAGGCGCGGCATCTGTTCGACGAGCGTCTCACGCCGGTCTGCGTGCCTGGGTTGCTGGGCAGTTTGCGTACGCCGCAGGATTTGCAGCATCAGGTACTGTTGCACCCGACCCGAGACGAGCGCGATTGGACGTTGTGGCTCAAGGCTGCCAATGCCTGCTTGAGCGACCCCATCCAACGGCACCACTTCGAAACCTTGGATTTGGCAATGACCGTAGCGTCCCAGGGCTCCGGGGTGGCGATGGGCGACAGTGCGTTGATTGGCGAGGATCTGAGGGCGGGGCGGTTGGCGATGCCGTTTGAACTGCGGGTGTCGACGGGGATGGGGTATTTCCTGGTGTATCCGCCGGGGAAGGAACCGTCGGTTGGGTTGGTCGCGCTGATGGATTGGTTGGTGAGTGAGGCCAGTGTGGGATGACAGCCTACGCCTATCTACCTGACTCGCCGCGATCCAACTGTGGCTGGCTTGCCTGCGATGACGGCCTGAAAGCCGACACCTATCTACCTGACACCCCGACGATCCAGATGTGGGAGCTGGCTTGCCTGCGATGAGGGCCTAAAAGCCAACGCCTATCTACCAGACACCCCACGATCCAACTGTGGGAGCGGGCTTGCTCGCGAAGGCGGACTGACAGTCAACACAGTTGGATTGTGTACATATCCATTGCTGCGGTAACGGCCGCTTAGGGTTCCGCTCTGACAGCGGGTCACTTTGGAAAAGAGCCGGAATGCCGGCCCAGCCCAAAGTAACCAAAGGGCTCTTGCCCCACCACTCGGCACCTCGCCTAGGCTCGGTGTGCCCGTAATCCGCCAGTGATTTGGGGGGCCGCCGCCACGCGCCATTCATGGCGCGGGGCGGTTAAACCGGCATCCCTGCCGGTTTACCCCCCAAATCACTGTCGAATTCCGGCCAGCGTGGTTTAACGGGGCGCCTAAGATCAAGATCAAAAACAGATCAAGAGCGGCTCGCTTCGCATCGTGGTTAGCGTTGACGGCGTTGGGTCAGTAACCGACCGTAAAGCGCTGGCGCGAGTGCTTCGGTGTTTCCACTTCATCCAGCATGGCGATGGCGAAGTCCGCAAAACTGATCGAGCTGTTGCCGTCACTGTCCACCAGCAGATCATCCGTGCCCAGGCGGAATTCGCCGGTGCGCTCGGTGCCGTCGAACAGGGCCGATGGCGACAGGAAGGTCCAGTCCAGCTCCTTTTCCTGGCGCAGCGTTTCCAGGAATTGCGCCCCGGCACTGGCTTCAGCTTTATATTCAGCCGGGAACCCTTCGCTATCGATCACGCGCCCGCCACCGGGCAACAGCAGTGAACCGGCGCCGCCGACCACCAACAAACGTTTCACACCAGCCTTTTTCACCGGGCCGATCACGGCGCTGGCGGGAAGCGTGGCGAAGTGCGCCGCGCTGATCACCACGTCGCTGCCGCTGATGGCGTGTTGCAAGGCTTCGGCATCCAGGGCATCAACCTGTTTGACCGTAACGCCAGGACGCACAGCCAGCTTGTCGGTATTGCGGGCGATGGCGATGACGGTATGCCCGCGGCGCAGCGCTTCTTCCAGCAGTTGGCTACCGGCGCGGCCAGTGGCACCAATGATTGCGATCTTGCTCATGATGTTCTCCAACAGGGTTAAGGTTTAAAGCCAGTTACCACTTCATTTCGCCCTTGGCGACTTTGGCGCTCAGTTCCAGCGAGCTTTCGTCGGCGAGGGTGGGGTAGCGTTTTTTCATGGCCGCAATCAGGGCGGCGGAGTCCTTGGCCTTGGCGGTTTCGAGGTCGAAGGCCTTGATGTAATCGGCGGTGAAGGTGACCGAGGCCAGCGATGGCGTGCCCAGGTAATGGCCCGGCACCACGGTGTTCGGCTTCAGGTCTTCAATGCGCGTGAGGGTAGCCAGCCAGTCTTTATGGGATTGCGCGCTCTGGGTATCGGCCATCCAGACGTGGATGTTTTCAGCGACCACCACACCACCGACCACGGCCTTGATCGACGGAATCCACACAAAGCTGCGATCTGGCTGCGGGCCGTCAAGGCCAACCACTTCAAGCTGTTGCCCTTCCAGGGTCAGGCTGTGGCCTTTAAGCACTTGCGGCACAAGGGTCTTGGCCGGCTTGTCGGCGCCCATTTTCGGGCCCCAGAAGGCCAGCTTGTCGGCGACGGTGGCGTTGATATGGTCCACCACTGGCTGTGGCGCCAGCACTTTGGCGTCGGGGAAGGCGGCGGTCAGGGTGTCGAGGCCGAAGTAGTAGTCCGGGTCGCCATGGCTGATGTAGATGGTGGTCAGGTGCTTGCCGCTGGCGCGGATCTTCTGCACCAGTTGCTCGGCTTGGCCTTTGCCGAATTGCGCATCCACCAGGATCGCGTCTTTCTCGCCGCTCACCAGCACCGAGCTGACCGGGAAGATCGCGGCTTCGCCTGGGTTGTACACGTCGAGTTTCAGCTCTGCCGCTGCTGCGTGGGCAGCGAAGGCCAGGGCGGCGGTGGCCAGGGTCAAGCGTTTGAAGGTCGAGAACATCGGGCAGCTCCTGCCATCGGTAAGGGATGTACAGAGCTTAGTTGCATAAAACACGACAAAAAATGCGATGCTGGGACATAGTTTGTTTCTAAAATCGGGCAAATCATGGATCGTCTTCAAGCAATGCGCGTGTTTGTCACCGTGGTGGACCTGGGCAGCCAATCCGCCGCTGCCGACCACCTTGACCTGTCGCGCCCGGTGGTCTCGCGCTACCTGGCCGAGCTGGAAGACTGGGTGGGCGCACGCCTGCTGCACCGCACCACGCGCAAGCTCAGCCTCACCGCCGCCGGCGGAGAAACGCTGCCGCGTTGCCGGCAATTGTTGGAACTGTGCGGTGATATGCAGGCCGCCGTCAGCGAGCCCGATGATGCGCCCCGAGGCCTGTTGCGCCTGAGCGTCAGCACTTCGTTCGGCCAGGCGCAGCTGGGCGCGGCGATTGCCGAATACGTCAAGCTTTACCCCCTGGTGACGGTGGATTTGCAGATGCTTGATCGCACGGTGAACCTGGTGGACGAGCGCATCGATCTGGCGATCCGCACCAGCAACGATCTGGACCCCAACCTGATCGCCCGGCGCCTGACCGTATGTCGCTCGGTGGTGTGCGCCACACCGGCTTATCTGCGCGAGCATCCGGCGCCGCAGAAGGTCGAAGACCTGGCCCGGCACAACTGCCTGACCCACTCTTACTTCGGCAAGAGCCTGTGGCATTTCGAAGAAAACGGAGAGCACGTGTCGGTGCCGGTCCACGGCAATATCACGGCCAATGAGGCCAGCACGTTGATGCGCGTGACGCTGGCCGGGGCAGGGGTGGCGATGCTGCCCAGTTATCAGGCCGGTGAGCTGATTCGCAGTGGGGAGTTGGTGCGCTTGCTGCCGCACGCCGAGCCGCGACAGATGAATATCTATGCGGTGTACGCCTCACGCAAACACATGCCTTCGGCGCTGCGTAGCCTCCTGGATTTCCTGGTGCTGCGGTTTCCCGAAGAGCCGGTTTGGGACATAGGGCTCTGAGGTGAAATAAGCGCGCTGAATGGCAGCGCATCATGGCAAGTTGCCCTGACTGACCTATGCTTTAAACAGCACCCTGTAGATCCGTTCAGAGGTCTGTGCCATGAGCATCAAAACCAGAAAGTACCTGACGATTTTCACCCTCTGCGCATTGGCGACAGCGCTGTATGGGACTGCCGCCTACCGCGTCGAGCAAACACGCATGCAGCCGGCGGCATTCGCCATCAGCTGCCATCAGGACCAATGCGTTCCCCGCACCGGCAGTTTCAGTGCGCTCAGGTAGGCTGCTCTGCCTTCAGTTGTTCACGAAACGCCTTGGGTGAAAACCCGACCCTGCGGCGAAACAGCCGTGAGAAATTGGTCGGGTCGGAAAAGCCCAGCACCTCGGACATCTCGTTGATGGTCATGCTGGTGTAGGTCAGCAGGCGCTTGGCTTCCAGCAACTGGCGGTCATGCATGATCTGCAACGCCGGTTGCCCACCCAACTCCCGACACGTCCCGTTCAAGTGTGAGACCGAGATACCCAGCTTGTGGGCCAGGTCTTCAATCTTGGGGTGTTCGCGGTAATGCTGTTCGACCAGTTGCGTAAACCGCCGAAAGTACTCACGACCCCGTGGCGCCCGTGGGTGGCGGCGCTGGATCGCCTGGCGGCTGACCCACACCAATAACACGCTGACCAGGGCGTGCAGCATCATGTCCCGTGCCGGTTGGTCATCGGCGTATTCGTCCTGCAAACGTACGAACAGGCTGTTCAAGTAATCGCTGTCCTTGCCCGCCGGGTAGCTGCCGAGTGTGTGCAGGCCATCGACGGTAGAGCCCAGTTGCGCCTGCAAGTGGCTGACCAGCGGCGCCGACAGCGTTACCACAAACCCTTCCACATCCTCGGAAAAACGAAAGCCGTGCACGCAAAGCGGTGGCAGCACTTGTAGGCTCGACTCATTGAGCGTGGTGCGCTGGCCTTCGATTTCCAGTTGTGCCTGGCCTTTGTGCACATACAGCAACTGGCACAGGTCCGCGTGCCGGTGGGGCTGGATTTCCCACTGGTATTCCCGACTGCGCCGGGAAATGGTTTCGCAGTGCAACAAATCGGGAGTCGGCCACTGCTGGCTTTCCCCGTAAAGCTTGAAGACCGGAATCGCGGTTTTGGTCATGGTTTCAATCCGATACTCAGGATAGTGGTTCGGTAATCGCCCCGATTGGCGAAAAGCACAGGTTTTGACGCAGTTTTCACCTTCTTATGAGCCTCACTCAAGTGAAAAATGTCAGCCACAAGAGCAATGACAACTCTTTCACTCCATACGTTCGCGTGAAGCTTGAAGGTCATAAAAATAATGAAAACCCTGAAAACCCAAGTCGCCATTATCGGTGCCGGTCCTTCCGGATTGCTGCTCGGCCAACTGCTGCACAATGCTGGCATCCAGACCCTCGTTCTAGAGCGTCAGAGCGCCGATTACGTACAAGGCCGTATCCGCGCCGGTGTGTTGGAACAGGGCATGGTCGACCTGCTGCGCGAAGCCGGCGTCAGCCAACGCATGGACGCCGAAGGTTTGGTGCACGACGGGTTTGATATTGCCCTCAATGGCCAACTCACCTCTATCGACCTCAAGGCCTTGACCGGCGGCCAGTCGGTGATGATCTACGGCCAGACCGAGGTCACCCGCGACCTGATGGCCGCCCGCGCAGCCGCCGGTGCCATCACCCTGTACGAAGCCTCCGATGTTCAACCCCATGACCTGAAAAGTGAACAGCCGTGGCTGACCTTTGAGCACGAAGGCCAAGCCTACCGCCTGGAGTGCGACTACATTGCCGGCTGCGACGGTTTCCATGGCGTGGCCCGCCAGTCGATACCGGCGCAAGCGCTGAAGGTGTTCGAACGCGTCTACCCCTTCGGCTGGCTGGGCGTGCTGGCCGACACGCCGCCGGTACATGCCGAACTGGTGTACGCCAAACATGCGCGGGGTTTTGCGCTGTGCAGCATGCGGTCGCCGACCCGCAGCCGTTACTACCTGCAAGTGCCGGTCGAAGAGAAGCTGGAAGACTGGGCGGATGAACGTTTCTGGGATGAACTCAAGAGCCGCCTGCCCGGCTCATTGGCCGAACAATTGGTGACCGGCCCGTCGATCGAGAAAAGCATCGCGCCGCTGCGCAGCTTTGTGGTGGAACCCATGCAGTACGGGCGCCTGTTCCTGCTCGGCGATGCCGCGCACATTGTGCCGCCCACCGGTGCCAAGGGCTTGAACCTGGCGGCCAGTGATGTGAGCACCTTGTTTCGCATCTTGCTCAAGGTGTACCACGAAGGGCGCCTGGACTTGCTGGAAAAATACTCGGCAATCTGCCTGCGCCGAGTGTGGAAAGCCGAGCGGTTTTCCTGGTGGATGACCTCGATGCTGCATCAGTTTCCCCAGGCGGACGCCTTCAGCCAGCGCATTGCCGAGAGCGAGCTGGACTATTTCATCCACTCCCAGGCCGGGCGCAAAACCATCGCAGAAAATTACGTCGGCCTTCCTTACGAGCCTATCGAATAGCCTGCTATCGTATCGAGCATTCCCACCGGTGACCGTTGCCTGTGGGCCCTGCTCGAAGGTTCTGCCGTGACTCACCTCAATCAGCCCGCTCCAACCGTTCCCGCCGTGCGCAGTATCCTGGTCGCGCTGATGATGGCGATCTTCCTGGGTGCCCTGGACCAGACCATTGTCGCCGTGTCCATGCCGGCCATTTCCGCACAGTTCCATGACGTCAACCTGCTGGCCTGGGTGATCTCCGGCTACATGGTGGCGATGACCGTGGCGGTGCCGATCTACGGCAAGCTCGGTGACCTGTATGGGCGCCGGCCCATGATGCTCATTGGCATGGGCCTGTTCACCCTGGCGTCGTTGTTTTGCGGCCTGGCGCAAAGCATGGAGCAACTGGTGCTGGCTCGGGTTCTGCAGGGTATCGGCGCTGGCGGGATGGTCTCGGTGAGCCAGGCGATCATTGGCGACATTATTCCTCCCCGCGAACGGGGACGTTATCAGGGGTATTTCAGCAGCATGTACGCGGTGGCCAGCGTGGCCGGGCCGGTGCTGGGCGGTTATATGACCGAGTACCTGTCGTGGCGCTGGGTGTTTTTGATCAACCTGCCACTGGGCGTCGGCGCCTGGTACGTGGCCCATCGCACCCTGGTGGGGCTGCCGGTGCCGCAGCGCAAGCCGATCATCGATTACCTCGGCACGGTGCTGATGATCGTCGGCCTCACCGCCTTGTTGCTGGGCATCACCGAAATCGGCCAGGGCCATTCGTGGCGTGACGATCAAGTGCTGGGGTTGCTGGCCTGCGCACTGCTGGCGTTAAGCGTGTTTGTGTGGCACGAACGCCGCGCACGGGAACCGCTGTTGCCGATGCACTTGTTTGCCAACCGCAGTGCGGTGTTGTGCTGGTGCACGATTTTCATCACCAGCTTCCAGGCGATTTCCCTGACGGTGCTGATGCCCCTGCGCTACCAGACCGTAACCGGCGCCGGTGCCGACAGCGCGGCCCTGCACTTGCTGCCCTTGGCGATGGGCTTGCCGATGGGCGCGTATTTTGCCGGGCGCATGACCTCGGTGACGGGCCGCTATAAACCGATGATCCTCAGCGGCGCGGTGTTGAGCCCGCTGGCGATTCTCGGCATGGCCTACAGCGCGCCCCAGGCGGTGGCGCTCACCAGCGTCTTCATGTTGTTGTGCGGTATCGCCGCGGGCATGCAGTTCCCGACCTCGTTGGTGGGTACGCAGAACTCGGTGGAGCAGCGGGATATCGGTGTGGCCACCAGCACCACCAACCTGTTTCGCTCCCTGGGCGGGGCAGTGGGGGTGGCCTGCATGTCGGCGTTGCTGCTGGCGCTGTTACACGATTCCAGTTTCGCCCATCTGGCAAGCGGCGCGCTGGTGGCCGAAGGCAGTTCCGGCAACGTGCTGCTCGACGGCCTCAACGCCGCACCCGGCCCGGCGCAAGATGCGTTGCGCGGCGAGCTGGCGGTGACGTTCCGGCATTTGCTGATGGTGAGTGCGGCGGTGTCGCTGCTGGGGTTGGCCGCTGCGATAGCGATGCCGAATCGGGTACTGCGCGGCCGTGAAGACAAAGTTAGATAAGCGGACGCGGAGCGTCCCAGGCGGCGTTCCCACGCAGAGCGTGGGAATGATCAGGATCAGGGGCTGTAATACCCCACCGCAACCATGAAATGCCCGCTCTTGCGCACATAGGCATGCTTGTTCTCGACCTTGCCGGTCACCGGGTTTTTCCAGCGGTATTTGTATTCGCCCTGGTCCTGTTCAGCCATCATCTGGAGGATCGGCACACCCACCGGTTTGCCATCCGGGTCCTTGATCTTGGCAAAATCGGTGTTGATCAGGCGCAGGTTGGTGCCATGGGCGACGTAGCGCCGCGTGTTCAGGTCCACCACGAATACGTAGAGATCATCTTGCAGGAAGCCGCCTTGCAAGGAGTTGATCGCCTTGAGCGTGCCGGCTTCATCCTTGACCAACGCCTCCACCGCCTTGTTGCGCAGCGCCCGTGCCTGTTCCGGTGTGGCGCGCGGCAAGTAATAACCGACCGCCAGGATGCGTTCGCCCACGCGCTGATAAAACACGTGTTTATGTTCGACCTTGCCGTCATTCCAGTTCTGCCAGCGGTAGTCAGCCTGCTGGATACCCTGGTTTTCGGGCACCTTGAGCGCGTCCTTGAAGGATTGGCGCAAATCCGGTCCGAGTACCTCGGACACATCGCGACCTATGAGAGCGGAGGAGGGCCCGCCACTGGCCAGCAGTACGCCTTTTGTATCGACCACAAACACATAACGGTCCTGGTCGATGAACTCGCCCTGACGGCTGAAGGCGGCGAACGCCTTGTCACCTTGCTTGTGGTAGTACGCCAAGGCCTTTTCCAGCAGGGCCTTGGCGGCTTGGGCATCCGCTTCCTGTGCCGTGGCGGCATGCACCTGGCTGCAACACAACAGCAGCAGCCAGGTGAATCGGAGCAGTCTCTTCATTTACCCGTCCCTCGTTCTTGTTGGTGTGCCAAGAGCGTAGACGGTTGGCGGCGAATCAGAAGGGTTTGGTCGGCAGGTATTTGCCGTCCAGGGTGATGACCGCACGGGAGCCGCCGTCCGGGTCTTCGACTTTCTTGATGTCCAGTTTGAAGTTGATGGCGCTGATGATGCCGTCGCCGAATTGCTCATGCACCAGGGCCTTCAAGGTAGAGCCGTAGACTTGCAGCATTTCATAGAAACGGTACATGGTTGGGTCGGTCGGCACACCGCTCGGGAAGCTGCCGCGCAGTGGGACGCTTTGCAGCAGGCGGCTGGCGTCCTCGTCAAGGCCGAGTTTGCCGCACACGATGTCGGCCGCTTCCTTGGGCAGCGGGTGCTGGCCGAGCAGGGCTGCGGTGACGAATGCCAGGCTCAGCCCGGTGCCGTCGGTGAGGTCCTGCCACGACAGGTTTTTGCGTGCCTTGAGGTCGATAACGGTGTCGGCCAGGGCCAGGCGTGGGGTTTGAGCGAATTGGGATTGCAACATGGTGACGTCCTCTTGGGTTGATTAGGGTTCAGGCGGCGTGGGCGCGGGTGCTGGGGTGGTCGAGCAGGGAGACGAAGCGCCCGGTGTGCCCGTCCAAAGCGTCAATGCCGCCGGTTTCGATGTCGTACACCCAGCCATGCAGGTTCATCCGGCCTTGTTCCAGCGCCAGGGCGACCGAAGGGTGAGTCTTGAGGTTGGCCAGTTGGGCGACCACGTTTTCGCGCACCAATGAATCCAGGCGTGCAGCGTCCGAGGCATGCGTACGGGCGGCATTGATCACCTTGGCCGACTCGGCATGGCGCAACCAGTTGGCCACGGCGGGCAGGTGGTCCAGGCATTTGCAGGTAGAAATTGCAGTCATCGCGCCGCAGTCCGAGTGCCCGCAAATCACGATGTCGCTGACGCCCAGCACCGCTACGGCATATTCGACTGTGGCCGACACACCTCCCGGCTCCGGTCCGTAGGACGGCACTATGTTGCCGGCGTTACGGATGACGAACAGGTCGCCGGGTTCCTGCTGGGTCAGCAGCTCGGGGACTACGCGGCTGTCAGAGCAGGACACGAATAAGGTGCCGGGGCTTTGCGTGGTCGCCAGGTGTTTGAACAAGTCACTGCGAGGGGTAAAGGCTTCACGTTGGAATTTGCGAAAGCCGTCGATGAGATGCTGCATGGTGGTTCTCCTTGCGTCGCTGATGGGGGCAAGGATGGGAGTTTTTGGCTATAGGGTCCAAGACCGGTTTATTATGCTTTCTAGAAGTCATGCCTATAGTTGGAGCGCTACCCATGCTGTTGCGTCATATCCGTTACTTGCTGGCCGTTGCCGAGCACCGCAACTTCACGCGGGCTGCAGAGGCGCTGCACGTGTCGCAGCCGACCTTGTCGCAACAGATCAAGCAACTGGAAGAAAGCCTGGGCGCGCCACTGCTGGACCGCTCCGGGCGCAGTGTCAGCCTGACCGACGCGGGGCAGGCCTATGTGCGTTATGCGCGGCTGGCCTTGCAGGATCTACAAGCCGGCACCCGCGCCATACATGACGTGCAGGACCTGCGCCGAGGGCATTTGCGCCTGGCCATGACGCCGACTTTCACCGCCTACCTGATCGGGCCATTGCTGGCGCGTTTCAACCAGCTGTATCCGGGCATCACCCTGAGCATCGAGGAACTGACCCAAGACCGTATCGAAGCCGCGCTGGGCGAGGACCTGCTGGATATCGGCATCGGCTTTACCGGCGAGCATGGGCTGGAGATCGACTGTGAGGCGCTGTTTGTCGAAGAGCTGAGCCTGGTCGTCAGTGCCAGTCACCCCGAACGCACACAACCGGCCTGGCTCGAACAGCCTCTGGTGCTACTGAACACAGGCTTCGCCACCCGCCGCTACATCGACGACTACTGTCACCAGCAAGGGGTTAAACCGCAGATTGCCATGGAGGCCAATTCCATCAGCGCGATTATCGAAATCGTGCGCAGCACGCCCCTGGCAACCATCCTGCCCCGCGCACTGGCCGAGGCCCAGGCAGGCCTGCATGCCGTGGCGATTGCCCCACCGTTGCCGCAGCGCACCGCGGCACTGCTGAGCCGCAAGGGCGCATATCGCAGCGCTGCGTGTGCGGCGTTTGTAGCGTTGATCAAGGCGTAGGGCCGGGCTGACGCCCCAGGATCCAAATGTGGGAGCTGGCTTGCCTGCGATGACGGCCGGACAATCAACGCCGATCTACCCGACACCCCGCATTCAAGGCGCAGCCAACCACTGCCCCACAATCCCCGCATACGCCCCCGTCGCTACACTTAAATGCAACCACTGATCTACGTAACTCTTCCAGGCCACATCATCGCGCGGCAACAAAAACGCTTTTTCACTGTACTGCATCGGTTGCTCCGGGTTGACCGCGCACAACCCAGGCTTGAGCTTCTGCTGATAACGCGCCTCGCTGGCGTCGGTAATCATCACATCGGCTTTGCCCGCCAGCAGCTCATCAAAAATCGTCACGTTGTCATGCAGGCGAATCTGCGTCTGGCCCAAGTGCGCACGGGCAAACACTTCGTTGGTGCCGCCCGCTGGTTCGATCACTCGCACCTGGGGCTGGTTGATCTGCTCCACCGTCTGGTAACGCTGCACGTCGGCGCAGCGCACCAGCGGGATCTTGCCGTCGACTCCGAGTGATTGGCTGAAAAAGGCTTTTTTCTGACGTTCCAACGACACGGAAATACCGCCCACCGCGATGTCGCAGCGTTGGGCGAGAAAGTCCGGCATCAGGGTTTTCCAGGTGGTAGGCACCCAGGTGATTTTGGCGTTGAGGCTCTTGGCGAGAGACTCGGCCATGGCAATGTCGATGCCTTCATAGCCGCCGTCGCTGCGCAGCGAGGTGTAAGGCTTGTAGTCGCCGGTGGTACACACGGTGAGGGTGCCGCGCGCAATCACGTCGTCAAGGCGAGATGCAGCGGTGTCGGCCTGGGCGACAGTGGCCAGGCTTGCCAGTACACAGAGGGCCAGAGGCGCTTTCATGGGGTCGAATCCTTGGGGCACGGTCGGGGGCTCATTATTTCCAGCACAGGGCAGGGTGGCAAGGCGCGGTGAATGTTTAGCCAAACTGCAACCAAACTCCGTCAAGCCTGAATTTACCCGCGTATCCCCGCGTGTGACGCTCAAGTCTTTCTATCACTGTGAAGCGCGCATGCACGCTTGCCCCGACATTCACACCGCGACATTGCCGTCTGCGCTTGCGTTCTGGGCTCTGTTCCATTGCCGACACGCGCGCCCGCCAGATACCTCTCTCCTACGTTGATCTACCCCCAAGGATGACGCGCACCTGTGCGCATCTGCCCGGCGGCGCCTGCGCGCTTGCCTGACGCAAACGTATGAGAATTCCCATGAGTGTTTTTGCCAGCCTGCATGAAGCCCAGACCTTCCTTGAACAGAACCCCGACATTGAGATGTTCGAGCTGTTTATCCTCGATAACAACGGCGTACCGCGCGGCAAGCTGCTGCATCGCGACGAACTGCTGGCGGTGTACGAAAGTGGCCGGCCTCTGCCCAGCACCATCCTCGGCCTGACTATCAATGGCGATGACGTAGAAAACTCCGGGCTGGTTTGGGAGGTGGGGGATATCGACTGCCGCGCCTATCCGATCAGCGGCAGCTTGCAGCGCATGCCATGGCGCTTGATCCCCACCGCGGCGGTGCAAGTCAGCATGCACCCCACCGAAGGCCTGCCCGCCACCGTGGCCGACCCCAGGCACCTGCTGGCCAATGTTATCGAGGCGCTCAAGGCCGACGGTTATTACCCGGTGATGGCGGCGGAGCTGGAGTTCTATCTGCTCGACCAGAAGCCCGACAGCAACGGCCGCCCACAACCGGCGCGGGATGTGGATGGCAAGCGTCCGCGCTCGACCCAGGTGTACGGCCTGCGCGAGCTGGAGCAGATCGAGCCGTTTCTTGCCGACCTCTACAGCGCCTGCAAACTGCAAGGGATTCCGGCGCGCACGGCCATCTCCGAGTACGCGCCAGGCCAAGTGGAAATCACCCTCGAACACCGCACCGACGCGCTGCAGGCGATGGACGAAGCCGTGCGCTACAAACGCCTGGTCAAGGGCGTGGCGCACAAACATGGAATGACCGCCTGTTTCATGGCCAAGCCGTTCGACGACCTGGCCGGCACCGGCATGCACATGCACGTCAGCTTGGCCGATGCCCAGGGCAATAACCTGTTTGCCAGTGAAGCGGCCGACGGCACGCCACTGCTGCGCCAGGCCGTGGGCGGCATGCTCAGCACCTTGCTCGATTCACTGTTGATGTTCTGCCCCAACGCCAACTCTTATCGACGCTTCCAAACCAACAGCTATGCGCCGCTCGCTGCCACCTGGGGCGTGGACAACCGCACCGTCAGCCTGCGAGTGCCCGGTGGCCCGGCACAATCGCGGCATATCGAACACCGCATCTGCGGGGCCGACGCCAACCCCTACCTGGCGGCCGCCGCGATCCTGGCCGGCATTCATCGAGGCATCCGCGAACAGCTCGACCCTGGCGCCCCGGTGCAAGGCAACGGCTACGCCCAGGCCAAGGAACTGTTGCCCACCGACTGGCTGACCACCTTGCGCGCGCTGGAAACCTCCCGCTGGGCACCGGATGCGTTCGGGCGCCAATTCCTCGGCGTTTACCTGGCGGTCAAACGTGCCGAATACCGCCAGTTCATGGGCGAGGTAGGGGAGCAGGATTGGCGCTGGTACTTGCATCAAGCGTGACCGGTTTTAGTGGGGGGCTTTCGACCTTTTTTTCACGTTGCGGCGGTTAAGCTGCGAATCAAGGTCGTTTACTACCGTTTCATTCACATGAGCCCGCGATGTCGCCACAACCTCCATCCTCCATCGAGACCGAATTCACCGAGCGCTATGACCGTGAGCATGCCAGGGGCTGTGGCGACCCGCGTCCGCCCAGGCTGTTGCAGCGCCTGTCGGCGTGGCGCGATGCGCGGTTGGTACGCCAAGCCCTGAAGGTGGCGGGGGAGCCAGGGCTTATCCTCGACCTGGCGTGCGGTTCCGGGCGCTTCTGGCCGGTGCTGGCCGAACACGTCAACCGCGTGATACTGGCCTCGGACAACTCCCAGGCGATGCTCGATCACGCGCGCACCCATCACCCCGGCGGGTTGCTCAAGCGTGTCAAAACATTCCAGGGCTCGGCGTTTTCCATTGGCCTTTCGGCGAATGCGGTGGACTGCATTTTTTGCCTGGATTTGTTTCGCCATGTGCCCGACAGTGATGCGCGACTCATGTTATTGCACGAGTTTCACCGCGTCAGCCGCGACACGGTGATTGTTGCCGTGAACGTGGGCACGCCCGTAGAGAGCGAGTTTCGGCAAGCCGGCTTCAAAATCCTCAATTACCAAGAGTTCCTGCCGGGCTCGCGGCGATGGTGCGTCTACGTTTTGCGTAAGAGAGGATAACGCCCCTTTGTCGGACTATTCTTCATCTCCTGTCGGAGTTTTCATGATGGCGTGTGCACTGCGGATGCTCGCAAGCCCCTTTCGCGATATATACTGCGCGCCATTCTTCAAGGGAGAGCCGTGTGGCCATCGATATTCACTGGATCTGCGACAACGATAGCCTCGGCCAGCATTGCGCCGAATGGCAGCAGTTGCCATTCGTCGCCCTCGACACCGAATTCATGCGGGTCGACACCTTTTACCCTATTGCCGGGCTGATCCAGATCGGTGATGGCGTGCGCGCTTACCTGATCGACCCCCTGACCATCGACAATTGGCAACCCTTGGCCGCCTTGCTGGAGAACCCAGCGGTGATCAAGGTGGTGCACGCCTGCAGTGAAGACCTGGAAGTGCTGTCGCGCCTGACCGGCAGCTTGCCGGTGCCGTTGTTCGACACCCAATTGGCAGCGGCCTACCTCAACCTCGGTTTTTCCATGGGCTACTCGCGCCTGGTGCAGGCGGTGTTGGATATCGAGTTGCCCAAGGGTGAAACCCGCTCCGACTGGCTGCAGCGGCCATTGTCGGAGACGCAGATCAGCTACGCCGCCGAAGACGCGGTGCACTTGGCCGAGGTTTACACCCTTCTGCGCCCGCAACTGTCGGATGACAAATACGCCTGGGTACTGGAAGACGGCGCCGAATTGGTGGCCAACCTGCGCCGCGAGATCGACCCCTACGAGGTGTACCGCGACGCCAAGCTGGCGTGGAAATTGTCCCGTGCCCAACTCGCGGTGTTGCGTGAACTGTGCGCCTGGCGCGAGCAGCAGGCCCGTGCTCGCGACTTGCCGCGCAACCGTATTATTCGCGAACACTCGTTGTGGCCCCTGGCCAAATCCCAGCCGGATAACCTCGCCGCCCTGGGCAAGATCGAAGACATGCACCCGCGCACCGTGCGCCAGGACGGCCAGTTTTTGCTGGACCTGATCAAACGCACCGGTAGCGTGCCCATGGACCAATGGCCGCCTGCCGTGGCTGAGCCGTTACCCGTGGACGCTGCCGCGTTGATCAAGCAACTGCGGGCCCTGGGCCAAACTTTCGCCGAGCGCCTGGACATGGCGCCGGAACTGATGCTGCGCAAGAAAACCCTCGAAGCCCTGGTTAAAAGTGGCTACCCCGATGGGCCTTACCAATTGCCAGACTCGCTGCGTGGCTGGCGCCGCGAGTTGATGGGCCAGGCGTTGCTCGACAGCCTGGCCAATGCCGGAGAACAGCCTTGAAACGTATTTGCTCCATCTACCGCAGCAAGAAAAAAGACGGCATGTACCTCTATGTGCTCAAAAGCGATGCCCTGGAGCGCGTACCCGATCCGTTGATGGAAGCGTTCGGCAAGGCGCATCACGCCTTTGACATGGTGCTGACGCCTGAGCGCAAGCTGTCGCGCGAAGACATCACCGTGGTGCTGGAAAACCTCGACAAGCAGGGCTACCACCTACAAATGCCGCCAGCTGAGGACGAGTACATCGAGCACTTGCCCGAAGAGCTGCTGCGCCGCAACGACCCGATGTGATCGACCCGTGCCCGGCTCAGGGCACAGTTTCAATGGAATCGTATTAGAGGACGGTGGCCGTAAGGATGCGGGCGGCCGTCTGCACTGTTTTTTCAAAGGTTTGAACCATGCGTGTTCTGATTGCTGAACAGGATCATCCGCTCTACGCCCAATTGCTCAGGGACGCCGCCCCAGACCTCGAAGTGCTGACCAGCGGCGATTCGGCCGAACTCTCGCGCCTGGCCGCCGACTGTCCGGTGTGGCTGGGCCAGCCCGATCTGTTGGCGACCCTGCTGCGTCAGGGCCATCATCCGCAATGGCTGCAATCGACGTGGGCGGGCATCACGCCACTGCTGGCCGACGGCTTGCCACGCGACTATCGGCTGACCCGCGCGGTAGGCATTTTTGGCCAGGTCATGGCCGAGTTTGTCCTCACCTACATGCTGGGCCACGAGCGCGAAGTGCTGGCGCGGTTGGTCAGCCAGGTGGAGCGCAAATGGGATAACCGCATGGGTCAGAGCCTGGCGGGGCGTAAGGCGCTGATCGTCGGCACCGGTGACATTGGCCAGAGCGTGGCCGAGTTTCTGCTGCCGTTCGGCGTGCAGTTATATGGCATCGCCAGCCAGGCCCGCGAGCAGGCACCGTTTATCGAAGTGGCGGGGCTCGACCAGTTGGGCCGGCTGGTGGGGGAGGTGGATTACGTGATCAACCTGCTGCCCAACACGCCTGATACCCATGACCTGTACGACGCGGCGCTGTTCAAGCAATTCAAACCCACCGGTTTATTTATCAACGTCGGACGCGGCGTGGCGGTGGTGGACGCCGACCTGGTCGAGGCGCTCAAAGAAGGGCACCTGGCCGGCGCGGTGATCGACGTGTGCCGCCAGGAGCCCTTGCCGCAACGCCATCCGTTCTGGACGGCGTGGGGTTTGCTGTTGACCGGGCACAGCTCGGCCCCGACCTCGCCGCCGATGATGGTGGCGTTGTTTGTGCAGAACCTGCGGGCGTATCAGGCCAAGCAAGCGCTGCGCGGGGAAGTGGATTTCGAGCGCGGTTACTGACAAAACGCGGAAAAAAATGTGGGAGCGGGCTTGCTCGCGAATGCAGGGGATCAGTCAACACATTGGGTGGCTGCCACACCGCATTCGCGAGCAAGCCCGCTCCCACATTGAGTGTATGCAAGTCTTAGAGACTGAAGTCACCCTCGGACACCAGCTCGCTCAACGGCTTGCGCGGGCTCGGCATTTCGCGCCCTTGCAGGTACTCCGGCAAACTCGACTTGTCGCCCAGCTTGCCCACCGCCACGGCCGCATGCAGCGCATAACCCTGGGGAATCTTCAGCTCCTTGCGGGTCAGTTCCTGATCGAAGCCGGCCATGCCGTGGGTGTGCCAGCCACTGAGGCTGGCTTGCAGCGCCAGGTGGCCCCAGGCCGAGCCGGTGTCGAAGGTGTGCCACAGCGCCGGGGTTTCTTCTGTGGCGCCGGGGGCGATGAAGTCGGTTTTCGACGCGATAATGACCAGAGCCGACGCATGCTGCGCCCAATTGCGGTTGAATTCATTCAGCAGGCCCAGGAAACGCTCCCAATCCGGCGTGTCACGGCGCGCATACAGAAACCGCCACGGCTGCGAGTTGTAGGCCGAAGGTGCCCAGCGTGCCGCTTCGAAGAAACTCAGCAGCGTCTCCTGCGGGATGCTCTCACCGGTAAAGGCGCGGGGCGACCAGCGCTCGGTAAATTGGGTGTGGATCGGATAATCGGCAACGCGGGGGTTATTGCTCATGGACAGACCCTGATGAAAAAACCGGGATTCAAAACTACTGCGCCCACCCAGGCCTGACAAGTCTTGCAACACCGTCAGTCGTAAGCGCTTGGCCCCAACGGGCTTGGGCACTAGACTGGCGGCCTTTTCACCTTCCGATACTGATGCAGAGCCATGGCCGCCAAAGTCGAACCTTTCTGGATACGCAAAACCCTTGAGCACCTCGACCAAGAGGAGTGGGAGTCCTTGTGCGACGGCTGTGGCCTGTGCTGCCTGCAAAAGCTCGAGGATGAGGACGACAACAGCGTCTATTACACGCGTATCGCCTGCAAACTGCTCGACCTGAAAACCTGCCAGTGCACCGATTACCCCAACCGCCGTGCCTCGGTGCCTGATTGCATCCAGCTCACGCCGGGCCAGGCCGATCAGTTCAAATGGTTGCCGCCGACCTGCGGTTACCGCCTGGTCAGCGAGCGCAAGGACTTGCCGCTGTGGCATCACCTGGTCTGCGGCGACCGTGACGCGGTGCACCACGAACGCATTTCCCAGTCCGGGCGCATGCTCAGCGAAGGCAGCGTGCCCGAGGACGACTGGGAGGATTACCTGATTTTCCGCGCGGGTTGAACGAGGAGTGTGTATGAAGGTGGCCGCCAAGTGGGCAGCGGGCCTGGTCGTGCTGGCGCTGAGCGGGCCGGGCTGGTGCGCGAAGAAAGTCGACCTGGATTACCACGTCAAGCTGTTGCCCCAAAGCCAGCAGGCCGAGGTGCGCGTCAGCCTGTCCCAAGGCGCGGCGGTGCGCAGCCTGAACTTCGACCTGGGCCGCGACGGTGACTACAGCGACTTCAAGGCCGATGGCCAGTGGCAAATCACGGGCAACCGTGGCCTGTGGCAACCCAGTGCCGACAAGGCCAGCCTGACCTACCGCGTGCGCCTGGCCCATGCGCGCAAGCCTGGCGTGTATGACACACGCATCACGCCCGGCTGGGCGTTACTGCGCGGCGAAGACCTGGTGCCGGCCGCCCGTCTCGACCAGCAAGACGGCGTCGAACTGGTCTCACGCCTGATGTTTGAACTGCCGACGGGTTGGAAGAGCGTCGAAACCGCCTGGCCGCGCATCGGCCAGAACAAATTCCGCATCGACAACGTGTCCCGCCTGTTCGACCGCCCCACCGGCTGGATGCTGGCGGGCAACCTCGGCAGCCGCCGCCTGCGCCTGGGTGATACCGACGTCACCGTGGCCTCGCCCAAGGGCCAGGGGATGCGCCGCATGGACGTGCTGACGTTACTGACGTTTGTCTGGCCCCAGGTGGAGGCCGCGTTCCCGCGCCATCCTGGCAAACTGTTGATTGTCGGTGCCAGTGATCCGATGCGGCGGGGCGCTTATTCGTTACGCGATTCGATCTACCTCAACAGCCGCACGCCGCTGGTTGGCGAAAATGGCAGCAGCCCGTTGCTGCGCGAAGTGGTGCAGGCCATCGGGCGCTTTAATGACCACGACAGCAGTGACTGGATCAGCGAGGGCTTGGGCGAGTACTACGCAATCGAGTTGATGCGGCGTGCCGGCGGTATTACCGATGAGCGCTATGCGGCGATCCAGGCACGGCTGACCAAAGAAGGCAAAGACGTCAGCACCCTCAAAGGCGAGCACGTCAACGGCGCGACGCTGGCGCGTTCGGTGGTGGTATTGCAGGAACTGGACCGTGAGATCCGCGTGAAGACCCACAACAAGCGCTCCCTGGACGATCTGGCGCAGGCAGTGATGCGGGTGAACAGCATCAACACCAAAGAGTTCGTGCAGTTGGCCGAGAGTGTGATGGGTGAGTCTTCGGTGGTACTGGACTCCAAATTACTGCGCTGAGCAACAAAACTGTGGGAGCAAGCCAGCTCCCACATTTTAGATCTTCACAGTCTTGAAGACAGGGATCAGGCTTTAGGTTTCACCGCCTTTTCAGCCGCCACTTCAGCCTTGGTCTTCAGGTTCTTCAACTCTTCCCCGGCGCGCTCGATTTTCGTGCGCACGCTGTTCATTTCCTGGCGACCCTGTTCCAGTTTGTCCTTGAGCGAACTGTGCCCGGTAAAGCCACGAGCCAATGCCACGCCACCAATCGCCACCTGGATCAAGCCGAAAATCCCACCGCGGCGCAGGCCTTTACCCACCATCATCACTCCGCCGGCCACTGAGCCGATGCGCTCCCAGCCATGCACGTTCTGGGTGGGTTGAGGCTTCAACGGTGTGGCTTCGATGATAGGTCGCAAGGTTTTGCTGTCGCTCATGATCAGTCTCCAACAAGGGCAAGTGTTACTAGCTGACTGCGCGCATGTGCCGGATGTTCCCGTAATATCAGTACTTGGGGCCCGAACGGGTGTTGTTGCCCTTGGCCAGGCGGTCATAGAGCACCACGTTGACCGTGGCCGCCAGGTTCATGCAGCCGGTGGTGGGGATATACACCACGTCCTCGCACCAATCGCGGATATCTTTGTCCAGGGAGCCGTCTTCGGGGCCGAAGATATACAGCGCGCGGTCGGGGTGGGTGTATTCAGGCAACGGGCGGGCGCCGTCGACCAATTCCACGGCGACCGGGATGCAGCCTAAGGGCAGGATCTTTTTCAGGTCGTCGATGCCGATCAGCGGGATATCGTGGTGCACTTTCTTGGTGTCGGTGATGAAATCCCGGGCGCGCTCGTAACGCACGCCGGTGTAGAACACCGAGGCCACGCCGTAACAGCCGGCGGCACGCATCACCGAGCCGACGTTTTCGGGGGATTTGGGGTTGTACAGACCGATGCAACTGTAGCGTTTATTGCCCACGGGGAAGGGTGCCTTGAGAAAAACGGCGATTATACGGCCTGGGGGGATGCAGTGCTTGGACGATCGTCATCGCGGGCAAGCCCGGCTCCCACCGGGAAATGCATTCCTACTGTGGGAGCTGGCTTGCCTGCGATGAGGCCGGAACAGGCAAAGAAAAGCTTCAGTCGTCCTTCTTCATCAACCCCGCCAACGCCGCAAACGGGTTGTGCGTCGCCTTGGCAATGCTCGGGCTGCTGGTGGAGCCTTCGCCGAAGTACTGCTGGTCGGTGTAGCGCGAGTGTTCGTTGTCGTGGCAGTACAGGCACAGCAACTCCCAGTTGGAACCGTCCTGGGGGTTGTCATCATGGTTGTGGTTGCGGTGGTGAACGGTCAGTTCACTCAAGCGCTTGCCGGCAAATTCACGGGCGCAGCGGCCACACACGTGGGGGTACATCTTCAAGGCTTTATCGCGGTAGCCCATTTCGCGGTCGCGCTGGGCATCGGCAAGGATGCGGTCCAGCTTGGCGGTGTGGGAGGGCGGGTTGTTCGAGCTCATCATGGCTCCTGGCTATTATTGGGTGGTTCACGGACAAGGTTGATTCTAGCTGCTCCCACAGGGGATTGGCGCGATTGAATCAACCGCGATCAGCCCTTGAGCTTCTCTGCAATCCAGATGGTATGCCGCGTACCCTTGTTGCCATGGGCAAATACTTGCACTTCTTCGGCCTTGAAGCCGGCCTTGCGCAGTTTGTCACTGAACAGCTTGTCGGCGCTGGCCGACCACACGGCCAGCACGCCCTTGGGGCGCAGGGCCTTGGCACACGCGGCCAGGCCACTGGCCGAGTACAACCAACTGTTAGCCTTTTGCGTGAGCCCTTCAGGGCCGTTGTCGACGTCGAGCATGATCGCGTCAAAGCCTTGGGGCTCGGCCTGCAGTACCTTGGCCACGTCTTCCTGGCGGACCACGGTGCGCGGGTCCAGCAGCGGGTGTCCGGATTTCTCCCCCAGCGGCCCCCGGTTCCACTCCACGACGCCGGGCACCAGTTCGGCCACCACCACTTCGGCGCTCTTGCCCAAATGCTTGAGCGCCGCGGCCAGGGTAAAGCCCATGCCCAGGCCGCCGATCAGCACCCGCGAACCCGGGCGCCCGGCCACTTTGCGGCAGGGAATCTCCGCCAGGGCATCTTCGGAGCCGTGCATGCGCGTGTTCATCAACTGGCCACCGTCACCGCCCTGGATCTTGATGACAAAGTCCTCGCCGTATTCGAACAGGCACAAGGCGCCGCCGTTGTCGGGGATCGGGGTGGTGTCCAGCAGAACGAAACGTTTCATGGAAATCTCATTGGGAAGGGCATTCTTGCGCGGTTGGGAGTAGCCTTAGGGCATTCCGGTCAGGCCATGGAGCCATCGATGAAGTGCAGCATTCTAACGGTCATTGTGTTGAGCGCGCTCGCATTGGGTACCGCGCAGGCTCAGGAGTTACAAACCGTACCGGTCGCGCCCGCGCCAACCCCAGGCGCGCCGGGCACGCCAACGCCCACGTTGTACCCGCAAGTCACGCCGCCCGTTGCGCCCAAGACCCATAATGGCTCGCCACCGCTGGCGCCCATCGTGCTGCCGGCGCCGCCCAAGGACCAGACGGTCCCTGGCCTGCAGCAAAACGACAGCAAGCCGAAAACGCCGGGCGGTTAGACCAGACCGAGGGCCTTGAACACAAAGGCATATTCGAGGGCCACGTCACGTAAGCCCTGATAGCGCCCGCTCATGCCGCCATGGCCGGCACCCAGCTCGGTCTTGAGCAGCAGCAGGTTGTCGTCTGTCTTGGTATCCCGCAGCTTGGCCACCCACTTGGCGGCTTCCCAGTACTGCACGCGGCTGTCGTTATAGCCGGCGATCACCAGCGTGGCCGGGTAAGCCTGGGCACGGACGTTCTCGTAGGGCGCGTAGGCCTTGATGCGCGCATACACTTCGGGTTCCTCGGGGTTGCCCCATTCGTCGTACTCGGTGATGGTCAGCGGCAGTTCCGGGTCGAGCATGGTATTGAGCACATCGACGAACGGCACTTCCGCAATCGCCGCCTGGAACAATTCCGGACGCTGGTTGAGCACCGCGCCGATCAGCAGGCCGCCGGCACTGCCGCCGCTGATCGCCAGTTGTGGGGAGGTGGTCAGGCCCTCGGCGATCAAATGTTCGGCGCAGGCGATAAAGTCGCTGAAGGTGTTCTGCTTGTGTTCCTGCTTGCCGCTGCGATACCAGGCCTCACCCAGCTCACCGCCGCCGCGCACATGGGCGATGGCAAACGCCACCCCGCGGTCGAGCAAGCTCAGGCGCGCATGGGAGAACCACGGGTCCAGGCTTGAGCCGTAGGCACCGTAGCCATACAGGTACAGGGGCGTCGGCTTGCCGAGCTGGTCACGCTTGACCACCAGGCTGATGGGTACCTGGGTGCCATCGGCAGAAGTGGCCCACAGGCGTTGGCTGACGTAATCGTCGGCGTTGAAGACGCCCAGCACCGGGGTTTCCTTGAGCACGACCTGCGCGCCTGTCGCCAGCTCGAGCTGGCGCACTTGGGCCGGGCGATTCAAGGCCTCATAGCGCAGGCGGATCTTGTCGCTGGGAAACTCGAGGCTGTTCTGTACGTAGAGGCTGTAGGCGGCGTCAGGCAATTGCACCCGATAGGCCGGCACGTTCTCGGGGTGTACTTCGATAACCGGCAGGCCACCAATGCGCAGGCTCAAGGTCATGGCGTTGGCGTTCAGGCTCACGCCGTCGAGCATGACCTCGTCGCTGTGGGGGATCAGGTTCTGCCAGTCGGCTTCGGTGGGCGGCGTGCCGGTGTCGACGGCCACGTACAGCGCATGGTTGATGCCGTCGCGGTTGCTGCGGATAAACCAGGTCCACTGGCCATTGCGCTTGCCGTGGTCGACGTCGTATTCGTGGTCTTCGACCCGTGGCGCCAGGCAGGTGAAGGCCAGGTGCGGTTGCTCGGCGTCCAGCGCCCAGACTTCGCTGGTGGTCTTGCTGCCCAGGGCCAGCAACAGTTGGCGCTCGGAGCTTGAGCGGTAGCAATGCAGGAAAAAACGGCCGTCGGGCTCGTGGAACACTTCCTGCGCGGCGGTGCCGTCCAGGCGATAGCGATACAGTTTGTGCGGGCGATGGGTGTCGTCCAGCTCACCGAAAAACAGGGTCAGGCTGTCATTGGCCCAGGTCATGCTGCCATCGCAGTTTTCGAACGCCAGTTCGCTGACCTTGTCGGTCGCCAATTCCTTCACGAACAGGGTGTAAATCTCTTCGCCGCTGGTATCGAGGCTATAGGCCAGGCGTTGGTGATCGGGGCTGATGCTGAACGCGCCCAGGGAAAAAAAGCCGCCATTGGCCAAGACGTTCGGGTCCAGCAACAGTTCTTCGCTGCTGGCGTCCACCTGGTTGCTGTCATCGGCCGGGCGGCGGCAGCGGTAGTGGCGGGCGTACTCGTCACCGGCGGTGGTGCGGGTGTAATACAAATACGGGCCCCAAGGGGAGGGCAGGGACAGGTCGGTTTCCAGAATGCGGCCCTTGATCTCGTCGAACAGGGTCTCGCGCAACGCCTGCTGATCGGCGAGTTGGGCTTCCTGCCAGTCGTTTTCGGCCTTGAGGTAGTCGAGCACCTCAGGGTTGTCGCGTTCTTGCAGCCAGGCGTACGGGTCTGGGCCTGGGGCCTTGCGGGCAATCGGTGCGGTGGAAATAGGCATGGATAATTCCCTATCTGGCAGACGGTGGCAGGCATTGCAGCCGCGACACGCAAAAGCCGTTATCATAGCCGCCTGTTTGCCAACCTTGCCATGGACACCATGACCGAGAACGACTATCTGACCGCTTGGGGCCTTTACGCCTTCGCCGCTTTGGGCTGCCTGTTGGTGTGGTGGCGCATGACCCGCTGGATCTGGCGCTGGCTGCGCGAGCCCCTGCAATTGCTGATGGCGGTGTTGCTGCTCAGCCCGACCATTGTCGACCCGGTCAAGACCCAGTTTGCGCCGGCCGTGGCCATTACTGCCCTGGACTTGGTGCTCAAGGTCGGCAACAACGCCTGGCGCGCCATTTCCGACCTGTTCATGTACACGATGATCGTGTTTGCCCTGTACATCGTGTTTGTGCTGATCCGCTGGCCCATCGAACGCGCCGCCAACGCTCGCCGTGAGCGCAAGGCGGCTGCGGATGCCGCCTTGGCCGCCGAACCGGAAGAAGACGAACCCTTCCGTCGCCCGGCGCCTGCCGGTGGTATGCGGGTCGAACCGCGCCTTTAACGTTGTTTGCCCTGCAGCGAGAGCCCTGGCATGTGTGAATTATTGGGCATGAGTGCCAACGTCCCCACCGATATCGTGTTCAGCTTTACCGGGCTGATGCAGCGCGGTGGGCGCACTGGCCCGCATCGCGACGGTTGGGGCATTGCCTTCTATGAAGGCCGTGGCCTGCGCCTGTTCCAGGACCCGGCTGCCAGTAGCGAGTCGGAAGTCGCGTTGCTGGTGCAGCGTTACCCCATCAAGAGCGAAGTGGTGATCGGCCATATTCGCCAGGCCAATGTGGGCAAGGTCAGCCTGGCCAATACCCATCCGTTCGTGCGCGAGCTGTGGGGGCGTAACTGGTGTTTTGCCCACAACGGCCAACTGGCAGACTTCGATCCCCGCGCCACCTTCTACCGCCCGGTGGGCGATACCGACAGCGAAGCGGCGTTCTGCGACTTGCTCAACCGTGTGCGCGAAGCCTTCCCCGAGCCGGTGGACATCGAGCAGGTGCTGCCCGACCTGATCGCCGCCTGCGCCGAATACCGCAGCAAGGGCGTGTTCAACTGCCTGCTCAGCGACGGCGACTGGCTGTTCTGCTATTGCTCGACCAAGCTGGCACAGATCACCCGGCGGGCGCCTTTTGGCCCGGCGCGCTTGAAAGATGTCGACGTGATCGTCGATTTTCAGGCCGAAACCACCCCCAATGATGTGGTAACGGTGATCGCCACCGAGCCGTTGACCGACAACGAAAACTGGACCCGCTACGAACCGGGCCAATGGAGCCTGTGGCGACGCGGTGAATGTGTCAGCCAGGGCGTTACCAAGTAAGGAATCGAGCATGTTGCTTAGCTATCTGCGGTTGGTGCTGTTTGCCGTTGGCTTGTTGGTCGGCGTGCAGGTGCCGGGGTTTATCAATGACTACGCCAAGCGCGTCGAAGCCCACTTGATCGAGGCCCAGACCGGCTTGCGCGGTTTCGAGTCCACGGCGCAGCAGTTCTTCAACGGTGATATGCAAGCCTTGGTGGCGCATTACCGCGCCAGCGATGACCCGGTGTTCCGGAGCGACGCCAGCAGCCTGGGCGCCATGCTCGACCGCCAGCTCGAGCTGGACAAGCAATTCCAGGCCATGCAGGGTCCGTGGTACATCCGCGCCCTGCAAGTGGCCGTGGCTGCCGACCCGGATATCCGTTCGGAGACCTGGAATGGCTACAGCTACCAGATCTTGCTGACGCCCGAAGCCATGGGCTGGGGCCTGGGCGGGGCGATGCTGTTGTCGTTCGGCATCGAGTGCCTGTACCGCTTGATCGACTGGGTGGTGCTGGGTGGCCGGCGCCTGCGCCAGAGCCGGCCCATCGAAGAGCGGGACCTCAAGGGCCTCTAACGACCCACTGATCGTTCCCACGCTCCGCGTGGGAATGCTTTTTCTGACGCTCCGCGTCGCGCGTGAGGGCGCAGAGCGCCCTGTGCTGCATTCCCACGCAGAGCGTGGGAACGATCAGTCGGGTTTATTCAGTTGCATGCGTTCTGCACCTACTTGCTCGGCATAGCGGGCAACGACTTTCTGGCACAACCCCACAATCTCCTCCACCAACTCCACCCCCACACGCCACGACACCACCACCTGCAAGTTCGGCAGACGCTGGGCCATGGGCAGCATGACCAATTCCCCTCGCTCCAGTTCTTCGCTCACCAGCACCGGTGGCAGCGCGCCGATGCCGAAGCCATCGCGCAGCAACCGGGTGATCGCCGACACCGAGTTCACGCAGTTCATGCGCGGTGCGGCCACGCCATTGGCCTGCATCAAACTCAATACGTCCTGATGCGGGTGGGAGTTTTTCGAGTAAGTGATGATGCGCTCCTGGGCCAGCTCGGCGAGGGAGGCGTAGTCACGGTTGTAAATCGACTGGCTGGCCACGATCCAGGCCATGGGGTGGCTGGCCAGTTCCAGGCTGCGCACGGTTTCCAGGCGCAGCAGGTCGGTTTGCAGGATCAGGTCGAGGAAACCTTTTTGCAGTTGATCGCTGAGGTTCAGCGCAGTGTCGGCGACCAGCTCGATTTCCACCAGTGGGTACAGCTTCATCAGCTCAGCAACCAGCGGGCTTAGCCAGGTGTGGATCACCGTGTCCATTGCGCCGATCCGAATGCGCCCAACCTTGCTGCTGGTGGTCTCCAGGGACTGCTTCAAGCCCTGCATGGTCACCATCATCTGCTCGGCATAGTCGAGCACTTTCAAACCTTCCGGGGTCAGGCTCACGCCACGCGAATCACGCAGGAAAAGTTTCACCCCCAGCTCGCTTTCCAGCACTGCGATGCGGCTGGAGATCGAGGCCTGGGTGGTGAACAGCTTCTCGGCCGTGAGCCGGAAGCTCTTGAGCTTGGCCACCCAGACGAAGGTTTCGAGGAACTTCAAATTCATGGGATCAACTTTTTCTTATGCATGGATCGGTTTTTATTAGTTGGACGTCGCACCGGGCAAGCGCCAAAAATCGAGCTATTCCACGATAAGCGTCGTTGGGGTGTCAGGACAAGTTGCGAGTTCTGCGTAAAAAATCCCACACTACAAGAAAACAAAGCCTACAGGAGCGACCCCCGTGAGCCGCCTGCTACTCAACTGCGACATCGGCGAAAGCTTTGGCAACTGGACCATGGGTCTGGACGCCGAAGTCATGCCGTTCATTGATTGCGCCAACGTGGCTTGCGGTTTCCATGCCGGCGACCCGAGCATCATGCGCAAGACCGTCAGCCTGGCGTTCAAGCACGGCGTGCAAGTGGGCGCTCATCCGGCCTACCAGGACCTGCAAGGCTTCGGCCGGCGCTCCATGAACTACACGCCGCAGGAAATCCAGGACCTGTTGCACTACCAGATCGGTGCGCTGGACGGCATCTGCCGCGCCCAGGGCGGGCGCGTCAGCTATGTGAAACCCCACGGCGCGATGTACAACGACATGATGGCCAACCCCGCGCAGTTGCGTGCGGTGATCCAGGCCGTGGCCGCTTACGGCGACCTGCCGCTGATGCTGCTGGCCACCCGCGACAACCGCGCGGCCCAAGCCTTGGGCGACGAATACGGGGTGACCCTGTGGTTCGAAGCCTTCGCTGACCGTGCCTATGACAGTAACGGCCATCTGGTGTCTCGCCAACTGCCCGGCGCGGTGCATCACGACGCCGACACCATCGTGCAGCAGGCCCTGACCCTTTTCCGTGGCGAATCGCTGATTGCCAGCGACGGCAGCCCATTGGTGCTACAAGCCAATACCCTGTGTGTGCATGGCGACAACGCCAGTTCGGTCGCTGCCGTGCAGCGTATCCGCGAAGCGTTGAAAACAGCATGAACCCACGCATCGAAGTGGTGGCGATCGACTGCCTGATGGTGCGTCTGTTTGACGTGATCGCCGAAGCCAACATGCCGTGGATGCTCGCGGCTACCGAGCGCCTGCGCTATGGTTTTGGCCCGGCCTTGGTGGACCTGGTGCCGTCCTACACCACTTTGATGGTGCATTACGATCTCACGGCGCTGACCCCGGCCCAGGCCCGGGCGCTGATCGACCAGGCCCTCACCGATCTGCAACCCCAGGCGCAGGGCAGTGGCCAGTGCCATGTGCTGCCCGTGTGGTACGACCTGAGTGTCGGCCCGGAACTGAACTTGCTGTCCCAGCGCAGCGGGCTGGCCGTGGAGGAGGTGATCCGCCGTCACAGCGCCCACGAGTACCAAGTGTTCGCCCTCGGTTTTGCCCCAGGGTTTGCCTTTATGGGGCTGGTGGACGAGCTACTTGCCACGCCGCGCCTCAACACGCCGCGCAAACGCGTGGCTGCCGGCAGCGTCGGCATCGCCGAACGGCAAACCGCCGCGTACCCGGTGGTGTCCCCGGGCGGCTGGAACCTGATCGGCCGCACCCCGGCCAAACTGTTCGACCGGGAGCGCGACGGCTACAGCCTGATGCAACCCGGCGACACGGTGCGCTTCGCCTCGGTCAGCCACGCCGAATTCATCCACTTGGGTGGCGACGACACGCCGCTGGAGGCGCAGGCATGAGCCGCTTGATCATCGAGGCCAGCACGCCGCTGTGCCTGTTGCAGGACGCCGGTCGTTTTGGCGTACGCCACCTGGGCGTGACCCAGGGTGGCGCGCTGGATTGGGTGTCGATGTCCTGGGCCAACTGGCTGTTGGACAATGCCCTGGATGCGCCGGTGGTGGAGATCACCCTGGGGGGCTTTACCGTGCAGGCCGAGGATTATTGCCTGCTGGCCTTGGCCGGTGCGGACCTGGGCGCCTATGTCGATGAGCGAGCGATAAGCCCCGGTCGCAGTTTTATCCTGCAAAAGGGCCAGCGACTGCGCTTCACCCAGCCGTTCAATGGGGCACGCGCTTATCTGGCCGCGCCCGGTGGCTTTGATGCGCAGGCTGTACTGGGCAGTTGTGCCACGGTCGTGCGCGAAGCGTTGGGCGGGGTGGACGGTTTCGGCAAGGCCTTGGCCGAAGGCGGGCGTTTGGCGTATTCCGGTACTGGCGGTGCAATGAAGGTGCTGGCCAACCCGGATGTGCAATCCGCTGCATCACTGGACGTGATCATCGGCGCGCAGATAGGCCAGTTCAGCGGGCAGAGCCTGTTCGATGCTTTCAACACCGAATGGGCTCTGGACAGCCGTGCAGACCGCATGGGCATGCGCTTGCTCGGCACGCCGTTGCAGTATCAGGGGCCGTCGTTGATTTCCGAAGGGATTCCATTGGGCGCGATTCAGGTGCCCCCGGATGGGCAACCGATTGTGTTGCTCAATGACCGGCAGACGATCGGCGGTTACCCGCGGTTGGGCGCGTTGACACCTTTATCCTTGGCGCGGCTGGCGCAGTGTCTGCCGGGGGAGAAGGTGCGGTTGGCACCGGTGGTGCAGGAGGCTGCGCATCGGCAGCACATCAAGTTTTTGCAGCAGTTTGCCGATCGCTAAAAAGCATCGCAGGCAAGCCAGCTCCCACATGTTGACTGCATTCCAACGTTGAAATGCAGTCAACATGTGGGAGCTGGCTTGCCTGCGATGAGGCCGGTCAAAACACCGCCTATTTCGAGAGAAAGCGCATACCTTCTTCCAACCCGCGCAGCGTCAGCGGGTACATCTGATCCTCCACCAACTCGCGAACAATCCCCGTCGACGCTGTATAGCCCCAAGTATCTTTCGGGTAGGGGTTAATCCAGATCAGCTTCTTGTACTTGGCCATGAAGCGCTGCATCCACACATACCCCGGCTCCTCGTTCCAATGCTCGACGCTGCCGCCGGCCTGAGTGATTTCATAGGGCGCCATGGCCGCATCGCCGATAAAGATCACTTTGTAGTCGGCGCCGTATTTGTGCAGCAGATCCTGGGTGGACGTGCGCTCCGAGGTGCGACGCTGGTTGTTCTTCCACACCGACTCGTACACAAAGTTATGGAAATAGAAGTACTCCAGGTGCTTGAACTCGGTCTTGCACGCGGAGAACAGCTCTTCGCAGATCTTCACGTGGGCATCCATCGAGCCGCCGATGTCGAACAGCAGCAACAGCTTGATGGTGTTACGCCGTTCGGGGCGCATCTGAATATTCAGCAAGCCGGCATCGCGAGCGGTGTGGTCGATGGTGCCATCGATATCCAGCTCTTCGGCCGCACCCTGGCGCGCAAACTTGCGCAGGCGGCGCAGGGCGATCTTGATGTTGCGCGTGCCCAGTTCTACCTGGTCGTCGAGGTTCTTGTACTCGCGCTGGTCCCAGACTTTCACCGCCTTGCCCTGGCGCTTGCCCGCGTCACCGACGCGAATGCCTTCGGGGTTGTAGCCGCCAGAACCAAAGGGGCTGGTGCCGCCGGTGCCGATCCATTTGTTGCCGCCGGCATGGCGTTCTTTCTGTTCTTCCAGGCGCTTCTTGAACTCTTCGATCAGTTTGTCCAGGCCACCGAGGGACTGGATCTGCGCACGTTCCTCATCGCTCAAGGAACGTTCGAATTCCTTGCGTAGCCATTCTTCGGGGATCAGCGCCTGCAGGTGGTCGTCGAGCTTTTCCAGGCCGTTGAAATAGGCGCCGAAGGCCCGGTCGAACTTGTCGAAATGCCGCTCGTCCTTGACCAGGATCGCCCGGGCCAAATAATAAAACTCGTCCATGTCGGCGAAGGTCACGCGCTGTTTGAGCGCGTTGATCAGGTCGAGCAGCTCGCGCACCGACACCGGCACCTTGGCGGCACGCATCTCATTGAACAGGTTGAGCAGCATCAGCGATTACCGCGACGGCTCATGAACGCCAGACGCTCCAGCAACTGCACGTCTTGCTCGTTCTTCACCAAGGCGCCGGCGAGGGGAGGGATGGCCTTGGTCGGGTCGCGCTCGCGCAGCACCGCTTCGCCAATATTGTCGGCCATCAGCAGCTTGAGCCAGTCGACCAGCTCGGAGGTGGAAGGTTTTTTCTTCAGGCCCGGCACCTTGCGCACATCGAAGAACACGTCCAGCGCTTCGCTGACCAGGTCTTTCTTGATGCCCGGGTAGTGCACATCCACGATTTTTTGCAGGGTGGTGCGGTCGGGGAAGGCGATGTAGTGGAAGAAGCAACGGCGCAGGAACGCGTCCGGCAGCTCTTTTTCGTTGTTGGAGGTGATGATGATGATCGGGCGCTTCTTGGCCTTGATGGTCTCGTCGATTTCGTAGACGTAGAACTCCATCTTGTCGAGTTCTTGCAGCAGGTCGTTGGGGAACTCGATATCGGCCTTGTCGATTTCATCGATCAGCAGGATCACCCGCTCTTCGGACTCGAAGGCTTCCCACAGCTTGCCTTTCTTCAGGTAGTTGCGCACGTCGTGCACCTTGTCCACGCCCAATTGGGAGTCGCGTAGGCGGCTGACCGCGTCGTACTCGTACAGGCCCTGGTGCGCCTTGGTGGTGGACTTGATGTGCCAGGTGATCAACCTGGCACCGAAGGATTCGGCCAGTTGCTCGGCAAGCATGGTCTTGCCGGTGCCCGGTTCGCCCTTGACCAGCAGCGGCCGCTCCAGGGTGATGGCGGCGTTGACGGCCAGTTTCAGGTCATCGGTAGCCACATAGGCCTGGGTGCCTTCGAACTTCATCGGTCATTCCTCGGATTCATCAATGGCCCGACTATACCCCTCAGCCCCGGCGACTGTGAACGCAGACGGGTTATTCAGTCTCTGAATGGCGGGTCACATCAGCCCTGGCCCATGCAGGAAGTGTGGGAGCTGGCTTGCCTGCGATGGCGGTGTATCAGTGACAGATGAGTTGGCTGATCAGCTCCCACAGGGTTAATCAGCGCTGGGCTTGGGCTGTTCGTAACGAGCATTGAACGCCTGGATGAACCCATTGCGCAGAATCGCGATCACCGCAGAAAACGCACTGACATTTTGCTGATGCACGCTACCGCTCAGCTCCACACGGGTGGCGAACTGGTTTTTACGCTGGTTTTTCAGCACGGTTTCGCTGGCGCCCACCACGGCTTCCCAGATTGAGCGGAAGATATTCTTGTCCTGGTTTTCAACGTCTTGTTGCCAGTCGAACACCTCCACATCACGCAGCAGTGGCTTGATGTAGCCGGTGAGCCGGCCATTTTCAGCCTGGGCTTCGATCACCACATCACCCGTGCCTGCCTTGAAGTCGAACTTGCCATAGGCCGATGCAAAGTCGTTCATGCGTTTGAGTTGCAGGTCGCGGGCGCGGAAGCGGAACTCGAACTCTTCGAAATCGCTCAGCGGGTCAAAGGTGGCGTTGGCTTCCAGGGGCGCCTGGCCTTGCAGCAGTGCCTTGCCTTCAAAGCGTGCATCACGCTTGCCTTTGACATCCACCACATTGGTCAGGTTATAGAAGCTGGCGTTGACCCCGGTGGCGTTGATATTCACCTGAGGCTTGGAGCTGAAGTTATGGAAGGCGATCTCGCCGTCTTCGATGCGTACTTCATTGAGGGTAATCGGCAGCAGCTTGCGCAGTTGTTCCTGCCAGTCGGTGCCTTTACCGGTCTGGGACGCCTGTTTGTTGGCACCGCCATCGACGAAGTTGATCTGGGGGCGTACAAAATGCCCCTCGGCCACGACGGCATGGTCGTACCAGAGTGAATGCCAGCTCACGGCGAACTCGATCAGCGGCGCCTTGACGAACGGTACCGGGACCTTGCCGTCCACCTTGACGATTTGCAGGCCGTTGATCCGGTAGGCGCCGCGCCATAGCGCCAGATCCACATCGGCAATCTCGCCACGGTAATCGCCCATGTTGGCGAGTTTGTCGTTCAGGTAGTTGCGTACCAGGTAGGGCAGCGCGATGTGCACGGCAATCAGGACCAGCACCAGAGCGGCGATTGTCCCTAACGGCCAACTGTAGCGACGTTTCATTGGGCAGTTCTCCTAGCTTGTAGGAGATTGACTGTTCTGATCGTCGCAACGTTCCTCCTTCTGGACGCTTGGGAGCACGAGGCATACCCTTGGGGCCTTTCCCAAAGTCTCGACAACAGGAATCGCCATGAGCCGCATCTTCGCAGACAACGCGCACTCCATCGGCAACACGCCTCTGGTTCAGATCAACCGCATCGCACCGCGGGGCGTGACGATCCTGGCCAAGATCGAAGGGCGTAACCCCGGCTATTCGGTGAAGTGCCGCATTGGCGCCAGCATGGTCTGGGATGCGGAAAGCAGCGGCAAACTCAAGCCGGGCATGACCATAGTCGAGCCGACTTCGGGCAACACCGGTATCGGCCTGGCATTTGTCGCCGCTGCCCGTGGCTACAAGTTGCTGCTGACCATGCCGTCGTCCATGAGCCTTGAACGCCGTAAAGTGCTCAAGGCTCTGGGCGCCGAACTGGTGCTGACCGAGCCGGCCAAGGGCATGAAGGGCGCCATCGATAAGGCCGCCGAGATCGTCGCCAGCGACCCGGCCACCTACTTTATGCCGGCCCAGTTCGACAACCCGGCAAACCCTGCGATCCATGAGAAAACCACCGGCCCGGAAATCTGGAACGACACCGATGGCGCCGTGGACGTGCTGGTGGCGGGCGTGGGAACCGGCGGCACCATCACCGGGGTATCACGCTATATCAAGAACACCGCGGGCAAGCCGATTCTGTCGGTGGCCGTGGAGCCCATGGTTTCCCCGGTGATCACCCAGGCCTTGGCGGGTGAAGAGATCAAGCCCAGCCCGCACAAGATCCAGGGGATCGGCGCCGGTTTTGTGCCGAAAAACCTCGACCTGTCGATGGTCGACCGGGTGGAGCTGGCGACCGACGAGGAGTCCAAGGCCATGGCCCGGCGCTTGATGCTGGAAGAGGGCATTCTGTGCGGGATCTCCTGTGGCGCCGCCATGGCGGTGGCCGTGCGCATGGCCGAGAAGCCGGAAATGCAGGGCAAGACCATCGTGGTGATTTTGCCGGACTCCGGTGAGCGCTACCTGTCGAGCATGTTGTTCAGCGATTTGTTTACCGAGCAGGAAAACCAGGCCTGAATACTGTAGGAGCGAGCTTGCTCGCGAAAAACCTGAGAGCGCCACGTTGTGTCAGTAAGCCCTCGTTATCGTTGACGTTCTTCGCGAGCAAGCTCGCTCCTACAAGTGTTGATACAGGTCAGTCTGGTTTCCTGGGCCTTCTGCATAATGGCTCAAGTGTTTATCATGGCCGGCTGTTACGTCTGGTTTCCCATTGACGGAAATTTGCTGGCCAGGCGCTTATTTCCAGGAGTTGCTGCATGACCTTTTCTTTGGCCGCCAAACTGTCGGTGTTGCTGCTGTTCATTGGCAGCACGCTGTATGTGCACCTGCGTGGCAAGGCCCGTTTGCCGATGTTGCGTCAGTTCGTCAACCATTCGGCGCTGTTCGCCCCGTATAACGCCCTGATGTACCTGTTTTCCGCGGTGCCGTCCAAGCCCTACCTGGACCGCAGCAAGTTCCCGGAACTGGATGTGCTCAAGGACAACTGGGAAGTGATCCGCGAAGAGGCCATGCACCTGTTCGACGAGGGCTACATCCGCGCCGCCGAAAAGAACAACGACGCCGGCTTCGGTTCGTTCTTCAAGAAGGGCTGGAAGCGTTTCTACCTCAAGTGGTACGACAAACCGCTGCCTTCGGCCGAGGCGCTGTGCCCCAAGACTGTGGCGTTGGTGAGCAGCATCCCTAACGTCAAGGGCGCGATGTTTGCGCTGTTGCCGGGCGGCAGTCACCTCAACCCGCACCGCGACCCGTTCGCCGGTTCCCTGCGTTATCACCTGGGGCTGTCCACGCCGAACTCCGACGACTGCCGTATCTTCGTCGACGGCCAGGTCTACGCCTGGCGCGACGGTGAAGACGTGATGTTCGATGAAACCTACGTGCACTGGGTGAAAAACGAAACCGAACAGACCCGGGTGATCCTGTTTTGCGACATTGAGCGGCCATTGAGCAACCGCGTGATGACCCGCATCAACCGCTGGGTCAGCAAGCAACTGGGCCGCGCAACCGCGCCGCAGAACCTCGATGACGAGCGCGTGGGCGGCATCAACCAGGCGTACGCCTGGAGCAAGACCTTCAGCGACAAGTTCAGTGGCCAGGTCAAACAGTGGAAGCGCAAGCATCCCAAGGCCTACCGCATTGCGCGGCCGGTGCTGGCGGTGGTGGTGTTGGTACTGCTCTGGAAGTGGCTGTTCGGCTAAACCGCACACCATAAAAAGGCGCTGTATCGAAAGATACAGCGCCTTTTTCATGCCTGGAATGTGATCAAAACTGTGGGAGCTGGCTTGCCTGCGATGGCGGAGTATCAGCTATAAAAAGGTTGGCTGGCCCACCGCTTTCGCAGGCAAGCCAGCTCCCACCTTTGATCTGCGTTGCTCTTAAGAGGCGATCAACTGGCGCAGCACGTAGTGCAGAATCCCGCCCGCCTTGAAATACTCCACTTCATTCAAGGTATCAATCCGGCACAGCACCTCAACCTTCTCGCTGCTGCCATCCTCCCGCGTGATCACCAACGTCAGGTTCATCCGCGGCTCGATCTCGGCGTCGGTCAGTCCGAGGATATCGATCTTCTCCTTGCCGGTGAGCTTGAGTGTCTTGCGGTTCTGATCCAGCTTGAACTGCAACGGCAACACGCCCATGCCTACCAGGTTGGAGCGGTGGATACGCTCAAAACTCTCGGCGATCACCGCCTTGACCCCTAGCAGGTTAGTGCCCTTGGCCGCCCAATCGCGGCTGGAGCCGGTACCGTATTCCTGGCCGGCGATCACCACCAGCGGTGTGCCCGAGGCCTGGTACTTCATGGCGGCATCGTAGATCGCCATTTTCTCGCCAGTGGGGATATACAGCGTGTTACCGCCTTCTTCGCCGCCGAGCATTTCATTGCGAATACGGATATTGGCGAAGGTGCCGCGCATCATCACTTCATGGTTGCCCCGGCGTGAGCCGTAGGAGTTGAAGTCACGCGGCTCCACGCCCTGTTCGCGCAGGTAGCGCCCGGCCGGGCTGTCGGCCTTGATATTGCCGGCTGGGGAGATGTGATCGGTGGTCACCGAATCCCCCAGCAGGGCCAGCACGTTGGCGCCCTTGACGTCCTCGATCACCGGCAGCGGGCCAGCAATGTCGTCGAAGAACGGCGGGTGCTGGATGTAGGTGGAATCCTGCTGCCACACGTAGGTGGCTGCCTGCGGCACTTCAATGGCTTGCCACTGTTCGTCGCCGGCAAACACTTCGGCATATTCCTTGTGGAACATGCTGGTGCTGACTTGGGCCACCGCTTCGGCGATTTCCTGGCTGCTGGGCCAGATGTCCTTGAGGTACACCGGATTACCCTGCTGGTCATTGCCCAGCGGTTCGCTGCTGATGTCGATGCGCACGGTGCCGGCCAACGCGTAGGCGACGACCAGGGGCGGCGAGGCCAGCCAATTGGTTTTCACCAGTGGGTGCACACGGCCTTCGAAGTTACGGTTGCCGGACAGCACCGAGGCCACGGTGAGGTCGGCCTTCTGAATAGCTTTTTCGATCGGCTCGGGCAGGGGCCCGGAGTTGCCGATACAGGTAGTGCAGCCGTAGCCCACCAGGTCGAAGCCAAGCTTGTCCAGGTACTGGGTGAGGCCCGCAGCCTTGTAGTAGTCGGTGACCACTTTGGAGCCTGGCGCCAGGGAGCTTTTCACCCAGGGCTTGCGGGTCAGGCCTTTTTCCACGGCTTTTTTCGCCACCAGCCCGGCCGCCATCATCACGCTGGGGTTGGAGGTGTTGGTGCAGGAGGTAATCGCGGCGATCACCACCGCGCCGTTTTTCAGGCGATAGGTGTTGCCTTCGTATTCATAATCCGCCTCGCCGACCAGATCGGCATTGCCCACGGCAACGCCGCCTCCGCCCTCGCTTTCGAGGCGGCCTTCTTCTTTGCTGGTGGGCTTGAATTGCAGGTCGAGAAAATCACTGAACGCTTGGCCTACATTCGGCAGGGCGACTCGGTCCTGGGGGCGTTTAGGCCCGGCAAGGCTGGCCTCGACAGTGCCCATGTCCAGGGCCAGGGTGTCGGTGAAGACCGGCTCCTGGCCTGCGTTGCGCCACAGGCCCTGGGCCTTGGTATAGGCTTCCACCAGCTTGACCGTCTCAGCCGGGCGGCCGGACAGGCGCAGGTAGTCCAGGGTCACCTCATCCACCGGGAAAAAGCCACAGGTCGCACCATATTCCGGTGCCATGTTGGCGATGGTCGCGCGGTCGGCCAGGGGCAAATCGGCCAGCCCGTCGCCGTAGAACTCGACGAACTTGCCCACCACGCCTTTCTTGCGCAGCATTTGCGTCACGGTCAGCACCAGGTCGGTGGCGGTGATGCCTTCCTTGAGCTTGCCGGTGAGCTTGAAGCCGATGACTTCCGGGATCAGCATCGACACCGGCTGGCCAAGCATCGCCGCTTCGGCTTCGATCCCGCCCACGCCCCAGCCCAATACGCCGAGGCCGTTGATCATGGTGGTGTGGGAGTCGGTGCCTACCAGGGTGTCGGGGAAGGCGTAGGTGCGGCCGTCTTCTTCTTTGGTCCATACGGTGCGGCCCAGGTATTCGAGGTTGACCTGGTGGCAGATACCGGTGCCAGGTGGCACGACGCTGAAGTTGTCAAAGGCGCTCTGGCCCCAGCGCAGGAAGGCGTAGCGTTCGCCGTTGCGCTGCATTTCGATGTCAACGTTCTGCTCAAAGGCGCTGGTGCTGCCGAACTTGTCGACCATCACCGAGTGGTCAATCACCAGGTCCACCGGTGACAGCGGGTTGATGCGCTGCGGGTCGCCCCCGGCCTTGGCCACGGCGGCGCGCATGGCGGCCAGGTCGACCACCGCGGGTACCCCGGTAAAGTCCTGCATCAGCACGCGAGCGGGGCGGTACTGGATCTCGCGGTCAGACTGGCGCTCTTTGAGCCAGGCGGCGATGGCCTTGAGGTCGGTGCCGGTGACGGTCTTGGCGTCTTCCCAGCGCAGCAGGTTTTCCAGCAGCACCTTGAGGGACATCGGCAGCTTGTCCAGGTCACCCAGGCTCTTGGCGGCTTCGGGCAGGCTGAAGTAGTGGTAGGTTTTACTGTCTATTTGCAGTGTCTTAAGGGTTCTCAGGCTATCAAGGGATGACATTACATGGCTCCTTATGGTCCGCACGGCTACGGACCTGACGGGACGAACAGAGCTATCACGTTAGCGCTGTTTTCATTAGCAGGCTAATAACTGGACTCTATCGCTGAGTCCAAGGTTCCGAACTCGGCTATCATGCGCGCGTTTTCATGACAGGTATTGCGATAGCGCAAGGCCAGTTGATTCACCAGGAGATTCAATGAACACCCTTTTTATGCACTGCCGCCCGGGTTTTGAAGGCGAAGTCTGTTCCGAGATCGCGGAGCACGCCGCGCGCCTGAACGTGTCCGGCTACGCCAAGGCCAAGACCGGCAGCGCCTGCGCCGAATTTGTCTGCACCGAAGAAGACGGCGCCCAGCGCCTGATGCACGGCCAACGCTTTGCCGAGCTGATCTTCCCCCGGCAGTGGGCGCGCGGGGTGTTTATCGACCTGCCGGAAACCGACCGCATCAGCGTGATCCTCGCCCACCTGCGCGAATTCCCCGTGTGCGGCAGCCTGTGGCTGGAGATGGTCGACACCAACGACGGCAAGGAACTCTCAAACTTCTGCAAGAAGTTCGAAGTGCACCTGCGCAAAGCTCTGCTTAACGCCGGCAAGCTGGTGGACGACCCGAGCAAGCCTCGCCTGCTGCTGACCTTCAAGAGTGGCCGTGAAGTGTTCATGGGCCTGGCCGAGTCGAATAACTCGGCGATGTGGCCCATGGGCATCCCGCGCCTCAAGTTCCCGCGTGACGCGCCCAGCCGTTCGACCCTCAAGCTGGAGGAAGCCTGGCACCACTTTATCCCCCGTGACCAGTGGGACGAGCGCCTGCACGGCGACATGACCGGCGTCGACCTCGGCGCCGCACCGGGCGGCTGGACCTGGCAACTGGTCAACCGTGGCATGCTGGTGACTGCCATCGACAACGGCCCCATGGCCGAAAGCCTGATGGACACCGGCCTGGTGCAGCATCTGATGGCCGACGGCTTCACCTTCGTGCCCAAGCAGCCGGTAGACTGGATGGTCTGCGACATCGTTGAGAAGCCCGCTCGCAACGCGGCACTCTTGGAAACGTGGATTGGCGAAGGGCATTGCCGCGAGGCGGTGGTGAACCTGAAGTTGCCGATGAAACAGCGTTACGCCGAAGTGAAGCGTTTGCTGGAGCGCATCGAAGAGGGCTTCAAGGCGCGTGGCATTCGTGTGGAGATCGGCTGCAAGCAGCTCTACCATGATCGCGAAGAAGTGACATGTCACCTGCGCCGCCTGGTAGACGTAAAGAAATCCAAAGGCCGCTGATATTAAATGTGGGAACTGGCTTGCCTGCGAAAGCGGTATAACAGCCGAAATTTATGTTGAATGTGCCCCCGTCATCGCGGGCAAGCCCGCTCCCACATTGTTGAGCGGTGCCAGTTTTAGGAGTGAAGTATGAGTCTTGAACTGCCGGTTGATGGCACCCTCGACGCCACCGGCCTCAACTGCCCGGAACCCGTGATGATGCTGCACCAGCACATCCGCGACCTGCCGGCGGGCGGCCTGCTCAAGGTGATCGCGACCGACCCGTCGACCCGTCGCGATATCCCCAAGTTCTGCGTGTTTCTCGACCATGAACTGGTGGATCAGCAGGAAGATGCTGGCACCTACCTGTACTGGATCCGCAAGAAAGCCGATTAAGCCTTCGCCTTTTCGGCCCGAATGCGTCGGCGTGCACTGCGCGCCAGGCGCACCACCAACATCCCCGCCGCACAGCTCAAGCCCACGATCAGCCCTTGCCATAAACCGCTCGGGCCGCTGGGCTCGCCGAGCCAGTTGGTCAGGCCCAGGGCGTAACCTACCGGCAGGCCCACGCCCCAATAGGCGAACAAGGTCAGCACCATGGTCACCCGGGTGTCCTGGTAGCCGCGCAATGCGCCGGCGGCGGTGACCTGGATCGAGTCAGAGAACTGGAACAGCGCCGAGAACACGATCAGCATCGACGCCAGGTGGATCACCACCGGGTCGGGCGTATAGATCGCTGCAATCTGCTCGCGAAACAACAGCATCAAGCTGCAGGAAAAGCAGGCATACGCCAGTGCGGTGCCCATGCCGACGCCGGCGGCGAAGCGTGCTTCCCGAGGTTCGCCGCGCCCCAGCGCCTGGCCGACGCGCACGGTGACGGCCATGCTCAAGGAATAAGGGATCATGAACACCAGGGAGCTGACGTTCAGCGCGATCTGGTGGCCGGAGACCACCGTGGCGCCCAGGCTGCCGATCAACAAGGCGATCACCGCAAAAATACTCGATTCGGCAAAGATCGCCACGCCTATCGGCAGGCCAATGCCCAACACGCGCTTGATCACCGCCCACTGCGGCCAGTCGAAGCGCTTGAACAATTCGCTGCTTTGATAGGCCGCGCCCCAGCGCGTCCAGATGGCCAGGCCGATCATCATCACCCACATTGCAATCGCGGTAGCCCAGCCACAACCCACGCCGCCCATGGCCGGTACGCCCAGGTGGCCGTAGATGAAGATGTAGTTCAGCGGAATATTCAGCGCCAACCCGCACAAGCCCATGACCATGCTCGGCCGTGTGCGGCCCAGGCCGTCACTGAAACAGCGAAACACGTAGTACAACGCCACCGCCGGCATACCGGCGGCGATGCCGTGCAGGTAGCCCATGGACGGCTCGATCAAGTCGGGTTCGACCTTCATCGCATGCAGGATCGGCTCGGCGCATAGCAACAACAGCGCCCCTGCGATGCCAACCACGACGGCCAGCCACAATGACTGACGCACCAAGGGCCCGATCTCGCTGAACTGGCCCGCACCGTAGCGCTGGGCGACTTTCGGCGTGGTGGCCAGCAGAGTACCGGTCATCAACAGGTACACCGGGATCCAGATCGAATTACCCAGGCCCACCGCCGCCAGGTCCTGCGGGCTCACGCGCCCGGCCATCACCGCATCGACGAAGCTCATTGCGGTGGTTGCCAGTTGGCCAATCATGATCGGCAAGGCCAGCGTCAGCAGGCCGCGCACTTCCCGGCTGATGCGGGCGGGGCGGGAGAGGGTAGCGGTGGCAGTGTTCACGTACAGGTGTCCAATAAAAAAGGCAGTCGCAAGGACGGCGGATTCTACGCGTTGACGCAGCGGTCAGGAAAAAACCTGTGTTAGGGATTTGTAAGCAATGCGCCCAGGCCAGCGCTGAACCCTGTGGGAGCTGGCTTGCCTGCGATGCAGGCACCTCGGTACATCAGGCAAACCGGGTCGATGCCATCGCAGGCAAGCCAGCTCCTACACAGGATCTTCTGTACACTGCCAATCCGCCAAAGGAGCCTGCCATGCTGATTGTTGCCGACGAAAATATCCCGCTGCTCGATGCATTCTTCGAAGGGTTTGGCGAGATTCGCCGCGTGCCTGGCCGTTCCATCGACCGCGCTACGGTCGGGCAGGCCGACGTGCTACTGGTGCGCTCGGTGACCAACGTCAACCGTGCCCTGCTTGAGGGCAGTAACGTGCGCTTTGTTGGCACCTGCACCATCGGCACCGACCACCTGGACCTCGACTACTTCAAGCAAGCGGGTATCCAGTGGTCCAGCGCGCCCGGCTGCAATGCGCGTGGGGTGGTGGACTACGTGCTTGGCAGCTTGCAGACCCTGGCTGAAATCGAAGGCGCTGACCTCAAACAGCGTACCTATGGCATCGTCGGTGCCGGCGAAGTCGGCGGGCGCTTGGTCAAGGTGCTCAAGGGCCTGGGCTGGAATGTGTTGGTGTGCGATCCGCCGCGCCAGATTACCGAAGACGGTGATTACGTCAGTCTGCAGCAGGTCATCGAGCAATGTGACGTGATCAGCTTGCATACGCCGCTGATCAAGTCCGGCAACGGTTCGACCTGGCACCTGTTTGATCGCCAGCGCCTGGCACAGCTCAAGCCGGGCACCTGGCTGATCAACGCCAGCCGGGGTGCGGTGGTGGATAACGCCGCGCTGCGCGAGGTGTTGCTGGCGCGCGAAGACCTGCAAGCGGTGCTGGACGTGTGGGAAGGCGAGCCCGAGGTGGACGTCGACCTGGCTGACCTGTGCGTGCTGGCCACGCCGCATATTGCCGGCTACAGCCTCGATGGCAAGCAGCGCGGCACCGCGCAGATTTACCAGGCGCTGTGCGCGCACCTGGGCCAGGAACCGAGTATTCACTTAAGTGATTTGCTGCCGGCCCCCTGGCTGGCCGAGATGCACTTGCATCCTGAGACTGACCCGGCCTGGGCGCTGGCGACCTTGTGCCGCAGTGTGTACGACCCACGCCGTGACGACGCGGATTTCCGTCGCAGCCTGGTGGGCACTGTGCAGGAACAGCGCCAAGCTTTCGACCTGCTGCGCAAGCACTATCCGGAGCGTCGCGAGATCGATGGCTTGAAGGTGCGCATCAACGGGGAGTCGGCGGTGCTGTCACAGATCGTGACTGCTCTGGGTGCCGAACAGCTGTAACGGTTATCGCGGTGCTCTTGAGGCCTTCGCGAGCAAGCTCGCTTCTACAGCGGGCATAAAAAACCCGGCCACTTGGGCCGGGTTTGAAAGAGCGTGGGCGCTTCAGCCTTGCTGGGCAGGCTTGACCAGTCGCTGTTCCAGCTCGCTGCAGGCTTGCTGGATCATTTCTTCGGTAATCTGCACTTCCCGGCCCTTGGCATCGATGTACGAGCAAGGCAGCTGCTGCGGCTGGCGGATCACTTCAATCTTGGCGTCGCTGCTATTTTGCAAGGTCATGGCCTGTCTCCTCATCAGGTTGTGTACCTACTTTAATTCCCCCGCATGAACGCGCTGTTACAACTCCTTACACGCTCATCGGTTTGAACACCCAGTCCACCAGAAACCGGTACATATTTCCAGATCAGGCTTATACCGATAGCCTCTAGCGGCCTGCATCGGCGGGCATAATTAACCTGACTCATTGTTATTTGCGCAAGTTCCCCCAATGTTGAGGTACAGACTCCTCATTGGGTGATGCCTTCCATGTTCTCCATCCGTCAACGCCGTGCGATTCGCCTGGCCAGCCGCTTTATTGCGCCCTACCGTTGGCAGGCGCTTGGCGCACTGCTGGCGCTGATCGTCACCGCTGGCATCACCTTGTCCATGGGGCAGGGCATACGCCTGTTGGTGGACCAGGGCTTCATGACCCAGTCGCCACACCTGCTCAACCAGTCAATCGGCCTGTTCATGCTGCTGGTGCTCGGCCTGGCCGTGGGCACCTTCACGCGGTTTTACCTGGTGTCGTGGATTGGCGAGCGGGTGGTAGCCGATATTCGCCGGCAGGTGTTCAACCACCTGATCTACCTGCACCCCGGCTTCTACGAGAACAACCGCAGCTCGGAAATCCAGTCGCGGCTGACCACCGACACCACCTTACTGCAATCGGTGATCGGCTCATCACTGTCGCTGTTTCTGCGCAACGCCCTGATGGTGATCGGCGGCATCGTGTTGCTGTTTATTACTAACCCCAAGCTCACCAGCATCGTGGTGGTGGCGTTGCCGCTGGTGCTGGCGCCGATTCTGATCTTCGGGCGCCGGGTGCGCAGCCTGTCGCGTTTGAGCCAGGACCGTATCGCGGACGTCGGCAGCTATGTCGCCGAGACGTTGGGCCAGATCAAGACCGTGCAGGCCTATAACCATCAGGTTCAGGACGAACAACGCTTTGCCGTCACCGTCGAGGACGCCTTTGTCACGGCACGTAAACGCATCTTGCAGCGCTCCTGGCTGATCACCCTGGTGATCATGCTGGTGCTCGGCGCGGTAGGCGTGATGCTGTGGGTGGGCGGCATGGACGTGATCAGCGGGCGCATTTCCGGCGGTGAGCTGGCGGCGTTCGTGTTCTACAGCCTGATTGTCGGCAGCGCCGTCGGCACCCTGAGCGAAGTGCTTGGCGAGTTGCAGCGTGCCGCCGGGGCAGCCGAGCGTATCGGTGAGCTGTTGCAGTCAGGCAACGAGATCCAGGCGCCGGCCACTGGCGGCGTACGTTTGCCGGAACGGGTCAGCGGCCGCATGGAACTGCAGGACCTACGCTTTTCCTATCCTTCGCGACCGGACAGCTATGCCATCGACGGCTTGAACCTGACCATCAACCCGGACGAAACCCTGGCCTTGGTAGGGCCGTCCGGTGCGGGCAAGTCGACGATTTTCGATCTGCTGCTGCGCTTCTACGACCCCCAGCAAGGCCGAATCCTGCTCGAAGGCCAGCCGCTGACCGAGCTAGACCCCCTGGACCTGCGGCGCCATTTCGCCCTGGTGTCCCAGAGCCCGGCGTTGTTCTTCGGCAGCGTCGAGGACAACATCCGCTACGGCAACCCGTCCGCCACCACCGCCCAGGTGGAAGCCGCCGCGCGTATTGCCCACGCCCACGACTTCATCCTGCAAATGCCCGACGGCTACCAAACCCACCTCGGCGAAAGTGGCCAGGGCCTCTCCGGCGGCCAGCGCCAACGCCTGGCCATCGCTCGCGCCTTGCTGGTCGACGCGCCGATCCTGCTGCTGGACGAAGCCACCAGCGCCCTCGACGCCCAGAGTGAACACCTTATCCAGCAAGCGCTGCCGCAGCTGATGCAGGGGCGCACCACGCTGGTGATCGCCCACCGTTTGGCCACGGTGAAGAATGCCGACCGCATTGCGGTGATGGACCAGGGCAAGCTGGTGGCGGTGGGCACGCATCAGCAGTTGATTGCGAGCAATCTGCTGTATGCGCGGTTGGCGGCGTTGCAGTTCAGTGCAGACCCTGTGGGAGGGGGCTTGCCCCCGATAGCGGCGGATCAGCAATAGACGTGTGACTGACAGCCTGCAATCGGGGGCAAGCCCCCTCCCACATTAGAAGCAGGTTCAGAGCCTTATTGGTCGTCGAAGTACCGCTCATGCCAATCCACCAACGGCTGCGGTGAGTTGAGCTTCTGCCCGTAGATCACCGAATAAGACAGCACGTTCTGCACATACTGGCGGGTTTCGTCGAAGGGGATGCTTTCCACCCACACGTCGAAACTCAGGTGGTCTGCGCCGCGCAGCCATTGGCGCACGCGGCCGGGGCCGGCGTTGTAGGCAGCGGAGGCGAGCACGCGGTTGCCGTTGAACTGGCTGTGCACCTGGCTCAGGTACGCAGCACCGAGCTGGATGTTTTTATCCGGGTCCAGTACCTGGGCCGGGGAGGCCAGGGGGATGCTGAACTTGCGCGCGGTTTCCTTGGCCGTGCCGGGCATCAGTTGCATCAGGCCGCTGGCGCCGACGCCGGAGCGGGCATCGTCCATGAACGCGCTTTCCTGACGGGTGATGGCAAAGATCCAGCTGGAGTGCAGGCCACGTACCTTGGCTTCGCGCACCAGGGTGTCGCGGTGGGCCATCGGGAAGCGGATGTCCAGATCGTCCCAGTACTGCGCCTGGCTGATGGTGCGGATGGCCGGAAAGTACCACTTCATGTCGTAGGCCAGTTTGGCCTGGGCGACCATCTCGTCACGGTTGAAATGACGGCTGACGTGGTACCACTCGCGGCGACCGTCGACGATCTGGCCACGGGCGTAGAATTCCAGGGCACGCCGCACCCCCGGGGTATTGCGCACCTTGTTGACCAGCGCCTGGCTCATCACCAGCGGCTTGTTGTTCAACTGGTAAGGGGCTTTGGAGCGGTCAGCAGCGAGGAAACCGTAGAAGTCCCGCTCCTTGGCCACGTTTTTGTACAGCACCAAAGCCTGCGGGTTTTTCGGCTCGGCCAGCTCCAGGCTGCGTGCCTGCCAGTAGCGCCAACGGTTGGTGGTGGCCAGGTCCTGTGGGAGTTTGCGGGTCAACTGGTAGGCGTCTTCCCAGCGCGCCAGGCGCAACAGCAGGCGCAGACGCCACTCGGAAACCGTATTGTCGCGTAACTCGGGGTCGTACTTGGTCATGACCTCCAGTGCGCGCGGGTCGAAGCGCTTGGCCAGGGTCAAGCCGATCTCGCGGGCAATCGAGACTTTTTCGTCACGGGAGAAGTGCATGCTGCTGGCGTAACCGTCGAGCAGCGACATGGCTTTGTCCGGATCCTGCCGCGCCAGGCGACGCAGGCCCAGGCCCACGGCGTCAGACATGGCCTCGGTGGCCGGCTGGAAGCGTGACGGGTCGCTGAGCATGTCGGGCTTTTGCGCCACATCCACCATCAAGCGACCTTGGGCGCCGAGGGTGGGTAGGGTTTTCACCAGGCTATTGGCCAGCGCGTAGTTACGCGCTTCGGCGGCGAGCTTGGTGCGCTCCCAGATCTTCTGCTCGGTGAGCTGGCCGGCAGCGGCCCACTGGCCAAACGTGGCGTCACACGCGGCGGGCTGGGATTTGCCGGTCATCCACAATTTTTCGGCGGTCTTGTAGCCTTCAGCCTTGAGATTGTGGCTGAGCTGGTACTGGCCATGCAGGCAATCCAGCTCGACGAAATTGAGCTTGGTGTCGTAGTACTTTTCAAAAGTTTGCCAATCGCCGCGTTCGGCCAGCCAGCGCAGCCAACGCAGTTTCATCCAGTTGGCCTGGGGCAAGTCGCCGTGTTTGGCGAGGAATTGTTCGATTTCCTCGTTACTTGCGGTTTTCAGGCGCGCGGTCAGTTCGTCGTAGGCCAGGTAGGGCGTGAGCGGGTAATCGGCCAGGGCCTGGCTGTATTGCATGTAGGGGCCGCTGTCGCCCTTGGCCAAGGCACGTTTGGCTTGATCGTAATACTGGCGTTGAGTGGTGAGGTCCACCGCCTGGGCGGATTGAACGGCAGTGGCGGAAAGAAGCAGACAAGATAAAAAGTTGAAAAGGCGACTGCGCATGAGACGTCCGTGCAGAGAAATCACGACTAGCACCGGCACTGCCGACACTGATTGCCCCTAGCTTAGCCTTTTGCCAGCGGCCCGCGAAAGCTTTGCCGGCTGGTTCGTTCAAGTTCGCCGGAAATGTCCTACAGAACGTGTCAATAGAGAAAATGCCGACCGCATCCCACCCTCACATCAGGTAGAATGCGCGCCCAGTTTTTGGAGAAGCGTATGACCCTGCTCAAATTCAGCGATGTGTCCCTTGCTTTCGGCGCCATGCCGTTGTTGGACAAGGTGTCCTGGCAGATCGCCCGTGGTGAGCGGGTGTGCATCATCGGCCGCAACGGCACCGGCAAGTCCAGCATGATGAAGCTGGTAAAAGGCGACCAGAAGCCCGATGACGGCTCTGTCTGGCGTGCCCCGGGCCTCAAGATCGGCGAATTGCCGCAAGAATTGCCGGTGGCCGACGGACGGACAGTGTTCGACGTGGTAGCCGAAGGCCTGGACGGTGTTGGCGAGTTGCTCGCGCAATACCATCACCTGGCACAGAACTGCGTCACCGAAGAAGACCTGGACAAACTGATGCACGTCCAGCAAGACCTCGAAGCCCGTGACGGCTGGCGCTTGCAGCAACTGGTGGACAGCACCCTGAGCCGCCTGCAACTGCCGGCAGACAAGACCCTCGCCGAATTGTCCGGCGGCTGGCGTCGCCGTGTGCTGCTGGCCCAGGCCCTGGTGTCCGAGCCGGACCTGCTGCTGCTCGACGAACCGACCAACCACCTGGACATCGGCGCCATCGCCTGGCTTGAAGAAGCCATCAAGGACTTCCAGGGCGCCGTGCTGTTTATCACGCACGACCGTGCTTTCCTGCAGAGCCTGGCTACGCGCATCCTCGAGCTGGACCGTGGCGGCCTGATCGACTGGAACGGCGACTACGCCAGCTTCCTGGTGCATAAGGAAGCCGCCCTGGCGGCCGAAGAAACCGCCAACGCGCTGTTCGACAAGAAGCTGGCCCAGGAAGAAGTCTGGATCCGCCAGGGCATCAAGGCCCGTCGCACCCGTAACGAAGGCCGTGTGCGTGCCTTGAAAGCCTTGCGCGTGGAGCGCAGTGAGCGCCGCGAGCGTACCGGCAAGGCCAATATCCAGCTCGATACTGCCGACAAGTCGGGCAAGCAAGTGATGGTGCTGGAGAACGTCAGCTTCCATCACCCGGACGGCCCGTTCCTGATCAAGGACTTCTCCATGGTCCTGCAGCGCGGCGACCGTATCGGCCTGTTGGGCGCCAACGGTACCGGCAAGACCACCTTGCTCAAGCTGATGCTCAGCGGCCTGCAACCGACCAGCGGCAAGGTGGAAGAGGGCACTCGCATCGACGTGGCCTACTTTGACCAGTTGCGCCACCAGTTGGACCTGGAAAAGACCGTGATCGACAACGTCGCCGAAGGTCGCGACTTTATCGACATCGACGGCCAGAGCCGCCACGTACTCAGCTACCTGGGCGACTTCCTGTTCAGCCCGCAACGTGCGCGCACGCCGGTCAAGGCGCTGTCGGGGGGTGAGCGTGCGCGCCTGCTGCTGGCCAAGCTGTTCAGCAAGCCGGCCAACCTGCTGGTGCTCGACGAACCGACCAACGACCTCGACGTGGAAACCCTGGAACTGCTGGAAGAGGTCTTGCTGACCTTCAACGGCACCGTGCTGATGGTCAGCCACGACCGGGAATTCCTCGACAACGTGGTCACCAGCACCCTGGTTTTCGAAGGCGAAGGCAAGGTGCGTGAATACGTGGGCGGTTATCAGGACTGGCTGCGTCAGGGCGGCTCGCCGCGCCTGCTGGGCGTGACCGAGAGCAAGTCGGGCAAGGCGGACCTGAACACGGCGGTGGTGGCTCCCGCCGCTGCCGAGGCGCCTGCACCGGCTGCTGACGCTGCGCCGGCCAAGAAGAAGCTCAGCTATAAGTTGCAGCGCGAGCTGGAAGCCTTGCCAGGCGATATCGACGCCAAGGAACAGCAGATTGCTGCGGTGGAAGCGGAAATGGCTGATGCCGGCTTCTACCTGCGTCCTGCGGCAGAAACCGCCAAGGTCATCGCCTCTCTGGAGACGCTGAACCAGGAGCTGGAAGCCTTGGTTGAGCGTTGGGCCGAGTTGGATGCCTGACTGATCGACCCGCAATAAAAAAGCCCGGCACTCTTCTATGAGCGCCGGGCTTTTTAATATGGAATGCGATTCAACTGTGGGAGCTGGCTTGCCTGCGATAGCAGTCTGTCAGTTGATGCATCGGGTGGCTGATACACCGCTATCGCAGGCAAGCCAGCTCCCACATTAGACCTTCATCGGTCTTACGGACTCTTTATCAGTTTGACGGCCAATACATCGCACGGCGCGCCGTGCAATACATCATTGGCGGTCGAGCCCAGCAACAACGCCAAACCGTGACGACCATGGCTACCCACCACGATCAAGTCGCAAGCCTTTTCCTTGGCCAGGTGGTGAATTTCCTGGCGCGGTTGGCCGTATGTCAGGTGGCAGTCTTCCTTTTTCAGGTGCGGGTATTTGAGAATCAAACGGTCAAGGCGCTCCTTGGCCTGGTCAAATTGTTGTTGCTGCAGCTGGGAAAGGTCCATCGGCACGTCACCACCAAAGGCCATGGCCATGGGCTCGACGATGTGTACCAACGACAGTTTGGCGCCATTGGCAATCGCGGATTCCTGTGCGCGCTTGATCACTGGATCGCACTCTTCGGTCAGGTCGACAGCGACCAGAATATGTTCGTAGGGCATGAGGCGTTCCTCCAGAGGACTGCAATAAGTTCAGTATGGCTGCTTTCAAGCGGATGGGGTTGCCGCAGATCAAATCCGCTCATCTAGAAATTCGGGAGTACACATATGACGGTCTGGATAGTGGTGTCAATCCTTGCGGTGGTTTTGAGCCCCCTGGTATGGCTGCGACCTTCGCGCCAGCAGAGTGGGCGTATGGCCCTGCGCATGGAGGCACGCCGCATCGGCCTGGCCATGCAGTTGGCGCCTCAGGAATGGCCGCACTGGCTCAAGCAGGAGCCGCCGAGCCCCTGTGCGCAGTATTGCCGGCCACGACGCGGCAGCGCGCCCGCAACGTGGAGCTACTGGCAGCTGGAGCCGGGGCTATGGGTCAATCAGTGGCGTGAACCCTGTGTGGATGAGAAGTTGTTGCCGCATTTTGCAACGCTGCCGGCAAACGTCTACAAGGTCGAGGCCGACAAACAGATGATTGCTCTGTATTGGGGCGAAAAGGGCGACGCAAGCGTGCTGAAAGATATTGATACGCTGCTCAAGGCCCTGGCCTGACCCAAGCTCTGTAGGAGCGAGCCAGCTCGCTCCTACAGGAAAGCCAGGCAATAAAAAGCCCGACATCATCATCGGGCTGGAGGTGGCCAGGCAGGCCGGTAAATCTGCACATTGCCGCTAGCCTAGTCGTGTATTGCTTTCTGTACAGCCTTTTCCCACATCCTTTCCATTATTGATCCTGTGAATATTTGAATATTGACGGGTGGCGAGCCTGTGGGCCGGGTTCTGAAATGACTGGAAAGTCGCGTTTTTCCTAGCCTTTGGAGCGATTGACAATTGCTCGGAATTGGATGAAGGTGGCGTACCCAAATCAAACGGGCGTATGAATTGAGCGTTTGCCTGTCAGACGACTCATACAAAACCCGACTATCGCACTGGCGGGTGTGCCTGGCGGATTGGCGTGAGCATTGATTCAACTGTCAATGTCAAACCAGAGACCAGCGTCCAGTGTGTACTGTTCAGCTTCCATATCGTGGAGATCAGTTGATGATTTACGAAGGTAAAGCCATCACGGTTAAGGCTCTTGAAAGTGGCATCGTCGAACTCAAATTCGACCTCAAGGGTGAGTCCGTCAACAAGTTCAACCGTCTAACCCTGAACGAACTGCGTCAGGCCGTAGACACCATCAAAGCAGATGCTTCGGTCAAGGGCGTGATCGTCTCCAGCGGCAAGGACGTGTTTATCGTCGGCGCTGACATCACCGAATTCGTCGACAACTTCAAGCTGCCCGATGCCGAGCTGGTGGCTGGCAACCTCGAAGCCAACAAGATCTTCAGCGATTTCGAAGACCTCAACGTGCCGACTGTTGCTGCCATCAACGGCATCGCGTTGGGCGGCGGCCTGGAAATGTGCCTGGCGGCAGACTTCCGTGTCATGTCCGCGACGGCCAAGATCGGCCTGCCGGAAGTCAAGCTGGGTATCTACCCAGGCTTTGGCGGTACCGTGCGCCTGCCGCGCCTGATCGGTGCCGACAACGCGATCGAATGGATCGCCGCCGGCAAGGAAAACAAGGCTGAAGACGCGCTGAAAGTCGGTGCCGTCGACGCTGTGGTGGCTCCCGACAAACTGGCCGAAGCCGCGCTGAACCTGATCAAAGGCGCCATCAGCGGCGAATTTGACTACAAGGCCAAGCGTCAGCCGAAGCTGGAAAAACTCAAGCTCAACGCCATCGAACAGATGATGTCGTTCGAAACCGCCAAAGGTTTCGTGGCAGGCCAGGCCGGCCCGAACTACCCGGCGCCGGTTGAAGCGATCAAGACCATCCAGAAGGCCGCGAACTTTGGTCGCGACAAAGCCCTGGAAGTGGAAGCGGCAGGCTTCGTCAAACTGGCGAAAACCTCGGCGGCCCAGAGCCTGATCGGCCTGTTCCTGAACGATCAGGAACTGAAGAAAAAGGCCAAGGCCTACGACGAAATCGCCAAGGACGTGAAACAGGCCGCCGTACTCGGCGCCGGTATCATGGGCGGCGGTATCGCCTATCAATCGGCGTCCAAAGGCACGCCGATCCTGATGAAAGATATCAACGAGCACGGTATCGAACAGGGCCTGGCCGAAGCGGCCAAGCTGCTGGTGGGCCGCGTTGATAAAGGTCGCATGACCGCTGCAAAAATGGCTGAAGTGCTCAACGGCATTCGTCCTACGCTGTCCTACGGTGATTTCGGCCACGTCGACCTGGTGGTCGAAGCGGTTGTCGAAAACCCGAAGGTCAAGCAGGCGGTACTGGCTGAAGTGGAAGCCCAGGTCAAAGATGACACCATCCTGGCTTCTAACACCTCGACCATTTCCATCTCGCTGCTGGCCAAGGCCCTCAAGCGTCCGGAAAACTTCGTCGGCATGCACTTCTTCAACCCGGTGCACATGATGCCGCTGGTGGAAGTGATCCGTGGCGAGAAGTCCAGCGAGCTGGCCGTGGCCACCACCGTTGCCTACGCCAAGAAAATGGGCAAGAACCCGATCGTCGTCAACGATTGCCCGGGCTTCTTGGTCAACCGCGTGCTGTTCCCGTACTTTGGCGGTTTCGCCAAGTTGGTCAGCGCCGGTGTGGATTTTGTACGCATCGACAAGGTCATGGAAAAATTCGGCTGGCCCATGGGCCCGGCGTATCTGATGGACGTGGTCGGCATCGACACCGGCCACCACGGTCGCGACGTCATGGCTGAAGGCTTCCCGGACCGCATGAAAGACGACCGCCGCTCGGCGATCGACGCGCTGTACGAGGCCAAGCGCCTGGGCCAGAAGAATGGCAAGGGCTTCTACGCCTACGAGGCCGACAAGAAGGGCAAGCAGAAGAAAGTGGCCGACCCGTCGGTGCACGAAGTGCTCGCTCCGGTCATCTACGAACAGCGTGAGGTGTCGGACGAAGACATCATCAACTGGATGATGATCGCCCTGTGCCTGGAAACCGTGCGTTGCCTGGAAGACGGCATCGTTGAAACCGCCGCCGAAGCCGATATGGGCCTGGTGTACGGTATTGGTTTCCCTCCATTCCGTGGTGGCGCGTTGCGTTACATCGATTCGATCGGTGTGGCCGAGTTCGTTGCCCTGGCTGACAAATACGCTGATTTGGGCCCGCTGTACCACCCGACCGCGAAGCTGCGTGAAATGGCCAAGAATGGCCAGAGCTTCTTCGGTTAAGCGCCCAATCGACTAGAGCGAGAATATTTATGAGCTTGAATCCAAGAGACGTCGTGATTGTCGACTTCGGTCGTACGCCGATGGGCCGCTCCAAGGGCGGCATGCACCGCAACACCCGCGCCGAAGACATGTCGGCGCACCTGATCAGCAAAGTGCTGGAGCGCAACACCAAGGTCGACCCGAACGAAGTCGAGGACGTGATCTGGGGCTGCGTCAACCAGACCCTGGAGCAGGGCTGGAACATCGCGCGCATGGCGTCGTTGATGACCCAGATCCCGCACACCGCGGCCGGCCAGACCGTCAGCCGCCTGTGCGGCTCGTCGATGAGCGCGCTGCATACCGCTGCGCAAGCGATCATGACCGGCAACGGCGATGTGTTCGTGGTCGGCGGCGTGGAGCACATGGGCCACGTCAGCATGATGCACGGCGTCGATCCTAACCCGCACATGTCCCTCTACGCGGCGAAAGCCTCGGGCATGATGGGCCTGACCGCGGAAATGCTCGGCAAAATGCACGGCATCACCCGTGAAGCCCAGGACGCCTTCGGCCTGCGCTCCCACCAGCTCGCCCACAAGGCGACGGTGGAAGGCAAGTTCAAGGATGAAATCATCCCGATGAACGGCTACGACGAGAATGGTTTCCTGAAACTGTTCGACTACGACGAAACCATTCGTCCGGACACTACCCTGGAAAGCCTGGCGGCCCTCAAGCCAGCCTTCAATCCAAAGGGCGGCACCGTGACAGCCGGTACTTCCTCGCAGATCACCGACGGTGCTTCGTGCATGATCGTGATGTCGGCGCAGCGTGCCCAGGACCTGGGTATCCAGCCGCTGGCCGTGATTCGTTCGATGGCAGTGGCGGGTGTGGATCCGGCGATCATGGGCTATGGTCCAGTACCGGCCACACAAAAAGCCTTGAAGCGCGCAGGCCTTTCCATCTCTGATATCGACTTCTTCGAGCTCAACGAAGCTTTCGCCGCACAGGCCTTGCCAGTGCTGAAAGATCTGAAAGTACTCGACAAGATGAACGAGAAGGTTAACCTGCACGGCGGTGCGATTGCCCTGGGCCACCCATTCGGTTGCTCCGGTGCGCGTATCTCTGGCACTTTGCTTAACGTGATGAAGCAAAATGGCGGCAACCTTGGGGTTGCAACCATGTGCATTGGTCTCGGCCAAGGCATCTCTACCGTCTTCGAACGCGTCTAAACGTTCGGTTGACGGAAGCCGGGGCCCAGTGCCCCGGTTTTTGTTTTTTGGAACTTTTAAATATTTTTTTTCAACAAATTTTGCATGAGGGCCAGAGCATGAAAGTCGAACCAGGGCTCTACCAGCATTACAAGGGGCCGCAGTACCGTGTTTTCAGCGTGGCGCGCCACTCTGAAACCGAAGAAGAAGTGGTGTTTTACCAAGCACTGTATGGCGAATACGGCTTTTGGGTGCGCCCTTTGAGCATGTTCCTGGAGACCGTTGAAGTTGACGGCGAGCAGGTCCCACGCTTTGCTTTGGTCACGGCCGAACCCAGTCTTTTTACAGGGCAATAACGGCAGGTCGCGCAGAATGCTGCGCTTGACCTCATCCGGTTGCCACTATATATAGCGTTGCCGCGTCAGGCGCCAACTGCCTTTCACTTCTCGAATTCAGGAATTTTCCGATCCATGGGCAAATCGCTGGTCATTGTGGAATCCCCGGCTAAGGCCAAGACCATCAACAAGTACTTGGGCAACGAGTACGTGGTGAAGTCGAGTATCGGCCATATCCGAGACCTGCCCACCAGCGGTTCGGCTAGCGCCAGCAAGGAGCCTGCCGCCAAGCGCGGCAAGGCCGCCGCGGGCGAAGGTCCGGTACTCACGCCTAAAGAAAAAGCGCGCAAGCAACTGGTTTCGCGCATGGGTGTGGACCCGGACCATGGCTGGAAGGCCAAGTACGAAATCCTTCCGGGCAAGGAAAAGGTCATCGAAGAGCTGCGCCGGCTCGCCAAAGATGCTGACACCATCTATCTCGCGACGGACTTGGACCGCGAAGGGGAAGCCATTGCCTGGCACCTGCGCGAAGCCATCGGCGGTGATGACAGCCGCTACAAGCGCGTGGTGTTCAACGAAATCACCAAGAAAGCCATCCAGGAAGCCTTCTCCAAGCCGGGCGAGCTGGACATCGACCGTGTCAACGCCCAGCAGGCCCGTCGCTTCCTCGACCGCGTCGTCGGCTACATGGTCTCGCCACTGCTGTGGGCGAAGATCGCCCGTGGCCTGTCCGCCGGCCGTGTGCAATCGGTAGCGGTCAAGCTGGTGGTTGAGCGTGAGCGCGAGATCCGTGCGTTCATCCCTGAAGAATACTGGGAAGTCCACGCCGACCTCGGCACTGCCAAGGGCGCCAATGTGCGCTTTGAAGTGGCCCGTGAAAAAGGCGAAGCCTTCAAGCCGCTGAACGAAGCCCAGGCCATGGCCGCGCTGGAGAAGCTCAAGGCCTCCAGCTACAGCATCGTCAAGCGTGAAGACAAACCGACCAGCAGCAAGCCGTCGGCGCCGTTCATCACCTCCACCCTGCAACAGGCCGCGAGCAACCGTTTGGGCTTCGGGGTGAAGAAGACCATGATGATGGCCCAGCGTCTGTATGAGGCTGGCTACATCACGTATATGCGTACGGACTCCACCAACCTGTCGCAAGACGCGGTGGCGATGGCGCGTACCTATATTGAAAGCGAATTCGGCAAGACCTACCTGCCGGAGAAGCCGAACGTCTACAGCAGCAAGGAAGGCGCACAAGAGGCACACGAAGCGATTCGTCCTTCCGACGCCAACACCACACCTGCCAAGCTGAGCGGCATGGAGCGCGACGCTGAGCGCCTCTACGAGCTGATCTGGCGCCAGTTCCTGGCTTGCCAGATGCTGCCGGCGCAATACCTGTCTACTACCGTCAGCGTGGGCGCGGGCGATTTCGAGTTGCGTGCCAAGGGCCGTATCCTCAAGTTCGACGGCTACACCCGTGTGATGCCGCAGATCGCCAAGCCTGGCGATGATGATGTGCTGCCGGACATGGCCCAGGGCGACACGCTGAAGCTGATCAAGCTCGACCCGTCCCAGCACTTCACCAAGCCGCCGGCGCGTTATTCCGAAGCCAGCCTGGTGAAAGAGATGGAGAAGCGCGGTATCGGTCGTCCGTCGACCTACGCGGCGATCATCTCCACCATCCAGGACCGTGGCTACGTTGCGTTGCACAACCGTCGTTTCTATTCGGAAAAGATGGGTGACATCGTCACCGAGCGTCTGTCGGAGAGCTTCTCCAACTTGATGGACTACGGCTTCACTGCCGGCATGGAAGAGAACCTCGATGACGTGGCCCAGGGCGAACGCGACTGGAAAAACGTGCTGGATGAGTTCTACGGCGACTTCAAGAAAAAGCTTGAAGTGGCCGAGAACCCCGAGAACGGGATGCGCGCCAACCAGCCGGTGATGACGGATATTCCGTGCACTACCTGCGGTCGACCGATGCAGATTCGTACCGCCTCCACCGGCGTGTTCCTCGGTTGCTCGGGCTACAGCCTGCCGCCCAAAGAGCGCTGCAAGGCGACCGTCAACCTGGTGCCGGGCGATGAAATCGCGGCTGACGACGAGGGTGAGTCCGAGTCGCTGGTGCTGCGTGGCAAGCACCGCTGCCCGATCTGCAGCACGGCGATGGACGCCTACCTGCTGGACGAGAAGCACAAGCTGCACATCTGTGGTAACAACCCGGATTGCAACGGCTACGAGATCGAAGAGGGCACCTATCGCATCAAGGGCTATGAAGGCCCGAGCCTGGAATGCGACAAGTGCGGCAGCGAGATGCAGCTCAAGACTGGCCGTTTCGGCAAGTTCTTCGGGTGCACCAACCCAACCTGCAAGAACACCCGCAAACTGCTGAAAAGCGGTGATGCGGCGCCGCCGAAGATGGATCCGGTGAAAATGCCCGAGCTCAAGTGCGAGAAGGTCAACGACACCTACATCCTGCGTGACGGCGCTTCGGGGCTGTTCCTGGCTGCGAGCCAGTTCCCGAAAAACCGCGAGACCCGTGCACCACTGGTGATGGAGATCGTGCCGCACAAGGACGAGATCGATCCGAAGTACCACTTCCTGTGTGAAGCGCCGAAAAAGGACCCGGATGGTCGCCCAGCCGTGATCCGTTACAGCCGCAAGACCAAGGAGCAGTACGTGCAGACCGAAGTGGACGGCAAGCCTACTGGCTGGAAAGCGTTCTACGACGGCGGCAAGTGGAAGGTCGAGGACAAGCGCCAGGGCGCTTGATCCGCTAGTCTGTTAACGCCAAAAGCCGTCTGTATAGACGGCTTTTGCTTACTGTAGGAGCGAGCTTGCTCGCGAAGATCGTTAACGAAAACGCGGGAAACCTGGCACCCTGCGGTGCCTGGAAGTTTTTCGCGAGCAAGCTCGCTCCTACACAGCCAGCATCACGCCTATTCGTTGTGGAGATTGCCGTCATGGCCAACGAACTCTATACCCGTACCAATCAGAAAATTTACTTCGCGGGTTTATCCCTGGAGGCCCTTGGCCGTGCCGAGGAAGGGAAAGAGATGAACGCCATCGCGCTGGTACAGGCGGGGCGCGAAGCGGCGTTGTTCCACCTGTACGGTGCCTTGCTGGGGCTGTGCCATGAGATCGCCGGGTTCTACCGCCTACCCCAGGCCGGTGCGCCGCGTGCAGAAATGATCATGAATCGTGAAGTGCTGGATTCCATGGCAATCCCCGAGTTGGCCGAGCTGGTGGAAATGGCCCAAAGCCCCGACAGTTGGGTGGCACGGCTGCTCAAAGCCCATGCGGATATGTTTCAACCGCCGCGTATTCCCCATGTGCCCAAAGGTGATGTCACCCAGCCGCTGATCGTCGCCGTGGCCTTGGAGCAGGATGAGCCTAAGCCTTTGAGCCGTGAGGAGTTGGAAGGCTGGCGCCAGGAGCTGAAAAAGATGGCGCTGCGTTTTCGTGAAGGGCTCAACGAGTGCTGAAGGGGTTGCACTAAGCAAATGTGGAAGCTGGCTTGCCTGCGATGACGGCCTGCCAGCCGACACCTATCGATCTGATGCCCCGCGTTCAACCTGTGGGAGCTGGCTTGCCTGCGATGGCGGCCTGACAGGCGACCCTGTTATACCGAGTACATATTCATTCCTGCGGCAACGGCCACTTAGGGCTCCGCCTGACGGCGGGTCACTGTGGAAAAGCCGGAATGCCAGCGTGGTTTAACGGGGAGCCTGAGATCAAGATCAAAAGCAGATCAAAAGCTACTCGCTTCGCATCGTGGTTACCGTTGGCTGCTTTAGCCTGCAAAGTTGTATAGGTACCTATGCTGCGATAGCGGTGGGTCAGTTTGCTGGTTATTCGCTGATACTCCGCCATCGCAGGCAAGCCAGCTCCCACATAGAGACGCGTGTTCCCTAGGGCGCCATTCATCACACCGTAAACAAACCTGTCCATATCCCCTGCGAGGCTGGGTGGATGACTGATATAATCCCAGGCCTTTCGTGGAGAACAGACTTTTATGCCAACGTCCTTTCTGGAAATTGTTGAACTGCCTGACGGCCGAATCGAACTGCGCCGGGCTGAGGACGAGGGTTCTCTGGTTATTCTGGATTTCTCCGAAGACGCCAAGGTCTTCCTGCAAGGCCAGCATGTCGAAGTGGCTAAAGCCATGTTGAGCGTGGGCGTGCAGATGGCAGGTCGCCTTGCCGAAGGCGAGCCGGAGAAAGATGAAGGGCCGCGCGTTCTTCACTGAGTCTTTTGTGACGGCTGCTTCTGTGGCGCGCCATCATTACCCCAATCGAATATTCAAACTCTGTGCATCACCCGTGCGCGCAGCACTGATCAGTTGCTGCTTGGCGCTGGCATTCAGCGGGTTCAACCAGCTCACCACCGTATGGCTGCGGCCCAGGCGCAAGGCTTCGCAGGTTAGCTGCTGGGCACTTTGCGCGCCGCGTGGTTGCAGCAACAGGATACGCTCACGGTTGAGCCCAGCGTCCCGCAGCCAGGCCTGGGTGAGGCTGGCGGGCGGGGCGATCAGTGTCAGCCAGCGGGCGTCCTGATCTTCGCTCAATTCGCGCAGGATAGGTGCCAGCAGGTTCAGGCAGCTCTCAGCCGCACCGCGCAACGACAGTTCACTGAACGCCTCAGGTTCGCCGCCCCAGGGGGCTTCGACCGTTTCCTTGAGGATTGGCGCAAGGGGCTGGGCCATGAAGGCCTCGAACAGCGACAGTTGTGTATGTTGTGGGGTGTGCACGAGCTGCATGATGCCTCCTTTAGCGGCGAATGACGCCGACACTCAAGCCTTCGATCACCAGGTCCTGGTCTTTCAGGTTGACTTCGATCGGGGCAAACTCAGGGTTTTCGGCCAGGAGCCAGACCTTGCTGCCTTCGCGCTTGAAGCGTTTGACCGTGACCTCGTCGCCGATACGGGCCACGACGATCTGGCCATTGCGGGCTTCGCGGGTGGTATGCACGGCCAGCAGGTCGCCGTCGAAGATACCCACGTCCTTCATGCTCATGCCGTGCACACGCAACAGGTAGTCGGCGCGAGGGTGGAAGAAGGTCGGGTTGATGTTGCAGGATTCCTCGACGTGCTGCTGCGCCAGGATCGGCGCACCTGCGGCGACGCGACCGATGATCGGCAATGTCGACTCGTCGGCCTTGGCTTCGAAGCCAGGGATGCGAATACCTCGCGAAGCACCCGGGGTCATCTCGATCGCACCTTTGCGAGCGAGGGCCTTGAGGTGTTCCTCGGCGGCGTTCGGGGACTTGAACCCCAGTTCCAGGGCAATCTCCGCACGGGTAGGCGGGTAACCATTGTCATCAAGGCAGCGCTTGATAAAAGCCAGAATCTCAGCTTGGCGTGGCGTCAGTTTTAGCATGTTGATCGCTCTGTCTTTTTATACAGTGACTGGGATTATATACAGTGAACTGCGCTTGGCAATCATCCTTTTTAGTGGCCCCGCTGGACGGTCATCCGTCAGCCGTCCTACAGAGCAGAAGCGGCGCTGCCTACACAGCTGCAAGGATGTGATTAAATAGCGACGAATCAGATGACTGACCAGCCGCAAAGCGGACCCACAGGCTTGACAAGACACACTCTGAAACGTATGTTTCAAACAAGTGTTTGTCAGGCGGAGTAGCCATGGCCCAGTCGGAAACCGTTGAACGCATTCTCGATGCTGCCGAGCAATTGTTCGCGGAAAAAGGATTTGCTGAAACTTCATTGCGCCTGATCACCAGCAAGGCTGGGGTCAACCTGGCCGCCGTGAACTATCATTTCGGCTCGAAAAAGGCCCTGATCCAGGCGGTGTTCTCACGCTTTCTGGGCCCGTTCTGCACAAGCCTCGACCGTGAGCTGGAACGCCGCCAGGCCAAGGCCGATCACAAGCCCAGCCTGGAAGAGCTGCTGGAAATCCTCGTGGAGCAAGCCTTGGTCGTGCAGCCTCGCAGCGGCAACGACCTGTCGATCTTCATGCGCCTGCTGGGCCTGGCGTTCAGCCAGAGCCAGGGCCACTTGCGCCGCTACCTGGAAGACATGTACGGCAAGGTGTTCCGCCGCTATATGCTGTTGGTCAACGAAGCGGCCCCGCGTATTCCACCTATCGAGCTGTTCTGGCGTGTGCATTTCATGCTCGGTGCCGCAGCTTTCAGCATGTCGGGTATCAAGGCGCTGCGGGCAATTGCCGAGACCGATTTCGGTGTGAACACGTCCATCGAGCAAGTCATGCGCCTGATGGTGCCTTTTCTCGCCGCCGGGATGCGCGCTGAAACCGGCGTCAGCGACCCGGCCATGGCCGCCGCCCAGTTGCGCCCACGCAGCAAAACCGTACCGGTCGCCGCCAAGGTTTGATCGCTGCGGGTGGGCGCGGCCGCTTGCATCCGCTAAGCTAGCCGCCATGCCGATTTCAGCTTTTTATTCGCAACCCGTCGTCCTTGCCGAGCCTGGCAAGGACGACGGGTTGTGTGCGTTATTTAAGGAAGGTTTATGACTGCTGCCCTGCAAGGTTCTTTGATGGTCGACGTCGCCGGTACCTGGCTCACGGCCGAGGATCGTCATCTGTTGCGCCAACCGGAAGTGGGCGGCCTGATTATTTTTGCGCGCAATATCGAGCACCCGCGCCAGGTTCGCGAGTTGAGCGCCGCGATTCGTGCAGTGCGCCCGGACTTGCTGTTGGCCGTGGACCAGGAGGGCGGTCGCGTGCAGCGTCTGCGCCAAGGCTTCGTGCGCCTGCCGGCCATGCGTGCGCTGGCGGATAACCCCAACGCTGAATACCTGGCCGAACAGTGCGGCTGGATCATGGCCACCGAGGTGCTGGCGGTGGGCCTGGACCTGAGTTTTGCCCCCGTGCTGGACCTCGACTACCAACGCAGCGCCGTGGTCGGCACCCGTGCTTTCGAAGGCGACCCAGAGCGCGCTGCCGTGCTCGCGGGTGCCTTTATCCGTGGCATGAACAGCGCCGGTATGGCCGCCACCGGCAAGCACTTCCCTGGCCATGGTTGGGCCGAGGCCGATTCCCACGTTGCCATTCCCAATGATGAACGCAGCCTGGAGCAGATTCGCGCCAACGACCTGGTGCCTTTCGCACGCCTGAGCAAGCAATTGGCCGCCGTGATGCCGGCGCACGTCATCTACCCGCAGGTCGATGCCCAGCCTGCTGGTTTTTCGCGCCGCTGGTTGCAGGACATCCTGCGCGGTGAGTTGCAGTTTGACGGGGTAATCTTCAGCGATGACCTGTCCATGGCCGGCGCCCATGTGGTCGGCGATGCGGCCAGCCGTATCGAAGCGGCGCTGACCGCCGGTTGTGACATGGGCTTGGTGTGCAATGACCGTGCGGCGGCCGAGCTGGCGCTGAGTGCAGCACAGCGGATGAAGGTCACGCCGTCGGCGCGGATTGCGCGTATGCGTGGGCAGGCGGTTGCCTCGACGGACTATAAGCAGGACCCGCGTTGGCTGACAGCGCTTACTGCGTTGCGCGATGCGCAGTTGATCGACTGAAAACCGAAGCGCGGCCATCGCAGGCAAGCCAGCTCCCACATTTTGATTTGTGAATACAGTCAGGTGTGGGAGCGGGCTTGCTCGCGAAGGCGGCCGAACAGTCAGCGCTTTTCTTGCTTATTGGGCAACGGCGCAAACAACGCTTCAATCTCCTCATTGCCCAACTGCCAATCCCCCGTGGTTCGCCCATCCAGCACGCCCGCAGCCAGATCGGACTTCTCCTTCTGCAAGTGCTGGATTTTCTCCTCTACCGTGCCCCGGGCAATCATCTTGTACACGAACACCGGCTTTTCCTGCCCGATGCGGTATGCACGGTCGGTGGCCTGGTTTTCCGTGGCTGGGTTCCACCAGGGGTCGTAGTGGATAACCGTGTCGGCTTCGGTCAGGTTCAAGCCCACGCCGCCAGCCTTCAGACTGATTAAAAAGATCTGCAACTTACCGCTCTGGAAATCCTTCACCGGTGTACGTCGATCCCGGGTCTGGCCGGTCAGCAGGGCGTAGGCAATGCCGCGCTTTTTCAGTTCGGCCTCGATCAGGCTCAGCATCGAGGTGAACTGTGAGAACAGCAGGATCCGGCGGCCTTCAGCAAACAGCTCGTCGAGCATGTCCATCAGGCTGTCGAGCTTGCCCGAGCTGCTGCCACGGGCGGGCAGGGTGGCGTCGTTGACAAGGCGCAAGTCGCAGCACACCTGGCGCAGTTTGAGCAGGGCTTCGAGGATGATGATCTGGCTGCGAGCCACGCCCTTGCGGGTGATCTCGTCGCGGACCTTTTTATCCATGGACAGGCGCATGGTTTCGTACACGTCGCGCTGGGCCTCGTTGAGGTCGACCCAGTGGATGATTTCGGTTTTGGGTGGCAGTTCGGTTGCCACTTGTTCCTTGGTGCGGCGTAGCAGAAAGGGTTTGATCCGACCGTTGAGGTGCTGCAATCGCACCTCGCTGGCACGCTTTTCAATCGGCACGCGGTAATCACGGTTGAAGCTCTTCACGTCGCCCAGCCAACCCGGCAACAGGAAGTGGAACAGCGACCACAGTTCACCCAGGTGGTTTTCCAATGGCGTGCCGCTCAGGCACAGGCGCTGGCGTGCATTCAGCTCGCGTGCGGCCTGGGCCGCCTTGCTGGACGGGTTCTTGATGTACTGCGCTTCATCCAGGATCAAGACGTGCAAGGGCAGGGCGGCGAGCTGTTCAATGTCCTTGGGCAGCAGGGCGTAGGTGGTCAGCAGCAGGTCGTAGTCATTCAGGTTGGCGAAATGTTTCTTACGCCCCGCGCCATAAAGTGCCTGCACTCTCAACTGCGGGGTGAAGTGCGCGGCTTCATCCAGCCAGTTCGGGATCAGGCTGGTAGGCATCACGACCATGCACGGCCGATCAAGGCGCCCTGCGTTTTTTTCGGTGAGGATGTGCGCCAGGGTCTGCAAGGTTTTGCCCAGGCCCATGTCATCCGCAAGTATCCCACCCACCTCCAGTTGGCGCAGCGACTGCATCCAGCTCAGACCTTCCAACTGGTAGGGGCGCAAGGTCGCATTCAGGCCTTCGGGCGCCACGCAGGTGAAATCCTTGATATCGCGCAGGCGCTGGGCGAAGTTGCGGATCTTCTCGCCGCCTTCCCATTGCAGTGGCAGGTCTTCCAGCGGGTTGATGCGTATGGCGTCGGCCTTGGCCAGGCGCAGCGCGGTGGTGCCGGCTTCCTGCAGGTAAAACTCGCCGAGGGTCGCCAGCACCGGCTTCAAGCGGCCGTAGGGCAGCGCCACTTGCAGCGGGCCGTGGCCGTTGGGCAGGCCGGGGATGTTCACCAGGATCAGCTCTTCATCGCGGCGCCGCGCCAGTTTCTCCGGGTTGAGGATCTCGGTGTGGGAGCGCATCAGGTTCAGCAGGATCGGCAGCAGGCTCAAACGTTCGCCGTTGACGATGATGCCCAGCTCCAGGTCGAACCAATCGCGTTCCGGCCCTTCATCGATCGTGGCATACCAGTCATCGACGGGGCTGAGATCAAAGCCGAAGTCTTCATCGATCTGCAGCTCCCAGCCCTCGGCACGCAAAGTGGGCGACACATTGAGGGTGAAGTTCAGCCAGGCACTGTCATTGACCATTTCGAAGAGCTCGCCGGCGCTTTCCGGCAGGGCCTTGCTCTGGCGCGTGGCGATCTTGAAGCCAAGCAGGCGCAGGTGTTCGCGATAGGCCTGTTCTTGCTCGGGATGGCGCTTGATCCGCAGGCTCTGCGTCTCTTGGCGCACAATGATGTCAGCATTTTTTTGCCCGCTGACATAGTTGCCCAGGTAGTTGAACGACAACGCCGCACGGTGCTGGATATAGCGCTGCATCTTGCCGTTGCGCGGTTCGAACGCGCTGAACTCCACGCTGGCCAGCCACAGGCGTGGCACCGGTTGCACGTCGTCCATCACCACTTGCGGCAGGACCACGCGGTTTTCGAGCACCGCCTGGAGCTTCTCCAGCAGCTGCGCATCCTGAGCCGCTGCCGGGTAGGCCAGGGTTTCCTGGACCTTGAGCAGCACCGCCGCGATGTGTTTGCAGTTGGTGTGCACCGGGCACGTGCAGCGGCTGTCCACCAAGATCAGCAGGCCCTTGGCTGATTCGCGCAGTGAGATGGTTTGGCGGTAAACATTACCGCCCGAGCCTTCGCAACTGGCGGTGATGGTGCTGTCGCCGCACTCGACGATGCGCACGCGGTTCTCCAGGGCGTAGCGTCGCCCGCGCTCGAGGCTTTGCTCTTTGAAGCGATTGGCCCACGAAGGGGCCAGGGGTTTGGTCAACGACGACGTCAGGGGCATGGCGCGCAATCAGTCCTGAAGGTCGGGCGGTGGTGCGCTGGGTGGCTTGGCGGTCAGCGAGGTGATCTTGATCAGCAGCGCCAGGTGGCCGCCGTCCAGGTAGTTGAGCTGGTTGTTCTTGGTGCGCACGTCTTTCTGGCTCAAGTGTTCGCTGGCGATCACGCTGCCGTTGCCGTCGAACTGGTTGATCCAGAAATCCGCGTCGATATCGGTAAAGCGCCCCAGTTGCAGGCTCAACACCCCTTCGATAGGGAACTGGCCGAACTGCTCCTGGCCGTCGGTGATCGCCACCTTCACCGCTTGCTCGCCCAGGTTCTGCTCCCAGGCCTTGTGGGCGAGCACCGTGTAGTTGGCGTCGGCGCGCAGCTTGTCGACGATATTGCCCAGGCGCGGCGGGTTCATCCGCTCACCCAGGCGCGGCGCGCCCGCATCCCAGTTTTCCGGGGCGGCGCGGCTGTTGATCACTGGTTCTGCATTCTGGCGCACCAGGATCATTTCCACCTGATACAGGCTGTCGGCAAAGGCCGAAGGTGCGAGTACCACCAACAACAGGCTCAAAATGCGGAACACGCGCATGGGGGCGTCCTTAAACGGATTTCGGAATGAGGCGTTCAAACAGCGCCTCCAAAGTGTTGAAGCGTTCTTCGGCGCGTTCCATCGGCACCATGAACTTGAACAGCGTAGCCCCTTCGAACTTGTAGCGGTTGGGCTGGCCCTGGATCAGCTTGATCAGCACCAACGGGTCGACCGGCGTCTGCGCTTCGAATTCGATACGCCCGCCTTGCGGCCCGGCGTCGACTTTCTTGATGCCCAACTGCTCGGCCTGCAACTTGAGCAGGGTCAGGCGCACCAGGTTCTTGGTCGGTTCAGGCAGCAGGCCGAAACGGTCGATCATCTCTACCTGCAAGTCCTTGAGGCCTTCTTCGTCGGCCGCCGAGGCAATGCGCTTGTACAGGATCAACCGTGCATGCACATCCGGCAGGTAGTCTTCGGGAATCAACGCCGGCAAGCGCAGGTTGATCTCCGGGCCGCCGCCCAAGGGTTGGTCGAGGTTCGGTTGTTCGCCTTTGCGGATGGCTTTTACCGCGCGTTCGAGCATCTCCATATACAGCGTGAAACCCACCGCCTGGATCTGCCCGCTCTGGCCGTCGCCGAGCAATTCACCGGCACCCCGGATTTCCAGGTCATTGGTGGCCAATACAAAGCCGGCCCCGAGGTCCTGGGTATTGGCGATCGCTTCCAGGCGTTTTTCCGCATCGGAAGTGATCTGCTGGCGCGGCGGTGTGAGCAGGTAGGCATAGGCCTGGTGGTGACTGCGCCCGACGCGACCGCGCAATTGGTGCAGCTGCGCCAGGCCGAACTTGTCGGCACGCTCGATGATGATGGTGTTGGCGCTCGGCACGTCGATGCCGGTCTCGATGATGGTCGAGGCGATCAGCACGTTGAAGCGCTTGTGGTAGAAGTCGCTCATCACCTGTTCGAGTTCGCGCTCGCGCATCTGCCCGTGGCCGATAGCGATACGGGCCTCAGGTACCAGTTCGGCGAGGTCGGCGGCGCATTTCTCGATGGTTTTCACATCGTTGTGCAGGTAATACACCTGGCCGCCGCGCAGCAGTTCGCGCAGCAGGGCTTCCTTGACCGTGCTCTTGTTCTGCTCCATCACAAAGGTGCGCACCGACAAACGACGCGCCGGTGGCGTGGCGATGATCGACAGGTCGCGCATGCCCGACACCGCCATGTTCAGCGTGCGCGGAATTGGCGTGGCGGTGAGGGTGAGGATGTCGACTTCACTGCGCAGGGCCTTGAGCTGTTCTTTCTGGCGCACGCCAAAGCGGTGTTCTTCGTCGATGATCACCAGGCCCAGGTTCTTGATCTTCACATCGTCCGACAGCAGCTTGTGAGTACCGATGACGATGTCGATCTTGCCCTCGGCCAGGTCGGCAACGGCGGCGTTCACTTCCTTGGCGGACTTGAAGCGGCTCATCACCTCCACGGTCACGGGCCAGTCGGCAAAGCGGTCGCGGAAACTGTTGTAGTGCTGCTGGGCGAGCAGGGTGGTCGGCACCAGGATCGCCACCTGGCGACCGCCGTGTACCGCAATAAAGGCTGCACGCATGGCCACTTCGGTCTTGCCGAAGCCCACGTCGCCGCACACCAGGCGGTCCATCGGCTTGGGCGCGAGCATGTCGGCGCGCACCGCTTCGATGGTGGTTTGCTGGTCCGGGGTTTCTTCGAACGCGAAGCCAGCGCTGAAGGTGGCGTAATCGGCTTTGGGGTCAGCGAAGGCATAACCTTCGCGGGCAGCACGGCGGGCATAGATGTCGAGCAGTTCGGCGGCCACGTCGCGCACCTGTTCGGCGGCCTTGCGCTTGGCTTTCTGCCAGGTCTCGGAGCCCAATCGATGCAACGGCGCCAAGGCGTCGTCGCTGCCGGTGTAGCGGGCGATCAGGTGCAGGTTGGCCACCGGCACGTAGAGCTTGGCGCCCTCGGCGTATTCCAGGGTGAGGAATTCGGCGGCCTGGTTGTCGATCTCCAGGGTCTGCAGGCCCAGGTAGCGGCCCACGCCATGGTCGATATGCACCACCGGCGCGCCTTCGCGCAGCTCGGTGAGGTTCTTGATCACCGCGTCGTTGTTGGCATCGGCGCGTTTTTCCCGGCGACGGCGTTGCATCACGCGCTGGCCGAACAGCGGGCTTTCGGCGATCAAGGCCAGCGCCGGGTCATCCAACCGCAGCCCTTCGTCCAGCGGCGCGATGGTGATCGCCAGGCGCTCTTTGCTGGCGACAAAGTCAGGCCAGCTGTCGACGGTTTTCGGCCGCAACTTCAGGCGTTCCAACAGCTCTAGCAGCACTTCGCGACGCCCGGCGGATTCGGCGGTAAACAGCACGCGGCCCGGGAAGTCGCCGAGGAAGTTCGACAGCGCCTCCAGCGGTTGCGTGGCTTTGGCCTGGATCGCCAAATCGGGCAACGCGCTCGCCGGGAAACGCTCGCGGCCACTGCCGGCGTCCACGTCCTGCTGGCTGGCTACTACACGCGGCCAGTTTTTCAGGCGCGCGAAGCAGTCTTCAACTGGCAGGAACAGTTCAGCGGGCGGCAATAAAGGTCGGGATGGATCGACGCGACGTTCTTCGTAGCGGTTGCGCACATCGTTCCAGAAGTTTTCCGCCGCCTGTTCGATACCCGGCAGCGAGAACACCTGGGTGTCCTGGGGCAGGTAGTCGAAGAGGGTGGAGGTCTCGTCGAAGAACAACGGCAGGTAGTACTCGATACCGGCAGGTGTAATCCCGCTGCTCAAGTCCTGGAAGATCGGGCAGCGACGGAAATCCACATCGAAGCGCTCACGAAAGCGCGCCTTGAAGCGTGTTACCGCGTCTTTTTGCAGCGGAAACTCCCGTGCCGGCAGCAGCTTGATCGAGTCGACCTTGTCGATAGAACGCTGGTTCTCCGGGTCGAAGGTGCGCAGCGTCTCGATTTCGTCATCGAACAGGTCGATGCGGTACGGCAGCTTGCTGCCCATCGGGAACAGGTCGATCAAGGCGCCGCGCACCGCAAACTCACCGTGCTCGTACACCGTGTCGACGCAGCGGTAGCCGCTGGCTTCCAGGCGCGTGCGCATCTGCTCGACGTCGAGCTTCTGGTCCACGTCCAGCACCAGGCTGCTGCCGAGCAGGAACTTGGTCGGCGCCAGGCGGTGCAGGGCGGTGGTGATCGGCACCACCAGCACGCCGTGGGCCAGTTCCGGCAAGCGGTACAGGCTGGCGATGCGCTGGGAGATGATGTCCTGGTGCGGCGAGAACAGATCGTAAGGCAGGGTTTCCCAGTCGGGAAAATGCAGCACCGGCAAATCCGGGGCGAAGAAGCTCAGCTCCTGCTCCAACCGTTCGGCACTTTGGCTGTCGGCGGTGAGCAGCAGGGTAAAGCGCTTGGCTGCGCTGGCAGCCTCGGCAATGGCCAGGCTCAGGGCGGCACCGGGCAGGTTGCCCCAGTGCTGTTTACCTGCCGCGGCAGGGAGTAGCGGTAGACGCAGAACGGGCACGGAAGGTTGAGCTCCAAGCGTTGCGACAAAGTCGGTAATTGTAACGGCCCCAGGTGCCGCCTGTCAGTTGCTGACTGTGCCTATTACGGTTTGTAGGAAATGTAGTGGCTAAGACAAACAATGGCGGGTTTTGACTCAATATGTAGTGCCAAAATGCGCGAATGTTTAGGAGGGTTACGGACAAGTCGGCCTGGTCGCCAAACTAGTGGCCTTCTGGAACCCGCGTGTTTCCTGGGCTGTAGCGCGGTGGTATTTTTTTGCAAGGGCTTTTTGTTGCCCTTCGCGCATTGCTCAACGCTCAGTCGGGCGACATAATGTAGCCCCTTTTTTCTGCCCCTACATGTGGAAGGTTCCCGTGACTCAGAAGCCCGACCAGTGTCTTGGTGAATGGATCGACCGTGAAGCACTCGCTGAAGCGATGATTCCGCTTATCGGTCAGCTGTACCGCAATAACAATGTGGTGAGCTCGATCTATGGCCGCAGCCTGATCAACCAGTCTGTCATCGCGATTCTCAAAGCTCACCGCTTTGCGCGCCATCGCTCCGCCGACGACAGCGAACTCTCCGTCCACGAAACATTCCCGCTGCTCAAAGCCATGAGCGAGCTCAAGCTCGGCGCGGCTTCGGTAGACCTGGGCAAGTTGGCCTACAAATTCCGCAAAGAAGGCGCTGGCCGCACCGCCGAGCAGTTCGTGCGTGAAGAAATGGCCGATGTGGTTGGCCAGCAAAACGCTGCCGCCCGTAAAGGCACCGACGTGGTGCTGTACGGCTTTGGCCGTATCGGCCGCCTGCTGGCGCGCATCCTGATCGAGAAAACCGGTGGCGGCGACGGCCTGCGCCTGCGTGCCATCGTGGTGCGCAAAGGCGCCGAGAACGACCTGACCAAGCGCGCCAGCCTGCTGCGTCGCGACTCGGTACACGGCTCGTTCAACGGCACCATCACCATTGACGAAGAAAACAACACCATCACCGCCAACGGTAACCTGATCCAGGTGATCTACGCGAAGAACCCGACCGAGGTGGATTACACCCAGTACGGCATCCAGAACGCCCTGCTGGTGGACAACACCGGCGTATGGCGTGATGCCGAGGGCCTGGGCCAGCACCTGGCTTGCCCGGGTGTTGACCGCGTTGTGCTGACCGCGCCTGGCAAAGGCAAGCTCAAGAACATCGTGCACGGCATCAACCACGCTGAAATCACCGCTGACGACAAGATCGTGTCCGCCGCGTCCTGCACCACCAACGCCATCGTGCCGGTGCTCAAGGCGGTGAATGACAAGTTCGGCATCGTTAACGGCCACGTTGAAACCGTTCACTCGTACACCAACGACCAGAACCTGATCGACAACTTCCACAAGGGCGATCGCCGTGGCCGTAGCGCCGCGTTGAACATGGTGATCACCGAGACCGGTGCTGCCACCGCTGCTGCCAAGGCCCTGCCTGAATTGGCCGGCAAGCTGACCGGTAACGCGATCCGCGTACCGACGCCGAACGTGTCGATGGCCATTCTCAACCTCAACCTTGAGAAAGCCGCCACCCGTGAAGAGATGAACGAGTACCTGCGCTACATGGCGCTGCACTCCGACCTGCATAAGCAGATCGACTTCGTCAATTCTCAGGAAGTGGTCTCCACCGACTTCGTTGGCTCGCGCCACGCCGGTGTGGTGGACGCCGAAGCGACCATCACCCAGGACAACCGTGTTGTGCTGTACGTGTGGTACGACAACGAGTTCGGCTACAGCTGCCAGGTGGTTCGCGTGATGGAAGACATGGCTGGGGTCAACCCGCCTGCGTTTCCGCGCTAAGCCTGTGCGCTGAATGAGAAAGCCCCGACTGGTTCGGGGCTTTTTTATGCCTGTGGGTTTTGTGGTGTCTGGGAGGGCCTTATCGCAGGCAAGCCCGCTCCCACAGTTGAACTGCATTCACCTGTGGGAGCGGGCTTGCCCGCGATGACGATGGAAAGGTCAACACCTCCATCACTTGAGTAGCGTGTTGCGCAAACTGTCCGACAGCCCTTTGGGCGCCAGCCAGATACCCAGGTAGGCCTTCGCTAACTCAGCATCTGGGCTGCTGAACACCACCTGCCCATTAATTTCCAGATTCAACCCGCGCCCCGGACGAAAATCCAGGGCATAGCGATCACCGCTGCGAATATCCCGAAAGCGCGCGTGCAGCTTGGCTATCTCTGGGTTCAACCCGGCATTGGCTTGCTGGCGTTCCAAGGTGACGGTGGCCGCCTTGATCACATCATCGCGATCAATGTCGCGAAAGTAATACAGCGCCAGGCGCACAGCCTTCTGCTGGTCCCAAGCCTGCTTTGCCGGCAGGTCAGCGGGTGCATAGAGCGCCGCGGCATACACATCCGCCCAGAGATAGTTGAACACCGCCTGGTTTTTCAGGGCCAGCCCCGCAACCTTTGCGGGGAAGCTTGCCTGCTTGAGCCGCTGTGCATCGTTGGCGTGCGCCGTGAGCGACACCATCAGCATCAAACAGAAAAATAGTTGTCGCATAATGGCTCATCCTGAATTCGGCGCTGATGTGCGTCCTGTAGTATGGCAACACTGGCCTACGACGCGACCAAGGGTTAATGTTCGCGGCGCTCGGCCTTCTATAGACTGTGCCCCGGTTCACACACTTGAGCCAAATTGTCCTTCATGCTCGCTGGCCGCGGCATGATTTAGCCCGGCGTCCAATCGTACGCCTGGCCTGTTCTGAGGAGTACGCATGGCTGTCTACAACTACGACGTGGTGGTACTGGGTTCCGGCCCAGCTGGAGAAGGTGCGGCGATGAACGCTGCCAAAGCAGGGCGCAAGGTGGCGATGGTCGATAGCCGTCGCCAGGTCGGCGGTAACTGCACCCACCTGGGTACCATCCCGTCCAAGGCATTGCGTCACTCGGTACGGCAGATCATGCAGTTCAATACCAATCCGATGTTTCGGGCCATTGGTGAGCCGCGCTGGTTCTCCTTCCCGGACGTACTGAAAAGCGCTGAAAAAGTCATCTCCAAGCAAGTCGCCTCGCGTACCGGCTACTACGCCCGTAACCGCGTCGACCTGTTCTTCGGCACCGGCAGTTTTGCCGATGAGCAAACCGTCGAAGTGGTCTGCGCCAATGGTGTGGTCGAGAAGCTGGTGGCCAAGCACATCATCATCGCCACCGGTTCGCGCCCGTATCGCCCAGCGGACATCGATTTCCACCACCCACGTATCTACGATAGCGACACCATCCTGAGCCTGGGCCATACCCCGCGCAAACTGATCATCTACGGCGCCGGCGTGATCGGCTGTGAATACGCCTCGATCTTCAGTGGCCTGGGGGTACTGGTCGAGCTGGTGGACAACCGCGACCAGTTGCTCAGCTTCCTCGACTCGGAAATCTCCCAGGCGTTGAGCTACCACTTCAGCAACAACAACATCACCGTGCGCCATAACGAAGAGTACGAGCGGGTCGAAGGCCTGGACAACGGGGTGATCCTGCACCTCAAGTCCGGCAAGAAGATCAAGGCCGACGCCTTGCTGTGGTGCAACGGCCGTACCGGCAACACCGACAAGCTGGGCATGGAAAACATCGGGGTCAAGGTCAACAGCCGTGGCCAGATCGAAGTGGATGAGAACTACCGCACCTGCGTGCCGAACATCTACGGCGCCGGTGACGTGATCGGCTGGCCAAGCCTGGCCAGTGCCGCCCATGACCAGGGCCGCTCGGCCGCTGGCAGCATTGTCGACAACGGCAGCTGGCGCTACGTGAACGACGTGCCGACCGGGATCTACACGATTCCCGAGATCAGCTCGATCGGCAAGAACGAGCACGAACTGACCAAGGCCAAGGTGCCTTACGAAGTGGGCAAGGCGTTCTTCAAGAGCATGGCGCGTGCGCAGATTGCCGGTGAGCCGCAAGGCATGCTGAAAATCCTGTTCCACCGCGAAACCCTGGAAGTACTCGGCGTGCATTGCTTCGGCTACCAGGCCTCGGAGATCGTGCACATCGGCCAGGCGATCATGAACCAGCCAGGTGAGCAAAATACCCTCAAGTATTTCGTCAACACCACCTTCAACTACCCGACCATGGCCGAAGCCTATCGGGTAGCGGCCTACGACGGTCTCAACCGGCTTTTTTGAGCGGCTCCGGCCGGTGGCCTGAGCCGGCCGGGGAGACCGATTTCAGTAATTCTCGAGGGTGGCAGTGGCCAAACCGGGAAAGTCTGTAATCAGGCTATCTACGCCGAAGTCGGCGAGCCTGCGCATCAGCGCAGGTTCGTTGACTGTCCACACGGACACATGCAGGCCCTGGCGCTGGGCTTTTTCCAGCCGCTCGGGGGTGCACAGCGTCCAGTTCAATGCCAAATACTCACAGCCGTAGTTCTGCGCGACTTTCAGCGGGTCGAGCCAGGCGTATTCAGCGACCAGGCCGCGTGACAGGTCCGGGGTGAGTTCTACCGCGGCTTTCAACACCTCCCGCGAGCTTGAGGTCACCGTGACCTTGTCCATCAAGCCAAAGCGCACGGCCATTTCACGAATCGCCAGCACGGTGGTGGCGGCTCGGGTACGCGAGGCACTTTTGACTTCCAGTTGCCAGTGATCGAAGTCGCACTTTTCGAACAGTTCTTCCAGGCGCGGGATCGGGCAGGGGCTTATCCAGCCTGGGCCGCCTTTGCGCGCGTCCATCTTCACCAGGTCAGCCGCCGAATATTCGACGACTTTGCCACGCCGGTCGGTGGTGCGCTTGAGCGTCGGGTCGTGGATGACCATCAACTCGCCGTCCATGGACAGGTGCAAGTCCAGCTCGCAGCGGCGTACGCCGTGCTTGAGGCACTCCTGAAAGCTGGTCAGGGTGTTTTCCGGTGCTTCGCCTTTGGCACCGCGGTGGCCGTAAATCAGGGTCACAGTTGCTCCTTTGCACCAGGATGGCTGGCGTCGTGAATACGTATTCAAAGGTCTTCGCTTTGTTCTCGCGCCAGGCGGCGTTCCTGGGCCTGTTTCTGCAGGATATAGCGCGCCAGCAGTTGGCGTTGGGCATCGGTCATGGACTCGAACTCCGTGCCCACATCAAAGCCGTCGCCCTTGGGGTCGCAATGGGTCACCCGCGCGCGCAGCAACAGGCCGAGCGCCTGGGGCATCAGCACCAGCTTGACCGCCAGGTGAGTGTCGGGAGCCAGCGGCGTGGGGTGCTGGAAGTCGATGCCGCCTTCGGAGAGGATCACCGGTTGCGGCGCGCCCACCTCGTTCAGCAAACCGCGAGCCATGACCTGGCTAAGCAGATCCAGGCGTTTGTTCTGCACTTTGAGGAAGGCCGCCAGGCTGCGGTCTTTCTCGCTGATCTGGCGCAGCAGGTGCTGGGCTTCGAATTCGCTCAGATGCAGTTCGCTGAGCAGATTGAACAGCGGCGAATCATCCAGCAACACTTCCTTGCTCGCCGCGTCGGGGCCAGACAGGGGTTTGATTTGAAGTGCGATCATGTCATCGATACGGTAGTATTCGCGGCGCTCTTCTTCATCTAATGTCGACATGGCGAACCCCAGGTAACGGTAATGGTCTGAGTGTAAAGCTGCTGACCAGACCCCGCCACCGGGACGTCTTCTTTTCCTCCGAACAAGCCCCGACATGTTCAGACCTCTCTTCGTATTTATCGGCACGCGTTATACCCGTGCAAAGCGTCGCAATCATTTTGTGTCGTTCATTTCCTTGACCTCGATGATCGGTCTCGCCCTGGGCGTGGTCGTGATGATCGTGGTGCTGTCGGTGATGAACGGCTTCGATCATGAGATGCGCACCCGCGTGCTGGGCATGGTGCCCCACGCGACCATCGAGGGCGATGCGCCCATCAACGACTGGCAAAGCCTGGCCGCCAAGGTCCAGCAGAACCCCAAGGTGGTGGCGGTAGCGCCGTTTACCCAGATGCAGGGGTTGCTGACCAACGACGGCAAAGTGCAGAAGATCCTGCTCAATGGCATCGACCCGGCCCAGGAACGCAATGTCTCGATCATCGACAAGTTCATGCTGCAAGGTAAGCTCGACGCGCTGTCGCCGGGCAGCTTTGGCATCGTTATCGGTGACAAGGCCGCGGCCAAGCTGGGCGTGGGGGTTGGCGACAAGCTGACCTTCGTCGCCCCGGAAGTCACCGTGACCCCGGCCGGCATGTTCCCGCGCATGAAGCGCTTTACCGTGGTGGGCACCTTCCACGTCGGTGCTGGCGAGATCGACGGTTACATCGGCCTGACCAACCTCACCGACCTGGCCCGCCTGCATCGCTGGCAGCCTGACCAGGTGCAGGGCCTGCGCCTGAAATTCAACGACCTGTTCGATGCGCCGCGCGGTGCCTGGGAAATTGCCCAGCACCTTGGGGAGACCGAGTACTACGCCCGCGACTGGACCCGCACCCACGGCAACCTGTACCAGGCCATCCGCATGGAAAAAGCCATGATCGGCCTGTTGTTGTTGCTGATCGTCGCCGTGGCGGCTTTCAACATTATCTCCACGCTGGTGATGGTGGTGAACGACAAGAAGGGCGACATCGCCATTCTGCGTACGTTGGGCGCCACGCCGGGGCAGATCATGGCGATCTTCATGGTGCAGGGCACCGTCATCGGCGTAGTCGGCACCTTGATCGGCACGGCGGTGGGCATTCTGGCCGCGCTGAACGTCAGCGCTGCCATTGCCCTGCTTGAAAAAGTGATCGGCCACAAGTTTCTCAACGCCGACGTCTACTTCATCGATTACTTGCCGTCCCAGGTGCAAACCCAGGACGTGCTGATGGTGGGCGGCGCTGCGTTGGTCCTGAGCTTCCTTGCCACCCTGTATCCAGCCTGGCGCGCGGCACGTACCCAGCCAGCACAGGCATTACGTTATGAGTGAATCGGGCATGAGTGAAAAAGCAATCCTGAGCTGCCGCAACCTGGGCAAATCCTACGAGGAAGGCCCGGAGTCGGTGGTGGTGCTGTCCAACCTGCAGCTTGAACTGCACCCTGGCGAGCGTGTGGCGATCGTCGGCAGTTCCGGTTCCGGCAAGAGTACCTTGCTCAACCTGTTGGGCGGCCTCGATACGCCGTCCCAGGGCAGCGTATGGCTGGCTGGCGAAGAACTGTCGGCGTTGAATGAAAAGGCCCGCGGCCAACTGCGTAACCGCTCGTTGGGCTTTGTGTACCAGTTCCACCACTTGCTGCCGGAATTCACCGCCCTGGAAAACGTGTGCATGCCGCTGTTGATCGGCAAGACCGCGATTCCTGAAGCGCGTCAGCGTGCCACGGCCTTGCTCGAACGCGTCGGCCTGGGCCACCGCCTGGAGCACAAGCCGGCGGAGTTGTCCGGTGGTGAGCGCCAGCGCGTGGCGATTGCCCGTGCCCTGGTGAACAACCCGGGCCTGGTGATGCTCGACGAGCCGACCGGCAACCTCGACTCCCACACCGCCCAGGGCATCAAGGACTTGATGCTGGAACTGAGCACCCAGATGCGCACCGCGTTCCTGGTGGTGACCCATGACATGAGCATGGCCCGGCAGATGGACCGCGTACTGCATTTGCAGGAAGGTCATCTGGTCGCTATCTGACCTGTTGCAAGCCCGGTTTTTTGAGGTCGGGCTTTTTCATTTTTCCAACGGTGCCCGCGAATGTTCAGACCGTTATCGATTTTTATCGGCACGCGCTATACCCGCGCCAAGCGCCGCAACCGTTTTGTCTCGTTTATCTCGATGACCTCGATGATCGGCCTCGCCCTGGGCGTATTGGCGATGATCGTGGTGCTTTCGGTGATGAACGGCTTTCAGCGTGAAATGAGCTCGCGCATCCTCGGCATGGTGCCCCACGCCACCATCGTTGGCGTAAAGCCGATTGATGATTGGCAGCCGGTGGCCGCCGCCGCGATGAAGAATCCGCAAGTCACCGCCGCTGTGCCCTTCACCCAGATGGATGGCATGTTTTCCTATAAGGGCGCGATGCAGCCGATCGAGATCAGTGGCGTCGACCCGGCCCAGGAAGGCAAGGTGTCGATCGTGGCCCAGCACATCGTGCGCGGCAAACTCGACGACCTCAAACCCGGCGAGTTCGGTGTGGTGGTCGGTGATATCACTGCGCGGCGTTTTCGCCTGAACGTGGGCGACAAGCTGACCCTGATCGTGCCGGAGCTCAGCAGCGCCCCGGGCGGTATCACCCCGCGCATGCAGCGCCTGAATGTGGTGGGCATCTTCAAGGTCGGCGCCGAACTGGATGGCTCCATGGCCCTGATCCACATGGCCGACGCCGCTGAAATCCAGCATTGGCAGCCCAACCAGGTGCAAAGCGTGCGCCTGGCGGTAAAGGACCTGTACGCAGCGCCCAAAGTCTCGGCAGATATCGCCGCCAGCCTGGGCGCGGCTTACAAGCCGGATGACTGGACCCACACCCAAGGCAGCCTGTTCAGCGCGATGAAAATGGAAAAGACCATGATCGGCCTGCTGTTGCTGATGATCGTCGCCGTGGCCGCGTTCAACATCATCGCCACCTTGATCATGGTGGTGAACGACAAAGGCGCGGATATCGCGATCCTGCGTACCATCGGCGCCACACCTCGGCAGATTATGGCGATCTTCATGGTGCAGGGCACCGTGATTGGCGTGGTCGGCACCTTGATCGGCGGCGTGTTGGGGGTGATTGCGGCGCTGAACGTGAGTGAGCTGGTGGGCTGGCTGGAGCGGGTGAGCGGGCAGCATATCTTCAGCTCGGATGTGTACTTTGTCAGTAACCTGCCTTCGGAGCTGCAAGGTGGGGATGTGTTGCTGATCTGCTCGGCAGGGTTTGTGTTGAGCTTCTTGGCGACGATTTACCCAGCGTATCGGGCGGCGAAGATTGAGCCGGCGCACGCCCTCAGGTATTCGTAACCTGCTCGTTCCCACGCTCTGCGTGGGAATGCCTCACCGGACGCTCCGCGTCCGCTGTTAGGACGCAGAGCGTCCCGGAATGCGTTCCCACGCGGAGCGTGGGAACGATCAGCAGTCGCCCTTGGGCAACTCAATCACAAACCTGGTCCAGCCCGCCTGCGACTCACAATAAATCCTCCCGCCATGCGCCCGCACAATCGACTGGGTAATCGCCAACCCCAGGCCCGCATGTTCACTGCTACCTGCACGCCTCGACGGATCGGCTCGGTAGAACCGGTCAAACAGCCGCGGCAATAACGGCGCAGGAATACCTTCCCCGCTGTTCTCAACCGTCAGTGTCACGCCACTCTCGATCCGCACCCGCACTTCACCGCCCGATGGGGCAAACCGCAGCGCGTTATCCAGCAGATTCGACAAGGCCCGGCGCAACATACCGCGATCGCCCATCGTCTGGGCGGTGCCTTCGCGCACCAGCGTCACCTGTGCGTCCTCCGCCAGCAGGGTAAAGAACTCCAACAGTGCGTCGACCTCATCGCCCAAATCCAGAGCTTCTCGGCTGGGCATCAGCAAGCCGTGGTCAGCTTTGGCCAGGTACAGCATGTCGTTGACCAGTTGCGCCATCCATTGCAGCTCTTCCAGATTGCTGTGCAGCGCCTCGCGGTAATCCTCCAGCGGGCGTGGCTGGGTGAGGATGACTTGGGTCTGGGTCAGCAAGTTGGACAGCGGTGTGCGCAGTTCGTGGGCAATATCTGCGCTGAAGGCGGACAGGCGCTGGAACGCATCATCGAGGCGGGCCAGCATGGCGTTGACGGCCTGGGCCAGTTCCGCGAGCTCCACCGGCATTTGTTCTTGGGGTAAGCGTTGCGTGAGGGAGTGGGCGGAGACACTGGCGGCCACTTCGCCCATGCGCCGCAGCGGTCGCAAGCCACTGCGCGCAGCCCAGGCGCCGAGCAGGGCAGTGGCCAGGGCCGAGAGGCCGACGGTCAGCCAGATCAAGCGTTGCATGCGTTGCAGAAAGTGCTGGTGGTGGGTGATGTCGAGGATCAGGGTCAGTTGTGGCGAATCCAGTTGGCTGGGCGTCAAGGGCGCGATGAATACGCGGTAGTCGGTGCCTGCGTATTGCAGGCTGTGCAGGCCGGGTGCTTGGGGCAAGGGAAGGTGTGGCGCGCCGTCCAGCCAACGTTGCCCAGCTCCGGTGATGCGCAAGGCGAGGTCGGGCTGGTGATCGAGTTCGGCGCGCAGTTGAGGGGTTCGCCGGGCGAGGTCTTCCGGTGAGGCGACACCCTGCAAGGTGCTGCGCAGGGCCACCAGTTTGCTTTCGAGCTGTTGCTGGTCCAGCTCCATGAAGTGCGCCTCGCTGGCCCGGTTGAACAACACCCCGGCGATCAACGAGACCACCGCCGTGCAGGCGGCAAACAGCAGCGCCAGGCGGCTGGTCAGGGACAGGCGCTTGATCACGTGAACCGTTCCTCCAGCACGTAACCCATGCCGCGCACGGTGTGGATCAGCTTATTGGGGAAATTGTCATCGACTTTCAGGCGCAGGCGGCGAATGGCAACTTCGATGATGTTGGTGTCGCTGTCGAAATTCATGTCCCACACCTGGGAGGCGATCAGCGTCTTGGGCAGCACTTCGCCCTGGCGGCGTAGCAGCAGCTCCAGCAAGGCGAACTCCTTGGCGGTGAGGTCGATGCGCTGGCCGCTGCGCTCGACGCGCCGGCGGATCAAGTCCAGGCTCAGGTCGGCCAGTTGCAGCGTGGTCTCCTGCGGCGTGCTGCTGCCACGGCGCAATAAGGTGCGCACCCGCGCCAGCAGTTCGGAAAACGCGAAGGGTTTGACCAGGTAATCGTCGGCGCCCAGCTCCAGGCCATGTACTCGGTCTTCTACGGCATCGCGAGCGGTGAGGAACAGCACCGGGATGTCCAGGCCGGCACTGCGCACCGCCTGCAGGATTTGCCAGCCATCGCGGCCGGGCAGCATCACATCGAGGATCAACAAGTCATAGTCGCCCGTTAGCGCCAAGTGCTGGCCACTGGTGCCGTCGGCCACCAGTTCGGTGGTAAAGCCCGCTTCGGCCAGGCCCTGACGCAGGTAATGACCGGTTTTGGGTTGGTCTTCGACGATCAGCAGTTTCATGTAGGGCTCTTGGTCAAGGTGGACGCCGGCCTTTATACCCTGGGCTCCGGGGTATGGGCGCAAGCTGACAAAGTTGTAATCTAGCAGTCAGCTGGCTGGCAGCGAGGCCATCTTAAAGTGTTGCCCAAGCTGGATACCTATTTTGGAGAGTTAAAGATGGCGTTGCGTACACCCCAGTTATTGGCGGGCTGCCTGTTGGCGTTGAGTTTCAATGCACTGGCGGATGCGACTCACACCTACGCGTTCGGCCAGCCGGCCCCGGCGGATAAAGCCACGCGCACCGTTGAAGTCACGCTGCGGGACATTGCCTTTGAGCCCAAATCCCTGGACGTCAAGGCCGGTGAAACCGTGCGCTTCGTGCTGGTCAACAAAGGCCAGTTGCTGCATGAGTTCAACCTGGGTGGCGCGGCCATGCATGCCGCCCACCAGAAAGAGATGTTGCAGATGCAAGCCAGTGGCATGCTCACCGCCACCGGCATGGGCAAGATGGATCACAGCGCCATGGGCCACAGCGACATGGGCGGCATGAAGCACGACGATCCCAACAGTGTGTTGGTGGAGCCGGGCAAGACGGCCGAACTGACCTGGACGTTCAAGCAGGCCACAGGCCTTGAGTTCGCCTGCAACCTGCCTGGGCATTACCAGGCGGGCATGGTCGGCAAACTGACCGTTGAGTGAGGCGTTTGTTAAGGGCGGGAGCAAAGGCTGGTAGACTGGCGCGGTTTATTTAGCCAGGTTTCCGCCATGCATCCCGCAGCCGAACATTCGCCGCTGGGCAAGTCCAGTGAATACATCAGCACTTACACGCCTTCGTTGTTGTTCCCGATTCCACGCGCCGCCAAGTGGGCCGAGCTGGGCCTGAGCGCCGAGACCCTGCCGTACAAGGGCGTGGATTTCTGGAACTGCTTCGAACTGTCCTGGCTGTTGCCCTCGGGCAAGCCAGTGGTAGCTATCGGTGAATTCAGCATTCCGGCCGACTCGCCAAACATCATCGAGTCCAAGTCGTTCAAGCTGTACCTCAACTCGCTGAACCAGACCGCGTTTGCCGATACGCAAAGCCTTGAAGCCACCCTGCGCACCGACCTCAGCGCTGCGGCCGGCAAGCCCGTGAACGTGCGCATTCGCAGCCTGGCCGACATCGAGGCAGAAGGCGTGATGGCGTTGCCGGGCGTGTGCATTGACGGCCTGGATATCAACGTCAGCAGCTACGAACACCCGCGCCCGGAACTGCTGCGTTGCGATGATTCGCGCGTGGTGGAGGAGAGCGTGCACAGCCACCTGCTCAAATCCAACTGCCCGGTGACCAGCCAGCCTGACTGGGGCAGTGTGGTGGTGGAATACCGTGGTGCGGCGCTGGATCACGCCAGCCTGCTGGAATATATCGTCAGCTTTCGCCAGCACTCGGACTTTCATGAGCAGTGTGTGGAGCGGATCTTCCTGGACTTGCAGCGCTTGCTCAAGCCGGAGAAGTTGACCGTGTATGCACGCTATGTGCGCCGGGGTGGGTTGGATATCAACCCGTATCGCAGCACTGAGAACACCCAGTTCCTGAACGTGCGCCTGGCGCGTCAGTAAGCCTTCATACAAAAAACTGTGGGAGCTGGCTTGCCTGCGATTGCGATCTTTCAGTCATTCATCAAGTGACTGATACACCGCTATCGCAGGCAAGCCAGCTCCCACATTTGGTTTTGTGTTTGGCTTGGGCTCGGGTTAGATGCCGATATTGCCCAGGGTCAGCACGATATTGCGCAACGTCCCGGCAATGCCTGGATGGTCCAGTTCAAAACCTTCCACTGCCCGGTTCACATCGTCAGCGATGCTGGGCGTCTGGGTGGCCGGTTCCATTTCCAACTGGACTTCGAATTTGGCGATCAACTCTTCCAATGCTTGACGTTTCTCGGCGGGCAACTCGGGATGATTCTCCAGTTGCTCACGCACAATATCGGCCTGCTGTTGTAACTTCTCGCGATCAGGCATGACGTTCTTTCCTTTTATCGATAGGCACTGGCATAGACCGCGGCACGCCGTGAAAGGTCTACGGGCTGACCTGTAGATTAATCCACTGCGGCCAACTGTGCATGATCTCGATCAGGGCTTCTCGCCCTTGAGCTGGCGCAGGCGGATGTCGGCCAGGCAGGTGCCGAGTTCGCCGAGGTGGTCGATCACCGAATGCACACCCAGGCCATAGAGCGCCACCGTGGCCTTGCCGCGCTTGTGTTCGCGTTGCTGCTCGGTCAGCGCCTGCCATTGCTGGGGCGACAGGCCGCAGAGCGAACCGCAGGAGGCCAGGCCGATGGTCCACAAACCGGCATTCAGGCCCGATTGCAGCAGGCGCGGCTCGCCGCTGACCAGTACGCAGCCTTCCAGGCGTTCGATGTTCAACTCCATCAGGGCTTGCCAGCAAGCGTGGGGCGCGGGCCAGCGAATGGAGGAGGGCGAGGCCGCCTTGAGCCAGCCAGGCAGGCCGGCGCAGAGTGGCGTGGTCACGGCGGGAGGCAGTTCGTCCAGCCAGGCGCAGGGCACGCCTTGTTCTTTGAGACTGCGCAGGATTTTCAACGCGCCTGGCGTGGCCTCGGCGTCGGCGCAAGGTGAGTCGGTGCGCGCCAGGGAACCAAAATCCACCAGGCAGCCACTCAGGCCAAATAACACGGCGGTCAATGAGGGGGCGGCGGCGACGGCAATCTCGGCGTGTGGCATCTGAACGTCCCTGAAATAGCTGCCACGCTATCGGGGCGGCATGACAAGGGGATGACACTGTCGATATTTGTAGGAATTTTGTGCATTTTCCCTAAGACGATTCTAGGTAGCTGCCTAAATCGGCACTTCCGTCATATACTGACAGCCTTATTCAGGGCATAGCGCCCATGACAGACCATTCAAGGAGCAAAAGCTATGCGCTGGAGCCAGTACTTCGCTCAGCTATCGGTGTGTGCCACCATCCTGTTGGCGCCTTTCGCTGCCCAAGCGGCCTCGGAAGATGACCCGTGGGAAAGCGTCAACCGCCCCATCTTCACCTTCAACGACACCGTTGACACCTATGCCCTCAAGCCAATCGCCCAGGGCTATCAGTTCGTCACCCCACAATTTGTGCAGGACGGCGTTCACAACTTCTTCCGCAACATCGGTGATGTCGGCAACCTGGCCAACAACGTGCTGCAACTCAAGCCGCACAATGCAGGCGTCGACACCGCCCGCCTGTTGGTCAACACCACATTTGGCGTTCTGGGCTTTATTGACGTCGGCACCAAAATGGGGCTGCAGCGCAGCGATGAAGACTTCGGCCAAACCCTCGGCTACTGGGGCGTGGGCAGCGGCCCGTACGTGATGATCCCGTTGCTGGGCCCAAGCACCTTGCGTGATGCGCCGTCCAAATACGTCGACAGCTACACCCAACCGTACCGCTACATGAACGACATCGGCTGGCGTAACAGCACCTTCGGCCTCAACGTCGTCGACGTGCGCGCCAGTCTGCTCGACAGTGAAAAGCTGATCAGCGGCGACAAGTACACCTTCATTCGTAACGCTTACCTGCAGAACCGCGAGTTCAAGGTCAAGGACGGCAAGGTCGTTGACGACTTTTAAGCTGTGACGTTTTGAAATGAAAAAGGCGACCTTTATAGGGTCGCCTTTTTTGTGCGCGCTGATCGTTCCCCACGCTACGCGTGGGAACGCATCCCGTGACGCTCCGCGTCACCCTTGCGCAGAGGCTGGATGTTGCGTTAGCGCATTTTCAGAATCTTGAGGCCCAGATGCTGGTCATCGCCTACTGCCTTGGTCCACACCACCTCGGTATCCGCTTCAAGACCCCTGAGCGCGGCGTGCTCTGAGTCGATGCGCACGATCAGCAGGTCACCCACCGTGAACTGGCGAGGTGCCTGCACTTGCATGCCGGAACTGGAGAGGTCCACGCAGGTACCGGCAATCTCCTGCCCGGCATGGATCAAAGACACATCGGCATCTATTCGCATGCGGATGAAATTGCGTTTTTCGGCGTAGTCGCGCTCGTGTTCGCTCACAGCATCCATCCTTACTTTGCGTTGTGGTTGTGAGGGTTCTTATAACTCCCGGTGATTTGCGGTGTAAAGACGCCCGGCGACCATCGGCATGAGCTTGAAACCCCTCACGGATGGGAGTACCGTCTGCGCCTTAGAAGGGCACCTCTGCCTTACCGTTGTGCATGGGCCAAATCCCAATGCTTTGTAGGACAGAGAGGCTAGAAAGCGAATCCAGTACGTGAGCCCGGCCATTGCCGAGCCGCCTACGCCAACCTAATTCTGGCGCCGTTTGCCCACATGCAAAAAACCAGTGCCACGCTGCTGATAATCGATGACGACGAAGTAGTGCGCGCGAGCCTCGCGGCCTACTTGGAAGACAGTGGCTTCAGCGTCCTGCAGGCCAGTAATGGCCAACAGGGTCTCCAGGTATTCGAGCGCGACAAGCCCGACCTTGTGATCTGCGACCTGCGCATGCCCCAGATGGGCGGCCTGGAGCTGATTCGCCAGGTGACCGACCTTGCCCCGCAAACGCCGGTGATTGTCGTGTCCGGTGCCGGTGTCATGAACGACGCCGTCGAAGCCCTGCGCCTGGGCGCTGCCGATTACCTGATCAAGCCCCTGGAAGACCTGGCCGTGCTGGAGCACTCGGTGCGCCGCGCCCTGGACCGTGCACGCCTGCTTTTGGAAAACCAGCGCTACCGCGAAAAGCTCGAGACCGCCAACCGCGAGCTCGAAGCCAGCCTGAACCTGCTGCAGGAAGACCAGAACGCCGGTCGCCAGGTGCAGATGAACATGCTGCCGGTGAGCCCCTGGACGATTGACGAATTCAAGTTTGCCCACCAGATCATCCCGTCGTTGTACCTGTCGGGTGATTTTGTCGACTATTTCCGCGTCGATGAGCGCCGCGTTGCGTTCTACCTGGCCGACGTTTCCGGCCACGGCGCGTCTTCGGCTTTTGTCACCGTGTTGTTGAAGTTCATGACCACACGGCTGTTGTTCGAGTCCAAGCGCAATGGCACCTTGCCGGAGTTCACCCCCTCCGAGGTGCTGGGCCACATCAACCGGGGCCTGATCAGCTGCAAGCTGGGCAAGCACGTGACGATGGTCGGCGGCGTGATCGACGAAGAAACCGGTCTTTTGACCTACAGCATTGGCGGTCACCTGCCGATGCCTGTTTTGTACACTCCTGAGAGTGTGCGTTACCTGGAAGGGCGTGGCCTGCCCGTAGGCTTGTTTAACGAAGCCACCTACGAAGACCACATCCTGGAACTGCCGCCGACCTTCAGCCTGACGCTGATGTCCGACGGCATCCTGGACCTTTTGCCAGAGCCTACACTCAAAGAGAAAGAAGCCGCCTTGCCCCAAAAGGTCAAGTCGGCGGGCGGCAGCCTGGATGGCCTGCGGCAGGTTTTTGGATTGGCCACGCTAGGGGAGATGCCGGATGATATCGCCCTATTGGTGTTGAGCAGGAATCTTTGATGAGTACCGGAAGAATCCAATTCGCCGAGCAAGACGGGACCTTCGTCCTGAAATTTGTCGGTGAAGTGCGCCTGACCTTGTGTTCGGCCCTGGATGCGACGATCGAGCGGATCTTCACCGCGCTGAACTTCTCGGCGATCGTGATCGACCTGACCGAAACGCGCAGCATCGATAGCACCACCCTGGGCCTGTTGGCCAAGTTGTCCATTCTGTCGCGGCAGAAGGTCGGCCTGTTGCCGACCGTGGTCACCACCCATGAAGACATCACTCGTCTGTTGCAGTCCATGGGCTTTGACCAGGTGTTCAACATCGTTGATCGCCCAATCCCGTGCCCGGAATGCCTCACCGACCTGCCGTCCCAGGACCAGTCCGAAGAGATCGTACGGGTCAAGGTGCTGGAAGCGCACAAGATCCTGATGGGCCTCAACGAGTCCAACCGCGAAGCCTTCCACGACCTCGTCAACGCACTCGAGCGGCACTAACAGCTTCCCTGCTCAAACACACACAGTCCAATGTGGGAGCTGGCTTGCCTGCGATTGCGCAGGGTCAGTCGATGAAGTGTTGACTGGCCCACCGCTATCGCAGGCAAGCCAGCTCCCACATAGGGCGGCGGTGACACCGACGCACAAAAAAGGGCGGCACCCTCACAGGTACCGCCCTTTTTGCCGCTATCTGCCTTTACAGCTTGGCCGACAACAACGCCTCCAGCTTCTCCTGGTCCCGCGCAAACTGGCGAATGCCCTCTGCCAGCTTCTCAGTCGCCATCGCATCCTCGTTGGACTCCCAACGGAACTGCGCTTCAGTCATATGCACCCGCGCCTCACCGGCATGGCCTGGCGCCAACTTGCGCTCCAGCTTGCCTTCATCCGCCGCCAGCTTCTCCAGCAGGTCCGGGCTGATGGTCAGGCGATCACACCCGGCAAGCTCTTCGATCTGGCTGAGGTTACGGAAGCTCGCACCCATCACCACGGTCTTGTAGCCGTTAGCCTTGTAGTAGTTGTAGATGCGCGTCACCGACTGCACGCCCGGGTCATCGGAACCGGTGTAGTCGTTGCCGTTGGCCTTCTTGTACCAGTCGTAGATACGGCCTACGAACGGAGAAATCAAAAACACACCCGCTTCAGCACAAGCCACGGCCTGGGCAAACGAGAACAGCAGCGTCAGGTTGGTCTGGATGCCTTCTTTTTCCAGCTTCTCGGCGGCACGGATGCCTTCCCAGGTGGAGGCGATCTTGATCAGCACGCGGTCACGGCCAACCCCAGCCTTGTCGTACAGGTCGATCAGACGGTGCGCACGCTTGAGAATCGCGGCCTCGTCGAACGACAGACGCGCATCCACCTCAGTGGAAATACGGCCCGGCACGACTTTGAGAATCTCTTGACCCACCGCCACCGCAAAGCGGTCACTGGCCAGGCCCACATCGCCGTTGCAGTCCTGCACACACTCATCCAGCAGCTTGGCATAGCCAGGAATCGACGCAGCCTTGAGCAGCAGGGAAGGGTTGGTGGTCGCGTCTTGCGGCTTGAGCTTGGCGAGCGTGGAGAAATCGCCGGTATCGGCTACGACGGTGGTGAATTGCTTGAGTTGTTCCAGCTTGGAAGTCATGGGCGTGCTCTGTCCTGTGGGTCTGATGACATTACCCGAGCGCTGGCAGGCGCTCAAGGGCGCAAATGCGTTAGGTCGTTTGCGAGGGCAATAACCTGGAAACAGCCGTTTGAATTACCGGCCGTGGTGCTAACTAGGAGGCCAGAATCGCCGACAGGTTCCCCCCGACTGCTCGATGCCCTCCGATCAAACTGTGGGAGCCAACTTGCCTGCATGACGCCAGCCCAGCCACTGAGATTCACCTAGCCCCCATCGGTCAAACTGTGGGAGCTGACTTGCCTGCGATGACGCCAGCCCAGCCACTGAGATTCATCTGACCCCTATCAGTCAAACTGTGGGGAGCTGGCTTGCCTGCATGACGCCAGTCCAGCCACTGATATTCACCTGACCCCCATCAGTCAAACTGTGGGAGCTGGCTTGCCTGCGATGACGCCAGCCCAGCCACTGAGATTCACCTGACCCCCATCAGTCAAACTGTGGGAGCTGGCTTGCCTGCGATGACGCCAGCCCAGCCACTGAGATTCATCTGACCCCTATCAGTCAAACTGTGGGGAGCTGGCTTGCCTGCATGACGCCAGTCCAGCCACTGATATTCACCTGACCCCCATCAGTCAAACTGTGGGAGCTGGCTTGCCTGCGATGACGCCAGCCCAGCCAATGATATTCACCTGACACACATCGCTCAAAACTGTGGGAGTGGGCTTGCTCGCGAAAGCTGCCTGTCAGCCCCAAATATCCCCACTGACACCCAACCCGTCACCGCCCCTCCAACAATTCCCCCGCCTGATCCAGCAACGCCAACGGATCACTCGCCTTATGAATATCCACCGACAACAACTGCCGAAACTTGCGCGCCCCCGGGAAACCGGTCCCCAGCCCCAGAACATGGCGCGTAATGTGATGCATCAAGCCACCTGTCGCCAAGTGCTCGGCTATATACGGACGCAACTGCGCCAACGCCTCAGCGCGGGTGACCACAGGCGCGGTGCTGCCAAACAGCTGCTGATCCACCTCCGCCAGCAAATACGGATTGTGATAAGCCTCTCGCCCCAACATCACCCCATCAAACGTCTGCAAATGCTCTTGGCACTGCTCCAACGTCTTGATCCCACCGTTGAGATTAAACTCCAGCTCTGGAAAGTCCCGCTTCAACTGCGCCGCCACGTCATAGCGCAACGGCGGAATGTCCCGGTTCTCCTTGGGCGACAACCCCTCCAGAATCGCAATCCGCGCATGCACGGTAAAACTGGTGCAACCGGCTTCCTTTACCGTCCCGACGAAATCACACAACTGGGCATAACTGTCCCGCCCATTGATGCCGATACGGTGCTTCACCGTCACCGGAATCGACACCGCATCGCGCATGGCTTTCACACAGTCCGCCACCAGGGCAGGGTGCGCCATGAGGATCGCGCCGATCATATTGTTCTGCACCCGGTCGCTGGGGCAGCCGACGTTCAGGTTCACTTCGTCGTAACCGGCGGCCTCGGCCATACGGGCGCAGGCGGCCAGATCAGCCGGAACACTGCCGCCTAATTGCAGCGCAAGCGGGTGCTCGGCTTCGTTGTGGCGCAGGAAGCGGTCGTGGTCGCCATGGAGGATAGCGCCGGTGGTGACCATCTCGGTGTAGAGCAGGGCGTGTTTGGAGAGCAGGCGTAGGAAGAACCGGCAGTGGCGGTCAGTCCAGTCCATCATGGGGGCAACACTAAAGCGCCGAGACAGCATGGGCCTTGCGTTTACGGGGCTAAAGGTCTGTTTATCTAGCATTTTACTCAACGTGTTCTTGGCGTGTTTTCGGGCGTTTTCAGGCGTTTTTAAAGGCTCGGTGGTACGATGTACCACTTCAAAACTGACGCGTACCACTTTCAATATGGCGACTATCAGGGCAAGAAAACTGGCGGATGGGACTGTGAGCTACACGGCACAGATCCGCATCAAGCGCGACGGAGTGCAAGTCTACCAAGAGAGCCAGACCTTCGCCCGAAAACAGGCCGCCCAGGCGTGGGCACGCAAGCGCGGCTCGGAGCTGGATGAGCCTGGTGCGATTGAGCGCGCAAACCGCAAGGGCGCCACGCTCAAAGAGATGACTGACCGCTACCTGGTCGAAGTTGAGAAAGCCAAGCCGCTCGGCAAGACCAAGCGCGCCACACTTAATGCAATTGGCGAGACTTACCTGGGCAAGTTGACCGATACGGATATCAACACCCAGTGCCTGGTCGATTACGCACTTTGGCGAATGAGCGGAGAGGGCGGTGGTGTTCAGCCACAAACCGCTGGCAATGACCTGGCGCATCTGGGCGCAGTGCTGGCAATTGCCAAAGACGCATGGGGCTACCAGGTCGACCCGCTCGCCATGGGCGGTGCCCGGCGTGTGTTACGCAAGCTGGGCTACAACCTGAAAAGCCGTGAGCGTGACCGCCGACCGACATTGGATGAGCTGGGACGGGTGCTGACGCACTACCAGGCCATGCAAGTGAGGCGCCCGACCGTCATAAATATGCTGAAGGTCGTGGGTTTCGCCCTGTTCTCCACGCGCCGGCTCGATGAAATAACTCGAATTCGCTGGGCAGACATAGACGAGGCCGGCCAGCGGGTCCTGGTGCGTGACATGAAAAACCCAGGGCAGAAGATCGGCAACGATGTTTGGTGTTACCTGCCGGACGAGGCGTGGCACATCCTCCAGACGATGCCGAAGGCCGGCGAAGATATCTTCCCCTACAGCCCAGAGTCGATCTCAACGTCCTGGGCGAAAGCCTGCAAGTTTTTGACCATCGCAGATCTGCACTTCCACGACCTCCGGCATGAAGGTGTCAGCCGCCTGTTCGAAATGGACTGGGATATTCCGCGTGTGGCGAGTATTTCCGGCCACAGGGATTGGAATTCAATGAGGCGTTACACACACCTTCGCGGTCGGGGCGACCGCTATGTGGGCTGGGAGTGGCACGAAAAGATTCTGAGGGCGCCCGTCCAACTGGGCGCCGCATCGCAGAAGTGGCTCAAACGGCGTGTTTTATCCCGTTGAGCTGGTTGTGCTCTTTAACCGCGGCTGCGCGCTGTAGGTCCAGGTACGCGGCCAGGTCGGTGAGGTGAATGCCCTTGGCCGATTTCTGACTCGGTTCCAGGCGGGTGATGGGCAACTTGATCTGACCGCTCATCACTTTGCGCTGGAACATGTCCGGCGTCAGGTGCGTGAAGTAATCCCGGCACACCACCTCCAGAGAGATAATCGCTTGGCCGTCGTACTGAGCCATCAGGATAAATGCTGTGTTCATGACTATCCTCATAGATGCGCGTATCGACACCGTTTTTTCTGCTTGGCTACTTCACGCTCTGCCATAAATGCAGCCCATTCCGCCGTCTTGCTCTGCTGGCGTATTCGACTACATGCCTCGTGCTTTCCCTTTGAGCGGGCTTTGCCGCAGATGTCGCAGCGGCTGGGCAAGTCCAGCCGGTAACCGGCTAACGGCGGGCGGGTGCGAGGACTTGAACTCATGGTTGGCCCCTCATAACCATTTTTGTCAGTGCATTGGGCTGGCCGTCGGGTGTCAGCTTGTCCAGGGGTTGAGTAACACTCCGGCCGTTGGCAGTGCGTAGTGTGGCGAAGTTGCCATAAATTCCTTCAATCACACCTGTACGAGCGCTGAGGCGATATTCCCGACCACCGCCGCTCATTGCGACGTAGCTGACCGTGTCGCCGACAGCAAGCGGGGTTGTGGTAGCCTCTGCGATGCCGCCTTGGGGTTGATTCACTTGCATGGTGCTTCTCCTTTGGGTGGTCGGTGTCGAGGGGTTGCAGCCCCTCGGCACCACCTTCTTACTGGCTTTCGCCAGTTGTTTTTTGCTTGCGCACCAGGTGCACAAGCACATTTTCAAGTTCGGCAACCTCTTCGGTTTCTGTCTGCCACAGCAGGACGGCGACGATTTGTTCGGGGCTGCACTCCAGCACCAGAATTTCAAAATCGGTTGCCGCGCTAACTTCCAGAATTTTGACCAGGTCGTCAGGCGCATAGGCCTCGGCGTGAATGATCTTTGAGCTTTCCCCAAACCACTCCCTCAGCTCTTCCAAATGTCTGTGACGGTTCGTTGCGCCGTTTTGGCCGCCGCTTGCGATGACTTGTACGTGCATGGTTCTTCTCCTTTGGGTGGTGACAGACTTTGCAGCGCCTGGCAGGTATTGCCGCTGATGAATCAGGCCTGGAAGTGCCAGCACTTCACGATGGGTTGCTTCGTGACGACGGCGTTGGTCTTGCTGGCCTGGTGAGCTCGTACTGCACTGTCGGTCGCCTTGTTGACGTCGAGCAGCTTCCGCGAGCGGGAGTCTTTCAAGCGTTCGCGCAGCTCGCTGACGTCAGCGATTTTTTGCCGGTTTTCTGCCGCGCACTTCACGAAGTCGTTGAGGTTGATGGCGATGATGTGATCTTTCTTGCTGTGGTTGACCACCGGGCCTTCGGCGTCCAGGCCTTCCAGGTATTCGTAAACTTCCCAGAATTCAGCAACTACCGGATGGTCGGAACTGATCGAGGCCTGGCGCTCAACCGCCATGCGGATGATCTGCGAGCGGGTATGCTCAACCTGTGCGTCGGTGAGCGGTACCACCATGCACAGGCAATCCAGCAGGGCGAGCATTTGGGCGTGGTTCTTGTTGATCCGCTCCACGCGGATGTAGCCGCGCAGCTTGTTGCCGCAATGGCGACATTCGCTGTGCTCGTCTTTGAATGGGGTGTCGCAGGCAAAGCAGTGGGAATGCAGGTTGCGCAACTTCGCTTCGTAGCCCGCAACCCGCTGGCCGAACAGTTCCATCACCTCCAGCTCTTTGCGCACGGCCTGCAACACAAAGTTGCTGAGTGTCGAACCTTCGAGCGCATTGAGCCGATCTGCCGCCGCGCGGCTTTCAGCGGTGACGTTCGGTCGTACAAAGTGCAGTTTGACGATCCGGGTCATGATCGCCTCGGAAGCCACTACAGGGGCGTTCTGGCTGATAGCGATGGTGCCGCGAAACGGTGGTTCGTAGGTTTCGTTACCGGCGGTTTTCACACCCTTGGTCGCCAGGGTGCCGCCGCCGTAGTAATCCTTGAGTTCGTCCCATTCGAAGGTTTTGGCGTGGGCCTTATCGTCGCCGCTGCGGTCTGATTCCAGCAGCACAATGGGCATGCCGGATACTTGGCCCATCAAGCGGCTGCGGCCGGCCTTGGTGGATTTGGACGGGTCAAACCCTTCGTATCCGTCGCGGCCCGCGAGTTTCCATAGCAGCGTGAGCAACGTGGTCTTGCCGGCGCCGGCCTCGCCAGTGGCCTCAAGGAAAGGAAACGACTGGTACCGGCCGCGGATCTGTTCGGCGAACAGCGAGCCAAACCAGAAGGTCAACGCCACGATGCCCTGGGCACCAAAGCACTGCCAAAGAAGCCCAAGCCACTGGTCATCGTATTTTTTGCCATCCTTTTCAAGATCGATCTTCACACCCTTTTGCAGAGTCTTGAGTTTCAACTTGCCCATCTCAAAAAACTCTTCCTCGTTGATGTGGATCACCTGGCCTTCACGGATGGCGACGTCGTTGAACACGTAGCAGTGGTATTCCTTGCTGTAGCCCACATAGTCGATGGTCTGAACCGTCTTGATGCCGAAAAGCTGGTCTTTCATGAGTTTGTCCAATTGCTGTCCACTGCCGGTGAACACGGCTCCGGCACCCATGCCGAGAAGTCTTTTTTTAAATTCGCTCGCAGCGGCGACCTGTCCGCCCGTGAAGGTGTTTTTCACTGAGCCGCCGTCGTGCGGGAAGTCGACGCGGAAGAAGTACCAGGACTCGTCGGTAATCTCGTTGCGCTGGAAATAGAGGGCTTTGGGGTAGCAGTTAGCGATCTCGACTACACAGCCAGCCATCTGCAAGGCCTTCTCCCGAATCTGTTTTTCGGTGAGTACTTGCTCTTCCTGTTTGTCGCTTTTGTCGAACGTCTGCTTGGCGGTGTTGAATTTCGCCATATCCAATTTCCACCAGTACAAGCGAGAGTCGAAGCAGAAGTGAAACTCCTCGCGCTCGCGCCACTGATACATCAGCAGTGCCTTGTCGGTGGCACTGTCAGCAATCAGCAGATCGCCCTGGTGTCGAGCTTCCTTCAGGTCTTTCTTGATGCGCTCTGCACGTGTGTTTTCATCGTCTACAAACGCCCAGCGCTGATGCAGGTCATTCCAGTCAACCTTGCGGGCGTCCGGTTGTGGGATCTGCGCGGCTTCGCAGGTGAAACCGAGTTCACGGGCACGCTTGACCCAGGTCCGTGTGTACTTATGGGCGCCTGGCTCGTTGTCCAGCGCCCAGACCAACTTGGGAGTTTTACCGCCGCGAGCGGTGATCAGGGCCTTCAGTGATTCTTCTGGAAAGGCGTTTGAAGACAGCGCCGCAACAGCAGAAATACCGTTTTGAATGAGCGCGATGGCGTCGAAGATGCCTTCAACGATCCACAGCTCTTTCACTTCAAGCAGATCCAGGCACGGCGGGCACCACCAATGGCCCCTGTAGCTCTTGAGGGGTTGGAAGCGGGCCTTCTTCTTACCGAACCGTGACGGTTGGTCAATCAAGCGCTCCCAGTACCCGCCATGTTCCAGGGGGAAGCGCACGGTGGCAGAACCAATATTCAGGTCGCGATCAAAGTAGCTTTCCTGGGTGTACCAGCCCTCTATCAGCTCAACGCGGAAACCTCGGGCAAATGTCAGGTACGCTTTTGCGCTGGCGGCAGGCTCGTCTCGGGTGGCCGGTGCGCGCTTGCTCCAGTCATCGAACAGGTCCGGGTACAGCTCTTTTGTGGGAGCCATGTACCGGCATTTCTCCTCGCGGCCACAGCGTATAAACCAAGGCTCATCGTGGCGCGAAAACAAACGTTTCTGATTGCACTGCGGGCAGGTGCCCTTACGCATGTAATGCGTGCCTTTCATGTGCTGAAGGCCGTAATCAGACTCCAGGCGCTGAAGCACGTCGGCGCGGATCTTGTCTTCCATGGGCTTGCGAATCACTGCACATGCTCCGCAGTCGTAACAACGAGCTGCTTTTTCAGCTCGCTGCGCGTCTTGCAGATGCCTGCCAGGTAGGGCAAGTCCTCAAGCACCTTCGGCGCCCGTTGACCACTTGGCACATTCCGGTAGCGGTCGGAGTACCAAATATCAGCCATCGTGACTTCGTACTGACTGGTCAACCACAACAGGTAGTGCTGCGCCTGTTGTTCGTCCAGCTCCAGTTTTATGGTGATTTTGCTCATTTCGGCCACCAGTAAGTTGCAAATTTCCCCTACCCACGCGGTGCGGGCATCTAACAGGGAGGGTTTTGGATTAGTGCGGGAGGTTGCGAGTCAGCAGCAGGCGTGTGGGGAGCAAGCGTGCTGAGACGGGATGTCGCTGCTGGGTGCAGTTGTCGAGCAGCAAGATCACCGGGCGGAAGGGGCCGCTGGTGGGATGAATACCCAGCCAGGCCACACGCATGCAGGTCATGCTTTCGAACTCGGCCACCGCTAGTTCAGCGATGCGCTGCACCAGGTGCGTGGGTACCTCAAGCGACTGGGTCAAGTACCGGGTGCAGTTCTCTAAAAGCTGACTGTCGCCGGCAAGATGCTCGCAACGGTGGCGGTACAGATAGGCCACGGCCGCTTGTTGCATCGCGGCACGGTAATCACTGGCGGGGTTGGTAGTCAGTGCGATGGTGTTCATACAGGTGCGGCCTCCATTTCCAGTTGATCCAGCAAATCGGGTTGATCGGTCTTTGCCGTGAGGTTCTGTCGAGCAAGGAGGCGCACTTTGGTAGGCGCCATGGGCAGAACGGTAAGGGGGCGCTCGATTCCTGATGGGCTCAGCTGGTATTCCCAAACCAAAGAGCCGGAAAACGTGGCGCCGCACAGCAGGTTGGTGCATTCCGAATACATTGAGCGGAAGCAAGGCGTCTGCCCTTCGGAGGTACGAATGCGCATCGAGCTGCCGCAGCAGGGACAGACCAGCTTGTAGGTGCTCAATGCTTTGGCCCCCGGCTGTGCAGCAGAATCGTTGCCAGGACTTCGGAGTGACGAGCCGCCATGTAATGGCTGTGAGCGCGCAAGATCGCCTCGGCTTCGTCCCGCTCGATGACTCCGTCGTCCAGTGCCTTCGCAATGATCTGGTCGACCACACCGCGCTTGGCTGCTGCACGCACTGAACGGTTGTAGAGGTCCACGTTGTCCAGTGTTTCAGGCTTGGCAAGGGGGACGAACATGCCGCCGTACATCGCTGCGATGTATTCCGGCAGGTAGGTGGTGCCCATGTCCTGCTCCAACAGATGTATCTGTTCATCGCTCAGGGGCCGACTGCCGGCGTTTTCGTAGATGTGGTTATCGAACTTCTTGAGTTCGTATCCAAGGCGGGCTGCAGCGCATTCACGGCCACCTTCGTAGTCGTTGATCACTGCGCTCATTACCTGGCGCTTGGTCGCTAGAACTGGGCGTTTCATCTTCTGGTTTCTCCCTGGAGTCATCGCCCCTACAGTCGTTTCATACAGCCGGTGCTGAGTTTTGCTCGGCGCTTTCCGCGAGGATTCCCGGCAATATTTCTTTGCCGATCATCCGAGACAGGTCTCGTAGGATTTGGAACGTCAACCTGCCACGGGGCAGCTTGTTGTTTCCCGCCCAACGCTGAACCACTTGCGTCACTGTGCGCACTTCATAGCCATGGCTTAGGGCGAACTGACGGAAGTTACTGCCACGCTCGATCAGTCGTGCTTGGATCTGGCGTTTTTCCATGGCTTGGCTCATGGTTCGAGTGTTCCTAGTTGGTTAAGATGTACCTGTTTGTTCGCAGTATACGCACCAAAATGGGTGCGTCAATTGGAATTCATGAAAAAATGAGTATAGCCGCTCGCCTGCGCAGCGTTATCGACGACAGAGGCATGTCTATTAAGGAGGCCTCAGAGGTAGTGGGGATCCCGTACAGGACGCTCCAAAACTACCTTCTGGGTGAGCGAGAGCCTAACGCGAAGGCCATGGCTGCCATTCGCACTCATTTGGGTATAAGCCTGGATTGGTTGCTGACAGGCGAAGGCTCTATGTGTCTGGGTGTTTCGACCGAATCATCGGAAGCGCGGACCGTTAATCAGCAGGAGGAGGCCATCCTTGAGCTGTTTCGCTCGCTTGGAGAGGCAGGTAAGCGGGAGATACAGAGCGCTGCTGAGGAAAAGAAACGCTTAATGGATGTCGAGCAGCGCCTCAAGGATTTGACTGAAGCCCTTGCCGATACCAAACGGCCAGCATAATCTGTACCCATTAAGAACGGATCAGTCAGGCAGGAACGCCGATGGTCCGCTTGTCGAGGCTGAATAATCGAGTTTGTGAGGGCGGTAATTGGCGCCGCTTACAACGAATACAGGGACGTGGGTCATGGATTATACATTTGCCTTTACGGTTTCTCCCTTCGATTTACTTACCAATATTACAAAGGCTATATACATGCGTCCGCTTGACGGCAGGTCTGCATTCTAAAATATGCCCTGAATATAGTAGCCAGAAGTGAAGCTAGGGTTATACGGTGATAAGAAAATATAATAAATATTTTATAAGTTTTTAGAGGGCTAGGGTATGGGAGATGGACGTGATAAGGCCGTTGCGGCGGCAGATGTTAAATTAGAAAACGAGATAATGAATGTTATTGTTCATAGTCTTAATAAAGTAGATGGTGGGTTCGTAATTGATGGGCGAGAGGAGGTTTTGGAGGTTGGTGAAACTATTCAGCGCCTGATAGATCAGTTGGCTAAGATATATGCAGCAAAAACGGGGAAGTCGCATGGTCGATTTGAGGATGATGTAGATAATTATCCTGTCTCCAAATATCTGGAAGCGTATTACACGGTAGGCGATAGTGACTTCGTAGCTACCACTTTACAGATGACTGAAAATCTTAAGATGTCAGCTCAAGGCACAGCTTCGACTGGCGGGCACGTCTTCTTCGCACATTTCAAAAGAGCGGCAGATCAATCGCACTACCTTATCGTGGCTATCCTTAATGATGAGCTGGGTGCAGCTTTAAATAAATCTAAAGAGGTTGTGGATGCGCTGCATCTTGATATTAAGGGGTTCCGCCTGGCAGGTCGAGTTAATCTAACAACTTGGGCTGAGGGTGGTGATAAGTATCTGAGTTTTATCAAGGGGCGCGGTCAGGATAAAGTGTCCGAGTTTTTTAAGTTGTTTCTCGGTTGTAATAACTCCGTTGCAGCTGTGTTGGAAACGCAAAAGCTCAGTACCGCCCTTGAGTCATTTGCTCTTTCGAAAGAAATGGACGAAGAGTCACGAGAAGAGTTCTTGCAAAATGCTTACACAGTTTGTAAGCGTTATGCAGACAAGGACACCCCTTTTGAGTTAGAAGCTTTTGCAAACGAGCTTTGGCCCGAAGCTCCTCAAGAGCTTAGCGACTCCTTTGAAGCATCGGGTCTAGATATATCTGATGGCTTTATACCAGATAAACGCTCTCTTCGTAGCCTCGTGAAATTCAGCGGAGCGACTAAGAACTGGCGAATAATGTTTGATCGAGCAGCCTTGAGTAATGATGAGATAGAGTTTAATATTGAGACTGAAACTTTGGTAATTAAAAAGTTGCCAGAAGAATTGCTTGCTCGTCTTAGAGTGGAAGTTAGTCAAGATGGCGAAGAGGATTAAATTTGTAGATTTGCTGCCTATATATAGAGCCATGGAAAAAGCTCCTGGCTCGCTTTATAAGCTTGTAATCACAAATGATGTTTTGAAGAGTGCCTTGGCGCTTGCAATTGATGACTCGAATATCGATGAGTCAGGTATTGCTGTGCGTCAAGGTGACTACGAAAACATTAATGTTGGTGATGTATTTATCCTGGCTGTTGCTCAGCCAAGGTTAGGTTTAGGTATTCTTGCTGAAAATTTTTCCAAATATATTACGTCGACGACGGGTGCTAGAGTCAAAGAGAGGGATAATTATTTTTTGATTGATGAAGCGTTCTCATCCTCTGATCAGCCGGTAATTACTATTGTAAATAGATATCGTAGGGTGTTAAGGTTGATAGGGTTGATTAATGAGGCGGCTCATTACTTAGATTCCGCAAAGGAAGAACTGGTCTTCTATAAAGACGGTCGGTTTGTTGTGCCACTTGTGTATGGAGTACAAGAAGTCAACGCGTTGGACTTTCCTGTTTTTGAACTGTTGGAACGGTTCGTGCTCGACCCCTATCACAAAGAGCAAAAAGTAAAAATGCTCGGTGAAAATTTGATTGAAATGCTTTCTATGGTTCCAGTGAGTCAAAGATTTTCTCATTTGATTTCTCAGCTCAGTGATTTGTATAGCCGACTACAGGCAGGTTATAATCTTTTTGCCTCAGATTATACCTATGAAAAAGCTGTCACTGAGGTACATGCGTTTAAGGTTGATGTAATAACTAAAATTCATAAAGCTATTACCGATATACAGGCTCAGGTTTTAGGCATTCCAATCGCTACGTTTATTGCTCTTAGCCAACTTAAAAAGACTACTGCTCTAAATGCTCAATTTGCTGCGAATACGGTTATATTTTTCGGTGTTTTGGTTTTTTGTTTGTTGTTGATAGGGTTTTTAGTAAATCAGCACGCTACATTAGATACTATTAAACAAGAGGTTTTGCGGCAGAAAAAGATTTTTGAAAAAAGATTTGAAACAAAGCAAGTGGCATATCTAGAAGAGTTTGCTGCGATAACGAAACGCTTGAGCTGGCAGTACGCAGCAGTTTATGCGGTGGGGGTTCTGGATGTATTGATGTTCTGCGGTTCCGCCGTCTATTACGTGGTTCACACTCGACCGATATACGATATTTTGTTTTAGACGAGGGTTGTCATTTGACTGTCGTAAATATCAAGTTTTCGATTTGTTCCATTCTCTTTGTACGGCGCGTCTAGCTGATCGCTCACTTGCATATAACCACCGTAAGCGTTTCGGCTTCGTCTGATCCCCCGCTGTAACCGTCTTTTCCTTCCCGGTTTTCTGGTCGCGGTAGTAAGCGATTATCCCCGTGTATTCACCCTGGTTCTCCTCCGCCAGATCCTCAACGTTGTCCTCCGGCAACTTGCTCTCCAGCTCCAGGCTGACGGTATAACCACCATCCGGGCTCAGGTTGTGCTGCACGTTGCCGCCGTACCAGATGATCTCGTCGATTTCCGCTTTAACGCCCTGGAGTGTGTAGGTCAGTTCTGGGATCAGATCCGGTCGGCCCATCGCGAGCGTGTAGCTTAGCGTGGCACTGCCGCGTTGCAGGCGTCGAAATTCGGCCCTTGCAGCCCTCAGCGCGGATTGCTGGTCGCTGTAGGTATGGCGCAGGTCTTTGAGGTTCTCGCCACCGCCGGCAATCGCTTCCTGTTTCTTGGCGCTGTCCACATCGTAGAAATAGGCGCGCACACCGTCGTAGCTGTCGCGATCCGCCTGCAGGTAGCGGTGCTGATCGCCGTCGGCGCGTGTGAGGGTAATGTGGGGCAGGGGAAGCCCACTGGCGGTCTTGCCGCCGCCTGCAGGGATGCACAGTAAACACCCAGCCTTCACGCTGGCCACCGCATCGAATTCTTCGCCCAGGCGCGTGATCAGGTTGGCGTCCGATTCGTTGGCCTGGTCAAGCTGCAGGATCGGCAACGCACCGAGCGCGCCGGCCACGGTCGAGGTGAGGTTGTTCCCCATGGCGATATCGCCGATTATTTTGCCCAGCGTAGTGTTGCTCCAGCTGCGCTCGCGCTTGGTCTTGAGCCCCTTGCGAAGATCTGCTGATCGAGCGCGGATGTTGAGTACATCCGGCGCGCCGCTGTGCTCTGTCTCGTCGACGGTGTAGGTGCCCTTGTCCACCAGTCCGGTGTCGCTCCAGCCCAACCACAAGCGAAGTACTGCGCCCTTTGGCGGTATCGACAGCAGGCCGTCATGGTCGCTCAATGTGATCGTGAGCTGGTCGGCCTCTACGCCACGGTTGTCGGTTAGATCCAGGTTCATCAGCCGCGGGCTCACCTTCATGGCGATATCGTTGCCGTCCACCGTGAGACGGAAGGCCGGAACAGGATAGGCGGCATCCCGGACGAAGCGTTCCGCCGTATTCACGAGGTAACCGGTGACTTTGGACAGCGCGGCCTCTATCACAGCAGCCCCCGCAGAATGTTGAGCCCGGTGCTGGTAGCGGCGCCGAGCAGGTCGATGCGGTCGTCATCGGTACGCTTGAGCGTAAGGGTGAACTCGATGCGCCGTGGCGTGCCATCTCTGAAAAACACAGTTTTGGTCTCGCTCAGGCTCTCGATCACCCACAGCCCGTATATTCGGCCGGTGCCCTCGACCATCGGCCAGGCCTTGCCGGTGTTCGCCATCAAGCGCAATGCATCCAGGCTGAGCACGCTGCCGGCCAGCTCGGGCAGGATGATGCCGGGGAGGGTAATAGTGTCGTCACCACGGCCGACAAATTGCAGCGCGGGTGGTGCACCTACGCGGCTGTTGCTGGCATGGCGCCAATTGGTTTGGCGCTGCAGCTCTTGGTAAGCGAGGGTCGATAGGCTGAACACGAACATGCCGAGGCTGAGCATCATGGTGATTAATCCCGGTCCGATAACTTGCTGCGCTGACGGGCGCGTTTCTCGTTTTCAATCTTGTTGAGCATGGTGCGTAGGCTTTTCTCCATGGCTTGCATGTCCATGCCAGGCGCAGCAGCGATAGTGATTTGGTAGGTGTCGTGACTGTCGTAAACCGTCGATGTGCCCGCGCTGCTGATCGGTGGGCGATCATCGACAGCCAACGCCGGCATGACTGTTGCGCTTAGCGCCAGAGTGCCGGCGGCGGTCAGTTGTTTGCTCATGCTCGACAAGGCGTTGAGCGGCCCCTTATGTCCACCCTCCAGGCCCTTTGTCAGCCCCTCCATGGTGAAGCCGCCCAGTTCCGCAAACACGCGGGACGGGCTGTGGATGCCTAGTTTTTCCTTGAACCAACCGATGCTGGAGTCACCGATGGAGCTGATAGCGCCCTTCACAGCGCCGAGCCCTGCGGTCAGGCCATTGACCAGACCGTTGACGATCATGCCGCCGAACTCGGTGAATTTCCCCGGCAGCTCCACGCCGAAGTAATTCATCACCCCGGTGAACGCCTGGTAGAACAAGCCAAGCGGACTAAAGTTGGTGATCAATTGCAGGATGCCGGCGAGGCCCTGGTCAAAGCTGGCTTTGATGGTGGTCCACACGTTGACTGCGCCGGTTGCGATAGAGCCGATGCTCTGCAGCAGGGTCATGAGCATGTTGCCGATGGCCGCGCCAAATCGCTGGCCCATCGACTTTGCCGCACCGCCGACGTCTTCGACCGGTTTCAGCAGGTCGGTGAACCAACCGATCACTCCACTGATGCCGGAGGAGATCATGCTGAACAACGGGCGGACAATGCTGCCAAGCAGGCGCAACGCGAAACCGATAATCGGAATGGAGTAGGCGGCTTTCGCCAGGCTGATCAGCAGCCCGCCGAACTTACCAAACCCGGCAAGGACCGGCTGCAGAGCTTCAGTGAGTTCCTGCCAGAAGCCGAGGAAGAATCCTTTAATCGGCTTCCAGTATTTGTAAATCAGCGCTGCAATGGCGACCAGGCCAGCGACAGCGGCGATCAGCCACCCAACCGGTGTAGCAAGTATGGCTGCGCCTACCGCGCTAATTGCGCCGCCGAGCATTGGCAATACGCTGACCGCAGCAATCCGTGCGGAGCTGACTAGCGTAGGGATAACGCTCATCATGCCGCCAGCGGCACGACTGGCTGTGACCGTCTTCCAGATTCGGCCCATCCGGCCGACCTCGGTACCGGCGCTGGCGGCAGCAATACGGGTGCCGATCAACTGAGCTTTGATGCTGCCCAAGCGAATGCCAAACAGCGCCATGCCGTACCGCAGCACTGCGAAGGGGCCGAGCATGCTTGCCATGGTCAACGCCAAAGTACCGAACACCAGAGCCGCCGCTGCTACGGCGGCGACGACTTTGACCAAGCCCCCGGCCAGCTTCGGATTTTCCCGTGCCCAGGTGCCTACCCTGTTTGCGATTTCACCGGCTGTATTGATCAGGTCTTTCAAGTCGGGGGCAACTGCTGCACCGAATTCAGCCATGGCGTTGGTGAAGCTACCCTCAGCGGCTTCCATGACGTTGGTGAGCGTGCCGAGCTGTTCGTTAACGCGGGTGCGCAGATCGGCCTGGACTCTCAGCTTTTCTTGAATTTCCTGATAGCCGGCCAGCCCCTTGTTCATCATGGTGTTCAAGGTGGTCATTGTTTCAGCGTCGTCGCCAAAGAGCTTACTGATGACGGCTGTACGGTCGGTATCGTTCAGAACCTTCAGCTTTTCGACTTGAGCGTACAGGTTCTCCAGGCCAGCAAAGTTGCCTTTGTCATCCGTGAATTTGAGAGAGACGCCCTTGTTCGCGCCTGCTGCGATGCCGTTGGCTTTATCGACTTTGTCTTGATTCAAGCCTGCCTGGAAAATTTTACGAAAAGCGTTACCCGCTGAGCTGCCGTCCATGCTGGCCTGGTCCATCATGATGAGCAGTGGTGCGAGTTCTTTAGCTGCATCAATGCCCGACTTCTTGATGACATCCATGACAGGTGAGATTTTGCTGAAGCCCTGAATCATGTTGCTTGGTTCCATACCTGCATAGAAACCGCGCTGGATGGTGTCCATGAGCCCCATCATGTCTTTTTCAGTGGTCCGCGTGGCGTCCTGCATTTTGGCGGCAAACTCAGCCGCCTCAGTGGCTTCCATCTTCATTTGCACACCGAGATATGCTGCTGCCTCCCCGGTGCCGCCAAGGATGCTTTGGGCACTGATGCCCTGCCGTCGAAGCATCGTCATCATGTTCTGGAAGTCGGCCGTGGTACCTGGCAGCCGGTCGCCAAGCTTGGTGGCCAGGTCCGTGATCTTCTGGAAGTCGGCGGAAACCTTGCCGGTGTCGTCCATCATCGACACCTTGAGCTGCGTGGCAGAGTCCTCATTCGGGGCAAAGGCTTTGATTGCCGACACGACGGGGCGGCTGGCGGCGTAGCCCGCGCCAAGGCTAGCGGCGCCGGATACAGCAACACTGCCAGCCAGGCTCTGGGTTTTGTCGTAGGCGGCACGCGCTTTCGCCAGGCTGTCCTGCTTTCGCTTCAACGCATCCAGGTGGTCCATCTGCAATTTCATGGCCTGGGTGGCGGTGTCGATATCGCGCCTGAGCTTCAACTCGTGTACGCCCAGGGCATTGGTGCTGATGCCGGCGTTTTTGAGCTGCACGCCGAGGTTGCCGAGTTTTACTTGCTGCTGGCCGTACTGCTCGCCCAAGCGTTTCGACTCGGCAGTGTGCTGTTTCAGCAGCGCGAGCTGGTCCTTGAACGGGGTTTCCAGGCGGCGGATCTCGTCGCGCAGACTGGCATGGCCCGCACGACTGGTGCGCAACTGCGCGTTGTTCTGGGTGAACCGGTCAGCCAGGGTCTTTTCCTTGGCTGCGAGCTGGTCAAGCTGGGTTTTGCGCTCCCGCTGGGCGGCTGTGAGGCGCGTGTATTCGTCGTGCTGCGCTCGGGTCAGGGCATTGCCCTTTTGCATTACGGCGTTGAGCGCGGCGATCTGGCTGGCTGATTGGCGGTGTTCGTCGCTCATCAAGCCCAGGGCATTGCGTGTCCCGGTGAGTTCGCGCTTGAGGTCGGTCTGGCTGGTTTTGAGCGCGTCAACCTTCTGCCGGGATTTGTCGAACAGCGCCTGGGTCGGCGCGAGCTGCTGGCGGACTTTCGCCGTCTCGCGGGCGAGTTCGCCTACCTTGGTGTTGTTGGCGGCGAGCGCCTCGGATGTTGCGCGGGTTGCGGCCTGCAGTTCACGCCAGGCGCTGACGTCGCGTTGCTGGGTGTTGAGTTCTTTCAGGCGGTCACGGGCGGCTTTGAGGGCACGGGCTGTTTCCTTGCTGCCGCCCGTTATTTTGTTCAGGGGACCTGTGGCCTTATCAATGGCGCTGAGCAGCACCTGAAGTCTCAGATCATTCCCCATCGTTGGAACTCCGCACCCTGGCGCGCTCGCGCCAGTCCATCAGGTCTTGCAGGCCCAGCCGATCCATATCAGCCGGTGCCCAGTGAAAAACCACGGCCAGATCGGCCATGGCGTCCTCTATGCGACGAGGGATGCATCCGTCATCGCCGACTTCTGCAACAAAAAACCAGAGATCTTGCTGCTCAGGGCCAGCAGGTCGGCCGGGTCCATGCCGGCGACTTCCACGGCGGTGATGCTCGGCGAGCTGATGCGGGGCAGAACCTTGATGAGACTGCCGACGTCCATTTGCAGCAGCTCAACCAGGCTCACGCCGCGCAACTCGCCGGAGTTCGGCTTGCGCAGGGTGATGCTGTCAATGCTGGTGGTGCCGCGACGGATTGGCGTGTCGAGGGTGACGGTGTTGTTGTCGGCCAGCTGCTGCACGTCGGGCTGTTCGGTGGTTTCGTTCTTCATGGGAGTTGCTCCTGGTTATTAAAGGGTGAGACTCGATTGAGGGGCGTGTCAGATGCCCATGCCGGTGCGGTGCTTCTCCAGCATGTCCACGCCGTTGACCTTCTCGACAAAGTTGAGCAGATCAATTTCGATGATTTCTTCGCCATCCACGGTCAGCTTGTAGTAGCTGCAGGTGGTGGTCATGGAGTGCTCGGTGTCCTCACCAGGCTGGGCGTCACCCATCTCGATGGTCTCGTGGCGACCGCGCACGACGACTTCCACGTTGCTGACTTCGCCCGTGTCGTCTTGCTGGTAAGGGCCAGAGAACCGCAGGGCCACGCTGGAGGCGTTGACCGCGCCGAACTGGCGCAGAGAGATCAGATCGAGGCCACCGGTCTTCCATTCGAACTGGATGCCGTCGTCGGACATGCCCAGGTCAGCTTTGACCGGGCCATTCATGCCGCCGCCGCGATAGGCTTCCATCTTGCGGCCGAGGGAGGGCAGGGTGAGAGACTTCACCAAGCCGAGGTAGCTGTTGCCGTCATTGAACAGGTTGAGGTTTTTGAGCTTGCGTGGCATTGCCATGGCGGTGTTCTCCGGGATACGGGGTCAGGGTGAACTCCCCTTGCGGGGAGGCCCGGTTTAGCTGTTGATGCCCTTGGCGAAATCGATCAGGTAACGATCGGTGATTCGCTGACGGAAGGTGAGGTCTTCAAGCGGGGGCACAGGGGTGTAGTCGTAATCGACCCACAGCTTGCCGGCCTTGAGGGTGTCCTTGGTGTTGACGTCGTCGGGATACCAGCAGCTGCCGCCGATCAGGTAGCCCTGGGACTTCAGCTCGCGCATCTTGGCGTTCACGCCTTCGACCAGGTCGCGTACCAGAGAGGCGTGCATAGGCCTGTCGATAGCCCACATGTGCGCTTCGCCCATGGTGTCCGCGATGATTTGCGCGGTGCGGGTGTAGTTTTCGAAGGCGAACAACGGGTCATCGCTGCAGGTGCGGCTACCCCAGAAGCGGAAGCCGTTGGCGTTGATGAGGGTAGTGACGTCGTTGCTGTTGAGGTAGTTGGCATCCGTGGCCGGGTTTTGCAGATCCCAGAACACGTCGGCGCTGATACCGGTCACGCCGCTGACGGCGACGTTGGACAGGGTTTTGTGCCAGCCTGTCTCCTGATCGATCTTGGCGCGCAGGCCCAGCGCGCGGGCCACGGCCGAGGCGGTGGTGGTCTTGTTGGCGACGGTGTCCCAGTTCTGGAAGTCGGGCCAAATCACCATCATTTCGCGGGCGCCGAAGTTCGCGCGGTAAGCGACCACCTCTTCCTTGGTTTTGCAGCCCCAGGCGCTGACGTAGGCGAAGGCGCGAAGGTCCTTGGCAATGGCGCCGAGGGCGGTGGCCACCGGCAAACTGTCCAGACCAGGCACGCCGAGAATGCGCGGTGCCATGCCCACGCGGGACTTGGCGGCGAGCAGAGCTTTCATGCCGGTGTACTGGCCGGTCGGGGTCGTGCCGCCGATCAGGGCGCTGGTGGTGGCCGCTTCGTCGGCGCCTTCCTTGACCCGCACCACGATGACGTAGGGCTTGGTCTGATCGGCGATGCCTTGCAGGCTCGCTGCCAGGGTGCCCTTAACGCCGGCTTTGCCGACGGCAGTTTGCACGTTGGTGAGCAGGACGGGCGTGTCCAGGGGGAAAACGAGTGGGTCCGCATCTTCAGCCGTGCAAACCATGCCGATAACTGCGGTGGGAATAGTGCGAATGGGGCGGGTGCCGTCGTTGAGTTCGATGACCCGCACGCCGTGGAGATAATCGGCCATGGGTTTTGCCTGCGCTGTGATGGAATGACAGTGCAGAGGTTGCCGCGCGCGCGCCTGCTGGGCGAGCGCGTGGGCTTGTAGAGACGGGCTTTACAGGGCGACGGGATCGTTCAGTGGGTTTGCTCTGCGATCCAGGCGGGGGCAACCGGGCGAGCGTCGATGTTCGGGAAGTCGGCCGATGCAGGCCAGTCGCGTAATGCCTGGACATAGTCCAACAGCTCGCCGGATTGCTCCTTAGTCAATGTGGTGGGACGTGATGAGTCCATCTCATCACGATGACGGTCGCGCAACCATTTGACGCTTTCAATTTCTGCATCGCGCCATGCTCTTTCTGCGATTGCTGGATCAACCGTAAAAGCGGGTTCGGGCTTGCCGCCAGCCACCAGCCACTTTTCATAATCAACCCAAAAGCGGTGGCCGTTTGGAACTGTTGCGCCATCTGAGAGCCGGAGCACAGTATTGGGATCATCGGTGAGTTGGTAAGCCATATCGACTCCTAAAGTTCAGCATCCGCTGTTGCGTGTATGTAATAGGTCTGGGTGGGAACCCCGACATCGCTGTTATCAATAGAGACGCCGCGTGTTCCGATGATCAGTGCTCTTGCGTTAGCAGAGGAAACCGCATCGCTGCCTGAACGCCACTGACCGTTAGCTCCATTGCCCATCGGTCTGTAGAGCCGCATGCTCGGCACAGCGCGTTTCTCAACTTTGAATTGCCACTGCCCAATAGGCTGACTGCCCGAGTTCATCTGCCCTTGATACACAACGCTGATTATTGACCCTGAAACATCAATGCCATCAACAGGGGCTATGCCTTGTGAAAACGTTTTTTCAAAGTACCGCTGACACAGTGCCAGCTCTTGCTGAAGGGGGCGCCTTTCGAATTCGGTTGCAACAGAACCTATCTCTAATTGAGCAGATGCCAATACGACCGTATGCGCAGCAGACACCTTAGAAACAATAATTAACTCAATGTAATCGTTATTGTTGTAGCCCTTAGTCTTACCAAGTACCGAGCTTAAATTGAACGACACGGTGTGTTTCTTGTAGTCCCGAGTGACCTCTATATCCTGGAAGTGGTCAACATCTGGAGATACGTTGCCACCTGTTCCAAACGTCTGGCGCACGATAACTGTGCACGTTTGCTCGACCGTGGAGTTCAGATAGAAAGACGCAGTCACCGTTTGACCTGCGCCAGTTTCAACACCTTCGATTCGTTGTCGAATGTTGGAACCGGGCGACCCGGCTGTGAAACTGGCGTTCAACGCCCATTTCGCACCATTAAAGCCCTTACCCAACGTAAACGGTGTCTTGTCCCATTGGGCGATAACGCCTGCAGGCACGAAAACCATCCAACGGTCTGCCGTGTAAAGAGCGTTAGCGACAGAAACCGATCCGCTATTTCCACGCTGCCAAATGTCCAAGTTGCCATTGATCAGTAGATTTTTGCGATAGACCTGGCCTGGGAATTTCTGATTTTGACTTTCGATTTGTGACGCAAGGGCTTCGGTATTGACCACCTTTTTTGAGCGGTCGTCGACTGGTGCTGTAGGCGCGTTCTGTCCGCCTGCCCACTGAAAGGTCAGGGCCGTGGTGCCCAAAATGATTGGCCCATCAGTGGTCAGGTGCCAGAGGGTGTCGCCGTTCGCAATGCCACGCTCAACATGAACCAGCAGGCCTGGTGTCACCTCACTGCCGACGTCTGCATCTGCCGTGCGGGTCCAGATCTGCGCCGTGGTGAGATAGAGCCCGTTGTCTTTGCCCTGGGCTTGATCTTTCACCAGCACGCGGGAGCCCACTGGCACTGCCACGCCATCAATTGTCTGGGCACCGGCCAGCACGACAGGCCCTGTTGTGGCGACCAGTACCGACTGCTTCACGTCCTGCTGATTGATCGCATCGGTGATGGAGTCAGTCACAAACTTGCGAGTGGCGAGCACCACCGCTGGATCGATCATCAGCACCACGTTCGCCGCGCTGGATACGATGAAATTCATACGTATCACCTGCGTCCGACCGGAGCCTTGGGACATCAGGGATTTGTAGGTAGGCGCGCAGTTCGCCACGGCCACCAGGTCGCCGTCAGCGTCGTAGAGTCCGATTTCGTTGATCCACCATCCGCCTTCTTCTGCCGGGATGATCTGTTCAGCGATCAGAATATTGCTGTTGGCCGGGTCAATCATCAGCCTGTTCAGCGGCCGGCGGCGACGCTCGTTGATCAGCTTTTTTTGATTGCGGTCGGGTATTGGGCTGGTTTCGTTTGCGTCACCGACACCCATTTCGGTGAGTTTCCAGGGGATGCCGAGCGCGTCCGCATTGGCCTGCTTGGCTTCACCGATAACGGTGAGGATCGCAAAAAACTGAGCGTTGAATGGATCGATCATGGGTAGATATCCAGTGTGTCGATGGAATGTTCACGACCCGCGACGCCGATGTAGCACGCAAGGCCAATGGCGCCTGGTATCGGCGGATAGATGTCGAGGGTGTCGATGGTGTGTTCGCGCCCAGGTACGCCGATAACGCCCGTGGTGACGATGTCGCGAAAGACTGGGGGGTAGATGTCGATCTCATCGCCGTCGTAGGTACTGGCGAAAATGTTCATGCCACCGGTTGTTTCGAGGCTGATGGCCAGGCCGGTCAGATGACGGGTGAGTGGCTTGGCGTCGTCGATCAGCCAGGTCAATTCCAGGTACATCTCTTCGGTGATGCCGGTTTCCAACACGCCGACCTTCAAGGCGAAAGTGCCGGGTACGCCTTCGGGAGTGGTTTGCCACCACTCCAGGACCTCAATCAGGTAACCGAGCGGTTCCACCACGCGACGCAGAGCGCCGATGGTGCCTTTGCGCGAATGGATGTAGTGGGATGAACGGATGGCTGCACGTTTTGCGGCTTCAGTCCATCTGCTGTCCCAACGGTCAACAGAGAAAGCCCAAGCCAAATAGGGCAGCAGGTCGACGGGGCAGGTGTTCGGATTGCAGAGCTGTCGCAAAGGGATAGGTACACGCTGGATCTGTGCGAGCGCCTGAGCCGCCTGACGCTCAAGCGACGTCGCGTTTCCCGGTAACAGCTGCTGCACGCCCATTACTCAATGCCTCGGCTCAATGTGATGCCGGTGCAGTAGGGGGCTTGAGCTTTGGTCGCGACAATATCTACCCAGCCCTCCAGCTCGACTTTGCGCACGCCTTCGACGTGGAGAGCGGCGTGTAAGGCCGATTCCGAGACCTCCATGCCCAAGCGGCGCCGTTGATGAACGTAGGCCAGCAGGCGCTGGTGTGCGGCAGCCAGGATAGGTTCCGACTCTGGACCGCTCGACAGCAAATAGAGCTTGGCCTTTACCTGGTAATTCAGGATCTGCGCGCCCTGGACGGTGAGACGGTCAGCCACCGGCCGGCGGTCATCGTCGCTCAGGTAAGCGTTGACGACGGCAAGCAGCTCGGGGGGCGCTGTGCCATCGCCCAGCAATGACTGAACCGTGACCACGGCGACGGCAGGCGAGGGGCTTTCGGCTGTGGCGTCGGCTACGCGACCGTCCGCTGCCCTGGCGTGGAAGATGTAGCTGTTGCGCGGGCCGGCAGTGCTCAACCCTTCCCAGGCCATCTGCGCACGTTCGCGTAGGCTGTCGTCGCTCTCCATTAACGTAGGGATAGGCGGCACGGCATTGGCTTTGCCTTGCTGAATCACCAGGCGCTTGACGTTGAAGTTGCCGGCCAGCTGTTCCAGGTCAGTGCCACGCGCGGTGGCGAGCAGGTTGGCAAGCGATGCTTCGTTGACTCGCTGACGCCATACGGTCTCGCGGTAGGTGTTTTCCTGCAGCAGCTTGGTGAGCGGCTCCGACTCTATCTCCAGGCGTGCCGCGATCTGGGCCTGCTCGTCGGCCGGCCAGAGGCTGATCATGTACGCCTTTCGCTCGGCCAGGATCTGTTCGAAGTCGATCTGCTCGACGATCTGCGGCGGCGGCAACTGGCTGAGGTCGATGGCGGCGAAACTGTTCATACACTGCCTCCCAGCTGCAGGGGCACGCTGAGGCTCAGCGGCTCATTGGTGTCCACCACGGTGCCCTCCAGATCAATCGAGGCCTGGCCCTGCATGTTCGCTCCCGCGAACTGCACGCGGCTCAAGCTGATGCGGGTTTCCCAGCGCATAAGCGCCATGACCGTGGCGGCGTAAACGCGCAGACGGTTGACGTCGTTGAAGGGGTGATCCACCAGCTCTGGCACCAGGCTGCCGTATTCGCGGCGCATTACACGCGTGCCAATGCGGGTGGTCAGAATGTCGGTGATCGCCTGACTGATGTGCTCGCGCTCGCTGATGGCGCCGCCGGTATGTCGGTTCATGATGGGATGGGCACCCCGGATTGGTCGCCGCCGGCCTTGACGCCGGTGTGCGGGTGTTTGACCACGCTGACGCCGGCTGCAACCACGTCAATCGACACGTCAACCCGACCGGTGACGGTCTGATTGCCGGTTTGGTTGTAGTCGCCTTTGTGCGTGATGTCGCCGACCAGGTTGATGCCGCCGCTGCTGATCAGGTTGGTGGTGCCGCCGTCGGCCAATGTGGCGTTGAGGTGGTGGGCCTCGCTGTCGTATTCGATCACCGTGCCGTCGGAGTAGGTACGACGGTGGAGGCCTGGGCGGTTGCCGTTGGCCGGGACGAGGTCACTGAATACGCCAGTCACGGCGATCCCGTTGGCGAGCTGGCCCGATGGGCTGAGCAGGATCACCTGTTCGCCGAGAGCGGGCGGGTCCCATTCGCGGTCAGCTCCGGCGCGCAATGCGAGCCAGGGAAGCCAGGCGGTGGTCAGCTTTCCGGTTGTTACCTGCACACGCGGGGGCTCCATCTGCACGGCGGCGATGACGCCGAAGCGGATGAGATTTTCGAGCAGGCGGGCGAGGGCGGCTAAGTCGTTCATGGCGCCGATGGTGGCGCCACGCGTGCACGACTGCAGCTCTGGAGAGTTGTATCGGAGGGATTTACAAGCTCAAATCAGGTGTTCTGAGTCGGTGGTTTTATTTTTGGTGATCGAGCCGGACGCGGAGGAATTCTATCCGCTATAGATTGTGGAGCCTTACCACTGATCACTGTTCGGTGAATGAACTGTTCCAGAGTTGTCAGTAATGTCTTGAACTCATCTCGGTTTGGAGACCAAGCGCGATGAGCTGCTGCACTTCCTGCATCAGTAACTACCTCCAAATTTTTGGACTCTGTTTCACCAATAAAACCTTCATTGAAAAGATGTTTGACCTTTGCCTCCAAAGAAAGTGAGGGGTCAATTTTTAGGATTTCTGTACTGCGATCAAATGCTGTTCTTAGACCAACTGAAGCGAGAATAAATGAAGAATGTTCATAGGCCTGATACATTTCATTAAGAATAGAAAATAGCTGAGGATCGATTGTTGCGATGTTCCAAACCCAGTCGGGCTTCTCAGTTTCTTTTTCTGGTGCAGGGAAGGTTATGTTTGTAGTCGGGTAGCACATAACGTCTTGCTTTGATTCTTTGTCATAGACATAGTCAAAATCCTCAGAATGCCAGCTTGACTGGTGGAAGAAGACTTCTTCGCAACCGCGGCACTCAGCCAACCGGTAAACAGTATGTCCCCATTGCTCATGCATTCCGTCTGACCAGTCCCAAGGTCGATCCAGTTGGCCGTGAACGACACAGACCCTATCTCCCTTACACCGCGGGCAGTGAGCTTTGAACGTTTTTTCCATGCCCGTTATTTCTCCTAGTAGAAAGCTAGCTTTTAATCAGCAAAATTTTGCCTAACCTTTTACTCGCTCCTCAACCTCAATGTAAATGGTACCGAGCTACACCAGCTACGTTGAATGGATGAAGTGCGCAAGCACAGCGTCTCGAATTTGATCCAAGTCCATGTCTGTAAAACCCAATAATTCACGTTGTTCGTAGCGAACTTCGGGCGCGCCACGCTCCGCGCGGTCTTTCAATCCGAACTGGTGAACCCTGGCGATGCGGGAGATCCGCCCTGTGAAACCCACAGTCACGGCGTTGCTGTCGCCTCGGGCTTTCATGTAGGTCGCGGTACGCAGCTTTTTGAACATCTCAACCTTGCGCCGGATGCGGCCTTGCTTGCCGCGCAAGTCCCGCTTTTTCCGTGGCGCGAACTTGCTGCCATCCGGGTTTTGCTGTGTCAGTACCCGCTTTTGCTGGCTGCGCCGCAGTTCCTGGCCAATGGAGCGGGCGAGTTGATTACGGGCGCCTGGCTGGAGTTGCCCCAGCAGGCCGGACGCCCAGGTCTCCAGGGCTTCCAGCTTACTTGTCATCAGGCACTACCCATTCACTGGCGTTGCCCTGGGAACCTGGTACCCAATTCGGATCGAGGTAACCCGCCACGCGCTGTGGCTCGCCGGCATGCTTCACGGTCGTGTTGCCTTGAGCATCCGTGCCTACCACTACCCGCTCTGTCAGGCGCAATGTAAGGCCGAGATCTACCTTGTCTTTGTCGAGGATGTCGGCCTCGAACTGAATACCGTTCTGCATTTTTTCGTAGTTTTCGAGCAGCTCCGGTTGGTTGATGCTGATCCACCCCAGCACGGGCAGCATCACGCTGTCAGGGTGCCCCGCGAAGGCGGTAAAGATGATCTGCAGATCGTAGCTGTACTCAAAAGAAAGAGTCGCCGCAGCGGTGCAGCGGACCTTGCCGTTGTCGATGAAGATCAACAACAGGTCGGGGTTGTGCTGCAGCTCGGCAACGGTGGTCAACAGGTGAGCGCGCAGGCTCTCGGGCTTGTTCATGGGTGGGCCTGCTGGTGTTTGTAGACCATGTCGACCTGAGCGGCGCAATCGGCCCAGGCGGCTTCGGCGCGGTCTTCGTCGGTGAGTAGGTCGCCGTTATTGGCTGGGCTTGTCGCCGGCAGCTGGCACGGCACCACGGCCGGACAGCCAGTCACGGTAAGCTGCGGCGCCGGTGAGGGCGGGGCGCTCGCGCAGCCGGCGAGCAGCGTCAGGCAGAGGCTGAGCAGCCCAGTTACGTAGTTCGTCATTTTCAAGTTTCAGCTCCTCTATGGTTCGTGCGCGCTTTGCCAGGTCGAGGCGCAGTTGATCCTGCTGGGCGCGCAGAGTTGACTGGTTTTCGCGCTCTTGCTTCAGGGTGGCGGTGAGCGTGGTGGCGGTCGCCAGATTGCGGTCGGCGTCGTCGCGGGCCGTCTTGGCTGCACTCTTTGCCAGGTCTGCTTGGCTTTGGGCGGTGTCAATGCGCTGTTGCTGGCCCCAGATCAGCAGCGCCAGGGCACCGAGCAGGACAATGCCGTACAGGGCCTGGCGCAGCGGGCTCACGCGCGGTACCAGCCGAGTTTGTTCATGGCTGCGGCGTCGAGCTGCTTGATCGGGCCGCGTACGATCACGGCCCTGGCGTTGTTCACCAGCTGGATGCACTCGGCAAGGCGTACCATGTCGTCTTGTTCGGTCGATTCCGGGACCACCAGCAGATCGCCGTCCAGCACGCGGAGTTTCTTCACTGCTTCGAAGTCGATCATGCCGCTACCCCCTGTCCGCACTCACAGCCAGCGTGCCGCTCGTAGGCGCGCTGCAGCTTGGTGTCGTAAAGATTGCGCAGGTAATCCGGCCCGTTGTAGAGCCGGGCAAACTCGGCCCATTTGCGGGCTTTAAGCGCCTTGTGCAGCACCGGGTCGGTTTCAATGAAGCGCGTGAAAGCGTCGAACTGCTGCGATTCGCCTGCACTCATCGCCGCCACGAAGGCCTGCACGCTCGCATAGCCAAGGCGCTCCCATTGATACCCCATGATCTGGAAAGCGCCCCAGGATGCGGATTCAAGTGCGGCCGTGTCGTCGATCAGGCGGGCCATGGCTAGGCGTTGGTGCTCGGCGGTACCGCCGATATAGCCACCGGCCTTCGGGTTGACCAGGGCGGGGTTGGTCTCGGCGAGTTCGTCGGCATGGCGTTTGATCTCTGCGGGGTCATCACCCGTCTGTCGAACCTTGGCGAGTCGGCGGTACATAACGTGCCGTTCGAACAGGATCACCGGCTTGCCGTTGTCGAGGAATCCTTTGCCCTTTGACTCGACTTCATTGACCGCGTAGATGCTTGCCAGCGGCACGCCCAGGCGTTCGGCAGCGGCGACGAGGTCGCTATTGCGAAGCAACTGAGCGCAGTCGCCACCGGCCAGGCTTGCCTGGGTCTTGGTGCCGGCGACGCCATCGGCGACCAGACCAACTTTCACCTGGTATGCACGGACGGCCGTCTCTGTGGCGTCACCATAGTGACCGTCAGGAACCAGCTTGGCGCCGTGCCTGTTGAGGTTCTTTTGCAGGATAAGCACCGCCTGCGAGCGGTCGCCGTGGCGAAGGGTGGTGGTCATGCGCTGGGCCTCAGCAGGGCGGCGACGTTGCCGCGTGAACGGAAAATCAGGGTGCAGAGCAATACGATGGAGACGGCTTGCCAGAGGCTGGTGGGCTGGCGGTACAGCAGAATTTCCAGACCGCAGATGCACAGCGCGGAGCCGAACAGGCTGGCGAGTAGTGAAATGCTGCGCCGGTACCGGGATGCGCCTCGGGTGTAGCAGGCCAACCGGAAGGCGCTCAGCAAGTAGGCGATTGCCGTGATCAGTTGCACGGCCAGTTCGATGTTTGGCATGTCAGCTGCCCCCTCGGATGCGACGCCAGATGTCCCAGATGTCCGCTTTTTCCACCCACACCATCAGCTTGATGCTGATAGGGATGACCACCAAGGCGCAGAGGAACGCGCCGCCGCCACTGGTGATGAACGGGATAGCCTGCAAGGCCATCGGCGCGAACAGATAGCCAACGCCGGCCGACAGAAACAGGGAGCCCAACCGCTGCCAGACCTTGAGGTCATGCTTAGTGCTGGTCACCAGCCACGCGCCGAGAATGGCGCCAAACAACGCCTCGCCGTCGATAATCGGCGTCACAGTTGCCAGGCCCAGGCCCATAAGCAGGCCGGTCACGGCGCTGGAAGTCGGATCAGCCATGGTGTGGGTTTCCTTGGTTGCAGGGAGTCAGTCCCATAGGTTCACCATCTGCCGCTGGGGCGCGCTGGTTTGGGCTTCGGGCATGTTGACGGGGAGGCCGTGCGGCAAGATGGGGCCGTGATCAGCCAGGCCGGGGTTCGCCTGTAGCACCGCTTCGGTGACGCCCGCGGTTCGGCCGTAATACCGCCAACACAGCGCGTCGACGGTTTCGTTTTGATTGGCGCGGATGGTGACGGGCATCAGATCAGCTCCACGGTGGTGCGGTTTTTTCCGAGAAAATCACGGACTGCCCAGCGCAGGTCGCGGCGGTAGTCGTCGATGGTGGGTGCAGTTTCTTCGGCCTTGGCATTGCCGGAGTTGGTGGCGCTGTAGTCGCGGTAACGCTCGCACACCTCGGCACCGGTACCGGCTTCGATGGCACGACGGTAGAGGTGGGCCTTTACCGATACGTCCTTGATCCGATCACCTGGGACGTCTGCCAGCGTGGCGTAGCCAGCCGCCTGTTGAGCATTGCGCCAGTCACTCAGTTCGCGGTTGAGGTTTATGGCAGCGGCAATCACGGCTGTTTCCAGGCGGGCCGGGGTGACACTGGAGTCGATGCGCAGGGTGGCCCGCAGGTTGTCCAAATCAATCGACGGCCAGAACGGGTCGGTGTTGATGTGACCGCTTGCGACGGCGCCGCTGGCTACAAATGCGCTCATAGGGAAAGGCCCCGGCTATCCGTGCGGGAAATCTCACGCCGGATCTGCTGCCTGGTGAATTCGGGGTGCTGGGTGCAGAGGTAATCAAACGCCCGTACCGCATTGCGATTCGCAAGGCCCCGTTCGTGCGAGTTAGCCGGCATGATGGCGCCGCGTATGACAGGGCCAGTGCAAACGGTGCGGTCGTATTCTTCTGTTTCGGCGACGTACTGTTCAGCTGCTGCAGACATGCGCCGTTCGGATTCCGTAGGAGTGAAAACACTCTGGTAGAGGTTGGCAAAGGCGGTGTTCATGGCTGCTCCGATAGATCGCCGGTGGTCGGGGCTTCACGTTCAGGAGGAGCGGCCTGGCCGATCCGCCCCGAGCCGGCGGGGTGCGTGGGGACGCTCGGTTAGCTGCCAGTGGCAGCGTGTTTTTTCAGGAGGCGTTCAGCGCCGTCCAAATCTTTCTTGCCGCCGCAGCCGTCGTGTAGCTCGATGGCGCGCTTGAGCAGGTCGATACCGGCCTGAATCTGTCCAGGCTGACCAGGCTCTTCGGCGCTGATGCCGTGCAAGGTGGCGCGGCCAGTTGCCAGGAACAGCTTGGCGCGGGCTTGGTCGGGCATGTCCTCGGCTTCGGTCAGTTCAACCGTGCGGTGCAGGATCGCTAAGTCGAAACTGCCGTTGGCCTTCTGCGCTTTCAGCGCGGCTGTAGCGATTTCTTCCGCGACCAGGCAACCGGTGGTGCGCTCGAAGCGGTCCGGCATGATCAGCTTGTGCTTGAGGACGTAGTCGGCGATGTCCAGCGCGCCGCTGTAGTCCTCAACATCGACGCGCCAGACCATGACAGTGGTCATAACGTCGTCCTGAGCGCCGTTGCCAGCTTGGAGCACGCCCTCGACATACGGGATGTACTCAGGCAGCAGCTGCAGCTTGAGCGCAGCCTTGCCTTCGTTGGACTGGATGGCCTTCAAGCGCAAGCGGTCTTGCAGCAGCTGATTCAACTGATGCTCGTAGGCTGTGGCACCGGCCATGGATTGCTGCGGTGCTGTTTTTGCCGCCTCCATGGCCGCGCGTGCGCGGCGTTGGTGGGCTTGGGCGATGCTTAGTGCCATGGAGTTAACCCTCGCTGCCGGCTTCTTCGACTGGGGTGATGTTTTCTAGCAGGCAACCCAAGCCGTATTCCTCAACCACGTAAGCCTCGTTCGACGATTCGAAGTTGCTGACACGGTTCCACTCCGGCTCTTCCTTGAGGTAGCGGCGGCGCCCACCGATCTGCCAGTACACCGACAGGTTGGCGAACGTGGTGATGAGGATGGTGCCTTCAGGGATGTAAGGAACCTCGTACAGCGGTAGGCCACCGACGCGGCGCTGCGAGATGATCAGGTCGCTCGCCAGGGTATTGGTCGCGTCTTGGTCCTTGTTGACCAAGGCCAGGAACTTGTCGTGCACCAACTCTCGGCCTGTCAGTACCACCAAACCGGGGTTACGGCGATACCAAGGGTCGAGCAACTGAATGGCGTCATAGACCAGGGCGTCGATGTTTTTGAAATCGCCGGTTTTACCGATGGTGATCTTGCCGGCGACGGCGCCTTCTTTCAGCACGCGGTCAGGCGCGTGAGTGCGGTATTGCTGGAGCCAACCGATGTTGACGTCTTCCAGCAACGGGTGCGCGGTGCGGTCGGTTTGTTCAGCGGCCGAAGTACCGTAGAAACCGATTTGGATACGGTCGAGCGCCTGACGTTGGGCAATTGCGCTGGCCAGGCGAGTCTGGAAGTCCGGGAACTTCGCCCAAGCGTCGAGCTGCTTGTAACTGACGTAGGTGTCAAAGTCTGTCTGCTCAGCTCGGTACTTGTCGCTGGACAGGGTGCCAATGCTGCTTGGCTCACGCTTCTTGACCTTGGTGTTGGTGCGACTGGCAACGGTGCCGCCGACGCCTAAGCCGACCTTTTCGCCTTCCTGTTCGTCGACGCCGATGACGTTGACTTTGGTCAGGAACTCGCTCGACTCCTGAATCTTGGTTTCCAGGCGCTGCTGGATAGTCGGGTCCACGCTGAACGTGGCGGTGGCCGATTCCACGCCGTTGATCTGTGCCACCTGGGCGAGGTAGCCAGTGAAGAGTTTTCGAGTGTCGTTACGCATGGGTGTCTCCGATAGTGGGCTGGCGGTTGAGGCCGCAGGTCAGAACTCAGCCAGGGCTTGTTTTCCGCCGCCGGTTACCGGTGGGCGCTGGGTTTGGGAGTGGTCTTGTGTGTTGCCGAGGGTCGTTTTCAGCTCGACCAGGTCTTTGTTGAGCTGCTCGACCTTGGTGTTCAGTTCGGCGGAAAATTTCTTCTCGGCGGCGAGTTGATCTGGCAGGTCTTTGACGTGGTCGGCAATCGCTTCAACGGCCTGGCCGATCTGGGCGAACTCTGCATCGTCCTTTGCCTGTTTGCCGCCCAGCAACGCCTGGACCTTGCTGAAAAGCTGGGCGCCGAGGCCGGGCTTGTCTTCGACTTCTTCAAACTGCAGCTCGGTTTCCACAGCCTCGGTGAACATAGACGTCGCCGAGTAGTGGCGGTCTTTGAAGGGGCTGGATTCGGGCTTCTGCGCAGAGAAAGACAGTACGTCGGTGCCCAGGCTGGCAGGAGAGTCGGTCACCGCCAGGCCGACGATGTACGCCTCGCCGGTATCCGAAAAGCTGTCGTCAATTTCAATCGAGGTGTAGATCTTCTGCTTGGCCTTGTTCATGGCGATAAGGTCGGGTGTTGGCTCGACCTGGGCAAACAGGGCCAGCTTCTTCTGCCCGTTGATTTCTACTTCTTCGGTCTTGACCGCGAGCACGTCGCCGTAGGCTTTGAACGGGCTGTCTGGCAGCAAGCTGCGGAAGTGCTCCAGCCAGATTCGGGCGCCGTATGTGGAAGGGTTGAAGTTTTTCGCCGCCTGTTCCAGCCAACTGCGTTTGATGGTGCGCTTGTCCGAGGTAGCGCCTTCGACGGCGACACGGAACCAATTACTGCGAAATTTCTTCATGCCGGGAATCCTCAATGCGTTGGGCGCTAAGTGCGTTGCAATGAGGGGCATGGTCGTGACGCGCGCGAGTTGCGGCAACGGGACGGGATTGTAGAGAGCGGGGCTACAAGGGGCGGCGCTACTGAGTCGCAGGCCAGAGCGGCAGCATCGCGGCCATGACTACGACCGAACTGCTTCCCATCGATCCCAGACGCCAATCCAAGTTCCTCTATTGGATGGGTTGGCGTATCTGCGAGATTGCCGAGGCTACGGGCGAAAAGGAAAAAACGCTACACAGCTGGAAGGCTCGGGACGAGTGGGACCGGGCCGACAATGTCGAGCGGATCGGCGGTGCGCTGGAAGCGCGTTTGGTGCAACTGATCCTCAAGGAAGGCAAGAGCGGCGGCGACTTCAAGGAAATTGACTTGCTGCACCGCCAGTTGGAGCGCCAGGCGCGCATTCAGCGTTTCCAGGGCGGCGGAACCGAAACCGAACTCAACCCCAACCTTGCCAAGCGCAACGAAGGGCCGAAGAAAAAGACGCCGAAAAACGACATCAGCGAAGACCAGATCGAGCTGCTGCGCGAAGCGTTTATCGATGGGTGTTTCGACTACCAGAAGGATTGGCACCGGGCGGGAAACCAGCGCACTCGCGTCATCCTCAAAAGCCGGCAGATCGGCGCCACTTACTACTTTGCCCGCGAGGCGTTCATTGATGCGCTGGAGACCGGGCGCAATCAGATATTCCTGTCGGCTTCGAAGAACCAGGCGTACCTGTTTCGTGGGTACATCCAAGCATTTGCCCGCGAAGTCATCGGCGTTGAACTGACCGGTGACCCTATCGTTTTGCCGAATGGCGCCGAACTGTTTTTTCTCGGTACCAACGCACGCACGGCCCAGGGCTACCACGGTAATTTCTACTTCGATGAGTTCTTCTGGACGTTCAAATTTGAGGAGCTGAACAAGGTCGCCTCCGGCATGGCGATGCACAAGAAGTGGCGCAAAACCTACTTCTCGACGCCGTCGACCATGGCCCACGAAGCCTATACGTTCTGGACTGGCGAACGCTTCAACAAAGGCAAGCCAGCGGCGCAACACACCAAGGTCGATGTCTCCCATGGCGCGCTCCAGCAAGGGCGATTCTGCGAGGACCGGTTGTGGCGCCAAATCGTCACCATTCTCGACGCGGAGCAGGGCGGTTGCGACCTGTTCGACATTGAGGAGTTGCGCCGCGAGTACAGCCCAGAGGCGTTTGCAAACCTGCTGATGTGCGAGTTTGTCGACGATGGCGCGAGCATCTTTCCGCTGACGGTGCTGCAGCCGTGCATGGTCGACAGCTGGGTTGAGTGGGCCGAGGACTACAAGCCGTTTGCCATGCGTCCATTCGGGGATCGCCAGGTGTGGGTGGGCTATGACCCTGCGGAAACCGGTGACTGCTCCGGCCTGGTGGTGGTTGCGCCGCCGCTGGTTCCGGGCGGCAAGTTCCGGGTGCTGGAACGTCACCAATTCCGTGGGATGGACTTCGCGGCGCAGGCCAGCGTGATTAAAGCCGTCTGCGACCGCTACTGGGTGACGTACATCGGGATCGACGTCACCGGCCTGGGCAGCGGCGTGGCGCAGCTGGTGCGCCAATTCTTCCCCAATGTCACCACGTTCAGCTATTCGCCCGAGGTCAAGACGCGCCTGGTGCTGAAGGCTTACGACGTGATCCACCGGGGCCGGCTGGAATTCGACGCCGGGTGGACCGACATGGCGCAGTCGCTGATGGCGATCCGCAAGACCATCACCGCAGGCGGTCGCCAATTCACCTACACCGCCGGCCGCAACGACAACACCGGTCACGCCGACTTGGCGTGGGCGCTCTTTCACGCATTGCATAACGAACCGCTGGAGGGGCAGACCACTGCCAACACCGGGCGGATGGAGATTTTTTGATGTCGAACCGCCGCAGAAACAACAAGCACCTCGCCCAAGCTCCCGAAGTGGTAACGCAGGAATTTATCCCGCGCAGTGACAGCAAGATGGAGGCGTTCAGCTTCGGTGATCCGTCACCCGTGCTGAGCGGTCGGGAGGTGTTCGACTATCTGGAGTGCTGGTTTAACGGGCGCTGGTACGAGCCGCCGCTGTCATTGGATGGACTGGCACGGTCTGTGGGTTCCAGCGTGCATCTGCATTCGGGCTTGATGTTCAAGCGCAACCTGTTGAGCAAGACCTTTATCCCGCACCGGCTGTTGTCGCGCGCGGCGTTCGAACAGTTCGCGCTGGATTTTCTTTGCCTGGGCAATGGTTATCTGGAGGGACGACGTTCGATGCTCGGCCCGGTGCGCGAGCTGGTGCCGCCGCTGGCAAAGTACATGCGCCAAGGCAAGGACGGCCGGCAGTTCATGGTCCAGGGCTGGAAGGAAGAGCACGAGTTTGAACCAGGCACGGTTTTTCATCTGCGGGAGGCGGATCTGCACCAGGAAGTGTACGGCCTGCCCGAATGGATCAGCGCGCTGCAGTCGGCACTGCTGAATGAGTCGGCCACGCTTTTTCGTCGCAAGTACTACGAAAACGGCAGTCATGCCGGTTTCATTCTCTACATGACCGACGCCGCGCAGAACGAAGCGGACGTCGACTCCCTACGCAAGGCGCTGAAGGACTCCAAGGGGCCTGGCAACTTCCGAAACCTGTTTGTGTATTCGCCCAACGGCAAAAAAGACGGACTGCAGATCATCCCGGTCAGCGAAGTGACGGCCAAGGATGAATTCAACTCGATCAAAAATCAGACCCGCGACGACGTGCTGGCCAGCTTGCGCATTCCGCCGCAACTGATGGGCATCGTGCCGCAGAACGCGGGTGGGTTTGGGTCGATCAGGGAAGCAGCGCAGATTTATGCGGCCAATGAACTGGAGCCCATTCAGGCGCGCATGGCGCAAGTGAATGAATGGCTCGGGGAGGAGGTCGTGCGCTTCAAGCCATACGAAATTCCCGTAGGGGCATAAAACCCCCTGCGCAGTAAACGAGGCGACGAGCTGGTGCGCTAACACCCGCTCGACGCTGAATCACTCGAACGTGCCGAGTGCTCCAACCAAGGCCTCGCCCCACTGCGCAGGGGGTGCGAAGCCTAAGCGAATCCAATTTTCAAAACAAGGATCACTTATGAGCACACCAATTATCCCGTGGATGGGCGGCAAGCGCCGCCTGGCAGATCGTCTTATTCCACTGTTTCCACCCCATGAATGCTATGTCGAGGTCTTCGCTGGCGGCGCCGCGCTTTACTTCATGCGTCCCCAGGCTGCGCCGGTTGAAGTTCTCAACGATATCAACGGCGATCTGGTGACGCTGTACCGCGTCGTGCAGAACCACCTGGAAGAGTTCGTGCGCCAGTTCAAGTGGGCGCTCAGCTCCAGGCAGGTGTTTGAATGGCAGAAGATGACCCGGCCAGAAACCCTTACCGATATCCAGCGCGCTGCTCGGTTTTTTTACCTGCAGCACCATGCTTTCGCCGGCAAGGTCAGTGGGCAAACCTTCGGCACCGCCACGACGGGGCCGGCCATTAACTTGCTGAGGATCGAGGAGAACCTGTCTGCAGCATGGCAGCGCCTGTCCGGTACCTACGTTGAGAATCTCGGGTGGCTTGAGTGCGCCGAGCGCTACGACCGGTCACATACCTTCCATTACATGGACCCACCGTATTGGCAGACCGCCGGCTATGGCGTGGACTTCCCCTTCGAAAACTACGAGCGGATGGCCGAGTTCATGCGGCGTTGTAAGGGCAAGGTGATGGTGAGCATCAACGATCACCCCGATATCAGGCGGGTGTTTGAGGGGTTCCACTTCGAAATGGTGGATATTCGATACAGCACGGCCAATCAACGCCAGGCGAAGGCCGAAGTCAGTGGCGAACTGGTGATCATGAACTGGGAGCCCAACGCCTTCGGCGGACTTTTCTAAATCAAGGGCCGGATCAAACCGGCCTGTTTGTTCTTCACGTTGCCCACCGCGACGTCAACCTTGAACCACTCAAAGGCCTCGGCGGGTTCGCCCTGGTGCAACACCATCTGCTCGGCGCGTTCCTTGGGCGTTGCCGGGTCCAGCCATTCGCGGGCCAGGTCCGGGGTTAACACCACGGGCCTTCGGTCGTGAATATCCACCATGCCGCCGGCACTATCGGCGGTGATAATCACGAAGCCGTCATGCTCGCCTGGTCCTTCATCGGGGTCAGGCATCTGGCCGATGGACGCACAGAATATCGGCGCACCATCCCGCCGACGGATCAGGTATGGCTGCTTTTTGGGTCCGCCTTCATCTACCCACTCAAACCAGTTGTCGATAGGCGTGATTGCACGATGTGGCCAGATCGCCCGGAAGAACGGGCCGTGGGCTACCTTCTCCACGCGGGCATTGATCGGCGTCGCGCGATCTTTCGCCCAATGTGGCCTCCACCCCCAGCGCACCGGATCAGCGTGTAGCAGGTCGCCCTGCAGGTGCAGCAGCGCAACCGTAGTTGTCGGCGCGACGTTGTAGCGCTCTATCGGGTGATCACCCACGGAGTTCGCCAGAGCATTGGGCATACTCAGCGCTGCAACGAAGTCGTGGATTCCCCGGTACTGCGAAAGTCTCCCGCACATAAGCATCTCCGCTCGTCGGCGCCGATGAACAGCCGGTCCCCGGCCAATCTCTACACTGTAGACACTGGCTCGAGGTATTCGTCATGGCGATCAACATTGATCAGGTGAACGCACTGGAGGCGTGGTTTGCACTGCGCAACGATCCCGCATTTATATCGGCCACCCCCGAGGAGCGATACGAAACGCGGCTCGCCCTGGCTGACGACCTCAAGCAACAGGGGCTGATCAACGAAGGTGAGTGGCGCGAGCTGACCGAGGAAGCAGTAGCGGCCTATGCAGACGAGTTAGGCTAGTGGCTGCTTGTAAACGCTAAGCTCGACCAGCAGTCGCTGATTCTCCCTGAGCAAATGGTCTCGTTGCCCGGTAATAATCTTCACGCTTTGCACTGAGGCAAACGAGTACTGCTGTTCCAGCATGCTGATCTTTTCTTCAGCCGCTGCGAGCCTTTCTTCTGCTTCCGCCTTGCCTGCCATCAGCAGGTCATTCATCTGCACCAAGCCAGCGATATTCGTCCGCGCTCGACGCAGCATGCGCTCTGTCTCCACCAGCTCATCTACGAGGATTGAGCATTGGTGCTGGTACATCTCAAGTGGAGTGGGGCAACCGAGCCAATCATCGGTGTCCATGTCAACGTTCATAGCGGGAATCTCAATAGCTGTATGTGCGTACAGTAATCGAGGTTTAAATGCGCCGCGATTTGAGCCGACGAGCTGTAGGCGGAAGTGGGGGCGGGGAACTGGCGTGCCACATCAGGCTGGGGGAGTGACGTGCTACAGGCGGTCTGTAGGATGGTCTGCACCTGGCGCGCGCCGTCGTCCCCCCACCTCGCCTGCGGGCTAAATGGGTCGTTTTTTCTGCACACCTGCGGGCCACTCTCGGCAGCTCAGGCTGCGGGCCTGCTTGGTGTTTGGGAGGGTGTAGAAACCTGCGGAACCCTGCGAGGGTGGATGTTTTGCGCAACGCTGACAAGTATGCACGGACAGCTGATTCGGTAGGTGCCTCGGGAAAAAGGTTAGTTTTTTTTTGAGGGGGTGTGATTGGGTTGGAAGGCCCGTATTTGTTGGGCTTGAAACTTAACTTTGATGGGTTAGGTAAGGTTAGGTCAAAGGTTAGGTGTTCGTAACTATTTGTTTTTAAAGGAATTATTACATTGAATATTTAACACTAATAAAGGTTAGGAAATAACCAGACCTAACCAAAAAGCTAACCTTGCGAACCCTTCGAAAAGCCACAACACATAGGGCTTCCAGGGCACCCAGCCAAAAACTAACCCTCCTAACCTCGTTCCCATGGGTCAACATAAAAACGCGAGATGTGCCTAAGGCGGACCGCTTTTTAAAGCTGCGTGCTGTATTGCGCAATACTCACAACCTTTACGTTCACGCGCGCACTCTCACGAACACAGCGTCAGATGTCGGCGTTTGCGAAGAATTCTGGATTGGAGCAACAGGCACTGGCGATAAGCAACGTGGTAAAGCCATGTTATGTATTCTTTATTCACATGACCTGATGGAGGATTCACCCAGCAACGGAATGAAGGGCTACGAGTTACCTGCGCAAGCTTCGATAGACAGGTTCGTCATCAGCGATTATGAAGTCGAGCTAAGCCTTGTTTGATATGGCCCGCGTTTTCTTCAATGGTCTGAAGCGCGCCGCGGACATTCCCTCCCAGCTCTGTCGTGTTTTGCTGTTCGGCCCACAATGTCAGCTCCATGATTGCCGCCTCTAGAGCCAGTTGGTTCTCATAAATGCGGCCCAACATATCTGCCAATGAGTATTCGCCCGCCATGGTCATCGTCCTAAATCGAAAAAATTTGAGCATAGCAGGGAATATGTGCGGTATGACCTGAAGGGGCGGAGTTCTACCTTATCGGTGGGCTGGTGGTAAAAAAATGGTGCTGGTTTTTCGGATGGCGCTGTAGGCCAGGCACTTCAACGGCTGTAGAGTTAGTGCTTCCAATCCACCAAGGGCGACGTAGACGCGGTAGGAAAGGGGAGCGGTCTGAGCCCCCGGCAAAATTGCGTTTACATTACTCTTCGTCCAGTATCTTTAGGACTTCTGGCTTACAAATTCCACTCAACTCATAAAATGATAAATGTATCTCGGGACTTCCCTGAGCATAGCCGCCAACTTGATACTCGGCAAAAATAAATTCTAGACCATATTGCCCGACTATAAATGGGGTTGATGCAATAGAGCTAGGGCTTGTTCCTGTTGTAAACCATTCTCCGTCGAATTGAGGGAACTGTTTATTGATCTTTTCTCTAATGAGGTCGGAGAGGTTTTTCAAACATTGGCTGTTAATTAGCAAAGAGTCTAAAGTTAGAGGGGAAAAAGGTGATAGGAGAAAGTTTTGTGCTCTAGTCTCTCTATATCCATGCGCACCTCCTGAAAAACCTTGAATATTGTATCGTACGCTCAGTACAGACTCATCTCTTCTAATAACGTCGTACCTGCCGATCAAATAGTTTCCGAGATAAGTATAGCCATTATCAATTGCATCCTTTTTGTTGCTTTCAGCTGTAGACGTGTGCCAGCTCAGTAGCTCATTACCCCAGGCTTCTATGTTTTTTGAAGCGATAATTACGTCTGCATTGCAGAAGTCTGGAAACTCAAAGTCAAAGTAAATGCCTGGATAATTAATGTCAATTGTATATATACGTCGCTTGATTTCGACGATGGGTTGATCAAAAGCTGAATTCCCTAAATCGCGAATAGCTGATATCAGTGCCGACTTGTATTTGATTAGTGACTTACGATCAATTTCACCATCATGAACCCGGGTGTGGCAGTTGGGACAGAGTGCAATTAGATTGTGATATTCGTGTTTTTTACATTTGGCCCACGGAATAATGTGGTGAATTTCTACCCTCGAATGTCGGCAAGCAGGGATCGCGCACTGATGACTAGCTTCAATCAACACTGCTCTTTGAATCTCCATTGGAATTGCAGGTCTAGCCACGCCGCTGAGTCCTTAATAATATCGAAATCCTGGTCGCATACTACCATAGGTTTTGGCGGACAAAAGGCGTGCAATTACCATCCAGTGAATGCTGAGCTTTCCTATCCTGGCAGATTTTGACCAGCGGCAATGATGTAGAGCGATTCCTTGGAACGCGTAGGTTGGCTACCATATTGTCTAATCGCGGAGGTTTTTCTTAGATTTATAAATGGTGTCAAAGTGAGCTCGCTTTTCTTCAGTCAACTCGGTAGTTGGCGCAAGAGATCATGAAAACTAAAATGCTATTTGCCTATTAAGGCAAGTGTTTTTTTCTAGAGTTATATTGGTTCTGCTCAAAAAGGGACGCCCTCCTACCCCCAGCTAATGCGGGTAGAAGGGTTTCTTTTTTACTGTTCAATCGGATTATGAAGTTATAATTTGATGGGTGGTGAATAAGGTTAGGTTGGTGTTTTGGATATGCTTGAGAGCCATGTGCCAATTTGATCTTTGGCGAGGATAAATATTAATATTAAAAGTAAAGAGTAAAGTATATTGCCCACTATGCCTGAAAGAATTGACCAGCCGAAAGACTTTGTTGCAAGCTCTTTTTTCAGGTTTTTTAGCTCGCTTTCGACATGCTTTGAAAGGGCATCTTCTGCTGCTCGAACATGAGCATTAACGCTTGCATTAGATAGTAATATAGTATTAATGGCTGCGGCCGTTAACGTCGGGTCTTTTGCCAGGGTCTCATATTGTTGGCAATAGACACTGAAGGCTAAGTCACGAGTGCAAGCGTTTATCTTGTTTTTTGTGCAGTGCTGCTCAATGGTCTCGTATGGCGTCGGCATTATAAATTCTCCGACTGAACGGGGGAAGAATATTGCCAGTCTCGTGCAAGCCTGTCTAATTGAATATATAGTGCAGGTGCAGTACCTTCACTTCTTGACACGTAAACGAGTTTAACTACAGAAAAATAGAATTTTGGCAATGCCTCGCCTAGGCGCTCATAAGCTAGCCGCTCTTCGTAAACACCGGCTCTAATGCCAATAGCTAAGTTCTCGAAATAGTCTAGAGCGCCAAAAATCTTTCCGAAGTTTTCATGATACATAGTTTCCTCGACACTGAGTTCACTCCATAAGACTTTCGTTAGAATGTCTGATACGTGCTCAGGTATTTGAACCGCAGCAAGGGTTCGCTGAACCCTCAATGCTCTGTTTTCAAGTTCATAGGAGCGCCATAGGCGTACTAAAACCATTGCGATGCCAAAGGTTCCCATGGCAGCCATAGCGCTCAGAGCAAAGCTCGTTGCCTCAAAATAATTCATCAGCTTACCTGCTTAATTGTGGGGCGGGAGGGCGGGTGGCGGCATGATAGCAAAGTGCTTTAGGACTAGGAAAAATTGTCGTCAGGTCGATGGACTAGGAGCGGTCTAAAAGAGGGTGAGTGGTACAAAATTGGTACGTAAGCCAATGTGGTGGTTGCCAGGCCAGGTAAATACAGCACGCTAGGGAAAGTTGGTCCAATCCATCATGGGGGCGACGGAGAAGCGGCGGGAGAGTGGGGCGGTTTGTAGGGACATGGGGGATCTGAGTCAGCGAGGCGAATGGGGCGCAGTTTATCAGGAACGGATCTTGGGTGCCGGTGAGGCAAGTTTTGCGCGCATTACCACTTCGAACGAGGACGTTGCCGTGTGTGGAATACGCCAAGGATCTGCAGTCGATCACCCCGCACTCTATACGGGATCAGATAGGACCAGTTGGGGACTGCCCATTCGCGAGTATGTTTCACCCGACCTTCGCGTCCTATAGAAGGAAACTGAGCCAGTCTGTCGACGCTGGCGAAAATGGCATCCGAGAAGTCGTCAGCGGCTTTTGGATTTTCGAGAGCGATATAGTTCGCTTCGTCTTCCAGATTTTTGAGTGCTTTTTCAAGCCACTCAACCCGCATTCCGGCTCCAGCGCCTAGCGCGCATGGCTGCCACTTGGTCATCGGTGGCGAATTTGCCTTCGTCGGCTTCCTTTACTGCCAGCTCGATTTGGGCGGTCAGCGTTTTCTCGTGCTCGATGTAGTCGCGAAGAACGTCCATCGCCAGGTAGCTTGCTGTCTGGCCGTTGGTTTTGGCCAGGTCGGCGAGAGAGTTGGACAGGTCTTCCGGCAGGTTTAGGGATATCCCAGTCATGGCGGTCTCGATGGTGGACGGTTGTGGGGCATCTTACACCTTGATGTGCTTGGTTGACTCAGCAGTCCGTCGTGAGGTGTATCTGGAAGTGAATTGCTTTTCGCTGCCTACTCAAAATTAGGTACCGTAGTCTGGCTTCGATATCTGCCCATGAGTGACGCGGTTCACGTCATCGGCTTTCGTGAAGCCAACAAACTGGGGGGCAAAAATAATGACCAGAAACTCCCGTTCTGAAAGGGTTGATGCAGTGAACCCGGAATGGCCGGCTGAGGACTTTTCTAAGGCCAAACCAGCGAGCGAGGTGCTTGTGGGATTGTTTGGTAAAGCTCAGGCGAAGGAAATGCTCAAGCCCAAGCGGGGCAATCGGCAGTAACCGAAGAGCACCTCAAAGTTCGTTTTGACGCTGACGTGCTGGAGCGATTCTGGGCTTTCGGGCTAGGCTGGCAAAACGCGAATGAATGCCGCTTGGCCGATTGGCTCAAGACGCCCACGCCAGATGAGCTGAAGGCCTAAGGCAATAAGCCACCGATTTGGCTTATTGCTGTCTCGTGATTAGCTTTTTTCAGCGATAACATAAATAAATCTGTTCCTTTTTTGTTTACACGAAGGAGGTTGGATGCCGGGTGCTGAAGCTTATGAGCCTTGGACATCCGGTTTTAAAAAAGCCCAAATGAGCGGCGTAAGAAATGGAGTTTTCACTGGCCCGTACAACGGAAGTAAAGATATTGCGGCGCAAAACCACAACACTTCTTGGGAGTTTTCCTACGTTTCTCAGAGCTTGCCCGTCGGACCACCCGCCGCTAACCTTCTGAGGTCGCTGCAAACCCAGCGGCCGGAGGTGGAAGTCCGTATTGCTAAGGCGTTTTAACTCCCGAAAATATTGGAGCTTCGCCATGCGCAACAACACACGCAGTTCTTCACTTGACCAAACCGCATCGCCCGTCGACCCCAAGCTTCAAGCCGCAGCCCAGCGAGCAATCCATCATCACTTGCCCCCATCCGACGACGCTGCACCCGCCGAACACCCAAGCGACAACTTGTTCCTCGTAAACCCAACCATCGACCCCGAAACCCTCCTGGCCAACGCCGCCGAAAACCTCGCAGCCGCCAACGAAATGGCCGCCACTTTGGCGTTCGATCTCGACGACTCCCAGCGTGCCATCGCCCTGGGCATTCAGCAGTTAATCGAGTTGAGCTCGCTGCTCGTTGGCCGAGCCCAGGAGCAAGTTGCGCCTGTAACCGCCCCAGTCAAACCCTGACAACCAACCCTGCCGCCTTGCCCTAAGGCGGCAACCTGAACTCATGCTGTCCCCCAGCAAAGTTTCATAATTCCCTGCGCCGTTGAGGTCTACGATCCCCTACAAGAGAGGACCCCAGCGCCTCCAGCCCATAGGGAACTGAAACCATGATCTCGAACCTCGTCAAACTTGTGATGATCACCGGCACGTTGCTGTTGAGCGCTTGTTCATCTTCATCGAGCGTGAGCAGTGACCCGTGCTTTTCAGGTGGATGCCGGGCGTTTGGTGACCATAGCCCCAACAAGGCCGCGAAGATGAATTTCGGTGGCAGTGGGCTGGGGAGTAGTTATGGGGAGTATGGTTCGGGGTTGTTGCATGATGATTGATGGGGTGGTGGGGCGAGAGTGTTTCGCTAGCTTTGCTGCTTTGCAAAGTGAGCAGCCGTTGGGGGAGAACGCTAAGTAGCCGTTGCCTGAGTACCGGATAGTACGCGGTCTGATCCAGCATTTTCGTCGGCTGTCGGGCCGTCTTCGCGAGCAAGCCCGCTCCTACAGTTGGAGCGTGGGAGTCAGGGATATAAGCGTCGGCTGTCAGGTCTTCAGGGGAGCAGGCTCCCTCGCCACAGTTGCAGCGTCGTGCCGAAGTTGTGTAGATATTGACGCTGCGATGGCGGTGGGTCAGTTAACTCATCTGTTACTGATATACCGCTATCGCAGGCAAGCCAGCTCCCACATTGGCCATGTATCGCTCGCAGAATCAGCGCCCGGCTCGGATCCCTGTGGGAGAGGGCTTGCTCGCGAAGGCGGCGTGTCAGTCACTGGATCTATAACTGAACCAATGCTTTCGTAGGCAAGCTCCACACATTGGATCTTCGTTGTGTGGAAATTGTGTTCGCGTAGCTGATCGGTATTAGGCGCGCCGTTAATGGCCGCCTTTCATACGCCGGGCGATCAGGTAGAGGCCCAGGCCCACCAGCGCTGTCGCGGCGCCGATGTAGCCGGTGCTGGTCCAGCCGAGGCCAGCTGTAATCGCCATCCCCCCAAACCACGGCCCCAGCGCATTCGCCAGGTTGAACGCCGCATGGTTCGATGCTGCCGCCAGGCTCGGCGCTTCGTGGGCGATGTCCATCAAGCGAATCTGCAACGGTGCCGCCAACGCGACCATGGTGCCCACTAACCCCATGCTCAGCAGCACGCCCCACAGCGAAGGCGCAGCGAAGGGGAAGAACAGCAGCACGGCCATCGACCATACCAATATCAAACCCACCGCCCGAAACTGCATGCGATCAAACAGCTTGCCACCGGCAATGTTGCCGATGATGCCGCCCACGCCAAAGGCGGCGAGGCCGAAGGGGATCCATTGCGGCGAGACCTTGGTCACTTCCAGCATGGTCGGCGCCAGGTAGCTGAATACGCAGAACATCCCGGCAAAGCCAATCGCGCCGATGGACAGGGCCATCCATACCTGGGGTTTGGTGAAGGCGCGCAGTTCTTTGCGTGGGTCGCTGCGTTGTTCGTCGTGGCGGTGGGGCACGAATTGCCAGACCAGGGCGATGGTGAGCAGGGCGATCACGCTGACCAGGGCGAACGCCGAGCGCCAGCCCAGGTGTTGGCCGAGGAAGGTGGCGATGGGGTTGCCCAGCAGCATGGCCAGGGTCAGGCCCATCATCACGCGGGCTACGGCGCCTGCGCGTTTGTCGGTGGGTACCATGCTGGAGGCGACCACGGCGGCGATGCCGAAGTAGGCGCCGTGGGGCAGGCCGCTGATAAAGCGGAAGGCCACCAGCGAGCCGAAGGTGGGGGTGAAGGCGGTGGCGAAGTTGCCCAGGGCGTACAGGCCCATCAGCAACAGCAGCATGTGTTTGCGCAGCAGCTTGGCGCCGAGGATGGCCAGCAGTGGGGCGCCGACCATGACGCCCAGGGCGTAGGCGCTGATGGCGTGGCCCACCTGGGGTTCGCTCAGGCCCAGGTTCTGGGCGATGTCGGGCATCAGGCCCATGATGGCGAATTCGCCGGTGCCGATCGCGAAGGCGCCCACGGCCATGGCCGCTTCCATTTTGGCGGCGCTGCGCGCGGGCAGTACGTGCCCGGGTGTTTGCTGGATTGTCATGGGTAACTCTGTGTGGAGGGTGTGCACGAAGGACGTCGCCGATGCTACGCAAGCCGCGACGAAGGTGTCTAGAACCGCCATTTTCGGCAGAGTTCCACGCCTGTGACCGCAGGTCGCGGCTGCCAGGCTTGACAGGGGCGCATTAAAAGCCGCGATTTAGGCCTGTCAATTGGCCAAACGGCGCATAAACGCTGTTTAGCGTGATATTCTGCGCGCCGTCTTGGGCTAGTCTTTCCCTGGTGCGTACACCCGTATACGTCCCAGCGGTTGGCTGTCGCCCAGGTAGCTGAAGCCAATAATGATAAGAAGTCAGCGCAGAAGGGACATAACAGTGAGGTCGATCCATCGGCCTTGTGTGCCCACCCTGCAGCCTTTATGTGACTGTGCAGGCCCCGCGGTACGTTGCCTGACGTAGCGTGAACGAGGGTTACTCATGATCGGGGGCGGTAGGGCGGATGGCGTTTTATCATAGGTGCTACTGATGTTTAAAAAAGTAAACACTGCCCTGCTGGGGCTGGCTTTGTCGATGGGGATCACGTCCGTTCACGCGGAAGAGGCAAAGAAAGTCGATGTGCTGCTGATCGGCGGCGGCATCATGAGTGCAACCCTGGGTGTCTGGCTCAATGAGCTGGAACCGGATTGGTCGATGGAGATGGTCGAGCGCCTCGATGGCGTGGCCGAAGAAAGCTCCAACGGCTGGAACAACGCCGGTACCGGTCACTCGGCCCTGGCTGAGCTGAACTACACCCCGGAAGACAAGAACGGCAACGTTGAGATCCCGAAAGCGGTCGAGATCAACGAAGCGTTCCAGATCTCCCGTCAGTTCTGGTCCTGGCAGGTTCAGCAGGGTGTGTTGAAGAACCCGCGTTCGTTCATCAACTCCACTCCGCACATGAGTTTTGTGTGGGGCGATGACAACATCAAGTTCCTGAAAAAACGCTACGAAGCCCTGAAGGCCAGCCCGCTGTTCGCTGGCATGCAGTACTCCGAAGACCCGGCGCAAATCGCCAAGTGGGTTCCGTTGATGATGGAAGGGCGTGATCCCAACCAGAAAATCGCGGCCACCTGGAGCCCGATCGGTACCGACGTAAACTTCGGCGAGATCACCCGCCAGTTCGTCGCTCACCTGCAAACCACGCCGAAGTTTGACTTGAAGCTGTCGAGCGAAGTGCAGGACATCACCCGCAACGACGACGGTTCGTGGCGTGTGAGCTACAAAAACCTCAAAGACGGCACCAAGACTGAAACCGACGCCAAGTTCGTGTTCATCGGCGCCGGCGGCGGTGCCCTGCACTTGCTGCAGAAGTCGGGCATTCCTGAAGCCAAGGAATACGCAGGCTTCCCGGTGGGTGGTTCGTTCCTGGTGACCGAGAACCCGACCATCGCCGAGCAGCACCTGGCCAAGGCCTACGGCAAGGCTTCGGTAGGTTCGCCACCGATGTCGGTTCCGCACCTGGACACCCGTGTGCTGGATGGCAAGCGCGTGATTCTGTTTGGCCCATTCGCGACCTTCTCGACCAAGTTCCTGAAGGAAGGCTCGTACCTGGACCTGCTGACCAGCACCACCACCCACAACATCTGGCCTATGACCAAAGTCGGTATTCGTGAATACCCACTGGTCGAGTACCTCGCCGGCCAACTGATGCTGTCCGATGACGACCGCTTCAAGGCACTGCAAGAGTACTTCCCGAACGCCAAGCAGTCCGACTGGCGCCTGTGGCAAGCCGGTCAGCGCGTGCAGATCATCAAGCGTGATGAAGAGCAAGGCGGCGTGCTGAAGCTGGGTACCGAAGTGGTCAGCTCTGCCGACAACTCCATTGCCGGCCTGCTGGGTGCATCGCCAGGCGCGTCCACCGCAGCTCCGATCATGCTGACCGTGCTGCAAAAGGTGTTCAAGGACAAAGTAGCCAGCCCAGCCTGGCAGGAAAAACTGCACCAGATCGTGCCAAGCTACGGCACCAAGCTGAACGACAGCCCTGAAGCTGTTGCCAAGGAATGGGCCTACACTGCCGGTGTGCTGCAACTGACACCACCGCCAGCGATCCCGCAGCTGGCTGCTCCACAGGCAACCGAGGCTGCCAAGCCTGCGGCTGAGCCAAGCAAGCCGGCGTCTGATCTGGCGCTGTAAGCAACACCCACGAAAAAGCCCGCTGAACCGGAGACGGTCAGCGGGCTTTTTTGTGCGCTAACGATCAGGCGCGCGGCGGGTGTCGCTCCACCGGAGGCAGCTCAACCGTACGCTCGGCCGCTGCCAGCGCCGCCTTCAAGCCCGCTTGGTTAAGGGGTACGCAATACGCCGGTTTAGCCCGCTCGAATCGCCAGCTTTCATCCAGCCCTCCAGCATCCACGGCATCGAAACCCATTTGGTCGAGTAACGTCATCACTTGCGCCTTTGCCGTCGCGTCATCTGCTGCCACTGGCAATGCGCGGCGTTCAGGCGCGCCGTGCGGGCGGGCATCCTGCGTCAGGTCTGGGGCGAAGATCGCATTAAATACTTTTACCACATGTGATTGCGGCAAATGGTCAGCCAGCAATCGGCTGGTGGTGGTTTCAAAACGGTCCAGTGTCGGGATATGCCCATCACGATCGGGGTAGTAATTGTTGGCGTCCATCACTGTCTTGCCCTCCAGCCATTGGGCGGGGACGCTGCGGTAGTGCTCCAGAGGGATCGCCACCAGTACCAGGTCACCAAACCTGGCGGCGTCATCTGCGCTGCCCACTTGCACACCGAGTATGCCGCTCACCACGCTGCTCATGGTGTGTGGGCCGCGGGAATTGCTCAGCATCACGTTATGTCCGGCGGCAAGCGCCAGTTGCGCCACGGCACGCCCGATAAAACCTGCTCCAATCACGCCAATCTTCATGTGCTTGCTCCAGTGGAAGTAGGAAGTGGCTATGATGATTAGCAACCAAAACCGCCAGCGTACCGCCAAGTTGCGCTGCTTTGTCGAGACTGTGCTGGGACGTTTTGGTCCGGTATGAAGGAGCACCACCGTGGCGGTCGCCGGGAGGCACGCTAAAGATCTACAGGTTCAGCCATCTGACAGACATCTCCTGTTAAAAATAACCCAGGCCCAAGCAGGGCCCGGCTGCAACAAAGGAAGGACTTCTTTCTGATGCAGGTGTTGGGCGTGCGCGCCCGAGGGTTTTGTATGTGGCTACGTTATGCAGCATTGGCCGCCATGGTGGTCGCGGCTTCCGGGTGTGTGCAAGAGCGTGTTGTGCATGAGCGCAGGCCGGTGCAACACGAGTACGTGGATGTGGTGGCGCCGCAACCGCCGCCGGTGCAGGTGATTGAAGTCGAGCCGGCGGTGCGCGAAGGTTATATCTGGTCACGCGGTTACTGGCGCTGGGAAGGTGGGCGCTATGTGGCAGTGCACGGCCATTGGGAACCGGTGCGCCAGGGGTATCGTTATGTACACCCGCATTGGGTGCAGCGTAATGATGGCTACCACTGGCAGATCGGCGGTTGGGTTCGCTAGCCCAACTTCCTCTCCCTCTGTAGGCGCGAGCTTGCTCGCTCCTACAAAAAAGCCGCTCTAACCGAGCCGTTTCATCCCTGCTGCCTTGGCTGCGTGCAGATCAAACGTGGCGGTGTACTCGCAACCGGCCGCATGGCCACAGCGTTCAACCAGGCAGTCGGCAAAGTCCGCTTTGCTTGCGGTGAACTTGCGCAGGGCCTGCCAGATGATATCGGCGTGCTCGACGGTCAGTTCCCGTGTGTGCAGCAAGGTTTCCAGTACCGTTACCACATCGCTTTTGGCCGATTGGTAGCAGGACTGCAACACCCACACCAGTTCCGTAAGCGTCACCAGGCTGACAAAACCTGGTGAGGCGGCGGTGAGCGATTCGATCAGTTGGGACGCCTTGGCGGATTGAACCGGGTCATCCTGGGTCACATAACGCACCAGCACATTGGTATCCAGGCCGATCATCCAGCGCTTGCTCCCTGGGCCGCGATGGCGCGGTTCATGTCTTCGATAGACACGGCATGGGCGGGCTTGCGGATCAAACCCTTGAGGTCCTTGACGGTTTTGCTGGCGGCAATCATGGAAAACTTGCCGTCTTCCATTTCGACGAATTCCACCCGGTCGCCTGTTTCCAGGCCCAGGGCTGTCCTGACCTGAACAGGGATGGTGATTTGCCCTTTTGAAGTGAGTGTGGCGGTGGCCATAGTGAAGATCTCCATCGTGATATTCCTTACCTTAGGGTAAGGAATGACGGAGGACAATATCCGTTGGTCCATAGGTCGCTCGCTGAGGTGAATGAGTTGGAATAGTAAAACCCTAGTCCGAACTCTTGTTCCTCACACGCGTTGCTATGTCCCAAACGAATACAAACTATGACCGACCGCCGCTGGCTTACTGCACCACGCGATAGCACGGCACATACGCCGCGCCGCCCGGCAGTTTCATGCGGTGCTGGGCCACGAACGCCTTCAATAATTCATCCAACGGTTTCATGATCGCCGGGTCGCCGTGGATCTCATACGGGCCGTTCTCCTCGATCAGGCGAATACCCTTGTCCTTGACGTTACCCGCCACGATCCCCGAGAACGCCCGGCGCAGGTTGGCCGCCAATTCATGGGGCGGCAGTGCGTGGCTCAGTTGCAGGCTGGCCATGTTTTCGTGGGTGGGGTCGAACGGGCGCTGGAAGCCTTCGTCGATCTTCAGCAGCCAGTTGAAATGGAACGCGTCGTTACGCTCGCGGCGGAATTGCTTCACCGCCTTGAGGCCGGTGGTCATCTGGCGGGCCACTTCGGCCGGGTCGTCGATGATGATCTGGTAATGCTTCTGTGCCGCTTCGCCCAGGGTGGCACCGACAAACGCGTGTAATTGTTCCAGGTAAGGCGCGGCATGTTTGGGCCCGGTAAGCACCACCGGGAACGGCAGGTCGCGGTTGTCCGGGTGCATGAGGATGCCCAGTAGGTACAGGAACTCCTCGGCCGTACCGGCGCCGCCGGGGAAGATGATGATGCCGTGGCCGACACGCACGAAGGCTTCCAGGCGTTTTTCGATGTCCGGCAAAATCACCAACTCGTTGACGATGGGGTTCGGCGCTTCGGCGGCGATGATGCCTGGCTCGGTCAAGCCTAGGTAACGGCCATTGGTGATGCGTTGCTTGGCGTGGGAAATGGTCGCGCCCTTCATGGGGCCTTTCATCACGCCTGGGCCGCAACCGGTGCACACGTCGAGGCTGCGCAGGCCCAGTTCGTGCCCGACTTTCTTGGTGTATTTGTATTCTTCGGTGTTGATCGAATGGCCGCCCCAGCACACCACGATCTTCGGCTCCACACCCGGGCGCAGCGTACGGGCGTTGCGCAGCAGGTGGAACACGTAGTCGGTGATGCCTTGGGAGTTGCTCAGGTCGATACGCTGGCTGTCCAGCTCGTTCTCGGTGTAGACGATGTCACGTAGGGCGCTGAACAGCATCTCGCGGGTGCTGGCGATCATCTCGCCATCGACAAAGGCATCGGCCGGGGCGTTGAGCAGTTCCAGGCGTACGCCGCGGTCTTGCTGGTGAATACGCACTTCAAAGTCTTTGTAGGCGTCGAGGATGGTCTTGGCGTTGTCGATATGCGCGCCGGTGTTGAGAATCGCGAGGGCGCATTGGCGGAACAGGGTGTAGATGCTGCCGGTACCGGCTTCGCTCAGTTGCTGCACTTCACGTTGGGACAGGGTTTCGAGGCTGCCCTTGGGGCTGACGGAGGCGTTGATGACTTGACGTTGGGGCATTCTGATTCCTTGAAAGCACAGCCACCGCGTCCGCTTGGGGGCGATGGCTTGAGAAGGGTGAGCGCCAATTAAGGTCGCACGAGACGGTTATTTACCTCAGGCGCAAGGCGTAGCGCAAATGCCGTCCAACACCATCATGCCGCAGAACTTACTGAATCAGCTTCCAGTTTTTGTAGAAAACCCGACGCAGGGTAAAGACCAGGCCGGCAAACCCTGCGATCACGGCGTTGAGCACCGAGGGCAGCAGGGTCGGGCGCACAATATCAATGAACAGGCAGTAGCGTTTGGCGTCGTTTTTGTTGAAGGAGGCGTGCATCAGCGTGTCATCGAAGATAAACAGCGGGTCGTCGTGCCAGTAGTGCTTGTGCTTACCCACCTGGATATACACGCCCTCATGGTGCGGTGCCGGCGCCATGTTGTAGAGCACACGGAACATCATGCGCAGGGGGCCGAAGTGGAACGACGTCGAGCGGTTCTCGTTGAACACCGAGACGCCGATGGTTTTCACGAACGGCAGTTTCTTGCGCAGCTGCGGGATATCCAGGGTGGTTTCGATCGGGCGGCCGTACCACTGGAAAAACAACATGCCGCGTTTCTTCTCGGCCATGCGTTCGTCCAGGTAGCTGATGATTTCATCCTTGCGGGCCATGGCGTCGTCGATCACCTGTTGCAGGTCTTCGCGCCAGGCCGGCGGCAGGTCTTGCAGGGTATAGACATGCCGGTTGCGGCTGCTCAGCAGGTCGAGCAGGGTGTTGAACGGTGCCAGCACCCAGGTATTACGACCGTTGCCGATAAAATACTTCTTGATGGTGTCGCGGTCGTACAGGCCGTTACGCAGGAAGTCATAAACGCCGCAGCACACCACCAACAGCAGAAACACCAGGCAACTGCGCGGGAAACAATAGATCAACAGCAGAACGCCGAGCGCCCACGCCAGGGACACCAGCTTTTTGCCGACAGCATTTTTGCTCATGAAACGAGGCTCCAAAGCCGAAATATATTGAAACAATATCGTCATCATAGGGCTTTCTGACACCGGCAGGCGTTTTTAAATAGGGCGAAATTGTGAAGCCACTGCACAATTTGTAACCGTTACCGTGCAGGCTCCGACGTTTTGTGGATTGAATTTTGAGAACAGAAGATTTGCGACTATCGTGACGCTTCGGTTTTTCAGGCGTCATAGACCGGTACGATTGAAGTTGAATGGCCACTATTGGCCTTCGGCACCTTGGAAGAGGCAGAAATTTTTATGATCATCAAACCGCGGGTTCGTGGCTTTATCTGTGTGACCGCTCACCCTGTTGGCTGTGAAGCGAACGTCAAAGAGCAGATCGACTACGTAACCAAAAACGGCGTCATCGAGGGCGGCCCTAAAAAGGTACTGGTCCTCGGTGCCTCCACCGGCTACGGCCTGGCCGCGCGCATCAGTGCTGCGTTTGGCTGCGGCGCCGACACCCTGGGCGTGTTTTTTGAGAAAGAAGGCGAAGAAGGCAAGCTGAGCTCCGCCGGCTGGTACAACAGCGCGGCGTTCGAGAAGTTTGCTGTGGAAAAAGGCCTGTACGCCAAGAGCATCAACGGCGACGCGTTCTCCGACGAAATCAAGCGCCTGACCATCGAAACCATCAAGAAAGACCTGGGCAAGATCGACCTGGTGGTCTACAGCCTGGCCGCCCCACGCCGTACCGACCCGCAAGGCGTGGTGCACAACTCCACCCTCAAGCCAATCGGCAAGGCCGTGACCCTGCGCGGTATCAACACCGACAAGGGCGTGGTGGTCGACACCACGCTTGAGCCTGCGACCCAGGAAGAAATCGACGGTACCGTGAAGGTCATGGGCGGCGAAGACTGGCAGCTGTGGATCGACGCCCTGCGTGACGCCGATGTATTGGCCGAAGGCGCCAAGACCACCGCGTTCACCTACCTGGGTGAGAAGCTGACCCAGGACATCTACTGGAACGGCTCCATCGGCGAAGCCAAGAAAGACCTGGACAAGAAAGTTTTGACCCTGCGCGAAAACCTCGCTGCGCTCAAGGGCGACGCCCGTGTGTCGGTGCTCAAGGCCGTGGTTACCCAGGCCAGCTCGGCAATCCCGATCATGCCGCTGTACCTGTCGCTGCTGTTCAAGGTGATGAAAGAGCAGGGCACCCACGAAGGCTGCATCGAGCAGGTCTACGGCCTGTTCAAGGACAGCCTGTACGGCAGCGAGCCGAAACTCGACGCCGATGGCCGCCTGCGTGCCGACCTGGCCGAGCTGGAACCGAAGGTCCAGGACGCCGTGGCCGCGCTGTGGAACCAGGTGACCGACGACAACGTCAACGAGATCAGCGATTTTGCCGGTTACAAGGCCGAGTTCCTGCGCTTGTTTGGCTTTGAGGTCGACGGCGTGGATTACGACGCGGATGTGAACCCGACCGTCAAAATCAACGGGCTGATTCAAGCTTAAAACCCGGTCAATAAGGTGGGAGCTGGCTTGCCCTGATGTCAGTCAGTTAACGCACATCCCCTGTGGGAGCGGGCTTGCCCGCGAAGGCGGTGCGTCAGTCGCGGCATCTGTGACTGCACGACCGCTTTCGCAGGCAAGCCCGCTTGTATGCTAGGACTTGAAGGGAGGAGAAGGGACAAAGCCCGATTCTGACTGTTGACGCAGTACAGACCGTGGGAGATTTCGCCCCTCCTCCTTTCACCCAAGCGCCGATAAAGAATGCATCTGGCTAT